>Ga0335073_10000026_pt1 | contig 220582 bp, 182 predicted proteins | sample Lox_Sample_22_FD_207093 | JGI IMG/M metagenome (GOLD analysis project Ga0335073, IMG submission 207093) | Soil microbial communities from Loxahatchee National Wildlife Refuge, Florida, United States - Lox_Sample_2.2 | ecosystem: Environmental > Terrestrial > Soil > Wetlands | place: USA... | reverse complement strand
GCTCGGCATGTCGATCTGCTACGACCTGCGCTTCCCGGAGCTCTATCGCGCGCTCGCGGTAGCCGGAGCCCGCATGTTCCCGCTGCCCGCGGCGTTCACGCTGGCGACCACGCGCGATCACTGGCAGGCGCTGCTGCGCGCCCGCGCGATCGAGAACGAGGCGTTCGTGGTGGCCGCCAACCAGGTCGGTGCGCATCCCGGCCACCACCGCTCGGGCGGGCGGTCGATGATCGTGGACCCGTGGGGGCTGGTGCTCGCGCAGGCACCTGACGCTCCGTGCCACATCGTCGCCGAGCTCGACCTCGAGCGTCAGCGCCAGATCCGTGAGCAGCTGCCCGTGCTCGCCAATCGCCGTCCAGACGTCTACACGAGCCGACCAGATGCCGCCACCAACAGCCCGGATCTGCACGTGAGTGGCCCGGACGTGCACTGCAGCCGCCCGGATGCGTTCGCCAAGATCGAGAGCGGCGGTGCCAGTCAGAGCGCATCGACGCAGCCGCCCGATGCTGCGAATGTGCTCGATGCCGCGGCCATTCCGGGTGCGGACACCGGGCGAGGTCTTGCCGTCGCGGCCGGCGGAGGTCGAGCTCGATGAGCGCCAGCAGCTCTTCGGTGGCACGCGCAAGACCGACGAGCGACAAGCGCCGCCTGATCCTCGAGGCCGCCGTGCGCGTGTTCGCGCGCCAGGGCTTTCACGCCTGCCGAGTTGCCGACATCGCCGACGAGGCAGGCGTGGCCTACGGGCTCGTCTACCACTACTTCGGCTCCAAGGACGAGATCCTCGACACCGTGTTTCTCGAGCGCTGGAACGTCATGCTCGAGACGATCCGCGACGTGGACGGCCGCGAGCTGGCGCCTCGCGAGAAGCTCTACGAGGTCGCGTCGTTCATCGTCGACTCCTACAGCCACGATCCCGACGTGATGAAGGTCATCATCGTCGAGGTCACGCGCGCGGCCAACTCCTTCGGTCAGACGCACCTAGGCCAGATCCGACAGGCCTACGAGCTGATCGGCGACATCGTGATCAAGGCACAGGCGCAGGGCGCGTTCAAGCCCGAGATCGACTCGCTTTTCGCCGCCATGGCGTTCTACGGGGCGATCGAGCAGATGCTGACCGGCTGGATCTTCGATCTGCTGCCGAGCGGCTCCGAGCACTTCGAGCGGGCCAAGGCGCTTGTGGTCGAGGCCGTATGCGGCGGTTTGGAGCGCAGGCCCTAGCCGGCGCCCGGCTTTCACACGACCCCCGCGCGCAATAGACTGGCGCGACGATGGAGAGCGACGTCGTCAAGCGCCTGATGTGGTCCGGCCTGGTGGCCTGCGCCACCGCCGTGTCGAGCGCGCTGGCTCACCGCGCGGCCGCGCGCGTGTGGCGCCGCCTGTTCGACGAGGAGCCGCCCGAGTGAGCACGAGGTCCGGCGGCGGGCCCGGTGGCAATTCGGGGGGCGACATCCCCCAGAACATCGCCACCGCGATCGCCGACATCTCCGAACGCGCGACCCTGCTGGTCCGTGAAGAGATCGAACTGGCCAAGGCCGAGGTCGCCGAGAAGGCCAGCAAACTGATCCGCGGAGCGATCGTCGGCGCCGTCGCCGGCGTGTTCGTCCTGATGGCGCTCTTCTTCGCGCTGTTCGGCGTGGCTTGGCTGCTCTACTACTACCTGCCGATCGGCAACGACTACACATACTTCTGGGGCTTTTTCGCGCTGGCGCTGATCCTCTTCGTGTTCGGCGTGATCGCGGGCTTGGTCGCCGCCAGAGCGGTCAAACGAGGCGCACCGCCGGTGCCCGACATGGCGCTGGAGGAGGCGCGCCTGATCGCCGACACGGTCTCACACACACCCGAGACCCCGCACTCGCCGGCCGCGCCCGCAGGCACGTTCACGGCCCCTGCAAGCACGTTGACGGCGCCGGCTCCTTATGGCGCCGCCGCTCCGGCGGGTACCGCCGCGCCCGGCGCTGCCGTCCCGCCCGGCGGTGCCGTCGCGCCCGCGACACTCACGGGCACCGCGCCGCCTGCCGCCGGGACTGGCGCCGACACGCCCCAACCAACGGCGCACCCGGCCCAGTCCTCCGCGAGTGGTGCACCAGCGTCTGCGACCGCGGAGCCCCGCGCGCCTGCGCCTTCGTCCGCTCTGTCATCAACGCCCGTCGAGCCCGCGCCCTCGGCGCCGGTCCAGGCCGGCGCGTCCGGGAGCGGTGATCAAACCGCTTCCACGCGCGCGGACCAGCAGCCGTCGACGTCGGCCGATCCGGACGCACCGGCAGCCCCTGCCGACGACCCATCGTCCTCGAAGCCCGACCAGGAGGCCAGCAGCTGATGCCAGAGCGTTCCCCCGCCGAGATCCGCAGCTCGATCGAGGCCAATCGTGCCCAGCTCGCGGTCTCGATTGGGCAGCTGCGGGGCGAGGTCGCGTATCTGACCGATTGGCGCGGGCACCTCGAGCGTCACCGCCGCGAGGTCGTGATCGGGGCGGCCGTGGCCGGCCTGTATCTGAGCCGGCGCATGCTGCGTCGGCGCCGGCGCCGCGGCTGACGCCGAGGCGGCTTCAGCCCAACAGGCTGCGCGGCACCGCGCCCACCCCGATCAGACCGGGGCCGGTGTACGTGCCGATCACGGGGCCGACCTCCGAGGTGAACACGGGCTCGGACCCGAAGATGTCGCGGCAGCGCGCCAGCAGCCGCTCCGCCTGGTCGGTTGCCCGGATGTGCTGAACGACCCAGCCATCGGATCCTGCGTCGTGCAGCTTCTGCGCGTAGGACACCATTCGCTCGAATGCCCGTCCGGCCGTGCGAACCCGCTCGACGGGGGTGATTTCGTACGCCATCGACAGGATCGGCTTGATGCGCAGCGTCCCGCCGAGCCACGCCTGCGCCCTGCCGACGCGTCCACCGCGCTGCAAGTACTCGAGCGTGTCGAGGCAGAACCAGATCTGCAGGGCCCGGCGCGCCTCGTGGATCCGCTCGGCCACGGCCGCGCTGTCCGCGCCGGCCTTGGCCGCGGCGGCGCCGGCGAGCGCCAGCAGCCCGACGCCGCCGCACGCGGTTTCGCCGTCGATCACCGTGACGCGCTCGCCCAGGCCACGCTCCTGGAGCAGCTCGCGCGCCTGCCGTGCCGCCTCGCAGGTGCCCGAGATGCCGCCCGCGAGGTGCACCGAGACGACGTCCTTGCCCTGCTCGATCAGCGGCTCCCACACAGCCAGGAAGTCCCCGATCGAGGGCTGCGAGGTAACCGGCGTCTCACGATCCGAGCGCAGGCGGTCGTAAAACGAGTCGAACGTGTCCATATCCAGCTCACGGACCGGCTCCTCGCCTTTCCAGCCGACATACAGGCTCACCTGGTGGATCTCCTGTGCATCGGCCAGCCATCGCGGCAGGTAGTTGGTGCTGTCGGTCGCGACCGCGACGGCGTTCGGCATCGCCAGCGGACGCTACCGTAACCCCCGTCCATTCGGCCGGGTGGCCATGGTTGGTCGGTAAGGGAACTGCTCAGACCTCAGGGCCGTCGGCTCAACCGCGCAGGCTCGACCGCGCAGGCTCAACCGCGTAGGCTCAACCGCGCAGGCTCAACCGCTCAGGCTCAACGGCGCGGGCTCAATCGCGCAGGTTCTCTGGCGCGGGCTCAACCGCGCAGGTTCTCTAGCCTCGTCCGTCCGCCGGCGAGCGACCGCCAAGGTCGGACCCGCGGGTTCAGCCGAGAAGGTTCTCGGGCTGGGCCAGGCCGGAGGCGACCGGGGTCTCGACGGCGGCCCCGTCATCGGCCGAATCCGATGCATCGGGTAGACCCAGCGTCTGCGCCAGCTCTCCCGACTCGAACATCTCGAGCACGATGTCGCATCCGCCGATCAGCTCTCCGCCGACGAACAGCTGTGGAATCGTCGGCCACTGCGAGATCGCCGACAGCTCTTCACGGATGCGCGGGTCGGGTAGAACGTCCACCGCAGCGAACTGCGCGTGGAGCGCCTGTAGCGCCGCGACCGTGCGAGCGGAGAAGCCGCACGCAGGCGCCTCGGGCGTGCCCTTCATGAAGAGGATCACCTCGTGCTCGGCGATCGCCTGCTGGATCGCGTCGCGAATCTGGTTGGGCTGGGTCTCTGGCATGGTTTGTTGCTCCTGGCTATCGAGTTGGGCTTTGGGCTTGGGGACCCTGAGTCTTCAAGGACAGCGCGTGGATACGGCCTCCGATCTCGGCTCCGAAGACGTCATAGACGAGCCTGTGCTGCTCGATCCGACTGCACCCCGCGAACGCCGGCGCCGTGACGGTCGCGCGAAAGTGGTCCCCGCCGCCGGTCCAGTCTTCGACCTCGGCCGTCGCCCCGGGGATCGCGGCCTCGATGCGCTGCTTGATCTCGTCTGCATCCGGCATGCCAGGCAAGCTTAGAACACTTTCTGGCACCGCTATACTTTCGATAGCAATGGTAACGATCACCGATCTCGGGGCACAGAAGGTGCGCGAGTTCTTGGACGCGCAACAGGCCGACGCGGCGGTCGCGGGACTAAGAGTCGGCGTGCGCGGCGGCGGCTGCTCGGGCTTCCAGTACCAGCTCGCGTTCGACGAGCAGCGCGACGGTGATGAGATCTTCGAGAGCCACGGGCTCAGGCTGCTGGTCGACACGGCGAGCCTGCCATTCGTTCGCGGCTCGGTCATCGATTATCAGGAAGGCCTGCAGGGCGCCGGCTTCAAGGTCGAGAACCCGAACGTTGTAGCCGCCTGCGGCTGCGGCTCGTCTTTCCGCGTCGCCGAGCAGGAGCAGGCCTCCGCGCTCTGAGCGCCTGTCGCGCCGCGCCGCGGGCGCCGCGCTCGGGCTTGTCGTGGCTCGAGCTTGCGCTGGCGATCGAGAGTTGGACGTCACTCGTCGGCCACGAACGCTCTCGAACCGCGGTCGCCGAGCTGCGCCTTTCGGAGTGCCGGACCGCGGCGACCGTCGTGCTGAGCTGGGCGTTTGGTGGTGCCGGACCGCGGCGACCGTCGTGCCGAGCTGGGCGTTTGGTGGTGTCGGACTGCGCTGACCGTCTCCGGCCGAGCTGGGCGTTTGGTGGTGGACCGCGCCGTTGGTGGGGCTGAACCGCGCGCTTCGCGGTGCTGGCCCGCCGGGACCGAGGGTTGACCACAAGCCATTGTGGGAGTTGACTTCCGTGGCGGCAGGCGCTTGCGTGAAGACCGCACAAAGTCGTCGGAAAGATAAACGCACAGCAGGGGTTTAGGGTGCCTGCTGAGTGGGTATCCCGCTCTACTAGCCAGGTATCCAGCCTGACGCACAGGCTCCAGGTACTCTGGTTGACATGAAGTCAGACGCTGTGCTACCGTCGCTGACATCATGTCAGATCATGTCAGCCGCCTTCCCGGCGCCGACTGGAGCCGGGCGGTTCCGTGCGGACGTCCGGCAGACCGGGGCGCTGGCGACTAATTACGAGAGGAAAGGGATCAAGTAGATGCGAAGCATCAGGACTCTGGGGATCACCCTGCTGGCGCTGTGCGCGCTCGGCGCGCTCATGGCCAGTACCGCAGCCGCGAAAGAAAAACCGGTGCTCAAGCTGAGCACGAAAGGCAAAGGCCTGCTCTCGGCTGGAGCAGAAGTCAAGGCGAGCAGCTCGAATCTCGTGTTTGTGACGAGCGCCGGCGACCTTGAATGCACCGAAAACGTCCTGAATGGCACCTTGACGAACAACTCGGCCAAGAAGGACAAGGCGAGCGTGACATCTGAGTCGTCGACCGGCAAAGAAGCCGAAGGCGACTGCAAAACCTCGACGCTGCTCGGGCGCACGAAGATCAAAGCCGGCGACTTCCCGTGGACTCAGGAACTCGAGACCAACGGCAAGGGTTCGACCAAGGGCTCCAAAAAGGTCCTGTTCGAATCGGTCTTCCCCGAAGCCGGCAACATCGTCTGCATCTTCGAAGCCTCGAAGGTCGCAGACACGTTCAAACCAGGCGCAGCCGGGTCGCCGACCGCGGTCACGCTGACGGTCACGAACCAGGTGTTCAAGCGCTCCAAAAAAGGCAGCAACGCGGCCTGCCCGACCGAAGGCAAGCTGAGCGGCTCGTTTGAACTGACCTCCAGCGGCGAAACGATCGACTCGGAACTGTAAACCGACACGCAAGCCGTTACGCATCACGCATGGGCCGGCCCGGTTCTCGGGCCGGCCCAAGTCGTGTCAAGGGGAGGGGCCAGCCGTCCGAGCCGAGAGGCTCGGCGGTTTGCGGGAAACGGCTGAGCGCGTGCAGAGGCGGCTCGCGTTGCGCCTGTGCCGCTTGCTCGTGTGGTGTCGAGGCGGAACCTGAGAGGACTGCGGGGCGCGACCGCATCGATCGGTGGCGAGCCGTGTTCGATTGCGATAAAATCATTCTTTCATGAAGCAAGCCCGGGTTTGGTTGGGGTCCGATGGCCAGGAGCTCTCAGCCGTCAGGGAGCGTGCGGCGCTTGGACTTGCGGATCTGGGGTAGGAGCGAAACGAAGCATGGGTCAAGGACATGGGGAGATCGCAGGTGAGCACGCCGCCGGGGCAGGCGAGGTCGGTCGGCCGAGCAGGCGCGCATCGACGTGGATCGCGCAGCGCCGCGGTGTTCGATTGATCATGCGCTGGATGCTCGTGCTCGCGTGGCGACTCGTGCGGCGTCGGTGGACGTGCCGAGCGGCGCTTTGGTTCGTGGCTGCAGCGTCCAGCCGGCCTGTGCGCTGGGCGCTGGTCCGGTCCTGGCGTCTGGTTGTGCGCGCAGGCCCGCGTGCGAACGCAGGCCGCGGTGTTCGCCGGGCGGCGACCGTGGGCCTGGTGGCCGCATCCGCCGCGCTGCTCGCGGTGGCCTCGGCGTCGGCCCAGACGACAAGCCCGAAGTGGCAACTCGTCTCCGTCCATGGACCCACCAACGTCCCGCTCACGCCGAGCGTCAACGAGGTCTACAAGCTCACCGTGCGCGGCAATACGGGCAAGTTCTCGCTGTACTTCGAAAACGGAGAAACCGAAGAATACGGGACCACAAAGCTGCTGCCCTACGATGCCTCCGCCCAAGAAGTACAGGAAGCGCTCGAAAAACTCAAAGAAGGCGAACCGCGCAAGGCGATCGGGGAAGGCAACGTCAGAGTCACCGGTGGTCCCGGAGACGCGCAAGGGACGAAACCGTACGTGATCGAATTCGTGGGCGCCCTGGGTGGGCGCGATCTCGGTCCGGAAGCGCTCGCTGTCGAAGAAACGGAAGTCACAGAACACGAAGAAGCGCTCTGTGAAAACGAAGGTCACCAGGAAAGCGAATGTGAACTCGAAGAACCCGAACTGACGCTCGCAACACCGGGCTCGCGCGACATCGTCGACTACCAGCTGATCCTCAGGAACGTGGGCGGCGAAGTCGCCCAGCCGGCCCCTGGCCAGCCGATCACGATCAAGGACCGGCTGCCGGCCGGCCTGACCACGAAGGCTGCCGCCGAAGGACCTGGGTCGGGACTCAAAAGCTGGTCATGCACAGCGGCCGAATCCAAAGAAGAAGAAAAACTGCGCAAAGAAGCCAAGCTGCCGGCGGGCGCGGGGCGCTCCGAGATCGAATGCAGCTCCGAAACCGCGGTCAACCCGGACTCCACGGCCGAAGCGATCAGCTTCGAAGCCGTCGTCGACACGAGCGCCGTCAAAGAAGGCGCGAAGCTCGAAAACACGGCCCAGGTCAGCGGCGGGGGCGCGGCCGCGCAGCAGACATCTGATGCCGCTCTGGTCAGCGCGACGCCGGCGCCGTTCGGGGTCAACAACTTCACGGCCGCCACCTTCGATGCCGCCGGTGAAACGTACACCCAGGCGGGAGGGCACCCGTATGCCGCCACGACGAGCTTCTTCTTCAATACCGTGCCGACCTTCGACAAGGGGGAACAGGACACGACGCCGGTTCCTCCCGGCAACGTCAAGGACGTCGACGTCAAGCTGCCCGCCGGCTTCATCGGAAATCCTCAGGCCGCCAAGCGCTGCTCGCAGGCCGAATTCACTTCCGGTGAGCCTGGCGGACCGAAGCAGGGATACGGATCCTGTCCGGCCGAATCCCAGGTCGGCACAGCCTGGGTCTATTACCACTACGCCGGCGCCGAACCGGAAAAAGTAGCGGTCTACGACCTGGTGCCGCCGGCCGGCGCCCCGGCCGAGTTCGGCTTCATCTTCGACAACGTCCCGATCCGGCTCGACGCGCATGTCGTGCGCGAAGCCGGCGAACACGGCGAATATCGCGTCACGGTGCTGTCGGCCGACGTCAACGAGATATACCCGATCTACGGCGTCACCCTGAGCCTATGGGGGGTTCCCGGAGAAGCCTCGCACAACGCTGAACGCTTCGAAACCAAGACCAAACGCGGCGTCGCGGACGCCGAAGGGGAAAGGCCGTTCCTGACCAACCCCACGGACTGCGCGGCGGAGGCCGAAGCGACCGAAGCCGAACAGGCCGAAGCGGCTGAAACGAACGCCGCGCCACGCGTGCGCGCGCTCTCGCCGATCACCACGATCGCCGTGGACAGCTGGCAGAGTCCGGGCGGGCTCAACGCGCAGGGCGATCCGCTCAACCCAGACGGCGAACCCAGCTGGCACGAGGGCACCGCCGCCTCTCCGCGCGTAACCGGCTGCGGCCAGCTGAACTTCAGCGAACCGCCGACCGTCGAATTCGCGCCGAGCGCCGAAGGCGGGACGACCGCTGTTGACCAGCCCTCGGGCTACACCTTCGAGCTGCGCGTCCCGCAGGATCAGTCCCCGTCCGGCCTGGCCACGCCGGTGCTCAAGGACGTATCGGTGACTCTTCCGCAGGGCGTCTCGATCTCGCCCTCGGACGCCAACGGCCTGGAAGCGTGCGGGCTGCTGTCGAGCAACCAGCCTGCGATCGGACTCGAATCGATCGAACCGGGCCTCTGCCGGGAAGCGTCCCAGATCGGCACGGTCAAGATCAAGTCGCCGCTGCTCGAAAACGAACTGCAAGGCCGCGTCTACATCGGCAACCCGGAATGCTCGCCCTGCTCCGCGTCCGACGCCGAACACGGCAAGCTCTTCAAGCTTTTCATCGAAGCGGAAGGCTCCGGCGTGCGCGTGAAGCTTGCCGGCACGGCCTCGACGAACCCGAGCACCGGCCAGGTGAGCACGACGTTCGAAGACAACCCGCAGCTTCCGTTCGAAACACTCGTGCTGACCCTCAAGAATGGCCCGCGCGCGCCGCTCGCCAACCCGCAGGCCTGCGGCAGCTACTCGGCGAGCGCCGAACTGACGCCGTGGAGCGCCGGCGCCACGCTGCCGACCGACGGGGAAATCTCAGGGACTCCCGCCCTGGAAACGCAATCCAGCCCGTTCGTGGTGAGCCGCAACGGCGCGGGAGAAGCATGTCCGGCGAGCGACTCGTTCCACCCCGGCCTCCAGGCAGGCACCGAAAGCTCGACGGCGGGCGCCTACAGCCCCTTCACCTTGACCTTCAAACGCGAAGACGGCGAACAGGACCTGTCGGGGATCACGGTGCAGACCCCGCCCGGCCTGGTCGGCAAGGTCGCGGGCGTCACCCGGTGCGCCGAACCACAGGCCGGCCAAGGCACCTGCGCGGAATCGTCGCGGATCGGCACCGCCACCTCGGCCGCGGGCTCGGGTCCTGATCCGTATGTCGTATCGGGCCCCGTGTACCTGACCGAAGGCTACAAGGGGGCTCCGTTCGGCCTGTCGATCGCGGTGCCCGCCAAGGCCGGGCCATTCGACCTCGGCACTGTGATCGTGCGCGCCGCCATCAACGTGAACCCGTTCACGGCAGCCCTGACGGTGACGAGCGACCCGCTGCCCCAGAGCATCGATGGCGTCCCGTTCCGCCTGAAAGTCGTCCGCGTCGAAGTCAATCGCAGTGAATTCATGCTCAACCCGACCAACTGCGAAGGAAAATCGATCACCGCGCAGTTGACCGGCGCGCCGGTGAAACCCGGCGAAGGCGCCGCCAGCGTCGAAGCGAGCGCCCCGTTCACCGCCAGTTCGTGCTCCTCGCTCACCTTCACGCCGACGTTCAGCGCGACCACCGAGGCGAAAACCAGCAAAGCCGACGGTGCCAGCCTGGTCGTGAAGGTCGGCCAGAAAAAAGGCGAAGCCAACATCCACAAGGTCGAAGTGCAACTACCATACGCCCTGCCCTCGCGCCTGACCACCCTCCAGAAAGCCTGTACCGAAGCGCAGTTCAACGCCAACCCGGCCGGCTGTCCGGAAGCCTCCGACGTCGGCTATGCAAAAGCCGCCACCCCGCTGCTGAGCGCGCCGCTCGAAGGGCCCGCATACCTGGTCTCACACGGCAACGCAGCCTTCCCGGACCTCGAGTTCCTGCTGCAGGGCGAAGGCGTCCACGTCACGCTCGACGGCAAGACCGACGTCAAGAAAGGGATCACCTACTCCAAATTCGAAACCGTGCCCGACGCGCCGATCGACTCGTTCGAAACGGCCTTCCCCGAGGGTCCGCACTCGGTGCTCGCGGCTAACGGCAACCTGTGCACGCAGAGCCTGATCGCGCCGACCACGATCGTCGCGCAGAACGGCATGCAGACCACCCAGCAGACGAAGATCGCGGTCACCGGCTGCCCGCCGGCGAAACCCTCGATCAAGCTCACGAAAACCAGGGTGAAGGGCTCGAGACTGCTCGTCACGGTCAAGATGTCGGCAGCCGGCACGGTGAAGATCTCGGGTCGTGGGCTGAAGACCACTGTCAAGCGCAACCTCAAGGCGGGCACTCATCAGATCGGGGTTCCGCTCACCAAGGCCGGCAAGACCGCGCGCCGCAAGCATCGCAAGCTCGCGTTGCGCGTCAGCCTCACCGTAGGCCGCCAGAGTGCCGTCAAGACCGCGAAGGTGAGGGTCTGAGGCGATGAAACGCGAACCGAAAATCGACGCCCGGGCGTTGAGTGGCCTGGCGGCCGCAATCGGAGCGGGCCTCGCCCTGGCCGTGTGCACGGCCTCCGCGAGCGCTCAACCCTGCGAAGCCAACAACGCGGCCCGCGCTCAGCAGGGCTCCACCTATCTGCCGCAGTGTCGGGGCTTCGAGCTGGCCTCGCCTGCGCTGAAGAACGAGGAGGAAGTGCTGGTCCAAGAAGTCCACGGCCCGCAGGTGCCCTTCCAGGCAGCCCGCGAAGGCGGCACGATGAATGAAGATGAAGGCACCATCGCCTTCACGACCCTGGGCGCCCTGCCCGAATCGAATTCGGGTGGAATCTACGACCAGTACGTCGCCAGCAGCAGCGAACCCGGATCCGGCTGGGAAACGCTCTCGCTACAGCCCGAAAGCCAGTTCCTCGAAAGCTACACGCGCGAAGGCAGCACCGGCGAAACCGAGTACTTCGAACCCAACCTGTCGTGCGGCGTCGAGCAGACCGAACTCCCGCTGCCCGAACACAGCGGCGAATCCAAGCCCCAGCTGCCCGCCGGAGAGACCGCCGCCGAACGCATCACCAACCTGTACGTGTGGCACGCGGGCGCCGGGTCCGGGGGCGCGCCCATCTTGGCATCGACCAAGCTCATCTCCGACGAAAAGCCCGCCAATGGCGCCGAAAGCGAGCGCGGCAACACCTACTCCGTTGACGGAGCCACCGAAGGGTGCAAGCGCGTCATCTTCGAAAGCGAATACCAATTCCTCGGCGCGCCCGCGGGCTCGCTCTACGAATGGGTCGAAGGGCCACAAGGCGGCAGCGGAACGCTGCGCGTGGCCTCGGTGTCGAGTGAGCGCGAAAACGCGCGCCACGAACAGGAACCGGTCTACGCTCGCTCCGTGTCGGACTCGCAGATGGGCGAAAAACTCTCCGATCTCAACGAGCTGACCAGCGAAGTCGAAAAAACCGGCCAGGAAGTCTCGCGGGTCGTGTTCAGCGCGGCGGCCGAATCAGGCCCGAACGAAGGGCAGAACGAGGTCTATCTGCGCGAAACGCGGACGCTGCCAGGGCCGTCGAGCACGGAAACCGCCTCCACCACCGAAGTCTCCGCCTCGCAAGGTCAGAGCACGGACAACGGCGCGCACTTCGAGGCGGCGTCGAGCAACGGCCAAGAGATCTTCTTCATCGCCAACTACGGCCTTGCGCCCGAAACCGGACCCTCGACCGAATGTTGCGACCTGTACAAGTACGACACGCAATCCCGCTCCCTGGTCGATCTCTCGACTGTCGCCGGGCACCCGCTCGCGGCAGGCGTCAAGAGCGTCCTCGGCATCTCCGAAGACGGCTCGGTCGTCTACTTCTCCGCCACCGGCCAGCTCGTGCCCGGGCAGGGGAACACGCAGGCCCAAAACGAAGAATCGGCGCAGGCCAACGTGTACGCCTATCAGGAAGGCCCGCCCGGCGAGGAAAGCGAACTCTACTACGTAAGCCGGATCGGCCAGAAAGAAGCCGGTATCGCCGCCAGGCAGGGCGAAGAACTCGACGCCATCTCCGGGCCCAGCGGCATGCACTACGCGGCGTCGCGCGTGTCTGCAGACGGCAACTATTTGCTATTCGCAACGAACCTGAAGGTGCGCGAAGCCGACGGCGAAGAATATGAAAACCGGGATCAGGCCACGAACGAACCCGACTACGAGTACTATGAGTACTCGCTCGAATCAGGCGAAACCACGTGTGTCTCCTGCAACCCCGACCGTGCCGAGCGTCCGATCCAGCGCGGGCTCCACAGCTTCTCAGGCGCGTTCCAGACCAACGAGAACGGCTACCTGCAGCGCAACCTGAGCGACACCGGCCAGGTGTTCTTCGACAGCGTCGATCCGCTCGTCGCACGGGGGACGAACAACACGGTGAACGTGTACCAGTGGCAGCCCGAAGAAATCGAAGGCTGCGAACCGGTCACCGGCCGGCCGGGCGTTGGCTCCGTGTGCCTGCTCGACAGCGGCACCGATCCCAACGCCTCCTACTTCGCCGACGCCAGCGCCAACGGCGAAAACGTCTACATCACCACCCAGCAGCGGCTGGCGCCGCAGGATCAGGACGGCCTGCGCGACGTCTACGATGTGCGCGTCGGCGGAGGCATTTTCGCTGAAACCTTGGCGCGGTGCTCTGAAGAAAAATGCCAAACCGAATACTCCGGGCTCGGCTCGGTCCCGAACACGAGCGAATCGGGAGTCGGCGGCGGCAACGTGGCGCCGCCCGCCCCCCCGCCGCCCGGCCCGGGCAAAGGCGGGGTGGCCGCGTTCACCGCCCATTCGGTCACCGTCAGGCACAAGGTCCGCGGCACGAAGGTCGGCGTCCTCGTGGCGGCGCCCGCGGCCGGCCGCATCTCGATTTCTGGCAAGGGCCTCAAAACCGCCAAGAAGCCCGCGTCGAAGGCGGGCATCTACAAGCTCGAGGTCTCCTTGACGGCCAAGGAGAGGAGGCTCCTGAAGCGCCACAAGCACGTCAAGCTGAGACTGCACGTGGTGTTCGCTCCATCCTCGGGGCACGCCTCGGCGATCAACACGGCAGTGACCTTCAAGTAGGTCAAGCTCGATGTCTCGTCTGGAGTGGCGCTTCGGAACGTGCCGAGACGGCCAGCCGGCGGGGCAGAAGAGCTCGGGCCGACAAGCCGGAGAGGGGTAGCGCAAAGTGTGAGCCGCGATCCGCGGCTCACACCGTTTCGCGCAAATAAGCTGAGCCGTTGACGGGCGCCGTTCAGGGGTGTGTCGATGGCTCGCGCCTCGTGTCTGTACGCACGCGGGCCGTTTGCCGCGCGTCATGCCTGTTTGAACTCGCGGCCAGCGGGTACCGCAGCAAATGTTGGGCCCCCTGCCGGCAAGCTCGCCGGCACAGCCGGGCTGATCGCGGCTGGGGCAGGGTCGAGGGAACAAGGAGACAGATGAGGATGAAGCGGATCGCAGTGACGCCGTGCATTTGCGCGGCTCTGGGTGTCTGCACCCTGACTGGCGCAGCTGCGCCGACCGCATCGGCGGCACTCCCGGAATTGGGCCGATGCGTTCAGGTGGAAGGCGTCAAAGAAGGTAGAAAAACCATCTATCACGGCAACTACGGGAACAGGAACTGCACGCGCGAAAAGCCGGGTACCGGAAAGTATGAATGGAGTCCCGAAGCAGGCACGGAAAAGACCTTCTCGGGAGCCGGATCGGCCGAAGCGGCGACACTCGAAACTGTCGGCGGCCGGCAGATAGCCTGCGGCGTCGGCAGAAGTGAAGGTGAATACACCGGAGCAAAAACCGAGAAGCTGACGTTTACGCTCAACAGCTGCGAAGAAACCGCGCTGCATGTGCCGTGCCAAAGCGTGAATCCCGAAGAAAAAGAAGTCAAACCGATTGAAGGCACGATCAAAACGCTTCCGCTCGAAGGCGAACTCGGCTTCATTTCGGCGGGCGAAAAACCAGTTGTCGGCTGGGCGATCAAACCCGCTATCGGGTCCGACATAGCCGTGTTCGAATGCGGCACGACCCTCGGACTCGGCACCAAGGTCGTGGTGGAAGGCGCATTCATCACAACCGTCAAGCGGCCGCTTGACAGGATGGCCGAAGAATTTCATCAGAGGTACGCGGCGATCGATGGCAAGCAGACGCCCGAACAGCTCGAAGGCGGGGCCACCGACACTCTGACAGCGAGCTTCCTGACTGGTCTGGAAGAGACGAGTGAAGAGGCCGGCTATATCGCCAAGGAAGAACTCTACGTAGAAGAACCGCTGGAGATCAAAGCGAAGCTCTAGCCGCAACGCCGATCGCAGTAGCCGTTTGCGATGGGCCGATGTGTGGTGCAAATACATAAGAAGGGAGCCACCAAGAGATGAAGCAGATCAGAACAGTCGGGCTGCTGCTGATGGCGCTGCTGGCCATCGGGGCAGCGCTAGCGAGTAGCGCCTCGGCCAAAACGGTACTCATCGGCAGGACCGCCAAGGGCCCGCTCGCGAAAGGCGCTGAATTGAAGGCAACCAGCACGAACCTTAAATTCGTCACGAGCGCCGGCAACCTCGAATGCACGAGCAACGTTCTGACGGGCACTGTGTCAGTCAACGAAGCCGCCAAGGACAAGGGAACGATCACCGAAGAGAGCTCTACCGGCAACGAAGCCGAAAAAGACTGCAAAACAACGACCGTCCTCGGTCGCACGAAAATCGAAGCAAAAGGCTTTCCGTGGCCGACTGAATTCACCACCAAAGGCGCGAATACCGTCAAAGGCACTAAAAAGGTGGCGTTCAGGTCTATTTTCCCGGAAGCCGGCAACGTCGAATGCATCTTCGAAAGCTCAAAGGTGGCCAGCAAGTTCACCGTTGGGGCACATGGGAAACCCGTGCCGGTTGAACTGACGACCACCAACCAGGTGTTCAAACTCAGCAAAAAAGGAAGCAACGCCGCCTGCCCCAAAGAAGGCAAGCTGAGCGGCACATTCACCGTTTCGTCGAGCGGCGAAGTCGTGGAATCGGAACTGTCCTAGACCACAGTCGACTGGGCGTGTGGGTCGCCGGTGCGCCGTTTGCCCACACGCCTTCGACGCCCGCTTGAGGCACAGGATCGAATCCCGGTCCGAGGCGGGTTCCGGTACGTGTCGAGTTCTGGTCTCGCCGTGGACGTCGCCTACGTCGGCTCGTTGCGCAGCGAGCGCCACAGGTAACGACAGGCAAGCGTGCGATACGGCCGCCACGGCGCGGCGATCGCTTCGATCGTGGCCGCATCAGGCAGCTCGTCCAGCCCGTACGCCCGCTCGATCGCCCGGCGGATCCCGAGGTCTCCCACAGGCAGCACATCGGGGCGTTCGAGCTGGAACATCAAGAACATGTGCGCCGTCCAATCGCCCAGCCCCTTGACCGCGACAAGCTCGGCGATCACGGCATCGTCGTCCAGTTCGTCGAGGCGCTCGAGCTCGAGCTCGCCCGAGATCACGTGTTCCGCCAGCGAACGCAAGAAGCCCACCTTCGCCCGCGACAGACCCGCCGCGGAGCGCAGCTCTTCGGGCTCCTCTGCGAGGATCTGTTGAGGAGTCGGTGTGCGACCCCCGTAGCGGTCGGTCAGACGCGTGAAGATCGAGCGGGCCGCGCTGACCGACAGCTGCTGGCCGACGATCGCCCGCACCAGCGCGCCGTAGTGATCGTCCGGGTCAGGGCGCCCGTCGCGGGCGTTGGGCAGGCGGCCCACAGATGCGATCACCTCCGCCAGCACCGGATCGGAGCGGCGCAGCTGGGCTAATCCGCGCGGCACGCCCGCCTCGGGGCGCGCTCAGCGCCGGTCGGTTCGCACGCTCGTTCGCTCACGGCGCCGGTCAGCTTGCAGCGTCGTTCGGTCACAGGGCGGGCAGCGCGACGCCGATCGGCTCGCCGTCGAGGGCGTTCAGGGCGCGCTCCAGCGACATCCGCAGGCACGTGAAGCTCGGCGTATCGCGGACCGTGTACCGCGATGCCTCGGTGGTACGCAGCCGTTGGACCAGGTCCAGGAACGTGCCGACGTCGTCGGTGTCGAACGCCACCACGAACTCCTGGTCGTCGATCCCGAACGAATACGCCGTGTGGTTGTCGACGCCCGGGTATTCGCGCCCGACCTCGATGTGCCTCTGCATGATCCGCCAGCGCTCCTCGCCGTCCAGCGCGTACCACTCGCGCGACTTCACGAACGGATACACGAACACGTACTTGCCGCGAAACCCGCGCGCCACCATGCGCTCGTCCTCGGAGTATTCCGAGCTCTTGCGCATGCCCAGGAACGAGTACGCCACGTCCGCCCACTTCATCAGGCCGCTCTGGCTCAGCACCACGTGAAACTCGTGGATCCGATCGAGGTTCTCGGCCTCCGCGAGCAGCATCAGCTCGGCGTCGCCCCGCGTGCCCACGAGCGAGAACGCCTGCAGCAGATGTCCGTCGGCGAAATCCGCGCAAGCCGCCAGCATCTCGGCCTTGTCCTGGCTGCGCTGCAGCCCGCTCAAGCGCCGCCAGGCCGGATCGAGCTTCAGGAACGTGTACTTGACGAACCGCCGTGTCGCCACATGGCGATTATCGCAGGAGGCTCTCGGGGGCGGCCCGCGTGGCAAGCGCCGCGGTGGGCGTGCGAGCACGTCGAAGGGCGGCCCACGCGCGCCCGCGCGCGTGGGCAGTCGCGAGCGGATGCAGAACCATCGCCCGCCGCGGATAGAATCCGCCCGTGCGGGTCGCCCTGGTCTCTCCGTACTCGTGGACCTACCCCGGCGGGGTCACCCGCCACATCGAGGCTCTCGCCGAGGAGCTCGAGCAGCGCGACCACGAGGTCCGCGTCCTCGCGCCCTACGACCCCGACGACGCGCTCTCCCGGCGCTTGCACCGTGGCGCCCGACCCCAGGCGATGGACCCGCCCGCGCGACTGCGCTCGCTCGGGCGCACCTTCGGCCTGCCCGCCAACGGCGCCGTGTCGAACATCACCGGCACACCCCACGCGGTGCTCGCACTGCGCCGCGAGCTGCGCGAGGGCCGTTACGACGTCGTGCACCTGCACGAGCCGGTCGTGCCGTTGATCTGCTGGGACGCCCTGATGAGCGCCCGCCCGATCCCGCTCGTCGGCACCTTCCACACCTACTCCGAGAACCCGATCACCAATAGCATCGCCGCGATCCCGCTCGGTGCCCGCCGGCGCATGAACCGCCTGCGCGTGCGCATCGCCGTGTCCGAGGCCGCCGCCTGGACCGGCCGGCGCTTCTATGGCGGTCGCTACCGGATCGTGCCCAACGGCGTCCACATCGACGCGCGTGCCGTCGAGGTCCCGGAGCGCGGAGACGGCGCGCCCGACGAGCTGCGCATCCTGTTCATCGGCCAGGCCGTCGAGCGCAAGGGCCTGCCGGTGCTGCTGCGCGCCTTCGAGGCGCTGCGCGAGCACGTCCCGGCTACGCTCACGCTGGTCGGCGCCTCGGCGCAGGAGGTCGACCACCTGATGCTCGACGATCGCGGCGTTCGGGCTCTGGGCAAGCTCTCGGATGCCGACAAGCGCCAGGAGCTCGCGCGCGCCGACGTGCTCTGTGCCCCGTCTCTGCACGGCGAGAGCTTCGGGATGGTCATAACCGAGGGACTCGCGGCCGGCACGCCCGTGCTCGCCTCAGACATACCCGGCTACCGCGACGTGCTCGGCGACGGTATCGAGGGCCAGCTCGTCCCGGTGGGCGACCCGCTCTCGCTGGCCGAGACGCTGCGCGCCCTCGCGCTCGACCCCGCCGGGCGCCTGCGCATGGCGACCGCCGCCCGAGAGCGCGCCAAGCGTTATGCCTGGCCGCACGTCGCCGCGGAAGTGCTCGACTGCTACGAGCAGGCCATCGCTGTCGGCGAGCCGGCGACGCCGCTGGCGCGCGCCGCCGTGCGTCACGGGCTGATGCCCGCCGATCGCCTGACCCCGGTGCCGCCCCAGCGGCTGCCCTCGCTGCGCGCCCCCGTTGCAGGAACCGGCTCGGACAGCCGCGTCCCCGGGCGCCGCCGCCGGGCCGTCCGGCGTGCCGCCCTGGCCGCCAGCTCGCTCGCCGGCCTGGTGCTGGGGTGGCTCGCCCTCGAGCGCGTCGGCGTCACGCGCGTGGCCGCCTCGCTGCTGGCCTCCAAGCCGGGGCTGCTCGTCGCCGGGCTGGCGCTGATGTGCGCCGCCATGTTCACGCGCGCCATCGCCTGGCACGCGATCCTCGTGCGCGCCCCGACCGCGCGGCGCGCCAAACGGCGCGACGCCATGCAGGGCACCTTCATCGGCGTCCTGATGTCGGCCACGCTGCCCGCTCGCCTGGGCGAGCCCTCGCGCGCGATGATCGTCGCGCGTCGTCTTGGACGTGCCCGCGAGACGCTCCCGGTCGTGGCCGGCACGATCGTCTCGCAGGCGCTCATGAACCTGCTCGCGCTGGCCATCCTCGGGGCAGTGACGCTGTCGAGCGTCAGCGTGCTCGACCACCACGACCGTGCGCTGCTGCTGATTGCCCTGGCGCCGTTCGCTGCGCTCGTGGCCCTACTGGTCGCGCCAGTGCTGATACCGCCGGCGGCGGCCTCGCGCTCGCGGCGCCTGCACACGCTCCTGACCGGAGCCCGCGCCGTGCTCGTACGCCTGCGCGAGGGCCTGCGCATCTTTCGCCAGCCCCGCCGGGCCGCATTCGCGACGGCGCTCCAGCTGGGCGCCTGGGCGCTGCAGCTTGCCTCGTGCTGGCTTCTGCTGATGGCCCTGGGGCTCGACTCCCAGGCGGGCCTCGGCGCCGCGGCCGCCGTCCTGTTCGCGGTCAACGTCACCGCCGTGATCCCCGCCACACCCGCCAACGTCGGCGTCTTCCAGGCCGCCTGCGTCGCCGTGCTGGCAGGCGTCTACCACGTCTCCACGCCCGAAGCGATCGCCTACGGCATCGTCCTGCAGGCCGTCGAGGTGACCACCGCGCTGATCATGGGCCTGCCGGCGCTGCTCAACGAGGGTCTCTCGTGGCGCGACGTACGCCTGCGCACGATCCACGCCACGCCCGTGCGCCTGCCCGCGCTTTCAGAGCCGTTGCGCGTGGCCGTGCGCGACGAACGCTGACCGCGGGGCTCGACGGCGAACGGATTGGCGCGTGCCGGTGAAAGGCCGAGCGCGAGCGCACGGCGGGACGCCGAACTTCATGCCGGCCGCGCGAGACGCCTGATGCGGTGCAGCAGACGGCTGACCACCAGCCGATGGGCCCCGGTGCCGATCACCGCCGCCCTATAGGTCCAGCCGGCGACCCCGGGGAAGGTGGCCCTCGTCTCAGCGCTCAACCGGCTCGTCGAGCCCGATCCGCTGGGCGTCACGCGCAGCGTCAGCGAGTAACGCGCAAAGCGATGCTCGCCGGCGAGCGCGATCAGGCCTGGGCGCTCTGCCTGCTCGACGCGAAAGCCCATGATCACGCTCGGCGCGCTCGGCGCGCTCGGCCCCGCGCCGCCCGCGCGCCCGCGTGCTCCGGCAGGGCGGGTGCCGGCGTGTGCGCCCGTGAGCGCCGGCGGGGCGTACGGCGCCCTGAGAAGGCGTGTCCCCACGCGCCCGATGCGACCCGTGGCCGCCGGGCCGAAGCCACCCCCGAAGCGCGGCAGCACCTGTTCGACAATCACGTCCCAGACGCGCTCGGGCGGCGCGTCCGCCTCGATCGAGTACGCGTCGACGAACGGCAGCTCGCGCGGCGCCTGCGCGTTGGCCGAATCGGTTGGGGCGGGGGCGTTGCTCGTGGGTGTCGGGTCGCTTTGAGCGCACGCGCGACTCGCCGGGGATGCGCCGGCGGGCGCGGGGTCGACCGGCGCAATCACGACGCTTGCCCGCCGGTCGCGACCGAGCGATCCACCCAGAAGTCGCGAGCCAACGCTCTGCGCTCTTGCCACAGCTCGGCCTTGCCGATGAAGCTCAGCACGCCCGCCGCCTGGTCCGCGTCCGAGACCTGCCAAGCGCCGTTCACCGCGCCGCTCAATCCCGCCGACAGCGCCTCGAAGCCCTGCGCCGTGTGCAGATCGGCCTCCGCGCCCTTGTCGATGATCAGCTTGAGCTGGCGCAGCGCCTGCTGGTTCTTCGACAGCACCAGCTCGACGAGCGCGCCCGTCTCCGCCCGCAACCGATCGTTCGCCACGACGCGATTCCACAGGCCGAGCTCGACCGCGCGACCCGACGGGTGAAGCGCCCCCAGCAGGTTGATCTCCTTGGTCATGCGCCGCCCGATCAGGCGAGTCATGCGCGTGGTTCCGCCCCAGCCGGGCGTGATGCCCACATCCACCTCGGGCATGCCCCACTTCGCGCGCTCCGTCGCTATCACGAAGTCGCACGCCATCGTGATCTCGAGCCCTCCACCCACGGCGTACCCATCGACCGCCGCGATCGTCACCTGATCGAGATCCGCCAGCGTGTCCGCCATCCGCTGGTAACCGCGCACGCGGCGCACGATCTCGTTCGCGTCGCCCCAGCTTCCCATCTCGGTGATGTCATCGCCCGCGCAAAACGTCTCGCCGGCGCCGTCGATCACCAGCACCCTGATCGTCGGCGAGCGCCCTACCAGCTCGAGCGCGGCCAGCAGCTCATCGGACAGCTGGATCGAGAGGGCGTTGCGCCGCGCCGGCCGGTTGAGCGTGACCCGCGCAACGCGACCGTCCTGCTCGAACAGCAGCTGCTCGAAAGCGGGCACCTGCGGGTCGGCGCCGTCCACGGTCACACCGCCCTGAAACTCGGAAGCGCGCGGCCGTGTGCCAGCGTGGCCTGGGCCGGTCGACTCGAGCGCATGCCGGCGGCCTGCGAGCGACTCGGCGCCCGTCAAGGATGGACTGTCGATCACGTAGCTCCAGCCGCCCCCCGGTCGGCGCCGTGCCACCTCGGAGCTCCTGCCCTCGTAGCCCGCGCCTTCATCTGCGCCGCCGAGCTCGATACGCCAGCGGTTCGAGATCAGCGCCACGTCGCCCGCGGTCACGACCTCGCCCCCCAACACGGTAATGCGCGGCCGAAGCTCCAGCAGGCCTGCCAGGCGTTCCCGAATCGCGGCGCTGCCTGCCGCCGTCGCGCCGTCGGGCCCCACGAACGTGGCGTCATGCTCGTATAGGGCCAGCATTCCCTCCAGATCGCCCGCGCTCGCTCGCTCGGCGAAAAGCTGACCGAGCTGCTCGGGATCGTTTATCGGTTGCTCGGAGCCCTCCGCCAGCTGCCTCGGATTGCGTGATCTCACGGTCTCTTCTCCTCGCTCGATGCCGTCCTTCGGGAGACCGATGGTAGCCTTTACGAACTAGTTGCTCAAAAAGATTATTGAGGGGTCGAAACTAGTTGCCAGCCAAGAACCACGCCAAAAGGCGGCCCTCGACGGGCCGCACCTCGAACCCGCGCGGCGTACGCGCTGCGGCCGGCGCGCCCAAAGACACCGCCAACGCAGCCGACGCCGCCACCGTCCAGCAGGCCCTCGCCCTGCTCGCCGACCGCTGGACCTTCTCGATCGTCCGCGACGCGTATCTCGGCGTCCATCGTTTCGGCGAGCTCCAGCGCAATCTTGGCATCGCCCGCAACGTCCTGTCCGACCGCCTCTCGAAGCTGGTCGAGCACGGCCTGCTCGAACGCGTCCGCTACCGCACCAATCCCGACTGGTATGAGTACCGGCTCACCCAGCGCGGCCTCGACCTGTACCCCGCGATCCTCGCCTTCTTTCATTGGGTCGACACCCACTACGGCGACCCCCGCCGGCCGGCCGTGCGCCTGCGCCACCGGGCCTGCGGCCAGCTCACGCGGCCAATGCTCGTCTGCTCGGACTGCCGGGCGCCGCTGCGGCCTCAGGATGTCGAGGTCGTGCAGTGAGCAATCGGCCGAAGTTCTCCGTCGCGACCGCGCCAGAGTTGGCGCTCGACCCTACCTCGCCATCGCCGGCTCGTCCTCTTCCTCCACCGCGCCGTCGGGCGGATCCTCGTCGCCGAGCTCGGGCTGCTCCCCGTTTGAACCGAACAGCGAGGGGTCGCGCGCCGAGCCCTTGATCAGATCGTCGGGGCTGCCGTGCTCCAGCAGCCTGCCCTGTTTCGTGCCGAAATAGATCGCCTGCGGATGGTGCGCCACCAGCGCCAGCGTCGACTGCTCGGGATCGGGCGCATACCCATCCGTGATCGTCATGCCGATCTGGCCGAGGTTCAACAGCTTCTCGACCTTCAAATGCTCGGACTGCTCGGGCACCGCCGGATATCCCCACGAGTACCTTCTGCCCTGGCTGGCCGGGATGCCCAGCATGCGCCTGGCTTCGAAGTGCAGCCACTCCGCCAGCGCCTCGGCCGTCTGCACGCCCAACCCGTGCACGAACAGCTGCTCCGAGAACTCGCCTTCGGCCTCGAGCTTCGCCATCAGCTCGGTCACCTCCGCGCCGACCGTCACCGCCTGCACCGCGATCACGTCCAGCTCCGCAGGCGGCCTGCCGCCCACGGCCGGACGGAAGAAGTCCGCCAGGCAGATCCTGTCGCCCTTGGGCTGGCGCGGACACACGAACCGCGTCAGCTCGCTCGTGGAGTCGCCCGGGTCGAGCTCGGGCTCGGGGCCCGCCGCGCGAGGATCGAGCACGACGATCTCGTTGCCCAGCGAATAGCAGGGAAAGAATCCCAGCAGGGCGCGAGGATGCAGATACGTCTGCTCACGCCACATCCGCTCGAGCCGCGGCCTGAAATCGTCGCGCAGCAGCTCCTGCCAGGCCTCGCCCTTGACGCCCCGCCCGCCCCAGTGCAGCTTGAACAGCACGTGCGTATCGAGATGCCTGTACACCTCGTCGAGATCCACCTCGATCTCGCGCACGCCCCAGAACGGCGGCTCTGGCACCGGCGCGTCCGTCCGCGCCGCCGATCTCACCGAGTCATCGGCGAAGTTCAGCTCCTCGGCGGGCTCCTCGCCCTTGGCTCGGAACGCGGCCGCGCCGGTTCTGAGCTTGGCCAGCAGGCCCGCACGCGCGTCCGCGTCGATCAGCTGATCCATCACCGCCAAGCCCTCGAACGCGTCCTTGCAGTAGAACACCCCCGGCTCATAGGTCTGCTCGGACTCCTTGCCGTCGGGATATAGGGCCCGGTAAGAGAACGCACGGTTGATCGCGGCGCCGCCGATCAGCACCGGATAGTCCAACCCCTTGGCGTGCAGCTCGGCGATACACGCCGGCATCTGCTTGGACGTCGACACCAACAGCGCCGACAGCCCGATCGCCGTCGCGTCGTGCTCCTGCGCCGCCTCGACGATCGTTTGGATCGGCACCTGCTTGCCGAGATCCACCACGCTGTAGCCGTTGTTCGTCAGGATCGTGTTCACCAGCGACTTGCCGATGTCGTGCACGTCGCCGAACACCGTCGCCAGCACGACGGTTCCCTTCGTATAGCCCTCGATCTTGTCGAGATACTTCTCCAGCTGCGCCACCGCGCGCTTCATCACCTCGGCCGACTGCAGCACGAACGGCAATATCAGCTCGCCCGCGCCGAATTTGTCGCCCACCTCCTTCATCGCCGGCAGCAGCACCTCGTTCAGCGTCGGCACCGCGCCGATCTTCTCCACGCTGCGATCGATCCAAACCTCGACGCCGTCCTTGCGCCGGCGCAGGATGTGGAAGTGAAGCGCCTCCTCGGGCTCCATCCCCTCGGTCGGATCGGCCTTCCCCGAGCCCGCGTCGTCGTCATCGCCCTTTTGCTCGAAATGGGCGATGAACCGCTCGAGCGCGTCCTCGCGGCGGTCGAAAACGAGGTCGTCCGCCAGCTCCCGCTCGCCCTCGAGAATCTCGCCGTACGGCGTGATGTGGTTGGGGTTCACCATCGCCAGATCCAACCCCGCCTGCACGCAGTGGTGCAGGAACACCGAGTTCAGCACCGCCCGCGCCCCCGGCGACACGCCGAACGACACATTCGACACGCCCAGCGACGTCTTCACCTGTGGAATCTCCGCCTTGATCCTGCTGATGCCCTCGATCGTCTCGATCGCCGACGGCCGCCACTCCTCGTCTCCCGTCGTCAACGTAAACGTCAAGCAGTCGAAGATCAGCACCTCCGGGTCCAGCCCGTGCTCGTCGCAGCACAGATCGCGGATCCGCCGCGCAACCTCGAGCTTGCGCTCCGCCGTCTTGGCCATCCCCGTCTCGTCGATCGTCAGCGCGATCAGCGCCGCCCCATGCGCGCGCGCGAGCGGCGCCACGCGGTCGAGCTTGGCCCTGCCCGCCTCGAGGTTCACCGAGTTGACGATCGCCCGCCCCGGGATCTGGCTGAGCGCCGTCTCGATCACCTCCGGCTCGGTCGAGTCGATCTGGATCGGCGCCGGCTGCGTCAGCGAGATCCGCTTCACCAGCTGGCGCATCTGCTCGTCCTCGTCCGTGCGCTCCGTCAGCGCCACGCAAACATCCAGCACGTGCGCCCCGCCCGTCACCTGATCCTCGGCGATCTGCACCAGCCCGTCGTAGTCGTCGGCCAGCAGCAGCTCCTTGGCCTTGCGCGACCCCTGCGAGTTCACGCGCTCGCCCACCATGCTCGGACGCGGCTCCTGCACCAGCGGCGTCGCGGCGATCATCGAGCTCATGTGCGCCGGGCGCGGATCGGGGCGCCCACCCGGGCGCGGTCCCGTGCCGCGCGGCGCCGAGCCGCCCACGCGCTCCACGATCGCGGCGATGTGCGCCGGGGTCGTCCCGCAGCACCCGCCCACGATCCCCACCCCGTAGCGCTCGACGAACTCCGCCAGCGCATCTGCCAGCGGCCCGGGCTGCTCGGGGAAGATCGTCTCGCCCTCGGGCCCCTGCAGCGGCAGCCCCGCGTTGGGAATGCAGGCCACCGGCACCGGACAGTGTTCGCCGAGGAACCGGATCGCGTCGCGCATGTCCTCGGGTCCGGTCGAGCAGTTCAGCCCGATCACGTCCACCCTCAGCGCCTCCAGCGTCGTCAGCACCGCTGAGATATCGGTTCCCAGCAGCATCTTGCCGCCGTTCGGCAGCAGCGACACCGAGGTGTGGATCGGCAGTCTCCGGCCCGTGGTCTTGAACGCCTCGCGCGCCCCGAACACCGCCGCCTTGACCTCGAGGATGTCCTGCGCCGTCTCGATGATCAGCAGATCCGCCCCACCATCGATCAAGCCCTCCGCCTGTTCGGTGAACACCTCGACCAGCTCGGGAAAGCGAATCTGACCGAGCGTCGGGTCATCCGAGGCGGGCAGGAACCCCGTCGGGCCGATCGACCCCGCCACGAAGCGATCCGCGCCGGCCGCTCTGCGTGCGAGCTCCGCCGCCTTGGTGTTGATCTCGACCGTATGCTCCGCGAGACCCCACTCGCCCAGCTTCAGCCGCGAAGCCTGGAACGTGTCGGTCTCGAGCACTTCCGCGCCCGCCTCCAGCATCGAGCTGTGCACGCCCTCGATCACGTCCGGGCGGTTCAGCACCAGCGCCTCGTGGCACTTGCCCGCCAGCCCGCCGTAATCCTCGCTCGTCAGATCGAACTGCTCGAGCGTCGCGCCCATGCCGCCGTCGTACACGACGACGCGCGCGCTGATCGTCTCCAGGTAGTCGCGCATAGGTCTCTGAGCCTAACAACGCGTGGTGGGGCCGCTGCGCCGGCGGGCTCGGTCGCGAGAGGACGTGAGGCGAACTCGGCTGGGTGGCGGCTGCGCCGGCGAGCTCGGTGGCGAAGGGATGTGAGGCGAGCTCGGCGCCGGGGGGCCGAGGCCAGGTTTCGGCGCACCAGAGCGACCGGCGGGCCTGTCAGCCTCGAATCGGCGCAGGATCGCCCTGCAGCGCACGCGCGTGCGCTCGCCGTGCACGGACAGTCCCGACCAGCTCGCCGACACGCCGGCGATCGCGCTCGTTCGTGCCCCCGGCGAGGAACAGCGCGGCGACGTACGCCAAGGTGCCCGCGACCAGGCTCAGCAGCAGCCCGCCCAACGACGGCGCCAAGCGTTCGATGCTCCTGCTCGCCACGAACCCGAAGGCATACGCCACGGCCACCGCAACGCGCTGTCGTGCCGGCCAGGTCTCGTGCAGCGGGCCGGACAGAAACGGCAGCAGCACCACCGTCTTCCACGCCATTTCGAGCAGATATCCCGCGAGCAGCGCGATCGCCGGGCCGACGATGCCCAGCCGCGGGGTCAGCAGCAGCGTCAACGCGACCGTCGCGCTCACGCGCGCGATCGAAGTCACGCTGGTCAGACCCGGCCTGTCCACCGACCACAGCGCCTGCGTCTGGGCAGAGGTGATCGTGGCCAGCGCCGGAAAGGCGATCAGCAGTGCAAATGCCGGAGCCGCGCGCGCGAAGCCGGGGCCGAACACGGACAGAATGCCGTGTGCCGCACCTCCGCACACCGACGCGATCAGCAGCATCCCGACCAGCGCATAGCGCGTCGTGTCGAGCAACGCCCGGTCGAAGCCGCTGTGGTCGCCGCGCGCCCGCCGGCCCACGAGCGTGGGATACAGCACCTCGACGATCCGGTAGTTCACCTGCTGGAGACGTTCAGGGACGTTCTGGGCGCGGCTGTATGCGCCGACCGTCGCGACGGGCGCCACGAGCGCGATCGCCCAGATCCCCACCTGCTGGCTCACGCCCTGAGCGATGCCCCCCGGAGTGATCTTCAAGCCGAACCGCAGCAGGCCCGGCAGGGCGTCCATCCCTTCGCGATATGCCGCGCCGCTCAGGCGCGCCCGCACGAACGGACGCACGGCGATCACGCGATGGATCAGCGCCGTCAGCGATGCGCCGATCGTCGCCGCGACCAGGCCCCAGACCGAATGCCACAGCAGCCCCAGCGCCATCGCGATCGTGAGAAAGCTCAGCGTTTCGTGCAGCCGCACCCAGAACAGCTGCCGCCCGGCGACGAACGCCGAGAAGATCGAGTCGATGTTCCAACCGGTGTTCGTGACGAGCGTATAGCCCGCGAGGCTCACCAACATCGGCGCCACCAGCCCCGGATGGTGCAGCGGCCCGCGAAACACCAGCGCCGACACGCCCGCGACGATCAGCGCCATCACGACCGTCAGCCCGCACGAGAACGTGAACACCGCGGCAAACAACTGAGTAACACGAGGATGGCGAGGCTGCAGGCTCGTGATCTCCTTGATCAGCGCCGCCTGCTCCTTCGCGGTCGACACCAGCCACAGGGTCGCCACAGGCGCCGAGACGATCGCGAACTGCCCGATGATGTGCACGCCGTAGATCCGCGCCGTCGCGATCGTCGAAGCCACGCCGAACACCGCAACGGCGAGAAAGCTCATGATCCCGAACGTGAACCCGGCGCGATAGCTGCCGTGCCGGGCCTGCGCGGGCGTGCGCTCCTGCTCAGCCTCAGCCCCGCGCCCGGGCGGCTGGCTTTCGCGTCGGGCGTTCTCTGCAGAGGGCTGGGCCATTGGTCTGCTCCACGATCAACGCGCGCTGATGCGGTTCGCTTGCGGATCGCATCGCCGCTCCCGGCCCGGGCCAGCCCGGGCAACAGGCCAGCCCGGGCAACAGCAGTCGTATCGGCCGGGCAGAGAGGGCGCGCGCGTCGCAAGTCGCCGCCGCCGGCAGTCGTTGATCGACAGCGTGGCGATCCGACCGATCTTCGTCTTCTCGATAACGCGCAGCGGCTCGACGCTCGTCCAACGCGTCATCGCCGCGCACGAGGGCGTCGCGACCGTGTCCGAGCCGTGGCTGCTGCTGCCCTACCTGTACGCGCTCCGCCGCGAGGGCGTCAACGCCGAGTACACCCACCGACTGCTCGTCACGGCGATCGAGGATTTCTGTGATGAGCTGCCGGCCGGCAGCGACGACTACCGGCGCGAGCTGCACGATTTCGTACTGCGCCTGTACGAGAAAGCCGCGGGGCCGGACGCGCGCTACTTCCTCGACAAGTCCCCGCCCTACTACTTCGTCGCCGAGGAGATCATGCGCCTCTTCCCGGAGGGCAAGTTCGTCTTCCTGTGGCGCAATCCGCTGAGCATCATCGCGTCGATCATCGAAACCTGGACGCTCGGGCGCTGGAGCCCGACGCTGTTCCGCGAAGACCTGTTCATCGGTCTGCCCAGGCTCGTCCGCGCCTACGCGCGCAATCGCTCGCGCGCGCACGCGGTTCGGTTCGAGGACCTGATCGGAGGCGCCGGGGTCGGGGGGAACACGGGCGTGGACGGCGTCGCCCGAGGCGATCTACTCGGCGACGGCATCGCCCCAGGCGATCTACTCGGCGACGGCGCCGTCCAAGGCGACGTACTCGGCGACGGCGCCGCGGGACGCGATGTGGTCGCAGGCGGGCCAACGGCCTGGCGGCGCCTGATGGATTACCTCGAGATCGAGTTCGATCCAGACGCCCTACGGCGATTCACCGAGATCGAGCTGAGTGGGCGCATGGGCGACCACGTCGGCACCGGTCGCTACTCCCGCGTCAGCGCTGAGCCGGCCCAGAAGTGGGCCGAGACGATCGCCAACCCGCTGCGCAACATCTGGTGTCGGCGCTACCTGCGCTTCCTCGGCGACGAGCGCCTGTCGGTGATGGGCTATGACGCGGACCAGCTCACCAAGCAACTCGACTCGCAGCCGTTGCGCACTTCGCTGCTGCTCGAGGACCTGAGGAGCCTGGTCGGCGACGTCGCGCGCGAGCCCGTGCGCGTGCGCATGCGCCGGCACGGCATCGGCGGTCCCAACGTAATCCGCGAGCTGCTCAGAGCATGAGCGAGAGCGTCTCGTGCGCGGAGGGTATGTCCTCGGATGCGAGCCCACGCGCGCGCGTGCCCGCGCGTGCGCTTCCGATCGCGGTCATCATCCCCGCGTACAACCGCGCCGAGATGCTGCGCCGCTCGCTCGCGAGCGTGTTCGCGCAGGAGCCGGCACCGCCCGACCAGGTGATCGTCGTCGACGATGGCTCCAGGGATGACACGGCGGCGGTCGCCGAGGAGATGGGCGCCAGCGTGATTCGCCATCCGCGCAACCTCGGGCTCTCCGCCGCCCGCAACACGGGGCTGCGCGCAGCCCGCCACGAGTGGGTCGCGCTGCTCGACTCCGACGACGAGTGGCTTTCGCATCACCTCGCCGGCCTGTGGACGCTGCGCGCCGACCACGTGCTGGTGACGGGCTCTTCGCTTCACTGCGGAGCCGATCCCGCCGCCGATCGCTTTGCCGGTCCCGTGACGCGCACCCCGTTGGTGCTCCACGCCGGTGAGCAGCTCGTCTACCCGAGCAACATCATTCCGGTCAGCGCCTCGATGTTCAGGCGCCAGCTCGCGCTCGAGGTCGGCGGCTTTCGCGCGCACGAAGGGGTGGTCGAGGACTTCGACATGTGGCTGCGACTGCTCGAGCGCGGCACCGGCATCTGCTCGCCGCGCGTGAGCGTCATCTACCACGTTCACGACGGGCAGATGTCCAGGCAGGACATGCACACCATGCACAGCGCTCACGCACAGGCGGCCGCGGCGCATCTGGAGCGCGTGGGCGGCTCACGTGTGCCCCTGCAACGTCACGAGGCGGTTGTCGCATGGGACAACCTGCGCGAAGCGCTGCGCGCGCGCCGGCGCCGGCAGGCCGCAGGCTATGCGCGCTTTCTGCTCGCTCGCCCGCAACGTGTGATCGGACTGATCGGCCTGCTCGCGCGGCGCTATCGCGTGCGCCGGCGCAGCGTCGCACTGCGCAGCGCGGGCGTCGGACGGAGCCTCGATCGGGCAGTCGCTGAAGGGTGAAAAGGGCAGTGCGTGACGGGTCGAAAGGGTCGAATTTCTTGAATCGACGCTTCGCTGCGTTCGTGGCAAAAGAATCGCTCTCGCTCGACGGTTAAACGGACGATGCTCAAACGCTATGTCGCCTACGGGCTCGAGCTGCGCTCGTTCTTCGACCTGCCGGGCATGCCGCCCGCGGCGTCCAGCGAGCTCCCCGCCCTCACCTGTCGGCTGGTCAGACCCGCCCAGCTGGAACGCTCCTGGAGCGGCTGCTGCTCCCAGCCGGCCTGGAAGGGGCGCCTCGGCGACGGCCGTCAGCTGACGGTTCTGCGCGGGCGCGTCGGCGACGTGCTGTTCAGATACAGCGACCTCGCCTGCTTTCGCCTGCACCCTTCGCAAGAGCTGCTCGACTGCGCTCCGCGCTGTGAGGGCCGGGACTGGCAGCGAGTGCTGCTCAGCAAGGTCCTCTGCGACGTCAGCGTCGTGCGCGGCAACGAGGCGCTGCATGCCGGCGCCATCGACTCACCCGACGGGGTCGTCGCCTTCGCCGGACCCAGCGGCGCCGGCAAGTCGACGCTCGTGAGCGAGTTCCTGCGCCGCGGCTGGCCGCTGTTCAGCGATGACGTGCTCACGCTCCGCAGCGACGCCGATCGCCTGCGCGGTTACCCCGGCACGCCGCATCTGAATTTGATGGATTCGGGCGCAGCGAGCGAGCGCTGGCCGGTCGCCGAGAGCGCCAGCCGGGCGCCACGACCCGTGCGCATGATCTGCCTGCTCAAGCGCGTCCGCGGCCAAGCGCTCGAGGCTAAGGTGCTGCCGGCCAACCCGCTGCAGCTGGCGCCGTACATGCTCGGCTTCCGCGGCGAACAGGAACGCCAGCGCCAGCGTTTTCACCTGTATGCCGATCTCGTACGCAGGGCCACGCTCGTCTCCCTCACAGGCGATCTCGACGACCCTCCCGAGGCATTCGCCGACGCAGTCGAAGGGCTGCTCGCCGGCGATCTAGCCCTGGCTGGTCGCACCGGATGACCGCGCCATCGCTGGCGCCCGCGCCGGCGCCGCCGAGCCGCGCCGGCGATGCTCGTCTCACCCTCGTAACGCCGGCTGAGCCAGACCAGACTGCGCGGCCGTGTCGCGCCGCGGCCGTCCGGCCGCTCACGCTGCGCGCGATCACCAAGCGCTGGCGCGCCGGCCAGAATCCGGTGCTCGACGACGTCGAGCTGATGCTCGAGCCGGGCACCAGCACCTGGGTGGGGGGCCGCAACGGCGTCGGCAAGACCACCCTGCTGCGCATCGCCGCCGGGCTGATCCACCCCGAGCACGGATCCGTCGAGGCCCGCGGCATCACCGTGCACCAAGACCGCCAGCGCTATCAGCGACTCGTGTCGTTTCTGCCTGCAGGCGACCGCGGCCTGTATGCGCGGCTGACCGTCGAGCAGCATCTCAACTTCTGGGCACGGATCGCGATGGTGCCGCCCGCGCGCCTGCGCCGTTCGGTCGGCGATGCGATCGACAGCTTTCAGCTGGCCGAGCTGCGTTGCCGTCGCGTCGATCGCCTCTCGATGGGCCAACGCCAGCGCCTGCGCATCGCGATGACCTTCCTGCCCGAGCCCGACGTCGTGCTGCTCGACGAGCCGCTCACGAGCCTCGACAGCGACGGCGCCGAGCTGCTCGCGCAGGCCACCACCCGCGTGCAGGCCCGCGACGGCGCAGTGCTGTGGTGCTCGCCCGAGGCCGCGCCACCCGACCACGGCTTCGACGTGAGCTGGACGCTGCAGGACGCAAGGCTTGTGCGCACATGAGCGAGCTCGGCTGCTCGGCGCGTGCCTTCGTCGCAGTGCTGCGACGAGACTTCCGTGTCTACATGTCCTACCGCACGCGCATCTTCAGCCAGGTCGCCAGCACGCTCTTCAGCCTCGCGCTGTTCTATTACGTCTCGCGCCTCGTACACGTGCGCAGCTTCGCCTCGCCGGCGAAGTACTACGCGTTCGTCGTCGTCGGGCTTGCCCTGCTGGGCGTGATCTACTCGTGCTTCACGACGCCCGGGCTGGTGCGCCAGGAGCTCGTCGCGGGCACGCTCGACCGGCTCGTGCTGTCCCCGTTCGGAGCGGTTCGCAGCATCATCGCGATGACGCTGTTTCCGCTCGCCTACGCGTCGGTGTTCGCCGTGCTCAGCCTGGTGCTCGCGTGCGCCGTCTTCGGCCTGCAGCTGCACTGGTCGACCGTCCCGCTCAGCGTCCCGATGATGGGGCTCACGCTGCTGACGTTCCTGCCCTTCGGCCTCGTGTTCGCGGCCGTCACGATCGTCGTCAAGCAGGAGAACGTCGGCACCAACTGGGTCGTCGCGATCCTTGCGCTGATCGGCGGCCTGTACTTCCCGATCTCGCTGCTGCCGCACTGGCTGCAGGTGGCCAGCACGCTCCAGCCCTTCACCGCGGCCACCGACGTTCTGCGTCATCTGCTCGTGGACAGTCCGCTCAGCCAGCCGATCGGCGCCTCGCTGCTGAAGCTCTCGATTTTCGCCGCAGTCTTGATGCCCCTGTCCATCCTCGTGCTCAGCGCCGCGGTTCGCCTCGGCCAGCGGCGCGCGACGATCATCGAGTACTAGCAACGCACGGAGGGCTGATCATGAGCTCCAAGACCTTGTCCGACGCCTCACTGCCGGCGGCCAACGTCGCGATCCCTCAGCACGTCGTCCACCGCAGCTTCCCCGCCGAGACGGTTGTGCTCAACCTGCGCACCGGCACGTACCACGGTCTCAACCCGACGGGAGGTGCCATGTTCGACGCGCTCGCAAGCACCGGCAGCGCGCGCGCCGCGGCCGCGCTGATCGCCGAGCGCTACGACCAGCCCGAGGACGAGGTCGAGCAGGATCTGTGCGAGCTCTGCGAAGCGCTGCACGAACGCGGCCTGATCGAGATCGATGGGCGAGCGAATACGCCTGATGGCTGAGATCGTCGGTGCCTACCTGTGCACCCGGCGGGCATTGGCGCGAGCCCCGATTGCGGCGGTCGTGAGCGAGCAGCGCGCGCAACGATCCCGCTCGCCGCCAGGGCGCAGCGACGATCCGCTGGTCGAAGCACGCCATCTCGGCAGCGCCGTGACGCGCACGCTTGCGCTGCTCCCGGGCGATACGCGCTGCCTGGCCCGCTCGCTCGTGCTGATCCGGCTACTGGCGCGGCGGCGTATCCCGGCGAGGCTCGTGATCGCCACGCGCACCACCCCGAGCTTCGCCGCCCACGCCTGGGTCGAGCACGCCGGCCTGCCGGTGCTGCCTCCCGGCGATAGCTCGTTCGGCCGGATCGTCGAGCTGTAGTCGTGTCCTCCGCCGCTCTCGCCGCCGTCGCTCCCGGCGCCGCCGCGTCCGGTGCCGCCGTCTCCGGTGCCGCCGCCTCCAGTGCCGCCGCCTCCGCGGCAGCAGCGACAGCGACCGTATTCGGTCTCGACGTCCGCGCCGAGATGCCCCTGGCGATGCTCGCGCGCGCGCGCGCCGCCCCGACCGGGCGTTCCCTGCGCCTGCAACTGGGGAGCACTCCACCGAGAGATCCGAGCTGGCGCCGAGAGGCTCGGGCGATCTGCACGCGCCGCCGACCCGACGGGTCCGAGTACTTTCGAATCGAAACGCATCCTCGCGCCGGCCACCTGATCTGGGGGGAGCGGCGCGGGTCGTTCCTGCTGGCAGCCGACGGACAGAGCCTGCTGTGCACGCCCGACACGCGCGTCACCCCGCAATGGGAACGCTTCCTGGTCGCGCAGGTGCTGCCGTTCGCGGCGCTCGTCCGCGGGCTCGAGATCTTCCACGCCAGCGCCGTCGTTCTCGACGGTCGCGCGTTCGCGTTCGTCGGCCCTTCCGGCGCCGGCAAGACCTCGCTCGCGCTCGCGCTCTGTGATCGCGGCGCCCGCTTCCTCGCCGACGACGTGCTGGCCCTGCAGCCCTGGGCGCGAGGCCTGATCGCACACGCCGGCACCCCGGCAGCGGGAGTCGATCACCGCGAGGCCGAGCGGCTGCAAGGGCTGCGGCGTCCACTGACCGGCGAGCGGCTCGGTCGCGACGCACGCGAGCAGGTGATCGCGATCGAGGGCGCCCGCGGCGCCGCACCGCTCGGCGGCCTGTTCCTGCTCGATCGCCGCGCCGACGGGTCGGCCGGGCCGCGTTTCAGGGCAGCGGTCGACGCCCGCATGCTGCTCGCCTGCACCTTCAACTTCGTGCTCGATACGCCGCGCCGCATGCAAGGTCTGCTGCACACCTGCGCGCTGGCCGCGCGAGGGCGGGTCGAGCGCGTCATCGTCACGCCCGCCACCGACGCCGGAGCGCTGGCCGCTGCCGTGCTCGGGCGCCTGCAGGCATGCCGCTGACGCGCTCATTCGCGGGTGTCCTCGACGCGAATCCTCGCGCCGATCGTTCGCGCCTGCTCGGCGCCCTTGCTCCGCAGCCTTCGCACGCGCGCGAGCTCGGGCCGCTGCAGGTCGCCTACAGCGGCGCGCCCGTGCCGGCCGCGACTCCGCTGTGCCTGCTCGCCGGCCACATCGACAACGCCGCCACGCTGTGCGCCGAGCTCGAGGCTGTGCCGGCGCCGGTCGTGCCGGAACGGGATCTGCTCGGGCAGGGAGCGGCTCGGGGGCCCGCGCCGGAACAACCCAACGAGAGCGGCGGGCGGTGCCCCGATCGTGGGCCGGCGCGACGCGAGGCCACGATCGAGAGCCTGCTCTGCAGCGCCTACCTGCGTTGGGGCCTTGAGCTCCCGTCCCGGCTGCGCGGCGACTTCGCTCTGCTGATCTGGGACAGCCGCCGCGAACGTGGCCTGATCGCCCGCGACCAGCTCGGCGTGCGTTGCCTGTATATCCACGAGCGAAACGGCGCGCTGTGGTTCGCCACCGAGGTGCACGAGCTGCTCGGTCTGCTGCCGAGCCGACCGCCGCCCGATCGCGCCGGACTCGCGCACTGGATCGCCGCCAGCAACCGACCGGGCGAGGACACGCTGTACGAGGGCGTGCGCCGGCTGGCTCCCGGCAGCATGCTCGTTTTGGAGCGCACGCACGCGCGTGCGCGCGTGTGTGTGCGCGCGCGCCGCTATTGGGCGCCCTCCTACGAGGAGCCGCTCGATGACCGTGAGCGCGACCTCGATCTCAGCCTGCGCGAAGCGCTCGGGCACGCCGTCGCCCGCCGGCTGGCCTGCACCGGCCAGACCGGCGTGCTGATGAGCGGAGGCCTGGACTCGGCCTCGGTTGCGGCGCTGGCGGCCGCGCAGCGACCGGACGGGGTGCTGTCCTGCTCCGGCACATTCCCCGAGCACCCCGCCGTCGACGAGTCCGCGCTGATCGGGCAGCTGCGCAGCACGCTGCGATTGGCCGGCGTCACTGCCCAGGTCCGCGCCGGGGGTCTGCTCGCGAGCGCGCTGGAGTCCCAGCGGCGCTCCCAGCTGCCGCTGCTGAGCTGGGGGGACTTCTGGACGCTGCCGCTGCTCCGCGCCGCCGGCGCAGAAGGTGTGCAGACGATCCTCGGCGGCGACGGCGGAGACGAGCTGTTCGCGGTGCGCGCCTACCTGCTTGCCGATAGCCTGCGCGCGGGCAGGCCGCGGCGAGCGCTCGAGCTCGCGCGCCAGCTACCGGGGGCGGGCCAGCGGCCGTCGCGGATCGCCCTGGCTCGGGTGACGGCCACGCTGGCACTCGGCGGAGCCCTGCCCTACCGGACGAACGAGCTGCTGCGCAGCTCGTTCGCGCGCCTACCGTCCTCGCATCTGCCGTTCGCACGCGCCGGCCTGCCCGGCTGGCTCCTGCCTGACGGGACTCGCGCCGTGCGCGAGTCCGCCGATCCCCACGCCTGGAAGCGACTCAGCGGTCCGCGCTGGTGGGCTCACGCCGCGCACGAGCTGGCCCGCGGCGTCGAGGAGACAGGCCTGTTCGACCTGCACCGCCATCGCGCGGCGCTCGCCGGGTTGGAGGCCCGCCACCCCCTGCTCGACCTCGATCTGGTCGAGCTCGTGCTGCGCCAGCCGCCCGTCAGCACCTTCGACCGCGACCGCAACCGCCCGGTGCTGCGCGCCGCGATGGCGGGGATGCTCCCGGACTCCGTGCGCCTGCGCGCTCGAAAGGCGCTGTTCGACTCGCTGATCGTCGACACCCTATCGGGGCCGGATCTCGCCGCCGTGCGGCGACTGCTGTGCGATCCACGCGCCGAGCTCGGGTCCTACGTCGAGCTCGGCGCGATGAACCGTGCCCTGCTCGCGCGTCCGCCGGCCGGCGCGCGCGGCCCGTCTGCAGGCTCGCCGGCGCGCGAGCGCGAGCGTTTCACCTGGATGCAGGACGTCTGGCGCCTGGCCACAGCCGAGTGCTGGCTGCGCGCACAGGCAGATCCCGCGAACGAGCGTCTCGACCAGCTGGTCGCTGCGAGCCCCGCGCGCGTGAGGCTGACTCACGACGCCGGCACCTTTTTCCATCTTGACTGCACAGTTCGGAGTCGTAGAATCTCCACACTCTCCGGTACTTCGCCGTCCTTGGCAGGAAGGTCCCTTGGCAGGAAGGCGGATATCTCATCACGGACGAAGGAATCGAACCATGGAGAATAGACCGACCTACGAGAAGGCCCGCGTAATCGATTACGGCACGTTGCAGGATCTCACCGCTGGATGCATCGGCGCCAGCGGGGGAGATTCCACCGTGCGCTCGGGACACATCGGTGAATTCGTGATCGGACCCGAAATTCACACTTCGCAGATTCAGTGCAGCTCTACGCCGTGAGCCTGTATAGCGCTGCGCCGTGAGCCGTGTACAGCTCTACGCCGTGAGCCGTGTGCAGCTCTGCGCCTTGAGCCGTGAGCTCAACGCGGTGAGCTGAGCGGCGCAATGCTCGCGTGAGTCGACCTAGAAGCGGACGCCGACGCGCTGCGTTATTCGTCCGTGGCACACCTCGCTGGGACGCGCACGCAACATGCCCGCCGGGTGGTGATGCTGCTCGAGAACAACCCGTATCCGCAGGACACGCGCGTGCGCAACGAGGCCGAGTCGCTGACGGAAGCCGGCTTTGAGGTGACCGTCCTCGCGCCGCGCGGGCCGGGGCAGCCGCGAGTTGAGCGCGTCAACGGCGTCGAGGTCCGTCGCTTCGCGATCGTCTGGGCCGGCGACTCCCCGCTGTCCTACCTGGCCGAGTACGGAATCGCCCACGTCCAACTGCTGACGCGTTCGCTGCTCGCGCTCGCACGCGGGGCCCGCGTCGTGCACCTGCACGGACCGCCCGACACGCTGTTCGTGGCGGGCGTCTTCGCCCGCGCCGCCCGCCGCAAGGTGGTCTTCGACCTGCACGATTCCGGTCCCGAGCTGTTCCTGGCCAAGTTCGGCGCCTCGCCACCGGTGCTGGCGGCGTTGCGTGCCGCCCAGCGCCAGGCGATCCGCTGGGCCAGCCACGTGGTGGTCACCAACGAGTCACAACGTGAGCTGGTTCATCGTCACGGCGGCCGCACCGCCGAGGAGGTCTCGGTCGTGCGCAATGGCCCCCGCGCCCGCGAGTTCGCCGCGACGCCCGCACCGCGTACGGGAGCGCTCGCGGCGCCACTCCTGATCTACGTAGGCGCCCTTGACACCCAGGACGGCGTGCTCGAGCTGGGGGATCTGCTGACCGCTCCAGGCCTCGAGCACGCCACGCTCACGATCGTCGGCGACGGACCTGTGCGCGCACACCTGCGCGAGCGCTGCCGCGAGCTCGAGGTCGACGCGCGGGTCATGTTCACCGGACAGGTCGCGCATGCGCATGTGCCGCGGCTGATCGCCGACGCCGACATCGGCGTGGACCCTGCGCCGGGCACCGAGCTCAACCACGGCTCCACGATGATCAAGGTCGTCGAGTACATGGGCGCGGGCCGGCCGCTCGTCGCCTACGCGTTGCGCGAGACCCGCCGCAGCGCCGGCGACGCGGCGCTGTACGCACCGTGTGGCGAGCCGGCCGCATTCGCCGCGCTGGTCGTGCAGCTGGCGCGCGACGGAGAGCGACGTATGCGGATGGCCGACGCGGCGCGCTCGCGTGCGCGCGAGCTCGCGTGGGAGCGCTCCGCGCAGGTACTGCACGACGCATACGAGCGGCTCGCGGCGTGAACCACGGCGCGGCGCGCGTGTTCGGGGCAATCGACGCGCCGGCGCAGGATGGGCAGTTCTACCTCGCCCCACCGGGGAGCACGCTCTTCGCCTCATCGGGGAGGACGCTGCACATCGGGGAGGACGCTGCACATCGGGGAGCACGCTGCAAGTACGCGCGCGCTGTCCCCGTTGGTGAACCGTGACCGCGACGGCGACCGCACCGGCAACGATCCAGCCCGACGTCGCTTCCACTGAGCTGGCCGTCGTCGTCGGTCCGGCCGAGATACGTCAGGAGATCGTCGAGCTCCTCTGCGAGCAAGACCTCGCAGTCGTGGTCGCCGATGATCCCGAGGCGTTCGAGCAGATCGCGCTCGATCCCCCTGCCTCGCTCGTAGTGCTGATCATCGACGGGCGGGAGCCCTCGCGAGCCGAGACGCTCGCGTGTGCGCGCCGGTGTGCCGCGGAGGCCCACGTCGTGCTCGTGTGCACGACCGTCGACGGCTGGGAAGCGCGCGACGCGCTCGCCGCCGGGATCAATGGGATCGTGTTGCGCTCGCAGCTGGCCACGGCGCTGGCGCCTTGCATGCAGGCCGTGCGCGCGGGACAGGTCTGTATCCCATTCCGCAACCGCCGCCAGCTCGAGCGTCCCGTGCTGTCCGCCCGCGAGAAGCAGATCCTCGGCCTGGTCGTGATGGGCTACATGAACCGGCAGATCGCCGACCAGCTGTTCCTCGCCGAAAGCACCGTCAAGAGCCACCTCTCGTCGGCCTTCGGCAAGCTCGAAGTGCACTCGCGGAACGAGGCCGTCGATCTGATCCTCGACCCCAAGCACGGCCTCGACCTGGGCATCCTCTCGCTCGGCGGCGAGCCCGTGCGCCAGCCCGCGGGCGCAAGCGCGTGAGCGCGCCGGCCGACATACCCTTGACGGTCATGGACCACGGCGATCCGAACCTGGTTCGGGAGCTGTTGGGAGCGATCGAGTCGGTCGCGGCAACCGGCGCGTTCACCGGAGGCGGCGCCGTCGAAGCGTTCGAGGCCGACTACGCCGCGTGGTGCGAGACCGCACACGCGGTCGGCGTCTCCTCGGGCACGGACGCGCTCGTGCTGGCTCTGCGCGCGCTGCAGATCGGCCCCGGCGACGAGGTGGTGGTGCCCGCGAACTCGTTCATCGCCACCGCCGAGGCGGTCAGCCTGGTGGGAGCGCGGCCGCGCTTCGCGGACGTCGATCCAGACACCCAGCTGATCACCGCCGCCACGATCGAACCGGCGCTGACCTCGGCGGTGTCCTGTCTGATCCCGGTGCACCTGTTCGGGCGCACCGTCGACATGGACCCGATCATGAGACTGGCGCGAGCCCGTGGCCTGCGTGTGATCGAGGATGCCGCGCAGGCCCATGGCGCCCGCTATCGGGGCCGCCGCGTCGGCACCATCGGCGACGCGGGCACGTTCTCGTTCTACCCGGCCAAGAACCTCGGAGGTTGGGGCGACGGCGGCGCGGTCATCACCGGCGACGAGCAGATCGCGCAGCGCGTGCGCCTGCTGCGCTCGCACGGCGAGAGCCCGCGCTACCACCATCGCGTGATCGGCACCACGGCCCGCCTCGACGCGATCCAGGCCGCCGTGCTGCGGGTCAAGCTGCAACGGCTCGAGCAGGCCAACGAGGATCGCCGCCGCGCCGCCGCCGCGCTGCGCGAGACGCTGAAATGCTCCATGCTCACGCCGCCCCCGGCTGCCGTGCACGGCTGCGACCACGTCTATCACCAATTCGTGGTGCGCTCCGCCGAGCGCGATGGCCTGCGCACGCACCTTGCTCGGGCGGGCATCGCCACCGGCATTCACTATCCGATCCCGATCCACCGCTCGGAGGCCTACGCGGCGCTGGCCGGCCGGCGCGACCTGGCGCCGGTCGCCACGCGCCTCGCGACCGAGATCCTCTCGCTGCCGATCTTCCCGGGCCTCAGCCCCGAGCAGATCGAGCGCATCGGCGAGGTCGCGACGAGCTTCGGCGAGCAGGCCCGAGCCCCAGCGGTGCTCGTCGGCGGCTGACGGACTCGACCTCGCGATGGCCGAGCCCGCCCCTCCATGCACGCGCATCGAGCAGCGCCCACAACCGCGAGCCGCGCGGTTCCAGCCGCACGCGCCCTCCTCACCAGTGCCCGGGCCCGCCTGGTCGCGTGCGAGCAGCCGGCACCGGTCGCTCACGCTGGCCGCCGTACGCGTCCTCGACCTGCTGATCGCGAGCGTCGCGCTGCTCGTGTCCCTGCCGATCCTGCTCCTGGCCGGACTCCTGATCAGGCTCGAGACCCCGGGGCCCGCGATCTTTCGCCAGCGCCGCCTGGGACGCGATCGGCGGCCCTTCACCGTGCACAAGCTGCGAACGATGTGCCTGCAGGCAGACCCCGGCGTCCACCGTCGTTACATCGACGAGCTCATCAACGGCGCCGAGACGGCCCACTCGGATGGCAACGGCGAGCTCTACAAGCTGGCCGCTGATGAGCGCGTCACGCGAGTCGGACGGTTTCTTCGACGTACCAGCCTCGACGAGCTGCCACAGCTGTTCGACGTCCTGCGCGGCGATATGTCGATCGTCGGGCCGCGTCCGGTCATCCCGTACGAGGCCGACCTGTATCCCGATCACTACAACCGGCGCTTTGCCGTCAAGCCGGGCCTGACGGGCCTGTGGCAGGTGAGCGGACGCAGCGAGCGCACCTACCGTGAGATGGTCGCGCTCGACATCTCGTGGGTCGAGCGTCACTCGGTCGCGAGCTACATCTCGATCGTGGCACGCACCCCCTGGGTGCTGATACGCAGCCGCGGCGCCGCCTGAGCAGCGCCGCTGGATGGAATCGCGCGCCTATGAAAGCGCCGGCACAGCGCTTGCGTTGTTGGGAGAAAGACAGGCCCGCGTGCTGGCTGCGACGGAGCGCGGTGTGATCGATCTCGAGCAGAGGGGGGCGCAGGCATGAGCACAGCTGCGAACGCAAGCACGACCAAGGCGCCGATCGGCATCGCGATCGTCGGGTTCGGATACTGGGGTCCCAACGTCGTGCGCAACATCCTTGCCCGTCCCGAGCTGCGCCTGATCGGCCTGTGCGAGCTCGACCCCGGCCGCAGCGCCGACTTTCGCGGCCGCCACCCCGGACTGCGGATCGAGACCGAGCTCGACGAGCTGCTGAGCGATCCGCGCGTCGACGCGGTGGCGATCGCCACACCTCCGCGCACCCATTACGAGCTCGTGCGCCGTGCACTGGAGGCGGGCAAGCACGTGCTCGTCGAGAAGCCGCTCGCCACGTCCGTCGCCGACGCCGAAGACCTGATCGCGCTCGCCGACCGGGCGGGAGTGGTGCTGATGCCCGGGCACACCTTCGTATACAGCCCCTCGGTCAACAAGGTGCGAGACCTGATCCGCTCGGGCGAGATCGGCGAGCTGTACTTCGTCACCTCCTCGCGCATGAACCTCGGCCTGTATCAGCGCGACGGCGTGATCAGCGACCTTGCGCCCCACGATCTCTCGATCCTGCTCTACTGGCTCGATCGGCCGCTCTCGCACGTCTCAGCCTCCGGCCAAAGCATCTTTCAGCTGGGGATCCCCGAGACGGCCTTCCTCACGGTCCGCTTCGACGGCGGCGCGACCGCCAACGTGCAGATCTCGTGGCTGGCGCCGCGCAAGATGCGCCAGATGGTCGTCGTCGGCTCGCGCCGCATGGTCCAGTACGAGGACACCTCCTCCGATGAGTCGGTGCGCATCTACGACCGCGGCCTGGACTTCTCCCAGACGCAGGCCCCCGCCACCTTCGGCGAGTACCAGCTGACCTATCGCAGCGGCGACATCGTCGTCCCCCGGATCGACGCGGCCGAGCCGCTGTCGCTCGAGCTGGCGGACTTCGCCCGTGCCATCGACACGGGACAGGAGCCGCGCTCGAACAGCCGGCTCGGGCTCGAGGTCGTGCGTGCGCTCGAGGCCGCCCATCGCTCGATGGAGCGCGCCGGCGAGCCGATCGAGCTCGACCGCGCAGGCGCATTGCCGTACGCGAGCGCTCGCAATGATCGGGACCCCGCGTCGTCAGCGCGCGCGACCGTGCCCAAGCGGGAGCCTGTTTCCGGGTCTCACGAGGCCGTGCCCCGGCCGAATCGCATCGTGCAAAAGCCGCTCGGCGATCGTGGCACTCCGGCGATCGTGGGCGACCGATGAGCTCCGAGCTGCGACTCGCCTACATAACCACGCAGTACCCCGGCGTATCGCACACCTTCATTCTGCGTGAGGTCACCGCGCTGCGCCGACTGGGCGCCGACGTTCACACCATCTCGCTGCGCCGGACCTCCGCAGAGCACCTGCTCTCACAGGAGAATCGCGACGCCGCCGAGACGACCTACGCGATCCGCCCGCCGCGCTTGCGGGACGTGCTCGGCGCCCATCTGAGCGCGCTGGGTCTGCACCCGCGTGCCTACCTCGCGACCTTGCGCGAGGCGCTGGCGCTGGCGCGTCCGGGTCTGAGGGGACGGCTGTGGCAGATCTTCTACTTCGCCGAGGCGATCATGGTGTGGCGATATTGCGCGGGCTCGCGGGTCAGCCACCTGCACGCTCACCACGGCTCTCCTCCCGCGGACGTCGCTCTGTTGGCGGCGCATTTCGGAAAAGCCGCGGGCAGCGGACCGGGGACCTGGAGCCTGACGATGCACGGCCCGATCGAGTTCTCTGACGTGCGCTGGTTCCGTCTCCCTCAGAAGCTGGAGCGAGCCGATGCGGTCATCTGCATCAGCGAGTTCGCGCGCAGCCAGCTGATGGCGCTCGTGGACGATCGTCATTGGTCGAAGCTGCGCGTCGTGCACTGCGGCGTCGGTTCCTCCGAGTATCGGCACCTCGGCGAGCCGCCGCACGAGCGCCCGCGGGTGCTGTGCGTGGGCCGGCTCGTGGCCGAGAAGGGCCAGGCGATCCTGCTGGATGCCGTCGCTCAGTTGGCGCGAGAGGCCCAGCAGGTGGAGGCGGTGCTGGTCGGCAGCGGTCCCATGCGCACGCGGCTCGAACAGCTCGCGCTCGAGCTCGGAGTGAGCGACCGCGTCGTCTTTCGCGGCGCCCTGGGACAGGAGCAGGTCAGGGACTGCTACGCCGATGCGACGCTGGTCTGCTCGGCGAGCTTCGCCGAGGGCGTACCGGTTGTCTTGATGGAGGCGATGGCGAGCGGTCGCGCGGTGATCGCCACCGCCATCTCCGGAGTCCGCGAGCTCGTGCGCGACGGAGACACCGGCCTGCTCGTGACACCCGGGCGCGCCGACGAGCTGGCCGGCGCGATCTCAGTGCTCGTACAGGACACGCAACTGCGCCTGCGTCTGGCGAGCTCCGGACGCGAGCGTGTCTTGCGCGAGTTCGACGTCGACCGCTCCGCAGCGCAGCTCGCGGCGATCTTCAGCGAGATTCTGCATCCGTCCGAGCGGCCGCTCGAGGCGAGGGCAGCGGCGCTGGACCCGCCCGCGATCGAAGCCGTGGCGAGCGCACGATGAGGACCGTGCAGACGCCGCCGCTGCGGATCGCTTGCGTGGTGTCGTTCCTCAACGAGGAGCTCCACATGCGGGCGTTCCTGGACTCGATGGCCGGGCAGCAGCGGTTTCCCGACGCACTGGTGCTCGTCGACGATGGCTCGACCGACGCCTCGCCGGCGATCGCTGCGGCGTTCGCGGCGGAGCGTCCCGGCGTCAGCCTGTTGCGACGGCCACGCCGGCCGCCTGCCCGCGACCGGCTGGCAGAGGCCGCCGAGCTGCGTGCCTTTCAGTGGGGTGTTGCGAAGCTCGGGAGCGAGTGGGACATCGTCGTCAAGATGGACGCCGACCTCGAGCTCGCACCGGACCTGTTCGACACGCTGGAGCGCGCCTTCGTGGACGCGCCGGAGCTCGGAATCGCGGGGGTCTATCTCAGCGTGATCGATCCCCGGACCGGCGCCGCGGTGTGCGAGCGCTGCCCGCCCCATCACGTGCGCGGACCGACGAGGTTCTACCGTCGCGCCTGCCTGGAGGAGATCTCGCCGATTCCTCCGATCCTGGGCTGGGACACGATCGACGAGGTCGCGGCCCGCATGAACGGCTGGCGGACCGAAAGCCTGTCCTGTCGCGCCGGGCAGACGATCCACCTGCGTCCGACCGGCAGCCTCGACGGCAAGCTCCGCGCCCAGTATCGCTGGGGCACCTGCGCGTACGGGATCGGGCAGCATCCGCTGTGGGTCGCGCTCAGCGCCGTGCGGCGGATCGGTGACCGTCCGCGCGTGCTCGGATCCGTCGCGTTCCTGGTCGGCTGGGCCGGTGCCCGCATCCGTCGTCGCCCGCGTGCGGCCGCCGACGTGCAGGCCTTCGGGCGCCGGGAGCAGCTCGCGATCATGCGCCGCGGTGCGCGCCGCATCGTCTCCGCGTGATGGCTGTTTCGCAGGTCAGCCACGAGCGTGCTCCGCTGGCAGACGAGATACCCACCGCGCGCCCACCCTCGACCTCGTGGCGGCGCGCCCTGCTCGGCCGGCTCCGTGGCCACCCGAGCCGCAGGTGGCTGATACGACATGGGCTGACCGTCGGGCGCGACGTCTACATCGACAGCTTCGCCGCCTTCGATCACGGTTTTCTGTGGCTGATCTCGATCGGCGACGAAGCGGTGCTCTCGCCGGGGGTGCGGATCGTCGCCCACGACGGCAGCACCAAGCACTGGACGGGCTACATCCGCCTCGGCCGGGTCGACATCGGCTGCAAGGTCTACCTCGGTGCGAACTCGATCGTGCTGCCGGGGGTCACGGTCGGCGATCACGCGATCGTCGGCGCCGGCAGCGTCGTGCGTGAAGACGTTCCGGCGGGCGCGATCGTGATGGGCAACCCGGCCGAGCAGGTCGGCACGCTCGAGCGCTTCACCGCCAAGCACCGCAGCCGTATCGCCGAGCGCCCGTGCTATCCCCGGGCCGGCTACTCGGCGTATGAGTACGTCAGCGCCGAGAACATGCAGGCGATGCGCGCGGACCTGGCCGACGGCCCCGGGTACGTCGAGTAGCGATCGTGATCGGCGGCTTGCAGGGATCGTGATTTGTGGCTTGCAGCGATCGTGATCGGCGGCTTGCAGGCGCGGACGGCTGCCGCGACGCATTGGAAGTTCGTCGTCCGGCTCGGCGTTGATCGCACAGGCTGAAAACGGCCCGCACGCACTCGCCCGCACGGGCTCGACCAAGCGCTCTGATCGAACCTCCGCAGCTATTCACGAGCACGACCCCGCCGGTTGTGATGGACAACTCGCACGCGCCGGGCTCCATGCCGGCGCAGTCGCAGCCGAATCCGCTGAGCCGCGCGATCGGCCGGCACAAGCTGCTGGTCATCGGGTGCGCGCTCGCGGTCGCGCTTCTCGGGGCCGCTGTGGGCGCGGCGGGCAAGCGCACCTATACGGCCGCCGCGACGCTGCAGGTCGGCAAGGTCAACCCGAACTCGCCGGGCTTCTACGGGTTCGTGCAGTCCTCGACCGATCTCGCGGCCGCCTTCAGTCGCGCGATCACCGCCGCGCCCGTGCTCGCGACCGTTCAGCACAAGCTCGGGCTCAGCCCGGACACGGCCGTGGCGCAGCTGTCGGCGGAGCCGATCCCCGAGAGCCCGGTCTTCCGTGTGATCGCCAGCGCCCCCAGCGCCGCGGCGGCGGTGCGCCTGGCCAACGTCACCAGCCACGCGGTGATCGCCTACGAGGGGGCCGCCAACACCTACAGTCCCGAAAGTCAACGGCTGTTGCGCGACTATCGCACTGCCTCGCTGCGCCTCGCGCGTGCCGAAGCGACGCTCGCGCGAGCCACGCGCGACTACGCGGCCGATCCCGACACGGCGCGACGGTTGGGGCTCGAACGCGCGCACGCAGGCCAGGCCGCCGCCTCGCTGCAGGTCCATGCGCTGGCGAGCGCCTACCAGCTCAGTGCTGAGAGCACAGATACGACCGAACTGGTGTCCCTGCTCTCCGGTGCTGTCACGGCCGAAAGCAACCACAAATCCAAGATCGAGCTGCTCGGCTTCGTGGGGCTGCTGGCCGGTCTCGTGATCGGCTGCACGCTCGCCGTCCTGCGCGAGCGGCGCGGCGGGCTGCGCCGTCCCGCCTTCGGGATCTGACGTGGCGCAGGCGACGGTCCTGCCCCGGCCGAGAGTGTGGCGTCCCCCGTGGTATGTCCTGATCGTGCTCGGGCTGGCGGCTCTGGCCGCGCTGCACGAGCGCGCGCCGTGGCTCCTGCACGGCCACTGGCTGTTCGTAACAGGGGTCGGGCTTGCCGCCGTGCTGCTGCTCGCCGCCGCGCTCTGGGAGCTGCCCGTGGCGGGCATCATGTGCGCGGCGATCGCGCTGACGATCTTCTCGGGCAACTGGGGCAGTCTCGGCCTGCCCGGCTTTCCGTTCCTGCCCGATCGCATCCTGATCGTGTTCGCGCTGCTCGCGCTGGCGCTGCACGCGCCCGGCGCCGCCGGTCTGCCGAAGCCGCGCGTCAGGGACGTCCACCTGCTGCTCGCCGCCACGGTTCTGTACACGGTCGCCTCGGCGGCCGCGGCGGGGACACTGGGCAACGAAGCCGCGATCTTCGACCTGCTCGACCGCCTCGGAGCGATCCCGTTCTTGATGCTGCTGATCGCACCGGTCGTGTTCGCGGGTCCGCGTGAGCGCGATCTGCTGCTGGCGACGCTCGTCGGGCTCGGCGCGTATCTGGGAGTCACCGCGCTGTTCGAGACGATCGGACCGCACGGCCTGGTGTTCCCCCGGTACATCGCGGCCAGCGACGCGCTTCGACTCGTCGCGCAGCCAGGCGGGCCGTTCCGGGAGCCGATCAGCGAGGGATTCGCGTGCTTTGCGTGTGGCACCGCCGCCGCGATCGCCTGCTGGAAATGGCGCGGACGCCGGCGCTACCTGGCCGGGGCGGTCCTCGGGCTGTCGGCGCTCGGCGCCTTCCTCACCCTGGAGCGCGGCGTCTGGATCGCGGCCGCCGCCGCAGTCGCGGCCGCGGCGCTCGCCGCTCCCGAGCTGCGGCGCCGGCTCTTGCCCGGGGTCGCCGTCTGCGCGCTGCTGATCGGCGGAGCGCTGATCGTGTTCCCGGCGATCGCCGGCCACGCCAGCGCACGCGCAGCCGACCAGACCTCGGTGTGGGATCGCCAGAACCAGACCGCCACGGCGATGCGCATGATCCAGGCTCGACCGTTGTTCGGGTTCGGCTGGGACAACTACGAAAACGTCAGCCTCGGCTACTTCCGTCAGGCCCCGAACTATCCGATGACCGGCTACGCCGACTCAGGCGCCCTTCTGCCTCTCCACGACACTTATCTCTCCAACGCCGTCGAGCTCGGGCTCGTCGGCGTCATGCTCTGGATCGCCTGCCTGTGCTGGGGTCTCGGCGGCGCGATCTTCAGCCGCGGACCGGACGACCTCCGTCCGTGGAAGCTCGGCCTGCTGGCGCTGGCTGTCTTCTTCTGCGTGCTGGCGGGCTTTGATCCGCTGCAGCAGAACTTCACGCAGCTGCTGCTGTGGACATGGGCCGGACTGTGCATGGCGGGTCTGCCGGCTTCGGCCGACCGGCGTCCAGACGTGCGCGTGAGCCGCGTGCGGAAGCCGGACACAGGTCAGGCGAGCACGGTCGCGGTGGTCGTGCGGTGATCTCCGAAGCCATCCGCAAAACCCTCGCGCGCGCGCCCGCGCTCGCCGCGCTGGTCAAGTCGCGGCCGCTTCAGCACCTGGTGCAGACGCTGCGTGGAGCCAAAGCGGTGCGCGAGCCGCTGCGCTTCGTGGCGCTGCAGCTCGAGCCGTCTCGCGCCGCCGCGCCGCCGCGCGCCGCCGCGCACCGCTTGCGCGACGCAAATCTGACGATCTTCCTGCGCCATCGCACGCGCGACGTGCACATCTTCAACGAGATCTTCGGCGGAACCGGGGGTCGCCGCAGCTACGAGCCGCCGCCGGCAATCGCTGCGACGCTCGACGCCAATGCGGCGCCCTCGATCCTCGACCTTGGCGCCAACATCGGCCTGTTCGGGGCCTACGCGATGAGCCGCTGGCCCGGGGCGCAGATCCGCAGCTTCGAGCCCGATCCGACGAACCTGAGCATGCTCACGCGCCTGATCGCGGCCAACGGCCTGCAACGACGCTGGTCGGTGGCGGACGTCGCAGTCGCGAATCACGCCGGCGAGATGGGCTTCACCGCCGGTCTGTTCGCGGACTCGCACCTCGAACTCGCGGCGAATCCCCCCGCGTCGTCCTCCGCCGCAGGTCCGCGGGCATGCGCGCCCGGTCAGACGATCACCGTCAAGACGATCGACATCTTCGAGCAGGACCACGACGTGGACCTGATCAAGATCGACATCGAGGGGGGAGAGTGGGCGATCCTCACCGACCCGCGGCTCGCCGGTCTCGGGGCCGACGTGCTCGTGCTCGAGTGGCATGCACGCGGCTGCCCCGAGCCCGACGCCGCTGCGAGCACGCTGCGGCTGCTGCGAGCAGCGGGATACGGCCACGTGCAGGAAACCGAGCGCGGTCGCAACAACGGTCTGCTGTGGGCCTGGCGAGAGACCGGCGGCGCACCTGCGACTCGCGAACCCCGGCCTACGCGCCGGAGCGGCGTCCCCGCGCGCCTCAGCGGCGCGCCTACGCGAGCCGCCGGCTCGCCGGCCGCGCTCGCGTCGACGCGGCCATGCGCGCCATCGTGAGGCCATATCGAGCGAGCACGCGGACGCCGTGGCCGAGCGGCGAGACCATGTGCCGCTCGCCCATACGTGAGCGTTCCTCGAGCACCCTGCGCGGCGGAAGCAGCTGTCGCCTGATGAACTCCCGCTGCCCGCCGCGCGGCGCGAGCAGCCAGTCGACCATTCCGATCTCGGCGTTGAGCTGCGCCGGATCGCCACGGCCATCCGGATTGGCCAGGCGCGTCGCCAGCCGCGTACGCAGGTCGGCTCGGTGCTCGCCATCGAGCAGACGCTCCGCAGGCACGCCGACGATCTGCTCGGCCACGCCCGCCGCCGCCAGCAGGGCGCGGCTCAGGTCGGGATAGCGGTCGATGATCTCGGCGAGCGCTCCCGCTTGCAGCCGAGCGCCGAGCAGGTCCCACCACGTCGCGAGGTCGATCGCGAGACGCAGATCCAGAAAGCCGTCTCGCGCGTAGAACAGCAACAGGCCCACCAGCTCATCGAGCGGAGTCGCTCGCAGCCCGAACCGATCATCCTCGGTGGCCCGCTCGAGCATGTCCGCGGCGAATGCGCGCTCGTACCAGTGCACGCGCCAGTGCAGGTCCAGTGCGGGCAGCCGCCCCGAGTCGTGGGTCAGGGCATAGTGCAGCACAGGCAGCCCTTCGCTCCCGACAGGGTCCTTAGGCGTGCCATAGCCCGTCCGCCGCACGACCTCCACTGCTCCGGGCAGATCGCCGGGTGCCACCAACAGGTCGATATCGCTCGTGGCCCGCCGTCCTGGATCGCGGTATATCGCCTCGGCGAGGAACGCTCCCTTCAAGATCAGAGAACGGATCCCCGCTTGCGTGAGCGCCTGTGTCAGGTGTGAGGAGACCAGTCCCACCAGCGCGCCCTGGCGGCGCGTCTGCGCGATCGAGCGCTCGACCGCCGTCGCGAACCGCGATCGCGCCCGGCTCGGGCACAGGTTCAGCATGCGCTCGCCCAGCGCCGGCATCAGCCTGCGTGCATCGAGCTTCGCGCTGACCAGCTCCCAGTCCGCCGCGCGGGCCAGCTCCGTGGCCAGCTCACGCGCGGCCTCGCGCCGCGCAGCCGTGCCCGCGTTGATCAGGATCAGCCCTGCCTCGGGACCCGCGCGGCTCATCACCCCAGAGCTTGCGCCCCTCATCGCCTGGCGTGCAGGTCCATCGCGAGCAGCTGCAGGTGTTCCCATGGAAACGAGGCCAGCAGCTGGCTCGGGTAGCGCCCTTCGAAGAGACCGTTGGGGCCGAGATAGGGGTTTTCCCCCGTTGGCGTCGGATCCTGCGCGATGAACGCCACCTCCGAGGCGTAGTCGCGCACGACGATCCCATAGCGCTGGGCCGCCTCGGCGATCATGCGCGTCACCGGCGGAAGCGCCAGGCGGGCAAGATCGAGGCGCGGATCGAGGCGCAGATGCGCGCCCTCGGGCAGGGCCAGCGGATCGGCAGAGCTCCCGTCGGTGCGCTGCGCCGGCGCGGCGAACACCCCGGCCCGGACGTCCGGCACGGCCAGCGCGAGCGCGTGATCGATCTGCCCAGAGCGCAGCTGGTCGAGCGTGATCACCCCGCCCGCCAGCGCCAGCGAGCTGGCGGTCGCGCCCCACCAGGGCTGCGCGCCGGGCCAAGCTTCGGGCCCGTAGACGCCGGGGTTCGACGACACGTCGCGCATCGCGCCTCCCCAGGTCGCGTGCCAACCGTCGCCGTCACGACCGAGCTGCCAGAACTCCCACATCCGATCGGTGCTCGGCTGCAACACCACCAGGTAGCCTTCGCCTTCGCGCGTGGGACGCGACGATGCAGGCAGCGGAACCGCGCTCCAGGCAGAGCTCAGGGCCGGTTCGGGGGCATGATCGAGCGCCACCGGCACCGTCGGCTGTCCGGCCGGGACCGTCACGATCGGCACGCCGAACGAGCTCGTGTTGATCCAGGGACCGCGGCGTTCGCTCTGCTCCTGAGCGACTTCGCGGGCCAGCGCTGCGACGATCGCCGCCGAATCGGGATCGAGCGGCGCTTCGGGGGCAAGCGCTCGATTCCAGATGCTCGCCGGCGAGAACAAGCGCCGGGGTTCTTCGGCGACACCTCGCTGTGCGGACCAAGCCTTCACCTGCTCGTGTGCGGTCTGGCGCCGGCGCGGGGCCTGCTGTCGCCGTGGGGCCGGCTCTCGGCCGGTGCCGTCGCCGCATCCCGCCAGCGCCATGCCGCAGCCCGGCAACGCCAGGCCGGCGCACAGCAGGCAGATCAGCGCGGGGCCTTTTCGAGTGGACTTCGACACAAACGGGTGTGGGCAGTGGGGCTTGAACTGCTCGATCGGATCGGATGAGCCTCGAGACCTGGAACCTCCGCACAACAACGACCGCTGGCTTCGATTCTCGCGCTCGACCGTTGCGCGGTTCGATTCTTGCGCTCGACCGTTGTGCGATTCGATTCTGGCACTCGACCGTTGCGACGTTCGATTCGCGCTCGACCGTCGATCAACCGCTTATTTAGGGCGACAGGAGGAACCGTTTTTCATCCCCGACTCAGGCTTCCGAGCGTGAGCCTCCGCCGCCGGCGATCGTTGGAAGGGAGTGCAGCCGATTCATGTGAACGGTCGCCAGGCTGATGTCATCGTGGTTGAGAGCGACGCAGTGGCGGTGAGCGAGGTGAATGCAGTCATGAGTGGCTAAAGCGACGGTGTCGCGGGTGCGAGAAATCGCGGGTGATACGGGCGCCCGCGCCATGCCGGCTGATCGTTGCGGGGGCGGCCTCGCGACTGATCAGCTCGGCACGCAGCGCCCTGCGCCCGCGATGGTGCAGCCCGTGTATCGATCCCTCGCTCTTGCCCGTGCGCGTGGCTATCTCGGTCGGAGACAGGCCGGCGAAATGACGCAGCACGAGCACCTCGCGCTGCGCGAGCGGGAGCGTGGCAAGAGCGTCGCGCAGCTCGTTGATCGGACGCTCATGGTGTGAATGGCCAACGCTGTACTCGGACTCGGCGCCGCGGACCTCCTCGACCGGAACGAGTCGGCGCTGGCGGATGTGGTCCACGGCCGCGTTGCGAGCGACGCGCAGCATCCACGCGAAGAACGGAACGTCGCGCTCCTGGTAGGTGCCGATGACGCGCATCAGCTTCGCAAACACGTGCTGTGTAACGTCCTCGGCCTCGTGATAGTCGTGAACGATGCTGCGTACGTAGCCGTATATGTCGTCGGCATAGCGCGCGTAGAGAAAGCCGAGCGCGTCGCGATCGCCGGCTTGTGCCCGTTTGACGGCCTGAGATACCAGGCGCGCGGCGGCCTGATCATCGCTCCCTGACGCCTCGCGCGGCTGCCGGCTGCCGGGTCGGCCGTCGCGGAGTCGCGCCTCGCCGAGCCCCGCGCCGAGTCCCGGTTCGCGCGAGTCGGCAGCGGCTGCCTCGGGCTTCACGCTGGTGATCTCCCGTGCCAGGTCGGTCGTCTCGGGTTCGAGTGTGCTCGTCTGTTCGTGCTGTGGTGCAAAGTCGACGCCATGCGCCATGTGGTTACCTCCGTGTCGTTGACTACGACCCTTCCCGCAGGGTCATCTGGAGCACCTGGAGCTGACTCCAGGGGAACGAGGCCAGCAGCTGGTCTGGGTAAAGGCCTTCGAAATAGCCGTTCGCGCCGGTGTACGGATTCGCGTGCGGCGGCGTCGGTGCCTGGGCGAAAAACGCCACGTTCGACGCCTGATCTCGAACGATGATCCCGTAACGCTGTGCGGCCTGTGCGAGCATCAGCGTCAGCGGCGGCAGATCAAGCTCGGCCAGATCGAGTTCCGGATTGAGCCGCAGGTGTGCGCCCTCGGGCAAGGACAGCGGGTTCGTCGAATCTCCGTCATCGCGCTGGGCGGGCAGCGCATAGGTATCGGCCCGCGGGCTGGGGATCGCAATGGCAAGCGCATGTTCGATGCTGCCGTGCTTGAGATCGTGAAATGTGATCAAGCCGCCCGCCAGCGCGAGCGAGGTCGCGCTGGTGCCCCACCAGGGCTCGGCGCCGAGCCACGCTTCCGGTCCATAGACGCCCGCGTTTTCGGAAACGTCCTGCATCGAGCCGCCCCATGACGCCGACCAGCCGTCTTCGCCGTGTGAAAGCCGCCAGAATTCCCACATGCGGTTGGTGCTCGGCTGCCATACCACGAGGCTTTTGTCGGGCCCGGCAGCCGGCTGCGCGGCCGACGGCAGCGGAACCGCGCTCCAAGATGCCGCCAGCGCCGGTTCGAGATTGCCTTCGAGCGTCACCGGCACGGTCGCCTGGCTCGAGCCCACCGTGTAGAGCGGCACGCTGTCTGCCGTGGTGTTGATCCACGGCCCGGTCCTGGCCCGGAGCTCGCTCGCTATCTCGGCATCGAATTCCTGGACGAGGGCCGCCGAGCTCGGATCGAGTGGAGCGTTGGCTGCGAGCGGCTGGTTCCAGAAGCTCGTCGGTGAAAAGAAGTGAAACCGCGGGGCGGCTGCCGTGGTGCCACCTTCTTCGCCGACGAGCGGTTCTTCGGTTTCGAGCGGTTCTTCCGGCGAGGAGCGGGATTCTTCAGGCGCCGAGGATTCCGGGCTCGACGGGGTTCCCGGGCTCGACCCCGATTCACCGGGCCGCGTCGAGAGTTCGACGGTTTGGGCGGCGCCCGCGACGGTAGCGCCCGGCGCTGTCTGCGCGCCGCCGGCGGCGGCCAGCGGCTGGCTCGATACGGGTCCCCAGCTGGATGTGTGGTGTTCGGCCTTGGTCGAGCGGCGCTGGCTGCTGCAGCGCTTGTGTGCGTTCAGATGCCGTGACGTACGCGAGACCTGAGCTGCGCTCACTCGGGCCGTGGTTGGACTGACACTTGCCGCCCCAGTACGGGTGGGCATTGTGTCGGTATGGCTTCTGTGGCTCGGGTCGACGTTGGTGCCGACGTGGGTCGCGCCGCCGGTGATGGCATCCGCGTGCGTGACCGCGGAAGCGCCGCATGTGCCTCGCGCGGATGTCCGGCGAGACGATGTCCGGCGCGTCTGCGCTGCGCGATGATGTGGTTGGGGCATCGGACGCGTCGCGGTAACAGCGGCTGAGAGCGCACTCGGTGCAAACCCGAGCATCGTCGCTGCCGAGGCAAGAGCGAGAACGGCCGCCTGCGGAAGCAGTGTGTTTGCAACCGACACGCAGCTTCGAATCGTCATCGGGCGACCGGCGGGCGGCATCTGAGATCCTCTTCCTTGACGTGCGTCGCGAGGTGTGCGCGAGGGTCATGTCATACCATCGGTGCCGCGCCCGCCACCAGGAGTTGGACGTTTGTACGACCGTATGAATCGACCGAACGTCGAGCAGCCGACGTTCACCTGCTGGGCTATTTGCAGGTTTGCCACTCCGACCGGCGCCGAGCGGCGCGTGAAATACGCCGTGTGAACGCTCGTTATTGCGCGCCAACTCAGCAACGGGCCGAGCCGCGCGCAATTCACGGGCGCGGGTCGCCGAACGACTCTCGTGGCACATGTGCGCACCGCGCGGACGCGCGCAGATACGCAGCTCGGCCTACACGTGAAGCATGTCGAATGTCAACGGCCCGGCGCGGGCTCGCGCCGATCAGCCGTCGTAGCTCTGCACGAACTCCCACGGATGGGGTCGCAGCTCGATCTCCTTCGCTTCCGCGCGCTTGTAGGAGATCCACTCCTCGATCAGGTCGGCCGTGAACACCTCGCCGTCGAGCAGGAACTCGTGGTCGGCCTCGAGCGCGTCCATCGCCGCGCTCAGCGACTCGGGCACGTGCGCGATCTTGGCGAGCTGCTCCTCGGGAAGATCGAACAGATCGGCGTCGAGCGGGTCGCCGGGCTTGAGCCCGCGTTTGATCCCGTCGAGGCCCGCCATCAAGAGCGCCGAGAAGCCCAGATAGGGGTTCGTCAGCGGGTCGGGAGGACGGAACTCGACGCGCTTGGCCTTGGGCGAGGACAGGTACATCGGGATGCGCACGGCGGCCGAGCGGTTGCGCTGCGAGTGCACCAGATTGACCGGCGCCTCATAGCCGGGCACGAGACGCCGGTAGCTGTTGCTCGACGGCGCCAGGAACGCCATCAGCGCGCGACCGTGCTCGAGCAGGCCCGCGACGTAGCTCAGCGCCAGCTCGCTCAGCAGCGCGTAACCGTTCTCGTCGAACATCAGCGTCTGCGAGTCCTTCCACAGCGACTGGTGCACATGCATGCCCGAACCGTTCTCTTCGAAGATCGGCTTCGGCAGGAACGTCGCCGACTTGCCGGCCGCGCGAGCCACGTTCTTGACGATGTACTTGTGCATCATCAGCGTGTCGGCCATCAGCAGCAGCGGCTGGAAGCGCAGGTCGATCTCGCCCTGACCCGGACCGCCGACCTCGTGGTGATGAAACTCGCAGGCCACGCCGAGCGCCTCGAGCGTCAACACCATCAGGGCGCGCAGGTCGCCCATCGTGTCCATCGGGGGCACCGGGAAGTAGCCCTCCTGGGAGCGCGGATGGTGGCCGACGTTCGGCTTGGCCTGCGGATCGCCGAAGCCGGCGCCGCGGTTCCAGTAGGCCTCGGCGGTATCGACCTCGTAGTACGACGCGTGCGTTTTCTGGTCGAACGAGACGTGGTCGAACACATAGAACTCGGCCTCGGGGCCGATGAAGGCGGTGTCGGCGATGCCGGTCTGCACGAGGTGGCGCTCGGCCTTCTGCGCCACGTAGCGCGGGTCGCGCGAGTACGCCTCGCGCGTGATCGGATCGATGATGTTGCAGATCAGCGACACCGTGCGCTCGGCGTAGAACGGATCGATCTTGGCGGTGGTCGCATCAGGAAGCAGCAGCATGTCCGACTCGGCGATCTGCTGAAAGCCGCGGATCGACGAGCCGTCGAAGCCGAGCCCGTCGCTGAACGCGTCCTCCTCGAGGGCGCTGATCGACAGCGTCATGTGCTGCCAGGTGCCGGGCACGTCGGTGAACTTGAGGTCGACCATCTTGACGCCCAACTTCTCGGCCATCGCGAGCACGTCCGCAGCGCCGGCATCGCTCTTGCCCGCGAACTTCTCGATCGTCAGGGGCTCGTCGCCGGAGACGAGGTCACGGATAGCGGTCTGCTGCGGTGTCGCGGACATAGGCGGATCGACTCCTCCTGGCAGGGGTTTTGCGCGGCGGCACATGCACCTTGCGGCCGCCCGCGGTGGACCCGCGGGCGCGCAGGGCGGAACCGAGGCGCAATCGTATATGGGCCGTTTGCGCCAAGGGCATCACCGTCTGGCGAAAACGACGGGGGTCGACTTTCGACAGCGGGCCAAACGGCGGCCGGGTCGGGCAGGAGCCGGGCCCTGGGCCCGGGCGGGGATGGTCGTGGGCGCGGGTCGGCGGGCGGGGGCTGCGCGGGTCCGGGGCCGGGGGTGGTCGTGGGCGCGGGTCGGCGGGCAGGGGCTGCGCGGGCCCCGGCCGGGAGAACCTTGGGCCCGACCCGCGTCAGGAGCTGGGCACGTAGGGCCCGGGGGTGACCTTGCCGGTTTCTGGGTTCACATGCCGCGCGGGGGGTCGCGGCGCGACGTGCACGAGAAACCCTCCTCGCGGGATCGCGCCCGAGGGGAAGCGCGCTTTGGCGTTGCCGGCGAGCCCTGCCGCGACCACATAACGCACGTGATGCAGGCCCGGCTCGACCGGGGTCACGAGCCAGTGGAAGGTGGCGCTGGCTCCAGGAGCGAGCGGGCCGAGCGCCCACGTTTCGACATAAGCCGTCTGGCCGCCACCGGGCGGGGCCACGGCTTCGCTTTCGACGGGGTGTTTGGGAATCGTGCCCGGGCCTCGTTCGAGCACCCAGATCGGCCGCTTCTTCGAAGCCACGCCGGGGAAGCTCGTCTCGTAGTAGAGCGAGTTCAACGACACCGCGACGTTCGGGATCGTCTGCGTGCCCGCATTGTTGACCGTCAACACGAGCGCGGCGGGCCGCGCAACCGACTGCAGGGCGGGAAAGCTCGCGTGCGTGATCCGCACCGGAAAGACGCCGCTCGGTTCGCCCGCGTTCTGCTGCGAGCCCCCACCGCAGCCCGCGATCGCGAGCGCCGCGACTGCCGCGCCGCACGCCAAGGCAGGGCGCGTCAGGACCCGCGCCGGCTGGCCGCTGCGCGCGTGCGCCAGCGAGACGTTCTCAAGCCCGCACAGCTCCCTCACGGTCGGCCACCATACCAGCGCGGGTCGGCGCCTGACGGGCCTGGGACAGGCGCCGGCGGGGCCCCTGGGCAGAGCCCCGTCGGGACCGGGGTCGGCGCTGCCCGGGCCGTGGGTAGCGGCTGGCGGGGAACTGGGGTCGGCGCTGCCTGGCCCGTGGGCGGGGCCCCGTCGGGACCGGGGTCGGCGCTGCCCAGGCCGTGGGTGGCGGCCGGCGGGGAACTGGGGTCGGCGCTGCCCGGGTCGGGGCAGGGGCTGGCGGGCATTGCCGGCCGCCGTCCGAGCGGTCCCGACCGCTGGTGCGACACACACGATGGTGGCGTGCGTGTGGTGCATCGCGTAGAGTTCGCAAGGCCGTCGACGCCACCGAGGAGGGACGACAGGACAGATGGTTCGCAGTGCCGCAGAGCGGGCGTTCTTGCCGACGAGGAACCTGCTGGAGGAAATCGGGGACATGATGATCCTCACGGGTCGCACGATCGTCTCCGCGCTGCGACCGCCGTATCCATACGGTGGCGAGTTCGTCTCGCAGTTCCTGTTCGCGTTGCGGCTCTGCTGGTTTCCGCTGCTGATCTCGACGGTCTGCATCAACTACGCGGCGCCGGGCCTGCAGGCGGCCAACTTCCTGACGATCTTCGGCGCGCTCGACCGGCTCGGCGGCTTCTTCGTGCTGGCGGCGATTCGCGAGATCGGCCCGAACGTGACCGCGATCGTGCTGGCGGGCGTCGCGGGCACCGCGATCACCGCCGACCTCGGAGCGCGCAAGATCCGCGAGGAGCTCGACGCACTGCAGGTGCTCGGCGTCGATCCGATCAAGAACCTCGTGGTGCCGCGCTTTTTGGCGCTGATGATCGTGACCGGGCTGTTCGACATCTATGCGCTGCTGTTCGGCCTGTTCGGCGGAATCCTCGCCGAGCTCGTCAATGGTCAGCCGCTCGGTCCGTTCTGGGCCACCTTCTTTGCCAACGCGACGACCACGGACCTTTGGGGGTCGGTGCTGAAGACGACGATCTTCGGCGCGATCATCGCGATCGTGTGCTGCTACAAGGGCATGACGGCCTCGGGCGGCGCCGAGGGCGTCGGCCGCGCCGTCAACCAGGCCGTCGTCGTCACGTTCCTCGCGATCTTCGCGTTCGACTACACCTTCACGCAGACGCTGCTGGCCACTCACCCGGGCATCCTGGTGATCAAGTGAGCCGGCTCGTCGCCACTCGAGAGCGGAGGCCTGTTGCCACTCGAGAGCGCACGTACGCGCGCGCGCGCGCGTGCGCGTGGGCCGTTGCGCGAGGCATCGGGCCCGTGGGCGAGTCGGCGGCCGACGCACCCCCGACGGCGGCCGTTCGAGCCGCTGATCAACGAGCCGGTCAGGGCACCGCCGGATGAGCGAGCCGCTCGCAGTCCCGCGCGAATGGATCTCCTCGACCGGGGAGATTGCCGGGTTCACCGGCAACATCGTCCGCGATGTCTGGGGCCTGCGCGTCTTCCGCTTCTTCGGCGAGGCGCTGCGCCAATCCGGGATCCTGATCATCTCCTCGACGCTGATCATCTGGGCGCTGATGTTCATCCTCGGCCTGGAGTGCGGAATCGAGGGCGCCTACTTCACCGAGGCACAGGGCGCACCCGCCTACTCGGGTGTGTTCAGCGCCTGGTGTGACCTGCGCGAGATCATCCCGTACGCGTTTGGCTACATGATGGCCGCCAAGGTCGGCACCGGCATCGTGGCCGAGCTCGGCGCAATGCGGATCTCCGAGGAGATCGACGCGCTCGAGGTCATGGGGATCGACTCGATGACCTTCCTGTGCGCCACGCGCCTGCTCGCGGCGTGGATGGTGTTGCCGTTCGTGTACCTCGCGGGGATCGGCGGGGCCTTCCTCGCCTCCTACATCGCGGTGGTCCAGCAGATCGGCTACGTGTCTTCAGGCGGGTACCTGCTGATCTTCTGGCAGTTCCAGAACCCGCCCGATTTCTTATACAGCCTCATCAAGGCGATGTTCATGGCGACCGCGATCGTGCTGGTGGGCTGCTATTACGGATACAACGCCAGCGGCGGCCCGGTCGGAGTGGGCACCGCGACGGCGAAGTCGATGGTCCTGAACCTGATCCTCGTACATCTGATCGGCATGCTCGGCACACAAATCTTCTGGGGCGCCAACCCGCGCGCCCCGATCGGAGGTTGATCGTGGACAGCGATCGCTCAGATCTGCCGCCAGGCCCCGACGGGGCCGGCGAAGATCACGACGAGGACGCGACGCGCGGCGTCGTCGCTGCCGAGGATGAGCGCCCCGCGCAGCTGGACGCGATCGAATTCATCGACGTGCACAAGTCGTTCGGTCGCAACCATGTGCTGCGCGGCCTGAACATGAGCCTGCCGGAAGGCCAGATCTCGATGATCATCGGCCCGTCGGGGACGGGCAAGTCGGTGTGCATCAAGCACATGGTCGGCCTGCTCTACCCCGACCAGGGCGATGTGATCGTGCACGGCAAATCGGTGCCCAGCCTGTCCGACGACGACCTGTTCGAGATGCGCAAGAAATTCGGCGTCCTGTTCCAGGATGGAGCGCTGTTCGGATCGATCAACCTGTACGACAACGTCGCATTCCCGCTGCGCCAGCACACCGAGAAGAGCGACGAGGAGATCGCCGAGATCGTCAACCGACGCCTGCGCGAGGTGGGGCTCGGAGGCGAGGGTGAGAAGATGCCCAACCAGCTCTCCGGAGGCATGCGCAAGCGCGCCGGCTTCGCGCGCGCGCTCGTGCTCGAGCCGGACATCGTCCTGTTCGACGAGCCCGACTCCGGACTGGATCCGGTACGGACCGCGCTCTTGTGCGAGCTGATCAAGGAAATCCACGCCGAGAACGGCGGCTGCTATGTCGTGATCACGCACGACATCATGAGCGCCAGGCGCGTGGCCGAACACATCGCGGTGCTGTGGAAGGGTCAAATCGTCGAGTCCGGTCCCGCCGCCGAGCTGTTCGCCTCCGAAAACCCGTTCGTGCGGCAGTTTCTCTCCGGCGACTCGGCCGGTCCACTCGGGATGGAGTGAGCCCCCGGCGCGCCGCGGCGCGCCCGGTCAGTCGAGCCAGTCTCCCTGCGTTCGGCGATCGGTTGACCTACTAGCCTCGTGTGGCTGACCCATTAGCCTCGTGTCCGTGTATGTGTCTCGGCTCTGCAGGACGCTCGCCGCCCGCGCGACGCAGCGCCCGCTGCTGACGCTCGGGCTCACCGGCGCCCTGGCGTTGACCGGCGCGGGGTTGGCGCTCGGACTGAGCCCGAGCGCGGCCACGAGCACGTTCGTGTCGAGCTCGAGCCCGCAGTACCGGGCGACGCAACGCTTCTATCGCAACTTCGGCGAAGAGCCGGTTGACGTGGTGGTCAAGGGCAACCTGCAGAAGCTGCTGCTGAGCTCGGATATCGACCGGCTGGTGGGCCTCGAGGGGTGTCTCTCGGGCAACGTTCCGGCGAGCGCGCTAACGCGCGAGGGTGGGCCTGACGGGCCCTGCGGGAGGCTGTCGCAAGCCAAGACGGTGAAGGTCGTGCTTGGCCCGGGCACGTTCGTCAACGAGGCCGCCGAACAGATCTCCTCGCAGCTGGCCGCCCAGACCAAGCAGGCGGAGGCCCAGGCCGCCAAGGCGCGCCGCGTCGTCACCAGGGCCGCGCTCGCACGAGGCTTGGGGGAAGCAGAAGCACAAACGCTCGGCAAGCAGGCAAGCGCGATCACGATCACCCGCTTCAAGGAGGGCATCGCCACGCTCGCGCTGCAATACGGCCTCGTGTCGGAGCCGAGCCTCGACGAACCGGGGTTCGTGCAGACGCTCGTGTTCGAATCCGACAAGCCGGTCGGCACGCCCAAGCAGCGGTTCGCGTATCTGTTCCCGAGCCCGGAAGCGGCGCTGATCTCGGTACGGATGAAGCCCGGTCTGTCGGCCGCACGGCGCGCCCAGACGCTCGCGCTGATCGATGCCGCGGTGCGGATGAAGCAATGGCGGCCGCACTACGGCGAGACCTATCTCGTTACCGGCGAGCCGGCGATCGTCACCGAACTGACGCACTCGATCAGCCATTCGATCGAGCTGCTGCTGATCGCGGTGCTCGCGGCGATGGCGCTGGCGCTCAGCCTTGTCTTCAGCGGGCGCCCGCGGCTGTTGCCGCTCGGGCTGGCGTTGCTGGCGGCGGCGCTCACGTTCGGAGGGCTGGCGCTCGTCGGGGCCTCGCTGACCCTGGCTCAGGTCGCGGTGTTGCCGGTGCTGATCGGGCTCGTGGTCGACTACGCGATCCAGTTCCAGTCGCGCGTCTCCGAGGAGCTCGAGGCGACCGCGAGCGACATTCGGACCGCGATCGCGCGCGTGGCCCAGCACGGCATGCCGACGATCGCGACCGCCTGCGCCGCGAGCGCGGCGGCGACGCTCGTGCTGCTGAGCTCCCCCGTCCCGATGGTGCGAGGCTTCGGCGCCCTGCTCGCGGTCGGGCTGGGAATCGGGCTGGTGTGCGTCCTCACCGCCGGCTCGGCGGCGCTGGTGCTGGCCGCCCGGCGCAGCGAGCGCGCGATCGTCCCGGGACCGCGAGCCGGCTTGGTTGGACGGGGGCTGGGAGAGCGCGTCACCCCGGCGTGGCGCGGCGCCCGCGAGCTGCTCGCCGACAACGCGCTCACGCGCGGCGTACGCCGCGCGGCGCTCGTGCACGCTGTGCGCAGACCCTCGCTCGTGCTTGGCGTCGGCCTCGTGCTCGCCGTGGCGGGCTGGGTCTTGGGAACGCAGACGCCCGTCCAGACGAACCTCGAAAAGCTCGTTCCCCAGAACATGGCGTCGCTGCGGAATCTCGACACGCTCGAGCGTCTCAGCGGCGTCGGCGGTGAAATCGACCTGATGGTCAGCGCCCGCGATGTGGCGCGGCCGGCGACGATCGAATGGATGAGCTCGTACGAGAGCGCGATGCTGGCTCGCTTCGGCTACAGGGCAAACCGCGGCTGCGGCAAGGCCCGGCTGTGTCCGGCGTTCTCGCTGCCCGACCTGTTCGAGCACGAAGGCCAGGCCCCGGCCAGGCTCACCACAGCGGACGTAAATGGCCTGCTGGGTGCGATCCCGCCGTACTTCTCGCAGGACGTGATCGCGCCGGGGCGGCACATCGCGACCCTCGCCTTCGGCATCAAGCTGATGAGCCTCGGCGAACAGCAGCACGTGATCGACGCGATGCGCTCGAGCTTGCATCCGCCGCGCGGCGTCACCGCGCAGCTCGTCGGGCTGCCTGTGCTCGCCGCCCAAGCGAACGCGCAAGTCGCCTCGCCCTGGCGACGGCTCGAGCTGCTGGCCCTCGGGCTCGCGGCCGTCGCGCTCGTGCTGCTCGTGGCTTTCCGCGGCGATCTGCGCCGGACCCTGACACCGCTCGCGCCGATCGTGCTGGCGAGCGGCTGGTCGGCGCTGATCCTGTTCCTGGTGCGCGTCCCGCTGAACCCGATGTCGGTGACGCTCGGCGCGCTCGTGATCGCGATCGCCACCGAGTTCAGCGTCCTGCTGGCCGAGCGCCACCGTCAGGAGCTGCTGGCCGGCCGCGACCTCACCGAGGCGCTGCGCCGAACCTACAGTCACACCGGGGCGGCCGTGGCGGCATCGGGCGTGAGTGCGATCGTCGGCTTCGCGGTGTTGGTGCTGTCCGATATCGCGATGCTCCGCGAGTTCGGATTGGTGACCGTGATCGACCTGACCGTGTCGCTGCTCGGCGTGTTCGTGGCTCTGCCCGCGACGCTGATCCTCAGCGGGGCGGCGGCCGAGCACGGAGACCGTCAGGGCACCTCGCTGCTGGCGCGCGCCGGCGGAGCGCTCGGGCGCCGACGGCCAGGTGGCCGGGCACGCCATGAAGCTGTCTGAGCCTCCCGACGAGCTGCCGACCGATCCGGGTCAGCAGCGCTCGCGAGCGGACGCTCGGCACGACCCACGCGCGCGCATCGGTCCGGTGATCGGCCCTCGACGTTACGGCCGCTACGTGGGCTTGCTGGCGTTGGCGATCCTCGTGCTGGTCACGATCAACATCGTGCTCACCAAGCCCCACGGCGTCGGCGGGGTCGCAACCGGCCATCGAGTCCCGCCGTTCGCGGCGCCGCTCGCGAGCGGTGGCCTCGAAGGAGCGGTCAACGTTGCGACGAGCTCCGACGCGGCGGGCAAACGCACCGCCTGCGAGGTGCGCGGCGCCGGCGTGCTGAACATCTGCGAGCTGTACGAACACGGCCCCGTGGTGCTGGCGCTGTTCGTCGACGGCGGCTCGTGCGCGGGCGTGCTCGCGGACATGCAGACACTGGCGCGCGAATTCCCGGACGTCGGCTTCGCCGGGGTCGCGATCAAAGGCGAACGCGCCGCGCTGCGCAAGCTGATTCGGGTGCGCGGTCTTCACGACGTCCAAGTCGGTCTGGACCCCGAAGGCGTACTAGTGGATCTTTATGGGGTGGCGACCTGTCCACAGATCTCCTTCGTGCTTCCCGGCGGCGTGGTCCAAAGTCCGGCGCTGCTCCGCAGGCCGCCGCTGGGGAGCCTGCGTGCGCGCGTATCGGAGCTGGTCGCCGACGCCAGGGCCCACGGCTGGAGGCCGCCGAGGTGAGCGAGCCGGTTCCCGAGGTCGGCTGGCGCGCCAGCGAGATCGAGCAGGAGCTTCCGCAGCTGCAGCTCGTGGTGGAACGCGCCCGCCTGGCGCGAGCGGGGGCCCATCGGCGCAACTCGCCCGCGGGCGTGCAACGCCGACTGCGCATGCTCTCCGACCGCTTCAAGGGGGCGCGCGCCGTGGGCGTGCGCAGCGAACCCGTGCCCGCCGCCTACCGCGTTTTCTACAGACAGATCGGCCTCGATCCGGAGGTCGCTCACACGCCGATCGAGGCGGCCGTGCTGGAGCGGATGCTGCGCGGCGGCTTTCTCTCGGGGAACCTGCTCGAAGACATCCTGCTGATCGCCCTGATCGATACCGGCGTGCCCGTGTGGGCGGTCGACGCCGACGCGATCGACGGCGATCTCGGCGTACGCCTGAGCAGGGCCGGTGAGCCGCTCGGGCGAGCCCCCGACGCATGGTCGCTGCCGTCCGGACGGCTCGTCGTCGCCGACGGCTCGGCTGCGCTCGGGCTGCTGTTCGGCCAGCTCGCCAAGGAGTGCGAGACCGGCACACGCACGCGCGAGGTCGCGTTGTTCGCGGTCCAGGTCTCGGGCGTGCCAACGCTGTTCGTCGAGGAGGCCCTGTGGATCTGCCGAAACGGCTTGGAGCAGGAGGACTACTGAGTGCAGCCGCCACACGTCGGCCCGAGCCGTCAGCCGCGTGCGCTGGTAAGATCGCTTGGAGACTAGGAGGAGTGCCAGTGCAGCTCACCATCGACCGGATCTCGGCTCCACAGACCGACGAGCGGGCTGCCCGGCGCGCGCTGCGCCGGCAGGTAGCCAAGCTCGAGCGTGAGCTGGCCGAGATCGTCGCCAGCTGTTTTCCTCATGTCGTGTCGCCGCCGCCCGCCGCCGACGCGGTGAGCGGGCCGCCAGGCGGCCCGTGCCTGCTCGATCTCGGCGGTCTCGAGCGTGCGCGCGATGAGCTCGCGAGCCGCATCCAGGCGGCGCGTCGAGCCGTGGCCGAACGCGCCGAGCTCGAGACACGCTCGCGCGAGCTGCTGCGCAGGATGCAGCAGGATCCGGCGCGCTACAAGTTCGCGCGCCTGCCGGTGACCGATCTAGGCGAACGCGGCTGCGGCGTCTGGGAGGTACGCCCGCGCCTCGGCCTGATAGGGATGCTCGCCGGCTGGTGGCAGGTCAAGCTCTCCTCAGGCTGTCCGTTAGCCGGGGGCCGCGCTGCCGGCGCGGCCCTGAACCATGACCGCCGGAGGCCGTCCGTTCGCGTCGAATCGCAGCCGTTGGGCTCGCGTCGGGCCATGGCCGTCGGGCTCGGCTGCGGCCGTGACCGTCGGACTCGGGTCAGGCCACCGACGCCGTTTCGCGCATCGCCGCGCGCGACCCCCGCGCCCCTGAGCTGCAGAGCATCGCCGCGAGCGTCTGGCGCTGACGCTCGGTCATCGAGCCGATCGTCTTCTTCTCGGACATCGGCACCTGGGCGAGAAACTTGCGACAGCGAGTGTGGCCCCAGCGTCGCTGGCTCATCAGCAGATCCGCCACAGCCATGCTCCTCGCCTCCCATGGGCAGTCGAGCAGCACTTCGGCGATGTCCAGCTCCCCCACAGCGATCCTGCGCTTGAGCTCCGCGCGAGCCAGGCGGACCTGGTTGGCGCGTTCGAGGGCGCGCATGTACTGAGGGCCGGCAGGGGCGATCGTCGCTGTCGCGTTCATAGTGTGAGTCTCCCCGTCACCCCCGCGATCATGCGGCGAGTGACAATCGTGCTGTACGGATGGACGGTGTGAGGCGTTCGCGTGGCCGCCCGAAAGCACCCGTGTGCAGGCCCACACGGGCAATCTCAGCGTATGCACCGGACCCGAGGCGGGCCCCTCTTCCGGTTAGTTTCGTCGGAGGCGACCCTCCGAGCAGTCATGCAGAGCGCCTCTGCAAGCTACGCCAGGGAGGGGCGCCGGGTCAACCCGACTACCGACTGTTCGTGCGCTAGAAGCGATCTTTTTTGTGGCCCGATCGACTTGTGAAGATCTGGACAAGACTCGTGAAGATCTAGCGCAGCTTTCGTGAAGATCTCGAAAACGCGCAAGCTCCGCTCGTGTGCTCGTGGGCCTCTGGGGGGCGACAAGCCCGCGGGGGCGAGGACCCGCCCCGGGGGCGAGGACCCGCCTGGGAGGCGAGGACCCGCTTTGGGGGGCGAGGACCCGCTTTGGGGAGCGAGGACCCGCCGGCGGGCAACACGGGAGGCGAGCAGGGGAGGGGCCGATTTCGGCTAACGGCCGGTCAAGCTTCGGCGGGGCCCGGGAGGGGTCCGTGCTCGGCCTCGAACTCGCGCTTGACCCGCGCGAACACCTCGAGCGCGCTCTCGAGCGTGTCGCGGTCGTGGGTCGCCATCACGCTCGTGCGCAGCAGCGCCCCGCCCGGCGGGACCGCCGGATGCAGAGCGGTGTTGACGAACACGCCGGCCTCGTAGAGAGCCTTCCAGAGCAGCGCCGCCCGCCAGTCGTCGCCGACCAGCAGCGGCACGACGGGGGTGACGATCGTCGCCTGGCCGCCCGTGTCGATCACGCCCGGCGCCCGCGCGCCCGTCCCGGCGGGCAGCACCTGCGGTGAGACGACCGCGAAACCGAGCTCTTGAAGGCCCTCGCGCAACGTGCGCGCGTTTGCGAGCACACGTTCCAGCAGCGGCGGGCCCTCGGCCGAGCGCACGATCCGCAGCGCGGCCAGCGCCGCGCCGAGCGCCGCCGGGACGGCCGAGGCAGTGAACAGGAAGGCGCGCGAGTACAGGCGCAGGTACTCGATCACGTCCGCCGGCCCGGCCACGAAGCCCCCGCACGAGGCCAGCGACTTGGAGAAGGTGCCCATCCGCAGATCCACCTGCCGCTCCACGCCGAGCAGCTCGGCGGTGCCCGCGCCGCGCCTGCCCAGCACACCGGCGCCGTGCGCCTCGTCGACCATCAGGCGGGCGCCGTACCTCTCGCACAGCTCGCAGATCGCGCCCAGCGGCGCGATGTCGCCCTCCATCGAGAAGACGCCGTCGACCACGACGAGCACGCCCCCGCCATCGCCCTGTGCGCGCTCCAGAGCCCGCTCGAGCTTGTCGAGACGGTTGTGGCGGAACGGACGCAGCTTGGCACGCGAAAGCAGACAGCCGTCGAGGATCGAGGCGTGATCGCCCGAGTCTGCGATCACGGTGTCCCCGGGCGCGAGCAGCGTCCCGAGCGTGCCGACATTGGCCTGGTGGCCGGTTGTGAACACGATCGCGTCCTCGGTATCCATCCACTCGGCGATCTCGCGCTCGAGCTCGAGGTGCAGCGGGATCGTGCCGTTCAGGAAGCGCGAGCCCGTCAGCCCGGTGCCGTAGCGGTGAAGCGCGTCCTCGGCGCCCTTCAGCACGCGCTCGTCGGCCGTCAGACCGAGGTAGTTGTTGGAGCCCAGCATGATCCGGCGCGCCCCCTCCATCTCGACGACCGGCATCGCCGCCGACGTGAGCACGTGGAAGTAGGGCAGGATCTCGGCTTCGCGCGCCGCGCGCAAAATCGCTTCGCGTTCGTGGCCGCGCACCTTCGCGAAGAGGTCATGGCGAGCGGGCTCGCTCGCCCTTTCTTTGGGCTTGTCTGTGCTGATCGCCATAAGGCCGCGTGGCCTCCCGTGCAGGTGGTCGTCGCCTGGGCTATTGCGTGTAGGTCGTTGCGGGGCTCTCGGGTCTGGGCAATGGGCGTTGGCGGATGGTTGGGCCGGCTGTTGCGTGCTGGTGGTGGCGCGCCCCGTTGCGTGTAGGGTGCCGGCCGTGAGCGTCGAGGTCAACGTAGGCGTCGAGGTCAACGCGGTGTCGGGCCGGCGCGACCTGAAGCGGTTCATCGACCTGCCGTTCCGGTTGCATGCTAGCCATCCGTTGTGGGTGCCACCGCTGAAGCTGGAGCGACGGATCTTCCTGAATCGCAGGATGAACGCCTTCTTCGGCCACGGGGAGGCCGAGTACTTCCTCGCCCACCGCGACGGGCGCGTCGTGGGACGCGTGAGCGCCCAGGTCAACCACGCCTTCAACGCGCACCAGAAGAAGCGCTGGGGCTGGTTTGGCTTTCTCGAGTTCGAGGACGACCAGGACGTGTGCGACGCGCTTCTGGACGCCGCCGCGCGATGGCTGGACTCGCGCGACATGGAGCGCATGGTCGGCCCCGCCGACTTCGCGATGAACGACGAGTGCGGCATCCTCGTCGAGGGCTTCGACCTGCGCCCGATGATCCATCAGCCGTGGCACCCGCCCTTCTACCAGCGGCGAGTCGAGCAGGCGGGGATGACCAAGGCGATCGACCTGCTGATGTGGAAATTGGAGGTCACCGAACGCGACAAGGTGATGCCGGTGATCTGGGAGCTCGCCGAGAAGGCGCAGTCCGAGCACGGGATTCGCGTGCGCCCGATGCGCCGCCGTCAGCTGCGCAAGGACATGGACTTCTTCGGTCAGGTCTACAACGCGGCGTGGAGTGAGAACTGGGACTTCGTGCCCTACTCCAAGAAGGATCTCGACGCTCTCGCCCAGGAGCTCCAGCTCGCGTTCGACAAGCACTGGTTCATGATCGCCGAGCGCGAAGACACGGGCGAGGTCGTGGGCATGGCGATCACGATTCCCGATCTCAACCAGGTGCTGGCGAAGATGAAAGGCCGCGTGCTGCCCCGCGGCTGGTGGTACTTCCTGCGCAAGGGCTCCATCATGGACCGGGTGCGTGTCGGGTGGCTGGGCGTCAAGCCGGAGTACCAGCACACCGGAGTCGCGGCGAAGCTCTATCAGGCGCACTTCGACGCCGCCGAAGCGCGGCCCCAGAAGGGCGGCGAGATGGGCTGGATCCTCGAGACCAACACCGCCATGAACCGCGGCATGGAAGCGATGGGCGGCACGGTCGTAAAGCGCTACCGCATGTACGAGCGCGAGCTGTAGCCCGGCCCGGCACGCGCCCGCTCCCCTCGTACAGGGGACTTTGTAGCCCGGCCCCGCACGCGCCCGCTCCCCTCGCGCAGGGGACTTGCCGGACCTCGCAGAGGCGTCTGCATCGAGCGGTCGGGGCCGGCGTTTACACTTGGCCGCGTGAGCGAGCCGGGCGAGATCGTGAGGCTGCCGAGCCCCGAGGGGCTGCCGGTGCTCGCCCCCGAGGCGGTCGTGCGCGACGATTTCGCACGCCTGCGCGAGCCGGCCGGGCGCTCGCTGATCCGTTCCGTGTCGCCGGCCGCGCAGACCGCCGTGGTCGCCGCGGGGGGATTCGTCGCCGGCGCCGCGATCGTCGGCCTGGCGAGCCGCCGGCGCCGTCGCGCCACGGCCGTCCGCGGATCGGCCCGGCGCCGAGCCCCGCAGCGCAGGCGCGCGCTGATGGAGATCGTCGGCACGCGCTCGCTGTTGCTCGACGTTCACCTGCTCGGCGCGCCCGCCGATCGCTGAGAGGCCGGCGCTGACTCCCGCGGGACAGGTGGGGCTGCGCGTCCGCCCGGCGTCGAGCCGACTTCGAGCTTCCGGCCGGGATCAGGTCGAGCTGCGGGTCCAGGTGCGGCCGGCAGGCCCGTTCCGGCTTCCACGGCGCCTGGGTCGCGACGGGCTCACGCGCAGGCGCTCCGGGGTGATCGAACGACTCCTGCACGATCCGACGGGCGCGCCTGTGGCCGTGCGCGCCACCGAACTCGAACGCGGCGCCGTGCTGTTCGGCGCGCGCGCCCACAGCCACGCGGCGGCCGAACACGGCATCGCGCGGATGCGCTTTGCCACCGGCGTCGACGACGATCTGAGCGAGTTCGTGCGGCGCTTCAAGAACGACCCGCTGATCGGGCGTTCGGTGAGCAGGCGGCCGTGGCTGCGCGCATCGCGCCGCCCCGAGCCATTCGAGGCATTCGTCTGGGCCGTCTGCGAGCAGTTGATCGAGTACGAGCAGGCGGTCGTGATCCAGCGCCGGCTGGTCGCGCGGCTCGGCCGTCCCCGGACGGGTGAGCAGGCTTCGCTCAGCGCTCCGCAGGCCTGGGCCAGCGGCCTGCGCGACTCGCCCGCGCCGGGCGCGCTGGCCGGGGCCGCGCCGGCGTCGCTGGAGGCGTGCGGGCTGTCGCCCACGCGCGCGCTCGCGCTGCACCGCGCCGCACGCGAGGTCGCGGCGGGACGCGTGGATCTGCACGACAGCGCTCACGAGCGGGGCTGGCAGCGGCTGCGCGCGATCCGCGGAATCGGCGCTTGGACCGTCGAGATCCTGGCGCTGTGCGGCCAGGGCCGCTACGACCAGCTGCCGGCCGGCGACCTGGGGCTGCTGAAGCTCGCCGGCCGCCTGCTCAGCGGCGGCAACCCACGCGCGCGCGCCAGCGAGCAGCAGGTCCGCGAGCTGTTCGCGCCGTACGGCGAGTGGGCGGGCCTTGCGGCTGTGCACGCGGCCGGGCTCTAGGCTCTCGCTAGGGCGTACTCGCCTGCGGCTCGGGTGCGGTTCGCGGCCTGAGCGCGAACAGCGCCGCGAATATCGCCAGGCCGAGCACGTTCGTGAACAGCCGGTAGTCGAGCCCGACCGGCTCGAAGATCGCCCCCCGTGCCGGTCGCGCCTGCGGAATCAGGCCGGCCGCGGCGAACAGCCCGGTGATCGCGAGCGCGGCCAGGACGATCGTGACGAACATCAGCGCGACGATCCTGACGGTGAAGCGCGTGCCGTAGTACTTGCGGTAGGCCAGCACGATCGGGATGGTGATCAGGTCGGCGAACACGAACGCGATCACGCCGGCGAAGCCGATGCCGCCCGACCAGAGGACCGCGGCCAGCGGGATGTTGCCGACCGAGCAGACGAAGCTCAGCACCGCGATCAGGGGCCCGACGATCACGTTCTCCAGGAGCCGCACCGCGCCCGGTGCATGGCGCAGAAACAGCGCGTCGAAGAAATCGTCGCCGAGCAGCGCAACGAACCCCGAGAGGAAGAACCCGGCGATGATCTCCTTGTAGAGCATCGCCCAGTCGGCGCGAAAGTTGCCGGCCACCTGCGACCAGGCCGCGACGCTCGTCAGCCGTTCGCGCAGACCCGGCGGGCCGGCGGCGCTGTGGTGGTGGGCGCCGCCGCCGTCATGCTGATGGCTGCCGTGGCTCTCGGCCTCCAGGCGCTGGGCATGGACCCGCGCCTGCGCCTCCAAACGCCTTGACACGAACAGGCGCAGCATTGCCGTCATGATCGCGATCAACACGAGCCCGCCCAGCAGCTCCGCGACCGTGAACTGCCAGCCGAGCAGCACCCAGATCACGATCCCCAGCTCGAACACGAGATTGGTGGACGCGAACTGGAACGCCAGCGCCGATGCGGCCGACGCGCCGCGCGCGAACAGCGTTCGGGCGATCGCGATCGCCGCGTAAGAGCAAGAGGACGAAGCGGCTCCAAGCGCGGTCGCGAGCCCCACAGGCCGCGGGCCAGCGCCCCCGAGCGCGCGTTGGATGCGCTCGCGCGGCACCCACGCCTGCACGACCGCGGATATCGCAAAGCCCAGCACCAACGCCCACCAGACGGTCCACGCCATCAGCAGCGCATTGGAGATGCCTTCCCAGATCGTGTCGATCGCGCTCATCGCAGCAGCCGGCGCAACGATGCCAGAGCGCGCCCGCGAGACCGCGGGTCGCAGAACGCGCGAGCTTCAGCGTCGCCGGTCGCGCTCGAGCAGCAACGCCAGCGTCGGACACGCCTGCGCCGCCCGCCTGGCGTGGTCGAGCAGGGCCGGCGGCAGAGGCCGGTCGTCGACGATCGGGTATCCCCAATCGTCGAGCGTCACGCGCTCGGGCAGCAGCTCGGCACACATGCCATGGGCCTCGCACGCGATCGGGTTCACGCGCAGTCGCTCGCTCATCGGCTGTCCCGCGCGCGGGCGCCGCCGGCCCGGGCTCGTCCACGAGCCCGGGCCGGCGTGGGGGAGGGGAGGGGAAGCTCGGAATATCGCGTGCACGCCTCACAGGGGCCGTTGTGGGCGTGCTCGCTGAACTCGGGCGCGAACGTCTCGAGCGCGCTCGTGACAAATCGGGCGGCCCCGTCGGGGTGTCCGCAGGCGCCGCGCCGGCGCACGAGGCCGGCCAGACGGGTGACGCGCTGTGCGGCTGCCCCGGTCCTGACTCCCGATGCGAGCTCTTCCACGCCCGTCGCGATCGCGTCCAGGCCGTACACGCACGGACCGCACTGCCCGCTGCTCTGGTCGGCCAGCCAGCGCGCCACACGGGCCGTCTCAGCCACCGCACAGGCATCCGCGGAGAGCAGCGCCAGCACGCCGGCACCGAGCGTCGCCCCGTGGGCGGCGAGATGTTCGTCGGACAGCACCACGCCCGGCAGCAGCTCACCGCCGATCCAGCTGCCGCCGTACCCGCCGACCAGCAGGGCCCGCGGCGGGGATGTGATGCCGCCGGCCGCGTCCACCAGCGACGTCAGCGAGGCACCGTGCTCGATCTCATACACGCCCGGCTGGCTCACCGGACCGGACAGCGTCACGAGCGCGGACCCGGGCTGGGACGGGGTGCCCAGCTGCCTGAACCACTCCGGCCCGTGGCGTGCGATCAGTGCGAGATGGGCGAGCGTCTCGGCGTTGCTCACGAGCGTCGGCCGGCGCCGCACACCACGCTCAAACGGCAGCGGCGGAGTGAATGTCGGCACGGCCGCACCGCCGCCCAGGTAGTTGACCAAGGCCGACTCCTGCCCGGCCACGTAGTGGCCCGGCACCAGGCTCAGGTGGGTGCGCACGCGAGCACCGGCGTGCCGCCGGCGTTCGTCGATCGCTGTGACCGCGCTCTGCTGGCTCGCCGGTACGGTCTCGCAGACGCAGACGATGATCTCGTCCGCGCCAACCGCCTGGGCCGCGAGCTCGGCTCCGTCCAGCACGAGGTGGGGCAGCAGCTCCATCAGCGTCCTGTCCTTGCGGCTGGCGGGCTCTCCCTCGGCGGCGTTCACCACCACGATCGCCCTGCCGCGGGCACCGGCGACGGCGCGCAGCTTCGTCGCCGTCGGAAACCCCGCGCCGCCGCACCCCCGCAGCCCGGCCTGCTCGACCGTTGCGATCAGCGGCGACTCCTGGCGACGGCGCCGTGCGCGTGCAGTCGCCACCTGACCATGCACCGAGAGGTGCTCTTCGAGGCTCATCTGTCCCTGCCCGTGCAGGCCGCGCAGCAGACGAGGCAGCAGCGCCGGCGCCTGCCCGGCATCCTCGCCGCCGTCGGCGAGCCGACGCTCGGCCGCTCCCCGGTCGGCGAAGCGATCGGCCACGAGGCCCACGTTGCTCATCGTGCGCTCTCCGCGACCGTCGTCCGTGCCTGCACCAACGCCTGTGTCTTGGCGCTCGTGCTCGAGTGTCCGAGCAGCGACGCGGGCGTTCCCGACCGTCGCGCCCATTCCGAGCCGAGCGGACCGCTCGGCAGCCAGACCGCCAGGAACAGCGCGAACGCTGCGATGCCGCCGAGCGCCGTTGCGCGCCCGCGCGCGTTGGCCGGCCAGCCCGCGAGCACGCGCACGATCACCGCCCCGATCACCAGCGCCAGGCAGGCGAGGCTCAGCGACAGCAACCACGTCTGCTGCACGTCGCTGCCGGTGCCCAGGCCGTGCAGCAGGGCGATCGGCCAGCTCGCGTAGGTCAGCCAGTGCACGGCGCGCCAGCCCGCATAGCCGATCCGCTGGCGCAGCAGGCTCGTGAACATCACCGCCAGCAGCAGGTCGAACGCCACCGCGCCCAGGCCCAGCCAGAACGGCCGGTAAGACCCCGCGAACGGCACGACCGCATCGAGCAGCGAGATCGATGCGAAGCCGTCCAGCACCGAGGTGAGGATGTGCAGCACGAGGAAGACCATCGCCAGCAGCGACACGTTGCGATGCACCGCATCGATCACGAAGCGCGGCCAACGCGCGCTGTTCCAGCGACGCACGTCGACCACCCCGAGCACGACTGCGGCGGTGAGCAGCAGCAGCGCCACGGCACCGGTCGCGCGCGTCAAGTACCAGTAGGCGCTCGGCCCCGCGGACGCGAGCACGAGGCTCATCGCAGGACCTCGTGAGCCTGCGCCGCGCTCGCGCGCGCGGCGATCGCGTGCGCCGCCATCGCCTGGACGGCCATCGCCCGTGAAGCCATGCGCCGCGAGCTCGTCCGGGGTGGGGCCGTCGGCGGTGACTGCGCGTGCTCCGAACGCGCTGACGCGGCGCGTCGCAAAGGCGACGACTCTGGTGGCTTGGGAGCCGTGGCTCGCAGCTGCGCTCGCGCCGACCGTCGCGTTCGCGACTGCGCCGGTTGCGAGGCCACGAGACGTGGCCGCGGCCAATCGCCGACCGCGTGCACGCGACCGTCCGCCTCGACCAACCGCGCGGGCAGTCCGACCGCGCGCAGCCACGCCAGCGCTCGCTCGCCGCGCACGATCGCGCCCGTGGTCGCGATGTTGGCGTCGGCGCAGCTCCCGGCCGCTGCGCTCACCGTGCGCCACGGCCCACGCGCGGGCTCGCCGGTGGCGGGATCGAGAATGTGGTGTCGCGTGCGTCCGGCGTGGCTCCAGCGCCGCACGGACGTGCTCGAGGTCGCGAGGCCGCCTGCCACGATCGTGACGGTCTGCCCGGGAGCGCGCGGACCGCTGCGATGGTCATCGGTCACGCGTATCGACCAGCCGCCGGCGGGCGCAGGGCCCTGCACGGCGACATCGCCGCCGATCGCCACAAGCGCGCCACAGGCGCCCGCGGCGGCCGCGGCAGCCGCTGCCCGATCGGCCGCCAACGCTTTGGCGGTCGCACCGAGGTCGAGCACCGCCCCCGCCGGCAGGCGCACGATGCCACGCTCGCGGTCGAGCACCACCCGTCGCCACCCGCCCATCACCCGCACCCCCGCGACGGCGGGTTTGCCGGGCGCTGGGGCAGAGGCGCGGCTATCGGAGCCTCGGGGCGGGGTGTCGCTTTCGGGCAGCACCGGCGGCGCGCTCTCAGCGGACGCAGCCAGCTGGCGCCAGTCACGGTCATAGCCCGCCAGCACCAGCGCCGCTCCGATCGTCGGATCGACGTCGCCTTCGGTGATCTCGGCGGCCCGCACGCCGAGCGCGAGCGCCTCCATCAGCAACGGGCTCACAGGCACGGCCCGGCCCGCGTTCGCGTTCACGTACGTGATCTCCGAGTCATCGCGAAAGCGGCTGCACGCGCGGTCGATCGCGTTCAGCTCGCGCTCCGCGGCTGCGCGCGCGCGCTCGAGGGCACCCGGCTCGGTCACGCGCAGCACGACCTTGCTGGCAAACACCTCCCACGCGCTCTCCGCGACGGCGGTCACGATCCTCCCGACACGACCGGCGATTCCACGGACGACGATTCCTGGGTCGAGCTCGATTCCTGCGCCTGGGAGGAGGAGCTCTGACCGGACGCGGTTTCGCCGGCCGAGCCCGTTTCCGTGGAGCTCGAGCCCGCCTGGCTCGTCGAAGATTCCTGGCGGCTCGAGGATTCGCCGGCGCTGCCGGAGGAACCGCTGCCGGACGAACCGCTGCCGGACGATTCCTGACCGGCCGACGATTCCCCGCTGGAGCCTTCGCCCGAGCCCGTGCCTTCCTCGGCCGAGCTCGATCCGTCGGAGCCGGCTTCTTCCCCAGTGCTCTGGGGTGCCTGTGTCGGGGACTGAAGGATGCCCGAGGATTCGGACGATGAGCCTCCCGAGGCCCTGTCTCGAGTGCGGCCGCCGTCGCCGTGCCGGGTCGACGTCGGTTTCCCGGTCCGGCCTGGAAACGCGTTGGCAGCCACCTCCGCGAAAAGGCCGGTCAACGCGACGCTGCCCGCCAGCGCCCACCGATTCACCCGTCGCAGGCGGCGCAGGGCGGCGTCTCTGGCGTGTGTCTGTGGTGACATCTGACTCGCGGTCTCCAATCTGGCCCGGCTCAGGTGCCGTCTCGGTCACGACGACGCGAAACAAGCGTGCGATGAGTGTGTGACGCCCAGCTAAGGAGCCGATAACCGCTTCCTGAGAAACCTCATGGAATTGGCTGAAATGAAAAAACCCAGCGCCCGCGCCCCCGCGGGGCTCGCCTGCTGCTACCGACGCGCGGACGCCTCGCGGGCCGCGGCGGCGTGGGCGAGGCGTCCGTCGGGCCCCGACGCGTCGGGCACGTTGGGTAGACGCGCTTCGATCATCGTGCCCGTCGCGCCCGAGTCGATCATCAACCTGCCCCCCGCGAGCGTCACGCGCTCGTGCATGCCGGCCAGACCGAACCCGCTCGTCGCCAGGTCAACATCGAAGCCGACGCCGTCGTCCTGGACACGGACGCATATCTCGTCGGCCCGCTCGCGCACGGACAGCTGCACAGAGCGAGCATCGGCGTGCTTGGCCACGTTGGTCAGCGACTCCTGCAAAAGTCGGTAGATCGTCGTCTCGAGCTCGCGGTCCAGGCGTACCCCCGGGTCGAGCGCGGCCAGGTCGATCTCGCTCGAGATCGCGAAGCTGCTCTGCTCGCCGTGACGCTCCAACAGCGCTTCGATCGCCGGCGCCAGGCCGAGCTCATCGAGCGCCGCCGGACGCAGCTCGGTGATGATCACGCGCAGATTTTCGATCTCGCGCTCGATGTGCCCCAGCGCCTCGTGCACCGCGCCCTCGATCTGATCGGGGTCGTTGTGGCGCACCGCCGACGACAGCAGCACACGCAGCCCCCCGAGACCCTGGAGCGTCTCGTCGTGGAGCTCGCGAGCCCAGCGGCCGCGCTCTGCCTCGGCCGCGGCGAGCGACACGCGCAGGCGGTCGGACCGCACGCCCTGCGCCAGCGCCACTGCGGTCGCAGCGCTCGCCGCAAACGTCCGCAGCAGCTGCTCGTCATCCTCGCTGAAGGCAGCCTCCTGCTCGCCGCGGTCGAACGCTGCGAGCACCCCCACGGCGTCGCCGCGGTGGATCATCGGAACCAGCAGCGCGGTGCGGGGATCGGACACACCGAACTCCCGCGGCGCCAATCGCAGCCGCGCCGTCACGTCGGTGATGCGCTCCGGTCGGCCGAGCTCGAGCACCTCGCCCGACGTCGACCCCGCGATCGGCGTGCGCGTGCCGGGCGCCTCCTTCACGTGGCCGGCCGCCGCGGCCACCACCAGCTCCTCGCCCTCCCGCAGCATGATCACGAGACTGCGCGCGTCCACCAGCGCGCGCCCGCGCTTGGTGATCATCTCGAGGACGTGCTCCAACGCGATTTCACCGCCGATCGCGACCGCCACGTCGCGGGTAGCCTCGAGACCGCGAAACGCCTTCTCGAGCTCCACCCGCCGCCGCTCGCTCATCTGGTAGAGGCAAGCGTTCTCGATCGCGATCGCCGCCCAGTCCGCAAGCACCGTCGCCGCCTCCTGATCGTCGGCCGTGAACTCGCCGCCATCCCGCTTCTGCGTGAGGTAGAGATTCCCCCAGGCCCGGCCCCGGATCAGCACGGGCACGCCGAGAAACGAGCGCATCACCGGATGCCCTGCGGGGAACCCGTAGCTGCGCGGATGCGCCCCGACGTCGGCCAGCCGCAACGGCGCCGGCTGCTCGATCAGCACCCCCAGCACGCCGCGCCCGCGCGGCAGATCGCCGATCGCGCGCCGCGTCACGCCGTCGACCCCGAGCGTAAGAAAGCGATCGAGCTCCGTTCGCTGCTCGTCGAGGATCCCGAGCGCCGCATATCGCGCCCCCGTCAACTCCCGCGCCGTCTCCAGCACGCGATCGAGCACCACCTCGAGGTCCAGCTCGCCCATCAACGTCCGGCCGACCTCCATCAGGCGGCGAATCCGCGGCTGTTCCCGCTGCGTATGTTGCTCGAACGTCGCGCTCATCCCCTGGCTATGAGCCGGCTTACGAACTTATCGGAATAAAGTAAGAATAAGTCAACCCTAAGATAAATATAAGCGAAATGTGGCACTCGGGAGCGCGGGGGATGGGTGGCGGCCGGGGTCGCGCGGGGGCCTGGGTGGCGGTTGGGGTCGCGCGGGGGCCTGGGTGGCAGTTGGGGCTGTGCGCGGGCCTGGGTGGCGGTTGGGGTCGTGCGGGGGACGGGTGGCGGTTGGAGCTGTGTGGAGGCTGGGTGGCGGTTGGGGCTGTGGCGCGCGACCGGTGACGCCGGCGGCGCAGCGTTCGGTGCCCGGATCGTGGCGCGGGGATTCGGACTGCGATCCTGGCCTGCGTCAGGGAACGATCACGGCGGCGCCCGTGAAGCGCCCCGCTCGGAGATCCTCGAGCGCCCGGCCGGCCTCGGCCAGCCCGTACGTGTGAACGCGCGTCTCGATCGGGACTCGCGGCGCCAGCTCGAGGAACTCGACCGCGTCGCGCCTCGTCAGGTTGGCGACCGAGCGCACCACTCGCTCCTCCCAGAGCTCGTGATACGGAAAGCTCGGGATATCGCTCATGTGGATCCCCCCGCACACCACGCTCGCGCCCGGCGCCAGCGCCCGCAGCGCGATCGGAACCAGCGCGCCGTCGGGAGCGAACACGATTGCGCCGTCCAACTTCGCGGGCGGCGCGTCGTCGGACCCACCCGCCCACACCGCCCCGAGCGAGCGCGCAAACTCCTGCGCGTCGGCGTCGCCCGCGCGCGTGAACGCGTAAACCTCCCGCCCTTCGTGCCCGGCCAGCTGCGCGAGGATATGCGCCGCCGCGCCGAACCCGTACAGGCCGAGCCGTCGCGGCGCACCGCACATCCGTAGGCAGCGATACCCGATCAGACCCGCGCACAGCAACGGAGCGGCCTGCGCATCGGGATACCCCGCGGGAATCTCAAAGCAAAACCGCTCGTCCGCCACGGCATACTCGGCCATCCCGCCGTCCACGTCGCGGCCGGTGAACCGCGCCCGCGGGCACAGGTTCTCGCGGCCCGAGCGGCAGTACTCGCACTCGCCATCCGTCCATCCCAGCCACGGCACGCCCACGCGACGCCCGTCGGGCGAGTCGCTGTCGCTCACCACCGCGCCGACGATCTGGTGCCCGAGCACGCGTGGAGGATGCTCGATCGCCACCTCGCCGTCGAGCAGATGCAGGTCGGTGCGGCAGACGCCGCACGCCTTCACCCGCAGCAGCAGCTGGCCCGGCGCGGGCTTCGGGATCGGCAGCTCGACGAGTCGCAGCGGCCGGCCCACGCCCTCGAAGATCATCGCCCGCATCGTCTCGCCTGGCATATTTGCCAGTGAACCACGCCCCCATCTTGGCCGCGGCGCCCCACGGCTCCGCACACACCCGTCTCGGCCGCCGCGCCCACCCACGCGCGCGCGCCCGCGCGGCGGATCAGCTCCGTCGATCGTCGCGCCCACAAAACCCGCACCAGTCAACAAATGAGCCCTTCTCCCGACCCATGAGCCCTTCTCCCGACCCGCCCCCCGGTCTGTTCTTCAGCCACCCCGCCTGCCTCGAGCACGATCCGCGTGCCCACCTGCCGACCCATCCGGACACCCCCGAGCGCCTGCTCACGATCGAGGCCGAGCTCGACGCGCGCGGCTGGCTCGGCTGGGAGCGCCGCACCGCGCCGGCGGCCAGCCCCGACGAGCTCGAGCTCGTCCACAGCTCCCGGCACGTGCGCGCCATCGCCGAGCTCTGCGCTGCAGGGGGCGGCGCCATCGACGCTGACACGTACGTGGGCCAGGCATCGTGGCGTGCAGCCCTGCACGCCGCCGGCGGCGCCTGCGAGATGACCCGCTCCCTGCTCGCCGGCGACGCCGCGGTCGGCTTCTGCTGCGTCCGCCCCTCCGGCCACCACGCCGAGCCCGACCGGGCGATGGGCTTCTGCCTGTTCGACAACGTCGCCGTCGCCGCCGCTCTCGCCATCAACGAGCTGGGCCTCGAGCGCGTCTTCGTACTCGACTTCGACGTCCACCACGGCAACGGCACCGCCGAGGCCTTCCGCACGCGCTCGGACGTGCTGTTCGCCAGCATCCATCAGGGCGGCCTGTACCCGGGCACCGGTCCGCTCGGCGACGCCGGCTCGGGCCCCGGCCTCGGCTACACGATCAACCTGCCCGTCCCGGCCGGATCCGAAGAGGAGCTGTGGCTGTCGCTGCTCGAGCACGTCGCCCTGCCGGCCGCCGGCGCCTTCGACCCCGAGCTCGTACTCGTCTCGGCCGGCTTCGATGCTCACATCCGCGATCCGCTCGCCAACTGCCGGCTCCAGACCGGCTCCTTCGCGCAGATCGCCTGCCACCTGCGCGACTTCGCCGCCGAGCGGGCCCTCCCGCTCGGACTCGTGCTCGAGGGCGGCTATGAACCGCTTGCCCTCGCCGAGTCCGTCGCCGTCACGCTCGCCGCCCTCGGGGGCGCCGGCGAGACCCGCTCAGCGGCTCCCGAGCCGCTCCTCACCGCTCGTGCCGCGGCTCATGTCGCCCACTACTGGCCGTTGTAGGGGGCCCATGCGCGTGCGCGCGTGCGCGCGTGCGGGTGTGCGGGGGGGTGTGTGCGCGCGGGCGGGGGCGTATGTGTGCGGGCGGGGTGTGTGTGCGAGCGGGGGGCGGGCGTGTGTACTGGCGGGTGGGTGCGGCGGGTGGGTGCGCGGGCGTGTGTGTGCGGGTGTGTACGGGCGGGCGGGTGCGCGCGTGTGTGTGCGGGCGGGCGGGTGCGCGGGTGTGTGTGCGCGCGTGTGTGCGCGCGTGCGCGGGCGTGGGCTCTCAGCCGAAGAACAGCTCGGCCGTCTCGTACAGACCAGGGTCCAGCAGCTTCGGTTCACGCAGCGCCTGCGCCAGCTCGACCTCGACTATCTCGGTCCCGCTCAGCGCCACCATCGTGCCGAACCGGCCCGCCGCGATCGCGTCCATCGCGGCGACGCCGAACCGGGTCGCGAGCACCCGGTCGTAGGCCACCGGCGTTCCGCCGCGCTGCACATGTCCGAGGATCGTCACCCGCGTCTCATATCCGGTCCGTCGCTCGATCTCGCCCTCCAACACCACGCCGATCCCGCCCAGACGCACATGACCGAAGGCATCCACGCTCGTCCCAGCCCGCGTCTGCAGGGTGCCCTCGCGCGGCACGGCTCCCTCGGCGACCACCACGATCGAGAAGCTCCGCCCGCGCGCGTGCCGGTGGCGCAATCGCTTGCAAACATCCTCGACATCGAATGGCCGCTCGGGCACGAGGATCGCATCGGCTCCTCCCGCGATCCCGGCGTGCGTCGCGATCCAGCCGGTATGTCGGCCCATCACCTCCACCACGATCACGCGGTTGTGCGACTCGGCGGTCGTATGCAGCCGGTCGACCGCGTCGGTCACGATCTGCACGGCCGTCTGAAACCCGAACGTCACGTCGGTCCCGCCCAGGTCGTTGTCGATCGTCTTGGGAATGCCCACCAGCGGCACACCCTCACCGGCCAGCCGCAGCGCGACCCCCAGCGTGTCCTCGCCCCCGATCGGGATCAGCGCGTCCACGCCCCGACGCCTCAGCGTCGCCCGGACCGCACCCAAGCCGTCGCGGCCCGCCGCGAACGGGTTGGTCCGCGAAGTGCCGAGAATCGTGCCGCCCCGCGGCAGGATCCCGGCCGTGCTCTGCATCGTCAGCTCGATCCCCTCGTCCTCGAGCACGCCCGCCCAGCCATTGCGAAACCCGACGAAGCTGTGCTCCCCGTTCGCCAACCCGCGCCGCACCACCGCCCGGATCGTCGCGTTCAGACCTGGGCAGTCGCCTCCGCCGGTGAGCACCCCGATTCGCGCCATGCGCGCCCATTCTCCACGATCCTCGCCTCGCTACGTCTGGACCAGCCCGCGCCTCAGCGCGTACCCGACCAGCTCGGCGCGCGAGGACACGCCCAGCTTCTGCTGCACATGAGCCCTGTGCGTCTCGACCGTACGCACCGACAGATACAGCTGCTTGGCGATCTCGGCGTTCGTATACCCGAGCGCGATCAACCGCAGCACCTGCAGCTCCCGTTCGCTGAGGTCATCCCGCGGTCCCGACGTTGGGCCCGCCGCCATCCGCGCGCCCAGCCGCGGATTCAGATAGCTCTCATCCTCCGCTGCGCGCCTGATCGCCTCGACCAGCTCATCGTCGGCCGCGTCCTTGAGCACGTACCCGATCGCCCCGGCGCTCAGCGCATAGCGCGCGAACGCCGGCTCCTGCTGCATCGTGAGCACCACGATCTGCGTCCCCGGGCTCTCCGCGCGGATCGCCGGGATCGCTTCGAGACTCGAGCCCCCCGGCATATTCAGGTCGAGCACCAGCACGTCGGGCTCCTCGGCGCGCACATGCCTGCGCGCGCCCTGCACATCGCCCGCCTCACCCACCACTTCGAAGCCCCGCTCCGCATCCAGCAGCAGGCGCAGACCGCTCCGCACGACCGCATGGTCGTCGGCCAGCACGATCCGGATCCTCCGCGGCCCCGTCCCATCGGTGTGCTGCTCCATGCCAGCGCAACCTACCGGGCGCCCCGTGGCGGATCACACGGGGGAAATCACGCTCCTCGATGTGGTTGCCTACGGATTGCACGTCGCTGAGCGACGGCGCGTGACGGATCGCGCGCCGTCCGTCGCCTATGACTGTTGCGGCGACCCGTCGGCTGCGGCGGGCGCGGCCCCGGAGCTTGCGGGCTCCGCCGAGCGCGGCAGCACCAGCAGCGAGCAGCGCGCGTGCCGCTGCAGATAATCGGACGTGCTGCCGATGATCAGCCGCTTCATCGGCCCGTACCCGCGCGAACCGACCACCAGCAGCTGCACTTCGGCGCCGAACGCGGCCAGCTCCTCGCCGGCCAGCCCGTACACCGCGCGCCCGTCGACCCCGTCGAGCTGCGCCATCCGTTCGTTCGCTTCACTCAGCATCATTTCGATGCTCTCGCCGAGCGCCGGCGCGCCGAACCCGGTGAACGCGTAGTTGGGGATCGCCACCACCTCGAGCGCCCGCACCAGCGAACGCGTCCCGGCCGCCAGCCCGCGCGCCTTCGCCAGCGCCACCTCGCTCTCAGGCGACCCGTCGTAACCCACGCCGATCTGCTCGATCGGAACAGGGTGCTCGGCATACCCACGCGTCGCCACGGCCACGGCGCAAGGCGACCCATTCAGGGCGGCCCGCGTGTCGTCTCCCAGCAGCACCCTGCCCACGGCTCCTCGGCTGCACGAGCCGACCACGATCAAGTCGGCCCCTCGCTCCTCCGCCAGGCTGTGCAGACCCCGCCCCGGGCTGTGGGAGGCGTAGCTGACGAGCTCCGCCTCGACCTCGGCCTCGGCGCGCTCGCGCTCGAGCAGCTCGTGTGACTCCTTGCTCTCGCCCGTCACCACCCCCGGACTGACGGCGTTCAGGAGGTTCCCGCCGCCCTCGTGGATGTTCGCCAGCACCAGCCCGCCGGCCGCATCGACCAGCCGCGCGGCCAGCGCGATCGCGTCGCGGCCGTTCGGGCGCCCATCGACGCCCACGATCACCTTCTCGAACATCGCGCCCATCCTAGTTGCCCGCCCGCTCGCGCCGACGCTCGCTCATCGCCGGCCGTACCCCAGCCCTCGATGCCCTGCCCGGGCAGAAGCCAGCCGCACCCTCCCGGCAGCAACCAGACGCCCCGTCCAGGCAAAGCACTAGATGCCCTGTCCGGGCAGGAACTCGTTCGTGAACGGCGGCAACCCGTCGTTGGGGTCGTGTCGCAGCAGCCCGTTCGCATACATCCAGTCGCCGAAGCTCGCCCACTGCGCAGGCGCCTGCCAGCCGTATGGGTTGCTCGGGTCGGCCGGCCGCGTGGCGGGCACCGTCTGGCGGATCGATTCGAGCTGCAGCCTCGGTTCCAGCGACGGATTCGCTTTCACCACCAGCGCCGCCGCCGCCTTCGGGTTCGCGCGAACCGCCCGCTCGCCGCGCGTCAACGCCTGCATGAACGCCCGCAGCTCTTCACCGTCGTGGCGCGCCTGGTCTTCGCGCACCACCAGCACGAGCTCGTCGTAGCTCGGCACGCCAGCCTCGTTGATGGGGATCACCACCGGATGCTTGTGCATCAACCGCAGCTGAATCGCCTCGTAGTTCCAGAACCCGCCCAGCGTCGCCGCCACCTTGCCGGCGAGCATCGCGGGCACGAGGTTGAAGCCCACGTTCACTTCGTGCACCGTGCTCGGTTCCACGTTGGCCGATCGCAACGCCGTGCGCAGCTCGAGCGCCTGGTAGCTGATGCCCGCGGTCCCCACGCGCTTGCCCGCCAGGTCGGCCACGCTCTGCACGTGCTCACCGCCGAGCGCGATGATCGAGGTCAGCGGCCGCTGCACCAGCGCTGCGATCGAAACCAGCCTGAGACCCTGATCGCGGGCCAGCAGCAGCTCCGGCTCGTACGAGATCGCCATATCGACCTTCCCCGCCGCCAGCAGCTTCAGCGGTTCCGCCGTTTCAGAAGGAACCACCGGGCGCACTTCCAGGCCCGCCGCGCGAAAGTCGCCGTTCGCGATCGCCGCATAAAGCGGAGCGTGGTCGGCGTTCGGGAACCAGTCGAGCATCACCGTAAACGGCTTCGTCCCTGGCGCCGACGTCACGTCCTGCTTGGTCCCACAAGCCGACAGCGCCAGCATGCACACCACCGCCAGCGTCAGCGTGCACACCACCGCCGCGCTCAGCACTCCGGCCCCGCCCGACCTGAGCCTCATCGCGCCGCTCGCTTCGATCGGTACGCCCACGGCGCCAGTCGACGCTCGACGAGCCCCAGCGCATAGAAGCAACCGATCGCGAACCCGAACAGCACCAGCGCCGCTGCATAAGCCCGCGGGGTCTGCAACGCCGTCAGATCGGCGTTGATCTCGTGACCGAGACCGCCGTAAGGGCCGGTCGTCGCAGTCTGGGACTCGGCGATATAAGCGCCGATCACCGCCACCGTCAGCGCGATCCGCGCGCCGCTGATCGCAGCCGGCAGCGCCGCGGGCAGCTCGGCGAAGCGAAACGCCTGCCAGCGCGACGCGTCGAGCGTGCGCAACAGCTTGAGCTCGTCCGGATCCACCCCCGCCAGCCCGTCGACGGTCGTCACCAGCACAGGAAAAAAACAGATCAGGGTGATCACCACGAGCTTCGGCAGGATGCCAAAGCCCCACCAGAAGATCAGCAACACTGCGATCACCGCCACCGGCACCGCCTGCGACCCGACAGCCAGCGGATACACCGCGCGGCGCAGCAGCGGCGAAAGGTGGACCGCCACCGCCAGCCCGAACCCCACCAGCAACGCCAGCACGATCCCGAGCAGCACCTCCTCGGCCGTCGGTTTCAAGTTCGCCGCGATATACCCGGCGTTGTTCCAGAGCGCCGCCGCGACTTCGTGCGGCGCCGGCAGCACGAACCTGTCGACCCCCCCGAGCTGCACGTACAGCTCCCAGGCCCCCACCAGCGCCGCCACGAGCACCAGCGGCGCCAGCACCGCTCCGATGTGCTCGCGCGAGGGCCCCCCAATGCCTCGCTTCGCGGCGCTCACCGGACCTGCTCCAGCGTCGGCGCGGCCGTGGCCGTCGCCAGCGCGATCAGCGCCTGCTCGCGCAGCGCCACCACGTCTGCGTCGGTGCGCGACCGCGGGCGCGCGAGATCCACGTCGAGCTCGGCCACGACGCGACCCGGCCGCGGCGACAGCACGACGACGCGGTCGGCCAGCATGATCGCCTCCTCGACGTCATGCGTCACGAGCACCACCGTGCGCGGCTCGCGCTCCAGCGCCTCGCCGAGCCACGCGTGCATCTCCGCGCGCGTGATCGCATCCAGCGCCCCAAACGGCTCGTCCAGGCACAGCAGCCGCTTCCCGGACAGCAGCGTTCGCACGAACGCCACGCGCTGGCGCATCCCGCCGGACAGCTCGTACGGACGCGCCCGCTCGAAGCCGGTCAGGCCGAGCTCGTCGAACACGGCGGCGGCGCATGCGCGCGCGCGCGCGCGTGGCATGTGCGCGATCCGCAGGGCCAGGGCGGCGTTGTCGAGCGCGCTCAGCCACGGCAGCAGCAGATCGCGCTGAGGCATCAGTGCGGCCGCCTCGCATTCGATCGTGCCCGTGTCCGGCCGCTGCAGCCCGCAGATCAGCTCGAGCAGCGTCGTCTTGCCGCACCCGCTCGGTCCCACCACCGCCAGCAGCTCCTCCGCGCCGGCCTGCAACGAGATCCCGGCCAGCGCCTGCACGCTGCCGCCGCTGCCACCGTCCTGCGCCGTGTAAGCGCGGCTCACGTTCGCGATGCGCACGGGCCACGCCGCCGCGTCGGCGCGAGGTGCGATCGGCTTGCTGCTCGGCGGTCTCGGACCGGGCTCTAGCCCCGTCTGCACGTCTCTCCCTCCGCGGGCATTACCCCACAGGTTCGAAGGGTCGGCGCCGGGCACTCCTGCGGTGCGCCATCTCAGCCGGCCTTCCCGCCAGCACCCCTGATGTCTTATCCGCGTACCCGGATGCTAGCGCGACGCGCGCGCTCGGAGCCGCCGGCCGGCGCGAGCTGACCGCTCCACCGGTCCGCCGAGCGCGCCGGCCAGTCGCTACCGCGCGATCGCCAGGCCGGGCCGCGCGAGCGCGCGCACGAAGTCCTCGAGCTGCGAGGTCGTCCAGCACTCGAACGCCGTGCAGTGCTGCTCGTACGCCGCGATCACCGAGTCGCCGTAGTTCCAGTACAGCCGCGGCTCGGGGTTGAGCCAGAACATCCTTCCGGCCCTCGCCGCGATCTGCGCGAAGATGTCCTCGCGCGGATCCCTGCCGTTGGTGCGGGCATCCCCGAGCACGATCACGGTCGCGCGCGGATGCAGATCGTCTCCGATCAGCTCCAGCAGCTCCGACCACACGCGCCCGTAGTCGGTATAGCCGGAGATGTCGGCCACGCCCGCGTCGCTGCCGATCCGCTCGCTGACCGCTTTGAAGCTCCGCTCCCGTTCGAAGATGTCGGTCACCTCGCTGATCCGCTCGATGAACACGAACGAGCGCATCTTGCGAAAGCTGTCGTGCAGCGCATGCAACACCGACAGGAAGAACACCGACGCCGAGGTCACGCTCGTGGACACGTCGCACAGCACGTATATCTCGGGTCGCCGCGGTCGCCGCGGCCTGTACTTGAGCACCACCGGCACGCCGCCCGTCTGCAGCGACGCGCGCATCGTGCGCCGCACATCGACCTGCGCGTGGCGGCGATGGCCGCGCGCCTGCAGGCCCTGCGTCGCCAGCCTGCGGCGCAGCTGGGCCACGACACGGTGAACCGCCGCGAGGTCCTGCAGCGGCCCGGACGGCAGCGCCCGATCGAGCTCTCCGAGCGGCCGCGCCGGCGGCAGCGCGCCGCTGCGCTCGATCTGAGCCCGCTCGAGCTCGCGCCTGAGCAGCATCTCGAAGCGCCTCAGCGCCTCGCGCGGCAGCCCCTCGCGGCGCGGGTCGCTCGCGGGCAGATCGGGCTGCGGTTCGCTGCGCAAGCCCAGCGCCCGCCTGATCCGCTGCACGTCCACGCCGATCACCCCCGAGCCCTCCTGGCGGCGCGCGAACGCCGCGATCGCCATCCGCGCCAGATCGCGCATCGCGCCCTCCGCGCCGTCCCTCAGCGCGACCGCGATCTGCGCCCGCAGCGCTTCCAGCTCTTCGTCGGTCAGCTCGTCCAGATCGAGACCCCCGGCCGTCTCCTCGCCGTGCTCGCGCACCCCCTCCCTGGTCGCCGCCAGCTCGACGGCCCGGAAGAAGAACCGCTCGAACACCAGCTCGAACACGCGCCTGTCCTCCTGGCTCTTGGCAAGCGTCGCCGCCAACCCCTCCCTGAAGTCCTCGAGCTCCGTCCACGGGATCTCGCGCAGCACCGCAAATGCATCCAGCAGCTCGGACGTCCCGATCGCCACGCCTTCGCGGCGCAGCTCCTCGCCCAGCGCCAGCAGAATCGCGGGAAAGCCCCCGCGAGCCGGGCCATCCGTGGCCTGGGTCAGGCCATCGGTGGCCTGGGTCAGGCCATCCGTGCGCTGGGTCGGGGCCTCCGTCCCGTGGACCGGGCCATCCGCGGCGATCGGGGCTCGCTCAGAGGGCATCGGCGGGCGCGCGCAGCTTCAACCCCACCCGCTCGGCGACCAGGTCCATGTCCGTGCGGTGCTTGACGATCACCGACATCGTTTCGTTGAACGTGTCCGCGTCGATCTCCTCCACGCCCAGCAGCAGCAGCGCCCTGGCCCAATCGATCGACTCGGCGATCGACGGCGGCTTCTTCAGGTCGAGCTCGCGCACCATGCCCACGACCTCGACCAGCTTGCGCGCCACCGTGGCCGGCAGGTCGGGCGCGTGCAGCCGCACGATCGCCAGCTCGTGCTCGAGCTCGGGATAGTCGAGCCACAGATACAGGCAGCGTCGCTTCAGCGCCTCCGTCAGCTCGCGCGAGTTGTTCGAGGTCAGCAGCACCACCGGGTGCGTGCGCGACTGCACCAGACCCAGCTCCGGGATCGAGATCTGGAAATCCGACAGCACCTCCAGCAGCATCGCCTCGAACTCCTGGTCGGTCTTGTCGATCTCGTCGATCAGCAACACCACGGGCTGCTCCGAGGCGATCGCGCTCATCAGCGGACGCGCCAGCAGGAAGTCCTCGCCGAAGATGTCCTCCTGGACCTCGTTCCAGCCCGCGCCCTCGGCCTCGGCCTGGATCCGCAGCAGCTGCTTGCGGTAGTTCCACTCGTACAGCGCCTTGGCCTCGTCCAGGCCCTCATAGCACTGCAACCGCACCAGCTCGCGCCCCAGCAGCTTCGCCAAGGCCTTGGCCAGCTCGGTCTTGCCCACGCCTGCCGGGCCCTCGACCAGCACCGGCTTTCCCAGCCTGGTCGCCAGATATGCGACCAGCGCAGTCGACTCCCCCGGCAGATATCCGACCGTGCGCAGACCCTCGGCAACTTCGTCGACGGAGGCGGGCGCGTCAGCGGGGTTCTGCATCGCCCCGCAATGATAGGTGCAGACAGGCGCGGCTAATCCGCGCTTCGCGGAGGATCCTCGAAGGACAGCTGCTCTCCCCGTTCGATCGCGGCCACCGGCCGCTCGGGCCGTTTGACAGCAGCCACCGGCCGGCGTGAACCGGAAGCGCGAGAATCTGAGGGCGGCGGTGGCGGGGGACGGCGCGGCCGCACGCGCTGAATCGGCGGTTCTGGATGACGCTCTGCGCGCATCCGCGACCCGGCGTAGACCATCAGCGCCGCCGCCGCCAGCGCGAAGAAGATCCCCCACTGGATCCCGACGTTCGCGGCAATCCCGTGGCTGGAGATGCCGGGCTTGTCGAACAGCCTGAACACCAGCAGCGCCATCGTCCACAGGCCAGCGGCCATCACGACGGCTCCGTCGCTCCCCGGCAGCCTGAAACTGCGCCCCTCGGCGCGAGCGTACAGCAGGTAGACGACCGACACCGCGACCAGCAGCACCGCCGCCTCGACGAACGAGAACACCTGGAAAGCGTTGAGATTGCGGCTCTGCAGGGGTGCCGTGCGCGGCGCGTTCACGACCGCGTTCTGCTGATACCAGGGCAGCAGCATCGTCACGAACAGCGCCACCGCCGCGCCTGCCGCCAGGCGCTCGTCGGCGCTGAGAGCCCGCCAGTCGCGCGCCAGCCGCTGCATGGTTGCAGTCTAGGGTCCGCCCTCACGGAGCCGCGAGGGTTGACCGACGAGCCCGGCAGGACGCGGTTGAGCGACCTCGCCGCCGGTGGCAGGGGACGTTCGCTCGACCGTCGCAAACGCCATGACGCCCAGCGCAGGGCGACAGCGCTCAGTGCGTCTTGGCGCTCTTGGTCAGCGTGATCGTCCCGCTCGTAGTCGCGAAGTTGCCGGCGAGATCCTTGGCCGTTATCGCGATCGAGTAGCTGCCCGTCTGCGACGGCGTCACCCACAGCAGCTTCGGCTTGCCGGCTTCGACGGTCGCGGCGTTCGTCCACACGGTGCTCGAGCCGCGCCGGACCGTGATCGAGACCGTCGCGATCTTCGACAGCGACACCTGCACGCCGGCGCGCGCGCTCGTCGGCAGCTTGCTGCTCAGCAGCGACACGACCGGCGGTGTGTGCAGGTAGCTCGTGAAGTGTTCGGCGGTCGTGCAGTAGATCGCGTCGCCGGCGATCGCTGCGTTGGCTTTGCGGATCGGCGGCCCGCCCCGCGTCCGTTCGCACAGATGCAGCAGGAATTCGGTCAGCAGTTCGTGGTAGTTGAGGTCCGATTCGCCGAACTGGTCATACAGCGACCACGCCCCCGTGTCGTAATGAGGAACCTCGAGGCGCGCCTCCGCGTCTCCCGCTTCGAACAGCGCGAGCCCCAACGGATCCTTGGTGATCGAGGTGTAGTCGTAGAGGCCCACGAGCGCCTGGATGAAGCCGTTGAGGATCCTGTCCTGGGGCGCGTACGTGTACTCGGCGTACTCGGCGCCGGCGGCTGTGCTCACGCGCACGCCTTCGGGCGGCGGCGTCTGGAAGATGCCGAGCGCCTGCTGCGCCGCGGTCAAGTAGGCAGGTTCGTGAAAGCGCGACCACGCCCGCGCCAGCACCTGCAGCGCCGTCCCCTGCGATAGCCCGCTCGTCCAGGGCGGCGACCCGCCGTCGAAGTGGATCATGTACTCCCAGGCGATCCCGCCGGCGCGCTCGGTCGCGAGCGGGATCGCTTCCGCCAAAAGCTGGCGCAAGCTGGCGTTTTCGCCCCGTCCGTAATAGCTGTTGGCCTCGCCGAAGGTCCCCAGCCACTGGATCTCGAGGCCCTGACCTGCGTAGTACTCCCAAACGAGCCTGCTCTGGGGAAAGCTCACACGTTGACCGTTCGCGAGCAGCGGTTCCGTCGTCCACCACTGCCTATTGCGTTCGAGCGTCAGAAACAGGACCGGCAAGCGCGACGGCGTGAACGCGCCCGCGGCGGCGATCTGCTGGACGTTGCCCAGCACGCTCGCCAGTTCGGTCTTCCTCGTCCCGGTCAGCTTCTTCAGCGATCGCTGTGCTGACGAGTAGGCGGACGTGTACTGGCTGTATGCGCCCGCCGTGATTCCCCCGCCCGCCTTCAGGCTCGCCAGCGCCGACGTCACGCTCGGACCTCGCGTCGAGGTGTGCGCCCGCGAAGGCTGGGCCGAGGCGCAGGCAGGCGCACACAGCCCGCACGCGAGCGCGCCCACCGCCGCGCTCAGGGGGATCGTGACGGAGAGCCTCAGGGGGATCGTGATGGAGAACGTGAGCCCACGCGTGCGCGCGCGCGCGCGTGGCCTTGCGATTGCGACAGCAAGCGAACGCATCGCGCGGACCCTAAGGCTCGCCCTCGGACGCGCATGCACCCGGGCGTGCAACCGCTTGGCCTGCATCGAAAGTTGCGAGCCGGCACTTGCGCGCGCGGTGCTCGTTCGTACCTTCATGTCTGCACCAACCGTCGGGCTCGGCGGCAGTTGCGCGGGCCCGGGAACCTGCCGCGCGGGCCGGGAAGGCGCACGCCGCGGGCCGGGAAGGCGCACGCCGCGGGCCGGGAAGGCGCACGCCGCGGGCCGGGAAGGCGCAGGCGCGGGCCGGGGAGGCGCACGCACAGGTCGGAGAGGCGCACGCACAGGCCGGGAAGACGCACGCGCGGGCCCGACAGACGCGAGCGCTATTCCCGTCCGACCTCCTGGTCGTCGGCTTCCAGCGGGTCGTCGTCCTCGTCCACGTCGCCCTCGATCGAGCTCTCGCCGCCGGGGTGATACGCGACCTGGAACCGCTCGATCAGCTCGTCGCGCCGATGTTCTTCGACCGGCACCTCGTCCGACACCAGCACCCATTCAGTGCCCTCGAGCTCCTCCATGTTGAAGATCTCGTGGTCCATCTCAGGCGAGTCGTCGACGATCAACAGCACCTCGGTCTGCGGGTTGAAATACGTGCCCGGGCGGTTGGCGAGCTCGTCGAGCTCGAAGGTACGGTGATCGGCCATGGCGCGTTTATACCCGACCGGCGGTCTGTACGCCCAGCGCGTCTACACGTCGAACTCGGCAAGCGTGCGTGCCACCTCGGCCTCAATGTCGAGCGGCTCGAGCCCCTGCCGTTCGCGCCGTTCGTTGCGGGCCACCACGAGCTGCAGCACCTCCGCTTCGATCCCCTGGTCGCGCTGCGGCACCGTGGCCTGAACGGCGGTCAGCCGCGCCACCTCTGCATCGACATCCAGTCCCGGCTCGCCGCGGCGCTCGAGCCGTTCGCTGCGCGCCTGCAGCATCTGGCGGATTTCCTGCTCGCGCTCGACACGTTCGCGCTCGGGTCGTGCGAGCAGGGTGTTGCCCGCCGAGGCCTCGAGCTCGCCGGCTCCCGGACGCGGCTCGCCGGTGCCGTGTCCGTGCGCGTTCTTGCTGCCGTCGCCGGTCAGGCTGCCCTGTCCGATCTCGTCGTAGACGCTCCCGCCTTTGCCGACCAGGAACACGATCGACATCAGGACCGACAGCGCCACCGCGCCGAACACGACGATCTGAAAGGCGCTGTGCATGTCGTGATTGTTGCGAACTTCGCGGCGCTGCGACTGCCCGCGCCCACCGGCTCGTGACCGCCGGCCGGCCCCCCGTGCGCCGGCGTCGCGCCGCTCGGCGCGCTACCCTGGAAACGACAGGTGATTGACCAATCAGTCAATCGCCGCGTAAGCCCCGAGGAGAGCACAAACCGATGGTCGATTTCACGCTCACAGACGAGCAGAAGAACCTGCGCGAGATGGCCCACGACTTCGCCGTGAAGGAGATCCGGCCGGTCGCCTGGGAGTACGACAAGGAGGGCACCTGGCCACAGGACATCGTTGACAAGGCCTGGGAGGTCGGCCTGATGAACTCGCACATCCCCGAGGAGTACGGGGGTTCGGGTGCGGGCTACCTCGACGGCTGCCTCATCGAGGAAGAGCTGTCGTGGGGCTGCTCGGGCATTCAGACCTCGCTCGGGTGCAACGGGCTCGCCACGGCGCCGGTGATCATCGGCGGCTCGGAGGAGGTCAAGCGCGAGTACCTCGGCCGCCTCACCGAGGCCCCGCTGCTCGCATCCTTCTGCTTGACCGAGCCGGACGCCGGCTCAGACGTCTCGGGCATGCGCACCACCGCCGTCAAACAGGGCGACAAGTACGTCATCAACGGCTCGAAGTGCTTCATCACCAACGGCGGCTACGCCAACTGGTACACGGTCTACGCCAAGACCGACAAGGACGCCGGCCATCGCGGCATCTCCGCGTTCGTCGTTCCGCGCGACGCCGGCGTCGTGGTCGACAAGAAGGAGGACAAGCTCGGCCAGCGCGCGTCGAACACGGCGACGATCTCCTTCAACGACGTCGAGGTCCCCGCCGAGAACCTGATCGGCGAGGAAAACAAGGGCTTCAAGCTCGCGATGATGACGCTCGACCGCACCCGCCCAGGCGTCGCCGCGATGGCCGTCGGCATCGCCCGGGCCGCCTTCGAGTTCGCCACCGACTACTCGCGCGAACGCGTCCAGTTCGGCGTCCCGATCGCGATGCACCAGGCGATCCAGTTCATGATCGCCGACATGGCCACCGAAATCGAAGCCGCCCGCCTGCTCACCTGGAAGTCGGCCGTGATGCTCGACCAGGGCCAGCGCAACACGCTCGTCTCCTCGCACGCCAAGCGCTTCGCCGCCGACACCGCGATGAAGGTCGCGACCGATGCCGTGCAGGTCTACGGCGGCTACGGCTTCATCAAGGAGTACCCGGTCGAGAAGCTGTTCCGCGACGCCAAGATCATGCAGCTCTACGAGGGCACCTCGCAGATCCAGCGTCTGGTGATCGCGCGCGAAACGCTGCTCCCTCGCCGCGTCGAGGAGCCCGCCGCGGTTCCGGCCTAGCCACCGAGCCGGGTCGGGCTTGACTGGGGCGGCGCTCGTTATCTGAAGGCCGGTTGGCTGGGGCGGGGCCCGCCTCAGCCAACTCTCATCGGCGGACCGTAGCTCGACACCTGAGCTCCGCTGGTCACGCGCACGAGGACGCGGTACACGCCCGCTCTTGCGGGCACGACGACGCTGAACTTCGAGCTGGTCGCGTCGCGGGCCAGCAGCCCCGTCCCGCCCATCAGCACGCCCTGGCCGTGCACCTCGCGCAGGACACCGACCTGCATCCCGTTCTCGGCCGGCGTCACCGTCCCGTAGACGCGCACATGATGCGGGCGTCTCGCGCGGGCGACGTGGCTGACGACCTGGACCGCGACGTTCTCGACCGCGACCGGGCTGACGACCGGTGGGGTGGTGACGGTCATCACCTCGAAGCGGGTGCTCTCGGTCAGCGCCGGCAGCGGGAACGAGAAGGCGCCCATCGCGTTGGTCAACTCGGGGTTCTCGACCGCCTGAAATCCAGCCGTGAACGGGAACGAGTCGGCGAGCAGCTCGACCTCGCGGTTGCTGTTTTCGGTGCCCGTGAGTATGCCCTGAATCACGATCGTCGCCCCATACGGGACCGGGTTCGGCGAGGAGCCGATCTGCACCGACAGCGGCACCTTGCCCGTCAGCAAGGTCCGGTAGCTGCCGGACGCCGCACCCGCGCTGTTGACCGCGACCAGCCGGAAGTAGTAAGCGGTCAGCGGCTGCAGTCCGCTCACGGGCACGCTCACCTTGACCGCGCTCGTCCCGGCACCGGCATCGGCGATCGCGGTCTGTCCGCCGAGCTCGGTCGTGGGCCCGTACTGGAAGTAGTACGAAGTGTCGCTGCCGCGCGGGTTCACGTTTCCGGTGAGGACCGCCGAGTCGTAGCTGACCTGCTGCGCGGGGCCGGTCGACACGCTCGCCAGGGGCGCCGCCTGGGCCACCGTGCTCGACCCAAGCGCGGCGCTCGCCGCGAGCACCGCGCCCCAGCCGATTGCGCGCGTCTTGCCACGCACGCCGGATCTGTACACGCCGTTCACCTAGCCGCCTTTTCGTGAACCACCTACCCCGATAAACACGCCTGAACCGTCATAGCTGCGCACGGTAACCTCGCGCGAAGCCCGTCCCAAGATAGGCTCCGCCCACAAGCCGCCCATCGCGGCGCGCTCGCGGGCTCGAGCGCCGCGCCGCTCGAGCAAACAGGAGATCGTCACAGACATGTTCGTATTCAAAGCCGCCGTCGTCGGCGCCGGAACGATGGGCGGGCAGATCGCCCAGACGATTGCCGCCGCAGGAGTACCCGTCGTGCTCAAGGACATCGACCACGCGCTCGTGCAGGCAGGGCTCGACGAGGCGCGCAACGTGACAGCGGGCCAGGTCGCCAAACTGGTCGACAAACAGCGCCTGACCGCCGAGCAGGGTGAGCAGCGGGTCGAGCAGGTTCTCGGGCTGATCATCGGCACCACCTCGTATGCCGATTTCGGGGCGGTCGACTTCGTGATCGAGGCGGTGCCCGAGCGCATGGAGATCAAGCGCGGCGTGTTCGCCGAGCTGGACGCCGCCACGCCCGGTCACGCGATCCTGGCCTCGAACACCTCGTCCCTGTCGATCACCGAGCTCGGCGAAGCCACGCTGCGCCCGGAGCAGGTGGTCGGCTTTCACTACTTCTACCCGGCCTCGATCATGCCGCTGATCGAGATCGTCGAAGGCGAGGACACCTCGGCGGAGACCGTCACCTCCGCGGTCACCTTCGCGCAGGCGATCCGCAAGCAGCCGATCACCTGTGCCGAGGTCCCCGGCTTCGTCGTCAACCGCATCCTCAACTCGGGCGTCTCCGAGGTCTGGCGCGCGCAAGAGCAGCAGGGGCTCTCGATCAAGCAGCTCGACGAGGGCATCGGCGCCTCCGGTGTCGTTCCGGTCGGGCCGTACCACCTCGTGAACCTGCTCGGCCTGGACACCGTGCTGCACGTCGCCGAGCACCTCGCCGAGTCATACGGCGACGAACGCTTCTACGTGCCCGCCGCGATGCAGAAGCTCGTGTCCGAAGGCAAGCTCGGCGCCAAGACCGGCGGCGAGGGCTTCTATGACGCGCAGGGTGAGCCGAACGTGCCGGGCGAGGCCGAGCCGGACACCGCCGAGCTGGTCGAGCTGATGTCGCTGAAGACCCTGATCGAGGCCTGCCTGGTGCTCGAGGAGCGCGTCGCGACCCATCGCGACATCGACTTCGGGATGATGGCCGGCGCGGGACTGGACCCGCGGCGCGGCCTGATGCCGCCGTTCATGCGTGCCGACAGCGACGGCCTGGACAAGGTGCTCGAGCGCATGGAGAGCGCGCAGGAGCGCCACGGCGAGCGCTTCGCCCCCCCGACGATCCTGCGACGCCTGGTCGCGCAGGGGCGCTTGGGAGCGGCCAGCGGCCAGGGCTTCTACGCCTACCCGCAAGCCGACCCAGAGCAGCCGGCCGAGGTGATCAAGCTCGAGACGCGCGCCCCGCTCGGCGACGGCGGCGCCGTAGCGATCGCGTGGCTCGCCAACGGCCAGATGAACGCGCTCTCGCCCGACGTCGTCGAGGATCTCGGCAAGACGTGGACGCACCTGAAGGCCGCCGAGCCGCGCATTCGCGCGCTAGTGATCGCCTCCTCGAACCCGTTTCTGTACAGCGCCGGCGCCGACATCAGGGCGTTCACGACGATGGACGAGACCGCCGGGCGCGGCCTGCTTGGCCGCATGCACGAGCTGATGCGCGAGATCGGCCAGTCCGGCGTCGCGACGATCGCCGCGGTCAACGGCCTCGCCTTCGGGGGCGGCTGCGAGCTGGCGATGGCCTGCGACGTCCGAATCGCCGCCCGCTCGGCGCTGTTCGGACAGCCCGAGATCAAGCTCGGCATCATCCCCGGCTTCGGCGGCACCCAGCGCCTGCCGCGCCTGGTCGGGCAGAGCAAGGCGCTCGAGATGAACCTGATCGGCGATCCCGTGCTCGCCGAGGAGGCCTTCGAGCTGGGCCTCGTGAACCGCGTCGTCGAAGACCACGAACTGCTCGACACCGCGCTCGCGTGGGCGCACAAGCTGGCCGCGCAGGCGCCGCTCGCGGTCGAACAGATCAAGCGCGTCTCGGGCGCCGGCGATCTCGACGAGGGCCTCGCCGCCGAGCAGCGCGGCTTCGCCGAGGTGCTCACCAGCGCCGACGCGCGCGAGGGAATCGGCGCGTTCCTGGCCAAACGCACCCCCCGCTTCGAGGGCAAGTGAGCCGCTTCGGGGGCAAGTGAGTCGCTTCCGGCGCAGGCGAGCAGCGCAAATGGACATGCAAGCCGGCTTCCGATTCCAGTGAGCAGCGAGACGACCGGCGCACGCGCGCGTGCGCACGACAGCGAGCTTCTCGCCGAGCTGGTGCGCTCAGCCGGCTCGGTCGTGGCGCTCACGGGCGCCGGCATCTCGGTGCCGTCGGGAATCCCCGACTTCCGCTCGCCGGCAACCGGCCTGTGGGAGCGCGTGGACCCGATGGAGGTTGCGCACATCGACACCCTGCACAGCGACCCGGCGCGGTTCTGGCGCTTCTACGGCGAGCGCTTCGCCACGCTCGCGACCAAGCGCCCGAACGCAGCCCACGAGGCGCTCGTCGCGCTGGAGCGCGCCGGCTGGCTCGAGGGCGTCATCACCCAGAACATCGACATGCTCCACAGCACCGCCGGCACCGATCAGCTCGTGGAGATACACGGCTCGATCGCGCACTGCAGCTGCCTGAGCTGCGGGACGTCGGTCGCGCAGGACCAGGCGCGAGCGCGTCTGCTCGCGGAACCCGATGGCGTGCCGCGCTGCGAGCTCTGCGCCGGCACGCTGCGACCGGACGTCGTGCTGTTCGGCGAGCCCCTGCCAGAGGCGGCGATCGCGCGCGCGGGCGAACTCTGCGCCGGCGCCGACCTGATCATGTGCATCGGCTCCTCGCTCGAGGTCCAGCCGGCCGGGGCGCTGCCGCTGCTGACGCTCCGCTCGGGCGGCGCGCTCGCGATCATCACCGAGGGCCCGACGCCGCTCGATCAGCTGGCCGCCGTGCGTCTGCACGGGGACGTGGTGCGGGAGCTCAGCGGCCTGGCAGCAGCGCTCGAGCCGGCGTAGGGCCGTGTGCCGGTCGCCGCACCGAGCTCGCGTACGGCTCAGCGTCTCGCCCGAGCCGCCCGAGCCGGGATTGTGGGCGCCCCCGGCAGCAGGTACAGCAGACCGCCCTGCCGCAGCCCGGCCGCGAGCGACACGTCCGTGCCGTGCGCGCGCACCCACTTGACCGGCGCTGAGCAGGCGGCGTTCAGCGACTGTGCCGGCCCGGCGCAGAAGGTGTTGAGGAACGCGTACCGCACCTCCCCGGCCGCGATCAGCCGGCGCAGCTTGGCCACGCTCGTGAACACGCGCCCGTTGTACGTCGTCAGCACGACGATCGGGCGCGCATCCTTGACGACGAGCGCGCCGATCTCGGTGGAGGACTCCGCGGCCAGCTCGTAGCGGGCGCCGTCCTGGTGGGCGCGCACGTAGGCGCTGACCAACTGCTCCTCAGCGGCCGGCAACGCGCCCACGTACCCCGCGTCGCTGACGCGGTCTTCGATCGCCGTCAGGTCGGCGCGCAACGGAAGCGCCAGCACCGCGACGAGCGTCAGCCCGACCGCTCCGGCGCCCAGCAGTGCCCGCCCCCGCGGCCTCGGGGCGTCGAGCTCTCGCCCCTGGGCGGAAGGCATGCGACGGGCGCCCGCGGCCAGCGCCAACGCCGCGAGCGCGCACACCAACGTCAGCCACCAGATGCCGCTGCGCTCGTACAGCAGGCGCTCCACGTAGTACGCGGTTGCCGCGAGCGCCACCGCAAGCGCGACCAGACGCGCCCGCCACGGCCCGCGATCGCCGCCGGCCGAGCACGCCCACGCCACGCCGATCCCCAGCAGGATCGCGACGGCCGGCGTGAAGCTTTCGACGTACCGCGGATGCAGGCGGATCATGTGGCTGAACAGCACGATCCCGGTCAGCGCCCACACGAGTGTGCCGACCGCCACCGCCAGCCGCAGCCGCCGCGGGCGCCCGTCAAGCGGATCCTCGGGGTAGCTGCGCAGGCCGAACGCCAGCGCCGGAACCCCGAGCAGCAGCCCGACCAGCAACTCCAGACCCAGGCGCTCGCCCGACAGCGGTCCCACCGTGGCCAGCAGGCGCGTAACCGAAGGCGGCACGATGGGGATGTGGTCGCGCTCCTCCTGGGTCGCGACGGGGTAACGGTGACCGGGTTCGTACACGGTCCCGCCCGGTTCGGGCGATTTGCCGGCCAGCCGGTCGGACCCGTTGAACACGAACGCCGCGTTCCAGGCGCTGCCGTCGGTCGAGCCGATCGCATATGGACGATCGTGCGCGGGCACCAGCAGCGTCGCGGTCAGCCACGCCAGCGCCACGGCCAGGTAAACAGCGCCGGCTGCGAGCATCTGCAGGAGCCGTCGCCGGCGCGATCCCGGCAGCCCCAGATAGGCCAGCAGCGCCAGCCCGGGAACCGCCACGAGCGACTCCAGCAGCTTCACGTCGAAGGCCACGCCGAGCAGGGCGGCGCCGCCGAGCAGCCAGCCGCTGCTGCCGCGCTCGCATGCGCGCAGGATCAGCAGCAGCGCGAGCACGATCAGCGCCATCATCACGCCGTCCATCGTGTCGCTGCGCGATGTGATCACCGCGATCGGCATGAACGCCAGCGCCGCGGCCGCAGTCAGCGCCGCCGGCGTGCTCCACATCCGCCGCACCGCCGCGAACAGCAACGGCACCGCCGCGATTCCCGCGAGCGCCTCGGGCAGCTTCAGGCTGGTCGAACTGAATCCGAACAGCTTCACGCTGGCCACCTGCAGCCACAGGTCCACCGGCGGCTTGTCGATCGACACGCTCGCGCCGGGCTCGAACGCGCCGAAGAAGAAGTTGTGCCAGGACAGCGTCATGCTCTTCACGGCCGCGTCGTAGAACGGGTCGTCGAGCACCTGGCCCAGGTGGTAGAGGCGCAGCACGGCCGCCGCGAGGGTGATCGCGGCGACAGCGGCCCACGCCAGGCGGTCGCGCGATGCTGCCCGCGCCTCCACGGGTACAGCCTCGAGCGCTGCTAGTTGGCTGGCGACGGGTGGCTCCTGACGAGATCCCGCACCGGCGCGATCCCCCAACGCCCCGCCACGTCGCGCAGCTCCTCGTCGAGCGCCCAACGGTCTGCGCGCTCGGGTCCCTCGTGTTCGGGAGTGGCGCCCTTGAGCTGCATGCAGCCCGCGTTCTGGCCGATCGCGGTCAGCTCGGCGATCTCGCGCGCGCTGAGCGGCTCGACCGCGGGCGTGGCCGCCAGCTCGGCGCGCTTGCGCTCGATCGGCTTGGCGTGTGCCCCCGGCTCCTGGATCAGGGTGGGCGCCACACACCGCACGGCCGCCTGCGCGAGGCTCCAGCTGCAGGCCAGCTGCAGCATCGTCAGGTCGTGCTCGGCCGCATACGGTCGCATCAGCTCGAGCTTCTGCCGCCCCGTCTCGATCCAGCCGTCCGGGCGAAAGGCGCGGTGGTCGTGCTCGGCCAACGGGTGGCCCGGCAGCACGTCGTCGTGAAACAGGCCGCCGTGATCGACGACCCGAGCGATCAGGCTCACGCCGTTGGCCTGTGCCGCGTCGAGCACCAGCCCGCCCGGCCACGGCTCGAGCGGACTGAGGATGATCATCGCCCACTCGATCAGCTCGCGATAGCGCTCGAAACACGCGATCAGATCGAGCGTGAACCCGTTCGCCGGCCCCGGCGCGACGCCGAGCATGCGCGTAAGTCCCTGCTCGCGCACCGCCGCCATTCCCTCCCAGACAGCCTCGCTGCGATAGCCGGTCCGATCGGGGTTGTGCAGCAGCAGCAGATCGAAGCGCTCGACGCCGCATCGCCCGAGGCTCCGCTCCGTCGCCATCCGGATGTAGTCGCCGTACGCACTCGCGGCACGCAGGCCCGGATCGGTGAACCGCGGATACCCCTTCGCCCCTTCGCGCTGCCCCGTGTAGAAGTCGTGCCCGATCGCTCCCACCAGGCAGTAGCGCTCACGCTCGACGCCGGCCAGCGCACGCCCGAGCAGGCTGTCGGCCTCGCCCGCCCCATACACGTCGGCCGTGATCACCGTGTCGATGCCGTCCCCGGGCACCAGCAGCGCCTGCAGGCGCTCGTCTGAGAGCGGCTCGCCAAAGCGCATGAAGCGCCCACCGCTCCACGTCCCGATCGCGGTTCTGCTGGGATCCATCGTGATCTGCACTTTACGGACCGCGGCGGCCCGCGGGCGAACAGGACAGGCGCGGTCAGAGCGGGGCGCGAATCGCTCTGAAGCTCTCGAATCCCGGCGCCGTGAAGGGCCGGCGCGAGTCGCTCAAGCGTCCTCGAATCCCGCCGCCGAGCGCGCGCGCAGCGCGGCCTCGAGCCGCCCCAGCGCGTGCTCGATCAGCTCCGCGTCGTACGCGCCCGATCCACTCGAGTTCTCCGCTGCAGCCTGAGCCGCGGCCGGTTCCTCGGCGAGGACCGCCCGGGCGGCCAGCGTGACACCCTCGTGCAGCGAGCCCAGCTCGGCCACGCGCAGCGGCAGATCCCCGCGACGCTCGCCGGCAAGCTCGATCAAGGCCGCACGGTAGGCGAGCTCGAGCTCGAGCGCGGCATGATCGACGCGCCCCTGTTCGAGATCCAGGCGCGCTCGCAGGGCGAGCTCCTCGCACAGGAGCGGCTGCTCGCGCGCGCCCAGCAGCCGCGCAAGCCGCTCTTGCGGGCGCAACGCCGCCGAGCGCCGGCGCCGGCGCAATCGACCCTTGCCCCCGCGACCGTGCAGCTCGCCCGCGCCCAGCTCCACCGCGTGCAGCCAGCGTCCCTCGGCGACCTGCTCGCCCTCGCCCCAGCCGGCGCGAATCCGGGTGGCCTGTGTGGCGGACACCTCGCGGGCGTACGGGTCGGCGTTCGCGATGCGCTGGGCGTAAAGCATCCGGTTGAGCGCCCCCGCGGCGGTCGCCACATCGTGCTCGGCGTCGAAGCTCGCCAGCCACGCCCTGGCCTGGCGCTCGGCCGCGAGCGAGATCGGGTCGATGATCGTCGCGCGAACCCTCGCCACCGGGCTGGGCTCGGGCTCGGGCGGGACCGCGGGCAGGCGCCCGGGCGCACTGCCGCGCAAGCGCCCGAGCCCCCGCCGTCGCCCATGCGCGCCGGTGTCTGCCGGAGCCCGCAGCGTCCGCAGCACCACGACGTGCTCGGGCTCGCGGTCGCGCTCGGCGCGCAGCAGATAGCGGCCGTCCGCGACATCCAGCGGCCACGGAAACTCGAACTGCACGAACAGAAACAGACGCTCCGGCATGGCTGCACCGTATCCTGCTGGTCCGGCCCGCTTGGGTCGTATGCTTCCGTCCCGCCTGCCCGCACCGTCCACGCCCGTCCCACCAATCCCCAAGAGCTGATGTCCGACGCGAGCACCGCCGTCAGAAACCTGCGCGAGCGCCTTACCGGCAACGGCGAGGATCGACTCGGCAAGGCGCTGTCCGACCTGCTCGACAATCCGCTGCTCACGGGGGCGATCGGTCGCGCCTTCGATGCTCGCGAGAAGGCCGCGCAGGCGCAGGAGCTCGCCATGGGCGCGCTCAACATCCCCTCCGCGGCCGACATCGAACGCCTGACACGCCGGCTGCGCGCGGTCTCACAGCGCCTCGAGGGCATCGAGGACGGCGTCCATCGGCTCGACCGCGCCCTCGCCACGCACCAGGTCGAGTCTCGCCTGGAGAAGATCGAGGAGCAGCTCGGGGCGCTCAGCCAGCGGCTCGACCGCCGGCCGCCGGCCGCGCCGCCGCCGGCCGCGCCCACGCGGCGGACCAGCGCAACGAAACGCAAAGCCCCGGCGCGCAAAGCCTGAACTGGCCTCAGACCGCGAGTGCCGCGACCGCCGCGGCGCCCATCCGCTCGGCCGCCGCCAGCAAGCTGTGCTGCTCGATGCGCGCGCGCTCTCCGCGTGCGTCGAACGTGTCCGACACCGCCAGAACGCTGGCAACCGAGGTCCCGCAGGCGGCTCCAAGCGCGAACAGCGTCGCCGACTCCATCTCGAGCGCGAGCCCATCGCCGGTCTCGGGACGGCGTCCGGGGTCATAGAAGAGGTCGACGCTCACCACTGCGCCTCCCCGCGCTTCCGGAAGGTGTCGCATCAGGGCCTGCGTAAGCCCCGCGTCGGCCGCCACGCGCTCCGACGCGCCGAGCGCGCGCGAGGTCCCGTCGAGGCAGATCGACTCGCGCGCGATCAAGATCTCGCCGAGCGCCAGGCCGGGGTCCAGCGCGGCACACGTGCCGACGCGCACCGCACGGCGCGCGCCAAGCGAGACCAGCTCAGTCAGCACGATCGCAGCCGACGGACCGCCGATGCCCGTGCTCTGGATCGTCAGCGGCGCACCGTCGATCCGAGCCGGCCCCGTGTATCCCCACAGGCCGCGATGGTGGTTGAACATCTTCGGCTCCGTCATCAAGGTCTGAGCGAGCGCGAGCGCGCAACCGGGGTCGTCCGGCAGCAGCACGCGCTCGGCCAGCGCGGCCGTGGGATGGAGGTGGATCGACGCGCTCAGCGTGCCGGAGCTCGTCGTTCCAGGGCTCGGCGTGCCCGGCGCATGTTGTTGCTTCGGCTGCGACACGAGCGGCGACTTTAAACTGCGAGCCGATGAGCGCGTCCGGAGCCAGCGGCCTGACCCTCACGCAGGTCGCCGCGCGCGCGGGGGTGAGCCCGGGCACGGTTCGCCGCTGGGTCAAGGAGGGGCTCGTTCCCCAGTACGACGGAACCTGGACGCCTGCCGCGGCCTCGCACGTGCGGATCGTGGCGCGCCTGCGCGAGCGCGGGCATTCGATCGAGCGGATCCGCGAGGCCAGCCAGAGCGGCAAGCTCGCGTTCGGCTACGTGGACGAACTGCTTCCCAGCAGCGAGGCCAGATACACGCTGAAGGAGGCCTCCAAGGAGATCGGGCTCAGCACCGCGGTGATCGAGCGCATGACCGCCGCGATGGGCCTGAACGCGATCACCGAGGGGGAGATCTCCGATGCCGACCTGCAGGTGATGCGCTACGGGGCCGAGGTGCTCGCTGCCGGCTTTCCGCTGCCGGCGCTGCTGCAGCTGGTGCGCGTCTACGGGCAGGCGATGGCCCAGGTCGCCGACGCCGAGGTGCGGCTGTTCCACCTGTACCTGCACGAGCCGTTGATGCGCGACGGCGCGTCCGGCGTCGAGGTCGCGGGCGCGATGGAGGGGATGACGCGCGAGATGCTGCCCTTCGCGGTGCCGTTCATCAACTACCTGCACTGGCGGCTCTTGGGCTACTTCGTGGAGCAGGACGTGATCGGCCACATCGAGTCCGACCTCGATGACGAGGAGGCGGCGGATACCGGGCGCATGCGCGTGGCGATCGTGTTCGCGGACCTCGCGGGGTACACGAAGCTGACCGAGGAGGCCGGCGAGGCGCAGGCCGTCGACGCGGTCGAGCAGTTTGTCGACCGCGTCGAACACACCCTTCCGATCGAGGCGCGCGTGATCAAGACGCTGGGCGATGAGGTCATGATCGTGGGCGCCGACGCGGCGGCGCTCACCTCCTGGGCCGTCGGCCTGCCCCGCGAGCTGCCCGACGGCCTGCCGGCGCCGCGGATCGGGATTCACAGCGGCACCGCGATCTACCGCGACGGCGACTACTACGGCCGCGAGGTCAACCGCGCCGCGCGCGTGGTCGCTCGCGCCGGTGGCGGTGAGGTGCTCGTCACGCGGCCCGTCGTGGACAGCGCCAACCGCCAGGACGGCCTCGAGTTCGACCTGATCGGCGAGGTCGTCCTGAAGGGCTTCAACGAGGCCACCGAGCTGTTCCTGGCGCACGCGCGGGGAGAGTGATGTGGCGGTGGACCCCGCCGAGCTGCAGCAGCGGGTGCGCGCCGAGGGACTGCTCGAGGGTGACGCGCCGGTCGTGGCGATGGTCTCGGGCGGACGCGACTCCGTGTGCCTGCTCGACGTCGCGGCCGCCCTGTGCGGCGCCGGACGGGTGCACGCGCTGCATGTCAACTACGGGCTGCGCGGAGCGGACTCCGTGGCCGATCAGCGTCACACCGCGGAGCTCTGCGCCGCGCTCGGCGTCGGGCTCGAGCTCGTGAACGTCGGCGCACGCGCGCGCGCGCGTGCGCTGGCAAGCGGCAACCTCCAAGCGTGGGCCCGCGACCTGCGCTATGAGGCGGCCGACGGGCTGGCGGATAGGCTCGATGGGGCGGACGAACGACGGGTCAATCGGCCCGAGGGCCAGAGGGGCCTCGATCGTCGTCCGCCGGCGCTGATCGCCACCGGACACACCGCCAGCGACCAGCTCGAGACGATCCTGTATCGCCTGGCGGCCTCGCCGGGGCGGCGAGCGCTGCTGGGGATGGCGCCCAAGGACGGCAGGATCGTGCGGCCGCTGCTGTGGGTCACGCGCGAGCAGACCGCGGCGTACTGCCGCGCCCGCGGGCTGCCCTGGCGCGAAGACCGGAGCAACGACGACGAGCGCTACGCGCGCGCGCGGGTTCGCCGCCGGGTCGTGCCCGCCCTGCTGTCCGTACATCCCGCCGCCCAGGGCAGCGTGCTGCGCACCGCCGCGCAACTGCGCGAGGAGTCGTCGCTGCTCTCCGAGCTGGTCGACCGCGAGCTGGGAGGTGCCGATGCGATCGCCGTGCAGCGCCTCGCCGACCTGCATCCCGCGCTGGCGCGACTGGTGGTCGTGCGCCTGGCCGAGCGCGCCGCCGGCGAGCCCGTGCCGCAGGCAGGCGAGCGGGTGCCCGAGATCCTCGCGCTCGCTGGCCGATCTTCGCTCGGTCGCGGTGGCCGCGCCGAGCTCCACGTCGGCGGCAACGTCAGCGCGACGCTCGCCGGCGGCGAGCTGACGATGGTCAGGCTCCCGCCGCGGTGACTACACTCCGCCACGTGGCGTCCACCACCAGCGACCAGGCCACCGGCGTGATCGGCGAGGTGCTGGTCAGTGCCGAGGCGCTGCAGCGGCGCGTGCGCGAGCTCGGAGAAGAGATCTCACGCGACTACGCCGGCAGGCCGCTGCTGCTGATCGGCGTGTTGAAGGGTGCGGTGTTCTTTCTGAGTGACCTGATGCGGTTCATCGACATCCCCGTCGAGGTCGACTTCATGGCGGTCGCGTCCTACGGCTCGGCCACCGACTCCTCCGGCGTGGTGCGGATCCTCAAGGACCTGGACGCCGCGATCGAGGACCGCGACGTCGTGATCGTCGAGGACATCGTCGACTCCGGGCTCACCCTGCAATACCTGTTGCGCAACCTCGGCTCACGCAATCCGAGGACGCTCGAGGTATGTGCGCTGTTGACCAAGCCCGAGCGGCGCAAGGTCGCGCTGCAGTCGAAGTACGTCGGATTCGAGATCCCGAACACGTTCGTCGTGGGCTACGGCCTCGACTACGCCGAGCGCCATCGCAACCTGCCGTTCGTCGCCGCGCTCCAGCGCTGAGTCCCGCCGGCACCGGCGCGAAAAGCCGACTGCAGAGCCACAGAAGCCGTCCGTCCGGGGCGCGCGAGGGGCCCGCAGCCGCTGGGAAGTCCGATCCCGCGTGGTACGCTTGATGACTGGCGGCAATGACCGAAACCGGCGCCAGGACCCAGTGATATCGCCATGAGCCGTTCCTTCAAGAGCGCCGCGTTCCCAATCCTGATCGTGCTGGTGCTGGCCTTCCTGGCCGTGAAACTGGTCAGCTCGCCCTCCAGCAACGCGCGCCAGCACAGCTACCACACGCTGGTCTCCAAGGAAATCCCGAACGGCGAAGTCAAGTCGGTCGAGTTCAAGAACAAGGGCAAGGCGCTCGAAGTCGAGCTGAACGCCAAAGGGAACAACGAAAAGTATGAAATCGGCTTCGTCGAACAGGCCGCGCCGCAGCTGATCGCCCAGCTGGAAAAGGAGGGCGTCAGCTTCAACATCGAATCGGAAAAGAGCAGCGTGCTGCTGTCGCTGCTCACCTACATCCTGCCGTTCATCATCTTCCTCGGGTTCTGGATCTTCCTGATGAACCAGGTCCAGGGTGGCGGCACGAAAGTCATGTCGTTCGGCAAGTCCCGCGCCAAGCGCCTGTCGGCGGACTCGCCGAAGATCACCTTCCGTGACGTGGCCGGCGTCGACGAGGCGGTCGAGGAGCTGCACGAGATCAAGGAGTTCCTCGAGAACCCGAAGAAGTTCCAGGCGCTCGGCGCGCGCATCCCCACCGGGGTGCTGCTGTACGGACCGCCGGGAACCGGCAAGACGCTGTTGGCGCGCGCGGTCGCCGGCGAGGCGGGCGTGCCGTTCTTCTCGATCTCGGGCTCGGACTTCGTCGAGATGTTCGTCGGGGTCGGCGCCTCGCGCGTGCGCGACCTGTTCGAGCAGGCCAAGCAGAACAGCCCGTGCATCATCTTCATGGACGAGATCGACGCCGTCGGACGCCACCGCGGCGCCGGGCTGGGCGGCGGACACGACGAGCGCGAGCAGACGCTGAATCAGCTGCTCGTCGAGATGGACGGGTTCGAGGCCAAGGACAACATCATCATGATCGCGGCCACCAACCGTCCCGACATCCTAGACCCCGCGCTGCTTCGTCCCGGGCGCTTCGATCGCCAGATAGCGGTCGACCGCCCCGACCGCAAGGGCCGGGCCAAAATCCTCGAGGTGCACACGCGCGGCAAGCCGCTCGCCAAGGAGATCGACATCGACGCGCTCGCCGGCCAGACGCCGGGATTCACCGGCGCCGATCTGTCGAACCTGATCAACGAGGCCGCCCTGCTGGCGGCGCGCTCGGGCAAGCGCGAGATCAACCAGGACGAGCTCGAGGAGGGGATCATGCGCGTGATCGCCGGCCCCGAGAAGAAGACGCGCGTGATGAGCGAGAAGGAGCGGCTGATCACCGCCTATCACGAGATGGGCCACGCGCTCGTCGGCCACTTCCTCGAGCACGCCGACCCGGTGCACAAGATCTCGGTCATCTCGCGCGGCCAGGCGCTCGGCTACACGATCTCGATGCCCCAGGAGGACCGCTTCCTGACCACCCGCGCGGAGCTCAACGACACGATGGCGATGACGCTCGGCGGGCGCGCAGCGGAGGAGATCGTCTTCGACGAGATCACGACCGGCGCGTCCAACGACATCGAGAAGGTCACGCAGACCGCCAAGCAGATGGTGATGCGCTTCGGCATGAGCGAGAAGCTCGGGCCGCGCGTGTTCGGCCACGATCACGGGCAGCCGTTCCTCGGGCGCGAGTTCTCGACAGAGCCCGACTACTCCGACGAGATCGCGCGCGAGATCGACGATGAGGTCAGGCGGATCGTCGAAGCAGCCCACCAGCGCGCACGCGACATCCTCACCTCGCACCAGCGCGACCTCGAGAAGATCTCCGAGATCCTGGTCAAGCGCGAGACGATCGAGAAGGAGGAGTTCCTCGCGCTGCTCGACGGCAAGAGCGAGGAGGAGGTCTTCGGCGAGGAGGACACGGACACGTCCGAGCTGCCTGCGCCACCCGCCCCCGCCGATCGTCCCGAGCGTGAAACGCCGCGCGCGATCCCGCGTCCGGGGCTCGCCGGCGGTACGGCGGAGATCAGGGCCGCCGACCGCGAACGTCCAGATCTGACCTGACGCCCCGGGGTCGTGCCTTGAGCCCCGGGCGTCGGGCCCTTACGCCCCCGGTCGTGCCCTGACGCGTTGCGGGTCATGCCCTAACGCCCTGCGGGTCGGGCCGCAACACGGCTCGCCGTCGGTTATCTGTCCGCTGGCCTTGATGTCCACGTAGCGTGTGGCCATCGTCATGTCGATGCCCGCATCGTCATGGCGTTGAGTCGATCCTCGATACGAACGCTCCGTCGAGCCGCAATCTGCTGCGGCCTCGTGCTGCCGGCGAGCGTGCCGCTGCTCGCGTATCAGACGCCCGCCGCGCGGGCGCAGGGGGGCGTGGCGATCATGTCGGGATACGACGGCTATGCCGAGCTCGGGGACGGCGGCGCGACCGGCGGCGGCAGTCGCTTCTGGCCGGAGCTCGTCCCCGGACTGTCGAACGTCGTGTCGGCGTCGACCAGCTACTACGACACGCTCGCGCTGCTGTCGAACGGCACGGTCGAGGGTTGGGGGTACAACGGCTTCGGTGAACTGGGGGACGGGACCACCGAAGAGCAGTCGACGCCGGTGCAAATCCCGGGGCTGTCAGAAGTGACGGCGGTCGCCGGCGGCTTTCACCACGGCCTCGCGCTGCTGTCGAACGGCACAGTCGAGGCGTGGGGCGAAAACGAACATGGCCAGCTCGGCGACGGGACCACCGAAGGACAGCTGACGCCCACGCCCGTCCCGGATCTCTCGAACGCGGTGGCCGTGTCGGCAGGCTGCTTCGACAGCTTCGCGCTGCTCGCGAACGGCACGGTCGATGCCTGGGGTGCAAACGGAAACGGGCAGCTCGGCGGCGGCAGCACCAACAAGCCGCACAAGCTTCCCGAACAGATTGCGGGTCTGGAAAATATCGTGGCGATCTCCGCCGGCTGTGAATACACGATCGCGCTGCTCGCCGACGGCACGGTCGAGGCGTGGGGCTGTAACCGCTACCACGAACGCGGTGACGGCGAACTCAGTGGCAAATGCACCGCCGAACAACCCACGCCCGTGCCGATCCCCGGCCTGTCGGAAGTCGCCGCGATCTCCGCCGGAGCGGACTTCGGCCTCGCGCTGCTCCGCAACGGCACGGTCGAGGGATGGGGTTACGACGAACACGGCGAACTCGGCGACGGGGGCCCCAAGGAACAGTTCGCGCCCGAGCCGATCCCGGGCCTGTCGGAAGTCGCCGCGATCTCCGCCGGAGCGGACTTCGGCCTCGCCCTGCTGGACAACGGCACGGTCGAGGGTTGGGGCAACAACCTCTATGGCGAACTCGGTGACCTGACCTCCTCCGAACGAGCCTTCAGTGAGGAACTTGCATTCGCGAACGTCGCCGCTGGCCTCGCTCACGGCGTTCTGAGCTACGACACGCTGGTGATCGAGGGCGCTCGCGCCAGCGTCTCGAGCTCAGCCCTGGCTTTCGGCGTGGAGCCGGTCGGCTCCCAGAGCCCGACGCTGACACTGCTCGTCACCGACGAAGGGCCGGCGCCGCTGGCGATCTCCGGCGACTCGCTCAGCGGACCCGGAGCAGGTGCCTTCGCCAAGCTCTCCGACGCCTGTGAGGGTGCGACGCTTGCACCCGGCGCTGCATGCGCGATCGAATACGCCTTCGCCCCGAGCTTCGCCGGTGGGGCAGGCGCGACCGTCGCGATCTCGTCATCGGCGGCCCAGCCGCTGCCCCCGGTTGCTCTGACCGGCACCGGCACGCCCATCGATGGGGCCACCGCGCCCGGTGTGACGGTGGCGGCGCCGTCGCTCAGCAGGCTGATGCTGTCGAACAGGAGCTTCCGCGCCGCCCACGCCGGCGCCAGCGTCCTGCCCGCGGCCAGATCGGGCGGCACGCTGGTGTCCTACAGCGACAGCCAGGCCGCGATCACCACGTTCGCAGTGCAGCGCCAGCTGAGCGGAGTCCGCGTGCGAACCGGCAAGTCCAAGAGCTGTGCCAGCTCCCACCGGCGCCGTGGGCGGCGCGAGCGACGGCTCGAGCGCTGCCTCTACCTTCGGACCCTCGGCAGCTTCACGCACGCCGACGCGCGCGGCGTCAACCGGCTGCGCTTCAGCGGACGCATCGCGGGCGTCGCGCTGCAGCCGGGCAGATATCGGCTCACCGCGACCGCACGATCGAGCGCGGGCGCAAGCGTCGCGCGCAGCGTGGCGTTCACGATCAAGCGCTGACGGCCCGCCAGGCGCGGCCTTGGCCGCCGCCCGCTGGCAGTAGCTTGCAGGGCGTGAACGCGCCGCTCCCGAACGCGCCCTTCCAGCTGATGGGGATCGTGAACGTGACGCCCGACTCGTTCTCGGACGGAGGCCTCTACCTCGGACCCGATGCGGCGATCGCGCACGCGCGCCGGCTGGCCGCTGAGGGCGCCGACATCCTCGACGTCGGCGGGGAGTCCACGCGACCGGGCGCCGCGCCCGTCGCCGCGGACGAGGAGCTCCGGCGCATCGAGCCTGTGTTCGAAGGGATCGCGGGTGCACCCGCCCGGCTCTCGATCGACACCTCGAAGGCGCCGGTCGCCCGCGCGGCGATCGAACGTGGAGCCAGCATCGTCAATGACGTCAGCGCGCTGCGCGCCGATCGGGCGATGGTCGGGCTGATCGCCGAGACCGAGGTGGCCTGCTGTTTGATGCACATGCTCGGCGAGCCTCGCACGATGCAGCGCGACCCGCGCTACGCGGACGTCGTGGACGAGGTCAAGGCGTTCCTGGAAGAGCGCCTGCGCTTCGCGGTGTCCGAGGGCGTGCGCGAGGAGCGCATCATGCTCGATCCCGGCATCGGCTTCGGCAAGACCGTCGCCCACAACCTCACGCTGCTGAGGCGTCTCGCCGAGCTGGCCGTGCTCGGACGCCCGCTGGTCGTGGGCACCTCGCGCAAGAGCTTCCTCGGGCGGATCATCGCGGACGACGCCGCCGAGCGCCTGCCCGGGACGATCGCCACCAACGTGCTCGCCTTCGAGCGGGGCGCGAGCGTCTTCAGGGTCCACGACGTCGCGCCCGTGCGCGCAGCGCTGGCGACCGCTGCTGCTACGTTGGACGCGCGATGGACCCCGAGCGCGGTGAGGAGCACGACGAGCTAGAGGATGACCGCGGCGGGTCAGATCGCGGCGGGCTCGACGGTGAGCCGGAGGCTGCCCGCGACGGCGACGGGCGTGATCGCCCTCCGCGTGATGACCCCGACGATCCCTACGAGCGCGACGGGGATGACGAGGGCGAGCTCGCGGACGAGCGCGAGGAGACCGGGGAGTCGGTCACGATCGAGATCTCCGGCCTGTCGCTCTACACCCACCACGGCGCCAGCGCCGCCGAGCGCGAGGTCGGCCAGCGTCTGGTGCTCGACCTGCGCCTCGAGCTCGGCGAGATCGACGCGACCGTGACCGACTCGATCGCGGACACCGTCGACTACGGCGAGGTCTGCCAGCTGGTCGCGCTGATCGCTCAGCAGCGCTCGCACCGCACGCTCGAGCGCCTGTGCGGCACGATCGCCGATCGCCTGATCGGCGACTACGAGCTCGAGGCGGTGTGGGTCAAGGCGACCAAGCCCGAGCCGCCGATCCCGCTGCCCGTCGATGAGGTCTCCGTCGAGGTCTGGCGCGAGGCCGAGGAGTAGCGCGCGTGGCCAAGCGGCGGCGCGTGATCGAAGCGTGTGGCTGAGGTCTGCGGCCAGAGCGGACTGCTCGGGCTCGGCTCGAACGTCGGCGACCGTCGCGCCCAGCTGCAAGCCGCGGTCCTCGCGCTGCCCGAGATCGGCGTCACGGCGCTCGCGAGCTCCTCAACCTACGACACCGACCCGGTCGGGGCGGTCCACGATCAGCCGAGCTTCCTCAATGCCTGCCTCCGCGTGGAGACCACGCTCGAGCCTCTGGCGCTGCTCGACAGGCTCAAGGGCCTCGAGCGCGAGCTGGGCCGCGAAGCGGCGAGCGTGCGCAACGGCCCACGCGCCATCGACATCGACCTGCTGCTGCTCGGCGACCAGCAGCTCGAGCACCCTCGCCTGCGACTTCCACACGCGCAGCTGCTCACGCGACGCTTCGTGCTGATACCCGCGCTCGAGCTCGATTTCGAGCTGCGCACACCGAATGGAGCCGCGCTCGCCGACGCGCTCGCCGCGCTGCCGCTGGACGAGGGCGTGCGCTGGGCCGGCCCTCCGCTGTGCGTTCCCTGAGCGCGCTCAGGAGGCCTCGGCGCGTCCCTCCCAGCTGGCCAACCGCAGCAGCGTCGCGCCGTCCACGCCACGGCCTGAGAGCACGCACAACCTGCCGTCGCGCGTCCACACCACGACCGGCGCTCCGTGCACGTGGAGCAGCCGATACGGCACGCCGCCGCGCCACAGCAAGGTGCCGCCTCGCACCGACGGGGCGGGGGTGCCCGCGACGATCGCATACCCGATCCTCGCGCCGTGCGCGCCCGCGTAGAACACCGTCTTGATCGACCGCCCGCCGATCGTATCTGTGCGTGCCCCGCTGGCGCGCCAGCCGAGCGGCTCCTCCCAGTAGGGGAACGCCACCCCGTCGACGGCCGCGTCGAGCTGGGCACTGTTCGCGCCGCTCTGTCGAGGCGCGGGCAGCGTCGCCGCGTGCAGGGTCAAGGCCGCGGCCTGACTCACGCTGGGCGACTGCGTGCCGCCGCCGCTCACCAGCGCGATCGTCACGCCCAGCGCGGCCGCGATCACCATCGCCGCGAGCGTCGGCCTCAACCTCGATCTGATCAGCTCCGCGTTCGATCGCTCGCGCGGGCCGACCATCGCCTGAACGCGCCGGTGCAAGCCATCCGGCGCGCTGACGTCGACCGCGCGGATCAACGCCCCGACCTGCTCGTGCTGGTCGGGCGCGTCATGCGCGCTCTGGCGCCGATCGCTCACGGCACGCTCCTGTTCATGGCGTTCTCCTACCTTCCAAGACGCCCTTTATGCGATTGTCTTCCCGACTCGCACGGGCACCGTGGGCAGGCCGGCTGGGCCTCGCTATGGCATCGGCCTGCGCCTTGGCCGGCGCGTCCTCGCGCGGGGTGGCCGGCGCGCCGGCCGACGTGTCGGCCGCGGCTGCTCGCCCGCCGTCTGGGGTGAGCGTCGTGCGGGCCTCGCCGGCCGTCTGATCCTCGGATTCGAGACGGCGAGCGACCTGGCCGCGGGCTCTGAACAGCCTGGTCGTGATCGTCGCCTCGCGCACTTTCAATGCGCGCCCCGCCTCGCGATAGGAGAGCCCGAGCACGTCCACGGCCACGAGCGCGAGGCGAAAGTCCTCCGGCAGCTCGGCGATCGTCGCGTACAGCTCCTTGACCTCGATCGCCTCCGCCGGCCTGTCGGTCACGCGCGGATCGGCGACGGTCACCTGTTCGAGCGACGCGGCCGTCACCGGGCGCCGAGCTGCGCTGCGCCTGCTCGTCAAATAGGTGTTCCGCAGGGCGCGCATCAGGTAGTACAGCTCGTCCTCGCCTCTGATCAGGCGCGGGCGCGCCAGCACGCGGGCGAAGGTCTCCTGCACGAGATCCTCCGCATCCTCGCGGCTTCCGCACAGCGCCCAGGCGGCCCGATACAGCCGGTCGACGTGCTGAGGCAGGGATTGCGGGTCGAGCGCCTTCACAGGATCAGCCTCGCTCGCCCGCGAGCTCTACGTCGGAGCCGGCTGAGTGCGGGCCGGCTGGGGCATCCAATCCGCCGGCAGCACGCCGGCGGGCACTTCGCCGACCTCGGGCGGAAACCAGTCGACGAGCTTCGCGGCCGGGCGGCCCTCGATCAGCGGGCCGAGATCGCGGATGCTGAGCAGCAGGCGGATCGTGCTGCCGATCTGCAGGTCGGCGGCATTGGGCCGCTCCCCACCGATGATGCCCTCCTCGATCCAGCCGTCCACGCGGTCGAGCTCGCCGGGCAGCGCCGCCAGGTCGGCGCGCGCCCCGGCGTCGGTCGCCCTGTTGCGGATCGCCATCAACCGAGCCGTGAGCGGCATCGCGGGACGCATCAGCGGGCGCGGCAGCGGCAGCTTCGCGTCGCCGACGAAGCTCTCCATCGCAACCGGACGGCGCAGGAACGCCACGTCGAGCAGCCGGCGCGGCACGCTCTGCAGCACATCGTCGCCCCAGCGCTCGGCCTCGAGCACGCGCGCATAGGTTGGGTCTCCCGGCGGGGGCAGCAACGGCGGCTCCGGTTGCAGCGCGTCGAGGCGGCGCATGATCGTGCGCGATCCCAGCAGCCGCTCGCCGTCGATACGCATCCCGGGGACCGTGATCCCGCCATAGCGCAGCGGGCCGATCACGAGCTGGCTCATCGGCAGCAGGTCGACGCGCTGGTAGGGGATCGACTTCAGCTCGAGCGCCGCCTGCACCGCCGCGCAGGGGTGCGAGCCGGGCAACACATACAGCTTGACGCTCATCCGCTCACCTTCCCTTTCATCCCGCGCACCGCCCCGATGGTCATCGGCGAGGCGCCGCCACCCCAGCGCTGCCCTCGCTGCTCGCAGACGCGCTGGCCACTGCAGTGAGGATAATGCCCCCGCATGCTCCTGGTTGTAGACGTAGGCAACACGCAGACACACTTCGGCGCGTTTCGCGACGACGAGCTGCTCGAGCACTGGCGCTTTGCCACCGTGCGCGAGTCCACCGCCGACCAGCTCGGCGCGGCGCTGCACAACCTGCTGGGCCTACGGGGCCTCAGCTTCGAGGACCTCGAGGCCTCGATCATGTCCTCGACCGTGCCCCAGCTCGAGCCCGAGTGGACCGAGATGGCCTTCCGCTATCTCGGCCACGAGATGCATGCGGTCGGTCCGGGCACGCGCACCGGCATGGCGATCCGCTACGACAACCCGCGCGAGATCGGCGCCGACCGCCTCGTCAACGCCGTGGCGCTGCGCGAGCGCTTCGGCGGGCCCTCGGTGTGCGTGGACTTCGGCACCGCCACCACCTTCGACGTCGTCTCGGTCGACGGCGACTACCTCGGCGGAGCCCTGATGACCGGGATCGAGATCTCGCTCGAGGCCCTCACCGAGCGCGGCGCGCGCCTGCCCAAGGTCGATCTGGCGCCGCCCCGGTCGGTGATCGGGCGCAACACGATCGACGCGATCCGCTCGGGCGTGGTGTACGGCTACGCCGGCGCGATCGACGCCATCCTGCGGCGTCTGTACGACGAGCTCGGCGGCCAGGCGGCGGTGATCGCCACCGGCGGGCTGGCACACCTTGTCGTTCCGTTCAGCGAGGAGATCTCGGAGATCGACGACCTGCTCACGCTGACCGGACTTCGCCTGCTGCACGAGCGCAACCGCTAGCACGACCCATAATGTGGACGTGCCTGCCACGTCCCCGCAACTGACCGATCCGTGGATGCTCGGCCCGCTGAGCGTGCCCAATCGCGTGCTGCTCGCGCCGCTCGCCGGGATCGGCAACTGGTTCGTGCGCCTGCAGGCCAAGCGCTACGGCGCCGGCATGGCCTTCTCGGAGATGGTCTCCTCGCATGCGATCCACCATCGCAACGAGAAGACCTGCGTCGAGATGCTGCGCATCGATCCGGCCGAGCGCCGGGCCGGCCCGACGCTCGGCGTGCACGACTCGGGAATCGGGCACCTCTCAGGCGGCGGCGGACCAGTCTCGATTCAGCTGTTCGGCGAGAACCCCGCGATCATGCGCTCGGCCGCCGCTCAGGTCGCGAAGGCGGGAGCCGATGCGATCGACATCAACATGGGCTGTCCGGTGCGCAAGGTCTGCAAGACGGGCGCCGGAGTAGGGCTGCTGGCCGACCCCGAGCGCGCCGTGGCGCTGGCGCGGGCGGCGCGTGCCGGAGCCGCCGACGCCGGCCGCGAGCTGCCGGTCACGGTGAAGCTGCGCTCGGGTCTGGTCGCCGGCGACACGAGCGGTTTTGAGCTGGCCCACCGGCTCGTCGAAGACGCGGGCGTCGCGGCGATCGCCTTCCATCCCCGCAGCGCAGCCGTACACCACAAAGGCGAGCCCGACTACGAGCTGGCGGCACGCCTGGTGCAGTCGCTGCCGGCGCCTGTGATCCTCACGGGCGGCCTGCACGACGCCGCGCGCGTTCGCAGCGCCCATCGCTTCACCGGCGCGGCCGCCGTGATGCTCGCGCGGGGCTCGCTCGGCAACCCGTGGCTGTTCTCGCGGCTGCTCGGACGCTGCCAGCGCGCGCCCACCAGACGCGAGGTCCTGGACGAGCTGAGCTGGATCATCGAGCGCGCCGTCGAGCACCTCGGCGAGGCGCGCGCCACGCGCTATTTGCGCAAGTTCTACCCGTGGTACGTGGGCAGGCTCGGGCTCGATCCCGCCGCCGCCAAGCGCCTCAACGAGTCGCTGCAGCGCGCCGCCACGCTCGAGCAGGCCCGCGGCCTGCTGGGCCTCGAGCCCGCCGCACTCTCCGGCGCCGCCTGAGCGGAGGAGTCAGCCGTCTTACGGCTTACGGGACAGGTGGCGGCTCGGCGATTTTTGGCGCCGTCGAGTTCCGGTGTACGGTTCAATAGGGGCTTGCATGTTTCAGCCGACGAGCTCAGCAGGACGATGTACCGGGCGTGCCCGTCTGCGGCCGGCTGCCGCTGCGCCACAGGCTTGCCGTTGCGCTGGATCCCGGAGTTCTGACCCGCTTCAGCACACTCCACCAGTCGTGAGAGATAGCACCGGCAAGCGCCCGAATGGCTAACCCGATCCACGTTCTTCTACTACTGGCACTGCTTGTTGGTTACGTCCTGCCGGCGTTCCTTGTCGGGCGACTGGCGATGAGACGCGGGCGCAGCTTCCCAGTTTATCTTGTGGCGTCCTTGATCGTGGGCTGGATTCTGCCACTGCTCGCGGTTCTAATATTGCCCGCCCGACAACACCCAGATCTCTCGGTGTGACCGGTCACGGTCGGGCGCCGACAAAGGAGCGGGAGGTTAGCCGGTGCCCGGGGCGGCGCTGATCCTATTGGGGAGTGTCATGATCTGGTGGAGCCGATGGTATTGGCCACGTCATGAACACGGAATACGCATACTCATCCGAGAGCGTGGACGGTCAAGTAAGCGGTTCGACGCCGTCTTTGCGTCAAATGGCTTTCGCGTAATGCTGATGGTGATCACGGCTGTCAGCGTTCTCTGGGTTGTTACTGGCGTTGTGCTGATCGCGATCAGCGATTAGCGTCGCTGGCAGCGCGCAGTGAAAGGAAATGTCAATCATCCGTTTGGGTGCCTGTGGCCGATGATCAGAGGCTTGGCCCGCTCCCTGGAATATTCGCAAGGGAGACGACAACGGAACCGTCGATCGACGGTATTGGCGGCTAGATAAAAACCGTCAGGGGCCCCTCGCCCATGAAGTACATTTTCGCGCCGTCGGGTGCTTTGGGCAGTAGCTTGTCCGCGAGCGCGTGCGCTGACTCGCTATCGTCGGCAAAGAGGAACAGGAATGAGTCGCAGCGGTGCACCACATAGCCGGCGTCGGTGAGGACGTCCGCGAAGTCCACGGCGGCGTCGCGATTTGGCATCTCGAACCTGACCTGAATGCGGTCCGGCTCGGCCTCCGAGCCCCAGGGGGCGGCACCGCGGTGTTCTACGACGAGCCTCTCGTCACGCTCCGCGAGCGGCGGCAAGGATATAGGTTGCCAAGAGTCTGCTCCCGCGTCTAGATGTTGCGCCGTCTCCTCTGCGCTGACACCCTCGGCCTGGATCACATCCGCGACGACTTGCTGGCTGCGGCGCAATCCGTCGTACGATGCCGCATACACCCGCAACCAAGCGCCCTCACGCCGAGCGAACGCAAGGTGCTTCAGGTCAGCTACGGCGCGCGCGGCGGCCACATGCGAACGCAAGCGCGAGAAGATTCGGCCCGCCTCGCGATCAGAAGTGAACCGGACGGTCATGCGCCAATCACCGCGTGTACGCGTGGGCCTCTTGAACCAAAGATAGAGAGCCGCAGCGCCACTGAGTGAGTCCGGAAGCCCGTACGGTTGTGGTGTCCTGAGCTCACCCGTCCGAGTTCTGCCCATACGAATGCGTCGAGCTTGCCAAAGCGGAAAGCGGGGCTGGCCCTCACCGCCCGGCGCCCAGCTGCCCTCAGCCGTCCTGGATGATGCGGCACTACTGCGCGGTGGTCGTGGTCTTCCGTGAGCGCCGTTTCCGCGAAGGCGGGGCTGCGTACGCGCGCGCGTGCCGACGGCGGTGGAGACGGCGATGGCAGGCGTTGCGATCGACGGGGCCGTGCGCGCCCGTTCGCGCACGCGTGGGCTCACCCGGGCGACTGGCGCGTCCGACGTGGCGTGGCCACGCACGCACATGCGCGTTTGGGCCGCGGCGCCAATCGGTCTGCCGACGGCCACGGGGGGCAGGTTCGTGCGGGCGCGCAGGCGGCGCGACGCCCGCTGATTCTCCGCCGCAGAAGGGGCCTCAAACCGCACACCAGCGGGCGCGTTCGCATCCCATCGAACCCGCGAAAGCTGGCGTTACGATCCGGATCGGGGTCCGCCGAGGCCCCGCTATACTGCTGCGCTCGCCGCAGCCTCGTGGCCTGGCACGCGCCGCCTGAGAAAGCGGCTTTTGCGTGTCTTCGACCAACCACCTACCCGCGATTCGAGGGTCACATGCAGAAGGACGTCATCCTCACCCCTGAAGGTCTCGAGAAGCTCAAGGACGAGCTCGAGCAGCTCTCCACAGCCAAGCGCCGCGAGGTCGCCGAACGCATCAAGGAGGCGCGCGAGTTCGGAGACATCTCCGAGAACTCCGAGTACGACGACGCCAAGAACGAGCAGGCGATGATCGAGAGCCGCATCCTGCAACTGCAGGAGAAGCTGCGGATGGCCACCGTGATCGAGGCCAAGGACCTGTCCACCGACGTCGTGCAGGTCGGTTCGGTCGTGCACGTCAAGGACGAAAAGACCGGCAAGTCCGTCAAGTACACGATCGTCGGCTCGGCCGAGGCAAAGCCGCAGGAGAACAAGCTGTCGAACGAGTCGCCCGTCGGTCGCGCGCTGCTGGGGCGCAAGCGCAACGAAACGGTCGCCGTCAAGGTCCCCCGCGGCCCGGCGCGCAAGCTGAAGATCACGAAGATCGACGTCGGCCTCAAATAAAGGAGGGCCTGGATGGCCCTCCGTGGTGGCGGCCGTGGCGTGCGGAGCGTTCTCTTGCATTCCTGGAGCGGAGCACGACACGGCTTGAAGGCTGGATGCCGTTCTCAGTCCTGGATGGCCCTCCGTGGTGGCGGCCGTGGCGTGCGGAGCGTTCTCTTGCATTCCTGGAGCGGAGCACGACACGGCTTGGTGCCGTTCTCAGTCCCGGATGGCCTGCCAATTCCAGGCTTCATTAGGCTGCCGTCACGATGAGCGAGACCGATGAGGGGCATCGCCCACACGGCCTGCCCGAGCTGATCGCCGAGCGGCGCGCCAAGGCCGAGCGCCTGCGCGAATCCGACCCGACGGCGTTTCCCTACGCCTTCCCCGGAGCCGAGCCGATCGCCTCGATCCTCGACGCATACGCGCACCTGCAGACCGGCGAGGAGACCGAGGACGTCCATCGCGTCGCGGGACGCATCGCCGCCAGGCGCGGATCCGGCAAGGCCGCCTTCCTGGACCTCGTCGATCGCAGCGGCAAGATCCAGCTGCACGCCCGCGTGGACGTGCTCGGGCAGGAGGCCTTCAAGCGCCTGCTCTCGCTCGACCTCGGCGACCTGATCGGGGTCGACGGCGCCGCGATGCGCAGCCGCCACGGCGAGCTGACGCTGCGCGTCGATCGCTATCAGGTGCTGGCCAAGGCGCTGCGTCCGCCGCCGGACAAGCATCACGGCCTGATCGACCTGGAGACCCGCCATCGCCGTCGCGAGCTCGACCTGATCGCCAACGAGCAGACGCGGGCGCTGTTCGTGGCGCGTGCCCGCATCATCTCGGCGATCCGCGCCTATCTCGACGGCGAGGGCTTCATCGAGGTCGAGACGCCCGTGCTGCAGCCGCTCTACGGAGGCGCGCTGGCGCGCCCGTTCACGACCCACCACAACGAGCTCGAGCGCGACCTGTACCTGCGGATCGCCACCGAGCTTTACCTCAAGCGGCTGCTCGTCGGCGGGCTCGAGCGCGTGTACGAGCTGGGCAAGGACTTCCGCAACGAGGGCGTCTCGACCAAGCACAACCCCGAGTTCACGGTGGTCGAGTTCTACGAGGCCTACGCCGACTACGAGGACGAGGCCAAGCGCCTGGAAGCGCTCGTGCGGGCCGCAGCGCGCGCGGTCGCGTACGCGGGTGAGCTCGACTTCGAGCGACCCTGGCGTCGGATCGGCTTCGCGCCGGCGATCCTCGAGGCCACTGGCATCGACCTATCGCAACCAGACATGCGCGACCCCGAGGAGCTGCGACGCGCGATCGCCGGGCGCGGTCTCGAGCTCGATGTCAAGGCCGTCAGCTGGTTCGCGCTCGCCGACGATCTGCTCTCGAAGTTCGTCGAGCCCACCCTGCGCCAGCCCACGTTCGTGACCGACTATCCGGTCGAGCTCTCGCCACTCGCGCGCCCGCACCGCTCCGAGCCGGGCCTGGTCGAGCGCTGGGAGGCGTTCGCCGGCGGCATGGAGATCGCCAACGCCTTCAGCGAGCTCAACGACGCCGACATCCAGCGCGAGCGCTTCGAATCGCAGGCCCGGCTCGCGGTGGACGGCGAGCAGGAGACGCAGCCGTATGACGAGCTGTTCGTCGAAGCCCTCGAGCAGGGCATGCCGCCGGCCGGCGGCGTCGGCGTCGGCGTGGACCGCCTGGTGATGCTCCTGACGGGTCAGGAGTCGATCCGCGAGGTCGTGCTGTTCCCGGCGATGCGCGATTGAGCGGCGATCGCGCCCGCGAGGCGCTCTGGCGATGGGCGATTGAGCGGCGATCGTGCCCGCGAGGCGCTCTGAGATAGTCCGGGCATGGCGACGGCCTATTCCGCGCAGGCTTGGACCGAGCTGTTCGTCGCCAGCGCGGGCGCCTCGGCCGCCCTGACCGGACTGCTGTTCGTAGCCGTGTCGGTGAACCTCGAGCGCATCCTGCAGTTCCCGGGGCTGCCCGAGCGTGCGCTCCAGACGCTCCTGCTGCTGCTGAGCGCCGTGCTGATCTCGTTGATCTGCCTGATACCGGGCCAGTCCACAACCGCGCTGGGCATCGAGCTGGTGGTCGTCGGCGTCTGCTTCGGCGCTGCGATCACACGGACGACCATCGACACGCTGCCTGGGGCTCGTGAGCACGAGCGCGCCGCCTTCCACATCGCGCTGCTGCTGCCCGGCACCGCTCCGGCAGTGATTGGGGGGATCAGCCTGCTCCTGGGCACCGGGGGCGGGCTCTACTGGATCGTCGCCGGCGTGCTCGGCGCGATCGCCGCAGCGTCGGTCAACGCATGGGTCTTGCTGGTCGAGATCCTGCGCTGAGCCCACCCTGCAGACGGCCGTCTTTCGCGAGTCGAGCGCGCGCGGCCACGCAGCGCGTTCAAGCTGGGCAGATGTGCTCAAACCACCAGTTCTCAAGGGCCTCGCTCCGTGCGACGATTGACCTCCATGAGGCCGCGTGGGCGATTGGTAGACTGCTCCCAAGGCGTCGATACGGACCACATAGTGCTTGAGGCACCGTCCTCGCAGGAAGGATCTACACCATGTTCGAGCGATTTACAGAACGGGCCCGGCAGGTGGTCGTTCTCGCGCAGGAGGAGGCGCGAACGCTCAAGCACAACTACATCGGCACCGAGCACATCCTGCTCGGCCTGCTGCGCGAGGAGGAGGGCCTCGCGGCGCGCGTCCTCGAGAGCCTCGACATCACGGTCGAGCGCGTGCGCGCCCAGGTGGTGCGGATCGTCGGCTCGGGCGAGGAGGTCACCTCCGGTCAGATCCCGTTCACGCCGCGTGCCAAGAAGGTGCTCGAGCTGGCGCTGCGCGAGGCGCTCTCGCTCGGCCACAACTACATCGGCACCGAGCACATCCTGCTCGGGCTGGTCCGCGAGAACGAGGGCGTGGCGGCACGCATCCTGCTCGACTTCGACGCCGACTCCGAGAAGATCCGCAACGAGGTCATCCGCATGCTGTCCGGTCCCGGCGGGCGCCGCCAGGGCGCGGGCGCGGGTGCCGGCGGCGGCTCCGGGGGGCCGGGTCCCGCCGAGGGCAAGAAGTCCTCGAAGCTGCTCGACCAGTTCGGGCGCAACCTGACCAAGCTCGCCGCCGAAGGCAAGCTCGACCCCGTCGTCGGTCGCGAGACCGAGATCGAGCGGATCATGCAGATCCTCTCGCGGCGCACCAAGAACAACCCGGTGTTGATCGGCGAGCCCGGCGTGGGCAAGACCGCCGTGGTCGAGGGCCTCGCGCAGCGGATCACCAACGCCGACGTCCCCGAGCTGCTCAAGAACAAGCAGATCTACACGCTCGACCTGGCGGCCCTGGTCGCCGGCTCGAAGTACCGCGGCGAGTTCGAGGAGCGCCTCAAGAAGGTGATGAAGGAGATCACCCAGCGCGGCGACATCATCCTGTTCATCGACGAGCTGCACAACCTCGTCGGCGCCGGCGCCGCCGAGGGCGCGATCGACGCTGCCTCGATCCTCAAGCCGGCGCTCGCCCGCGGCGAGCTGCAGACGATCGGCGCCACCACGCTCGACGAGTACCGCAAGTACCTCGAGCGCGACTCCGCGCTGGAGCGCCGCTTCCAGCAGATCCGCGTCGAGGAGCCGACGATCGACCAGAGCGTCGAGATCCTCAAGGGTCTGCGCGACCGCTACGAGCAGCACCACAAGGTGCAGATCACCGACGAGGCGCTCCAGGCCGCCGGCGAACTCGCCGATCGCTACATCTCCGACCGCTTCCTGCCCGACAAGGCGATCGACCTGATCGACGAGGCCGCGTCGCGCATGCGCATCAAGTCGATGACCTCGCCGCCCGCCAACCGCGAGCTCGAGACCGAAGTCGAGACCACGCGGCGCGACAAGGAGGCGGCGATCGAGGCACAGGAGTTCGAGAAGGCCGCCGCCCTGCGCGACAAGGAGCGCAAGCTCACGAACAAGAAACGCGAGCTCGAGGAAGCCTGGGAAGCGGGCGAGTCCGGCGAGCGTCCGGCGATCGGCGAGGAGGAGATCGCCGACATCGTCTCGATGTGGACCGGCATCCCCGTGTTCAAGCTGACCGAGGCCGAGACCCAGAAGCTGATGCGCATGGAGGAGGAACTGCACAAGCGCGTGATCGGCCAGCACCCGGCGATCGAGGTGATCTCCAAGGCGATCCGGCGCTCGCGCGCGGGCCTGAAGGACCCCAAACGGCCGACCGGCTCGTTCATCTTCCTGGGTCCCTCGGGCGTGGGCAAGACCGAGCTGGCGCGCACGCTGGCCGAGTTCCTGTTCGGCGACGACGACGCGATGATCCGCATCGACATGTCCGAGTACATGGAGAAGCACGCCGTCTCGCGCCTGGTCGGCTCGCCCCCGGGCTACATCGGCTACGACGAGGGTGGACAGCTGACCGAGGCCGTACGGCGCAAGCCCTACTCGGTGCTGCTGCTCGACGAGATCGAGAAGGCCCACCCCGACGTCTTCAACATCCTGCTGCAGATTCTCGAGGACGGCCGCCTCACCGACGCGCAGGGGCGCACGGTGGACTTCCGCCACGCGATCGTGATCATGACCTCGAACATCGGCGCCGCCGAGATCGCGCGCAACACGCCGCTCGGCTTCGCGGTCTCCGACGACGAGACCGGGATCACCTACGAGGACATGAAGAACCGCATCATGGGCGAGCTCAAGAAGGTGTTCCGGCCCGAGTTCCTCAACCGCATCGATGATGTGATCGTCTTCCACAAGCTGCAGAAGGACGAGATCAAGCAGATCGTCGAGCTGCTGTTGCTGCGCATCCGCGATTCGATGGCAGAACGCGAGCTGCAGCTCGAGTTGACCGACCCCGCCAAGGACATGCTGGTCGACAAGGGCTGGGACCCCGCGATGGGCGCGCGACCCCTGCGCCGGGCGATCCAGCGCTACATCGAGGATCCGCTCGCCGATTTCGTGCTGCGCGAGGAGATCGTCCCCGGCGCCACCGTGGTGGTCAATCCCGCCCCGGAGGGCGAGGAGGGCGAGGTGCGCCTGACCGTCGTCAAGCCGAAGAAGCAGAAGACCCCGGTGGCTGTCGGCGCCGGCGACGGAGGCGGCGCCGGGAGCGAGGATCCCGAGCTCGCAGAGGGCGAGGGCGCCGGCGAGCCAGAGCCCGAGCCCCCCGCCGAGCAGTAACGAGCGACGACGCCGCGTCGGCCAGATCCCCGATGGAGCTCGCGGCGTTTGAGCGCCGCAGCGCCGTCGTGGGCGTCCGCTGAGCAGCTCTGATCTCGTTGCCGTGGCCCTGTGAGGCAGCTTGCACGGGGGCGAATACCGTAGAATGTGCCCTGGTGGCCCCACGATCCGGCGAAGAATTCGATATTGAAGCGAGGCCGGAGCCGGGGCTGATGAAGGCGCTGGAGATGGTCGCGCCCGGAACCGCGTTGCGCGAGGGCATCGACAGCATCCTGCATGCGCACAGCGGCGGGCTGATCGTGATCGGCGAGCCCGAGGAGCTGAGCTTCCTGAACTCGGGCGGCATCAAGCTCGACATCGACTACACGCCTGCATTCCTCTACCAGGTCGCAAAGATGGACGGCGCGATCATCCTCAACGCCAACTCCACCAAGATCGCGATGGCGAACGTCCAGCTGATGCCCGATCCGACGATCCTCTCGCACGAGACCGGGACCCGTCATCGGACCGCCGAGCGCGTCTCCAAGCAGACCGACGCGCTCGTGATCGCGATCTCGCAGCGGCGCGAAGTGGTCTCGCTGTACGTCGACGGCATCAAGTACATCCTGGTCGACATCCCGACCGTGCTCGCCAAGGCCAACCAGGCGCTCGCGACCCTCGACAAGTACCGCAGCCGCCTCGACCAGGTCTCCACGCGGCTGACCGCGCTCGAGTTCGAGGGCGGCGTGACGCTGCACGACGTCCTCACGGTGCTCCAGCGCTCCGAGCTCGTGACACGCATGGCGGTCGAGATCGAGCGCTACATCGTCGAGCTCGGCAGCGAGGGTCGCCTGATCGAGATGCAGCTCGACGAGACGATGGTCGGCACCGCCGCGGAGAAGGCGGCGCTAGTGCGCGACTACCTGTCGACCTACTCGGATGAAGCGTTCGCGCTGGCACTCGAGGAGATCGGACGGCTCGCACACCAGGACCTGCTCGACTTCGGGCGCCTGGCCGAGCTGCTCGGCTACGACCGCAAGCTCAACACGCTCGACTATCCCGTGGCTCCGCGCGGATATCGCGTGCTCGGGCGCATTCCCAAGCTGCCCAGGCTGGTGGTCACAGAGATCGTCAACGAGTTCGGGGGCCTCGAGGAGCTGCTCGCCGCGACGGACGCGGACCTCGAGGCTGTGGAGGGTGTCGGGGAGATCAGAACCAAGGACATTCGCGAGGGCCTGCGCAGGCTGCAGGAGATCAACCTCGTGGATCGCTACCTGCAGACTTGACACCGGCTCGCGCACGCAGGCCATGACCAAGGAGGACACCATCAGCGCACAACCAACCGAACAGACCCTCGCTGTGGCTGACGCCGCCGCCGCCGAGTCGTTGCTCGAGGAGCTCGAGGTCAGCCGCGAGGCCGAGCTCATCGAATTCGAGCTCGGCGACAACGTCGTGTATCCCCACCACGGCGCGGGCAAGGTCGAGGGCAAGGAAGAGATGGAGATGCTCGGCGAACGACGCGAGTATCTGACCATCAAGATCCTGCACAACGACATGACCGTGAAGGTTCCCACCGAAAATGCCGGTCTCGCAGGCCTGCGCCGCGTGATCGACGAGGAGACCGTCAAGAAGGTCCTCGATGTGCTCCAGGACGAAGTCTCCGAGATGCCCAAGAACTGGAACCGCCGCTTCAAGCACAACCGCGACAAGATCAAGACGGGCGACATCTACGAGCTCGCCGAGGTCGTGCGCAACCTCGCGCTGCGCGAGTCCCAGAAGGGACTGTCGACCGGGGAGAAGCAGATGTTCACCCGCGCCAAGAAGATCCTCGCCTCGGAGCTGATGTACGCGCTCGACAAGGACGAGGAAGAGGCCGAGGAGTATCTCGACGAGCTCCTCGCCAGCTCCGCCTCCAGCCGGCTCGCGGTGACCGCCGACTAGCCGTGTCGTGAGTCAGAAGCTCGCTGGCATGTCCCGGCGCCGTCCATCGATCCGGCAGATGCTGACCGAGTTTCTGACTCAAGACACGAGGCTCACGGCCCGCCCGCCGTGGCGATCGCGCTGATCCTCGCCGCCGGCCGCGGCGAGCGACTCGGCGCACGCGTTCCCAAGGGCCGCGTCCCGCTCGGCGGGCGCCCGCTGGTGATGTGGAGCATCGACGTGCTGCGCCAGCTGCCCGAGATCGAGCGCGTGATCGTTGCGCTGCCGGCCGACAGCGGGGGCACGGTGCACGAATGGGACATCGCCCCGGCCTCGCCGCCCGAGCTGCTGGGCGTCCCGGGCGGGGCCACACGCTCTGAGTCGGTGCGCCTGGCGCTGGCCGCCGCCGGACCGGGGGACCCGGTGCTGGTGCACGACGCCGCACGCCCGCTCGTGACCGTTGAGCTCGCGCGCCACACGCTCGCCGCGCTCGAGGCCGGCAGCGGGGCCGATCTCGATGCCGCGATCGCCGCCGCGCCCGTGACGGACACGATCAAGCGAGCCGCACACCACGTCGTGACCGAGACGCTCGACCGCTCGGACCTGTGGGCCGTGCAGACTCCGCAGGTGTTCCGGCGCGCAGCGCTCGAGCGTGCGCTCGACGTGCCCGCGGCCTTGCTCGCGCAGGCCACCGACGACGCCTGGCTGGTCGAGCGCTGCGGTGGGCGTGTCGGGATCGTGCCATCGTCAGGCGCAAACCTGAAAGTCACCACCGAGGCGGACCTGCAGCTCGCGGAGCTGCTGCTCGCTCGCCGGCCTGCTTGAATCGTCGGCCGGCCCGCCTGCTTGAATCGTCGGCCGGCCCGCCTGCTTGAATCGTCGGCTGGCCCGCCTGCTTGAATCGTCGGCTGGCCGGCTGCTTGAATCCTCGGGCCGGCGCCGGTCCGCGTGACTCGTCCGCCACTCGCCGGCCCCGCTCGCGCCACGATGCTCACCGACTACCACGTACACCTGCGACCCGACGACCTCGCAGCGAGCGCTGCCGAGCACTTCACGCAAGACAACGCCGAGCGCTATCGCGAAATCGCGCGTGAGCGGGGGATCAGCGAGCTCGGCGTGTCAGAGCACGTGTATCGCTTCAGCGACTCGCTGCAGATCTGGCGCCATCCCTTCTGGGTGCAGAACGCCCGCGACGACCTCGGCGAGTACTGCCGGTTCGTGCGCGAGCAGACCGATCTGCGGCTCGGCATCGAGGCCGACTTCGTGCGCGGCCGCGAGGATCGCACCGCCCGCCTGCTCGAGTCCCACGACTTCGACTATGTGCTCGGCTCGGTTCACTTCCTCGGCGATGAGGCGCTCGACATGGACGAATACGGCGTCTGGCGCAGCGGCCGCAGCGCCGAGACGATCTGGCGCAGCTACTTTCAGACGCTCGCGCAAGCCGCCACCAGCGGGCTCTTCGACGTTCTCGCCCATCCCGATCTCGTCAAGGTCTGGGGGCGCGGGCGTCCGCGGCCCGCGGGCGACCTGCGCGGCTACTACGAGCCCGCCGTCGAAGCGATCGCCGAGTCCGGCATCGCCGTCGAGGTCTCGACCGCCGGCCTGCGCAAGCCCGCCGGCGAGCTCTACCCGGCCGAGCCGTTCCTGCGCATGTGCCTCGACGCCGGCGCTCCGGTGACGCTTTCCAGCGACGCTCACCGCCCCGAGGACGTCGGCGCCGACTACGAGCCCGCGCTCGAGCTGCTCGAGCGACTCGACGTCGGCGAGCTGTGCGTGTTCGAGCGGCGCTCCCGGCGGCTCGAGCCGATCGGCGCGGCCGTGCGATGACGCTCGTCGGCATCGGCTATGACTCGCACAGGCTCGTTCCCGGCCGCAAGCTGATCCTCGGCGGCGTCGAGATCCCATACGAGCTTGGCCTGGACGGGCACTCCGACGCCGACGTTCTGGCTCACGCGCTGATCGACGCCCTGCTCGGCGCCGCCGGGCTCGGCGACATCGGCGAGCACTTCCCCGACAGCGACGATCGCTGGCGCGACGCCGACTCGATGTCGATGCTCGAGTCGGTCCTCGCGACGCTCTGCGAGCGCGCCCTCGCGGTCGTCAACGTCGACTGCACCGTGCTCATGCAGGAGCCCAAGCTTGGCGTGCACCGGTCCGCCATCCGCGAGCGCCTGGCGCAGACGCTGGGCATCGAGGCGGCGCGCGTCAACGTCAAGGCCACCACCGGCGAGCGCATCGGCTTCGTCGGGCGCGGCGAGGGCGTGGCGGTGCTCGCGATCGCCGGCCTGAGCCGGGCCGATGAGCGCCTGGACTAGGGTGCGCGGCGATGCCCCGAGACGTCCATCTGGAGGACACGCGAACCGGCAAGCTGTGCCTGCTCGAGCCGCGCGACCCCGGGCGCGTCGGCATCTACGCGTGCGGGCCGACCGTCTACAGCCGCATCCACATCGGCAACGCCCGCCCGTTCGTGATCTTCAGCCTGCTCAAGCGCTTTCTCGAGCACGAGGGCTACGCGGTCGACCTCGTCATCAACGTCACCGACGTCAACGACAAGATCTACGACGCGGCCCGCGCCCAGGGACGCCCGAGCGCCGCCCTCGCCGAGGAGATGACCGCCTGCTATCGGGCCGACACCGACGCGCTCGGCCTGGGGCGGCCCGACCACGAGCCGCTCGCGTCGCACACGATCGGGCCGATCGTCGCGCTGATCGAGGCGCTGATCGAGCGCGACCACGCCTACGCGGTCGACGGCGATGTCTACTTCCGCGTGCGCTCGGACCCGTCATACGGCTCGCTCTCGCACCGCACGCTCGAGCACATGGACCAGGGCGAGGACGATTCAGATCCCGCTCAGCCCGCCGCACGCAAGCACGATCCGCTCGACTTCGCGCTGTGGAAGGCGCGCAAGCCGGGGGAGGACACCTACTGGGCCGCGCCCTGGGGCGAGGGCCGGCCGGGCTGGCACATCGAGTGCTCGGCGATGGCCGAGCAGCTGCTCGGCGTCGGCTTCGACATCCACGGCGGCGGCTCAGATCTCCTCTTCCCCCACCACGAGAACGAGGCCGCGCAGACCAGATCCGCACGCGGCGCCGAGCTCGCGCAGCTGTGGATGCACAACGGCATGATCCAGCTCACGGGCGAGAAGATGGCCAAGTCGGCGGGCAACATCGCGCCGCTGCACGAGGTCGTCGATCGGTACGGGGCCGAGGCCGTCGTCATGTACCTCGTGTCCGGTCACTACCGCCAGCCGCTCGCGTTCTCGCAGGCCGAGCTCGAGGATGCCGACCGGCGCGTCTATCGAATCCGCGACGCGCTCCGCCGGCTCGACCCCGGACACGAGAGCCCCGCGGACATGGCCACCTACAAGGAGGCGTTCTTCGCTGCTCTCGCCAACGACTTCAACACGCCGGCCGCGCTCGCAAGGCTGTTCGAGTGGGTCAGGGAGGCGAACCGGCGCGGCGAGTCCGTCGGCGACCTCGACCTCCGCGAGATGCTCGAGGTGATCGGACTGGGGGAGCTGGCGCCGCTCGAACCGGTGGCCGACGCTGCGACGATCGACCCGGAGGCTGAGTCGCTGCGTAAAGAGCGCGAGCGAGCCCGCGAGGCGCGCGACTTCGACGCCGCCGACCGCATCCGCGACCAGCTGCGGGCGCTGGGCTGGGAGATTCGCGATGGGCCGGACGGCTCCGAGCTGATTCCGCTGCCGGCGCCGTGATCACCGAGCCGATATCGATGTCGCGTGATCGACAGGGCGACACCGATGCCCGCGTCGTGATCAACAGGGCGACACCGATGCCGGCGTCGTGATCCTCTACGGCCGAAACCCCGTCCGCGAGGCGCTGCGGGGTCGCAGGTCGCGCAGCGTCGATGAGATCTGGGCGATCGAGTCCGCCGTCGAGCACGAGCCCTGGCTGCGGGAGGCGCGCGTGCACATGAGCTCGGCGCGCGAGATCGAGCGTCGTTGCGGCTCGGCGGCACATCAGGGTGTGTGCGCGCAGGCCGGCCCCTATCCGTACGCCGGCAGCGACGAGCTGCTGCGCGGCCCCGAGCCGCTGATCGTCGCGCTCGACGAGGTGCAGGACCCACAGAACCTCGGCTCGATCTGTCGGACCGCCGAGTGCGCCGGCGTCGCCGGCATCGCGATCCCGCAGCATCGCTCCGCCGAGATCACGCCGGCGGCGTGCAAGGCCTCGGCCGGAGCCGTCGAGCATCTGCGCGTGGCGCGCGTGCGAAACCTCGGCGACTTCCTCGGCCTGGCCCGCGAGGCCGGCTGCTGGTGCTACGGCGCCAGCGCCGTCGCTCCGGGCGCTGCTGAGCAGGACCGTCCCTCCCGCCGCCGCCGGCCCGATGTCGTCGCCTACGACGCTCCCGACTACCGCGCCTCGGGCGTCGTGCTGGTGCTCGGCAGCGAGGGCCGGGGACTGCGCCCGCGCGTGGCGGGCGCCTGCGATCAGCTGATCGCTCTGCCGATGTTCGGCCGGATCGAGTCGCTCGGAGTCAGCGCCGCGGCGGCGGCGATCCTGTACGAGATCTTGCAGCAGCGCCGCCCCCGCGCTTGACAAGCCTGCGCAACTGTGCCAATCTCGCGCCCACATAACGCTGAACCTAAGGTTCAGACACCTAGTACTGGCGCCAGGGGAGGAGTGCGCCACTGAGCAAATCCGGGCTTTTTGCGTCTTCGGGCGCGTGAAGCGACGGAGAAAGGACCTGCTCGTGGCACTGAGGAACCCCCGCAGCCCTAACCCTGAAGTCAAGGTCGATGATGCCTTCTTGATCGCGCTCGCCAAGCAGGGCGACCGCGTCGCATATGACAGCCTGGTCAAGCGCTACCACGGCTTCGTCCGCCTCAAGGCCTCCTCCTACTTCCTGGCCGGCGGCGACGCCGACGATCTGATCCAGGAGGGCATGGTCGGCCTGTACAAGGCGATCCGCGACTTCCGCTCCGACCGCGAGTCGAGCTTCCGCAACTTCGCCGAGCTGTGCATCACGCGCCAGATCATCACCGCCGTCAAGACCGCGACGCGCAACAAGCACACGCCGCTCAACCAATACGTGTCGTTCTCATCGGCGCCCGCCGCGGCCGGGGACGACGTGCCGACGCTCGATCAGATGCTGCCGGGCCCGAGCGTGCACGACCCCGTCAATCAGGTCATCTCCTCCGAGGAGCTGCGCTCGCTCGTGGGCTGCCTGTCGACCGCCCTGTCCGAGCTCGAGAGCCGCGTCCTGTCGCTGTATCTCGACGGCTGCTCCTACGAGCAGGTGGGTGAGCGGCTCTCGTGCGACACCAAGACGGTCGACAACGCCCTGCAGCGCGTCAAGCGCAAGGTCGGCGCCCACCTGCAGGCTCGCGCGGTCGCGGCCTGAGGCGGATCCGGCTGCGGGCTCGCACCCTTGCCCGAGCCCGCGACACCGACGCGCGCGGGCCTCGCAGCCTGAGCAGCGCCACCGCGGCCACCTCGTGGGAGGCGGCCGCAGCGCGACTGCGGTGTCGGTTGTCGTTTAGATCTGGCCTTCGGACGGGAGCGAGCTGTTACCGGGCAGCTCCGGTGTCAGCGCACCAGGCGCCGCGGGCGTCACTTCGACAGTCAGCAGCTGGCCCGCGACGCCCTCGTATTCCAGATCGCCCGGAACCTTGATACGGAGCTTCTTGGTGCCCGCGACGAACAGGCTGTGGCTGAGCGAGAAGCCTCCCGAGGCGTTCTCGACACCTACGTCCACCACGTGGAAGCCCACGCCGAGCGGATTCTGAACCTGCAGATAGACCGCGTGGCCCGGGCGCGCAGGCGTGACGGTGCCGGTGAACGTCAACGGCTGGCTCGCCTTGACCGTGCTCGGCACGACCGCTGTGTCGTTGACCGTATAACCCACGCCCTCGAACAGCGCCGTTGATGTCGCGCCCGCGCCGCTGACCTCATAGAAGACGCTCTGCAGGGGCGTTTGCGAGGCGAACATATACGCGCCGCCCGTCGTCGTCACGGCCTTTGCGACCTGCACGAAGGCATGGCCCCCTCGCGGCCGCTCGAGCAGCGTCACGGACTTGCCGGCGCCCGCGGCGAGTGTGCCGGAGATCGTGGTCGACTGTCCATAAGAGACAGGCTCGGACGAGCTCGAGATCGTCAGTGCCGGGTTCTGGCCCTTGGATATCTCATAGGAGAGCGGTTCGGACGCCGCGCGATAGCTCGACCTGTTCGCCCGGACGACCACGCGGATGTTCGCGAGCCCTGGAACGCTGAAGGTGTGGGTGATCGAGTAGCCGCCGTTTGCTCCGACCACGCCGAGCCCGATGCGGCGCCATACTTCGCCGCTGTTCGCATTCTCTCGCTGCAGCACCACGGTCGCGCCGGCATCGGCCGGGCTGACCGTGCCGGCGAAGGTGATCCGGTTGCGATACGCGGGGCGCGCGCCGTTGTGGACCAGGGGGCCCGCGCCCGTGAACAGCTCGGAGCCGTTTTCCGGACCGCTCAGGCTGATCTTCGGCGCGACCCGGACAGTTTTTTCGACGCTACGTGCGCCGAGCGCGGTCGCATAGAAGGCCGTATTGGCGCTCAGCGCCGCGGACGTCAGCTGGTAGTTGCCGGCCGCGTCGGTGGTGGCCGTCCCCGCGCTGGCGGCGGGCGCGCTCACGGGCGAGCGCTCCATCACTGTCACGGTCTGATTCGCGACGCTCCCTTCGGCGCAGCTCAGCCGCCCGAAAACGAGGGCCGATTCGCCGTCTTCGATGTACCGCGGCGCGGCGTTCACCGACAGTTTGCAGCCTCCGCTCGGGCTCGCGGTCCGGTGTCTGGCGTGTCTGCCGGCGCCGTGGATCGCGTACGCGCTAGCGGGAGCCAGTGCGAGCACAACCGCCGTCATCACGGCGGTCGTCGGTTTGAAGATACGCATCTGACCTCACCTCCTGGGGTCGAACTGGGGTCGAAATGATCTGCTCTAGCCGCCGAGCGCGACGGACCAGCCGGTTGGGCATCTGGGCCGGCAATACGTGGACCAGCTTCGGCTTCATCCCAACCAACCCTTCAGGGCGCGCTTCGATGCGGTCTCTCTTGCGTTTGCTTTACCCAGTTTTGATACGGCCGACCGTAAGTCGCGGCGGGTCCGGACCGGGCGGTATGGTGGAGCGCCTGGGTCGCAGGTGCGCGGATACAGGCTGCGGGAGGGGCCGCGCACGCGCAACACCGAACACAGGAGGAAGCGATGAGCGCGTCATATCCGCGCGGGGGGTCGGAGTGGGAGCCGGACACGTCGATGTCGGAGCTGGGGGTGCTCGAGGACGCTGCCCGCTCGTGGTGGCTCGGGCTCGTCGTCGGGCTGCTCTCGGTTGCCGGGGGCGTCGTCCTGATCGTCTGGACGAAGCCAACGCTGACCGTGGTCGCCGTGCTGGTCGGCATCGAGCTCCTGATCGGCGGCGTCTTCTTGATCATCGCCGCCTTCGGGCGGCCTGCCGGCTCGCGCTCGGGAGCGGTGCTCGCGGGGGCGCTGGCCGTGATCGCGGGACTGATCGTGGTGCGACACCCGAGCGGGAGCGTGCTCGTGGTCGCGCTCGCGGTCGGCATCTACCTGATCCTCGCGGGCGTCCTGCGGCTCGTCGGCGCGGTCGAGGCCAGTCGCGGCCGCGGCTGGCTCCTGCTGGGCGCCCTGTTCGACCTGGCGCTCGGGATCGTGATCGTGGCCTGGCCGAAATTCGGCATCACCACGCTCGCGATCGTGCTGGGCATAGTCCTGATCGTGCGCGGGCTCGGGCTCGTGCTGATCGGCTTCGCGCTGCGCGCCGCCGGGCGCGAGCTCGCGCCTTAGTGTCGGCCGGCGCAGGCCGGGTCCGCAGGGCGGCCCGGTGAGCGAAATGAGCGCAAACCAGTCCGCCGTCGGTCCGCTCGGCGGCACCTCCAGCGAGGCCGGCGGTGCCGGGATGGTCCTGTTCACGCTCGCGTCGGCCCAGTTCCTGATGATCCTCGACAGCTCGGTCATGAACGTGTCGATCGCGACGGTCGCCCGCGACGTGCACACGACCGTGACCGGGATCCAAACCGCGATCACGCTGTACACGCTCGTGATGGCCTCGCTGATGATCACCGGTGGAAAGATCGGCCAGATCCTCGGCCACAAGCGCGCGTTCGCGATCGGCTGCGTCATCTACGGCTGCGGCTCGGCGACCACGGCCGCGTCCGGGAGCCTGGCCGTGCTGATGGTCGGATGGTCGTTCCTGGAGGGCCTCGGCGCGGCGCTGATCCTGCCGGCGATCGTGGCGCTCGTGGCGTCCAACTTCGGTCGCTCCGAGCGCCCGCGCGCGTACGGCCTGGTCGCCTCGGCTGGGGCGATCGCAGTCGCCGCCGGTCCGCTGATCGGCGGCCTGTTCACGACCTACCTGTCCTGGCGCTACGTGTTCCTCGGCGAGGTCCTGATCGTTCTGGCGATCCTCGCGCTGACGCGTCGCATGGCCGACGCCCCCGCAGCCGAGCGCGTTCGCTTGGACCTGGTTGGGACGGCGCTTTCGGCGCTTGGGCTGGCGCTGATCGTGTTCGGCATCCTGCGCGCCGGCGCGTGGGGGTTCGTGCTGCCCAAGCCCGAGGCGCCGCAGTGGCTCGGCCTGTCGCCGACCGTCTGGCTGGCGCTCGCGGGCGGCGTCGTCATCTGGCTGTTCCTGGAGTGGGAGAACCGTCAGCTGGGCCGCGGCCGCGAGCCGCTCGTGGATCCGGCGATGCTGCGAAATCGCCAGCTGCAGGGGGGTCTGATCTCGTTCTTCTCGCAGTATCTGCTGCAGGCCGGGCTGTTCTTCACGGTGCCGCTGTTCCTGTCGGTGGCGCTCGGGCTGTCGGCGATCGAAACGGGCGTGCGTCTGCTGCCACTGTCGCTCACGCTGCTGCTCGCCGCGGTCGGCGTGCCGCGCGCGTTCCCTCGGGCCTCGCCGCGCAGGGTCATCCGGATCGGCTTCATCGCGCTGTTTGCGGGCATCGTCGTGATGGTCGGCGCGCTCGACGCCGGTGCCGGCCCCGAGATCGTGACCTGGCCGATGCTGTTGGCGGGCCTCGGCATCGGAGCGCTGTCCTCGCAGCTCGGCAGCGTCACGGTATCGGCGGTACCCGATGAGCTCAGCGGCGAGGTCGGCGGACTGCAGAACACGCTCACCAACCTCGGCGCGTCGATCGGCACCGCGCTTGCCGGCGCCGTGCTGATCGCGGCGCTCGCCTCATCGCTGCACAGCGGGATCGAACAGAACGCGGCCGTGCCCGCGTCCGTCAAATCGCAGGCCACGGTCCAGCTCTCGAGCGGCGTTCCGTTCGTATCCGACACCGAACTGCGCTCGTCGCTCGAGCAGGCGGGCGTGGCGCCGCCGACCGCTGACGCGATCGTCGAAGAGAACGCGACCGCGCGCTTGGACGCGCTGCGCGCGGCGCTGGCGCTGCTGGCCGTGATCGCGCTCGTGGCCGTGTTCGCCACGCGCCGCCTGCCGACCGAGCAGCCTGCCGCATCCACTACGTAGTTCTCCGCAAGACGGCCGGTACCGAACCCCGATGTAAGGCCGGCGGGGCGCTCTTAGACTCGGCTACTGACGTGAAGGAAGGCATCTCGGCGCTCTGTGAGCGTCGTGCAGGCTGACGCCTGACCGTGCACCACAGCTCGGGCGGCGCCCACGGCATCGGGCAGGGCTCCGGGTTCGGTCGCGCACGGAGCGGCGCTCTGGCGCAGTCGGCGCGAGTTGGTCGCGCGCGGTTCGCGTCGGTCTGCGGTGCGTGGCCGTCATGGGCAGGAGCCATGCCGACCTAGACCGAACTACACCAAGTAACAAAACGTCCAAGCTCAGGTATGAGCAAGTAGCAAGCATCACAAGCTGAAAGGAGCGAGGCAATGGCAGCGACGGGAGCTCGAGCGGGCGAGGAAGCCCGCCTGAACGAAGAAGAAGCGGGCATGGGCTGGATCATGTTCGCCGGGATCATGCTGATGATCGCCGGTGTCCTGAACGTGATCTATGGCATCGCCGCGATCGACAACTCGAAATTCTTCGTCCACACCACCGAAACCCAGTACATCCTCAGCGACCTCAACACGTGGGGTTGGATCACGCTGATCCTCGGCGCCCTGCAGATCGTCGCCGCCTTCTCGATCTGGGCCGGCGGCGCGTTCGGGCGCTGGTTCGGCATCGGCATCGCCGGCCTGAGTGCGATCGGGGCGCTGATGGCGATTCCGGCCTACCCGTTCTGGTCACTCGCCATATTCGCGATCGACATCCTGATCATCTACGGCCTCGCCGCATATGGAGGTCGGCAGATCACCTAGGTCCGCGCGCCCGCGCTCGCGTGCGACGGACCCCGGAGTCCGAGGCCCGAGCCCGCGCCGGCTTGCCGGTGCGGGCTCCGCGCCGGCTTGCCAGTGCGCGCGGTCTTGCCAGTACGCGCCGGCTTGCCAGTACGCGCCGGCTTGCCAGTGCGCGCCGGCTTGCCAGCAGATACTCTGCGCGATCACATGGTCCTGGCGATCTCCACCGCACTCGGATCCGGTCTCGGGATCCTCTACATCGTGCTGCTGCTCGTGCTCGGGCTCACGTCGATCAAAAAGGGTCACTGGATCATGTTCCTGATCGGAATCGTGATCCCGATCTTCTGGATCATCGGGGCGCTGATGCCGCCGGTGCAGCGATCCTGAGGAAGGCGCCGTGAGCGACCAGGCGCGGGCGCACGGCGCGGACGTGAGCGCCGATCTGCCGACCGTCGCGCGCCGCTCCGCCGAGGCCCGCGGGGCGCACATCTGGCTGGTGCGTTCGCTGCTCGCGCTCGCCACGCTGCTGAGCATCATCGGGATCTTCGCGGTGTGGGCCAACCGCCAGTTGCTCGACACGTCTTACTGGACCGAAACCAACACCAAGCTGCTCGAGAACCCCGCGATCCAGGAAGAGCTGTCGTCGTATCTGACAAACCAGATCTATCAGAACGTCAACGTCGCCGGCGAAATCCGCGCGGGCCTGCCCAGCGAACTGAAGCCGCTCGCCGGGCCGGCCGCCGGAGGTCTGCGCAGCGTGATCGAAAAAGGGATCGTGCTGGCGCTGCAGCAGCCTCGCGTGCAGCAGCTGTGGAAGACCGCCAACCAGGTCACCCACAAGCAGTTCGTCAACCTGATCGAGGACAAGGGCAAGGTGATCCGCACCCCGGGCGGCGGCGCTGTGGTTCTCGACCTGCGCCCGATCGTCTCGGAACTCGCCACGCGCTTCGGGGCGCCGGCCTCGACGGCGGAAAAACTTCCCGCGAGCGTCGCGCAGATCAAGATCTTCAGCGCCAAGTCGCTCGAAACGATGCAGTCGGCCGTGCGCCTGCTGCGCAGCCTCGCATTGATCCTGCCGCTGCTCGTGCTCGCGCTGTTCGCGGGCGCGCTCGGGCTGGCGCGCGGCCGGCGCAGCCGCACGCTCGTGAACATCGGCCTGGTGTGCGTCGGGTCGGGACTGGTCGCGCTGATCGCCCGCTCGATCATCGGCGCGAAGGTCGTCGACACGCTCGCGACCACAGAAGCGGTGCGGCCGGCCGCGACCGCCGCCTGGTCGATCGGCACGAGCGTGCTCGTCGATGTCGCCGGTGGGCTGATCTTCATCGGCGTCGTGGTCGTGATCGCGGGCCTGCTCGGGGGGCGCTCGCGGTGGGCCACCGCGACCCGCCGCGCGCTTGCTCCCTACCTGCGCGACCGGCCCGACATCAGCTTCGGCGCGCTCGCCGTCGGGCTCTTGATCCTGTTCCTATGGGGCCCGATCGACGCCACGCAAAAACTCACAGGCATCCTGCTGATCACCGTGCTCTCGTTCTTCGGCCTGGAGATGCTGCGGCGCCAGACCGCCGCCGAGTTTCCGAACGCGGCGTACGTCGGCGGACGGGACGCGATGCGCCGCGGAATCACGAGCGTGCGCGACGCCGTCGCACGCGGGCGCGCCACCCTTCACGCGGGATCGGAGCACGGCACAGGGCACAGCGCAGGGCACGGCGGCGGACAGAGCGGCGGCGCGGCAGATCCGGTCGAACGCCTCGAGCGCCTGGCTGCGCTGCACGCTCGCGGAGCGCTCACCGACGAGGAGTACGCCCAGGCCAAGCGAGGGCTGCTCGGTGGCTGAGCGCTCTCGGGCAACTCCCCCGGCCGCGGCGCCGGGCCGACGGGTCTCGCGGTCGGCGCCCTCGCGAATGTGCCGCCGGAGGGAGCCTCGACGCCGTGCGGCCGCCGAGCGCGATAGGGTCGCGGGCTGAACTGCCATGCAATGGTTCACGCTGCTCATCTGGCTCCTGGTCGCGACGCTCGCGCTGCCGCTCAGCGGGGGCGCCCTGCTCGGGCGCGCCGCGCTGGGAATGCAGGCGATCGCCGCCGTCGGCGGGCTGGCGCTGCTGGTCGTGTTCGTGGCCGCCGGCGAATCGGTGGTCGCGGCCTGGATCGCTTGCGGGCTGGCCCTGTTCGGCGCCCTGGCGATGGTGTTCGCGGTCGCCGGACTCACCTCTGACCGGCCCAGGCCCCTGGCGGCCGCGTCCTCGCGCGCACAGACGCTGGAAGAGCACACGGCGACGCTTGCCGGCGCACAGCTGCCGCTGTTCGTCGTGGTGGCGCTGTTGACCATGCTCGTGGCACTCGAAATCGGGACCTGACGTGGGCGCCGCCCCAGCAGCGGCCGGCAGCAGCGCCGAGGACACCACCTCGAGCGCACCCGCCCGGGCCGGGCTCGTGCTCGCCACGCTGATCCTCGTGGCCGCCGTGGCGAACCTCAACCTGTCGGTCGCCAACGTCGCGCTGCCCTCGATCGGCCGGCATTTCGACTCCGGCCAGACGACCCTCGATCTGATCGCCGTCGGCTACTCGCTCGGCCTCGCCTGCTCGGTTCTATGGTTGGGCGCGCTCGGAGACCGCTACGGGCGCAAGCTGATGCTCGTGGCCGGCACGACCCTGGCGATTCCGATGTCGCTGCTCGCGGCGCTTGCGCCCAGCGACGTCGTGCTGTTCATCGCCAGGGTCGGCGGCGGTCTCGCGGCCGGCATGGCCTACCCGACGACGCTGGCGCTGATCACGGCGCTGTGGTCGGGACCGGCGCGCACGAAAGCGATCGCCCTGTGGTCGGGTATCGGCGCGGCGGTCGCGGCGCTCGGACCGCTCTGCGCCGGCTTGCTGCTCCGCCATCACGAATGGGGCTCGGTGTTCCTGCTGACGCTGCCGCTCGCGGTGATCGCGATCGTGATGGCCTGGCGGTTCGTGCCGGCGCACGTCAACGAGACGACCGGCGCGGTCGACAACCTCGGCGGCATCCTCTCGGTCGTGCTGGTGGGCTCGCTGATCCTCGCGATCAACTTCGCTCCCGTTCCCAATCAAACGGCGCTGACGATCGTGCTCGCGATCGTCGCATTGCTGGCGCTCGTCCTGTTCTTCGTTCGTCAACGGCGCGCCGCGAACCCGCTGTATGACCTGCACGTCGCGGCGCGCCCGCCGTTCTGGGTCGGCGCCTGCGCCGGGATCATCGTGTTCGGCTCGCTGATGGGCGCGATGTTCATCGGCCAGCAGTTCCTGCAGAACGTGCTCGAATACTCGACCGTCGACGCCGGCGCCGCGATCCTGCCCGCGGCCGTCTTCATGGTGCTGGTCGCGCCTCGCTCGGCGAAGATCATCGAGGCCTACGGGACGCGCATCTCGGTCCTGATCGGCCAGGCCTTCGTGCTGCTCGGATTCCTGGCGATGCTGCTGCTGTGGAAGGAGAACATCGCCTACTGGAAGGTCGGTCTCGGCTACGCGCTGATGGGCATCGGCGTCGGCCTCGCCGGTCCACCGACCTCGAACGTCTTGACCGGCTCGGTGCCGGTGCGCCGTGTGGGAATGGCCTCGGGCACCGCCGATCTGCAGCGCGACCTCGGCGGGGCGATCATGCAGTCGGTCTTCGGCGCCCTGCTGACCGCCGGCTACGCCACCGCTGCCGGCGTCGAGCTGGCCGGCAAGCACGCAACCACCAGCATCGAAAACGTGCTGACGAAGTCGTTCTCGAGCGCCGCCGACGCCGCCAAGCAGTACCCGGCGCACTCCAGCGCGATCATCGCCGGCGCCAAGAGCGCCTTTTTGTCAGGCGACCAGTGGGCCTACGGAGCCGGCATCATCGCGGTGCTGATCGGCGCGGCGCTCGTGTACCTCAAGTTCCCCAAGCACGAGCAAGAGCTGCGCCTGCTCGCCGACTACAAGGCCAAAGCCGGATAGCGGCGCGCGCCGTCGCTAGCGGGGCACGGTCGCCGAGGAGCCGAGCGTCTGCCCTGCGGCGCCGATCGCCTGCACGGCGAAGTCCGCCGCCGTGCTCTGGATCGGGATCGTGGTCTCGAAGCCCGAGCGCGGCACCGTCGCCACCGGCGCGAGCTGCGCCGGGCTGGCGCCCGCCAGCACGCGCCAGCTGGTCACGTTGGTGGCGCCGTTCCAGCTTGCGTACACGCTGAGCGCGCTCGAGCTGCTCGCGCGCACAGCGATCGCCGGAGCTTCCGCGGGGGTCCCGGTCCAGGGGTAGGTGTACGCCCGATAGGACTCTCCCGGCAGCGAGATGTGCGCGTCGTAGATCATCTGCCCGGAGGGTGTGAATTCGCTGAAATACGGTTCGGCCCCCCAACCCACGAACGAGTTGCCGCTCGACAGCACCTGGTCGTTGCCCTGGCTGCTGGTCAGCACCGCGGGGTGGTGCACGTCGCGGCCGACGAGCTCGACGGTGTGGTCGTGCCAGTCGATGCGCTCGCGAATCGCGCGCGACTGCGAGTGCTCCTTGGGGATGTCTCCGTCGTCGAAGAGCGTGAGCGTGCCGTCGGCATGCCAGCGGATGTCGTGCTGCCATGCCGTTCCGGTGCCGGGTCCCATCCGAAAGCTCGGGTGCCTGCCGCCCAGGCGCCAGAGCACCGCGCCGGTGTGCCCGTCTATCTCATAGCCCGCCCAGGTGTTGCGCGAGGAGATGATGAAGTTGCCGTCGCCCCACGGATCGAGCGACACCGAGTTGATGTGAAAGTAGTCCCAGGGGATGCTCGAGGACGGCGGCAGGGGAGAGTAGGAGTCGTCGAACGCGACGTGCCCGTCGGCGTGCCACTCGAACATCACCAGGCCGGTCTTGATGTCGACCTCTTGCAGGACCGCGTCCTGCAGGGCCGCTTCGCGGGAGCCACCGACCGAGGAGAGGTCGGCCTTGACGAGCGTGTAGGCGGTGACGAACGCCGAACCCTGGGGGGTGATCTGAGCTTCGTGCAGGTCCGCCCAGTAGCCGTTGCCGGCGCTGATCGTGCCGATCGGCTTGTAGCTCGTGTTGTAGATCTCGTCCGTGCCGAAGCCCACGCCGAGGTCGGCGATGTATCCCTGCCACCAGACGAGCACCGGCTTGTGCTCGTAGGACTCGACCTGCAGGTCCATCGCGGTTTCGCCGGAGCGCACCGGCTTGAACCACACGAGCTGGCCGTCGCGGTTGAAGATCATCGGCCCCCACTGCCCGTAGCCGTGGTTGGCGGCGATGAACACGTCGTCTTCGGAGGCCTGCGGCGTGCGCAGCGTGACGCTCACGCTCGGGGGCTTGAGGTTCGGTTGGGAGACGAAGCTCTGCACGGTGCCCTTCCTTGCCGCCGGCGGCGGACTCATCGGCGCGAAGTGGTAGGGCGCCAGGCGCGCCACAGTGAAGGCGCTCGACACGCGCTGCTCGTGCTTGCTGGGCCCGACCAGCGCGGTGACCGTCACGTGCTCTCCTTCGGTGAAGCCCCGGCTCGGCAGAAAGCTCGCACCCGGCGCGCTTGCGTAGGCCTCGAGGCGACCGCCGTGGGCGCCGCTGCTCGACCCCACGACGGCGACGTCGTGAATCTCGCCCGGTGCGATCCCGAGGAAGCTGATCTGGGTGTGGGGCGAGGCGTCCGGCGTGCCCTCGAGCGGGGAGATCGTCAGGGCGTGCGCGGCCGGCGCACCGATGCACGCCAGCAGCGCTGCCGCGGCGGTCGCGAGCCGGGCTCGCTTGGCGCCGCGTGAAACGCAGCTGTAGCGCCGCTGTGCCGGCGCGACCGTGGCGAGGCGAGCTCGCCTAGCGCGCCGTGACACGGAGCAGCACGGTGGAATCGCCGGGCACGCTCGCCGAGATCGTTCCCGGGCTCGTGCTGGTCGCGTGTGTCCAAAGATTTCGCAGCGTGTAGGCCGATGCGTGTGCCATGCCGACCGCGGCGGCGCTCGTCGAGATCGTCAGCGCGCTCGCGCCCTCGTTGAGCAGCGCCACCGCGCGCGAGCCGTCGCTCAGCGGCTTGACCCAGACCTGGCCGTCGCCGTTGGAGGACAGCAGCGTCCCCTGGATACCGGCGCGATCCTGGTCGATCGCGATCACTTCGCGGTTCGACACCGCTTCCAGGCTGGCCTTCGAGATGGTCTGCAGGTTCGCGCTCACCATCAGCGGCGCCGCCAGCATCGCCCACATGCTGAACTGGGTCCTGAACTGGGCGTCGCTCATGCCCTGTCCGGGACCGAGATAGTCGGGGTCGTTCCAGTGCCCGGGTCCGGCCGCCTGAGGCTCGGTGGCGTCGGCGTCGATGTTGCGCAGCACCGAGGAGAAGGGGACATATCCCGGCGAGCCGACGTCGGTGTCCGTGCGCCAGCTGTTGCCGACACTGGGCCCGAACGTGTAGGAGGTGAAAGCGGAGCCGCCGAATCCGGGTTCGCCGTGGTACTGGCCCGGTTCGAGGAAGTCGCAGATCGACAGCAGCATCGGGCGGTGCGAGGCGTTGTGAGCGATCGCCTCGTGAAACGCCTTGTAGGCGCTCGCGGGGTTGAGGTGCTGACGCACCCCCCCGCAGAAGTCGACCTTGACCGCGTCGAATCCCCACGCGGCGAACGTGTTGACGTCCTGCTGGTAGTGGCCATAGCTGCCCTCGGTCTTGCCGCCGCAGCCTTCGCGTCCCGCGTCGGTGTACAGGCCCACGCGCAGGCCGGCCGCGTGCAGCGTGCTCGTCAGCCAGTTCATCCCGTGCGGCCACTGCGCCCGGTCCACCTCGATCTGCCCGTGCGGCCCGCGTTGTCCCTGCCACCAGCCGACATCGAGCCAGATCAGGTTGTAGCCGTCGCGCTCGAGCCCGCTCTGGATCAGCATGCTGGCCTGTTCGAGCACGGTCGCCTCGCTGTAGCGCGCCCCGAGCGCGAAATAGGTGTCCCAGCCCATGTACGGGGTCGGTGCGAGCACGCTCGATGTGCTCGCCTGGGCGAGCCCGGGGGCGACGAGCCCGGTCGCGACGAGCCCGGTCGCAACCAGCCCGCCGGCCAGCGCGAGTGAGCATGTCCACGCCAGCGCGCACGCCCGCGCGCGCGCGCCCGCGCCGAGAATGCGCCCGCCGAGGCTCACCGTGCCCGATTCCGCGAGCCGTGCCGCCCGCCCGGCCGGGCGCGTGTCGATGCGTGCGTGCGGGCGGCCGACCCGAGTCGGCTCGCTGTCTTGCCGTTCGCCGCGTGCCTGCGCCTGGCCGCTTGCCCGCCCGCGGCGCCGTCGCGCAGCGTCAGCGCGACGTTCGCCAGCGTCGCTTTGAGCTCGCCGATCACCGTCCCGGTGACCGACACGTTCGCGCTCAGGTGGCGCGCGTGCGACAGCAGCTTACGGTCCGCAGCGCTCAGCGGCAGCGCGAGCGTGCGCTGTTCGCCCCGCTTGAGATGCACCGTCGCGCCCGCGAGCGTCACGGTCACGGTCACACGGCGCGCCTGCTTTCCCTTCCCGGAGCTGCGCGCCTGCCGGGTGGTGACGCGCACCGAGATCGCGCAGCCCGCCGGCGCCTGCGAGGAGCAGGTCAGGGGGATCGCGATCGTCGTCGCGCTCGCGCTCACCCTGCCCACCCTGGTCTCTCCGGTGGCCGCCAACACGCCCATCGCGGGCACCGCCACGAACCCGCTCGACGCGGTCGCGCTCCCGGCGGCGTTGGTGGCGGTCACGCGGCATTGGAGGTGGTGCTGGGCATCTGCGCCGCTCACCACGTAGCTCGAGGACGTGGCATTCGCGATCACGGTCGCGTCGCGGATCCAGGCGTACGTGAGCGTCGCGCTGCCCGAGGTCCCAGGCTGGCAATACAGCCTCACGCCGTTTGCGGGGACCCCGAGGATGTAGGGACTCGGATGCACCACGCTCAGGGCCGCCGCGGTCGTGAACGTCCCGTCCGCGCCGGTGGTCTGCCCGGCGGCGTTTGCGGCCGCGATCCGGAAGTGGTAGGTGCTCGCGGCCGAGAGGGTGGAGATCCGCGCCTGCACGGTCTGCTGGCCACCCGTGGGCGCGGGCTGCGAGCTGCACGCCGCGGTCAGGCCGTAGCTGCTCGTCGGGCCGTATTCGAACGCACACTGGCCGAGCACGGCGTCCTGCGGGTTGACCGTGCCCACGAGCGTCGCTTCGCTGGCCGTGATTTCGGTCGCGCTGCCGGTGGTAGTGAGCGGCGCGGCGACCGTTGCGCGCACGAACCCCCCGGCGCTGTCGATCGCGACGCAGACGCCGTCCGGCAGGCACGACACGCCCGCGAGCGGCGTCCCCGGGTCGGCGCCCGATTCATTCCAGATCGGCAGCCCGGACGACGCGTCGTCGCTTGCCAGCGCGCTGCCGCGTTCGTCAACGGTCACGCACAGGCCCGAGCTGGCGCAGGACACGCCGGCGGGCACCGCCGCCGGGTCGATCTGGGTCGCGTTCCAGGTCGGGGCCGATGCCCCCGGGTCGGCGCTCGCGAACGCGTTGCCGACGCCGTCGACCGCCACGCACAGCTGCGCCGAGCCGCACGACACCGCGACCAGTTCGCCGATCGCCTCGAGCGCTTTGACCTGCCAGCTCGGGTTCGCGGCGCCGGGATCGGTGCTCGTAACGATCCTGCCGGCGTCGTCGACCGCGACACACAGCGATTCGCTCGGGCACGACAGCCCGCGCAGGCGCTGGCCCGGGTCCACGGCGCTGGCCGTCCATGTCGGATCGGCGGCGCCGGGGTCTGTGCTGGCAAAGGCGCTGCCGGTCTGGTCGACGGCCACGCAGAGCGTCGCCGACGGGCACGAGACACCTGTCAGTGGCTGGCTGTCGATGTCGGTGCGCTGCCAGCTCCCTGCGCCCGCTTCAGGATCGGTTGACGCAAGCACGGCGCCGCTTTCGTCGACGGCCGCGCAAAGTCCGATCGGAGCACACGCCAGTGCCGTGAGCGCACGGCCGGGATCGATCGTGCGGGGCGCCGACCACGATGGACTCGGAGACGCAGGCGGGCTCGTCGTGTGCAACACGCGCCCGGCGCGATCGACCACCAGGCACAAGCCTTCGGATGGGCAGGCGATCGCGCTCGGCGTCTGGCCGGGATCGATCGAGACGGCCCTCGACCAGGTCAACGGCGCGGCCGCCTGCGCAGCGGCGGGCACGAGCGCGCCCGCAGCGGCCAGCAGCGGGACGATTGCCGCGCGGCGGAGCCGGCGATGGCGCGGGGCGCGTCGATCCGTATGGGGAAGCTCCTCGCTCGTGAGCTCGCACGTCACCTTGCGTTCCTCCTAGTCGCGGGCGGCCGGCAGGCGGCATTCTCGCGCGTGCGCGCGAGAGCGCATTCTTACGGGCCACATGACGGAACGCGCCGGCTGGCCTTGGGTTGCGGTCGATCGAACGTAAGCTTCGGCTATGACACGCCCGACCGCACGCGCGCGTACGCCCGCGTGCGGTCTCGTTTCGCGCTGTTCGCGTCCAGTTCCACCCGTCGCCGGGCGCTCTACGCGCGTCCGCCGGCGAGCGAGAGCTGGGGCAGTGAGACGGCGCCGTCGACCGCGATCGCCTGTCCGGTGACCTGCGCCGCTTCGGCGCCGGCGAGAAACGCAACAGCGGCGGCGATCTCGGCGGGCTCGACCAGCCGCCCGGTTGGCAGCTGCGCCAGCAGGCGCTCGCGCAGCTGCGCCGGCATCGCAAGCACCTGCTCGGTCGACACCAGGCCTGGGAGGATCGCGTTCACGGTGATCCGGTGCGCGGCATTCTCGCTGGCCAGCGTGCGCACCATCCCCAGCTGGCCTGCCTTCGACGCCGCGTAGGCGACCTGGCCGCGCAGGCCGCCGAGCGCCGCGACGCTCGAGATCACGACGATCCTGCCGAAGCGGCGCTCGCGCATCCCCCCGATGCACGCCTGCACGGTGCGGAAGGCGCCGGTGAGGTTGACGTCGATATCGCGCTCCCACTGCTCGAGCGTCATCTCGTGGCCCGGCGCGATCGTCGTGGTGATGCCGGCGTTGGCCACGCACACGTCGATGTCGTCGAGCGCCGGGAAGGGATCGCGGGCCACGTCGAGGCTGAGCGCGCAGCCGTCCGCGAGGTCGAGCGTCACCACGTCGAGACCGTCGGCGGCAAGGCGCTGGGCGATCGAGGCGCCGATCCCGCGTGCAGCGCCGGTGACCAGCGCGCGGCGCCCGCTCGCGGTCACAATGCAGTTCCGATCGGCGTCGAAGGAGAATGCGATGGCGGATCGATCATCGAACGAGCAGACAGCGAGACACCGGACATCGAGGGAAGAGACAACCAGACACCGGGCATCGAACGAGGAGACAACGAGACACGTGGCATCGAAGGAGGAGACGATGACAGACCGCTGGTTTTCGGAGCACGAGCTCGAACAGATGTCGCGCCCGACGATGGACCGCGCGATCGAGGCGCTCGACGCGGGCGAGCTGGACGAGGCGCGGCGCCTATGCGCCGAGATGAAGCACGAGTGGCAGATGCTGCACGACCTGATGGCCAGCGGCGTGCTGGACTTGGTGTCGTTCATCCAGCAGCGGCTCGGCGACGACGGCGTCGCCGAGGCCTGGACCGAGAGCATGAACCGCGGCTGGAGACGCCATCACGACGCGATCTCGGCGCTCGAGCGGCGCGAGCTCGTGCCGCTGCTGGCGGCCACCTGGCGGGCGCACTCGTGCTCCGGTGTCGGCCCGAATCCCGGCAGCTTCACGGTCTCCGAGGACGACGAGAAGGTGACGTTCACGATGAACCCGTGCGGCTCGGGCCAGCGGCTGGTTCGCAACGGCGCCTACGAGGGTCTCCCCGACGGAGGCGGCACGCGCGCCGCACACGACTGGTCCTTTCAGCGCAAGGGGTTTCCCCTGTACTGCACGCACTGCACGTTCATGAACGAGTCGCTGCCGATCCAGTGGTCGGGCTATCCGGTGTATCCGTGCGATCCCCCCGAGGACTACTCGCGCGACGCCTGCACCTGGTACTGGTACAAGCAGCTCGACGCGATACCCGAGCGTCACTGGCGCCGCTACGGCGCGGTCAAGCCGCAGCCCGCACGGTGAGCCGGCGCACACGACCACAGACGCGGTGCGCTGCATGGCTTCGCGCGGCGCGCTCGACTGGGACGTTAAGCGCGCCGCAAGCCAGATCGGGGATGTCGGGCGACAAGCAAAAATCCCCGAACTGACACAAAGCTACTCTCCTCTGCGCTTTTACTCAAGTAGCGAGTTGGCCAACAGCCCGGGTGCGCGTGGGCCACTCGGGCCAACGTGTCCGGTCCGCCCGGGCGAACGCATGAGGGGGGCGGTCTCGTTCTAGCGCGAAGGCGCGTGATGAGTCGGTGTCGGCGCGCCGGTGTGGTGGCCGATGATCAGGTTCGTGCGCAACAGTGTGAAAGCGATCGCCAGCGCCACCACGATGATCGTCGCCGTCGCGATCGCGAGCAGCGCCGGACGACCGAGCCGGCGCGCGCGGTGGATCGTGGGCGGCGCGGCGGGGTCGAGCATCGCGCTCGGTCCAGGCTCGACGCCGATTCCCGCCACGGCCAGGAGCGGGCGCTGACGAGCCTCGAGCGCCAGCGCGTCGGCGACCTGATCGCGCAGCAGGTTGAGCTCGCGCTGGCGTGCGAACAGGAACAGCGCGAGCCCGGCGACCACGACGACGCCCACGAAGCCGAGCAGGGCACCGAGCTTCGACAGCGTGTTCGTCGGCGCGCTCGAGCGCGGCGCGAGGTTGACGTTGCGCGGCGCGGCCCCCGCGGCCGCCGGCACGACCGGCGGGCGGCGCGTGGGCGCGACCGGCAGGGTGCGCTCCGCCATCTCCAGCAGGGCTGGCGCGGAGACGTCGTTCGTCAGCGTGTTTTCGATCCAGTAGGCCGCGCCGTTCTCGTGCCAGGCGATCGTCCTGACGTGTTCGCCGGCATAGAACAGTTCGTACGTGCGCGCGCCGATGTGAACCGTCTGGCCGGGGTCGCTGAGCAGAGGGGGGTTGGTCCAGTCGGTGCCCTGCACGTCGTAGTACTGGCCGAGCTCGCCGCGGTCGATCACGACCGTATAGATCGGGTGCAGATGTCCCTGCTGGTCGTGAATGTGATAGAGCCGCAGTTCGTCCGGTTCGGCATCGGCGAAGCTGTCCCGGACTCGCGGATACTCGAGCGGGAAGGGCAGGTTCGGCGCCTGGGCGCGCGCTTCTTCGAGCTCGCCCGGCGTCGTCGGGGTGAGTGCGAATCCCAGGTCGCTGCTGTGATGGTGCGCGGCGTGCGAAGCGTGCGGCACGCGCAGCTTGTGGCTCCGAATCGCTGCCGTGCCGCCGAGGAACGAGCTGACCGCTTCGTGGATCTGTTCGGGTGTGGCGCTGTCGAACGTCGGTTCCAGGTTGACGTGGAACGCGACCTGGCGAACGGGCTTGCCGGCGGATTCGATCAACAGATAGAGCAGCTGCAGGATTTCTTCTTCGCTGTCAAGCGTGCTTTCCACGTACTTGCCGAAGATGCGCTCGAACTTTTCCCGATTGCCAAACAGCGAAGCGCCATACTGTGCCTTGACCTGAAGCAAGAAACGCTGGTCGCGCGCGTCGCGGATCAGCGAGGTGCTTTCGTGGCGGTTCGCGACGAATTCGAGCGCTTCGTTGCCGCATAGTTTCTGGTAGCCCGGCTTGAGGTGAATTTCGTAGTACTGTTCGCCGCCGGGTTCGTTGGTGTGTTCGTAGCGCTTGTCGACCGTCATGTACACGCAACCCATCGCGTTCACGGCTTTCGCGAACTTGTGGAAGTTCGTGATGAACACGTGGTTGACTTCGATGCCGAGCACCTGCCTGATCGTTTCGAGCATCAGCTTGACTCCGCCGGCGGTGCCGCCGCCGTTCTCCCAGCCGTAGGTGAAGGCGGCGTTGATGCGGTTTTCTTCCACTTCGCCGTCCGGCTTGTCGATCGGAACCTTGAGCTCGCGCGGGATCGAAAGCATCGAGATCGTCGGCTGACTCGGGTCGATACGCACGAGCAGCATCTCGTTGGAATGAGGCAACACCGGCGCGGTGGTCGTGTGGGCGCGTTCGTCATTGCCGACCAGCAGCAGCGTCTCGGGCGCGCCGCGGCTGGTGGGCGCGAGCACGCCGGGTGCCACCTTGACGGGCTTGTGCTGCTCGAGCGCTTCGACCAGCCGCCCGACCTCGTTCAGCGCAATCGCGGCCGTCGCCCCACCCGACAGCAGGATGATCCCGAGCGCCGCGACCAGGAACTTCGTCGTCATCCAGCGCCGGCGCGGCGGCTCCGGCGGCATGCTCCCGGGTGCCGCTGCGCCGGGCAGCCTGGGAGGCGGCGGCGCGACCGTGCTCACGCGGGCCGCTCGGCTGGGCGGGTCTGACGGGGCGGCATCGGCAATCTAGCGGGCGGCATCGCAAGTCCGGCGGGTGCGTGTCGCAGATGCGCAGACGCGCCCCCGAGCCAGGTGAGGCAGGCGCCAATGGTAGCCCGGCAGACGGCGGGAGGGAGCGGTTATGCGCCGAGCTTACGGCGACGGGCTCCCGACCATCACTCTCCCGTCGCCGTCGACCACCGCGCAGATTCCCTGTGCCACGCACGAAACGCCCGTCAGATCGATGGAATACAGTTCGAACATCGGATTCGGCGGTTCGATCGGCACTCCGTAGACGTTCTCCTCGGCCCATGCTTCGCTGCCGCCCGTGGGATCGGAGGAGACGAGCACGTTGCCGCTCGAGCCGTTGCCGGCGAGGGTGCTCGCCACGCACACTCCCCGCTTGGCGCAGGACACCTGCCAAAGCCCGTTGAACTGCGGCGTCCCCTGACCGGTGAGTTCGCTGTAGCTCCAGGCAGATTCACCGCCCGTCGGGTGGGTCGAGGTGACGACGCCGTACGCGGCCCCGCCGGTCGTGACGCAGAGCTTCGAGGTGGGGCAGGAGATGCTGGGCAGGGCGCCGGTGAAGGTCGTTGCCCAGGCGCTTGCGCCGCCGGCGGGGTCGCGTGAGGTGATCGTGTCGCCGCGCCGGGTGGCCACGCACAGTCGCTTGGACGGGCACGAGACGCCTTCCAGTTCGGCGGCGGCCACGCGGGCCGTGTGCCACGTGGCCGACCCGCCCGCCGGTTCGGTCGAGGTGATGACATCGCCCTCGGCGTCGATCGCGACGCACAGCCTCGCCGATGCGCAGGCGATCCCGCGCAGCGGCGTGGCGCCGTCGACGTCGGCGCTGCTCCAGGCGCTCGCGCCAGCGGTCGGATGGGTCGCGGCGAGCACGTCTCCGGCTTCGTCGACGGCTACGCATAGACGGGCAGACGGGCAGGAGATCGCTGCGAGGCCGTGAGCGTCTACGTGTGCCGGCGCCCAGGCGCCCGGGCCGTCGAGCGGATGGGTCGAGGTCACGACGTTGCCGGCATCGTCCACCCCCGCGCACAGGCGCTGCGACGCGCACGACACGCCGCTGAAGGCGCTCGTGCCGGCTTCGAGCCTGGCCGGATGCCAGGCGTGTTCGCCGCCGCCCGGTTCGGTCGACGCGACGACGTAGCTGCCGCTGGCGCTGAGCACACACAGGCTCGTCGTCGGGCAGGAGGCGCCCTTGACCGATTCGCTGCCGCCGTACTTGTTCGGGATGTCGATCGGCGTCGCGGTCCATTCTTTGGCGCCGCCCGCCGGATTGCTCGAGGTGAGCACGGCGCCGCCGGTCGTCGCCGCGCACATGCCGCCTGCCGAACAGGACACATACCAGATCAGGCTTTCGGCGCTGACGTGCGCGAGCTTCCACGTGCCCGACCCGCCCGTCGGATCGGTCGACGTGAGCACATCGCCGTAGTTGTTGGTCAGCACGCAGAGGCCTTCAGACGCACACGACACGGCCGAGAGTTCATGGGATTCGTTGATCGTGAACGTATGCCAGGCGATCGCTCCGCCGGTGGGATCGGTCGAGATCAGAGCCTCACCTTCCCGGCCGACCGCCAGGCAGAGTTGCGCAGACGGGCATGAGACCGACTGCAGTTCGCCGTCGTACACGTCGCGGATCGTCCACGCGGAGCTGCTCCCCGCCGGTTCGCTCGCGGTGAGCACGTCGCCGGTGCGGTCGACCGCGACACACAGGGATTCGGACGGGCAGGAAACGGCGGTGAGGGCGTCGCGAGCCCCGAGCGAGTGGATCGCCACGGCGGTCCACCGCTCCGCGCCGCCGAGCGGATCGGTCGAGGCCACGATGTCGCTGCCTCCGACGGCGACGCACAGACTGCTCGAGGCGCAAGAGACGTCAGCGAGGCCTTCCAGGGGAGCCAGATCATCGACCACGCTCCATGCCGCCGTTCCGCCCGCCGGTTCATGCGAGGTGAGCACGTCGCCGGCACGGTCGACCGCCACGCAGACGCGGCTCAAAGGACACGAGACCGCGCCGATTTCCGTGGGCGAAGCGAACGGCGGACGATCGTCCACGCGCGCGGGCGCGGTCCACGTCAGCGAGGGCGTTTCGGCCGTCGCCGTGACGGCCCATGCCAGCGCCAGCAGGACGGCCGCCAGACCGGTCCACAGCGCGCTGGTAGGTGCACGTAGACGCTGGATCACCGCATCACCCGCTCCCTCGAATCGCTTGCACGCGGCCCGCCTCGGTCCGCGTCTCATGACGATACCCCGATCGGGCCAACGTCACCAAATCGCACTTGATACGGACTTGACAATAAGACTTACATCAAGTATTTTTGTTGACAGGCTGAGAGAGGGGGTCTGCCGTTGGGGGCGGCGCTCGCGCAGGCAAAGGGCCGAGTCACTGGTGCTGTGCAGCGTTCGAGTCGATCGGCGCTGCGCGGCACTGGGTGATTACGCCGGCAGGAGTGAAGCCGGCCGGCAAGATTGCGACCCGAAGCACTAAGTGAGCACTGCGGCAGGAGTGAAGCGGGGCGGCAGGAGTGGACTGGACGCTGGACTGACTCCGGGCTCCGAGTGGCCCCTTTGGCCTGAGTTAATCAGGCGGCCTTGACTCATAGGTTCGGCTGAAGCAGTTACCGCTGTACGGCATCGACTGGAACGCGCGCCGTGCAGCAACAGCGACCGGCGCAGGGCGGCGCCGAGCAATCGGTACTGGATGGTACCGAGCGTAGAAAAGGCGAGTGCGCGCGTGCGCCACGCCAGCGGCTCACGCGCCTGTCAAAGGAGTGAGTCGAGAATGATTGCGGGTTCTGTGAGAGAGCGCGATGGGCGCTTTTACGCCCGGTTGCGTGTACGCGTTGTCGATCCTGCCAGTGGCGCCTCGCACTGGCGGCAGGTCGAGCGAGCCGCCGGTTCGAGCCGGCAGCGCGCGCTGGAGATGCTCCATGCCCTGCGCGCGGAAACGCGCGATGGAGCCTTCCTCGCGTGCGGCGTGAGCGTGTCTGAACTGGGCCAGCGATGGCTGACCGAGCACGTTCAGGTGGACCTCAAGCCGGGCGCGGTGGCCGAGTATCGCAGCACGCTGTTCCGCCACGTGCTGCCGGCGCTGGGCGACATGCAGGTGCAGGAGGTTCGTCCGGGGACAGTGAGCATGCTGCTGTCGCGCAAGCGCGCCGAGGGCCTGTGCGAGGGCACGGTCGCGAAGATCCGCCGTCACCTGCACGCGCTGTTCGCGTTCGGTGTGGAGGCGGGCGTGACCGCGGTCAATCCGGCCGACCTGCCGCGCCGGCGCGCGTGCAGCGGACAGGGGCGGCGCGCGCGCGGCACTCAGCTCAGCCCGGTGCAGGTGTACCGGTTCCTGGAGGCATGCTCGCCCCGGTGGCGCCCGTTCTTCACGGTCGCGCTCGACACCGGCCTGCGTCGCGGCGAGCTGATCGGGCTGCGCTGGGAAGACGTGGACCTGCTGGGGCGGACGATCTGCGTGTGCCGCAGCATCGGTGTGCACGACCGCCCCGGCCGGCAGGCGCAGGAACGCTCGCTGTCCCCGAAGACGCCCGCCGGCGAGCGCCTCGTGCCGATTTTGAGCGGCGCGCAGGCGGCGCTCGAGCGCCTGTACGCGCAGGCGACCGACGTGAGCGACGGCGCCCCCGTGTTCACGGCCGTGACCGCCAGGCCGGGCGACCCGGGCGTGGGCACCGGGCCCGCGAGACCGCTCGACCCGCGGATGGTGACGAGGGTGTTCCGCCGCTATGCCGAGCGCGCGGGCCTGCCGGCGTCGATCCGCCTGCACGATCTGCGCCACACCGCCATCACCAACGCGATCGAGCAGGGCGAGGACGTGCTGATGGTGTCGGCGTTCGCGGGGCATGCCCATCCGTCGACGACCGTCGACGTGTACGGGCATCTGCTTCCTGGCCGCGTGCGCGATGCGGCGCGTCGGATGCGCTCCCTCGAGCCCGCGACGAGAGGACCGGCAACGTTCCACGACACCCCGGGTTCGGCCACAACGACCGCCGGCATCCTCGATCGGGTCGACACCGGTTGGTGGCCCGAGGGCAGGTCCTGAGCACGCCACGAAGCGGGCTGCCTATTCCTCACGCGCAAGTTGTGTTTGGCCCGGCGTTGCGTCGGGTAGACGCTGGATAGGGCCTCGTCCCCCCCGAGGCTCGAGAGGGAGCGGGCGGCCCTGGTCGCTAATCCAGTGAGCCCAAGCCAGGGGCTGGCTGGAGGCCAGGGCCGATCCCGACCCTCCACTGAGGGCGCGCTTGACCGTGCGCCTCGCGCCTCGCCGTCGGGACAGGCCGGGCGGCGCGAGCACGAACGCGAGAGCCACGACCAAGCGACGTACTGCGATCGGAGACGCACGGGCGACCTGGGGATCAGCCAGAGCGACTTCAGGAGCGCACCAGGCGCACACGCGCCCGCCGATCAACGCCCGGCAAGCCTCCGCTAGGGTGTCGCTGCCGTGAGGACCAAAGGGGAGCGACGAGAGCGATCGATGGCGCGCGTCGGGCGATGGCTGGGGTCCGGCGCTGCGCTGCTCGCGGCGACAGGGGTTATGGCGGGGTGCGGGAGCGGCGGCTCGAGCACGACCGGCGCGCCGACGAAGGCTCAGTACGTCGCGCGCGTCACCGCCGTCTGCAACGCGCTGATGCGGCGCACCGAAACGATCAGCGAAGGTGGGCACAGCTTTGAAGCGGCTGTCCGCGAAATCGTCGACGCCCATGAACAGGCCGACCGTCAGCTGCGCGCGATCCCGCTCCCGGACCCATCGACGGTGCCCGCCGAATGGCTTCACTGGCGCGAAACAGCCACCTCGGCGATGCGTCGGGCGATCGATGCCAAGCCCTACTCCCACGAGCGCAGCGCGGCCTCGGCGGACGAATTCAAAGCGAACGAAAAAGCTCGCGCCGTGGCCAGGGTCTATGGGCTGTCGGCCTGTCTGCGCACGTAACCGCGCGCCGGGGCGCATGTGCGCAACTGCGCTGCTCGCCACGGGTTCCAATGGCAAGCCCGCAGCGTGCTCTGGCCGGTTCCCTCCAGGGCACGCCGCGTGGCTGTCATCCAGCGGCTGCCGCCGCCGAAGTCGCGGCGACCGCGCCGCGAGCAGGGCCTGGACGTGCGAGCCTTAGGCCGTGTATCACGTCGAGCTGCGCCACTTCCCGTTCACCGCGTACAGGTTCAACCTCGGCGAGCCCGAGCTGCTCGCGCTGTTGGATCCGTGGGTGCACGACAAATGGATCGACCTCGACGAGCGCAAGTGGAACCCGCAGCAGGCGCGCCTGAACGTGCTCGAAGGACCGGAGATCCCGGTGTACGAACTGTCGATGGGCCGCGGCTGGCGCAGCGCCGAGCGCAAGAGCAAGGATGTGACCACGCAGGTGCTGGAGCGCGCGCGAGCGCTGCTCCTGGAGGGGGCTGGGGGAGACGGGACACCGGCAGGTGGCGCTGCGGGCGGGCCATTGGCTGGCTCGGGTGGCGTGAACGAAGCGCGGGCTGGGGGCGGCGACTCCAGCGCGTCACTTTCCGATCGGGCGCTCGCTCCTGCGGTAGCAGCGAGCGACGCAGGCCATGTTGGCGAGCCCGACCTTCGGTCGCTGCTCGGCGACGACCCCGACGCGCTGCTGCAGGCCTGGCAGCTCGTCATCCAGCGCCGTCCCGAGCTCCCCCCCAGCGAGTCCCTGGCGCTGGCTGAACAGACGCTGCGCTCGCTTGGGTGAGGAGATCCGGATCGGTTGACCGAGCGTGGCTGCGCCGGCCGCTCCGATCGAACGCGGGGGCGCACATCGCTAGACTGCCTCTGCGCGTGGTGGGCGTAGCTCAGCTGGTAGAGCTCCTGGTTGTGGTCCAGGCGGTCGTGGGTTCGAGTCCCATCGCTCACCCCTAAGAAGTCGCTGCAACTCTACGCACACGGACACACGGCGTGGGGGCCACTCACCGGAGACTCGCCGGACTTCGTTCGTATTGAAGGTAGCGCGTCGTGGCAGATACCATCCCTATTGATGGAATTGCTCAAGTTACTTGACATTCTGCCGATAAGCAGCATGACAGCGCGACAGGCCAATAAAGCCAGGCCTCTGTGGTCATTTGAGTCGCGGTCCTGCCGCGTCAATCTACATTCCAACCTCACTGCTAAAGCTCGCCAAGTGGCCGGAGGACAACGGATCACCAATGGCCAAGTCAACCAACCGAGATGGACTCTGCGCCGCGTGTGGAACGCCGGTTCGCAGCGGCGAGGCGGCGACGATTCCGGACTCCGACTACAAGCAGGGGTATAGGATTCTCTGTCCCGAGTGCATGCCTGCTGGAAGTCTCGATCCGCCGAAACCGCCCGAGACCTCCAAACTGCCGTCGATCCACCGCGACCGGTTCGATGGGCCAACCTGAGCTCGGGTCGGTCGATGGCTGCGCGGCCGTCAAAACTGCAAAAACAAAAAGCTCACGAAAGCACAGAAGCTGAGGCGCGCACTCGGCACCTGCCGGAAGACGCACCGGCACTCCGATATGCGGCGCCATCGCTGCGAACGCCAGGCGCGCAGCCGCTACGCAGCTAGGGGAAAGCCCACAAGGCAGCGAGCCTTCACCATCACCCGGGCGGGTTGGCGGCGGGTGGGTAGTGGAAGGCCTGTGTCTGGGTGACCTTGGCGACCAGTGCGCCGTCTTCGCGCATGATCTCCGTCTCGATCACGATCGTCGTGCGTCCCTTGTGAAGCGGGCGCGTGCTGGAGGTCACCGCGCCGTCGCGCACGCCGCGCAGGAAGTTCGTCTTCGACTCGATCGTCGCCGTGCCGAGCGCTCCCTCGGGGAGGTTCAAGAACGCGCACACGCCACCGCAGCCATCCGCCAGCGCCATCAGGGCGCCGCCGTGCAGCAGCCCGCCGGCCGTGCACCGCTCAGGCGACCACAGCATCCGCCCACGGACCAGCTCGGGGCTGACCTCCAGCAACTCGGCGCCGATCAGCGTCGCGAACGGCATCGTGTCGCGGATCTGCTCGGGTGTCGGCATTTGACTCAAGGCGTTCCCTGCTCGTGTCGAGGTGCTCAGCGTCGCGGGCTCGGCGTGCTGGGCGAGGCGAAGCGCTCTGGAGCTACTGCCAGTAGCGCTCGACGGTGTTCGGGTCGCGCGCCTTCGCCTCGTCGGGATCCTCGCCCGCGTCGCGTCGCGCTCGCCGCTGGCGCAGCAGGTCCCAGCAGACGTCGAGCTCGACCTCGATCTCGCTCAGCCGTCTGTTGTCCTGCTCGAGCGCGTCCTCGCTCTCGCTCGGCTCGCGATCGCGCAGCTTGCGCTCCTCGGCGACCAGCCGCTCGATACGGTCGGCGATGCTCTCGTCGCTCATGCACGCCATCCTAGCTCTGCCGCGCGCGGGCGCTAGCATCGCACCGTGTCCCGCGCATCGGCGCTCGTCGACGAGGTCGCAAACGAGCTCGGCACCTGGCCGGGTGTACGCATCGAGCCGCGCTCGGAGGACTTGATGCTCGTCACCTACGAAAGCCTCGAGCTTGGAGTCCTGGACCGCGCGCGCGGCGTCGCGGAGCTTCGCTTCACCTCGCCGGAGCGAGATGAGCTGGTCGAGCAGGGCAGCGCCCTACCCGCCGAGCCGGCGTACGAGGCGGAGGACGCCGCTCACGACGTGCGCGGGCCCTCCGACGTCACTGCCGTGCTCGAGCTGTTCGATCGCCGCTACCGCGACGTTCGCGGCGAAGACGACCCCTACAGCTCGAGCGACGCCGGCTGACCCCGATCGATCGTCCTGCGCCGCCCTGGTCGATGTGCGCGTGCTCGGGGCTCACGTTATGCGTGAGCCAGGGTGACGAGCGCCGCGCTGCCTGCTGCCAGCGCCAGCTCCGGCGTGCCCGCTTGCCGGTGGACGCTCGGCAGCGGCTCGTGTGGGCTCCACGTCCCCGTCGCGCTCACTTCACTGCCGCCGAGTCGCACGTGTGTCGTTGCGCCCGGGGAGGGGCCGGTCAGGCGCAGGATCGTTCCGCCTGCGGACGTTCCTCCTGCGGATGAGCCCACGCGCGCGCCCGCGCGCGTGCGCGCGCGCGTAGGTCGGCTTTCGAGTGCCAACCGCACCAGCAGCGGCGCGGCGCCCGGCGGTTCGAAGTCGACCAGCACGAGCTCGACCGCGCCGCCCGGTTGCTCGAACGCCCACGCGCTCACGTTCGCGGCGCCGTGCACCGTGGCTCGCAGCGGACGCGCGCCGCGCAGGCGCGCCGCCAGCAGCAGTGCGTACCACTCGGGGTTCGCGTGCAGCCCGTTCGGCGCGGCCACGAGCGGGCTGTAGGAGCCCGGCCAGGTGATCAGGTCGTGGAAGTCCAATCCGCGCACCCCGAGCGTCAGCGCCCGCGCGAGGTAGTCGCTTGCCCACAGCGCTGAGGCGAACGTGTCGCTCACGCCCGGCTCTCCTTTGCAGGAGATGTCGTTGGTCTCGTCGATCCGCAACGGCACACCCGCGCCGCGTTCGATGGTGCGCAGGCTCTGCAGCATCGTCGTCTCTGTCGCTCGCGTCGCCGGCGCGAGCAGTTCCTGTACCGTCGGGCTCGACCCGTCACAGCTGCTGAGCGGGTAGTAGTGGTCGGTGAGCAGGTCTGGGCGCAGCGCCGCCGCGGCGCGCAGCCACGGCAGCACCGGCTCGCCGCTCGACGCATCCGGTCCGGCGATCGGCACGCCCGACGCCGCTCGGGCGATCGCGGCCCGATAGGCGCTCAGCTCGCGCGCGTACTCGGCAAAGCTCCAGCCGGGCCCGCGCAGGCCTTCGATCGCGAACCGGTCGGGCTCGTTGCCGATCGCGATGCCCGCCAGCCTCTGGCCGAGCAGCGCGTGGGCGGCCGCGGCCTCGCGCGCCGCCACGGCCGGGTCGTAGTGACCGAGGCCCACGGTCAGCAGCACGCTCGCGCCACTCTCGTCCGCCAGCGACGCGAGGCCGCGGAGGTCCGCCGGCGTGATCTCGCCGCTGGCCCAGCGCGGCAGCGGGCCTCCTTGCGAGAAGGCCACGCGCGCGTCGGCGCTCACCCCGCCGAAGCGCAGGCTCGGGTCGCCGAGCGATCGCAGCAGCCGAACCACCTCGCCGTTGCCCGCGTAACCGGCCATGCGCGCGAGCGCGGCGTTCTCGAATGAGAGCCCGAGGAAATCCGCGGGAATCGGCGCCCCGGGGTGCCTGAGATCGACGCTGACATCGACAGGCCGGCCGCGCGGCGCCGGCGTGCCGGGCGACCGAGGCTCGCCGTGGGCGGTCGCCGGCGACGGTCGGCTCGTGCGCACGCGCGTGCGCTGGACGCTCGGTCGGCGGTCAGCGTGTTCGGGGGCTCGGCCGCCGCCGGCAGTTGCCGCCAGGAGAGCGCCCGCAAGAGCGATCACGGCGAGCGCCGCCATCACTGCCAGCCGACGCCGGCGCACGGTCCGCCTGGGGCGAGGGGACATCGCGTCAAAATAGCCTGACCCACGCGCGCGCCCGCGCGCGTGAGCCCGGCTGCGAAAGGCGGGCTCGGCGGCTCTAACGCTCGGGTACTGCTACGCGACGGAGCGACTGGGAAGACATCGGGCCGTGGCTCGCCGAGATGTGCGTTGGTGGCGGCTTTCGGCGGAGTGACAGGGGGTCTCGTCCTCGGGGTTGGACCGCATGTCGAAACCCCCGCGCCGCCATTTGGGACCATCGTCCAGTGCGGACGCGCCTGCCCTGCGCGAGCATGGCATGCATGACTCGGGTTTCGTGCCTCATGGAGGAGCGCTAGAGACATGCACGGTCACTCGCGCAGCGTCGAGCGCAAGATCCGGCTGTGGATCGCCCAGCAGGAGAGCAATCGCCGCATGCAGGCGCGGCTCGATCGCCGCGAGGATCGTGTCGACGCGCCCCTGCAGCGGCTTGCGCGCCCGGGCGAGACCCGCCCGCACCGCGGCCCGTCGCGGTAGCGGCTCGCGACGGCGGAAGGGCTCGCGCGACCGGGTCACGACGGCGAAGCGCTCTCGACGGCGAAAGGGCTCGCGAGAGCGGCTCGCGACGGCGAAAGGTCTCGCGGTAGCGGCTCGCGACTGCGAAAGGGCTCGAGAGAGAGGCTCGCGACGGCGAAAGCGCCCGGAAGACTCGCTGGGCCCGGTCGCTCCCCAGTCAACCGGGCCCAGGCTCGCGCACGACTCGAGCTGCGAGGGACTCGAGCTAGCGCATTCGTGGATCGACGAACACGTCGTCGATCTGCGAGCTGCCCGTGAGCTCGGTGAAGCGCAGCGCTATCTGCGCCGTGCCGCCCGAGAGCAGGCCCTCCACGGCAGAACCCGTCAGCATCGGCGCCGTCGGCTCCCACTGGCCGGTCAGCGCGACGACCCCGACCGGCAGCGTGACCGGGCCGACCGGCGTCTCGTCGACCACCTGCACCAGCACCGTCGACAGCAGGCTGCCGTTGCGCGCGAAGAACCGGAACGACGGGTAGCTGGCGTTGACGCAGAAGAACGGCGATTGCGCCGACGCGAGCGTGCCCAGCGCCAACGAGTCGGAGCTGACCGAGCCGGTGACCCCGTAGGGCTCGCCGCCGGACACGAGACCGGCTTTGCCCTGCACCGTCCAGCCCGCGAGCGAGCCGTCGAAGTGACCACCCGGGACGAGCTCGTAGTCGGTCGTTTCGCCCCAGCGTGCGAACGGCTGGGTCAGTTCGGCTTCGTTGCACGCGCCCGTGCTGATCAGCGCCGCCTGGGCGGGAGCCGCGCTGAACATGGCCGCGACAGCCGTCGCGAGGCCCGCGAGCGTGCACGCCAGGACGACTGAAGGGCGAAAAGCGATGTGATGTGAGAAGGGGAACACAGTAGCCTCCATGCTGTTACTGGCGGCCGAGCCGTCTCTGGCGAGACCTCTGGCTTTGCGTCCCCGCCTCACGACGGGTTTGCCCTTTTCAGTGTTGGTCGTCGATCTGGGCTCAGCATCGCCACGGATCGCCGCTTCCTAAAGGGCCTAGCTGTTCGACGGGGCGATCGGGCGTTGCTCGGCTGGCGCGGCGCGTCGGGCTCGAGCTCGCGGGGCGATCAGGCGTTGCTTGGCTGGCGCGGCGCGTCGGGCTCGAGCTCGCGGGGCGATCGGGCGCTGCTTGGCTGGCGCGGCGCGTCGGGCTCGAGCTCGCGGGGCGATCAGGCGCTGCTCGGCTCGCGCGGCTTGTACGGCTCGAGCTCGCGCCGCGCGATCGAGAGCTTGTGCACCTCGTCGGGGCCGTCCGCCAGGCGCAGCGTGCGCAGGTGCGCATAAGCCCAGGCCAGGCCGAAGTCATCGGTCACGCCGGCTCCGCCGAACACCTGGATCGCGCGATCGAGCACCTTCAAGGCCACGTTCGGGGCGGCCACCTTGATCGCCGCGATCTCCACGCGTGCGTTGCGATTGCCGAGCGTGTCCATCAGCCACGCCGCCTTCAGCGTCAACAGCCGCGCCATCTCGATTTCGATGCGGCTCTCGGCGATCCAGTCCTGGATGTTGCCCCGCGTCGCGATCGGTTTGCCGAACGTCACGCGACCGAACGCCCGCGCGCACATCCCCTCGTACGCCCGCTCCGCGGCGCCGATCGCGCGCATGCAGTGGTGGATCCGCCCCGGACCCAAACGCGCCTGGGCGATCATGAAGCCGTCGCCCTCGCCCCCGATCAGGTTCGACGCCGGCACGCGCACGTCCTCGAAGTCGATTTCGGCGTGCCCCTCGTGGTCGACATAGCCGAACACCGGCAGGTTGCGCATCACCGTCACGCCCGGCGTCTGCATCGGCACCAGGATCATGCTCTGCTGGCGATGGACCGCCGCGTCGGGCTGGGTCTTTCCCATCACGATCATGATCTTGCAGTTCGGGTGCAGCGCGTTCGAGGTCCACCACTTGCGCCCGTTCAGAACGTAGTCCGACCCATCGCGCTCGATCCGCAGCTGGACGTTGGTCGCGTCCGAGCTCGCCACCGCCGGCTCGGTCATCGCGAACGCCGAACGGATCTCGCCGTCCAGCAGCGGCCGCAGCCAGCGCTCACGCTGCTCGGCCGTGGCGAATTCGTGCAGCAGCTCCATGTTGCCGGTGTCCGGCGCCGCGCAGTTGCAAGCCTCCGGGGCGATCCGCGAGCGCCCCAGCAGCTCCGCCAGCGGCGCATACTCGACGTTCGACAGCCCCGCTCCCTCCTCGGGGTCCGACAGGAACATGTTCCACAGCCCCAGCTCGCGCGCTCGCGCCTTGAGCTCCTCCATCACCGGCGGCTGATAGTGCGGATCGCCCGACTCCCGCAGCTGGCGCTCGTAGGCCTCCTCGGCGGGATACACGTGCTCGTCCATGTACGCGCTCAGGCGCTCTTTGAACTCGTTGCAGCGCTCACTCGGCTCGAAGTCCATTGCTCCTCCCTCGGTCGGTGCGTCGGTGGCTGATCATCCCCGATCGGGCGCCCCGGCGTCGGCTCGAGCGTGGACCCCCGCAGCATAAGCCTCAACTCGAGGGTCATCGATCGTTTTGTGGACGCTCGCCTGCCCGCCGATGGTCGCGGCGCGGTTGCAGGTTTAGTGCAAGTGTTCGAGGGTACTAGTACACTGTACGCCCGCGAGACTCGCCGTGGACCCGTGCGACATGTGCGGGTCGCGGCGACCGCAGGCCCACCCGATGGGACCTGCGGCCGGCAGCACGGGGCCCGCAGGCCCGCCCCAGCGGGCCGTTCGTTCTTGAACGCGTCGCACACGATGAGTAATGTGGAGGTATAGAGACGCCAATGTTCTCCGGCGTGGGTCGCCGGAGATCTCGATGACGCCGGACCAGCAAGGTTCCGGAGCTACCCGGATCGAGGCGGACCTGTCCATCAACCAGAGGAGAAAGAACCTGATGCGCAGAGCATCCACCTGTCTGGCCTTGCTCGGCCTTGCCGTCCTCGGCTTCGCCCTGCCCGGTGTCGCTTCGGCGGCGCCGACGGTCAAGCTCGTCGCGAAAGCCGTGCCGATTCCCGGCTATCCCGGCACCGGCAACATCCTCGGCGCTGGGGCCGCCGTGGAAGCCAAATACGAAATCATCGGCACCGAATTCACCGGCGGCGTCCCGTCACCGCTGACCCACTTCTCGTTCCTCCTGCCGGCCGGCACGGTTCTGCATCCGCAGGGCTTCGTGACGTGCACGGCGGCCACGCTCGAAAACATCGGCCCGAGCGGATGCCCGAAGAAGTCGCAGGCCAGCCCCGTCGGCAGCGCCGGCGTGGTCGACGTGATCGGTGGGGAACCGGTCCGTGAGACCGCCACGCTGCAGGCGTTCTTCGCGCCCGGCGGCGGGCTGCAGTTCTATGTCGACGCCGCCTCCCCGATCTCGGCGCAGCTGATCGCATCGACCGGAACCTTCGGCGGTCCCGGTGGCCTGCAGCTTTCCGGCCCGATCAAGCTGATCGAAACCGTCCCCGGCGCGCCGCCGGTGTCCACCACCTCGATCAACATCAAGGTCGGCTCGGCCTACAAGCAGGGCAAGAAGACGGTCTACTACGGCAGGCTGCCGAAGAAGTGCCCCAAGGGCGGCTTCCCGGTCAAGTCCGAATTCACGTTCTTGAGCGGCGAATCCGTCACGTCCACGTACAAGGCGCCGTGCCCGAAGAAGTAGCCACGACTAAGAAGACAGCGCACTAGACAGAAGACAGCGGCGGGCTCTGCCCGCCGGAGGGAACGCGAGAGGGGGCGGTCGCCCGTCAACACCGGGGCCGCCCCGCTCGCTGTTGAAGGCGAGGAAGGGTAGGGTTGAGCCAGACCAGGAGGTGGAGGAGAGGCACGGTCGCCATCGCTGCTGTCCTCGGCGTGGCCGCGCTCGTCGCGGTCGTGCTGCTGGCTACCTCCGCCGGCGGCAGCAGCGGCAGCTACGAAGTGCGGGCGATCTTCGACGACGCCAACAACATCATCTCCGGCGAGGACGTCAAGATCGCCGGCGTCAAGGTCGGGGTCGTCGGCACCGTCACACCCACGCCGCAGCAGAAGGCCGCGGTCGTCCTGCACATCGCAGACCCCGGCTTCCAGGACTTCCGCGAAGACGCCTCCTGCACGATCGAACCGGAGGCGCTGATCGGCGAGAAGTTCGTCAACTGCCTGCCCACGCAGCCGCGCGCCGAAGGCACGCCGCTGCCGCCGCCCCTGAAAGTGATCCCCCATGGGCAGGAAGGCGAAGGCCAGCGCCTGCTGCCTGTGACGCACACCTCGAGCCCGGTCAACACCGACCTGCTCAACGACATCAACCGGCTTCCGGTCCGCCAGCGCTTCACGATCATCCTCAACGAACTCGGCGTCGGACTGGCGGGCCGCGGCAGCGACCTGAACGCCGTCATCAAGCGCGCCGACCCGGCGCTGCGCGAACTCGACCGCGTGCTCGCGATCCTCGCCAACCAGAACAAGCTGCTCACGAAGCTCGCCGACGACTCCGACACCGCGCTCGCGCCGGTCCCCAAAGTCAAAGAAGACATCTCGAACTTCATCGTCCAAAGCGGCGCCGTCGCGCGCGCCAGCGCCAACCAACGCGGCGCCATCGCACAGAACCTCGCCGCCTTCCCGGCCTTCCTCGAACAGCTCGGGCCCGCGATGGAACGCCTCGGACGCTTCGGCGAACAGACGATCCCGACGTTCACCGACCTGAAAGCCGCCGCGCCCGGGATCAACCAGCTGTTCGCCCAGATCGCGCCCTTCTCCAACAGCTCGAGCGTCTTCTTCCAGACATTCGGCAAGAGCGCCAAGATCTCCGGCCCCGCGCTCGCCTCGCTGCAGCCGTTCCTGGCGAAAGTCCAGAAGCTCGGCAGCTCCGCCAAGCCGTTCAGCGCGAGCCTCTCGGAACTGTTCACGAGCCTGCGCGACACGGGCGGACTCGAGCGGCTGATGGACTTCATCTTCCTCGGCGCCAACACAACCAACGGCTACGACGCGCTCGGGCACTTCCTGCGCGCCGAACTGGTCGCCAACGCCTGCCTCAGCTACTTCACCGAACCGAAATCGGGCTGCAGCGCCAAGCTGTTCGCCAGCAACGGCCTGTCCTCCGGCGAAGAAAGCGGCGAAAGCGGCGCCGGCGCCAGCACGGCCAGCGCGGGCACGGCCAACGCGACCGCGGCCAGCGCGAACACAGCAAGCGCCAACACAGCGGGGGCCAGCGCAGCCGGCGCGAGCGGCGCCGGCGCGAGCGGCTCAGGCGACACCAGCGTCGTGATGGAGCGCACGCTGGCGGTCTTGAAAGGCGCCACGCCCGCCCAGGCGATCGCCGAGTACCCCGAAGGCGGCAGCCAGCCGACGGCCGCCGCCGGCGCCCACGCCGGCCCAAGCTCCGGCGCCAAGCAGCCCCCCGGCGCCGCGGGCGATGGCTCGGCGGGGACCGGCGGAACGGGCTCTCAGGCCGGCAAAACGGGCAGCTCGCCCAACTACGCGCAATCGCCGCAAGCCAACGAACCCGACGCGATGTTGCTCAACTACCTGCTCGGCAACTGACATGGACGGCAAACAGACAGCTCGAAACGAACCGGGAGCGGGCCGTGGCCACCACTAGCCCGCCCAGACCTCCCAGCGCGCCGCCCCCGCCGCCCGACGACCTGCCGCTCGGCCCGTCGCGCGGCCGACCCGCCGCGCCTTCGCGGCTCGCGCGCGGGCTGGCGCTGAGCGCGCTCGGAATAGTCGTGCTGGTGATCGCCTACCTGCTCCTCTCGGGCGGCGGCACCACCACCTACTACGTCGAACTGCCCGAAGCCTACGAACTGGTGCGCGGCGACCAGGTCCAGGTCGGCGGCGTCCCGGTCGGCAGCGTCACCAACATCGTGCTCACCAAACGCTACACCGCGCTCGTCACGATCCACGTGGAATCCTCGGTCGCTCCGCTGCACGCCGGCACCGTCGCCGAAATCAGGGTGCCGTCGCTCACCAGCGTCGCCGATCGCTACGTCGCGCTCCAGCTCGGCCCCAACAACCGGCCCGCGCTGCCCGCCGGCAGCACCCTGCGCGGCAGCGCCACGAGGACCGTCACCGACCTCGACCAGCTGTTCAACACGTTCAACCCGAAGACCCGCAAGGGCCTGCAGCAGTTCATCCAGGGCTCGGCCGAACAGTACGCCGGCGCCGGTCGCGAGCTGGGACTGTCCACCGAATACTTCGCCCCGTCGCTGGAATCGACCGATCACATCTTCGCGCAGCTCGTCAGCGACCAGTCGACCTTCACGCACTTCCTGATCGAATCGGCCAAGGCCCTCACCACGATCGGCGCGCGCAAGGAACAGCTCAGCGACCTGGTCGAACACGCCGACCAGACCTTCCAGGTGCTCGGCGCCCAACAGACCAAGCTCGGAGAAGGCCTGCGCCAGCTGCCTGTGACGCTCGCCGCCGGGAACAAGACGTTCACCGAACTCCCACCGACGCTGACCGCGCTCACCAAGCTCGTCAACGCCCAGAAGCCCAACACGGCCGCCCTCACCGAACTGTTCACCAAGCTGCGCCCGCTCGTCACCACCGCGACGCCCGTGGTCAGCAACTTCAGCCAGGCGATCAGCCGTCCCGGACCCGACAACGACCTCACCGACTTCGTGCGCGTCATGCCCGAGGTCGCCGAAGTGCTCACCACCGCGTCGCCCAACGGCGTGCGCGCGCTGCGCGAAGCGGTTCCGATCACCTCCTTCTTCGGCCCCTACTCGCCCGATCTCGTCGGCACCCTCAACTCGTTCGGCCAGACCACCGCCTACTACGACGCCAACGGCCACTACGCGCACGTCAGCCCGGTCGCGCCCTCGTTCTCGCTCGGCGAAGGCGAAACGCTGAAACCGTCAAGCGCCCAGCAGCCGCTCGAAGCGCTCAAAACCGGCCAGAACCGCCGCTGCCCCGGCGCCGCCACCCAGCCCGCCGCCGACGGCTCCTCGCCGTTCACCGACAACGGCGCGCTCGGGTGCAACCCCTCCCAGACGCCATGAGCAGCCGAGCGCGACCGATACGAGCACGGATCGCCTCGGGCGCGCCCGCCGCCCCGTGTGAGGACCGAGCATGAGCCCCCGCCGCCGAGGATCCCTCGCCGCCAGCCCGCTGCTGATCGGGGCGCTCACCACGCTGATCGTGGTCGTCGCCGTCTACCTCTCCTACAACGCCAACAACGGCCTGCCGTTCGTTCCCACCTACAACATCAACGTCGAACTGCCCGAAGCCTCGGCGCTGCAGAAAGCCAACGAGGTGCGCATCGCCGGCAATCGCGTGGGCGTCGTCAGCGCGCTCAAACCGGTGCAGAACCCGAAGACCGGGCGCGTCACCGCGCTCGCCGAACTGAAGCTCGAAAAGCACGTCGAGCCGCTGCCGGCCGACACGCGCGCGATCGTCCTGTCGGTCTCGACGATCGGCTTGAAGTACCTCGAACTCGAAAAGGGCACATCGTCGAAGACGCTCAAGCCGGGATCCACGATCCCGCTCGCGCAGACCCGCGAACCGGTCGACATCAACGAGCTGTTCAACATGTTCGACGCCAAGACCCGCACCGCCGTCCAGCAGAACAACATCGCGTTCGGCGACGGCCTCGCCGGGCGCGGTCTCGGGATCAACGAAATCATCCACACGCTCGTCCCGCTCACCACCAACGCCACGCCCGTCCTGCACAACCTGGCCTCGCCGAAGACTCGTTTCGAGAACTTCTTCCCCTCGCTCGACCGCGTCGCCGCGCAGGTCGCGCCGGTAGCGAACACGCAGGCCGCCTTCTTCACCGACGCCAGCACCTTCTTCACCGCCTGGGCCCGCGTCGCCCCCGAGCTCGAAGCCACCATCAAGGGCGGCCCCGAAGCGCTCAAACAGGCGACCTACTCGTTCGCCTACCAAGCGCCCTTCATCGAGAACGCCACCGAGTTCATGCGCCTGCTGCACCCGAGCGCCAGCTCGCTGCGCACCGTCGCACCGCAGCTCGCGCACGCCTTCACGGTCGGCGCCGTCAACCTCAAGGCCGCCGTCTCACTCAACAAGGGCCTCGCCGAATCGGCCAAGTCGCTGCAGGAATACGCGAAAAACCCGATCGTCACGCTCGGGCTCGAAGCGCTCACCCAAACCACCGAACTCGGCATCCCGCTGCTCGCCGGGATCGCGCCCGAGCAGGCCTACTGCAACTACATCACGCTCGCCTTCCGCAACGTCGCCGGGCTGCAGGCCGAGAACGTCGGTGTCGGCACGCTCGCCCGCGCCGCGGTCGTGCTCTCGCCGACCGGTCCCAACGCCGAGGGATTCCCCGCGTCTGGACCAGCCGTCGGCCCGTCGGTCGAAAAAAGCGGCACCGGCCAGCCGATCGACAACAACCACCTGCACTACAACCCGTATCCGAACGTCGCCGGCCCCGGCCAGCCGCGCCTGTGTGAAGCCGCCAACGAGAACTACATCGCTGGCAAGACCGTAATCGGCAACGTGCCCGCCGGCTCCTCCACCACCAACCGCGAAATCACCACGCGCGAACAGAACCTGTTCGGCCAGCGCTACCCGGCCTCGACGCTGCGCGCCCTCGGCCTGACCACCAGCAGCGGGTCTGGATCGTGAGCCGCTTCCTCAAACGCCTGCGCTTCTGGCGCCGCCACGACGAAGTCCCCGTCGTCGAGCTGCGCCGCTCGAACCCGTTCCGCGTCGGCCTCATCTTCCTGATCGTGCTCGCGATCGCCGTGTACTTCGGCTTCACCAAGAAGATTCCGTTCAAACACGGCTATCGCCTGACCGGCGTCTTCACCACCGCCGTCAACGCGCACCCGAAATCGCCGGTCCGCATCGCCGGCGTCAACGTCGGGCAGGTGACCGGGATCGAACGCCAGGGCGGCGTCGGCGTCGTGCACATGGAAATCGAACCCAAGGGCCTGCCGATCCACTCCGACGCCACGCTCAAGATCCGCGCGCGCATCTTCCTCGAAGGCAACTGGTTCGTGGAACTGCAGCCCGGCACGCCCTCGGCGCCGACGCTGCCCTCGGGCTCGACGATCCCGAGCACGCAGACCTCCGATCCGGTCCAGATCGATCAGGTGCTCGACGCGCTCAACACCGACACGCGCGCCAACCTGCAGAACTTTCTCCAAGGCTACGGCGACGGCCTCACGCGCAAGCCCGACGCCGCCGAAAACGCCGCGCAGGACCCCGAAGTCTACGGTCTGACCGGCGCGCAGGCCCTCAACCAGGCCTACCGCCGCGGCCCGGCCGCCGAGCGCGGCTCGTCGATCGTCAACCAGGCGCTCGGAGGCACCGAATTCGACGACATCTCCAAGCTGATCGCGGCGATCGGCAAAACCACCGGGGCGCTCAACGTCTACGAACAGTCGCTCAGCGAATGGGTTCCCAACTTCAACACCTTCTTCGCCATCTTCGCCCACCAATCACCGAGCCTGTCCGCGACGATCACGCGCCTGCCCGGCGCGCTGCACTCGGCCGACGCCGCCTTCAAGGCCCTCGACGCGTCCTTCCCGCCGACCCGCGCCTTCGCCGAAGCGCTCGCCCCCGGCGTCGCGCAGACCAGTGAGACCGTCGCCGCCGCGCTGCCCTGGATCGAACAGGTGGAAGCCTCGCTCGCGCCGACCGAGCTCGGCGGCGTCGCCGAAGGCCTGAAGCAGGCGACCCCGACGATCGCCAAGCTGTTCGGCGAACAGCCTGCGTTCTACAAGCAGGGCGATGAGCTCAGCCAGTGCCTGAGCAAAGTCATCTACCCGGCCGGCAACGAAAAGCTGCAGGACGGCGCCGCCAGCACGGGCACGGAAGTCTACAAGGAGTTCTGGTACGCCCTCACCGGCCTTGCCGGCCTCGGGCAGAGCTTCACCGGCAACGGCCCGTTCGCCCGCTTCATGATCGGCAACAGCGGCCAGACCGTGCGCTCCGCGCCCGCCTCGATCCTCGGCACCAACCTGCACGGCCTGCAGATGCTCGCGCACGCGCCGCTCCCGCCGCTCGGCACGCGGCCCGCGTTCCCCAAGGAAGAGCCGCCCTATCAGCCGCACGTGCAGTGCAGCACCCAGTCACCGCCCGAAGTCAACGGTCCGCTGGCGCAGGGCCCGGCGGACGGGAGCCCCTGATGAGCGCGATCGATCAGGACGATCAGCCGATGGACGGCGCCCATCCGGACGGCGCCGGCGGCGGCGCCCGCGACAGCCACGAGGGCGGCCTCGGCGTTCGCGAACAGATCGAGCGCTACCGCACCGCCTTCATCTCCGTCGTCACGATGATCATCATCGCCGCGCTCGTCGGCGGCTACATCCTCGCTCACGAGAACCTCAAGCTCCCCACCTGGGTGCCGGTGCTCGGACACAACTACTTCACGCTCAAGGCCGAATTCGAGAACGGTCTGGCGCTCACGCCGGGCCAGGGGCAGGCGGTCACGATCGCCGGCGCCAAGATCGGCGAAATCGCGACCGTCGAACTGCACAAGGGCGTCGCGCTCGTGACCATGCACCTCAACCCCAAGTACGCCCTGATCTATCACGACGCCACGCTCTTGATGCGGCCCAAGACCGAACTGGAGGACATGACGGTCGAGGTCAACCCGGGCACGTCATCGACCGGCCGCCTGCAGAGCGGGGACACGGTCCGGCTCGCCCAGACCGCCCCCAACGCCCACCTCGACGAACTCTGGGCCGGGCTCGACGCCGACACCCGCGCCTACCTGCAGCTGCTGCTCGCCGGCGCCGGCGAAGGCTTCAAGGAAAACGGACCCGCGTTCGCCGCGACGCTCAAGCGCTTCGATCCGCTCGCCCGCGACCTCGAGCTGATCACACAGGAACTGCACACCCGCCACGCCGAGATCGGGCGCTCGATCCACAACTTCCGGCTGCTCATGGAAGCCTTCGGCAACAAGGACAAGCAGCTCGCCGAGGCCATCCAAGCCTCCAACGCCGTGTTCGCCACCTTCGCGCAGGAGGACAAAAGCGTCGAACGCACGATCCAGCTGCTGCCCGGAGCGCTCACCAAGACCGAACAAGGGCTCGGCAAGATCGCCGGCGCCTTCAACGTGGTCGGACCGACGCTCGGCGAGCTCGAGCCGTTCGCCCATTCGGTCGCGCCCGCCTCGGAAGCCGCGCGCGCATCCTTCAAAATCACGACACCGATCATCAAGAACGACATCCGCCCGTTCGCGCGCGAAATCCTGCCCACCATCAACGCGCTCGCGCCCGACACCAAGGATCTCGCCGAAGCCTTCCCGGACCTCGCCACGAGCTTCTCGGTGCTCAACGAATTCTTCAACGAGCTCGCGTACAACCCCGGCAAGAACCAGGCCGGCTTCCTGTTCTTCCTGGACTGGGGCTCCCACAATCTCAACAGCGTCGTCAGCTCCGCCGACGCTCACGGCCCGCTCGGACGCAGCCTGCTCTACATCAACTGCGAAGTCCTGCCCCTGCTCGCCCCGGCCGCGAAAATCAACAAGACCGTCAACATCCTGGTCGGGCTGACCAACCCGCCCACGCGCCAGGAGTGCCAGAGCCAGGGCATCCTCAAAGCCGGCACCGCCACCAGCGCCCGCAGCAGCGCCCCCGCCAACGTCGGCGGCCCGTTCTCCGGGACGGTCAAGGGAGCCTTCGGGGAGGGCGCGGGGGCGGTTACCACAGCTTCGGGATCCGCATCCGCGGCGAGCTCGGGCCCGAGCACGACGGCCGCGGACACGGTCTCGGGCACGACCGGAGAAGGCGGCTAGGCCATGCAGAAGCGCGCCCCCACCGTCGGCAACATCCTTGTGATCGTCCTGTTCGTGCTCAGCTGCTTCGGCCTGCTCCTGTTCCTGTGGGAGTCCTTCGGCGGACCGGTCCCGCTGAAACCGAAGGGCTACCAGATCACGATCGCCTTCCCGCGCGCCCTGGCGCTCGCCGAACAGTCCGATGTGCGCATCAGCGGCGTCGAAGTCGGCCACGTCGTCGCGCTGAAAGTCAACCACGAAGGGCGCACCGCCGCGACGCTCGAGATCGACAGCAAGTACGCGCCGATCCGCGCCAACATGCACGCGATCCTGCGCCAGAAGACGCTGCTCGGGGAGACCTACGTGCAGCTGATCCCGCAGGGCCCGGGGCGCCCGCTGCCCGACGGCGGTCAGCTCTCCAACAGCCAGGTCGAACCGTCGGTCACGCTCGATGCGATCCTCTCGCTGCTCACGCCGAAGACGCGCGGAGACTTCAAAGTCTGGATGCAATCGCTGGCCGAAGGCATCACCGGCCGCGGCGAACAGATCAACGCCGGCTTCGCCGCCGCGCAGCCCTTCGTCCAGCACGCCAACCAGCTCACCAGTCTGCTCGCCGACCAGGAAGGGGCGCTCACCGAGCTGATCAAGAACACCGGCGAAGTCTTCGACGGGCTCGGTGAACGCGACCACCAGTACCAGAGCCTGCTCGTCAACGGCGAGAAAACGCTCCACACACTCGCCCAGAACAGCACCTCGTGGGAAAACATCTGGCGTCTGCTGCCCTCCTTCGAGCACAACGGCACCGTCGCGCTGCGAGAACTCGACACCTTCGCCGCAACCGCCAACCCGGTGCTCGAAGCGCTCCATCCCGCCGAGATCCAGCTGTCCGCGTTGCTCGAGGCCACCAAGCCCTTCGCGCCCGCCTTCAACAGCTTCCTGACCTCGCTCGGCCCGCTCACCAGCGCCGCCAAGACCGGCCTGCCCGCCGTCAAGCAGGTCAACGAACTGAGCATCCCGCTGCTCGAAAACGTGCGGCCCGTGCTCCACAACTTTGATCCCTTCCTGCAGTACCTCGGCATGTACGTGCCCGAGGTCCAGGCCTTCTTCGCCAACTTCACGGCCGCCACGCAGGCCCATCTGCTCAACACCAACACCGCCAACCAGGGCCCGCCGCTGCACTACCTGCGCACCATGCAGACGCTCGTCCCCGAAAGCCTGTCCGTCTACACCAAACGGATCGGCACCAACCGCGCCAACCCCTACGTCAAGCCCGGCGCCTTCGCCGCGCTCGGCAACGGCGGCCTGCAGGTGTTCTCGAACAGCTCGTGCGCCAACTCGGCGCCATCCGTCAGCGGCCCCGAAAACGAAACCATCTCGCAGACCGTCATCGAAAACCTGATCGAATTCCACATCGCCAACGCCCCCGGCGCCAGCAACGCGGTGCCCGCGCCCGCCTGCAACCAGCAGGGTCCCTTCACGTTCAACGGCAAAACCAGCCAGTACCCGCAGGTCACCTTCGGCGGGGGGCCGTAGGCCGGGCTTGGGGGGGCGAGGCCGGGTTTGGCCGGGGGTGCAGGTGAGGTTGGGGGGCGAGGCCGGGTTTGGACCGGGGCGTAGGTGAGGTTGGGGGGGCCGAGGCCGGGTTTCGAGGGCCGTAGGCCGGGCTCAGGCCGCCCGCTGCGCCGCCACCGCAGCCAGCTCCACGCGGTTTCCCACCTGCAGCTTGCGATACACGTTGGACAGGTGCATCTTGACCGTGCCCCGCGCGATGAACAGCTCCGCGGCGATCTGCGGGTTGGACATGCCGCCGGCCGCCAGCCGCGCGACGTCGGCCTCGGCAGGCGTCAGGCTCGCCCAACCGACCGGCGGGCGCGCGCGGGGACCCCTGCCACGGCGCGCGTAGGCGATCGCCTCGGCCAGCCCGAGACCGTTGCCCTGCTCCGACGCGCTTCGCCAGCGCTCGTTCTGCGCCGGCTCATCCCGCGTGACCTCCTGCGGGGGGCAGCCGGCGATCCGCGAGCGCGCGGCGCTCAGGCGCTCGAGCTGACCCGCCGGCGCCGCGCAGCTCAGTCGCGCCCGCGCCCCGGCCGCGGCACCCGCCAGCCGCCCGCCGCGCTCGAGGTCGCCGCCCTGCAGCGCAAGCAGCGCCAGCTCGTCCAGCACGTCGGCCGCGTCGCGCTCGAGCCCGAGCTCGGCGCACACCTCCAGGGCGGCGTGCAAGCGCTCGCGACCCTGGCTCGTCTCGCCCGCCCGCAACGCGGCGCATCCCCTGATGTACTGGACGAGCGCCTGCTCGCGCGGGCTGCCGAGACGATCGGCCAACGCCTGCAGCTCGCGCGCCTGCGCCTCCGCCGCCTCGGTGTCGCCCCGGCGCAGCGCCACCTGCGCGAGCGTCGCCCGCACCAGCACCAGCGTGTGCAGCTGTGGCATCTCGAGCAGGCCCGTCGCGCACCGCTCGGCGCCATCCAGGTCTCCGCTCATGAACCGCGCCACCATCAGCGCCAGCTCGATCGCCGGCACCGCCTGCAGCGCGCCCGACTCCTCGGCGCGCCGCAGCGCGTCGGCCCCCTCGGCGAGCGCCTGCTCGGCACGGCCGAGCCTGGCGAGCGCCTGCACACGAAATCCGACGATCTGAAAATGGGTCATCGACGGCCACTCTCCCTCGAGCGTCATCGCCCGTTCGATGTGCTCGAGCGCTCGCGCCGGTGAGCCGACGCTCACCTGCGCCCAGGCCGCCGCCTGCTCAGCCCAGGCGCGCAGCCGCGGGTGCTCGCACGCCTGCGCCACCCCCAAGAAGTCCCGGTAGGCGCCGTCCACCGCGTCGAAGCGCTCGCACAGAGTCGCCGCCACCGCCAGCGTCGCAAGCGCCCACGCCAGTCCCAGCGGCTCACCGGCCAGCCGCGCCAGCTCAACCGCTCGCTCGGCGTTCTGCAAACCCGCCTGCAGATCCACTCCGGTCTGGATCAGCACCATCGACGACAGCAGCAGGCAGCTGGCCTTCGCGCCGTCCTCCCGGGTCTCTTCCACCAGCACGAGACCCGCGCGCGTGCTCGCCAGTGCGCCCGCATAATCTTCGCTCAGCAGTCCCACCAGCCCGGCGCCGCAGTGCAGGAGCGCCCGTGCCCACGCGTCCGGCTCCCGGTACGCGCTGCCGTGCCCGGCCGCCGCCGACGTCACCGCCAGGCAGGCCGAGCGCGCGCGCTGATAGTGCTCGGCGAGGATCCAGTGAGGCATCAGCGAGGCTGCGATCTCAACGGCACCGGCATGGTCCGCTGCGATCGCCCAATCCAGCGCCACCCGCAGGTTCTCGGCGTCCTGATCGACCAGCGCGTGCCCGTCGGGCTCCAGCACGCGCTCGCTCACCTGCGCCGCGTACGCCCGGTAACACAGCATGTGCCGGTCGGCCGCCTGCTCCCGTTCCCCCTCGCGCTCGAGCCGCTCAGCTGCATACTCGGCGACCGTTTGCAACAACGTCCAGCGCTCCGCCCCCGGGACCGACACCGGCGCGACCAGCCCCGGGACAGACACCGGCGTGACCAGCCCCGGGGCCGCCAGCGGCACGAGCAGCCCCTTGGCCGCCAGCGCGCGCAGCTCGTGGCCGACCTCGTCCTCGCGATCGTCGCCCCCGGCGATCGCGCCCGCCGCCGCGGTCGTGAAGCCGCCGCGGAACACCGACAGCCGTCGCAGCAAAGCCCGCTCGCGTTCGTCGAGCAGGCTGTAGCTCCAGTCCAGCGACGCCCGCAGCGAGTGCTCCCGGGAGGGCTCGTCGCCGTCACGCGCCGTCGACAGGCGACCGCGCTCTGACAGCCCGCGCGCGATCTGCTCGGCGCTGAGCGTGTCCAGACGGGCGGCCGCCAGCACGAGCGCGAGCGGCAGCCCGTCCAGCTCGCGGCAGATCTCCGCCACCGCTCGCGCCGTCGCCGGGGTGAGCGCGAACGCGGCGTCGCTCGAGGCGGCGCGATCCACGAACAGCCGCCCGGCCTCCGAGCGCACCACCGCGCCGACATCGCCGTCGCCCTCGGGCAGGCTCAGCGGACACAGCCCGAACACGCTCTCCTGGTCCAGCGCCAGCGGCTCCCTGCTGGTGGCCAGCAGCTTGAGCTCCGCCCCCGCGCCCAGCAGCCGCCCCGCAAGCTCCCCGACCGCGGCGCGCAGGTGCTCGCAGTTGTCCAGCACCAGCAGCATGCGCCGGCCGGCCACGCGATCCAGCAGCACCTGCCGCGGCGTGCTGCCGAAGCGCTCGCGCGCGCCGAGCGCGCTCAAAAGCGCCTCGAGGACGCGTTCCTCGCTCGTCACGCCCGCGAGCCCCACGGTCACGCACTCGCTCGCGTGCTCCACCTGGCTGAAACGAGCGGCTAGCTCGATCGCCAAGCGCGTCTTGCCGCAACCGCCGGCGCCCGTGATCGTCAGCAGCCGCGTCTGCTCCAACATCCGTGCCAGCTCGGCCAGCTCCCACTCGCGGCCGATCAGCGCGCCACCCCGTGTCGCCGTCGCCATCGCTCGCCGAATCCTCGCAGAACCCCGTAACTCTGGCCACCTGGCCGTGGTTCTTCCTGCCCGTCCGTGCTTTGGTCTCGCTGGCTTACAGTTCCGAACTGATGAACTGCACACGCTGCGGCACCGAGGCCCCCCCGGACGCTCGCTTCTGCGGCGAGTGCGGCGCCGCGCTGGCCGGCACCGTCGCGTGTCCGTCGTGCGCCGCCGAGCAGCCGGCCGGCCAGAGGTTCTGCAGCTCGTGCGGCCAAGGGCTGGCGAGGACGCACGCGCGCGCGCACACGCGCGCGTGGGCCGACGGCGACGACGACGGCGCCGATGATGCGGCCGCGGGCGGCGAAGTCGCAAGCGGGCGCAACCCGCGCGAGTACACGCCGGCGCATCTGGTCGAGAAGATCCTCGGGGCGCGCGCCGACCTCGACGGCGAGCGCAAGCAGGTGACCGTCCTGTTCGCCGACGTGATCGGCTCGATGCAGCTCTCCGAGCAGACCGATCCCGAGACCTGGCGTTCGATCATGGAGCGCTTCTTCGCGATCCTGTGCGACGGCGTCCACCGCTTCGAGGGCACGGTCGACAAGTTCACCGGCGACGGCATCATGGCGCTGTTCGGCGCCCCGCTCGCGCACGAGGACCACGCCCAGCGCGCCTGCTGGGCGGCGCTCGCGCTGCAGCGCGAGCTCGCCGCCTACGCCGCCGAGGTCCGCCGCAGCCAGGGGCTCAGCTTCTCGGTGCGCATGGGCGTCAACTCGGGGGAGGTGATCGTCGGCGCGATCGGCGAGGACCTGCGCCTCGAATACACCGCCATCGGCCACACCGTCGGGCTGGCCCAGCGGATGGAGTCGCTCGCCGAGCCCGGCCGCGTCTACGTCAGCGACCACACCGGAGCGCTCGTCGCCGGCTACCTCGAGCTCGACGACCTCGGCGAGTTCGAGGTCAAGGGCGTCTCCGCGCCGATCCGTGTCCACGCGCTCACCGGCGTCGGCGGCGCTCGCACCCGCCTGGACATCTCGCGCGCGCGCGGGTTCGCGCGCTTCGTGGGGCGCGCCGACGAGCTCGCCGTGCTCTCGGCCGCGCTCGAGCGCGCCCAGAGCGGCGAAGGCGTCGTGGTCGGCGTCGTAGGGGAGGCCGGAGTCGGCAAGAGCCGCCTGTGCAACGAGTTCGCCGAGCGCGCTCGCAAGCAGCAGATCCCCGTCTACGAAGCCCACGGGCAGGCGCACGGGCGCGCGATCCCCTTCCTGCCCGTGCTGCAGATGATGCGCAGCTACTTCGGGATCGCCGAGCAGGACTCAGACCAGCAGGCGCGCGAGAAGATCGCCGGCAGGCTGCTGCTGCTCGACGACGCCTTCGCCGAGGACCTGCCGCTGCTGTTCGACTTCCTCGCGGTTCCCGACTCGCAGCGCCCGGCCCCGCAGATGGACCCCGATGCCCGCCAGCGCGCGCTGCTCGCGTCCGTCAAGCGGCTCGTGCACGCCAGCAGCCAGCGCGAACCGGGCGTCAACCTGATCGAAGACGTCCACTGGCTCGATCCCGGCAGCGAGCTCTTCCTGACCCAGCTCGTCGAGGTGATTCCCGGCACGCGCAACCTCACGATCGTCAACTTCCGCCCCGAATACAGCGCCACGTGGATGCGCAAGTCCTACTACCGCCAGATCTCGCTGCTGCCGCTCGGCCCGGAGGCGATCGAGGCGCTGCTCGGCGAGCTGCTCGGGGACGATCCCTCGCTCAACGGCCTGCCCGCGCTGATCCGCGAGCGCAGCGCCGGCAACCCGTTCTTCATCGAGGAGCTCGTCCGCACGCTCGCCGAGTCGGGCAACCTCGAGGGCAAGCGCGGCGCCTACCGGCTGGTGCGGCCCGTCGAGGTCGCCGCCGTCCCGCCCACCGTCGGCGCCGTCCTGGCCGCGCGGATCGACCGCCTGCCCGAGCGCGACAAGGCGCTGCTGCAGAGCGCCGCCGTGGTCGGCACCGAGCTCGCGCGCCCCGTCCTCGCGGCCGCGGCCGCGTTAGCAGAGGCCGAGCTCGAGCCGGCGCTGCGATCGCTGATCGCGGCCGAGTTCCTGTACGAGCAGGAGCTCTATCCCGAGGCGGTCTACTCGTTTCGGCACCCGCTCACGCAGGAGGTCGCCTACCGCTCGCAACTCGCCGAGCGTCGCGCCGTCGTACATCGCCGTGTCGCCGAGGCGATCGAGCAGCTCTACCCGGAGCGCCTCGACGAGCGCGCCGCGCTCGTCGCGAGCCATTGGGAGGGCGCCGGCGATCCGCTTGCCGCCGCCCGCTGGATGGCGCGCGCCGCCGCCTGGGTCGGGCTCAACGACCTCGCCCAGGCCGTCGCGCACTGGCGTCGCGTCTCGCAACTGGTCGAGGGCCTGCCCGACTCTCCCGAGGTGAGCGGCCTGGCGCTCGGCGCGCGCATACGGCGCCTGGACTACGGCTGGCGCCTCGGAATCAGCGAGCAGGAGGCCGCGGCTCATTACGAGGCCGGTCGCGAGCTCGCGCTGCGCACCGGCGACCGCTTCAACCTCGCGCTGCTCACCGGCCTGTACGCCACCGTGCGCGGCCTCGCCGGCCACGTCGAGGAGTACGTCGAACTGAGCGACGAGGTGATGCGCGTCACAGACGAGATCGGCGAGCCCAACGCGCGCATGATGGGCTTGTCCGTGGGCATGTACTCCTACCTCGTGCGAGGGCGACTGGGCGAGTCGCTGTCGTTCGTCGAGCAGGCGATCACGCTCGGGCAGGACGACCCGATGGTCGGAAGCGGGCTCGGCCTGCTCTGTCCGTACTCCTGGGCGATCATGCTCAGGGGCTGGCTGCTCGCGCTGATGGGCTACCGCGAGGAGCCCGTCGCGGAGCTCGAGCGCGCGCTCCGCGTCGCACGCGAGCACGACGCCTTCGAGACCGTCGGATGGATCCACGGCGCCCACCTCTGGCTGGCGCACCTCAGCGGCGAGACCGAGCTGGTGATCGCCCACGGCACGGAGGCCTACGAGATCGGCGAGCGCATCGGCGACGCCTTCTCGCGCGCCCTCGGCCTTTTTTACTTCGGCTGGGCCCAGCTGATGAGCGGCGACGCCGCTGCGGCGATCCCGGCGATCGAGGACTCGATCGCCTGCTCGCGCGAGACACGCACCGCGCTCGAGCAGGAGTCGCTGCGCCTCGCAACGCTCGCCGAAGCCCAGCTGGCCCTGGGCGACTGCGAGCGCGCCCTCGCGAGCGCGCAGGAAGCCGTGGCGATCACGCTCGAGCGCGCAAGTCACATCGCGCTGCCCTGGTCCGAGCGGGTCCTGGCCGAAACGCTGCTCGCCGCCGGCGGCGACGGCCGCGTCGCCGCCGCGAGCGAGGCACTCGACCGCGCCACGGCGGCCGTCGACGCCACGGGCGCCCGGGCTGAGCTGCCCTTCATCGAGCAGGCCCGCGAACGGTTGATACCGGTGAGCTGAGGCCCGTGGCTGACGACGGCTATGTGATGGCGGACACCGACGCGACCCGCGAGTCGCAGCGGCTGGGCCTGCTCGAGGCCAACCGCGACCCTGGCACGATCGTCCGCCTCGAACGTCTTGGCGTCGCCCCCGGCTGGCGCTGCCTGGAGGTCGGCGCGGGGCGCGGCTCGATCGCGCGCTGGCTCGCCGATCGCGTCGGACCCGCAGGCTCGGTGCTCGCGGCCGACATCGACCCGCGGTTCCTGACCGGCATGCCCGCGAACGTGCACGTGCGCCGGTTCGACGTGCGCGAGGACGAGCCCGAGGCGGACGCCTACGATCTCGTGCACTGCCGGGCGCTGCTCATGCACCTCCACGACCCGGCGCCAGCCCTCGCCCGTCTGGCCCGCTCGCTGCGTCCCGGCGGGGTGCTGCTGGCCGAGGAGGGCGACTTCGGCATGTACCACTACGGCAACCACCCGCACGGCGAGGAGCTGACCGAGACCGCCCACGACGCGTTCAAGGTGATGACCCGCGCAGGGATCATGAACGCCTACTTCGGCCGGCGCCTGCCGGCGCTGCTCGCGGACTGCGGGCTCGAGCTCGAGGGCGCCGAGGTGGACACGGCGATCGCCTCGCCGGGCGATCCCGCTTACGAGTTCACGCAGGCTTCGGCGCTCGACGCGCTGCCCCGGCTGATCGCCGCGGGCATCATGCCCGAGGCGAGCGGTCGACGGCTCGAAGGCTATTTCGGGCGGCCCCGCACCGTCATCACCTGCGCCAGCCTCGTGGCCGCGTGGGGGCGAGCGCCGCGGTAGCTCCGGCGCTCGGGGTCCGGGCGCTCGAGATCGGGCGCTCGAGGTCCGGCGCTACGGGATCCGGCTCGAGATCGGCGCTCGAGATCGGGCAACCTGGCCATCTGGCAGTGGTTCCGGCCGTGCTCGTGTGCCACCGTTCTGCCGGTGTCGCCGTCGCCTCACGTCAGCACGCACCCGCCCGCGGCGCGTGGGAGCATGTAGCTCGATGGCTTCGATCGATCGGGAGCTCGACGGCGCGCTGGTCGGCGATCTCGAGTTGTGGCAGGAGGGGGTGCCGAACGAGCTGTTCGCGCACCTGCGCCGGCAGTGCCCGGTGCATTGGTCCGAGCGCATCGACGGCGTCCCCGACAAGGCCGGCTTCTGGTCGGTGACCACCGCCGAGGACATCCATACCGTCAGCCGTGACTGGGAGACCTACTCCTCAGAGCTCGGAGGCATCTCGGCCACCAACTCGCTGTTCCCGCTCGAGCTCACCAGGTCGATGTTCATCGGCATGGACCCGCCTCAGCACGACCGCGTCAAGGCGCTCTTCCAGGCCGGCTTCACGCCCAAGCGGATCGCCGCCCACGAGGACGAGATCAGGGCGATCGTGACCGCTGTGCTCGATCGTCTCGACGGGCAGCCGACCTGCGATCTCGTGAGCGACGTGGCCCAGCCCGTCGTCACGCGCGTGATCGGCAGCTTCATGGGCATACCGTCCGACGAGGACGGCGTCTGGGCGCGGCTCATCAACGCGATGATGGCCACGGCCGACCGTGACCTGAATCCCGATGGGATCGAGGCCGGGGCCGCGAGGAACACAGCCGAGCTGTTCGAGCGCTGCGGCAAGCTCATCGCCGAGCGTCGCGCCCGTCCGACCGACGATCTCACGAGCGTGCTCGTGCACGCCGAGGTCGATGGGCAGCGCCTGGCCGAACACGAGATCGTGATGGGCTTCTTCTTGCTGATGGCCGCCGGCAACGACTCCACCAAGGCCACCTACTGCTCGGGCATGCGCGCCCTGATCGAAAACCCCGACCAACGGGAGCTGCTGCTCGACGACCCGTCGCTCGTTCCCAACGCGGTCGAGGAGTCGCTGCGCATGTTCCCCGCCTTCTCCCACTTCCGCCGCACCGCCACCCGCGACACCGAGCTCCATGGCCAACGCATCAAGGCGGGCGACAAGGTCGTGATGTGGTACGTCTCCTCGAATCGCGATGCGACCCGCTACGAGGACCCCGACCGCTTCGACGTACGTCGTTGGCTGGACCCGATCCGCTCGCCGCAGGCAGGCGCTACCCGGACTCGGGCCGAGCACCAGGCGTTCGGCGCGGGCGGCCGGCACTTCTGCCTGGGGACGGCGCTCGCGCGACTGGAGCTGCGCATCCTGTTCGAGGAGACGCTCTCGCGCTATCCCGCGATGGAGATCGCAGGCACTCCCACGGTGGTCGAGTCGATCTTCGTGAACCAGCTCAAGACGCTGCCGGTGAGGCTGGCCGCGACGGCGTCAAGCTGAGCGTGACGCGCTCGCCTCGCCGGCGATCGCCAGCGCCCAATGCTGGCCGAGATACGGCATCAGGGCGAAGAACAGCAGATCCGGCAAGAGCTCCGGCAGCTCGCTCGCGCGATCTTCGAACACGTGCCTGCTGACGATCGCGGCGATCCCGCCGACGATCGCTTCGGATGTCTGCGGCGGCAGATGGGTGGTCTCGAGCGCCTCCGCGCGTCCCTGCTCGAGCGCCGGCACGAACTCCGCGATCGCCTCGCGCATGCGCGCGATCGCGGGCCTGCCCGCGGCGAGATACTCGATGCACGCCACGCGCGCTCCGTCCGGATGGCAGGCGAGCGCCGTCAGCAGCATCTGCAGACCGAGGCGCACCTGCTCGGGCCAGCTCGTCTGGCCGGCGACCGCCTGCCGGACGACCCTGCGAAGCGCTTCGATGAGGTACTCGAGCGACGCCAGCAGACACTCCTGCTTGCCCTCGAAGTGCTCCTCGAACACCGCCCGCGGCACCTCCGCCACGGTCAGCACGCGATCGATCGATGTTTCCTCGTATCCACGGCGCGCCACCGTCTGTATGAGCGCGTCGAGGATCCGCTCGCGCGCGTTGCGCGCCCGTCCGCTGCGCGTTGCGGGGCGAACGGCGTGTTCGACCGCGATCGTCCAGCGTTCGGTCGGAACCTGCACCTCGAAAGTGCGCGGCTCCCATGCGCCCACGCCCTGCCTGCGCACGTCCGACATCCAATCTCCTCCCTGGCTAGCTCAGGCCACAGCACGCCGCGTCACTCGGCAACCCCTGCTCATGGCCCCTTCCCGCGCTCCCTCAGCGAGCTATAAACTCCTTATGACGCCATATCGTAAACGGCGCAACGGTATCTTGTCAAGTCCAGGTCGAGGGGCCCCGTGCCAGCTGTCGGGGAACCGTGGGCGATAGGGTTTAACATCTGAGAGGTGGAGATGGTCGACGGCGCGCCGGAGGGTTCTGAGGAGGGCGTTGGCACCGATGCGGCGAGCGCGCTCGCGAGCAGGGGGGCCCGCGTTGCCAAGCGCGGCGCCGACGAGCGCGAGCACTTCCAGTACCACTCCAGCGAGCTCGACCTGCTCGGTGACCCCGACGACGAGCGCTGGTCGATCCGCTGCCTGGACGTGCACAAGCGTCTCGGCGGGGTTCCGGTCCTGAACGGCCTGAACGTCGCGATTCCGGATGAGACCATCACGGTCGTGCTCGGTCCCTCGGGAACCGGCAAGAGCGTCCTGATCAAGCACATCATCGGCCTGATGTTCCCGGACTCCGGGGACGTCGTCGTCAAAGGAGAGTCGGTTCCGAACCTGACGCTCCCCAAGCTGCTCGAACTGCGGCGCAAGATCGGGGTGCTGTTCCAGGACGGAGCCCTGTTCGGGTCGATGCCGGTGTACGACAACGTCGCCTTCCCGCTGCGCCAGCACACCGACATGTCCGAGGCGCAGATCGCCAGGGTCGTCAAGCAGCGCCTGTCCGACGTCGGGCTGCGGGAGGCGATCGACTACATGCCGTCGCAGCTGTCCGGCGGCATGCGCAAGCGCGCCGGATTTGCCCGTGCGCTCGTGATGGAGCCGGAGATCGTGATCTTCGACGAGCCCGACTCCGGCCTCGATCCGGTGCGCACCGCGCTGCTCTGCGACCTGATCCAGGAGATGCACAAGGTCTACGGGGGAACCTACATCGTCGTCACCCACAACATCGCCTCGGCGCGCCAGATCGGCGAGTACATAGCGCTCCTCTGGCGCGGGCGGATCGTCGAGGCGGGCGACGCCGAGCGCATGTTCTCCTCCGAGAACCCGTTCGTACGCCAGTTCCTCAGCGGATCGGCCGAGGGCCCGCTGACGATGGATTGACGCCGCGCGAGGCGTCTCGGTGCGCGGGGTCGGTTGCTCTGCAGGGGCGGCCTCGCGCTTGCAGAGGATATCTCGTGCCGCCCACGGTACCGTTATTCGGAATCCGCCACGACGGATAGGATCGTGCGGCTTTGCATCCCAAGCGTCGTGCGGACCCCAACGCGAAACGACCCAAAGTGCGCAACAAGGACATGGACGCACTCGTGGCCGCCGCTTGGAAGCACGGATGGTGGTGCGAGCGTGGTGGCAGCAACTACGTCAAGTGCTATCCGCCCGACGGGAGCAGAATGATCCCTATCCAGAGCACGCCCAGCAATCCTCGCAGGGCAAGGGCCAACAAGGTCGCCGCGATGCGACGCGCGGGACTTGTGATCTAGCGAATGCAAGTGCGGCCGGGCGGTATCCTGAAGTATGGCCTCTGGTAGGGATAAGAAGTCAGGGGCGAGCGCGCCGGCGGAGGAGTTCACGGTGCGTGTCCGGATGGCCGCGGCAGATGACGTGTCCGATGACTTCCTCGAGGAGCTCACGATGATGGTGGAGGATGCGATCGGCGAGCAAGCAGCTGAGCTTGCCCCTGGTGGGTCGGCGTCCGCCAATTTCAAAACCCGCACGATCGAGCTGGACTTCGCCGTGGAGGCTCACTCTGCGGAGGAAATGCATCGAAAGGTGGGCGAGGTCGTGCGAATTGCCTTGGAAGCTGTGCCGGAGCGTGAGCCGCAACCCGTAGCCTTCGCGGACAGCGCGGCATCTTCAGTCCTGGCCCTCGCCTAGCTAGTTGCATCCATGAGCCGCCTGAGCGGGCGGGCGCGAAGCGGATCGTGCAGGCAGGATCGCTGGCCTGCGGAGGCTACACGTAGAGTGCTTTTATGGACGCAGAAGGTTTGCGCGCGCGCCTGAGCGACCTGCTGCAGTTCAGCGTCCCGCCGCGCTCGGCGCTGCGCAGGCAGGCCTCCGTCCAGCGCGATGGCTACGTCGAGCAGCTCGTCAGCTTCACGGGCGACGAGGGCGAGGTGCCGGCGCTGCTGCTGCTGCCGGAGGAGCCCTGCGGAGCGGGCGTGGTCGTGCATCACCAGCACCATGCGCAGTGGCACCTTGGCAAGTCGGAGGTCGCCGGGCGCTGCGGGGACCGGTGGCAGGCCTTCGGGCCGGCGCTCGCCCGAGCGGGCGCGACGGTGATCGCAGCCGACTCCGCCGGCTTCGAGGACCGCAGGAGCGGTCCACCAGGCACCGACCCTCGCGACTCGGACGCGAACGACTACTTCACGACCATGTGCTACCGGCTCGTGCGTGGACGACCTTTGATGTGCACGATGCTGGCCGATGCCGCCGCAGCGCACTCGGCGCTCGCGGGCCTGGACGGGGTCGACCAGGCCCGTATTGGAGCGCTCGGGCACTCGATGGGCGGCGCCAGCGTACTGCTCCACGCCGCCCTCGACACGCGGATCGCGTTCGCGGTCGCCAGCGGCTCGGCCTCCAGCTATCGGGACAGGATGGCGCGTGGGGTGGGCATCGATTGCGCCCAAGCCATCCCGGGGATGCTGGCGGTGGGTGACGTGGACGAGATCGCGCCGCTGATCGCGCCGCGGCCGCTGCTGCTGTGCTCGGCAGACCGGGACGAGTACTCGGCCGACACCCCACGTATCGCCGAAGCAGCCGCCCTGGCTTACCGCGACGCTCGAGCTCCCGAGGCGCTGCAGCACCATCGCGCCCATGGTGGGCACGCCCTCACGCAGGACCGCTTCGAGGCCATCATCGGCTGGGTGATCGCTCAGCTGAACGAGCAGCCGCTGGGCTGAACGAGCCATCATCGACTGGGTGGCCGGTCAGCTGAACGAGCAACGAGTCAGTTGACGCCAGCAGATCATCATGCGAACATACGTTCGCATGATCGTCTGCGTCCACATCCCCCGCTTCGAGCTGCTCGTCGCCGTCGGTGGCGAGGCGAGCGGTGGCGCCGGCGACGCTGACGGTGATACCGGCGAGTCTCGCGAAAGGGCGACGCACGCGCGCGCGCGCGCGCGCGGTCCCGCCGGTGGGAGTCGTGCCGGTGGGGATCGTGCCGGTGGGGATCGTGCAGGCGGGGCCCGCGCCGCAGGCGGCCGGGCGCTGCTGGGGCGCGCGCTGGCATTGGCGCCGCAGACCGGCGGCGAGCAGCGCGTCGGGGAGGTCTCCGGAGCCGCCGAAGCGTGCGGTGTGACGTTCGGGATGGTCCTCGGCGAGGCGCTCGCCCGTTGCCCCGGCCTCGTCCTCGTGGCTCCGGACCCGGTCGCGGTGGCAGAGCGTTGGGAGGGTATTCTGCGCGCGCTCGAAGCGATCGGCGCGTCCGTCGAGGCCGCGCGACCGGGACTCGCCTACTTCGCGGCCGATCCACTGCGCGCTCTCCACGGCGGCGACTCCGCGACGATCGCGGCCGCCCAGAAGGCCATTCGCTTCGGACCCGGCCGGCCTGGTCCGGTCCGCTCAGATCCTGTCCGTTCAGGTCCGGTCCGCTCTGGTTTGGCCGGCTCAGGTCCGGTCCGCTCTGGTTTGGCCCGGTCCCCTGCGGCCCGCTCCGGTCAACCTCCGCTCGGTGGCGCAAGCGCCGCGCGTATCGGAGCCGGCCCGACGCGGTTTTGCGCATTGGCAGCCGCGCTGGCGGCGCGTCCTCGCCGAGCCTGCGTGATCGCGCCGCGGGAAGCTCGGCGCTGGCTCGCCCACCGGCCGATCGATCTGCTCGCCCACCGTCACGAGACCGCGGCTCTGCTCGCGCCGCTGCACCGCCTGGGCGTGCGCACGCTCGGTGAGCTGGCGCAGTTGGGGCGCCCGGCGCTCGCGGACCGCTTTGGCAAGCCCGGAGCCCTCGCCCACCGGCTCGCATGCGGAGAAGACACCCCTCTGCGGCCACGCCTGAGCGAGGAGCGCCTGGCCGAGACGATGAGCGTCGGCGATGCCAGCTCGGGTCTCGCGCTGGAACGCGTGCTTGGAGTGCTCGTCGACCGACTGCTGGCACGCCCCGAGCGTCGCGGGCGGACCCTGCGCGCGGTGACGCTGTCTGCTCGCCTGGACACCGGCGGCGCCTGGCGCGAGCGCGTGGTCTTTCGCCAGGCGCTCGCCGATCCCAGGCGGATCGGGCTGGCGCTCGCGGCGCGCCTGACGATGCTGCCCGCGCCGGCATCGACGCTGGGGCTGGCCGTCGAGCGCTTCGGGCCCGCGTCCGGAACCCAGGAGACGCTGCTGGAACAGTCGCGCACGGCGCACCTCGTGCGCCTGCGCGAGGCCGTCGGCCAGGTGCGCGCCGCGGCCGGACAGGACGCGGCGCTGCGGGCCGTCTGCGTCGACCCAGACTCGCGTGTGCCCGAGCGGCGGGTTCTGCTCACGCCATTTCTCTCCTGATGGCTTGGCTCTGCCTCGATGGCTCGCGCTCTGAACCTTCCCCGTCCCGCACGCGTGCGCGTGCGCCGCGATGGAGTGCCCATCGAAGTCGATGGCCAGAAGATCGAGCTGCTGTGCGAGTCGTGGCTCGTGGAGGATCGCTGGTGGACCGACGCGCCGCTGCGCCGCCGCTACTGGGAGCTGGTGAACGAGCGCGGGCGCAACGTGGTCGTGTTCCGCGACGTGCACGCCGGCGGCTGGTTCGCGCAGAGGGCGTGAGGCGTTGGCTTGGCGTGGATGCGAGACCGGCGCGACGCGAGGCCGGCGCGGGCGTGAGACGAGGGCGCAGGCAGTCGGACGTGGGCGCTAGATGACATCGACGCCGCCATATGCCGAGCTGCATTGTCACTCGGCGTACTCGTTCCTCGATGGCGTCTCGCTGCCGCAGGAGCTGATCCAGCGCGCCGGCGAGCTGGGATACGGAACGCTGGCGCTGACCGACCACAACTCGGTGTCGGGCTCGATGGAGCTCGCGCAGGCGGCCGGGCGATGCGGCATGCAGGCGATCCACGGCGCCGAGGTCGATCTCCGCAGCGGCCGCCACCTGACGCTGCTCGTGTGCGACGCAGGCGGCTGGCGCAACCTCTGCCGGATCATCACCCTCGCCCATGCCCACACCCGCGACGGCCCAGGCCGGCGAGAGCTGGGGCAGGCAGCGATCGATCTGCAGGCCGTGCTCGACCATGCCGAGGGACTCATCTGCCTGACCGGCTGTGCGGAACGATCGGCGGTCAAGGAAGGCGCTCGCGACGAGCCCACTGCCAGGCGGCTGCTCGAGGCGTTCGGCCCCGAGCGCCTGCGGGTGGAGCTGCAGCGACCCTACGGGCGCCACGATCGCGCCCGCAACCGCATGCTCGCCGCGCTCGCCCGGCGGCTCGGCGTGGCGTGCGTGGCCACCGGCGACGTGCACGCGCACCACAGGTCCAGAGCCGAGCTCCAGGACGCGTTCGTCGCGCTGCGCCACCACACCACGCTCGATGCCTCCGAGCCCCTGCGCCGCGGAAACTTCAGCCACGTGCTGAGCACGCCGGCAGCGATGGTCAGTCGCTTCGCCGACCATCCGGAGGCGGTGCGCGAGACGCTGGCGCTGGCCGAGCGCCTGTCGTTCGATCTGAACAGAGATCTCGGCTATCGCTATCCCGGAGGCGAGGACGAGGGGGCCTCGCGACGCCTGGCTGAGCTGTGCAGCGCGTTGCTGGAGAGCCGTTACGGACCGGGGGCGATCTCCAGCCGTGGGCCGGGGGGGAGCCGTGGGCCGGGAGAGATGCACGGTCGAGAGCAGGGGGGGAGCCCCGGGCGAGAACGTCGATCGCGGGCGACCCATGCGCGCGCGCGCGCGCACGCGCGTGCGCGGCTCGAGCAGGAGCTGCACGTGATCGACGAGCTCGGGCTGGCGGGCTTCTTCTTGCTCCATTACGACATGCTCGAGCTCGCTCGCGAGGTCGCCTGCGAAGTGCGCGCGGGAGATCCGGTGCGCGCGCTGCTGGCGCCCGGCCGGGGCCGCGGGTCCTCCGTCTCTTCGATCGTCTGCTACCTGACCGGCCTCTCGCACATCGATCCGATCGAGAACGAGCTGGCGCTTGGGCGCTTCCTGCACGAGGACCTGAGCGGGCTGCCCGACATCGACCTCGACTTTCCGCGCGACATCCGCGAGGCGCTGATCCCGCGTGTGCGTGAGCGCTATGGCCATGATCGCGTGGCGCTGGTCGCTGCCTTTCCCACCTTTCGCGAGCGCGGGGCGATCCGCGAGCTGGGCAAGGTGCTCGGCCTGCCCCCCGGCGAGATCGAGCGCATGGCGCGCAGTGCAGACCACTTCGGGCATGGCACCGAGCGGGACATCGACGCCTTGCGGGAGGGTGGGGCGCGCTCCGGTCGCTGGCGCTGGCTGGCACGCCTGGCGGCGCAGGCGTACGGCCTGCCGCGGCATCTGTCCCAACATTCGGGCGGCATGATCGTCGCGACCAAACCGCTGATCGACTGCGTTCCGATCGTGCCCGCCGCGATGGAGGGCAGGCAGATGGTCCAGTGGGACAAGGACTCCTGCTCGGACGCGGGCTTCTTGAAGATCGACCTGCTCGGCCTGGGCATGCTCTCGGCGGTCGAGCGTTGCGTACAGGAGATCGCGCGCTCGCGCTCCCGGCCGATCGATCTCTCGCGCATCCCGTTCGACGACCGTCCCACCTACGACGCGATCCGCGTCGCCGATACGGTCGGCGTCTTTCAGATCGAGAGCCGCGCACAGATGCAGTCGCTGCACCGGACCCAGCCCAAGAACCTGCGGGACCTGGCGATCCAGGTCGCAATCGTGCGACCCGGGCCGATTCAGGGCGGCGCCATCAACCCCTACATCGAGCGTCTGCGGCGCCAGCGCAAAGATCCCTCCTACGTGGTCCCCTACGAGCACCCTGCGCTCGAGCCGGCTCTGCGCGAGACGCTGGGCACGATCATCTTCCAGGACCAGGTCATGCAGGTCGCCGAAGACTTCGCCGGGTTCACCCCCGGCGCGGCGGAGACGCTGCGCCGCGCGATGAGCCGCAAGCGCTCGCACGCGGACATGCGGCGCCAGCGCGGGGACTTCCTGAGGGGCGCGCACGAGCACGTCGGCGCGGACGAGCGCACCGCGGGGCGCGTTTGGGAGATGGTCGAGGGCTTTGCAGGCTTTGGCTTCCCCAAGGCCCATGCCGCCGCCTTCGCCCTGCTCGCCTATCAGTCGACCTGGCTGCGCGTCCACTACGGCCCCGAGTTCCTGTGCTCGTTGCTCAATGAGCAGCCAATGGGCTTCTACGCCCCCGACAGCCTCGTACACGAGGCCGAACGCCGCGGCATTCCCGTGCTGGGGCTCGACGTCAACGCCTCGCACGTGCAGTGCACGGTCGAGCGAGTGGGGGGCGGCGCTGCAGTTGGTGTGGAAGAGGTTGGTGCGAGGGTGGCTGGTGCGGGGGGGCTCGGTGTGGGGATGACCGATGCAGGTGAGGGCGGTGCGGGGGCCGTGCTGGGTGTCCGGCTCGGCCTCGGCTACATCAAGGACGTGCTCGCCAGCGACATGCGCGAGCTCGTGGCCGAGCGCGAGCGCGGCGGACCCTACCGCGCGCTCACCGATCTCGCCGCCCGCTCCGGCGCGGGACCGGCGACGCTGGCTCAGCTGGCCTGGTCTGGCGCCTGCGACCGCCTCGTGCAGGAGGACGCGAGCTGCGCGGGCGCCGATGCGAGCGCGGCCGGCAAGGGCGCCTGGGTGGGCACAGGCGTCGAGGGCGCCGAGACCGGCGCCAACGCCAGCAGTCGCGACGCCCGCCGGCGTCTGGCCCTGTGGCAGCTGGGGCTTGCGACGCCCGCCGCGACCACGCCCGGCGGGGCACAGACCCAGCTCGCGCTTGCGCTCGAGGCGCCCGCCACTCCGCGCCTGCGTCCGCTCGAGCGCTGGCAGCGACTGATCGCCGACTACTCGACCAGCGGCGTCACCGTCGGGGACCATGCCCTGGCGATCCTGCGCGGGCGTCTGTCGATCCCGCTGCTCGCCACCAGTGCCCAGCTCGCGCACCTGCCCTCGGGCTGCTCGGTGGCGGTGGCAGGACTGGTGATCGCGCGCCAACGGCCGGGCACCGCCAAGGGCACGATGTTCCTGCTGTTCGAGGACGAGCACGGCACGATCAACCTGATCGTCTCCAAGCCCGTCTACGAGCGCTACCGCCAGCTGGCGAGAGCCGAGCCGCTGCTGCTGGCGCGCGGGCGCCTGGAGCGCTCGGAAGGCGTGATCAACGTGATCGTGCGCGAGCTGGCGGCACTCGAGCGTTTCCTGGCGCCCGCGGCGGGCCAAGACACCGGGCAGGCGGATGTTCGTCGCCTGCCCGTGGACGAGACCGCCTCAGATGGCGCATCCGCACCGGCGTTGGCCGGTTTGCAGGACGAGGAGGACCAGCAGCACCGCCAGCAGGCCGCGGCGGTCGGCTCCAGCATGCGTGCCGTGGTGCCCCCGATGCAGAGCTTCGGGCGGGGCCGCCGGCGGTAGATGTCTGGAGTAGGCTGCCGCGCATGCGACTGCGCAAGCTCGGCGCGAGCGACCTCGAGGTCTCCGAGATCAGCCTCGGCTCGTGGCTCACATACTCCGGTGGGGTCGAGCGCGAACAGGCAAAGGCTTGTGTCGACGCCGCCTTCGACGCCGGCATCAACTTCATCGACACTGCCAACGTCTACGGGCGCGGAGCCGCCGAGACGCTGCTCGGCGAGGCGCTGTCCGGTCGCGAGCGCGACTCCTATGTGCTTGCCACGAAGGTCTTCTTCCCGATGTCCGACACCGACCGCGGGCTCTCTGCAGCGCAGATCCACAAGCAGATCGACGCATCGCTGCAGCGTCTGCGCACCGACCACGTGGATCTCTACCAGTGCCACCGCTACGACGACCAGACGCCCCTGGAGGAGACGATGCAGGCGCTCACCGAAGTCGTGCGCGCCGGCAAGACGCGCTACATCGGCTTCAGCGAGTGGCCCGTGTCGAAGGTCGAGGAGTCGCTGGCGCTGCCCGGACTCGAGCGCTGGGTCTCGAGCCAGCCGCAGTACTCGATGATCTGGCGCAAGCCCGAGGCCGAGCTGATCCCGCTGTGCGAGCAGGAGGGGATCTCCCAAATCGTGTGGTCGCCGCTCGCGCAGGGGGTGTTGACGGGCAAGTACCTTCCCGGCCAGCCCGCGCCCGCCGATTCGCGCGCCGCCAGCGAGTCGATGAGCGGCTTCATCGGTGGCTTCATGGAGGATCGCGTGCTCGAGGCCGTCCAACGTCTGAAGCCGATTGCGCAGGCGGCCGGACTGACGATGGTGCAACTCGCCCTCGCCTGGGTGCTGCGCCAGGCCAACGTCGCCTCAGCGATCGTCGGCGCGAGCCGCCCCGAGCAGGTCCATGCCAACGCCTCCGCCACCGGCGTCGAGCTCAGCACCGACACGCTCGACGCGATCGACGAGGCGCTCGGCGATGTGATCATGCGCTGAGCCGACGCCGCCTCAGCGGGGCTGCACCACGAGCGTCTGAAACGCGCGGCCGACGGCACCAGCGAGGTCGTGCACGACGCTCTCGGTAGTGCCGATGCCGTTCGCGTAGAGCAGCGTGCGCGAGTCCAGCCCGAGCCACTCGCCCTGAGGCAGGCGCCACAGATGGATCGCGAGGTCGGCGTTGATGTACAGATAACGATCGAACGGCAGCTCGGCGCTGACGCCGTTCGCGAAGTCGGCGACCGCTGCGACCCGGACGAGCGGGCTGGCCCGCTCGCCGGGCACGAGGCTGCGCCGCAGCCGCATCCACACCCGCCCCGGACCGGGCCTCCAGGACTCGTCCAGCCAGCTCATCTCCATACCGGTCGTCGCAAAGCTGCTACCGGGATTGTCATCGAGGGCGAAGCGCATGATCGTGCCCCGCTCCGGTCCCGGGAGCCTCTCGGCCGCTGCCCGCGTGTCGCTCGGCACCCCCGCCGGGACCGCCTGAACACGCAGCGTGCTCGCCCGGCAGATTGTCTGCCCGCCCGCGCTCAGCTCTGCGCGCAACTCGCGAACGCGCCGCCCCGGGCGCACCGCCGCGATCTCGATCGCAAGCTTCGCGAACGGGATCGGGCGCAGAAACTCGAACTCCAGCCGCGCCGGCGCAAGCCCGTCGTTGGGCTGGCTGCGCTCGAACGCTCTGGTGATCAGCGCGGCCGCGGCGCCGCCGTGAAGCGCGCCCGGATCCCACGGGCCCGCTGCGTGCTCGGTCGGCTCGAAACCTCCGTCGCCCGTGGTGGTGAAGATGACTTCGTCCGCCGCGGCCGCCGTGTCGCCCATCGCGGCCGCCATGCTAGTCGCCGGCCGGCCTGAGACATCGCCGTCCGGCTCGACAACGAAGAAGCTACTCGGCGGGCACGGTCGAACCGGCCGCTCGCTGCGGCGCACCGGCTTCGAGCAGGTGCTCGATCGACCGCGCCCGATCGGGCATCGCCATCAGGTAGCCCTGGCCGATCTCACAGCCCATCTCGAGCAGCGCCCGCGCCTGGCTCTGGTGCTCGATCCCCTCGGCGATCACGGTCAGCGACAGCGCGTGACCGACGTCCAGGATGGCCTTCAGCAGCTTGCGAGTCTGCTCGCTGCGGTCCCGGTCTGCATCGTCCAGCGCCGCCACGAAGCTGGTGTCCACCTTGAGGATGTCGACGGGCACGCGCTGCAGCGTCGAGATCGATGCGTAGCCGGTGCCGAAGTCGTCGATCGCGATACCCACGCCAGACGCGCGGATCGCCTCCAGATGCCCGCACGCCGCCGGTACGTTGCGCATCAGCGTCGTCTCGGTGATCTCGAGCGTCAGACGCGACGGTGGGATCTGCGACTCCTCCACGGCGCGCTGCACGTCCTCCACGAATTCCCTGCGACTCAGCTGGCTGGCGGACACGTTCACCGAGACGCCCACGTCCAAGCCCCGCGCTCCCCACGCCGCCACCTGGTGGCACGCCTCCTCGAGCACCCAGCGGCCGATCGGCACGATCAGCCCGCTCTCCTCCGCGACAGGGATGAAGCGCTCGGGCGACACGACTCCTTTACGCGGATGCTGCCAGCGCACCAGGGCCTCGACGCCCGTGACCCGGCCGCTCACGAGCTCGTAGATCGGCTGGTAGAGCAGAAACAGCTGACCCTTGCGCAGCGCCTCGCCGAGCTCGGTCTCGAGCTCGAGCCGATCACCCACGCCGTTGTACATCGCGGCGTCGAACAGCACATAGCGGTCCTTGCCGGCCGCCTTGGCCGCGTACAACGCCAGGTCCGCGTCGCGCAACAGGGCGTCCGGGCTCGTATAGCGCCCGACCGCCACTCCGATGCTGGCCGTCAACGAAGATATCTGGCGCCCCGCGCCAAGCTCGACCGGCTCGCGCAGGATCTCCGTCAAACGATCCGCCAGCGCTCCCAGCGTCGCCTGGTCCGCCGGCTCGACCAGCACGACGAACTCGTCGCCCCCGAGACGACCGACCGTGTCCTGTCGGCGCACCACGCGCTGCAGCCGCTCTCCCACCACCCTCAGCAGCTCGTCTCCCGCCGCGTGTCCGAGGTTGTCGTTGACGCGCTTGAAGCTGTCGATGTCGATGAACAGCGCGCCTGTCAGCGCTCCGGGGTGACGCGCGGTGCGGGCCAGCATCTGCTCGGCGCGGTCGAGCACCAGTGCCCGGTTCGGGAGTCCGGTGAGCGTGTCGTGCAGCGCCTGGTGGTAGAGCTCGCGCGTCTTCTCCTGCACGAGCGCCCGCGCGCGCGTGCGCCCGGTTCCGAGCACGAACACCAGCAGACCGAACAGCAGGCTCAACAGGCAGCCACCGATCAGCAGCGTCAGCGCGTGGAAGTTGCCGAACACGCCGCTCGCCACGGGCGCGCCGTAGGTTTGCACGGTCCAGCCCGCGTCCACGTCGGCGAGCGCCCGTGACCCAGCGCGAAGCTGCAGCCGAGTGCTCTGGGCGTGCGCCGGGACCGTTCCGTCGGTGAGCGCCACGTGCGAGAAACGTGACCGATACCGGAGCGCCACGGCGATGCCCGGATGCCCGTACAGCGCGCGCTGCAGCAGCACGTTCGGCGTGATCAGCTCGCCGAGCCAACCGATGAACGCCCGTTCACGCCCCGCCACCGTCGCCGGCACCACTCCGCCGCGATAGACCGGCGTCTCGACTCCGAGCAAGGTGGCGGCGCCCTTGGCGAAGGGCGCATAGGCGGTCATCCCGGCGCTGCGATCGAGCACCAGCTGCGGTGCCAGCGCACAGTAGTCCAATCCGGCCGGCAGGTATGTGGCCGAGCTCCTCGCCAGTCCGGCCACTGCCAAGCAGTAATACGGCCGCCTGCCGACCGGCAGGATCGCGAGCCTTCCCCTCGGGTTGGCCGAGCCTGGTCCCAGCGCCCGGACCGGGTCGGCCGCGATGCGCGCCTCGAACGCGCCCAGCTCGGCGGCCGGCACGTACGCCAGCAGCCCGATGTTCTGCAGCTCGGGATAGCGCTGCAGTGCGTGCACCGATTCCGACCAGCGGTCGAACTCGGCCGGCGACATCGCGGGGTTGGTCGTGACGAACGCGCTCGCGCTGATCACGAGGTCTTCCTCGTGTTGGATCGCCATCCTCAGATTCGTGGCGATCTCGATCGATGCCGAGCGAAAGGCCAGGCGGGCTTTCGCCGCTTCCGAGCTCGCCACCGCACGCGCCCCGAGCACGGCCCCGACTGTGCCCGCGAGCATCAGCACACCCATCACGGCCGCCCACACGCTGTTGCGTCGGCCCGTCAGCGCCCGCAAGTACCTGGGCCTCGAAGGTCCAGCGGACCCGCGCGCGCCCGTGGGTTCGCGCGGCTGCGCGGCCGTGCGCGGCGACTGCGACACAGACCGACGCGCCGCGGGCCGCGGCTCGTGCGCTGAAGCCTCTGCGTCGGATTGGTTTGACTGGTTTTCGGGCACAATCGGTGGACCTTGGCTTGACCAGGATGCAGTGTCGGATCGGGCTGCTCGGCGGGCCGCTGTCGGGCGTTCGCCCCAGCGTGGACGAATGGTCGGCGCAACAAGCACGATTCGAGATAGCCGACTTTGTCTTGCTTTTCGAAACCGGATCGGCGGACCTCTCGCCGCCTGCGGATTTCTACGGTCGCGGCCCGCGGATCGCCACGGTCACAGCGCTGCGGACCGCTACCGCCGTCCGGCTCGGTCGCGGCTCGAGCTCGTGCCGATCCGCACACTGCCGCGGACCTCTCGCGAGCCGCGTTCGCGATCCACTCGATCGCGGCTCAGCGCCCGGACGCTCTGTCTGAAGCCAGGCGGTTCAGGTGGGTGGTCATCCCCGCTGCTCCCACGAGAATCCCCTGACCGCGAAACACAGCCCGAACACGGCCCACACGCCGATCACCGCCAGCGCATCGAGATTGGCGCCCAGTCCCGAGCCCGTCACGATCGCGCCGAACAGGCCTTCGATCAGCGGCTTCAGCGGCAGCGCGCTTGCGAGCGTGTTCAGAAAGGCGGGGGCGCTCTTGGTGTCGAACGCATAGAACGACACGAACACCACCGGCAGGAACACGGCATTCACGTACGCCGCGGTCGACTCGAAGTTCGGGATCGCGTGCGCGAACGCCACGCCGAGCGCTGCAAAGCACACCACCCCGGCCACCACGAACACGAACAGCTCGACCCAATCCTGGGGCCAGCCGATTCCGAAGAACAGGCGCCCGGCCAGCACCACCAGCGCGATCTGCAACGCCGTGTTCGTCACCGCATTGGCCGCCACACCGGTGAAATACGAGCCGGTCGGCAGGGGCGCACCGCGGATCCGCTTGAGCACTCCGCGCTCGCGCAGGAACACGATGTTGTACGCCAGCGCCGTGAAGGTCGTCGACATCACGCTCATGCCGGCGATCGCCGGCACCAGCCGGTTCAGCTGATGCTGATTGCCGTGCAGGATCGCGCCCCCGCCGATCAGGAACAGCAACGGCAACAGGAAATTGAAGAACGCCGCACTCGGGTTGCGCCAGAACATGCGCCGCTCGAGCCGGTACTGGCGCCAGCTGAGGGTCAACGCCTCAGGCATCGGCGGTGAGCTCCAGATAGACGTCCTCGAGCGTCGGGCGTCCCACGCTCAGCTCGTGGAGCTCCTCGCCACGGGCCAGCGCCTCGGTCGTGAGCTCAGCCAGCAGCCGTGTCGGGTCATCGGTCTGGCGCTCGAGCAACTCGCCGCCGGCGTCGCGCCACGCCACGCGGTAGTGCGCCGCGCCCGCGCCGAGATCGCGCGGCGCCCCGATCGCCAGAATCCGACCGTCCTTGACGATCGCCACGCGATCGGCGAGCTCTTGGGCCTCATCGAGATAGTGGGTCGTGAGCAGGATCGTCTTGCCGAGGCTGCGCAGGCCGCGCACGGTCGCCCACGCGCTGCGCCGCGCCTCGGGATCGAATCCGGTCGTCGGCTCATCGAGGAAGATCAGCTCGGGATCACCGACCAGCGCCAACGCGAAGTCCAGGCGACGCAACTGGCCTCCGGAGAGCTTGCGCGTGCGCACCTGGGCCTGCTCGCTCAGCCCGACCAGGCCCAGCACCTCCTGCACATCGCGCGGCCGGGGATACAGCCTTGCCCAGTGTTCGAGCGCCTCGCGCACGGTCACGTAGCTGTAGATGCCTCCGCTCTGAAGCACGATTCCAATGCGCCGGCGCAGCTCGATCGGCCGGCTGGCGGGATCCCATCCGAGCACCGACACCTCGCCGCCGCTGCGCTGCCGGTAGCCCTCGAGGATCTCGACCGTCGTCGTCTTGCCGGCGCCGTTCGGACCGAGCAGCCCGAACACCTCACCGCGGCGCACCGTCAGGTCGATGCCGCGCACGGCCTCGTGGGGTCCGTAGCGCTTGTGCAGCTCGCGCACCTCGATCGCGTTGCTCCCGGACGCCGTCACGGCTCAATCATGACTTCGTATGCCAACCCGAGCCACCGCTCGCGTCCGGCGTGTGACCACCGGGCGACGCGCCGGGCTACCAGTGCACGCCGCGCGTGAGCGTTGCCATCGCGATCTGCTCGAACGACGCGCGTTCCTCGACGTCGCGATGGCCCTTAGACGCGGCCGAGTCCGGGAACACGCGGAACGCCAGGTGCAGCAACCTGTCCACGGACTTCGGCGACAGCGTGTAGGCGACTTCGCCGAACGTGCCAAGGCGCGTGCCCATGTGCTTCGGGCGCGTGCGCAACGCTTCGCAGATCATGTCGGCCGCCTCGTCCGGCGAGATCGCCGGGAAGGCATCGTAGATTTTTGTGGGCGCGATCATCGGCGTGCGAACCAGCGGCATGTGAATCGTGGTGAACGTCACTCCGTCGCCGATCACCTCCGAGGCGACCACACGGGTGAACGCGTCCAGTGCTGCCTTCGAGGCCACGTACGCCGAGAACCGCGGCGGGTTCGTTTGCACGCCGATCGAGGAGATGTTGACGATGTGCCCCGAGCCACGCTCGCGCATATGCGGCAGCAGCCCAATGATCAGCTTCACGGCGCCGAAGTAGTTGAGCTTCATCGTCCGTTCGAAGTCGTGAAAGCGCTCATAGCTGAGCGCGATCGAACGCCGGATCGAGCGCCCGGCGTTGTTCACGAGCATGTCCACGCCCCGGTGATCGGCCAGGACGCGCTCGATCAAGCGCTCGACCGAATCCATGTCCGAGATGTCCGCGGCGTACACGTACGCGATCCCACCGGCGGCCACGATCTCGGCGCGGACTTCCTCCAGCTTCTCGACGTTACGCGCCACCAGCACGGGCACTCCGCCCGCGGCGGCGACCTTCAGGGCCGTCGAGCGCCCGATCCCCGAAGACGCGCCGGTGATCATCACGTGCTTGCCGTCGAGCGTCGCCTTCAAGGTCCGCCGTTTGGACAGGTCCGGGTCCATGCGTCGCTCCCAGTAGTCCCACAGCCGCGCCGCATACTCGCGCACCGGCGGCGGCTGTTCGAGCGGCGTCCCAGCCAGCGCGAGCTGGGCCTCGTGCGTGTCGAAGCGCGGCACCAGCTCGACGTGGCCGAGGACCTCCTCCGGGATGCCGAGATCGCGCAGCACCAGGTTCTTGGCCTGACGCCACGGCGGCAGCGCAAGCGCCAGCTGCAGCGGCCACTTCGGCAGCGCGTCGGTCAGACCTTTACCGACCGTGATCTGGAATCGCGGCGCGTGCGCCGCGGCGGCGAGCTCGTTGATGACCTCATCGACGCGCTGGGTGCGTGGATCGGTGAGGTGAAACGCCTTGCCATCCAGGTCCGGCTCGTGCGCGATGTGCTCGAGCGCACCCGCCACCCAGTCCACCGGCACGATGTTCGTGAAACCGAGATCCAGGCCCACGAGCGGCGCCCACTCAGGGAGCAGCTGGCGCATGCGCTGGATCGCCTTGAAAAAGTAGTAGGGGCCGTCGAGCTTGTCCATCTCGCCCGTGCGCGAATCCCCCACGACGATTCCCGGTCGGTAGGCTCGCCACGGCACGTAAGGCTGCTCGCGCACGATCCGCTCGGCCTCGAACTTGGTGCGGTGATACGCCGAGGGGAGCTTCTGCCCCTCGTCGAACATCTCCTCGCTGAACGTTCCCCGATAGGTCCCGGCGACGGCGATCGACGACACGTGGTGCAGACGATCGACCTCGAGCGCGCGCCCCAGCTCGACGGCGTGCGTGGTGCCGCCCACGTTCACCGCCGTGTTCTGCTCGGACGGCGCCGTCATGTCGTAGATCGCGGCCAGGTGGAAGAAGTGCTCGATCTTGCCCCGCAGCTCCTCGACCTGGAGCTTCTCGACGCCCAGCAGCGGTTTGCGGAGGTCTCCCACGACCGGCTCGACACGCTTGGCCTGCGCCGCGCCGAGCGTCGCCTGCCAGTGCGCTATCAGGTCGTCGAGCCTGCCCTGTGAGCTTTCGCGCACGAGCACATACACCGTGCCCTGGCGCTTCTCGAGCAGCCGTTCCGTCAGCCGCCGCCCGATGAAGCCGGTAGCGCCCGTCACGAAGTAAGCCATCGTCAGCTGAGCATATCCGTCAACGCCCTGCGGCCGTCGTCATGCCGGTGCCGAGCCTGCATCTTTCCGTGCAGCGACGTTACACGCCAGCGCCTGCGCCGCCGCGGCCCTCGCCGGCGGCGAACCGTGCCGCCCCGCGAGCTCCCTCTTCGAACACATCCGGCCCGGACTGCGCCTCGAGCGCCAATCCCTGCTCGAGGCTCAAGCCGAAGCCCTCGATCGCGGCACGGCGATCGGCCAGCATCGTGCTCTGGGGAAACCCGGCCAGACCCTCGGCGATCGCGAGCGCTCGCTGCAGGTGCGCGCCGGGCGGGACGACCTCGGTCAACATTCCGATCGCGAGCGCCTCGCTCGCCCCGATCATGCGACCGGTCAGGATCAGGTCGAGAGCCCGTCCCATTCCGACAATCCGAGGAAGCCGCTGCGTGCCGCCGTCGATCAGGGGCACTCCCCAGCGGCGCTCGGGATAGCCCAATGTCGAGTCCTCGGTGGCGATGCGCAGATCGCACCACAGCGCCAGCTCGAGCCCGCCAGCCAGACAGAAACCCGAGATCGCGGCGATCGTCGGCTTTGACGCGGTCAGGCGCGTGAAGCCCATCGGGCCCTCACGCGAGGACAGCCTGCCAGCCATCGTCTCGGTCGCCTTGAGGTCGGCGCCCGCGCAGAACGCCACGCCGCCCGCCCCGGTCAGCACCATCGCCCGCGCATCCTCGTCGTCCTCGAAGCGCATGTACGCCTCATACAGCAGCCCGGCGGTGGGCCCATCGACGGCGTTGCGCCGATGCTGGCGATCGATTGTGATCACAGCCGCGGCTCCCTGCCGCTCGTAGCGGACCGCCTCGGGCTCGTTCATCCGTGCAGCTGGCGGGCCGGCCCTACCAGCCGCCGCGCCACTCGATCTCGCCGAGCTGCTTCTTGGCGGCTTTGCGCTCCGCCTTGCGCTTTTCCAGGACTTTCTGGATCAGGCTCATCACGAGCACGAACGTCGGAAAGAAGATGATCAGGATGAAGCCCGCGTCCGTGACCACTTTGTCGTTCGTCGCTCCGTACAGCCCGCGACCATCGTGTTCTGCCATCGCCGCCGGCGCCAGCACGAGCGAGAGGAGCAGGAACGAGCCGCACAGCCCGATCAGGCGGTGCAGCGTGCAGGAACGGGTGCGCGTCATCGATGCGGATCGTAGCGCAGGGTGGAGCAGGTATGACCGCGACGGGGCTGTGGACTTGGGCGGGTCTTGTGAACGGCATCCGGCCTTCTAGCAGCGGCGACCTCCGCTTCTCGCTAGATATGTGACCGCTGCGGTCGCCGCTGCCGTTACCACGGCCGGCCATCCGGGCCGGCCCTAGTATCACCGCCATGGCGGTGATGATCGCGTCGGACTTGCACAAGGACATGGCTGGTCGGCCCCTGCTCCGTGGGGTTTCGTTCAAGCTCGAGCGGCGTGAGCGCATGACGGTCGCCGGGCGCAACGGAGCCGGCAAGACCACGCTGCTGCGGATGCTCGCGGGGGAGGAGTCGATCGATCGCGGCACGGTCAGCCTGGCGAAGGGCACGCGCGTGGCGCTCCACGACCAGCGTCCGCCGCGCGATCGCGATCGCGTTTTGCGCGACTACGTGCTGTCCGGGTGCACCGATGAGCTGGAGATCGAGGCCGAGCTCGCGGAGCTCGAGCGCGCCATGAGCGCCGGTACGTCCGATGATCAGACGCTCGAGCGCTACGCGCGCGCCCAGGCGCGGCTCGAGGCGCGCGGAGGCTATCTGTGGCGCGAGCGCGCCAACGCGATGGCCCGCGGCCTGGGCTTCGCCGACCGCGATCTGGACCGCACGCTCGACACCTTCTCGGGCGGCCAGCTCACCCGCGCCTCGCTCGCGCGCGCGCTCGCCACCGGCGCGGACCTGCTGCTGCTCGACGAGCCGACCAACCATCTGGACATCGAGTCCTTGGAGTGGCTCGAGCAGACGCTCGTCAAACTCGACTCCGCGATCGCGCTGGTGGCGCACGATCGCTGGTTCCTGGAGGCGGTCGGCACCTCGGTGCTCGAGCTCGAGGCCGGCCGCTCGCGCTTCTTCGCGGGCACCTGGGCAGCCTGGCGGCGCGAGCAGGCCGCTCGCGAGATCGCGCTCGGCAAGGCGATCGATCGCCAACAGGCCGAGATCGCGCGCATGGAGCGCTTTGTCGAGCGCTTTCGCTACAAGGCCACAAAGGCGCGCCAGGCCCAGTCGCGCGTCAAGAAGCTGGCCAAGATGCAGACCATCGAGCGGGACCCGCGCGACCAGCGCAATCTCGAGTTCGCGTTCAAGCCCGCCGAGCGCTCGGGACGGGTTGTGTTCGAGCTGGTCGACGGCTGCGTTCGGATCGGCGGAGGCGATGTCGCCGGCGACGATCATGTTGCCCCGGGGCAGACCATGCGCGCGCGCTCACGCGTGCGCGCGGGCGCGCGCGCTCACGGCGGCGAGGACGGCGACGGCGAGGACGGTTCGGCCGGTCAGGACATCGCGGCTGCCGCTGACGAGTACGAGTCGGCGACCGGAGGCGTCACGCTGCTCGAGCACGCCGAGCTATGGCTCGAGCGCGGCGAACACGTCACGCTCGTTGGGCCGAATGGCTCGGGCAAGACGACCCTGATCGAAATGCTCGCCGGACGCCGTCCGCTGACCGGCGGCAGGCTCAGCACGGGCCACAACGTCAAGCTGGGCTACCTCTCGCAGCATGCCGACGAGCTCGACATGCGCGCACGCGCCGGGGGGAATCCCGACCCGAGCGTGCTCGAAGCCACCCAGCGTGCCACCGGCCTCACTCCCAACAAGGCACGTGCCCTGCTCGGGCGCTTCCTGTTCTCGGGCGAGCAGGCCGAGAAACCGCTGGCCGGGCTCTCCGGGGGCGAGCGCCGGCGCCTGTCGCTGGCGATCCTCGTCGGCGCGGCGCAGCCGCCGAACGTCCTGATCCTCGATGAGCCCACCAATCATCTGGACATTGAGAGCCGTGAGGCGCTCGAGGATGCGCTGCACGCGTTCACGGGCGCGATCGTGCTCGTGTCGCACGATCGTGCCCTGCTCGACGCGGTCGGCACACGCACTGTCGCGATCGAGCAGGGCACGCTGCACAGCTACCTAGGCGGCTGGCCCGAGTACGTGCGCGTCCGCGAAGAGCGTGCCACCGACACGGACGGCAACGGCGCCGTGGCTGCCTCGACGGCGCCCGCCGCTGCGGACGCCGGCTCAGACGGCGGCCCAGAGGGGGTCCGCGCAGAGGGTGTCCGCCCAGAGGGGGTCCGCGCAGAGGGGGTCCGTCGTCAGGGTCGAAGCGGGGCGGCCGCCAAGCGCAAGGCCAAGGGGCCGTCGAAGAACCGGCTCAGCGCCCAGGCCGAGGCCGAGCAGGCCGTGGAGGACGCCGAGGACGCGCTGCGCACGCTCGAGGATGAGCTGGCGCAGCCCGAGGCCTGGGCGACTCGCTATGAGTCGGCCAAGTCCGAGGCTCGCCATACGGCGGCCCGCAGAGCCGTCGACGAGGCCTATGCGCGCCTGGAGGCGCTGATCGACTGACCGGCTCGCGCGATCAGGCGTGCTGTCGGATCTCACCTGAGCCGCCGATGCCGGCCGCCGCGCTCTCGGACCCGCTGACAGCTGGGCCTAAGATCCTCGTGATGGAAAGCCTCAAGGTCCTGCGCAACGTCGCGATCGTCGTCCTGATCGCGGCCGCCGTCTATCTGCTTCCCGGTGGCGGGCAGGCGTCGCAGACGTTTCTGGGAGTCGTCTACATCGGCTTCGCCGTTGCGATCGGCTATCTCGGCCTGCGCTTCTATCGCGAACACCGCGTGGCGCTGCACTCGCTCGGCGATCTCCACCGCGGCGTCCTCTACGGCGCGATCGCGTTTGCCGTGCTCGCCTACGCAGCACGCGCGCGCATGTGGGAATCGGGACTCGGCGAGCTGCTCTGGTTCGTGCTCGTCGGCGCGATCGTCTACGCGTTCCTGGCCGTCTACCGGCACTGGCGCGCTTACTGACGGATCGCGGCGTCCGCGCTGCCGGGCTCGTTTCCGGTCCGGTCCTCGTCGGCGGGCTCGTCGCCCGGCAATCCACTGCCGGCAAGCTCATCCCTGACCGGGCCTTCGGCATAGGCCCGCATCGCTTCCATGACGGGGCCCAGACGCAGCCCGCGCGCGGTCAGGCGGTACTCGACGGTCGGCGGGCTGGTGGGGATCACGGTGCGCCGCACCAGCCCTGCCGCCTCCAGATCGCGCAGCCGCTCGGACAGCATCCGGGGTGAGATGCCCGCGACGGCGTCCGCGAACTCGTTGAAGCGCAGTGCTCCTGCGAGCGCCGCGTAGATGATCGACAGCTGCCAGCGCCGCTCCAGGAGGCTCGCGGCTTCGCGAACCTCCACCGGAACGGGCTGGCAGCGGCGCTCTGGACGGCGTGACATCGCCGCGCCCCTCAGGAGCTGACGGGACTCGGCGCCTCGTCCCGTGCGGGCGGCTTGCTCGCTTTACGGCGCCCGCCATCCGTGCCGGTCTTGGGCTCGGCGGCCGAGCTGTCCCGCGCGGGCTCGAGCGCGCGATCGAGCACCTCGTCGACGGTCATCACCGGATGGAACGCCATCTGGTCGCGCACCTCCTCGGGGATGTCGTCCAGATCGCCGCGGTTTCGCTCGGGCAGGATCACGTCGGTCAGCCCGGCGGCGTGCGCCGCCAAGGCCTTCTGCTTGAGGCCGCCGATCGGCAGCACCCGACCTTGCAACGTGATCTCGCCGGTCATCCCGACCGTGTGCTTGACCGGCCGTCCGGACAGCAGCGAGGCCAGCGCGGTCACCATCGTCACGCCCGCGCTCGGCCCGTCCTTGGGGATCGCGCCTGCGGGCACGTGCAGGTGGAACCCGCGGCCCTCGAACGCGCTCGGCTCGATGCCCAGCTCCTCGGCGTGCCCGCGCACGTAGGAGAGCGCGATCTGCGCCGACTCCTTCATCACGTCGCCGAGCTGGCCGGTCAGCACCAGGCCGCCGCCGGATCCGCCATCGGACTTCATCGAGGTGGCCTCCACGAACAGCACGTCACCACCGGTGCCGGTGACCGCGAGACCCGTCGCCACGCCCGGGGTCGCCGTTCGCGACGCCGACTCCTGGAAGAACTTCTGGCGGCCGAGCGCGTCGCGCACGGCATCGATGTCGATCGTGACCGGCGCCTGGACAGACGCCGAGGCGATCTTCGTGGCCGTCTTGCGCAGCACCGTGCCCAGCTCGCGCTCGAGGTTGCGCACCCCGGCCTCGCGCGTGTACTCGGCGATGATCGTCTTCAGCGTCTCATCCGAGATCTCCACCTCGTCCTCGCGCAGGCCGTTGCGGTCGCGCTGGCGCGGCCACAGGTAGCCCTTGGCGATCGCGAGCTTCTCCTCGGAGGTGTAGCCGTCGAAGCGGATCACCTCCATGCGATCGAGCAGCGGACCGGGGATCGTGTCCGCGACGTTCGCCGTGGCCAGGAACATCACCTGGCTGAGGTCGAGCTCGACGTCGAGATAGTGATCGCGGAAGGAGTGGTTCTGCGCAGGATCGAGCACCTCGAGCAACGCCGAAGACGGGTCGCCGCGCCAGTCCGCGCCGACCTTGTCGACCTCGTCGAGCAGGATCACCGGGTTCATCGTGCCCGCGTCTCGCAACGCGCGCACCAGGCGTCCCGGCAGCGCGCCGATGTAGGTCCGGCGGTGTCCGCGGATCTCGGCCTCGTCACGCACGCCGCCGAGCGACATGCGCACGAACTCGCGACCGGTCGCACGCGCGATCGACTCGCCGATCGACGTCTTCCCGGTTCCGGGTGGACCGATCAGCGTGAGGATCGCCCCCGACTTGGGATCGACCTCGATACCGCGATCCTGGCGCAGCTTGCGCACCGCCAGGTACTCGGTCACCCGGTCCTTGACGTCCTCGAGACCTGCGTGATCGGCGTCCAGCACCGCACGCGCTGCGACGGGATCGAGGTGCTCCTCGGAGCGCTTGCTCCAAGGGACCGCGATCAGCCAATCGAGATAGGTGCGGATCATGCTCGACTCGCCGGTCTGCTCGCCCATCCGCTCGAGTCGCGAGAGCTCTTTGAGAGCCTGCTCCTCGACGGCCTCGGGCATCTCGGCGGCCTCGATCTTCGAGCGGTACTCCTCGACGATCGAGCCCTCGTCTTCGCCCAGCTCCTTGCGGATCGAGTCCATCTGCTTGCGCAGGAAGTACTCGCGCTGCTGCTTCTCGGCGCCCTCCTGGACGTCCTCGCGGATGCGCTTGCGCACCTGCAGCTCGGCCAGGCTCTCGCGCTGCAGCTTGACGGCCAGCTCGAGGCGCTCGGTCACGTCGAGCGTGCGCAGCAGCTCGACCTTCTGCGTATAGGAGAGGTTGGGGGAGTAGCCCGCGGAGTCGGCCAGCGTGCCCGGCTCGGCGATCGCGCGCAGGAACGCGGCGATACGCCCGTCGTCGCCGCGCAGCTCGAGGATCTCCTCGACCGTGGCGCGGTACTCGCGCTCGAGCTCGCGCGTGCGCTTGTCCACCGGCACCTCATCGGGCCGCTCCTCGACCTCGACCCGCAGCTCGCCGCCGGCGCCCGTCTGGGCGGCGCCGATCAGCGCGCGGTGCTGACCGGAGAGCGCCACGGCGTTGCCGCCGCCGGGCAGGCGCACGCGCTCGGTCACCTCGGCGACCGTGCCGACCTCGAGGAACTCGCTCTCGTGGCGCGGCACCAGCACGACGCGCTCGTCGTCGCCGACCGTCTCAGTGAGGGTGATCCCCATGTTCGGGAACACCACCGTGTCCTCGAGCGGGATCAGGCGCAGCACCGGCTTTGGGGCCTGGGAAGGTGTGGTGCTTGGTGTGTCTGGGGATGGCGTCATGGGTATGGGCTCCATATCTGCTTACGAAAGTGTAGTTAGTATAGCGCGGGGTCGTTGCTTGCGCAAGTACTTGGGATAGGAGGGTGCTGCGGGCTAGATGGCCGCGAATGGCCCAAACTTGTCGGTCCCGGCGCTGCCCTTAAGGTCGGCCTGGGGCCGGTAGGCGGCCGGTCGTCCAGCGCGGAGCCGCGGTCGAGATCGGGGCTCGGTCTACCTCTCGTGCGTCGGTGTGGGTGGCGGGCGTGGTCGTCGGGGCGAGCCGGGTGCGCGCGCCGGGTGGGGACCTCGGGATGGCGGCGAATGGCCCAAACCGGGTCGGTCCTGACGCCGCCGCGGACCCCGGCTCTGTTGTCCGTACCGTCGTCCGGCTTGATCGCGGTGTTCCTATCGGCCGTCGTGGCGAAAACGTCACGCGCTGCTGGTTAGGAGATGCCGCTGCGTACGGCTTGGACGGCTGCTTGGATGCGGTTTTCGAGGTGGAGCTTGGCGAGGATGCTGGCGATGTGGTTGGCGATGGTGTTCGTGCTGACCGAGAGGTCATACGCGATCTCGTGGTTGGTGCGGCCGCTGGCGAGTTGGGTGAAGATCTCGAGCTCTCGCTCGGTAAGGGCGGCGCGGATCGCGGTCGCTGTGCTACCACTCGTCTTGACGGGGAGGTCTAGCTCGCGGATGCGCTGCAACAGCTTCCCGGCGACCTGAGGGGAGAGCACGGATTCCCCGGCCGCGGTCGCTATGACGGCGTTGATGATCGCCTCGGGCGTCGCGGTCTTGAGGATGTAGCCGCTGGCGCCGGCGATGATCGCTTCGACGACGCGGTTCTCCTCTGAGCGGGTCAGCACCAGGACGCGCGAGGCTGGAGCGAGCAGCCAGACCTGTTCGATTACCTCGACGCCTGAGATCCCGGGAAGCCGCAGGTCCATCAAGACGACGTCTGGGCGTGTGTCGAGCACGATCTCGATCGCGTCCTCTCCGTTGGCGGCCTCGCCGACGAGCTCGAGGCCGCTGCTGGATAGCGCTTGCGCGATCGCGCCGCGGATGAGTTGCTCATCGTCGACCAGCACGACCGTAGTCGGCCGTTGAAACATCGCGTGGGGGCTCTGTTCAGTCTGCGTGCGCACGCCACCGATTCCCGTCTCGGTTAGATCTACCCATGTTCCCAACCTCGGACACCTCGAGCCGGCAAGCAGTGCTCAGTAGTTAGATCGAACTCTCGGCCAGCCCGAAAGTTCGTTCGTTCGAACCATTCACAGCGTTGTCGTCGCGGCGTACCGTCGAGCGGAGGTTTATCTCCAGAGCCAGCCGTGCTGGCGACCAAGCACCGAGCGGAGCACGCCGTGACGACCAACGGGAAAGAACGAAGCATGCATCCCTCGACCAGGCGCTTCGGTCGCGGCCGGATCACCGGTCTGACACTGATCGCCGTCCTCGCGCTCGGGCTCGGCTACCTCGCCTTCGCCGGTGGTTCTACGGCCGTCTCCGTGCCAGCCGGCGCGCATGCGGGCCAGCTGACGCTCAAAAGCTGTACCTACGACACCGAGAAGGGCGCCTACGCCGCCGACTGCGGAACGCTCGTGGTGCCCGAAAACCGCGCCGACCCGCACTCGCGGCTGATCGCGCTGCCGGTGATCCGGATCCGTGCGCATTCGGCGCGCCCGGGCGACCCGATCTTCCGCCTGGAAGGCGGCCCCGGCGTCACGAACATGAAGTTCGCAGACGCCAGTCGGTTCACCGCCAACCACGACGTCGTCCTCGTCGGCTACCGGGGCGTCGACGGCTCCGTCCGGCTCCAGTGCCCGGAGGTCGAGTCGGCCCTCGAGCACTCCGCCGACTTCCTCGGCCAGAAGTCCCTCGATGCCTACTCGAACGCGTTCCGCTCGTGCGCGAAGCGGCTCCAGGCAGACGGCGTCGATCTCGCCGGCTACACACTCCCCGAACGGGTCGAGGACCTCGAGGCGGCACGGAAAGCCCTCGGCTACCACCAGATCGACCTGTTGAGCGAAAGCGCGGGCACCCGCACCGCGATGATCTACTCCTGGCGCTACCCGACCGCCATCCACCGTTCAGTGATGATCGGCGTCAACCCCCCCGGCAACTTCATCTGGCACCCGAAGACGACGGACGAACAGATCGGCCGCTACGCCAGCCTCTGTGCGCAAGACGCGACGTGCCACAAGCGCACCGGCGATCTCGCTGCGACGCTGGAACGGACCGTCGCGCACATGCCGAGCCGCTGGTTGTTCTTTCCGATCAAGAAGGGCAACGCACGGATCGCCAGCTTCTTCGGACTCATGGAGACGACGGAAAATGCCTCGCCGCTCTCCGGACCGATGACCCTGGACGCCTGGCTCTCGGCCGCCCACGGTGACTCGAGCGGGCTCTGGTTCGAGTCGCTCCTCGCCCAGATCGCTTTCCCGACGGTGTTTGTCTGGGGCGACGTCGCGGCTGTCGGAATGGCTGACAACCAAGCTGTCGAGCGTTACTACTCGTCAAGCGAACACGACGGCCCCTCGATTATCGGCAACCCTGGGACGGAATTCCTCTTCGGCGGCGGAGGCCTCGTGCACGCATGGCCGGCCAACCCGGCCGACAACGAATACACCCATGTCCAGACATCGAACGTGCAGACGCTCCTGATCGGCGGCAGTCTCGACTTCGCCACCCCGCCCCAGGTTGCGACCAAGGAGCTCCTCCCCTACCTGCCCAACGGCCACCAGGTCATCCTCGCCAACTTCGGCCACACAACCTCCTTCTGGACCGAACAGACCAAGGCGAGCACGCACCTGATCAACACCTACCTCGACACAGGCAAGGTCGACGCCTCGCTGTACAAACCGCAAGCGGTCAAACTCACGCCCGAATCCACACAGACCGGACCCGCCAAGGCCATCGCCGGCGCGATGATCGGCTTCGGACTCCTCACGATCTTGTCACTGCTACTGATGTGGCGCCGGGCGCACAAGCGCGGCGGCTTCGGGCGCAAGGCGAGCTCGATCCTGCGCTCCGTCTACCTGCTGGTACTCGGCCTCGGCGGATGGTTCATCGGCCTGATCATCGTGCTGGTGGCTTTCCCGACAGTCCCCCTCGAAAGCGAGCTCATGGCTGTCCTCTTCATCGGCACGCCGATCGGCCTCGGCACCTACTTGGCCTGGGTCAACTGCGACCGGGCGGCCAAAGCCACGAAGATCGGGTTCGGGGTCGCGCTGACGGGCGCTCTCGTCGGCGCGCTGCTGGGGTTCAACGCAACGGCCGGGCTCATCGCGGTCATCACCACGATCATCGGGGCAGCTGCCGCTGCGAACCTCGGCCTGATCGCCCTCGACGTCGCACGAATCGGCGAGCGGCCGGAGACCCGCTCCGCCCATCGCCAGTCCAGCGCCCATCGCCGTTCCAGCGGTCGAACACTGAAACGACCACGGACAACGATGCAATGAAGGTCTCAACGCTCGAGAACCCACGAGAACCGAAGAAGACGAGACCAGCAATCACCGGAGTCACAGACGAATGGCCTCGACATGAAGTCGAGGCTCTCGCTGCTCTGGATCTTCTACATGTTCAACGCGGCCTACATCGATGTCACCGCGCTGTACTACAGCGTGTTCATCAACCACTCGCCAAAGGTCCATTACACTCAAGCATTCCTACTACTAGTCCCGCTGGACGGAGCGCTCCTCATCGCTGTGCTGCTTTTCTACTGGCGGCGGGTGCACTTGCTAGGGGTCAGCTCGCCCTTCTTCCCGACGAGGATCAACCAGCTCCTCCCGTGCGTACTCGTTGTGTTCGTCGGGGTGACCGACATCTCGCAGCGTGCGATCCACGCCTATTCGTTTCGCTGGTGGGAGCTGGTTGCCGCAGCCTTCCTCATTGGCGTCGGGTTTTGGTTCCGCCGCCGACGTGTGGAAGTGGCAATGGAGGACTGGCCCGACCCCCTGAGTTCGGTCCGTTGCTTGTGAGAGTTCTAGCTGTCCATGATGATGGACGAGGAAGGAACTCAGATGAAGCGACGCAGGCACACGCCGGAGCAGGTCGTTCGCAAGCTGCGCGAGGCGGAGCGGATGCTCGCCGAGGGCAAGACGATCCCCGAGGTCGCCAAGGCGCTCGAGGTCTCCGAGAACACGTTTCACCGCTGGCGCGCGCAGTACGGCGGGATGAAGGCCGACGACGTGAAGTTGTTGAAGGAGCTGCAGCGCGAGAACTCCCAGCTCAAGCGCATCGTCGCGGACAAGGAGCTCGAGATCGACGCGCTGAAGGAGGTGGCGAAGGGAAATTGGTAGGCCCGGCCCGGAGGCGCCAGGCGGTCCTGATGCTTCGGGATCGCAAGGGCCTCTCCGAGCGTCGGGCGTGCCAGATCGTCGGGCAGCACCGCTCCACGCAGCGCCGTAAGCCGTGCATCGCGGCGGATGATGCGGCGCTTCGCGCCCGCCTTCGCAAGCTCTCCAAGGACCGCCCGCGCTGGGGATATCGGCGAGCACACGCGCAGCTGCGCGAGGAGGGCTGGCAGGTCAACCGCAAGCGCGTGCAGCGCCTGTGGCGCGAGGAGGGCCTGCGCGTTCCCGCTCGCCGGCGCAAGCGCCAGCGCTTGGGCGAGTCCACGGTGGTGGCCAAGCGCCTGGCCGCAGAGCGCCCCGATCACGTGTGGGCCTTGGATTTCCAGTTCGACCAGACCGGCGACGGGCGCATCCTGAAGCTCCTGCACATCGTCGACGAGTTCACCCGCGAGGCGCTCGAAGTCGGCTGCGAGCGGCGCATCGACGCGGACGAGGCGGTCAGCCGGCTGCAGCGGATCGTCGAAGAGACCGGCAGGGTGCCCGCCTTTATCCGCTGTGACAACGGCCCGGAGCTGACCGCAAACGCGCTGCGGGACTGGTGCCGCTTCTCCGGTGCCGGCAGCGCCTACATCGACCCGGGCTCGCCCTGGCAGAACGCCTACGTCGAGAGCTTCGGCTCCCGGATCCGCGACGAGCTGCTCGCAGTCGAGCAGTTCTCCTGCCTGGCCGAGGCGAAGGTCATGGTCGCCGACTGGCGCGAGGATTACAACGAGCGCCGGCCGCACTCCGCGCTTCAGATGATGGCTCCCACCAAGTTCGCGAGGGCCTGGCGCCAAGCGCACGAGCAGGGCAAGGTGATTCCCTTCGCTGACCCGGCCGGGACCCTCACATCGCCCGAGAACGCCTTCCTCTCAGCAGCGATCAGTGAAAAACAGTCAGAACCGCCCCTGGGGGGCGATCGCGCCGCGCCCGTCGCGTTGCTCCGGTCGCCCTCCGGGCTCCCTCCGCAACGCGACGGCACCCCTACCCTTCACCAACACAACAGCCAACCGCTCTCACAGCAGGTGGACCGATGAACGGGGTCCGGCCAGGACGCTGACTTGCGTCCGAGCGCATAGCCCACGAGCGCTGCGTCGAAAGTCGGCGGTCGAGCTGGCCCACCTTGGAGCGCGGACCCGAAGCGCGGACCGGAGCCATCGGCGAGCAAGGACCGCCGCTGTGGGCGCAGGCCGGGCCAAACCAGAGGCCGCCACCCTAAAGGCTGGCCGACAGTCTACGGAGGGTCACTCACACCCTGAGCGCGGCCGGCGCTGGCGGCGGGAAGGGTGCTGGCGGCGGAGCCCGGCGCTGCGGCGGGAGTGGGCGCTGTGGCTGGGCCGCGAGCGACGGCGTGGCAGAACGCCGGTCGCGTATCGGCCCGCGCCGACGCTGGAGCTGGAGCCGACGGGTTTTGAGCCATTCGCGGCCACCCCGGGCTCCCTACCCGGCGCGCACACCAGGCTCGCCCGACGACCAGATTCGCCACCCACACCGACGCACGAGAGGCAGACCAAACCCCGATCTCGACCGCGGCTCCGCGCTAGCCGGTCCTCGGGGGCCGGGGGCAATGCCGGGTCGGACCAATGTCCCGGTTTTGCGCCATCTAGCGCCGCGTAGACGTCCGCCGGGATCGAGAGTCCGCCCTGCAGCAGCGCCAGCGCGATCGTCCCGCAGCCAACGAGGCCGGCATTCGCACAATCACGCTCGCTTCGCGTGGCGCCATGGAGCTTTCGCAGGCGAGTTCTCTCGTCCATGTGGCGAGACAAGTCTCGTCCATGTGGCGAGACAAGGGTAGCTTTGCGCGGCTGTGCCCATCTTGCGCAGTCTCAGCGGTCCTGCTCAGATCGCCGACACTGACAAGGCGCAGGTGATTACGGCGACGGCCTCGGGTGTCATCGCCCCTGGCTCAGGCGTGGGAGGAGCCGGCACAACCGTGGCGCTCGGCGGTCGGCTGCTTCATGTAGAAGTGGGGCATGGCGAGCGATCCCCTGAGCGGTCGCGTCGCAGTTGTGACGGGCGTCAGCAGACGGGCCGGCATCGGCTTCGCGATAGCGAAGCGGCTTCTTGCCGGCGGGCGCATATGGCCTAACTCGATAGACCGAGCTTATCCTCAACAAATCGCCTGCGTGTGCTCCAGGCCGGGCGGCGCGACCGCCCGGCTCCAGAAGGATTACACAGGCAATCGGTGGGGCTCTCGGCAAGCCGGCCGCGTTTCTTGCCCGGCTCGGCTGCCGAGAGCCGCCTCCGTTATCCGCGAAAGCGTCCCTGCCTAGTCATCGGGCCGCTCGCGTCGCGTGAGCAAGCCCCCGTCAAGCGGTATAGCCGTATTCGCTGAAACTCAGGACACCTTCTTCCACAAGCGAGAGCTGAATGGCCCCGGAGAGTACTGCCGGTTTGCCGTTCACAGCGAGGCTACTGGCCGCCAGCGGCGTGGCCGGCGCAACAAGCTTGCCTCCTTCGATCCATTCCGAGTCGATTATGCCCTTGAACTTGTACTTCCCCGACGCCGTGCAACCCTTCGCCACGACAGCGGTAGCGTTGCCATGGATTTGCACCGTGGGGAGCAGAACAATCCCTTCTTCCTGCGCTTTTTTTTCTTCAGCGGCCGTCCAGTCGCTTTCGTCCTTGTCGGGGGCGTCCCCCATGACGATTTTGAACCCAGGACAGGGCTGTTCCGTAACGCTGCAGTTTTCAAGCGTGCTCGTGAACTTTCCATCTCCGAATACATTGCCCTCTACCTCTCCGGTTCCGGTCCAGCCAGAGCACACGAATTCCGGACCACCCGACACAGTGATCACTGTTGCAGCTTCGGCAGTGAACGCAAAGCTGCGGGATTCTTTCTTGGCTAGCGGCACTCCGTTCACGGTCCAGTCGCGCCTGACGAACTTTGCTTTCGTATTCGCGCCAGCCGAAGCCGAGGAGACCCCGAACACGCCCAACGCGAGTAGCGTCGCCGCCATAAATATTTGCTTTCGCATCTCTTATCCTCCTTGCTTTGACCGAGCGAGGAGAGCTATCGCACTCAGCCAAGCGCTTGCCCCCTGCCCCATGTGCTGGCGTCCTGTCGGATGGCCTTCCCTGACCCCTGCTTCTGATCCGTCAGAACCCGTAGGACCGGACACACGTTACACCCACGGCTTGGGCTGGGGGAGCCATGTCCACGACAGCGGAGCTGGCCCAAGCGGAGGTATCTGTTCAGGTCTCAACTGGCCCGCACAGCAGCGCAGTTTGACGCTTCGTCGTGGTGGCCATAACTACCCTGGCGCTGCTCATAGCTCGACCGTCGTGCACGGCCGCTTGCACTGGCAATCGGTGCAAGGTTCCCCTGCAAAACGGCGGAATCCTGGAATCCTGGAATCCCGCTCACGCCGGCCGCCTCCTGAGCTGCGTTCCCACATCCGAATCGGCGCTCCCCTAAGACAGGTCGTAGTGTCCCGTGACTGTCGGACATGGCGGCGCGGGTCGGCGTTGCGCGGACCCGGCGACGCCCACGAGCGCCCCAAACCCTTTCCCGCCCCACCGCGCTAGACCGCCGGCCGCGTATCGGCCACGGCAGCCTCGAGGTCAGGGGCGGCGCCGGGACCGACGAAGTTTGGGCCATTCGCGGCCATCCCAGAGTCCCTACCCGGCGCGCGCAGCGGCTCGCCCGACGACGAGAGAGCCGCTACCCACACCCGACGCACGAGGGACAGACCAAGCCCGGATCTCGACCGCGGCTCCGCGCTGGACGGCCGGCCGCGTACCGGCCCACGCCCGACCTCGGGGACCGGGCAGCACCGAACCAACCGGATTTGGGCCATTCGCGGCCATCTAGGGGTCTCTACCTTCCATCCCTTGCGCAAGTACTTCGAGGTCATCTCGTGATCGCGCTCCCAGAGCCAAAAATCGCCAGTTCGGCTGGTCGAGCAGGCTTCAGCTCGGCCAGCCTTCTCCGGGTCATCGGGGCGGCTCTGGATCGTCGAAGCTGACCTCGATGTTTTGCTCCTCCACGCGCTCCTGTACCTCCGCAGCCGAGGTGAGCGCACGCCTGTCGGCCTCGAGCAGGTGATCGCCGAAGAAGCTCCGCGGCCACAGTCGCCGCGCGCGCACGACGTTGATCTCGGCTGCGAGCACCGTCACCTGGGCGCCCAGATACAGCCATGCCAGCAGCCCCAGCACGAACGCGAACAGTCCCGAGGTCTGCCTGGCGTGGCGCACCACGTGGTCGACGTAGTAGCCGCCCACATGCTGCAGCAGCTGCCATAGCACCGCTGCGACGATCACTCCGGGGATCAGATTCCTCGTCTTGATCTCGTCACTGGTCAGCATCCGGAAGGCGGTGAAGAACAGCAGCAGGTTGACCGCCAGAGCCACCAGGACCCCGCCGAGCACTTCAACCAGCCCCGCCGTCTGCGCGGTCACGTAGCCCGCCGCGGTCGTCGAGACGATGCTGAGCACGCCCAGCAGCAACAGCAGCCCGGCGCCGCGCAAACGCCAGATCAGGAAGTTCGGGCGGCGCTTGAAGGGGATGTACCAGACGTGGTTGAACGCGTTCTGGGTTGCGCCGGTGATACCGAGACCCGCCAGCATCGAGCCAACCACGCCGATCGCCAGGGCCAGCGCACTGCCTTTGAGCGAGTGAACGTTGCTCTGGAGTTGGTTGCCGATGATCGGAAACTGGCTGAGAGTCGAGTGCAAGACGCTCTCCTGCGCGCTCGGGTTGCCCTCGAGCACGAAGCCGAGGATCGTCACGAACACGAGCAGCAGCGGGAACAAAGAGAAGAACCCGTAATAGGCGATCAGCGCCGCCAGCTGGCTGGCCTGATCGTCGCTGAACTTCTTCACGACCGCCGCGAGGAAGCTCAGCCGAGGGCGGTGCTGCTGGTAACGGTCCACGGCCCGCAGGCGATCGTCGAGGCTCATGGACGCAACTGGTGGGGGGGTCTGCACGCGGCCCGATGCGACATGCATGCGTGTCTACCCGATCCCACGTTCCGGCGCGAGCTGGGCAGAGCCTCGCCGACGAGCTTGCGCACGTATCGGCGTCCGAGCGCCGGCGCCTGCTCGCCGTCCACCGCCGGCGCCTGCGCTGGCAGGACCTCGAGGACTGCTACAGCCAGGCCACGCTCGAGTTGCTCCACCAGGCGCGACGCGGGACGCTGCGCTGCTCCAGCCGGGTCCACCTGCGCAACATCCTCGAGCAGCGCTTCCTCTCGCGTGTCCACGATCGCCGGCGTGCTCTCGGCGGCCGCAGTCCTGGCCAGGCGCTGCTCGACGGCGCAATCCCGCTTGGCGTTCCGGGCGAAAGCCAGCTGGAGATCGTCGACGGACGCGCTGATGTCGAGCGACGCGCGCTGCTGCGCTTCGAGCTGCGCTCGCTCGAGCGGGCTTCGTATGTGTTGAGCACGGACCAGCGCCTCGTCCTTTGCTGCCAGATCATGCAGATGAGCCGCGGCGATTTTTGCAGCAGGTTCGGCTGGTCGCACGAGAAGTACCGCAAGGTCGCCCAGCGCGGTCGCGCTCGTCTGCGCAGCGAGCTGTCAGCAGCCGAGTCCTGTCCCGGTGCGCCGGCTGCGTCGGAGAAGGCAGCAGGGACAGACCTATGAAGACATCTCCCCCCAGCCATAGGAAAGGCCCTTGGGACGCCGCCGGTCGATCGGACGGACGACTGCGCGGCGACACCCATCCGCGCGCAGGCGGTCGGAAGCCGGACGCCTTCCCGTCTCGGCTCCCGGCCGCTCGCGTGGTCACGCGCGCTCCGTGCCCTGGCTACCGGGTACTCAGTGAGGACGCGTACCTGGCGGGCGTCGATCTGAACTTTGGCCCGCTCGCCCCGGTCGCCGGCGCCGGTCGCCGGGGGCGCACGCTGCACCGCCTCGCCGGCGCCGCTGCGCTCAGCGGGGCTATCGGTGCGGGCATCGGTGCCGTCGCGCTGGCTGCGCGACGCCCGGCCCGGACCGATCGTCACGACACCGCCTCCGGGCTGTTGGCGCAGCGATCCCCGCGCGACGAGAGTGGCCTCGCGCGAGGCTCTGTGGGGGCGGTGCCGGCAGCGTTGCCGAGGTCATCCTCGCCGTCTGCGCGTAGCAGGCCGCTGCTATCCGCCACATCCGTTCGCCAGCCGGCGCGCGCGAGGACGTCTGAGCGCACGGACCTGACGCCTCGCCTCGGTACCGTCGGCGCGCGACGGCCTGCGACGGCACCGAGGATGGCCAGTCCGGCTGACGGCCCGACGCGAGCGGCCGAGAGCGCTGAGTGGACACGGGCCGTGCCGGCCGCGATCGAGCAGACCGGGTCGGGGGTCGCCGCCGGCAGCGCCGGGACCGGAACGGACCGGGCCAGCGCTGGCGACGGGCAAATGGCAGGCGCGGGCCCTGCCCTACGGCAAACGGCCCGAATCGGCCCGGGCGAGCAGCAGACGGACGGCGTCCCGAGTGCCGCGTCGGCGCCGGCCAACGCCGCGCCGGCCACGGCCGACGCACAAAGCCAGTTCGGGTTCGAACACTGAGATGCGCGAGCGCCCAGAGCGAGACCGTGAGGTGATCGGCCCGCGAGCCCGCGTGACCGTCACCGCCAAGCCGTTGTGGCGCCTGCGGCTGGCGCGTGAGCTCCCTCGGTATCTCGTGTGCGGGCTCTCGCTCGCGGGCATGCTCGCGAGCGTGCGCTTCGCGATCGCGCCGCCGCAGTCGGGCGCCGTTTCAGCGCGGGTCGCCGCACCTGTCGCCGACCTCGCCGCCGAGGGCTATGCGCAGCAGTTTGCGCGCGCCTACCTCACCTGGGAATCCGGCGATCCAGAAGCTCACCGGGTGGCGCTCGCGACGTTCATCGGACCGGGCATGGAACCGGGCGCGGGCCTTCAGCCACCGGCGAGCGGGGAGGAGCAGGTGCAGTGGACCGAGATCGTGCAAGAACGTCCGGTCACAGCCGGTGAGCACGTCTACACCGTCGCCGCCCAGACCGACAGTGCCGGCCTGGTGTACCTGTCGGTGACGATCGCGCGCACCCCGGAAGGCGCGCTCCAGCTCGTCGGCTATCCGGCGCTCGTCGGAGCCCCCGACTCGGTGCCGGCGAACGCCGAGGCCGGACTGCGCGAAGTCGACGAACCGGCCCTCGCGGCAGTCGTCGAACGCGCTTTGCGCAACTACCTCGCGAGTCTGGGCGGCGAGCTCGCAGCCGACCTAGCGGCGGGCGCCCACGTCTCCCTGCCGGCCCGACCATTGAGCCTGGAAGGCCTGCAACGCCTCGACTGGTCGCCGGAAGGCGGGGATGCCGTCAGCGCGGTCGTGCAGGCCGAGGACGCAAGGGGCGTTCGCTACACGCTCGCCTACACGCTCGACATGACGCGCGTGGCCGACCGCTGGGAGGTGGCGGCGATCCAGGTCGATCCGGACACACCCGCCCAGTGAAAACCGTGCCATACGACAACGAGGAGCTTCGATGAGCGCGCTCTCCCGAATCGCCGCCGTGCTGGCGCTGTCCGCGCCGGTCGTCGTGCCCGCAAGCGTGCTCGCGGTCGTGCCCGCGGGCTCCGACGCGTCGATCGCAGCACCCGCGCCGACGAGCCAGCAGACCCAGAGCGGCGGTCAGGAAGGCACCTCGCTGGAATCGGCTGCGGCCAAGGCCGGCGACACCGGGCGGGCGGTCGCCATGAGCCTGATCGGGCTGGCCTTCGCCGTCGCCGCAATCGTGCTTGCCTTCCGCCGCGACTTCAAGGAGGCGGCTGGCGTGTTCGCCGTCGGGATCGTCTCGGTGCTGCTGGCCACGCCAACCGGCGTCAGCCTGCTGCAGGACACGGTCAACTCGCTGTTCGGCTCGCACTGATCGATGGAGATCCGCTCCTACCGCGCGGTCTTCGATCTCGAGCGCAGGATCTACCGAGTCGACCGGCTGCGCCTGAACCCGGGCGGAGTGCCGTTGCGCGGCATCGCCTACTTCCTGGCGCTGCTCGCGGCAAGCGCCCTAGCGAGCCGTGCACCCGGCCTATCTGCGCTGACCAGGCTCGTGCCCTGGTACTTGGCGTATGTCGCCGCGCCGGCAGCCGGCGCAGCCGTGCTCACGGCGATCAGGCTCGATGGACGGCCGTTTCACATCGCCGCGCAGGCGCTGGCGCGCCATCGCCTGACGCCGAGTCGCTCGACGTGTTGGCGTGCCTGTGAGCGGGGCCTGGTCGAAACCTCCAGCAGAGAGCCCGCCCGCTGGTGGCCACCCGAGCTCGTGCTGCTGCCCGACGGATCCGATGCGCGTCTGCGTCATCTGCGCTACGCGGGTCCAGGCGCGGTGCTCGTGAGGGTGAGTCACGAGCGCGTCGAGGCGGTCGGCCCAGTCATCGCCCGACGCGCGCGGTTGCGGCTGCGCGAGTCCGCCGACCCGCGTCCTCTAAACCCGGGTCAAGTGGTCGCGCTCGCGCGCGGAACACGTCTGCGCGTGAGCTGATGCGATGACCCCCGGGCCGCCGATCTCATTCGTGTACGGCAACTGCCTGTTCGGACGCTCCCTCGATGACGGCTGGGCCGCATTCGCCGTGCAAACGAGCTCCTATCAATGGCTCTCCGAGGACGGCAAGCGCGCGCGTCTGCTGGAGCTGCTCGGCGCGATCGAGGTGGTGCAAGCCGACCTGCAGATCCTGCGCGTCAGCCGAGCATGGCAGCTCGACAGCTACGTCGCCGAGCTGGAAGCAGGCGGCGGCGGGCGCGGCGGTGGCGGCGAGCTAGGCGCAGGAGGAGTGCCACGCAGGGGCGGCGAGGAAGGTGGTGGCGCCGAGCAAAACGAAGGAGGCGCGCCGGGTGGAGGCGGCGAGGAAGGTGGGCCCGACGGCGATGAACGTGGGCGCAACGATCGGGACGAGAGCGCACGTGCGCGCGCGCGTGCGTGCGTGCGTCGCGATTACTTGCAAGAGCACGAGCGGCGCCTGACCGACATCGGCCAGGCCAGGCCCGCTGTGTTTCTGATCGTCAGCCTGCGGGAGCCGACACAGGACGTCGCCGCGTACGTGTCGAAGGCCGCCGAAAGCACTCCTCGACAGTGGCTGGCCGAGCTCAGGCGCGCCGTGTCCGCGCGCGAGCGAGCCATCCTCACGGCCCACGAGCTCGAGCGAGCGCGCGTCAAGGCCGACCAGGTCCACGCTCGTCTGGCCGACTTCCTGCCCGTCAGGCCGGCGCGCGGCGTCGAGCTGCAGTGGCTCGTGAGGCGCGCCTTCTGCCGCGGTCTCGGCGAGCCCGAAATCGACGGCCTGCACGAGCCCAGAGCCCTCGTATTCGAGCGCAACGGAGAGGCGGTGCTGGCGCCGCTCGAGGGCGACGTGCTGCGCTGGATGGACTCGTATGTCGAGCACGAGCTCAGGCGCCTGCGCGTGGAGTCAGAGCTCGGCACCAGCTGGCAGGCTCAGCTGGTGCTCGGCGCCCTGCCCGAGCAGGCCACCTTCCCCGGGATCAGGGTCGAGCTCATGTTCGCGTCGCCCGAGAGCCTGCCATTCGGCATCGACCTCTCGCTGAACGCGCGCTACCTGCCCAACGCGCTCGCGCTGCGGATCGCCAGGCGGCGCATCCAGGACGCCGATCAGATCGTGAGGGCCGAGTCCGACGGTGACCAGGGGGTTTCGGACCTCGGCTATCAGCGCACCCAGCAGGCGCGCGACCTGCTGGCCTACCTGCAGGCGTCGAGCCGGCCGCCGCTGCTGCGGGCCACGCTCGCCGTCGCGATCGGCGCACGCGAGCCGGACGAACTCGAGGAGCGGGTGGAAATGGCCAGGCGCGCCTACGGCGAGATCAAGCTGCACCGGCCGCTCGGCGACCAGCTGCGGCTGTTCACGCAGCACCTGCCGGGTCAGCGAACGTGCGTGGCGGGCTACGAGGACACCCTCACACCCGAGCAGGTCGCCGCGATGATGCCGACGGCCACGCACGCGGTCGGCTCGCGAACCGGCTACTACCTCGGCTACACCCTGTCGGGATCGCGTCAGCCGGTCCGCTTCAACCTGCGCGAGGGCTCGGACAGCGACCGCAACGCCACGATCCTCAGCCTCGGGGCGCTTGGCTCCGGCAAGACCACGCTCGATCAGAAGCTCAAGTACGAGGGCTTCCTGCAGGGCGCCAGGGTGATCGACTGCGACCCCAAGGGCGATCACCGCTTCCACCTGCTCGACGAGGTCGCGCCACACACCGAATCCATCACGCTGAAGCCCGATCCGACGCTCCGCGGAGTGCTCGATCCGCTCCGCGTCGCGCCCGCGCATCTGCGCCAGGACGCAGCCGTGTCGTGGCTGCGCGACCTGCTCCCGGCTCGTGCCGATCCGGCATGGGAGACGGCCGTGGTCGCGGCCGTCGACCGTGTCCTGCAGCGCGCGCGCCAACCGACCTGTCACGAGGTCGTGCGGGCGCTCAGCGCAGGCGACGACACCGACATGAAGGTCGGCGCCACGCTGGCCGTCTACGCGCGCTCCGGTCTCACCCAGCTCGGCTTCGCCGACCCGCAGATTCGCCTCGCGCCCGTGGGGCAGAGCCAGGTCACCTACCTGCCGATCAGAGACCTGCCCGGGCCAGAGCCGGGCACGCGGCGCTCGGAGTACTCGCAGGCCGAGCGCATCGGCGCGCAGGTGGTCCGCCTGATCGCGATGTTCGCGATGCAGCTGCTCGGCTCCGAACCGGGACGTTTGAAGCTGTTTTCATTTGATGAGGGCTGGCGATTGCTGGGCGA
>Ga0335073_10000025_pt1 | contig 222528 bp, 178 predicted proteins | sample Lox_Sample_22_FD_207093 | JGI IMG/M metagenome (GOLD analysis project Ga0335073, IMG submission 207093) | Soil microbial communities from Loxahatchee National Wildlife Refuge, Florida, United States - Lox_Sample_2.2 | ecosystem: Environmental > Terrestrial > Soil > Wetlands | place: USA... | reverse complement strand
AGGCATCGGAGAACCGCTAACACTTTCTCAGCGACTCCAGATCGGTTGCGTTCGAGTGACACGGTCATAGCTGGCTTTTCTTAGGCTGAGGGATTCGCCTTCCCCATTCCCTGGCGACTGATCGACGATCCGCACCATAGCGCACGTGTATGCCACCATGAAGTACGGATATAGGTTGTATTCCGTAGAGGCAAAACACGCCCCCATAAGATAGGCCGCCAATCCAGCCCACAACGCTTGCGTGAAAAGCCGGAACTCAGGGTTATCGCGGTATGCCACCGACTTTCGCACCACCGCAATGTTCTTAAACGCGCTCGCGATTGCCATCAAGAACAGCACGAGCGCCAGAATGCCCGATTCCGCTGCGAGCTCCGTATAGGTGTTGTGAGCCACAACCCATCCCCGATCCACCAGAACGAAGCAACCCGGCCCCACGCCAAACACTGGGTGCGTCAGCGCCACCATCACGCTTTTCTTTAGTAATGCTTTGCGCGCTTCCAGCGATCCTTTGTCCCCGGAGCCCTCGACGTTTCCCATGAGAATACTTTCGACGCGCGCGCGATAGTGTGAGTTTGACAACGCTCCAGCCATGCCCACCAGCAAAATCGCAACCGTAGCTCCAACCAGGTAGCGGCGCTTTCCCTTGATGCCGTATTCCCACATGCAGACAACGAGACTGATGATGAAAGCCAGCAATCCGCTTCGAGAAAACGTCAGGACTACGCCCAAGGCCATGAATGCCAGCCCTACCGCCCAGAGCGCTTTCTTGAAGCCGCGGGCATTCAGCATAAACGCAAGGCCCAGGGGAAAGCTGATTGCAATGTTGATCGCGAGGTCGTTGGGGTTTTCCAGGATGCTTTTCTGCACTCCTTCCAGACGGCCATCCCGGAAATGGCGAAGCAAGATAGAAAAGAATGTCACCAGCGCAACCGCACTTACCTGTATCCAGAGTAGCTTGCGCAGTTCCCGCACGGTCACGACCGCCATGGCGATCAACATGGCCACGACCACGCCTTTTGAGAATTTGTCGAATACGGTGGAGAATGCTCCGCCCTTCCACAGCGCAAACGGGACGCACAAAGACATTTGTAGGAGCAAGAGCCATAGAATCTTGATCGCTCTCGGTACCTTGGTATTGCCCCCACTGGCCATCCCGACGATCAGCGCCACAATGCCAAGAACCCCCACGATTCTCGCCATTGGAATGTAGCTCAGCCCGGGGACGAAGTCCTCTGGCCGATAGTAGTAAAGGGCGGAAAACGTCACCAGCGCGCCGTAGACGAACGGGCGCCGTCCCTTGACGGCATGGGACTCCGCTTGCGCCCTCCACCCGCTGGCATTCTCTCCGCCCTTTGTCCATGTAGTCTGAATTGACATGAATATCGTCGAACGAATCCTCTCGCCGCCGGTCAGGGCTGTCCCGGACCGACTTGGTCAATCGGCACCACGATATCGTATGGCAGAGTGAGCATGCGGATTCGCAGCATCTTGTCCGCCGGGGGCGTCCACTGTTTGTTTTCGTAAAGTAGCAGGCTTTCTCCCTTCCAACTCGGCTCGTTGCTCAGGATAGGAAAACGTCCCAGCAACTGAAACTGGTCCCCCTGCAACTGCTCGCGCAGAATCCGTTGCGAGTTGAATCGAAGCGGAGCATTCTGCGATATGACGACAAAGCGAATCCCGTCGCGCCGGAAGAGATCCGACAACTCCTCACGGCTGTGCATTAATTCTTCGCTGCCCTCGCTGGGTCGGATATCATCCGCATACAGCGCCTTCCGCAACACGATGAAGTGCCGCCCGGGATCGAGCGCCCTCATATAGAACACAAAGTTCCCTGGCACTCTCGCGTCAAACAGTACGATCCCGGAATGGTAAGTATTCACCAGATCCGCAGCTACATCCTGGTAGCCGGAAATGTACGGGCGCTCCTGGCTCCACGCCGGTATTGCCAGCATGGCGATGAGCACGACGGCGAGCCCGCGCATCGCAAGCCGAAGCCTCGGGATCTGGAAGAATTGCGTCAACAGGCCAACCGCGAAATACACCAGCGGGGGAAACCAATAGACGGCAAACCGCGGTTCCTTCTGGCCGAAATACGAAAAGGTCAGATAACCAGCCAGCATCCAGCACACCATGATGGCCGTCTGACCACGCGTGTTCCATCGACGGGCACAGATCAATCCCAAGGCAGCCAACACCAGCAATCCGATCGAAGAGGTGGCGGGTAAGGTCCGTATATAGTAGCTCACCCGTTCCAACCCGCTCATGCGGTGCGATCCCAGGTCGTTCGCCACGGCATTGCCCTGAAGAAACAACATCGCGCCCAGAAATGGTCCGGCCAGCACCGCCACCAAAACAGCCACGACAACCATCTCGCGCCGTAAGACCAATTCCCATTTGAGAGTTACCAGCAGGGTCAGACCGCAGAAAACCAGCAGGTACACGCTGGTTTGCTTGCATAACAACGCAGCGCTGAGCCACAGACCAAATGCGTAGAGATCTTTCTTGCGGCCCCCCTCCAGATACCGCACCCAGTTCCGGATCGCAGCCACGCCAAGAGCCAGCGACGGGATCTCCAGCATGATGGTCTTCTCGAACAAGAGCACCATGGGAAGCAGTCCCAGAACCGCGGTACAGATAGCGGCGGTAAATGAATCCTGCAGCTCCTCCACTAGCAGAAACCACTGATAAAGCAGCAGAACCGCAAAGCAGATCACAGTCAGCCTGGCTGACACTACCGACGCGCCGAACAATATAAAGCTTGCGCCCTCGAACAAATAAAACAGCGGCGGCCAGTGGAGAATGGCGACGGCCGGATATTGCGCATAATACGTGTAGGCATACCGCACTGGATGTCGCAACGGTAAGTCGTGCAGCGCATCGGCGACGAACAATCCCGTGACTGCGTGCTGCGCTTCATCCACGTTGTAATCAAATTCACCCTTGCGAATGTCGCGCGCGGCCATAACGCAGACCAGCGTAATGGCTCCCAGCAAAAGGAACCAGCGGCTGATCGATCCAGAGCGAGCCGGAGGCCCCGCACCAGGGTGGTCGGAAAGGGACGAGGTCTCTCGCACTTTCAATTCGATGGTTTCGTTCACCGCGTCCATGCTGCCTGTCTCCCTGCAACAAAATTGGCCAGAGCTACTACGGCCGCGCCGTTGAGCAGGACAAACGTACCTGCGGCGTCGGCCAGGCGCGCGAGAATTCCACCCTCCACACGGTGGGTCAGAGCCAATACGCTAAGCGCGTAGAAAACCAACTGAACGATCAGCGCGGCCCGGTAGAACGGACCGCTCAATCCGAACGATGCCAGTAGCAATGCAGCCAGCGCGAACGGAACCGCCAAACGCAGCAGCTTGTGACTGATGAATTCAAACCGGATCGGGTTGCCGCTCCTCAACAGCCAGGGCGCTAATTGCAGCAACTGATAGTTTCCTCCGAGAGTGCGAACCTTCCGCGAAAACTCCCGCCCCGTTCCCAGGTTCGGCGTGTCCCACGCCCGCGCTCTGGCGTCAAATACGACCCGTTTCCCTTGCCGAACCACCTCCATCGGCACGTAGACATCATCCAGAACCGTTTCCGCCGGAATCCGCGTCAGCAATTCCCGTCGCACGGCATACAGCGCCCCGGTCGCACCCACAACGGAACCTGAAGCCGCCTCCAGCTCGCGGACCTGCTTCTCAATTCGCCAATAGACGCTTGTTCCCTCGTCGCTTTCACCTAGATCCGAGTCGCCCAGCATGAGTTCCCCGCTCACGCACCCCACTTCGGAATCGGCAAAATTCTCGGCCAACAATCGCACCGCCCCCGGTTCGATCTTCTGTCGCGCGTCCGTAAAGACCACAACGTCCCCCTGCACCATTTCCAGCGCATCATTCAGGCCAGAAGCTTTCCCTTTCGAAAGCTGGTTCAGGACGACGTGCAGCCGCGGCTCCTGTGCGAACTCGCGCAGAATCGCCTCCGTGCGGTCCGTCGAGCCATCGGAGACAACCACGATCTGGCAGCGATCCACCGGATAATCCAGCGTGAGCAGGTTCCGCAGCTTGGATTCCAGCACATGTTCTTCATTGCGCACGACCATCGCAATCGACAACGGCGGAGTAAAAGGCCCGCGTCTTACCGGTCGGACACGCCACAGCATGCGCAGGCGCAACCAGCACACGTATCCCAGGTACGTGTATGCAATGAGTCCTGCCGATGCCCAGAACACCCACTTCATGCCGGTTCCCCGTTCCCTTGGCCCGGTCCGCGTCCCGGCGGTCTCGTGCCCTGGGGGTCTGTTTGCCTTTCAGCGCGGAGCGCCTGCCGGCGCCGCGCTTCTCAATCTCATTTCGCGCCGCGACCGAGCAGCACGATTTTGATGGTTTGGAAAACAATCCAGAAATCCAGACCAACGGAAGCGTTCTTGATATAAAAAAGGTCGTATTGCAGCTTCTCGCGAGCGTCCTCCACGGTGTTGCCGTACTTGTATTCGACCTGGGCCCAGCCGGTAATTCCGGGCCGCACCATATGGCGCACCCCGTAATAGGGGATCTCTTTGCTCAGCGACTCCACAAATTCCGGTCGTTCCGGGCGCGGCCCGACAAAATGCATGTCGCCTTTCAGCACACACCATAATTGCGGAATCTCGTCGAGGCGCGAGGAACGCAAAAACCTTCCTACCCTCGTAATTCGCGGATCATTGTCCGTCGCCCAGGTCGCGCCGGTGTCCGCTTCGGCATCCTGCCGCATGGTGCGGAATTTGTAGCAATTAAATGTCTCCCCCAGTCGGCCCACGCGTTTCTGCCGGTATAACACCGGTCCCGGAGAATCCAACCGGATGGCCAGCATGATGAAAGGTAGCAACGGCAACGTGACGATCGCACCTACGAGCGCAACCGAAAAATTCAATAGCCGCCGCACCAGCCGGAAGGGAACGCTGAATCGGAAACCTTCCCGAAAGATCATCCAGCTGGGATAGAGCTGCTCGACTTCGATTCGCCCTGAAATCTTCTCCAACCAGGAGGTCGCTTCTTCCACCTTCACGCCCGACAGCCGCAGATACAGTAACTCCTCGACCGGCAGAGTCCCTCTTCGATCTGGCATGGCCACGATCACCCGATGCACCCCGCTCTGCCCGACCACATCGAGCAGATGTTGCGCGACCGCCTCACGCGTCAACTCCCCTCCTGCATTCCCCGTCCAGCCCGCCACTTCGATGCCCATGCTGGCCCGTTCATCCAGTCCTCGCACCAGGCGCTCGGCTCGCTCCCCGGTACCCAGCACGTAAACCCGCTCGCGAAAGAATGGCTGCCGCACCAGCCAGGAATAGGCCGACCGCCAGCCGAACAGCGCCACGGTCAGGATGACGACTCCAAGAAGTGCGGAATTCCTTCCGGGCAAAAAACCGGGAAAGATGTAGATGAGCCCGCCCAACACCAGGGCTACCAATCCCAGCACGAATAAGAGGCGGAACGCTTGATCCAGCTTGGCGCCGAGCTGAGACGAGTCGTAGAGATCAAAGCCGTGGGAAAGCAGCAGCACGACCACGGTCACCGCGAGAAGCCAGAAATTGAGTAAGCGCGACTCTCGCAGGGGCGCGGGTCTGGTAATGCCCACTTCTGACAGCCAAGTGTCCGCACCTACCCCAAGCGCGAACGAAAGCCAGACGATCAAGGCCTCACCCACCAGAAGGACCAGCGTCCGTACCGGATAGTAAACTTTGAAGAGCCGGATCACTTCTGACTTCCCCCTAGGCCTTGGTCGCAGTTGCTTTCTTCTGGTACGCCTCGTAGTAATAACGCGCGTAGGGCGCCGCATCTTCGCGCGTCCCGTTTAGCACTACGCCCACCAGGGCCTGGTCGGGAAATTCCTGTCGCGCCTTGCGAGCCACATCGAACGGAGTTGCATTGGAGCGCACCACCATCAGCACTCCGTCACAGGCTTTCGCCAGCACGCTTGCATCAGAAACCGGAATAGCCGGCGGCGAGTCCACGATGATCCAGTCAAACAGCGGTTCCACCCGCTGCAGCAGCTGCTTCAGGCGCCCGTTGCCCACCAACTCCGCCGGATCGTCAATCCCTGTTCCGCTGGGAATGAAAAACAGGTTTTCGAGCGGTCCACGCTGCATCACGGAAAACTCGTCATTTCTCCCCTCCAGGTAATCCGATAATCCTGGCCCCGCTGTCGTGCCCAGCATCAGATGCAAACGCGGCCCGCGCAGATCGGCATCGATCAGCAGCACCCGTCGCCCGTGTTGCCGCACCAGAACCTGTGCCAGGTTCGAGGAAGTGAACGATTTCCCTTCTTTTGGCAAAGGGCTGGTCACCAGCAGTTTCTTCAACGGCATCTTCTCGCGCAGGTGATACAAGCGCGAGCGCAAGGTGCGGAACTCTTCGGTGCCGCGTGCCGCGTCGTCGCCGTTCATGAACAGCATGGTCGAGGTGTCGGGCTTCCATTCCAGCTGCGCCGAACGCGCCAGCAGCGTGTCCAGACCAAACGGGCTGGCCAGCGTTGGCATCACCGTCGCGGAGCTGGGCGTAGCTGAGGGCGGAAACGTAGACTCGCCCCCCTGGGCATCGGGATATGCCGGTGGATCCGCCACCGGCGCCGCGGTTGCACCGGCCGGCAACGCCCCTCCCTGGATCGCCGCCCGCTCCTGCTCGGCTTTTTTCAAGGCTTCATGGATTCGACTCATAGTTTCCTTTCATTGGGAAGGTCCTTCTCTTCCTCCCGCAGGCGGTCGGCCAGAGTCGCCAGAGACCGCAATGCTTCCACCAAATCGAACTTGTCTGGATTGCCATTGGCTCCGGCGGCTGGAATCGTGTGTACTGCGGAGGGAGTGTTATCCCCCAGATCGAAGTCCCGGGCCACAGCATCCACCACGGACGGAAGAATGATCTTCTGTTGGTCCACAAACGCGCTCACCAGGCAGTGTTCGCATAAAAGGTTGATGACGCGCGGAATGCCTGAAGCGTAGCGGTGAATCGCCAGCACCGCCTCAGGATCGAAAATCTGCTGGCCATTGGAACCCGCGATACGCAGACGCTGCTGCACGTACGCCTTCGTCTCCTCCAGGCTCAGCGCGTGCGTCTTCGCACGAAGCGTCAGACGCTGACGCAACTGCCGCAGTTGCGGCTGCTTCAGTTTCTGCTCCAGTTCCGGCTGCCCGACCAGAACGATCTGCAGCAGCTTCTCGGTAAATGTCTCCAGATTGGTCAGCATCCGGATTTCTTCCAGCACTTCATCGGTGAGGCTTTGCGCCTCATCGACAATGAGCACCGCTGTTTCGCCCGCCCGGTAGCGATCGAGAAGCCAGTTGTAGAGCCGCAAAAGGATCTGACTCTTGGCCTTGGAATCACTCGGAATCCCGAAATCCGCCATCATGTAATCGAGGAACTGCGGCACGTTCAGGCGCGAATTGAAAACGAAGGCGGTGGCCACCTGCTGCAGTCGCAGCCACTCCAGCAGTTTGTTGATGAGCGTCGTTTTTCCCGTTCCCACTTCGCCCGTGAGCAGCACAAAGCCCTTGCGGCTCTGAATGCCGTAGGTCAGGCAGGCCAGCGCCTCCTCGGTGTGCCGCGTCAGAAATAGATAACGCGGGTCCGGATTCACATTGAACGGATTCGCTCGTAGTCCGTAGAACTCTTTGTACATAATCGTTCCTTGACCCGGCTCTCCTTACACACCCACCGCTTGCTTGGGTTCGTCTGGAGCCTTACTGCGTTTCCAGAACTTGAACTTGCCATGGTTGTTTTCTCCCGCTACCACACCCACCCACGGCACCGCGACCAGCATCGGCAGCTCCAGAGCAGCCTCAGCATCGGCTTCAGTGCGAATCGACTTGTCGCGCACTTCCAGCCAGAACGTCAGGCCAACTCCCAGCGCGAGGCCTGCACCCAAACCCCCGGCGGCGAAGAGGAGGCGGTTGGGAAAGCTGGGCGCATCCGGCAGGTCCGCGCTGTCCAGCACGAACATGCGCTCGCCTTCGGATTGATTGTTCATTTTCACGGTCAGATCGGCGGCGCTCTTTTTCGCCAGCAGGTCCTGATAGTTTTTCTGCGCGTTGTCGTAATCCCGAGCCATTTCCTTGTATTGCTCTTCCACCGCCGGGCTCAGCGATATGCGGCCCTGATACATCCCGATTTCCTGTTGCAATCTCTTCTGGTCGCGCGTGGCTGCCGTGATCAGGTCGTCGTACTGGTGGAGTTGCAGCCGCAATTGCCGGATCTCCGGCGGCTCCATCGCCGAAGCCTTGTCCGTGCTCGTGCTGCCCGGATCCGCGGATGCTTTGTTGATCTCGGCCAGTTTCTTTTTCACTTCCGCGATGTCCGCCTTCGCTTTGATCACATCCGGATGATCGTCCGTATATCTCGCTTGCAGGTCCAGCAACTGGGTCTGCAGGTCCGAGAGCTCCTTCTCAAGGGTCTGCGGGTTGGTCGACGATTGCGTCGACTTCCACGCCGCCACCTGCTGCGCCAATAACGACTCGGTGTAGGATTTGTCCTGTTGCGCCCGGTTCAGGGTTTGTGTATTTGCGTCCAGCTGCGAGTTGAGCCCCATTAGAATCTTCAGGTTATTGTCTTCGTCGCCCGGAAGCTGGCCTACATACTGCTTCTTAAAGGCCGCCAGCCTGGCATCCAGATCGTCCAGGTTCTTTTTCGCGTCCTCGAGTCCCTTGTTCAGCACGTCGCTCGTGCCCGTGGCTGCTGCCGAGATCGACTTCATATTTTCGTCAACAAACAGCGATGCCAGCTCACTGCAGACCTTCTGCGCCTCGCTCGCGTTCGATGTCGTGTAATTCACGTAGAACCCGGGTGCGGTCGAGTTCTGTGGACCTTTTTTCTTCGCGCCAATCTGTGACAGATCGGCCACGGGCTCTACCGCCATGTTCGCGCGAATACTGTCGACGGCGTCGTCGATCCCCGCGTTGCTCTTGGCCAATTGCAGCTTCTCCACAATCGGTTGTAAGTCAGCCTGGCTCAGCACCCGCTGCTGCAGGGTGGCAATTCGCGAAGTGAGATCGTCCGACACCACTGGCTGCACCATCGTCTCCGGCACTTTTTGCCCTTCCACCAGGATGAGCGACTGCGACATGTATTTCGCAGAGAAAGCGTACGAGACCAGAAATCCGACCAGCGGTGCCACCAGCGTCGGAATCAGGATCACCTTCGCCCGCCGGCGCAACATTGCCAGGTAATCGTCCATCGTCAATTCGCGATTCTCAATCATCCTCGTGTTCCATTCCGGCCGCATCCGTCCACCCGGGCGGCCTCGAAGTCAGTCAATTCGGATCGGTCGCGGTGTCCAATCCAACCCCACCGATATCACACTACGGTTTCCAATCCGGTTGCACGGTGTACCCGACACGCAAAAGCTGTTGTTAAATGACAATTCGTTGAACTGGTAGCTTGCAAACCCGTGAAAGCTATGGCCGAATGCACGGTGCACTCCCACGCCGGCGAACCCGTAGCTGTAAACCGTTGCGTCATTCACGGGGCAGGCGGCCGTCGAACTCTGACTGCTCGAGCCGCACTCCGACATTTGCTGCGGAGTCAGCGGCTGTACGCGGCCGTTGCGCGAATACCCCATGTCCGCGAAGCCGTCCCACACTCGATTCAGCGGCCGCTCGACGCTAAGGCGCGCAATGTCGGTCTGCGCTCCCGCAAACAGTCCCGAACCGTTCGTCACAAAGCGGAGATACGACAAATCCAGTGAGGTCCTGGGAAACCGGTAGCGCAACCTGGCTTGCCCGGCAACTCCAATTCGAGTGTCTTTGTAGGCGATCGGAATCTCCACATATGGCGGCACACATGCGGAGGCAGAAAGGCTCAAATTGCTGCACACCTCTTGCCCGGTATCGATGAAGGTAATCTGCGGCCCAGCTCCGATCAGTAAGTCCATCCGCCCGGAGATACGATGCCCATACATGGCCTGAATCACGTGCGAGTGGAAGGCAGTTCCAAGAACTGAGAAATCAAATCCCTCGTACCCATAGACCAGTGCGACTTGCGTGTGCGAGGTCAAAATTCGGTTGTACCCTACTTGGCCCGAAACCTGGGACCCACCGATGAAGGACGCCCCCGAAAAGTCGTTTCCGTAGAAGTGCGTGAACGCGTACCCTCCCGCCGCCGTGACCGCTGATTTCGGCGTGAGGTTTTCGGAAATGTCCGCCACGCTTATGTTCAGGATGCGCGGCGCCAGGCCCAATGAGCCCAGGACGCCGCCTCCCAGAATCCCATTGAAGACGCTGCTTCCCAGGGAAGAAATCCCAACCGAACCCAGTGACCCGTAGGCCGCCCCGAAATTTCCCTCCGGCAGATAGCTGAAACTGTCGCGCAGCGACAACTGCCCGCGCTTCCACGTCACTTTCTGGTCCAGATCCATCTGCTGCAGTAATTTCGCTCCTTGTCCCTGCACGTCGTAGTAAGCGAAACCGCCCATGTAGTCGAGAGCCAGGTCGTAATTACTCCATAATCGCTGCAGAGTCAGACTGCCCAGTGCCCGGCTGACGGAAGTGAACGACTGATTGCCCAGGTTGTTCCCCACATTCGAGTCTGCTGTCTCGCTGAACGTCGCGCCCGGCTGCAGATAGCTCAACGGGGCCGCGTGCGGCTCCAGCGACGGCAAATCTAATCCCGAGAGCGGCGGGTTTTCGCTGATCGGAGGTGGTGCATTCTCCTGCCCGTAGGCCGGCACCGGCTGCTGTTGGCCGTTCTCCGGAGTGCTCGGAGTCTGTGCGGAACTATCCTGGCCCCACGCCACGCTGAACGCGAAGACCAGCATTCCCAGGATGCAAACGCTGTGAAATTTGCTCATCGCGCTCCTTATGGCACCACCACCGTGTCGCCGGGCTTCAAGAGAATGTTCTCTTCGGGGTGATTGCCTTTGACCACTTCCTTGTAATTGAATGGCAGTTTCTCTTGCTTCCCGTTCTCGGTCCGCAACAGGTAAATTGCTTTCAGATTGGCAAATTGGGTGAAACCCGCTTGTGCCAGTGCCTGCAGCATCGTCATGTGCGGCAGCAAGTTGATCGGCCCGGTGTGCACCACTTCTCCGGTCACGAAAATTCGCTGGCTGTTCATCGCCGTCACCACAACTGTCACTCGCGGATCGGCAAGGTACTTCTTCAGCTTTTCCGTGATTGAATCCTTCAATTGCAGTGGAGTCAGGCCCGCCGCCATGACGTCATTCAGCAGCGGCATCGAAATCTTGCCGTCCGGCCTGACCGGCAGTACTTCGGAAAGATCCGGTTCTTTCCACACCGAGATATGCAACGTATCGTCCGCGCCAATCACATAATCGGATTGCTCCGGCGCGTCCTGGGCCGCGACGGCCTTGTCACTCTTGCCTTCATCGCTTTTAACCGCATTGCTGGTTTGCGCCTGCAAGCCCGCGGCTGCGATTCCGATCCACAGCATCCCCGCAAGTTTGATCCCTCTCCTCATACCCTCTCCACGGAGCCTACGACGCTCCATATCCTTCAAATCCAATCTGCTTCAATTTGTAGAGCAAGGCCTTGTAGCTGATCTGTAACTCCTGCGCCGCCCGGCGACGGTTCCACCGCGTGCGGGTCAGCACCTTCAGAATCAGTTCCTTCTCCGCTTCTCGCGAAGCCGCGCGCGACGCCTCTTTCAACGAAACCCGTTCCCCGTTCGTCCCCATCTCCGCCTTGTGCAGTAAAGCCCGCAACCCGCCCATGGCTGCGTTCTCATCGCCCAGCGCGACCAGGATCTTGGCGGCGCCCTCCAGCTCTCGCAGGTTTCCCGGCCACGAATAATCCTGAAACAGGCGGTGCACCTCGGGGCTCAACTCGGGAACCTCACGGTGAAAATCCAACGCATACTTGCGCAGAAAATGCTCCAGCAAAGTCGGAATGTCCTCTTTGCGCTGCCGCAATGGAGGCAGACGTAAACACACGCCGCTAATGCGGTAATACAAGTCCTCGCGCAGACGCCCCGATTTCACTTCGACTTCCAGGTCGCGGGCACTGCCACAGATCAGCCGCGACCGGAATTCGTTTGCCCCCTCATTCTCGTCCGCTTGGGGCAAGTCTTTCAGTAGGCGCGCCTGGCAGTCCGCCTGCAGATCGGCCAGTTCTTCCAGATAGACCGTGCCATGCCCCAGGAGCGAGTCCCCGTTCCCGTGGAGGATCGCCAGATCTTCCGGCTTCAATCGAGAACACGAAAGCATGCGGAATGGTTGTGCGCTCCGCCGCGACATTTCGTGAATCTGTTGCGCCGTTGCCAGCTTTCCGGCTCCGCTTTCGGCCAGCAGCAGCACCGGCACCTCGCTTTGTGCCAGCTCCCGGATGACCCCCTTAACCGGACGTATGCTGGCGCTTGCTCCTTCGACAAATTTCAGCTGCGCGTGGGCCGTAGTGGCTGCGCTGTCGCCCGCTTCTACATTAGGCAAACATTTGCCCATTATTTCCATACGAGCGGAACCTCAAAACTGCTGGCAGATGAGTGTTGGTTACCCTTTCTGCAGCACGAGTCATGCCATCGGGGCTCGAAAGACGGCAAACTGAGACGACTATTCTACGCCCATTTTCAACACTTTAGCTAGGAAGCTGACCGGGCAGGAGCACAGAACCAATGTTGTTCTTCATACTAACATGCGAGGTGGGAAATGTTTTTCCCAATCAAAGGATTCTCCATCGCTTTTGCTGTTGCCAGGCGTGCATGTGGCACATACGAAAGGGCTTGACTTCATCCAGGAATCTCCCTCTCAAGTTCCGTAGAGCATTGCGCGTCGGCGCTCTTTCGCTTATTCTCACTCTTCCTCCAAGCGCGTCACCAGAATTGTGACACAATCGGCGCCCACGTCTCCGACCGCACGCCCCTCTGACAACTTGCCTGTCCCCATTCCCTTTTGGCAGATCGCCATCCTCACCGCGCTCTCGCTTTGGCTCTATTGGTCAACGCTCATTCATTTGGCCGCACAGTGGTGGCACGATCCGAACTTCTCTCACGGATTCTTTGTTCCCCTGTTTTCCGCTTTTGTGCTGTGGGAGAACCGCAAACGGCTGTTGCGAATTCCGTTGCGCCCCTCGTGGTCGGGGTTGCCGGTGCTGGCCTTCGCTTTGTGTGTTCTCACCGTTGGTCAGTTGGGCGCGGAACTCTTTCTCGCCCGATCTTCCCTCCTGCTGTTGCTGGCCAGCTTCACGGTTCTTTTTCTGGGATGGAATGTCTTTCGCGCGACCTTTTTTCCATGGGCGTTTCTCATCCTGATGATTCCCATCCCCGCGATTATTTTCAACCAGATCACTTTCCCCCTGCAGATCCTGGCCTCCAAGGTTGCCGCCGCGGTTCTTTCCCTGCTCGGCGTTCCTGTTTTCCGTGAAGGCAATGTCATCAACCTGCCCGCCATGTCCCTCGAAGTCGCCGAAGCCTGCAGCGGGATTCGCTCTCTTATGTCCCTGGTGACCCTAGCCATCATCTATGGATACCTGCTGGAAAAACGGCTCTGGGTGCGCTGGCTGCTGGCTCTGGCCTCAGTTCCGATAGCTGTCGCCGCCAACAGCATCCGCATCATCGGCACTGGTCTCCTCGTTCAATATTGGGATACCGATAAGGCCGAAGGCTATTTTCACGCCTCCTGGGGATGGCTTATCTTTGTCATATCGTTGCTGATGTTGTACGCGCTGCACGGCCTCATCCGCACCGTGTGGCCGCAGGAGGGCGACGAATCATGAGCGCATCCATGCCGGCATACACTGCGCGTTTTGTGCTGGCCGCACTCCTCGTCGCGGCAACGGCGTTTTTTCTGCAAGCGCGCAGTCGCGGGGAGATCTTCCCGCAACGTCTGCCACTCAGTCAATTTCCGGAGCAACTCGGGCCGTGGAGCGGCACCGACGTTGCCATGGAGAAAGAGGTTCTCGATGTCCTCGGTCCAGGGGACTTTCTCCTGCGAATCTATCGGAATGAGAAACAGCCTCAGCCTTATGTCGACCTCTTCATCGCCTACTTCCGCAGCCAGCGTACCGGAGATACGATTCACTCACCGAAAAACTGCCTCCCTGGAGCAGGCTGGACTCCGATCGAGCAGAGCCGTGTCACCCTCGGCATGCCGGACCACGTCCCGTTCCCGGCCAACCGCTACGTGATCGCCAAGGGGGATGATCGTGAGCTGGTGCTCTATTGGTATTGGGCGCATGACCGAGGGGTGGCCAGTGAATACTGGGCCAAGTTCTATTTAGTCGCAGATTCCATGCGCATGAATCGCAGCGACGGCGCGCTGGTGCGCATCACCACACCGATGACAGAGGGCGAGACACCCGACGCTGCCCAGAATCGACTCCTCCCCTTTGCGGCGCAAATCTCGCCGCTACTGCACAGCTACATTCCGCGCTAGCATCGCGGGATTCGCCGTTGCGCCTGACAGCCGCAACTGTGTTCCGGCGCCCCGGTGCAGTATCATAAGTCTTTCAGCGGAGAGGCGCCGTTTCCGCTTCCCCTCTGCGGTTGGAGAACCATACATGAGTCGCTCCATTGCTGTCCGCTTGCTCTTGGCCTGTTCTCTCTCAGTCATGCTGCTGGGCTGCACCCGCGACCCCAACGTGCGCAAGCAGAAGTATTTCGACAGCGGTGAAAAGTACTTTGCCGAAGGCAAATACCGTGAAGCGGCCATCCAGTACTCCAACGCCATTCAGATCGACTCCCGTTTCGCTCAGGCCCACTACCAGCTTAGTCAGACTTATCTCAAGCTCGGCGACAGTAACCGAGCCTTTCAGGAGTTGAGCCGCACCGTCGAACTCGCCCCCGATAACTATCGGGCCCATACCGACCTCGCGAACCTTCTGGTTACCGTCCGCAATCCCGACGGCTCCGTGCCTGACCAAATGCTCGAGCAAGCCAAAACCCACCTCGACATCCTCCGGAATAAGCTGCCCAACAGCCCCGAAACTCACGAAGCCTGGGCCAATTACGACGCCGCCCAGAACAAGCTCGCCGAAGCCATTCAGGAGATGCAGACCGCGGTCCGGATCGACCCTGGACGCTCCGAATCCTATCTGCTGCTCGCGCTCCTGGAACTGCGCGCCAACTCGCCCGATCAGGCCGAATCGTATTTCAAAAAGGCCGTCGAAACTGACCCCAAGGCCATGAATGCGCAGTTGGCTCTGGGCGGCTTCTACCAGTCGCGCAACCGCCTGCCGGAGGCCGAACAGCAATTCAAGCACGCCGTCGAAATCGATCCCAAAAGTCCTGGACCCCGCGCCGCTCTGGTTCGCTTGCTGCGGCAGGAAGGCAAGAATGCGGAAATCGAGTCCTTCCTCCAGCAAACCAAGAAGGACCTGCCCGACAACTCCGAGGGCTATCGCATGCTGGGTGACTTCTACTACGCCACCGGCGATATTGATAAAGCATTCAACGAGTACACCTCACTCTACAGCGATCACCCCAAAGACCCCCTGGTCAAGAGAAACTACATCCAGCTCCTGATTTTGAAGAACCAGCTCGATGAAGCCAGCAAACTCAACAATCAGATTCTCAAAGCGAATCCGCACGATGTCGATGCCCTGATTTACAAGGGCCAAATTCAGATTCGCCAGAACGACACCAGCGGTGCCGTAGATTCATTGCAGAACGCTCTTCGTAACGACCCCGACAATGCCGTCGGTCACTTCCAGCTAGGCGTTGCCTTCGATCAACAGCACAACGATGCGCGCGCCGAGGCCGAGTGGCGCGAGGCGGTTCGCATCCGCCCCGATCTGGCCGAGGCTCAACGCGACTTGGCCGCGCTTGAATTGCGGCGGGGGGACGCCGATGCCCTCCTCGCCACCGCTCAGCAGATCATCGCGATCCAACCCGAGTCGGCTGATGGCTTCCTTCTCAAAGGCATGGCTGAAATCGCCCGCCATAAATACGCCGATGCCCAGCAGGACGCCCAACAGGCCATCCAACGCGCTCCACAGAGCCCGGCACCTTACGTGCAAATGGGCAACGTCCATCTTGCCCAGAAACAGTTCGCCGATGCCGAGAAGTTTTATCAACAGGCTCTCGACAAAGATCCCTCTTCGGCCGAGGGTCTGAGCGGCCTCATGAATACTTATTTCGCGCAAAAGGAATTCGACAAGGCGATCGCCGTGGCAAACACTCAAATCGCCAAATCTCCCAACAACAGCAATTTCTACGATCTGCTCGGGACCGCCCTGTTCAACGGCAAAAAGGATTTGCCGGGCGCCGAAACCGCTCTCAGAAAAGCCGTCGAACTCGACAAGAACAATACCGACGCTCTCGAAAAGCTTGGCAAGGTGCAAGTTCAGAAAGGTGACGCCGATCAGGCTCTCGCTCTCTATCAACAGTCCATCAAAGACAACCCCCGCGATGCTCGCTTCTACATTCTTTGCGGAGAACTCTACGAAGCAAAGCAGAACTGGGATCAAGCCAAAGCCATGTACCAGCAGGCGCTCGTCATCCAACCGGATCATCCGCTGGCGTCCAACAATCTCGCGTATGTAATCCTCGAACAAGGGGGAAGCGTCGACGTCGCACTGGCCATGGCTCAAACGGCCCGCCGCGGCATGCCCGACTCAGCCAACGCAGCCGACACCCTGGGATGGGCCTACTACCAGAAGGGCATTTACGAATCCGCGATCAGCCAGTTTCAGGAAGCTCTCCGTTTGGGCGAGAGCCACGGCGAACCCGATGACGCCACCGTTCACTACCATCTCGGCCTTGCCTATGAGAAGGCGAATCATATCCCCCTCGCTCGTCAGCAGCTGGAAAAAGCGGTAAAGCTCAGTCCCAGCAATGCCGACGCCAAGAAGGCGCTCTCGGAACTTCACGGCTAGGCCCTTGACGAAAGCCATTTCACCGCTCCTCTGCGCGTCCAAATAAAAACCCCGCCCGATGGCGGGGTGTCTGTTTCCGATTTTTTGTGCGACGGATCAGTCGGCGGCGATTTCGTGCTTTGGATTCTCCGCCTCTCTGCGTTTCACGGTCCGATTCGAGGGCAACCCCGCGTCCCGGATCTTATAGAGTAGCGCGCGGTAGCTGATGCTCAACGCGCGTGCCGCTTGCTTACGGTTCCAATGGTGGTTCTGCAGAACTTTGAGAATAACCTTCCGCTCGAGCTCGCGCACAGCCTGTCGCGTCAGCTTCTTCAGAGAAATCTGCCCGTCGACCGGAATCTCCGCATTGAAGTAGTCGGGATCGCGCGGCGCCAAGTCAGCCGATATCACTTCCTCAGTGCCCAGAATCACATAACGCTTGACCAGGTTCTCCAGCTCGCGAATATTCCCCGGCCAATGATATTTTCTCAACTCCGACATCATTTCGTTGGAGAGCATCTTCGCCCGGCAGTTGTACTTCCGATTGTGATACTCCAGAAAATATGCCACCAGGTCCGGAATATCGGTGGCGCGCTCGCGCAGTGGCGGAAGATGCAGGTTCACCACGTTGATGCGATAGAACAGGTCCGAACGGAACGTTCCGTTTTCTATCTCCTGCTCCAGTTTCCGGTTCGTCGCACACACCACGCGAACTTCCACTTTCTTGTCTTCCTGAGCACCGATGCGGCAGAACTGTCCGTCCTGCAGCAACTGCAGCAACTTCGACTGCAGCGCCATGTCTAATTCCGAAATCTCGTCTAGAAACAGCGTGCCGCGATGTGCCATCTCCACACGCCCCGGTTTCATTCCATAAGCGCCGGTGAAAGCTCCCTTTTCATAACCGAACAGTTCGCTCTCCAGCAGTGTTCCGGGAATCGCCGGGCAATTCACCTTCACCCATGGTCCGCTGCGCCACGGCGACGCAGCATGGATCATGCGAGCCACAATATCCTTGCCGGTTCCGCTTTCTCCTTGTATCAGCACCGGAACATTGGCGCTGGCTAATTTCGCCAGGCGGTCGCGTACCGACTGCATGGCTTCCGTGCGGCCAAAAACTATGGTCTCTGGCGGCATCTCCCCGAGAGGCTGGACGAGCGTGTTAACGCTGCTGGTTGTCATGGATTTCTACCACCAGGGGGAGATCTTCAACCCTGCACCCGGAGAGCCAAAGCCCAAAGGCCCTGCTGGAGACGCATCAAATCTACCTTATCTAATTGAAGAATATCAACTTACCAAAGACCCGCAAGGGCGCACGCTCGTAATCGGCAGGTCAGCGCAACAGTAACACCCGCGCTGAGGATATGAGCAAACATTTTCACACTGCAGAAACAGCTTTCCGCTGTCGGCTTCGGCTTGAAGCGGTGGCGTGTAACAACGGCCGCGAGAACTTTAGGCCGAGCAAGTAGTATCCCTGCGCTGGAGTCGTCCGCAGAGCTTTGGCGCGCAGGTTCCGAGCCACTCGCGGAAGCAGAGCCAACGCCGCCACCGGCGCACTTGGGATCTCCAGTTGAAGCTGCGCCGTGGTGGGCAGGACGCGCCGCATCGCAACCAGCATCCCACCTGCGCTGACATTCAGGGCGGTGGCAAACTCCAGGAACTCCTTGCCCTTTTCATCATGACTGCGAACGAAAACCGGAATCGCCAGCGGTAACCGGGACCACTTTCGCCGCTCGCCCCCCGGTCGCCCTGCAATCATGCAGATTCCTCCTAGAGCCTTTTAACCCCAACTAAGGAGCACCTTTGTGGCCAAATGAGGCGTAAATCCGGGGTGAAACCGGGCAACGACCGCCCTTTTCCCCACAGTCCAACCACAAAAGCGGCGCGCCACCGGCCAATCGCAGCCGTCTATTTCGTCTTTTATTTGCCTACACCAAATTGGGCGATTCCGACGCCCATGCCCGAGAAGTGCAAGCTTTTGCTACACTTGGGTAATTTCGTTGCATTTTCCGTTGACAACGAAATGCGGCTGGCATACGATTTTTCTAACCAGCATCCTCTCGTAGGATGCGGTCCTCTCCCCGTGTAAACCTGTGGTTTTCCTCATGGCAACTGCCCAGAAGAACACGTGTGCGTCCGCCGCAGAGGGAGTTCCTGTTCCCGAGGCCACGCCGGGATTTACACCACTCTCCGCTGAGGACGCTCCCACGCCCGAGAACCTGTTGCGGGAGTACAACGAGCTCCGCGAGCGCTTCCAGCGCACTACCAACGCACTCGCCTCTGCAGCCCATGACCTGAAGACGCCACTGTCGATTCTGAACGGCTACGTGGAGCTGCTTCATAGTGAAAAGCTCGGTCCGCTCAGCGATCGCCAACGCGAAGTTTTGCGCGATATGCAGGCCAGCGGAAAGCGCCTGCAGCAATTCATCCAGGACTTCCTGACCTATAGCGCCATTGAGACTGGCGGCCTACGCATGCACTTCGAGCCGGGCAACATCAATGACACGTTATCGGAAGTGTGCCGGCTCTGGTCCAACCGTTTTCAGCAGAAGGCTCTGGCCCTCTATTTTCTGGCCAACGAGAAATTGCCGGTTTTCCCCTTCGACGCTCCCAAACTCGAGCGCGTTATCTCCAACCTCTTGGAGAACTCCTTCAAGTTCACGCCTCAGGGCGGAACCGTTTGGCTGCACGCCGAGCCTCACATGTGGGACCGCCGCACAGCTGCCCTGCCTTCCACGGCTGAGCGCCGCCGCCAAAATCTGACTCAACCCAACTCAGTCAAGGTCAGTGTCTCCGATACTGGGCCGGGTATTCCGCCGGAGTTTCACCTCGAAGTTTTTGACGACTTCTTCCGCCTTCCCACCTCCGAAGTCCAGGAGGGAATGGGTCTCGGTCTTGCAATCGTCCGCCGTCTCGTGCAAGGCATGGGTGGAAAGATCTGGGTCGAGAGCGAACCCGAAGGCGGCTGCAAGTTCTCGTTCTTGATTCCATATAAGCCGGCCGTGGCCGCCAGCAAAGGGAAGAATCGATGACGCAAACCGCCAAGATCCTGCTGGTGGATGATGAGCCCGGCATGCTCCGCTACATCAAGACACTGCTCGAGGTTGACGACTATAAAGTCGAGACAGCAACTACCGGCGAGGAAGCGCTGCAGCGCGTCGAGAAGGGGCTGCATCCCGATCTTGTTTTGCTCGACGTACTCATGCCCGGCATCGACGGCCTGCAGACTCTCGAACAGCTGCGGCAGATGCAACCCGGCGTCAAGGTTGTCATGCTCTCGTGCGTCAACGACACTCGCAAAGTTGTGCAGGCCATGAAGCTTGGCGCGCAAGACTATCTCACCAAGCCCTTTCAGAAAGCGGAGCTCGACGCCGTCATCGATCTCAGCCTTGGCCAGGGAAAACAAGCCTACGGCGGAGAAGTGGAAGAACTTTCCGACGACGTCTTCTTCATCGCTGCCAGCCCGCAGATGCGCAAAATTCGCTCGCAGGCCGCACTGGTCGCCAACGTCGACATTCCGGTGCTGCTGCTCGGCGAAAGCGGAACCGGCAAAGAGGTCCTTGGCCGTCTGATTCACAAACTTTCCCCGCGCGCTCATCGCACTTTTCTCAAGGTCAATTGCGCCGCGGTTCCCGCTGACTTGCTCGAAAGCGAACTGTTCGGCTACGAGCCCGGAGCTTTCACAGGGGCCACTCATGCCAAGCCCGGCAAGTTCGAGCTCTGCAACAAAGGCACGATTCTTCTCGATGAAATCGGCGAGATGCCGCCACTTCTGCAGGCTAAACTTCTCCACGTGTTGCAGGATCAGCAGTTCTCCCGCCTGGGCAGCCGTTCGGTCATCAAAGTCGACGTCCGCATCCTCGCCGCCACCAACATCAATATTCCCGAAGCGCTCGCCACCAAGCGCCTGCGTGAGGACCTCTACTACCGGCTGAATGCCTTCACCATGCACATTCCACCGTTGCGCGAGCGCAAGGAAGAAATTCCCATCCTGCTGAAGCACGCCATGTCGCGCATGGCCGAGCGTTACGCGCGTCCCCCGCTTCCACTCTCACCGTCTTTGCTGCAAGCATGCCAGGAGCATTCCTGGCCCGGCAACTTGCGCGAACTCAATAACTTCCTAAAGCGATACCTGATTCTCGGGGATGAAAAACTGGCGGTAACCGAACTGCTGCCCAAAAACGACGGCAATGGCGGCATGCATGGGGATTCAACCGTGAAGGGAGCGGAGTCGGGCGGCTTGAAATCCCTGGCTCGCAGCGCCAAAGATGAAGCCGAGGCGCAGGCCATTACCCGGGCTCTCGAACAAACCAATTGGAATCGCAAGCAGGCCGCGGCGATTCTCCAGATCAGCTACAAAGCTCTGCTCTACAAGATTCGGCAGTACGGCATCGCCGAAGCCAAGGGTCACCACAAGCTGTCGGCGGGAGCGTAGTTCGAGGCATCAGAACTGATGCTCTACGCCTTCGCATTTCACAAAAATCTGATCTCTTCTCAGCACCCGATCCGCAGTTTTGCCGTTTGGCGATCGCCTAAGGAACTGTCAGGGTGATGGGGAAGCTCTTTGAGTCGTTCCCCGCAGTGGCTGTGACAGTGATGTTATACGTGCCGGCCGGCGTTCCGCTTACCGGCGGCGTGATCACCGTGTGATTGCAAGCCGGCAATAGCAATAGCATCGCGAAAACGGTGCACAGTAACAGAATTCCGAACAAGCGCCGGCGTCGCCGGCCTCCGAATCCCACGCCGAGCAGCGCCAACCCTGGCACGCACAGCCAGACTGCGTAGAAACGGCGCAGCGTCCGCAGGCTCGAAGTCGGCGTTATGATCGGCCGAGCGGTCGTTACCACGTTCAACGTTGACGCCCCTGGACTGGTTCCGGTCAGGGTCACGCTTGTTGTCGTGAAGTTGCAAGTCGCGCCAGTCGGGACGCCACTGCTGCACGCCAGAGAAACGGCCGTGTTGTAGACCGGTTGCGGGGTAACCAGCACTTGATACGGGGCTGTATCTCCGGCTTCTGGCACCGACGCGTTGCTGGGAGATACCGAGAGCATAAAGTCCGACATCTTCGCTCCCACGGAGATCTCGGCCTGAACAATGTTGTTGATTCCCGTCACTTGTACCGTTCCACCATTGAAACTGGTAGACCCGCCGGTGCTGGTCGCAGTCGGTATCAGGGTGATCGTGATGGTCACCGTCGAGCCCGATTGCAGCTGCGGAATATTGCAGACCACGTTGGTTTGGGCCGACCCTCCGCTGCAGACTCCACTGGTCGCGCTCGCGGAAGAGAAAGTGAGAGGCAAATTCGTGTAGGTCGGGCTCAGGTTGTCGGTGACAGTTATCCCCGTTGCCAGATCAGGACCAATATTCGTCAAGGTGTAAACAAACTGTGCTTGCGTCCCCGCGGCCACGTAGGGCTGGGTCTGGCTCGTGCACGGCGAGATGCATCCGGTAATCGACAATCCCGAAGCCGTACCCACTTCTGTCAGAAATGCGTCGGAGCCAGCATGGTAGTTTTCCAACGGCTCGTCCACGATCAGATTTGGCGAAGTCGTGTCCCCTGCGAAATAAATATTCTGGTTGACGTCGAGCACAACGCTGGTGCCCTCATCGACCCCGCTCCCGCCGTAATAGGAGGCCCACGAGGCCGTCTGGTTCTGTCCGGTCTGGGCCGTGGCTATCGTGTTCAGGCGCGCGATGAATGCGTTCTGGGTTCCTCTAAGATTGCTCTGAATCGCGATATTGGGGGGATATACCGGAAAATCTGGCGAATTCGTCCACCCCGTCATCAGAGCCCCATTCGCACTGTCGGCCGCGATCGCGAGTCCCGCTTCGTTGGCCGTGCCTCCCAGATACGAAAAGTAGGTGAGCGACATGTCCGTGGTAGCCGTGCTCGACGTCGGGTTCGTCAGTCGCGCCACGAAGGCGTCGTTCGGCGCTGGGTTGCTCACCGTCGGACACGCCGTACCCGGCGCTACATTGGGACCATCCAGACAAGGCTGAAAAGGTCCGTATGTGCCGTTCGGCGTCGTAACGTCGGGAGAATTCGTCGTTCCAATGATGTACACATTCCCGCTCGCATCAATCGCAACTCCTGTCCCCGTATCCGTGTCTGTACCTCCCACATACGTGGACCATACGAGTTGTCCCGATCCCGCAGGACCGGCTGGATTCAACTTCGCAACGAACGCATCCGAGGCCGAACTCGATGTCGCACTGATACCGGTACAGGTTTGAGGATTGATGATTTGGGTCGTCGGAGGACTGTCCAGGCACGGCTGGTACGCATTCAGAATGGGGAAATCCACCGTGCTCGATCCATTCGTTCCCTGGTAAATGAAGTTAGTGGTCCCGTCGAAATAGACGTTGCCATTGCTATCGACAGCGATGCCGCCGCCGGTCGTGATCGGCGAGGCCGTCTCGTACGTGCCTCCGCCGAAATACGTGGAATACGCGATGCTGCTCGCGCTCGCACCCAGAGTGTTGACCTTGGTCACGAAGAACTGCGCCACTCCCGGTGCGGCCCGCGGCGTGTTCTGAAACGCCTGCCCATAAGGCAACGAGATCACCGGCCATTCCACCCCGATAACGTAATCCTGCGGATTCGTGGAAGTCGTTGTCCCCGTGACATACACATTGCCCTGCGCATCGATCGTCATGCCGCTGGCTATGTCGGTACCGCTGCCCGACAGGTACGACGAGTAAAGCAGCGCAGAAGCGGCCGCCGGTGTGGGCCCACCATTCAATTCCGAGACAAATACGTGGGAGGCCCCGGTGCTTCCGGTTGCGGGCCCGGTTTGATACGCGGTCGGCGTGGTGGGAAAATCAGGCGAAGTCGTCGTGCCCGCCACATACGGGTCGTCGGCACCATCCACTCCAATTCCAACCGGCATATCGACGTCGCTGCCGCCCAGATATGTCACAAAATCCAAAACCGCCGGATTCGATCCCAGCGGTGGCGTGATCTTCGCGATGTACACGTTCTGCGAAGTCCCGGTCTTTTGGCTCGTCTGGTACACGCCGGGCGTCGCCAGCCCGGATGACGTTGTCGTGCCCGTCAGATAAATGTTGAAGCTGGTGTCGACCGCGACGTAGGTCGAAAGTTCGTTTCCCGCGCCGCCAAAATAAGTCGCAAAATTCAGCGACGGATCGATGACCAGCTCGCGCGAGTGATCGTATGCTCCAATCGCGAATCCCGCGCGCTTCGGGCCACGCAGCACGAAACTGCCTTCGACCGGTTCCCGTCTCCCCGCAATCTCCTGATAAACCTGCGGAGCTTTGAGCTGCACGCTGCCATCGTTTCCGCGAACCAAGAGGCTTCCGTCTTTCAGTTCGAGTCCCTTGGCGCCCTCGAATTCCAGTTCGGCCCGCGCCGGATCCGATCCGGGCGCAAGCTGAAAGTCATATTCCAGCGTTCCCTGATTTCCGTAAAAGACCAGATTGATTCCCGGGTAGATATTTTTGTACTGCACCCGCGCAAACTGTGGCACGCCCCGCCGCCACTTCGCCGGATCATTTCCGATGAGATAGTTGCTCTTGCCCGGCAGCGGATCGGTCGCCTCGACGCTGGCATTCGGATTCGCTCCCGCCACCTTCATCTGCAGAACTTCCGCACGAACCGCCCCTTTCCGAGCTGCGGACTTCGACGAATCCCGGGAAGTCAGGCTGAGAATGGCGCCGCCGGAACCGAGGAACAGGCTGTACCCGGAGCCGCGCGATACAAATTTCGCGCGCGCGTCTGCCGGATCGAGGTTCCACTGCCCCTGGTTTGGTTCGAACATCAGCGGAAGGCCCGAGAACATTGAGAGTGCATGCGCCGGCGTTCCGTATTCTGCAGCGCCGGGCTTCGCCTGGCTGGGCGAAAAAGCCGCCACCGTCATGTTGCCCGCAACGTTCGTGGCCATCCGGTGTGAATGGGAACCCAACCCGAGGATCGTGCACGCTGCCGCGGCAAGCACCGCCCCGGCCAGCAGAATGCGAACTCGTACCATGGATGCCCCCGACCAACGGCGATCAACGTTCACGCGTTCCTCCGATGCCATGAAATCCGTTTCAGCTTCCCTTATGTCGTAATTTGCGCTCAGATCAGTAGAGAGAGACAGCGCGCGAGTCTATCCGCGCCTCGCGCAGGTACACCTTCTTTGCGAACCTGCCGCAGCTTGCTGGTTACTGGAACTGGCGGAAAAAATTAAATAACTACTTAAACACCCGACGGATAGACAAGTCAAGGGAGCCCCCCTCACCCTGCCGCCACCCTAAGCATCGTCAGATGCGTCTGCCTCCGCGGAAAGATGCCGCGCATGGAATTATTGCGACCGCTTGCACCGGCTACTGTGTGACCTGCAACCAAGGGCCTCGCGTTTTTTGGACACGCGAACGGCCGAATCCTGAACCACGAACCTCGGCAAAGCCCGAACCCTGAGTCATGAGCCATGGCACGAAGGTGGCTGAATAGATTTGCAGCGCTCGAAGAATCGCCCCGCAACTTGATCTCGGTCTGCAACCGCTTGCATCCCCGGAAGTCAGGAGCCGTTTCATCCTGCCGAAGCCCTTGATTCTTCGCAGAAAACTTCCGGCTCATTCGCACCCTGATGGCACCGGGATTGCTCAATTCCTTTGCAAGCCCTGCGCATACGTGCGTCCTCCCTGGCCTTCGGAACCCCTGTTTGGAATTCCGAACAGATTAACCGATTCAGTTCGCGCCCGCTTTTTGCTGTTGCAAACTACTGTTCATTCTATAGATTGAGGCTGGGGACTGACGATTTGGCGGGAATTGTCGCTAGCGGGATCGTTTAGAACATGCAACCAGATTCACAGGATCGGCGAATGATGCGGCGCTTCGACATGCGTCTGCCCGCCATCGTACGCCTGGAAGGCGCCGGGGAGTTCCATACCGAGACCCAAAACGTCAGCGCCCGCGGCGTTTTCTTCTACCTTGATCGCACGGTCTCGTCCGGCACCAAGATCGAAGTCATCCTTACGTTCCCGCCTCATGTCACCCTGACCGATGCCGTCCGCGTGCGTTTCACGGCGCGCGTCATCCGCGTCGACCACCCTCTTCCCTCGGCCCGTATCGGCACCGCCGCCATGATCGAAAACTACGAATTCCTCCGCACCAACGGCAGTCCCGACTTTCTCACCGCTCTCCAAAAGGAATGGAAAGCCGCAAACTGACGGGAAGACGTTCAAAGTGTGGAGAACCGGAACGTGTGGGGCGGACACTTTGTCCGCGGCCTTTGAGTTTGAGCTCTCCGCGCCAGACACGCGGAAAACGTGCGCTACTTCCCTTTTCCCAATTCCTTCATCTGCCGCCTCAGCTCGCTGAATCTCCGCACCAGGCTCCCCAGGTACGCCGCGTGGATCACCCAGGTGGCAATGTAGGCCGCGAACAAATACTTGATGGCGTTCATCGTGGACTCCGATTGATCGGCAGGCTGGCCTTGGCAGAACTTCCCGCGAGCGATGCCATCGCATGCGCCTCTTCCACTTCACGGTGCAGCAGCTCCAGACGAAAGCGCGCCCAGCACACCAGAAATGCAAAACAGAGAAACGCCAGCCAGCTGATTAGCAGCACGTGCAGCATCCTCGGATCCATCGAGCCGCCGCCCCCAATCACCGGTTGCGGATGCTGGGTGCGGAAGAACCAGATGGAAAAATAGACCAGCGGCACATCCAGCGCCCCGAAAACTGCCAGCGCGGCGGCCAGCATCTGCGTCTGCGCGCTGCTCGAAAATCGCCGCAGCACCAGATAGCTCACGTAAATCAGCCACAGCACCAGCGTCGAAGTCAGGCGGATGTCCCCTGGCGCCCACCAGATCCCCCACACCGGCCGCGCCCAGATCGGCCCGGTCACCAGCACGATGGTGCAAAACACCACGCCCACTTCCGCCGTCGTTACCGCCAGCACGTCGAGCCGCTGTCCCGGGAACCATTTTCCGATCAGAAAATAAAATATCGGGATCAACACCACCGTCGTCGCCATCGCGCTCGGCCGCATGCCCGCTGATGTCAGCTGCTGCTGCACCGGCGGCAGATACGCAGCAACCACACCCAGGACGCCGATGCCGATCACGATCCATTTTGCGGCCCTCCGCGCCGAGGAATTGGCGTTGACCAGATACTGAATCGATGCGACGAAATTGATGAAGAACAGTAGAAACGCCGTCCAGGCCGAAGGCACGTGGTAGTAAATAATCCGGTAAACGTCGCCCTGCAATGCGTCCGTCGGCGCCACCACCAACGCCTGATACAAGGCATAAGCCAGCAGAATAGCCGTCAGGACCGACAAGATGGGGAAGAGCCGCTTCATTCCGCGTGAAGAATCGTTTCGAATAGCCCGAGACAAGCTGTAGTAAACACTACATCGTAGGTGAGAAGCAACATGATGTAGAAGTGCGCGGAATCTTCACCGGTCAGAATCGCGGTCGTTGCCGCCACCATGCTGATCACCGCGGGTATTGAAATCGGGAACAGCAGCAGCGGCAGCATGATCTCGCGATTCCGGGTCCGCAACGACATCGCGGCAAAAAACGTCCCGTTCACCACCAACGCCCACGTCCCGAGGATCGCAATGGGTATCAGCTGCCACGCCGGGCCCAGAGCCCGCAGATTGTAGAAGATCACGAACAGCGGCGCCATCAGAGCCTCGAGCACGCTGACGAAAACAAAATTTCCTATCGCCTTGGCCAGAAACAGCGCGTTCGCCGGCGCTGGGGACACGCGGTACGCATCAAGCACCTGATTTCGCAATTCGCGCGCCCATGTCTGATTCAGCGCCACCACGGCCGCAAACAGGAAGGCAACCCAGATCAGACCGCCGGCAATGTGGCGCGACTCATCCGCCAGCGGGTCAAACGAAAAGCTGAAAATCACCACGACAAGCAGAGAGAAAAACAGCATCGAGTTCAGCGCATCCTTCGAGCGCCACTCCAGCCGTATATCTTTCTTTAATGTCGCCAGCGTGATCGCCCACAGTGAATCTCTTGCGGGTGTCATTGAACTTCCTCGCGCGAGCTCGTTCTGTCGGCAACACTCGCCGTCCGCTCCACGATCTGGCCCGCACTCATCCACACAAATTCGTCGGCCACGCCTTCGAGCAGCAGAGCCTGATGCGTCACCACGAAGATTGTCTTTCCCGCGTCGCGCATGCCCTTGAGCAAGCCGACCATCTCATGCGCCGAATTCATATCTACGTTTGAAAACGGTTCATCCAGCAGCAGGACAATCGGATTCTGCAGAATCGCCCTCGCCAGCGACATCCGTTGGCGCATTCCCTGAGAATATTGCCCAACCCCACGCGTCAACTCCGGATCGAGCCCGACGGCGCGAATCACTTCTTCGCAGCGTGCATCCCCGGCGATGCCATAAAGCCCCGCGAAATAGCGCAGATTCTCGATTCCGCTCATCTCGTCGTAAAGCAGAGACGGGTGCGCCATGTAGCCGATATCGCGGCAAGCCGCTTTCGGGCTCTTGCCGAAAATCGAAATCTGACCTTGCGTCGGATGCGCCAGCCCCGCCAGCGCGCGCAGCAGCGTGGTCTTGCCTGCTCCGTTGTCGCCGAGAATGGCATGGAATCGTCCGGCTTCGAACTCGGCCGTGACGCCGCGCAATGCCGCAAAGCGTCCAAACTGCTTGATGACCTTATTGACGCGGATGACGGGAGTTGTCGATTGGCTCACTGGTATTGAAGGATCCGATTTCGTTTATGACCGACTTTGGCGAGGGCACAGCTTAACCGTGCCGCTTCTGGGCGCAAGAAAAACTTGGGCCTTAGCCTCTGAGGGAACATCTCTTTCCCCCGAAAACATCGCATTGTGCACGCATCCCTCGCAAATGCAAAGTCCGGTTTCTTAGGAACCAAACCTGGAAAGATCAGGCGAATAGTTTCAGTTCGGAATTCCGGCTCCGCTCGAAGGCTGTGCTTCGGTCACGCTCTTCGCTGGCTCGCTCGATTGCATTCCGTTGGCTGGAGTTCCGGGTTGCTGCGGAGCATATTTGGATGCGCACTTCGCCTGCAAAGCCTTCGCGTGGAAAACGCCATCGTGTCCGAAGCTGCCATCGGCCAACGCCTGTGAGTCGTCTTTGAAAGTATCGGGAGGCGCCTCGGTCCCGGTGTAATCGACCGGCAGAACTTGATCCTGTTCCACCAGCACAAACTGCACGTGCGTTCCGGTGCGCTTGATCGAGCCCGGTTGCACGTTGCCCGCAACCCGCAGGCGCTTTGTATAGGCCCCATTGCCCATGGTGTGCAGCTCTTTAATCGTGACGTAGTAGCTCTTGCTGTCCTGCACGCCGGTGTACGCCAGATAACCGAGCAGCACTAGAATGATGGCCGTGGCGCCACCGAATTTCAGATAGGTCTTGGCCTGACTTGTCCCCGAATCGCTCGACATAACAGCACCCCAGGGGATGCACCCCACATAGGAACTTTACGCGCCGTGCACAACAGAAGCAAGAACCGAGGAGGCAGTTCCGAATCGCTGTCAGCCGCGGTCCCCGCTCGAACTGGTTCTAGTTCGCCGGAATTTCCACTCCTGAGAGGCGCTGGCAGGCGGCGAGTAACTCGTCCTGCCGCTTGGTATCGCGCGTAGCAGGATTTGGCGCGCGAAGGCGCATGTGATAGAAGTACTCGCCCGTGACCGTCGCTTTCGCATCGTCGCTGACCGCAAGCCAAACCTGTGTCCGATGCCCTGCGTCCAGATCATCCGGCGCCTCCGCGCCTCCCATCTTCGTCGCCACCCAGCCGGGCTCAAGCGCGTTCGAAAGCACATCCGGCCAGCGCCGCGCCACCGCGAAGGCCAACAGCACGTCGTGCAGCTTCGTATCGGAATAAGCCTGCTGGCCGCGCCACGGACGATGTTCCCACGCCAGATCCTGCAGGCTTGCGTCTCCGGCCTTGTGAAGCCCCGAACTCAGATAGACCAGCCGCTTCGGCCTCTGGATCAGAGCCGTCAGCACGTACGGCGCCATGGTGTTGACCGCGAAGACATGAGGTAATCCATCTTCGGTCGCAATGCGCCGAGGCTCGCGGTATCCGACACCTGCGTTGTGAATCACGGCGTCAAACGCGCCGAGCGCATTCAATTGTGCCGCCACATCACGAGTCTGGGCCAGGCTGCTTAGATCGCCGATTGCAACAGTTTCCGCTCCCGGAACCGCAGCCAGAGCTTCCCTTCCCCTCTCTTCGTTCCTTGCGTGCAAAACCACGCTGTGTCCCTGCTCGATGAGAAGCTGGGCAGCCATTCGCCCAAGCCCGTCCGAAGAACCGGTGATAAAAACACGCGCCATAATCGATTTGCCTCGCCTCATCCTGGGCCTGAACGCAGAATTCCACGCGCCCAACGGGACGAAAGATATTCCAATTTTACGGGAAGAACCGCGCCCACAAGGCCCAATGGCAAAATCACCGGACGAGCACGATCCCGGGATCCCTACCGTTCGTTACAATCAAGGCAGGTTCGCTTATGATTCATCCCTGGCACGACGTAACTCCCGGCGACAGCCTTCCACAGGAATTTGACTGCGTCATCGAAATTCCATTCGGTTCGAGCGTCAAGTACGAACTCGACAAGTCCAGCGGCCTGATCCGCTGCGATCGCGTCCTCTACTCGGCCGTGTACTATCCCGCAAACTACGGTTTCATTCCGCAGACGCTCGCTGAGGACGACGATCCCCTCGACGTGCTCGTTCTCTGTCAGGAGCCCGTCGTCCCCCTCACGATTATTCACGCCCGCACCATCGGCCTGATGACCATGCTCGACGCCGGCAAGCAGGACCACAAAATCATCTCCGTCGCCACTAAGGACCCCGAGTTCAACTCTTACCGCGAGGCCGCCGAAATGCCGCCTCACCGCATGCTCATGCTGCGCAGATTCTTTCAGGACTACAAACAGCTGGAAGGAAAGGCTGTCGAGGTTGACGAGATACGGCCGTCAGGAGAAGCCTATCCCATCATCCTCGACGCGCTGCACCGGTACAGCGACCAGCGCCGCAAAGGCTTCAAGGCCGCGAAGTAGCGTCCAAGCCGCTTCCCATCGAGCCTTATGGCCAGACCTTTGGGGGCGCGCTTTAACGCCGCGATAAAGCCTCCACCTTCTATGAGGGGCTTAGCCCTCAGGAACTCCATGAAACCGCCGCTCGAAAAACTATGCCTTATTCCACGCCTTCAAACGCGGCCACCATCGCCGCACGTTCCGGCAGTACTCCTCATAATCCGCCCCGAATTTTCCCCGCAGCGTAGGCTCCTCGTAAAACAGGACAAACAGGTGGACACCCAGAGCAACCGCCGTGACTGCGGCAATCACCGCCCAATTCCGTCGCCCGAAAACAATCCCAAGTCCAATCCAGCCGGCGGCGAAGCCCACGTACATCGGGTTCCTCACGTACCGGTAAAATCCCGTCACCACAAGCCTCCGCGGCGGAACGATCGGCGCGGGCGTTCCGCGGCCTGTCCATCCGAAATCCCAAACGCAGCGCAGGGCGACGGCAAATCCGAGCACTGACGGAATCGCCCCCAGCCACCGCCAGCGCGCTGTGCTCGCGATGTCGGTGCGAAAGCCTAGCCACCCCGGCAGAAGCCAGAACCATAAAGCAAAGAACCCGCAGCCCACGGCCAGTGCCGCCGCCGCGCTCAACCATTGCTCCCACCGTGCACCCGAGGGAACTCCAGAAACATGTGTGTCCGTCATACAAACCTCCTGTCAGCCGAATGCTTCCAAATCGCGCTTCCGAAAGAACCTCCGTATATCCGAAGAAATCACTTGACATAGTGTACTAGTGTTATGGTACATTACTACCCATGGCACTGGCAAAGAACAATCACAACGCCGCCGGCTTCCAGTTCGCGCTGGATCTTCACAGCGGCGTCCCGGTCTACCGCCAGCTCATCGATGAGGTACGCGCAGGAGTTGCCTCCGGCTCGCTCACCGCCGGCGACCAACTGCCTACGGTACGCCAACTCGCCGTCGATCTGGCCATTAATCCCAACACCGTGATGCGGGCCTATCGCGAGCTCGAGCTCGGCGGCTTCCTCGAAACCCATCAGGGCACGGGAACCTTCATCAGCAACCGGAAGCCGGAAAAGAATTCGGCAGAGCGCGAGCGCCAGCTCAGCCAGATGGCCGGAGAATTCGCGGCCCGCGCGGGCGCCGCGGGATTCACCCTCGAAAACTTGATCGATCGCCTGCGCGACTTGTTGCCTCGTCCGAATCAAAGGAGATAGACGTCATGAGGAAAATTCAACTGAATGAGCTCAACGGTGTAGCGATTCTTCTGTTTGTCGTCAGCCTGCTCACCGGACTCGCCGTGGCCCAGCACCTCCACTACCCGCCCGCCGCCGTCATCGGAGCTTTGATCGGCCTCTATTTCTTATTCGCGATCAAAATCGTGCGCCAGTGGGAAAAAGTCGCCGTCCTGCGTCTTGGCCGTTATGTCGGCCTGCGCGGCCCGGGCTTCTGCCACATTGTCCCCATTCTTGAGACGCTCAGCCCGTACGTCGATCAGCGCGTCCGCGTCGCCAGCGTGTCGGCCGAATCCACGCTTACGCGTGACACCGTGCCCGTCAACGTCGATGCCATCGTCTTCTGGATGGTGTGGAACGCGGAGAAATCCATTCTCGAAGTCGAAAACTTTATCGAGGCCATCACTCTCAGCGCCCAAACCGCGCTCCGCGAGTCAATCGGACGCCACGAGCTCGCGCAAATGATCACCGAGCGCGAAACTCTCGGCCACGAACTGCAACGCATCCTCGACGAAAAAACCAATCCCTGGGGCATCACCGTGCAATCGGTCGAAATTCGCGACGTGAAAATCCCGCAGGGATTAGAAGACGCCATGTCGCGCCAGGCGCAAGCCCAGCGGGAGCGGCAAGCCCGAATCATTCTCGGCCAGGCCGAAAGCGAAATTTCCAACAGCTTCGTGCAAGCCGCGACGGCTTACGCCGAAAATCCTGTCGCCCTGCACTTGCGCGCCATGAATATGCTCTACGAAGCCGTCAAGGAAAAAGGCGCGATGGTGATCGTGCCCTCGACCGCGGTCGAAACCATGGGCCTGGGCGGAACCCTTGCCACTGCTTCGCTCGGCGGAGCAAAACCGTAAGCCTTTGCGCTCTGCGAACGGATCGCCACCAGTCGCGCCCTTCGGCGGTCGGGAAAGAACTCCACATGAACCGTACCCTCGGTGGTTTTGAAAGGGCGCGGCTTCAGCCAGACAAGAAGTGTCACACAAGCCGGGGCCTTAGCCCCCGAGGGCCATAGCCCGAAAGGAGAAACTCTATGAATTCGCTCGCCATGAATATCCTAAGAAGATCAAAGCCCGTCCTGCTAAGTCTCGCTTTGATCGTCACCGTCGTCTTTTCCCCGGCTCACACGAGCCATGCCCAGCAATTGCGGCAAGGCGTCAGAGTCGAGATGGCTGCCACCAACAATGCGATGCCAATGCCCGAAGCGGACGATGACGACGCCTGGATCGTCGCCGTCACTGCCGATGGCAGCCTGTTCTTCGGAATCAACCCTGTTACGCCCGACGGGCTACGGCAGTCGATGAAGAACCACCCGCGCGATCGCCAGCAGAAGCTCTACATCAAGGCCGATGCCCGCGCACCCTTCGCCAGCGTAGATCAAGTGATCAAGGCTGCCAGGAATGATCTTTTCCAAACATCGGTCCTGCTGACCTCGCAACCCGAATCGCCCGCAACCGGAACCATCGCTCCGCCGGAAGGAATAGAGATTCTCGTCAACTCGCCGTCGAACGCAGATTCAATCGTCGTGGAATGGTTGGATTCCAGTCAGCGGTCGCCCATCCTGAAAATCAACAATGCCGAAGTGCCCAGCGCCGCGCTGCAGAGTACGCTCAGGCAACTGCTCCAGAATCGCTCCCAGAAAGTGGTTGTGGTGAAGGCGGCCGGATCGCTGCCATTTGGACAGGTCGTCCATGTTGTCGACGTTTGCCGTTCGATCGGAGCCGTTGCCGCTCTCGGCTCGCCAGATTAGAACAGAGCCCTGGGGCTGATCTTCGGCAGACGAGAGTACCGATCTTCAGAAAATGAAAAATCAAGAAGATGCTGAAGAGAGAGCCCTAGGGTTGATCTTCCTGCTCCGGGATTACCTGCAGCTGCACGCTCTTCCGTTCGCCTTCGGCCACGTTTAGCGCGCTGCCCTGCGCTTCATACGTCTTCAGAAATTCGGGATTGTAATAAGCCTCTCCGTCCACGCTCTCCCACGCCAGCAGGGTGTAGTCGCCCCGCCGGACGCCGCGCAGTGTGAATCGTCCAGTCTGATCGCTGACTGTCTTGCGGTATCGCTCCACGCGCCCGCGCAGCCGCGCCTCCGGAACCGCAACCACCACCGCATTTGCAACCGGATTCCCCTTCTGATCCGTAACCACGCCATCCACCATCGCACCATTGGCGCTCGCCACCACATCAAGCAGCACCGTGCCGCCATTCACGTTGATTCCCGAATCGTCGTCGCGACCTCCGCCCGCCGCCGACTTCAGAAACCAGTCCGCATAACCGCCGCCCTCGCCTGCCAGTTGCACATAATAGTTTCCCGGTGGGACGCCCTTCCACTCAAAGCTTCCGTCCGCCGCCACGTGCGAGACTTGTGAGAACTCGTCGCCCAGCCCGAGCCCGCCCGGTATCTCGTCTTCTCCATCAGACGGACGCAGCGCAAGGAAAATTTGGTTCGGATCGAGACGCGCAACATTCCCTTTGCTTTCCAGTCGCAATCGTCCCCGAACCAACGCCCCGGGTTGCGGCATCAGGCGCAGATCTTCCACGCTTGCCGAAACCAGCTGCAATGTTTGCCGCGCCATCATTGGCACAGGTGCATTCTCTACCGTGGCCAGAATCGTGTACGCTCCGGGAGCGACGTCGCGAATTATGAACGTCCCGTCCTTGCGCACCTCAGCTCCATTCAGCACCAGGCTGAAATCGTGCGACTGGAGCACGATCGCCGCCGAGGCGTGCTCCGGCAGATTCATCACCGATCCGCGAATGCTCAGGCTCGGGCTCGGCGTCAGCGAAAAGTCCACTGAAAAATCGTCGCCTGCGTGCAGTTGAACCGGCGCCGCCTGGCTGAAATCCGTCGTGCCAGGATAGTAGGTTGTCTGATATGAATTCTGGGGCGACGACGAGGCCTTGCCTGCCCCGTTCGCCGAATCTGCCGCCGCCTTCCCCGCAGCTTCGATCAGGCTTTTAAAATCCGGCGGCGGGCTCACCGAAACGTAGTACGTCCCTGCAGGCAGGCTGGGGATTCGGTACTCGCCGAGATCGTTCGTGCGCTCCGATCCAGCCTGCTCCCAGCGACTGCGGCCGGAAAGAAATGTCTTGTGGAGCACGGCCACTTGCGCGCTCGGCAGCGGATCGCCATCTTCGTCGGTCACGCGCCCGCGCACGACAGCCGACGCCTGTAGACGAATCGCCACGTCCTTGAGTTCCTGTCCGGCCGCTAGCGTCAGCACGCGACCCTCGCTTCGATTGTGATGCTTGTCAACCTCAAGAAATCCCGTGCGCTCGGCGAACAGATGATAGCGTCCCGGGGCAATGCCTTCGATGTGGAACATGCCGTCCGGGCCAGTCACTGCGGTGTAATCTCCGCCCTCGGCCTGATTCTCGGCGATCAATTCGATCAGCGCCTTCTTCACCGGCTCGCCGCCGGGTTCCCTCGTGACGATGCCTTCAATCGTGGCTTTCGTCGGCGCCGCAGGGACAGACGTCTGTGTGAGCAGCACCGGGGCCGCGGCCACGACGATAAGAAGGCTCAGCAGAGATGTGTGCGCGCAGTTCATTCTCAGCAATTCACTCTCAGCAGTTCAATCTCAGTAGTTCGCTCTCAGCGGAGGTATCGGCAATCGCTCGACGAGCCGGACCGCGGGGATCGGTCTGGAAGCTCGTCCCGCACTCATTTTATCCCGGTTTGTTCGCGAACCCAAGCGCGGATTGCCCGCCCGGACCTCGAACTAGAGTAACCTCGAGCCCCTACTGGCAGCCGCCCGCCGGGCATTGATCCTTGCGGTATTCGTCTACGTAGATCGTCCATGGTGGCTCCCCCAGCGCATCCCGGTAGAGTCCCGTCTTGAAATAGACAAGGCCATTCAATCGATGACCACGCGGCGGGCGGTACACTGTCGGACCGCGATAGTGAATAATTGTCTGCCCATCCAGAGTCGCATCGACGCTGCCCTGTTCCGTTTCCTCGAACCGGATCACAAAGCGAAAGTCGAGCCATCGGCCGCGCACATCTTCGTCCCCTCGGTAAAGCTCCTGGCTGTGCCGTTCATCGCGGCGCGTCACTCGGAGCCGCCCGCTGTCATACCGAATCGCCAGTACGGGATTGTCCGGATGGCAATGCCAGCACGCCTGTTTCCACTGCGCAATGACCAGCCGCTCCGATGTCTGAGGAAAGTCCTCCGGAATATACAGGCTGAACGAGTATGCATACGTCCGCCCAGGGCGCGAAAACACCCACCACGCCTCCATCAATTCATCCCGTTCCGTGGCCGCTCCTTCCTCGCTGGCGGCTTCGTAGCGGTCGTTATCGCGCACTGTGATGGCCAGCGCCCCGTGTCCCGACCGAACCACAGTATGCTCGGGCACGACCGCTCCCGGAACGAAGCGCCATCGCGTCCATCGCGTCCAACTCAGAGGGGAAGATTCAAAGCCGTCGTAGACGTGAATTGGAATTGTTCGGAGCGCGATCTCGACACTGAGTGAGACGGCCAACAGAAGCAGCAGGGCGATGCCAGCTGCTTTGACCAAGCGGTTCATGCAGCGAATTGTGGCAGGAATGCTGCGGCTGTCAACTATCTTTTCGATAGAGCAGGTTGCGCATCGCTTCGCGACGGGCCGCGTTGGCTTGCTTGTCTGTCTTTAGGACGTCCGCTGGCTTCGACTTCGCATCCGAGTCCTCTTCGCTGCACGACGGACACCGATTCGCGAATCCGGGTTTGCCCGGCTTCAACTCGAACTCCTCCCCGCACACCGCACACACTTTGATCGGATAAGCCATATCTATTCTCAGAAGGCATGATCCCGAAGCCGCGCGCTCTCGCGAGCGGGGCTAGGGATATCGCATGCCTCTCCCCGTTGCTAATTCAGAAAATACTGCCGGTACAACGTATCCCTCTGCGCCGGCCGGAACCCCGCGTCGCGAATAATCCTTCGCAGCTCTTCTTCCGTCGTGCAATTGGTCACGCCTGCCGCCCGCACCACATTCTCTTCCAGCATCACCGACCCGACGTCATTCCCGCCAAAGCGCAGGCCCATCTGGCAGACTTTCAATCCCTGCGTGACCCAGCTCGACTGCACGTTGAGAAAGTTCGACAGATAAATCCGCGAGAGCGCCAGCACTTTCAGATACTCGACCGCCGTCGCTTCATCCCAATGCCGCCCGCCCAGTGCCGTATTCTGCGGCTGAAAGCTCCATGGGATGAACGCCGTGAATCCGCCCGTCTCCTCCTGCAAATCGTAAAGCCGCTGAAAGTGGTTGACGCGGTGTTCGTATTTTTCGCCCACGCCAAACATCATCGTCGCCGTCGTCCGCATGCCGATCTGGTGCGCCGTCCGGTGCACATTGATCCAGTCGTCGGTCAGGCACTTCAGCCGTGCAATCTTGTAGCGCACTTCGTCGTCGAGAATTTCCGCTCCGCCGCCCGGAATCGAATCCAGACCCGCGTCCCGCAGCCGCAGAATCGTGTCGCGAATCGAGAGCCCGCTGTACTCCGCGATCGCGATAATTTCCGACGCCGAATAACAGTGCAGATGCACCTGCGGAAAACGTTGCTTGATGCCGCGCAGCATCTTCTCGTGCCAGTCGATCTTCAGATCGGGATGCAGTCCTCCCTGCATCAGCACGCCCGTGCCGCCCAGTTCGACCGTCTCGCGAATCTTCTCGTAAATCGTATCGAAGTCGAGGATGTACCCTTCCTTCGCCGCCGGCCCCTTCAGCGGCCGGTAAAACGCGCAGAAGGTGCAGTACTCCGTGCAGAAATTGGTGTAATTAATGTTGCGGTCGATAATGTACGTGACCACGCCTTCCGGATGCAGCTTTCGCCGCACGGCGTCGGCTTCCATCCCAATGCCGATCAGGTCATCGGACTCGAACATCTCCAGCGCTTGCTGTTTCGTCAGCGACATAAGGGTTCACAGAATCTGACTCGATTTTAGCGGACCAGCCGCGATCTCACCAAACACGGACCACGACTTCACCGGCGCGGAACCCGCCGTCCCCCGCACTCGTTTTCAAAATCTTCGGGCCACAAGCGAAGTAGGTCTCCACTATCGCTGGTTTCGCGTGCAGCGGCTTGGGCGCTCTCCGCGCGCACCGCTTCCGGGCTGCTCTTGCATCCCGGAACCAGGGAATGTGCGTCGGGTAATCGTAATTGAAGTAGAGTCTCGTAGAATCGGGCAAGAACTTCATCGAAACAGGCAAGCAGCCGGCGCGGCCCCGGACTATTCTGATTCTGGTTCGATCTAATTCTGGTTACCCATGATTAGCAACTCGTGGAGGAATAATGCAAAAGCGCAAACTTGGAAAGAGCAATCTGGAAGTCTCTGTCATCGGCCTCGGCTGCATGGGAATGAGCTTTTCCTATGGCCCGCCCAAAGACAAGCAGGAGATGACGAAGCTGCTTCACGCCGCCGTCGACCGCGGCATCACGTTCTTTGACACCGCTGAAGTCTACGGCCCCTTCCTGAACGAAGAGCTTCTCGGCGAAGCTCTCTCTCCATTCCGAGGCAAAATCGTGATCGCCACTAAGTTCGGCTTCGATCTCGGGGGCAGCGACAATCGCCCGGGAGCACCCGGCGTAAATAGCCGGCCCGAACACATCAAGCGGGCCGTCGAGAGTTCACTCAAGCGACTCCAGCTCGAAACCATTGACCTGCTCTATCAGCATCGCGTTGACCCCAACGTCCCCATCGAAGACGTCGCCGGAGCGGTGAAAGAACTGATTAAGTCCGGCAAGGTCAGGCATTTCGGCATGTCCGAAGCCGGCGTCAAGACAATTCGCCGTGCCCACGCGGTTCAGCCGCTCACCGCACTCCAGAGCGAATACTCGCTGTGGTGGAGAAGGCCGGAGCAGGAAGTCATTCCCGTGCTCGAGGAGCTCGGCATCGGTTTCGTGCCTTACAGCCCGCTTGGCAAGGGATTCCTGACGGGTAAGATCGGCGAAAATGCGAAATTTGACAGCACCGACTTCCGCAGCACCCTGCCTCGCTTCACACCAGAGGCCCTGAAGACGAACCAGGCGCTGGTTGACCTTCTGGGTGAAATCGCCAAGCGCAAGAACGCGACTCCCGCTCAGATCGCACTCGCCTGGCTGCTGGCGCAAAAGCCCTGGATCGTTCCGATCCCCGGCACAACCAAGCTGAACCGCCTGGAAGAGAACATCGGAGCCGTCTCGATCCAGCTGACGCCGGCCGATCTCCGCGACATCAACGCTGCAGCCTCAAAAATCAACCTGGAAGGTGCCCGCTACCCCGAGCGCCTTGAAAAGATGACCGGTCTGTGAGAGGAAGAAGGAAAGCCCATGTACAAGTCGAACGCCTACTCTGCGGCTAGTGCGACATCACCTCTGGCCTCCACGACGATTACCCGGCGGGATCCTACGGATCGCGATGTACAGATTGAAATTCTGTTTTGCGGCATCTGTCACTCCGATCTACACCAGGTCCGCAACGAGTGGAAGGAAGCGATGCCGACCGTTTACCCGTGCATTCCTGGTCACGAAATCGTTGGCCGCGTCACCAAGGTCGGCTCTGCGGTTTCCAGGTTCAAGCCCGGCGATCTCGCCGCCGTCGGCTGCATGGTCGACTCCGACGGTACCTGCTCTGAGTGCCGCGCGGGCCTTGAGCAGTTCTGTCCGAATCTGACCTTAACTTACAACTTGCCCGACAAGCATCTGGGGGGCGTCACTTACGGCGGCTACTCCGACAGCATCGTTGTCGACCAGAGGTTTGTCCTGCGCGTCCCTTCGAACCTCAACCTCGCCGGAGCGGCTCCTTTGCTTTGCGCCGGAATCACAACTTATTCCCCCATGCGCCGCAGCAAAATCGGCAAGGGCAACAAAGTTGGGGTGGTCGGTCTCGGCGGATTGGGCCACATGGGGGTGAAGCTGGCCCATGCGTTTGGCGCCCACGTTGTGGTCTTCACCACGTCGGCCAGCAAAAAGGAGGACGCGCTCCGCCTCGGAGCAGACGAGGTCGTCCTCTCCCGCAATGCCGACGAGATGGCAAAGCACACCGAGAGTTTCGATTTCATTCTCGACGCCGTCTCCGCCGAGCACGACATCAACGCCTATATCAACCTCCTTCGCCGCGACGGTAACCTTACTGTCGTCGGGGCTCCGGAAAAACCTTTTGCGGTCCCGGCATTTGGGCTGATTATGCGCCGTCGAAGTCTCTCCGGATCGGCCATCGGTGGAATCGCCGAAACCCAGGAGATGCTCGACTTCTGCGGACACCACAACATCACCTCCGACGTCGAAGTGATTCCGATCCAGAAGGTCAACGAGGCTTACGAGAGGTTGCTCCGGTCCGATGTGAAATACCGCTTCTCCATCGATATGGCTTCTCTCAAATGAGAGACGCGGGAGGGCACGACTTCTGTTGCGCCGCAATACCCGCTCTTGATAGGGCTGTGGGCTTTGGACTGAATCAATTGCACGATGCTGATGCTGCTCTTCATCGACATCCCCAATACCCACGTGCTCGTGGACCTCGCGAACACTAGCTCTCAACAAGGTCGAGACGAGAGTCAGTGGCAGCGGAAGTGACGAGGAGCCGTACATGAAAAAATTCGTTACTCTGGGCTTGGTACCCTTGTTTATCTGCATGACCGCAACCATGCTCGCTGGCGATCAGGGTCACATCGGAAGAGATCGCTCGGGAAACGACACTGTCGTCGACGGTGCTCTGGTGCGGACCCTGATCGGCCAAGACCTGCCGCGCGCATTCCAGTTCTCTGGCAATCAGCTCATCGTCAAGTCGATTCATCCGGAGGAACATTGGAGAGTTGTCTGGGAGCGTGAATAGGGCGTTCGCGAAGAACGGAGTTCAGCAAATGGACATCAAGAGAATCGGCTCGCAATCTTCCGCCAAGGGACCTTCAGACTGGTTCACCGGAACCGTACGCATTGATCCGCTTTTTCAAGCACCCGACCCCGCGTTCGTTCAAGGCGCCAGCGTGACCTTCGAACCCTGTGCGCGCACCGCATGGCATACGCATCCACTCGGTCAGACTCTCATCGTCACCGCCGGTTGCGGCCGCGCTCAGCGATGGGGAGGCCCAATCGAGGAAATTCGACCCGGCGATGTCGTCTGGTTCTCACCCGGCGAGAAGCACTGGCACGGCGCCGCTCCCACTACCGCTATGAGCCATATTGCCATTCAGGAAAAACTCGACGGCAAGGTTGTCGACTGGATGGAACACGTCACCGACGAACAATACTTCGCTAGAAAATAAAGGAGGTTGCCATGAGCCCGAAACCAACGCCGAACGATTCTCTAACCGACCGTCTCTCCCGATATCGCGAGATCAACGTCACCGTGACGGGTAGAAAGTCCGGACGCTCTATCTCGAACCCGGTCTGGTTCGTATCGGAAGGCAACAAGCTTTACCTGCTGCCAGTGAAGGGCTCCGATACCCAGTGGTACAAGAACGTGCTCAAGAACCCCTCAATTCGCATTGATGCCCGTGGCGCGGATGCCGAATTCAAGGCCGCTTCTACCGCCGACGCTGCGAAGGTGAAGTCCGTAGTGGAGAAATTCCGCGCCAAGTACGGTGCCGGCGACGTCAAGAAGTATTATTCCAAATTCGATGTTGCCATCGTCGTCGAGATGCACTGACTGCCATTAGGATGACAAAAGAGATAATCTGAAACTCGTGAAAACCAACGGAAAAGTAGTACCTTTGCGGCGCTCAGACAGAACTGCCGGGCAGCCAGACACCGCCACTCTGTCCCGCCTGATTGCTGCCTACGCTCCTCACGACGGCAGCTTTGAACTGCCCATCCCTGGCATGCTCGCCAGTCGCTTTTCACGAGTCAACAAGGAATGCGTGCATGCTCTGCGCGTGCCCTCGTTGTGCATCGTCGCACAAGGAGCGAAGACCGTCATCGTTGGCGACGAGCTTTTCGCGTATGACGCCTCCCGCATGATCGTCTTCTCCGTCGCTCTTCCGGTGGCTGCTCAGGTCACGCAAGCCAGCCATTCCGAGCCCTACCTCTCCCTGAGGATCGAACTCGATCCGCGCAGGATTGCTGAACTCGTCTTGAGGGTCTTCCCCCACGGCCTGCCTCCAGTGCAGGAGAGGAGCGCGGTTTATATCACTCCGGCCGACGAGAGCACGATCAGTGCCGCAAACAGACTAATGGAATGCCTGGCGCAACCCGGTGACAGCGAGCTCATCGGCCCGCTTGTGCTCGATGAGATTCTCATCCGCCTGCTGCGCAGCCCGATTGGTGTTCGCGTCGCTCAAATGGGCTTTGCCGAGTCCGGCCTGCATCGAGTGGCCCGGGCGATTTCCTGGCTGCGCGACAACTTCTCCCAGCCCATGAAGGTCGACGACTTGGCCGGCCTGGTGCACATGAGCGTTTCTTCCTTCCACGAGCACTTTCGGTCCGTCACTTCCATGAGCCCACTGCAATACCAGAAGACCCTTCGCCTTCAGGAGGCGCGACGTCTTATGTTGTCGGCGATGATGGATGCCGGCACTGCCAGTCAGCGCGTCGGCTATCTGAGCGCTTCGCAGTTCAGCCGCGAATACAGCCGCTTTTTCGGAAGCGCCCCAACCAAAGACATTGCCAAACTCCGTCAGGAGACTGGGGTCTGGACCTGATCCTACCCTCCGCTGGCCGGGGGCGTGTCCGGCTGCTTCTCGAACTCGAACGTGCACGGTCGTCCCACAACGCCGAGGCCAGTATCCCTCGTGCCGGTTCCCTCCGTCTGTTTGAATTCCGCCTTGATGTTGTAGCTGTAATCCTCGCCCTTGTGGGTGAAGACTCCTCGCGCATATTTCCTGGAGGCTACCAGGCCCGTGGCCACTAGCTTGCCGCCACCGTCCGGCGCTATCTTGCCCTCGATCAGCAGGTAGCCGGGCTCGCCCGCCGTGCCGTGTTCTCCTCGAAAATTGCCGTCGTGGATAACGCTCGGAAACCGCCAGCTGTACCCCTCAGTGCTGCCTTTCGCAGGGCACGTGAGGGTCGTCGTCCAATTGCCGTCGAAGCGCTCCCCGCCATTCGACTGGGCCAGAGCATCGCTGCTGCCCATAACCATCATCACCGCCAACACAAAGCCAAGTGTGCGCACAAAGCCTCCTCGAATCATCGCCAGCGTCCCGGCTGAGCAGAAATCCGCCTTCGTCGGGACGAGGGAACGATAGTCACTCGAGGTGTTTTATTCAGTGCGCGCGGTCACCCGAATCGGGCCGCATTTCGTTTGCGGGATCACATCAGGGCTGCCCCACCCTTCCTTCGAAGGGTGGGAACTACGCAGTCCCAAGGATTGCCCGCTGTTTATTTCTTCCGGGGCGGAGCTTGCTTCTGTTGCATCCGCTGCTGCTGCTGTGTATGTTTCTGCTGCAATTGCTGGGTCTGCTGCTGGTGCCGCTGCTCCATCCGCTGCTTCTGGGCATCGCTGCCATTCTGTTTCTGCAGCCGCTGGTGCTCCTGTTCTTGCTTCTGCTGCAGGTTCTGACGCTCCTTCTGCTGTTTGGCAAACAACTTGTCCTGCTGCTGCTGATATTTCCGGTCGCGGTTGGCGTCGCCAGTGTTCGGTTTAGCCGGATGTTCCATCGGCGGAAGCTCTTTCGGATGGACAGCTGGATGCCCCGCGTTATTTTCGGCCCGGGTATTTTCGCCCCGATCCGCATTTTCACCGTGATTGGCTGGAGGAGGATTGTACTTCCCTCCGGCTTCTCGCGCCCCGACAACCCCTCGATCCTTGAAATCTCCCGCACGCGGGGTCGCGGCGATCGCGGGCTTGCCGTGATTCTCGGAGGCATGCAATTCCCGGTTGCCCCGGGCCGCCTGCTCCTGCTCGACTTGCGCACGCGCCGGCGGGATGTGCCGCTCGCGCGCCGCTGCTTCGTCTTCCGGCCTCGGACGCGCTTCAATCCCTCCCGGTCCGCCGTTGTAGCTGACGTGATTCTCGTTGTAACGGTTGACGACGGTTTCGTTGTACACGTTGTGGATGTTGACCACGTTCACGTTGGTGACCGCTCGGTTGTAGAAAAAGTGATCGTGATCCCATCGACCCCCTTCGAAACCGACCCCGAAATAGCCGAAGCCATAATCGATTCCGCCGTAGAAGCCGACTTGGGGCCCCCACCAGCCTTCATGAAAAAGAAAAGCACCGTTGCTCCATCCCCACCACGGTGGAGTCCACAGGAAGCCAACTTCCGGCGCCAGCACCCACGTGCCCGGCACCCAGTAATAATCGCTCCCGTCCCATGCCCAGTAGCCGGGCGTCCAGATGTAACCGTCGCCGGGGCAGACCGGTTGCTCGTAGACAGGAAGCGCGGGCGGTCCGAACGAGACCGAAATACTGACTTGCGACAACGCCGGCGTCGACATCGACAGCACAATCGACAGCGTAACGAGGGTGAGTGGCAAAATACGGCGAAACGTAATTACGCGCATCGGTTCCTCTTTCGCTCGCCATCCTACGCTGGCCCGGTGTGACTCAACTGCTGCGGGCTGCGTGGACTGACGGGCAACTCACAAACGACTGAGCATCTTCCAGGGCGGTTGAGATGCGCTTACCGGACCGAAGGTTCGTTTGCGGGTTCCTTTGCCGATGGTCGGCCTCGGGAAATTCCTGTAGGCACCGCCCCGGGCTGCCCTACTCTTCGCACCGTAGGTAGGGTAGGAACTCGAATTCTCACCCAAGCTGCCACACGCTTCGCGCCCGGTGGCATCCAGTGGGACGTTAGCCTGTGTCTCGGTCCACAACGGCTCGCCGGCTCGCTGAGCGTTGTACAGCGAGAAGGTGATGCTCACCACTCCGCTCAACGTGTTGCCGCCTTCGTCGGTGGCGACATTGGAGAACTCGATCAATGGCGGAGGCACATTACTCCACCCAATTCCCGCAATCGCGAGCCTGCTGAAATATCGCCGCAGCGCGCATGGCCTCGAATCGGCTAACCTTCAATGAGTGCAAATCCCCAAATAGCCTCAACGACTGCCCAACAAAAAAGCCGAACATTTCGTCTCTGGCAACGTTCTTCTATGATGGAGGGCCACCCATGAAAAGATTCTTGCCATTAGTGAGTCGGCTAAGCGGAGATCAATGAATACTTATCTGAAGATGCTTTGGTTCGGAACGCTTTTTCTCTGCGCCGCAACTTCGCTCGCGCAGGTTCCTCTCGCGCCGCTTGACGCCAAACACCTCGCCTCCATCGACGATTTCGTCAATCACGAGATGGCCCGCGAGCGCATTCCCGGTCTCGAGCTTGGCATCTACAGTCGCGGCAACATTCTACTGGCCAAGGGATACGGCCTGGCCAACGTCGAGCTCAATGTGCCGGTCAAACCTGAGACCCTCATGCAAACCGGCTCCGTCGGCAAACAGTTTGTCTCTGCCGCTATTATGATGCTCGTCCAGGACGGCAAGCTCTCTCTCGATGACAGCCTGGCGAAATACCTCCCCGACGCGCCCGCCACCTGGAAGCCGATACTGATCAAAAACCTGCTGTCGCACACGTCGGGTCTGGCGGAGTACGAAAGCCCCGAGCGCACTGGCCCGAATGGCCCATTCTATTTCCGCCTCGATTTCACTGAACAGGAGTTGGCAAAGAAGGTCGAGGCCCTCCCCATCGAGTGGGCGCCGGGCGAGAAATGGGACTATCGCAACACCAATTACATGCTGCTCGGCATCATCATTCACAAGATCACGGGCATGCCATATGCGGAATTTCTCAGCGAGCGCATCTTCAAGCCGCTGGGCATGACCTCAACCCGGCTCATCAGCGACCGCGACATCATCCCCAACCGCGCTGCCGGCTACGAGATCGACCACAATGGCGAACTCAAGAACCAGGAATGGGTTTCGCCAACCTTCAATTCCACCGCCGACGGCACGCTCTACTTCAACGTGCTTGACATGGCCAAGTGGGACGAGGCTTTATACGGGACCAAGCTGCTACTGCAGTCGAGCCTCGACCGGATCTGGACCGTATATCGGCTCAATGACGGAAAGCCCAATCCGGCGAATTACGGCTTCGCCTGGTTCATCGATACGCAGAACGGTCACAAGCGCATCGAGCATAGCGGATCCTGGCAGGGATTCAACTGCGACATCTCACGTTATCCCGATGACAGCCTCACTGTTGTGTGGCTTACCAACCTCGAAGCTGGCCACTCTAGTCCGCGCCTCAACGCGCATGTGGTCGCTGGCTTGGTCAATCCCGCGCTGACCGTGCCCAAGCTGGAAGCGATTGCCGACGACGAACCCCAGCTGGCCGACCGGCTCAAGAAGATTCTGGACGAAAGTGTTGCGGGCAAAGACATCCGCCCCGAAACAACGCCGCAGCTGGCGGCACAGTTTACACCGGACGTCTCTAAACGCTGGCAGCAGAGCCTCGCGAAACTCTGGCCCGGAGGAACGCTCACGCTCGTAAAGCGCGATAAGGGAACCGAGGGCGAGCCGCAATGGATCTCCACGTACCGCTTGAGCAAAGGCCGCGATGCCATGCTGCTGGCGTTCGGCGTCGGGGCAGACGGAAAAATCTCCATCTTCCATTTGTCGCCGAATCGCGAATATCAGTAAGCGGGCTGCCCGCCCTTCGCGCTTTTCGAGGGCTGGGAACGCACGATGCGTCCAAAGCTCCAACGCCGCGGGCTCAGCCCGATTCGCGACTACGAGGTTTGACACCACAGGACCCGTTCCCTAGACTGCCTGTGTAGGCTTGGCGACGACCAAACGAGGTTGACCGAATGGGCTGGCTGCAAAACAAATTTGAAAAGAACTTCATGATCTCGACCGTCGACTACGTCTTCAACTGGGCGCGCAAGTCGGCGGTCTGGCCGATGACCTTTGGCTTGGCCTGCTGCGCCATTGAAATGATCGCGTCGTCCACGTCGCGCTTCGACATCGCGCGCTTCGGCTCCGAAGTGTTTCGCCCCAGCCCGCGTCAGAGTGACCTGATGATCGTTGCCGGAACGGTCACGCTGAAAATGGCGCCGGTGGTGAAGCGCATCTACGACCAGATGCCTGACCCCAAGTGGGTAATCTCGATGGGCGCATGCTCCTCGGTCGGCGGACCGTTCAATACTTACGCGGTCCTGCAGGGAGTCGACAAGATAGTCCCAGTCGACGTTTACGTTACGGGATGCCCGCCGCGTCCAGAGAATCTGTTCTACGCGCTGCTCAAGCTGCAGGACAAGATCGACACCATGACCCTGGCCAAGAAGCCCACCGAAGTCCGTCTCGATCCGAACATGATCGAGAACTTCAAGCGCCAGGTGATGATTGCGCAGACGCTGCAGCCGAAGTGACCGCGTTTAGCGGGCGTCTGAGCCCGCCGCAGTCATCCTCAGCGGCGCGAAGGATCTCGCGTTTAGTGGTCGGCGATACAACTCATAAAGGGACAGCCGCCCCGGCTGTCCGGCCGAGCAAAGTCGGCGTATCAAGGGGTCTCGAACATCATGCCCAACTTCACCAAACTCACCACGCAATCCGAACTCCCTGCTGCGAACACCGCAAAAGAATTCCCCTGCGGCGACAAGACTATGTGCATCGCCAACGTGAACGGCACGTACTCCGCCATGGACAACGTGTGCTTGCACCAGGGTGGTCCACTCGGGCAGGGCACGATTGAACACGGGAAAGTCGTCTGCCCGTGGCACGGCTGGGAATATGATCCGAAGACCGGCGCCGCCGCACACAATGCGAATGCGAAAGTCGCGGTCTATGCCGTCAAAATGGAAAATGGCGACGTGCTGATCGAGATCTAGCGGCCGCCTATCCGAGATATCGCAGGAACCTTCCCGGCTGATTCTCGTAACCCGGGAAAACCTCCGTGAGATTGCTGTTGCCCATGTGACGCGCGACCACTTCTCCAATCACCTGGCGGAAGTCGGTCGCGAGCGCGAGGTCGCGCTCTTCGTAGAGCTGCGATTGATCGAGTCCCGGCCAACGGCCGTAAACTTTGCCGCCTTTCACTGGACCACCCAGAACGAACATTACGTTGGCATGACCATGATCAGTACCGCGGTTGCCGTTCTCACGCGCTGTGCGGCCGAACTCCGACATGGTGATGACGACCGTGTCTTCGCCGAGATCGCCGAGATCGGTCCAGAAGGCCGCGATCGCTTGCGAGAAATCGCCAAGCACATTGGCGAGTTGGCCCTCGGTCGCGCCTTCATTGACGTGATGGTCCCATCCGCCGATATCGGCGAAGGCGACCTGCACTCCGAGATTCGCCTTGATCAATTGGGCCAGCTGGCGCAGGCTGTCACCGAAGCGTCCGCGAGGATAGTTGGCGTAAGGCGAAGGGGTGTATTTCGCGGGATCAGCGGCCTTCAACATCTTCACCGCGTCGAAGGTTTCTTCGCCCGTGCCGTGAAGCACGGCGTCGGAGGAATGATCGTACATCGCCTCAAATGCGCTGGCGGCAACCGAAGGCTTTGGATTTCTCCCGCCAATCGAAAAGTCGTTGATGTTGTTCATGGCGACGGCGGGTTCGTTGCCCGTCAGAATTCGCGGCAGAGAGGGCCCGAGCGCGATCGCGCGAAAATTCGATTTCTCGGTGGGCGATGGCATGCTGTGGAGTGAGCGGTTCAACCATCCGTCTTCGGTAGCCTTTACGCCGGGCGTGCCGGTTTCCATGAAATCCTGCGCGTCGAAATGAGAGCGCGTGGCGTCGGGCGATCCGGCGGCGTGTACGATGGCTAGATGGCGCTGCTCCCAGAGCGGCCGGAACGCCGCGAGCGACGGATGCAATCCGAAGAAGCCGTTCAGGTCAAGCACCGCGTTGCGCGGAATGTTGATGCTGGGACGCATCGCGTAGTACTGCGCCTCGGCGTGGGGAACGACGATATTGAGTCCGTCGGCCGCGCCGCGCTGGAAGATCACGACGAGACGCCTGTCTCGCGTGCCCGCTTCCGCCGCGCCGAATGCGGCGCGCGTCAGGAAGCTCGGAACGGCCGCCGTGCCTACGACGGCGAGTGCGCTATTGCGAAGAAAGATGCGACGCGTGATGGACATGGTGTGTACCCCGGTTCTCTGCTGTCATCACAGCTGTAGCCTCTCTATGCAGAATGGCTGATCGCTGATGGCTGGCAGATGCATTGCTCATCTTCTCTGAAACTCCGGCGACCCCAGCAGCAGCCCCGCCATCAGGTTTGCATTCGCATCGGGCGGACGGCCCGCTCCTGCCGGCTTTCGCGGAGTATCTGCCTCTTGTGACACGGCGGCGCTCGGCGGCGGTGCTGCCAGCTGCGCCACAATCGAGTCGTGCGTCTGCTTCGACACATCGCCGGTGAGCAGCTTCGTCTCCAGCGTCGACAGCGCGAGGGCTGCATCTGTCGGTGGCGGCGGACCTCCCGCCAACTGGACGGCGTCCACTCTCACTCCGCGAATCTTCCCCGCGGTTAATGCCAAAGCGAAATTCATGCGATTCAGCAGAGCCGACGAACTCACCCAGGTATCGGCCTTCATCGAATAACCCGTGGGCGGCTGCGCTCCGTAGAGAGGCATGCCCATCTTGTTGAGTTGATTCCCGAGCGGCATGGCCTCTTCCACATCGCCGCCCGAAGCGCGGACAGCGGAGACGACGAACTCGAACGGAGTCTTGACTTTGGAGCGGTACGCGCTTTCGTCCCAGAACTCAGGAGAATGGAACAGCGTGGCGAGAACTTCGCGAATGTCGCCTTTTTTCTTTTCAAAAGTTTTCGCCATGCGATCCACTAGTGCCGGCGGGGGATCGTCGGAAACGAAGCGCTCGGCCAACTTCAGCGAGATGAAGTGCGCGGTTTGCGGGCTGGTCGCCAGCATGTGCAGCACTTCCCTGCCTTCGTCTTCGCCGCTGGGCTTGATGCGATGACCGAGAACAAATTTTGTCCCCGGCTCATGCATGCGCGGATCGAAGCGGAATTCGCCGCCCATGAAGGGATTCTCGATGGTCCAGCCGGTGAAAACCTTGGCGACCTCGGTAACGTCGCGCTGCGAGTAACCGCCATTCACGCTGAGCGTGTGCAGTTCTAATAACTCGCGGCCGTAGTTTTCGTTCAACCCGCTCTGTTTGCGCTTGTTCGGATTCTCCCTCGGAAAGCGCCGCGGACCGTAAGGGCCGTACGGGCGATCCGGCATTCCGAGAGCGCGCATGGAATTGGGTCCCACGCTCAACCAGTTGTCGAGATAGAACAGCATTGCGGGACTCTTCGCCGTCGCCACCAGCAGCTCTTCAAAGCCGCCGAGCGCGTGCGGGCGAATCACATTCTGCTCGTAGCTAGTGATCAGGATGCGGTCGGCGCCCTTGTTGGCGAAAACGTTGAAGTGGTTGAACCAGAAATCGGTCATCACTTCTTCCAGCTGGCGCTCGCTGTAGATGGCCCGAAGGAGTTTGGCCTGCATCAACTCGTCCACGACCACCGCGTCCGGGTTGTTCATGGCGAGCAGCGTTTCTCTCTGCCTGGGATCGAGCCCGACCAGGAACTCCTGCCCTTTGCCGCCGCGCATCGAATCGGCGAAGGTGACTTTCTCATCGACCGACATCTGCATGATTTTCTTGTAGCGCTCCTCGGGAGGAAGATCGGCCAGGCTCTGTATCTTCAAGTCGGCGTAGAGACGATCTTCACGACGGCGCGCTTCTGCATCGTCGTTCGTAGTCATGGTTTTGTTCTCGGTAGAGGGCGCCATCGCCATGTCGTTCGCTGGAGCGCTCTCCGATGGCCCTTCGCTGTTCGTGGCGCTCATGGAATTCATTGAATTGCTGTCGGCGGGTGCTGGCGGCGCAGCATCGGCGGCAGCCGCGGCGGCGAGTTCCTCCGCCGTCTTGGCCGTGTCGTTCGCCGACGGACCTGAGGGAACTGAAGGAGCAGCAGAGCTGGAAGCTACCGTCGCTCCCGCGTCCGATTTTCGCTCTTTCCTCTGTTGCTGGCGCGCGATCTGCACTTGAAAAATGGCGCGCTTGGCCGGATCGGAAGGCATCGCGCGCTTGCCGTCCATGACCTGCTTGATCATCGGCGGGTCAGGAAACTCGTCCACGATCTCGCGCGAGTTCATGCGCAGCGTCCGTAAGGGAGCCAGGCGCGATTCCACCGCATCGTCGGAAATCTTTCCCGGCTGTAGCTGCTGATCGATCCAGCGGTCGACGCCCATCGCCATAACCTGCTGAACGTCACCGGGCCGCGGCCCGAAGGCCAGGCGATTCAGGGCGTGGACGGCTCGCTTCTGTTCGGAAGCATCGGCGGCAGCGGCATCTTTCTTCTTCGCTACTAACTGAGGAACCGCGCAGAACACGACCAGGCAAGTCAGGCTCAGGCAAAGCACAAACAGGGCGAGCTTACCGAGGCGGAATCTCATGAAGGCTCCCGGAAGGATCAGGTCTCTCATTATGAACCCGGACGGGAGAAAAAGTTGCTCCCCGAGGTGGTTCTGGGGGAACCGGAAGTAATTGGTAAGGCAGAGGTTTCGCGACCAAACCAGCCAATTGCCGGCGATAGCCGAGCCCCTCAGGTCAGAAAGGCCCTGGCGCGGGAAACTTTGTGCTGCAAAGTAGCGGCGAGGTGATCAATGTCGGCGGCGGCGATATTTACCGACGGGCCGTCGAGCAGGGGCGTTCTGCTACTGCCTACGGCATCGCGCCGCACCTGGATGAGCAACGCCTGAACCACGTTCGGGTCGAATTTTTCCGGAGCCATTCGCACCAGATCACTGAGCGCGCTCCCGACCGATAGCGGTGCGCGATAAGGCCGCCGGCTGGTCATGGCATCGAATGAATCTGCCAATCCTACAATTCGCACCGGCATGGGCAAATCGTCGAGGCCCAGCTTGTCAGGATACCCGGAACCATCGCTGCGCTCGTGATGCCAGCGCACCGTCTCTGGAATCTTGGGCCAGGGGAACTGCACGCTGCTGACAATCTGGTGGCCCACGGTGGTGTGGTCGGCCATCTCGCGAAACTCCTCCGGATCGAGCGCTCCGGGCTTGCCGAAGAGCCGGCGGTCGACCGCAACCTTGCCAATATCGTGCAGGTAACCCGCGCTGCGCAGGGCGGCCACCTCGCTGGACTCCATTCCCATCGCCTCGCCGATGGCGGCAGCGTAGCGTCCGACGCGCAAAGAGTGGCCGTGAATGTTGACGTGCTTCACGTCGATGGCAGTGGCGAAGGCTTCGAGCGCATTGTCGTAGAAACCGTGCAGCGAGGCCATCAGGCGCAGGTTCTCCGAAACGCGCTGGGCGATAGTCTGCGTCAGCGCATGGTTGCTCACCGCCAGGGCAATGTAACTGCACAGCAGTTCCAGCGCGTCGAGCTCGGCATCCTCGTAGAGCGCGTCCCCGGGGCGCCGACCAAGAGCGATCACACCGGCGAGGCGGCCGGCTGCTTTCAGCGGAGCGAGGCACTTGAACAGCTCCGGGGCAACGTTGCCATTGGAACTCAGGAATACCGAGTAGGTCGATCCATTGAGGACAATCGGACCGCGGGTCGCAGTCAGCGCATGTACGTGTTTGGGAAGGAGAGGAATGAAGGCGGGCTCCGGCATAAGGGCGAATCCCTGCGCCGTCGCGGAGGTCAGCATGGCTGGCTTGTCGCTAAAAAGAAAAAGCGCGCCTTCGCGCGCGCCTGCCGCTTCCATGATGGCCGACAGCATCAGCCCGGAGGTTTCCGAGAAGTCGCGCTCCGCCGTTAGCGCCGGACCGAGCTCGGAAAGCGCCTGAAGTGTCTGCAACAGCCTTCGTAAATTGTTGGTCTGAATCGCCACCGACGAAGTGGGAGCCAGATCGCAGAGCAAGACGAGGTTATCACGCGAGAAATGCCCGGAGCGAGGGTTGGTTGTTGGTTAGTTTGATGCGCTGGTAACGATGCCGAAAACATCTTGACGAAGATGATTCCTTTGGCCCGCTTTAAAAATGCTCGCGCAATTCCGCAAACCGGCCAACGATGAGCAACTTCTGATTCGCGGGAGCAGGATTGACTTCCTCGTGCTCGAGAATCCAAGTGTCGCCGTGGGGAACAAAGACCGCGTGAAGTCCGGCGGCAAGGGCGGGGTTGATGTCGGACTTGGGACTGTTGCCGACCATCCATGTGGAGTCGGGCCGCAGAGAGTGCTTCTCTACGACATGCGCGTAGGCAGCGGTATTTTTTTCGGCCACGATCTCCACCGCGGCGAAATACTTCTTCAGCCCCGAGCGCTCGACTTTTCCCGTCTGCTCGGCAACAGCGCCCTTGGTAACGAGAATCAGGCGATGCCGTCTGCACAGGTCTTGCAATGTTTCGGGAACCTCAGGAAGAAATTCAATCGAATGATTTTCGATGCTGCTGGCGAAACTTCTGACCTGTGCGTGCAATGCAGGTGTCACCGGCTCCGTGGTCAGACGCTCGAAGGTGTCGACCAACGCGTGCGCGAAGCTGTGCAGGCCGTATCCGTGCTTGAGGATGCACTCGCGTTCGACGTCGTTGAGTACCTCACGGATTTGTTCGGGAGAGAACTCGTGATGATTCAGAAACGAGATGAAGCGAGCGATCGCGCGCTCGAAGTAGATGTTGTTCTCCCAGAGCGTGTCGTCGGCATCGATGAGGAGGGTTTGGGGAGACAAAGCTTCCAGCTCCTGGCAGTCGTGGGAATCATGCAGGCAGAAGCCAGAGTGCAGAATCAACGCTTGCGAAATCTGCATTCTGACTTCTGAACTCTGACTTTATCAGCCGATCCAATCCACTTTCGCTTCGGGCCCGATGATGCCGGCTTTGTGGCCCATATCGAGCAGGCGATGGACGGCTTCGCGGCCGTCGGCTCCGTAGTCAAGCGTGCGTTCGTTCACGTACATGCCAACGAACTTGTCAGCCGACTGCGCATCGAGGTCGCGGGCGAATTGCATCGCGTATGCGAGCGCCTCCTCGCGATGATCGAGTGCGTACTGGATGCTCTCGCGCAGGGCAGCGGTAACAGCGGGCATCAGTTGTGGACCGAGCGCGCGGCGAATCGCGTTGCCCCCGAGCGGCAGCGGAAGCCCGGTCACCTTTTGCCACCACCGTCCGAGATCGACGATGCGATGCAGGCCCGACTTGTCGTAGGTCAACTGACCTTCGTGAATAATGAGTCCGGCTTCGTATTTGCCTTCGAGCACTTGCGGAATGATCTGATCGAAAGGAACGACTTCGCTCTCCACTCCAGGAGCAAAAAGTTGCAGAGCCAGATATGCCGTTGTGAGCGTGCCGGGCACCGCAATTCGCTTGCTCTTGATCTCGGCCGCGGTAAACGGACGAGGCGAAACGATCATGGGACCGTAGCCTTCGCCTACGCTGCCGCCGCAAGCCATCAGTGCATACTTGTCCTGAACATAAGGATAGGCATGGAACGAAATGGCGGTGACGTCATAAACGCCTTCCCGCGCCTTCTGATTCAAAGTCTCGATGTCGCAAAGAGTGTGCGTAAAGCGCAGCCCCGGCGTGCGAACCTTGTTCGTGGCGAGGCCGTAAAACATGAAGGCATCGTCGGAGTCTGGACTGTGGGCTACCGCGATTTCGCGTACCTGTCCCGCGGGATTCCCGGCGGGGACGTTGGTTGCTTCCGAAACTGCCGTCATTGTTAACTCCACCAATTTACCGCTGCTGCCTCGCGTGCCAGCGAGTGGCAATGCCCGCGGCGAACAACACCTTCATGATTTCGGCGGCGACGAAGAAGTAAAGGCCGAAATATGCCGCTTTTGCGAGGGAATGCGTAAAGACATAAAGCCATGTCAATCCGCCGGCGAAAAGCAAAACCTCAGCGAGCAGGCCGGCGACCGCCGCGCGCAGAAAACTCTTCGCGCCCCGTTCAAAAACATATCCCGCCAGGAACGCGACGAGCGGGTAGACCATCAGAAAGCCGCCTGTGGGACCGCGCAGCTGCGCGATCCCTCCGGGGCCGGTCGGATTGAAAAAGGGCAATCCTACCGTGCCCTCGATCAAATAGAGCGCCAACGCCGCGAATCCGCGCCGGCTGCCGAGCAACAGGCCGACCAGCAGGACGGCGAGATTCTGCAGCGTGAGCGGTACCGGAGTAAGCGGCAGCAGCGGAACGGTGATGTGCGCGCACAACGCCACAAACAGGCTCGCTCCGACGACGATGGCAACTTGTCGCGACGCGTCGAACGCCCGCTCCTGTGGTGTTGTTAGAATCTGAATCGCCATTTTGGCCATAGCGCTCCTCTTATTTGTAAGAATCAGCGACGCGGCGAGCCTAGTGCTCGATGCTGTCGGGCTTGCGCTCGTGCTCAACCTCGCTGAAAGTTCCCTCGTGCGCCGCGTGGGTTTTCTGCAAATGCCGCCGCAAGCGAAGGTACAAGGCGATCGCCACGCACACTACGACCAGTGTGCTCACGCCCAGGATCAGAAACCACCAGATCATTCGCACAGCGAATTAGGATAACAGATGCGGGAATGCGCAAACCGCGATTCCCGCTCTTGCAATGCGGTATGGCCGCGAAAGCTCTACCGCAGCTGATGGTCGCAGCTAGCTCGCCTTGCGGTCGGCCATTTTCTGGCGCATCGTCTCGACTCGCTTCATCATGAATTGCAGACGATCCCGGCCCCACTTCGTGCGTGTCGCAACCTTCTCTATGGCCAGAAACATGTTGGGGTCACCTTGTTTTTCGCGGAGTTGCTTCAGAAAAGGGTAAACCTTCGCGAGGATGAGGAACATCTCGCCGCTGACTGCCGGCTGTAGAAACAGATCTTCGTTCAATATGCCTTGCAGCACAAACGACGCGGCCATGCCCCAATAACCGCTGACCTGGCGGAGCCAGTTATTCTCTTGCGTGTTCATGGCCCATGCGACTTTCAGGAAATCATCGGCACTTTGCGGGAAAAACTCGCCGCCCCACCAGGTGCGAGCCTTGCGCATCTCCGGCTCGCGGCGAAGGTCGTAGAGTTCCAGGATCAGCTGAGCATCGGCTACAGTCGGCTTTTTAGCCATGATCGTTCCTCCGTTGGATTGTTGTTACCGGCAAGCTTAGACGATGGTTGCAGTCAGAAGAATCAAAAAATCTTTGAGCGGGCGAGCCGCGCGTTTGAAATGCAGCTCCAGGCCTAGCTTGCAGATCGGCGCTCGCAGCTCGGAACTCGAGGCTCTACGCCGAGGTGGCGGACGTCGCCGCGGCTTCCGGCGGCGGGGCAGGCCTTTCGTAGTCGCACTCTTTGTTGGGACAGGCGATGACCGGTCCGGCTTTCAGATTTTTCTCCACCAGATATTCGCTGCCGCAACTCGGGCACTTCTCGGCAATCGGCTTGTGCGCTGAGGTGAACTTGCACTTCGGATAATTGCCGCAGCCGTAGAACGTGTTGCCTTTGCGGGCGCGCTTCTCGACCAGTTCGCCGTCTTTGCAATCGGGGCACTTGACGCCGATGAAGTTCTGCTTCACGTACTTGCACTCCGGATATCCACTGCACGCCGTAAATTCGCCAAAGCGCCCGTGGCGGATCATCATGTTGCGCCCGCACTTCGGGCAAAGTTCATCGATCGGGATGTCGGGAACTTTCTTGCCCTGGTCCAGCCGCCGCGTGGTCTTGCAATCGGGATATCCCGTGCACGCCATGAACTGGCCGAAACGCCCGCGCTTCAGCACCATCACGCGGCCGCAGTTTTCGCAGTACTCCTCTTGCGTGGTTTCCTGAATATCGGCCGAATCGAGGTCCGGCAGATTGATCGGATTTTCTTTCGTGAACTTGCAGGTGTTGGGATCGTCTTTGTCATAGGTACTGCAGGCGTAGAAGGATCCGTGCTTGCCCCACTTGATCACCAGCGGCGCGCCACAGAGTTCGCACTTCTCGTCTGTGGGCTTTTCCATCCGCTTGATATTCTCCATATGCTTTTCGGCATATTTGAGATCCTTCTGGAACTTCTTATAGAAGTCGGCCATGGCGTCTTGCCACTTCTCTTTGCCTTCTTCTATTTCGTCGAGCTCTTCTTCCAGGCGCGCGGTGTATTGCACGTCGAAAATGTCGCGGAAGTTTTCAACCAGCAGGTCGGTCACGACTAATCCGATTTCCGTGGGAACGAATTTTCCACCCAGCTTCTGCACGTACTGGCGCTCCTGAATCGTGGTGAGAATTGCGGCATAGGTGGAGGGCCGCCCAATGCCACGCTCTTCCAGCTCTTTCACCAGCGACGCTTCGTTGTAGCGCGGCGGAGGCTCGGTGAAATGCTGCTCGGGCTTCAGTTCTTTGAGTGTAAGTTTCTGCCCAGCCTCGAGCGCGGGCAGCTTGTGCTTCAACTCTTCGTCTTCTTCGTCTTTGCCTTCCTTCGATTCTTCATAGACCTTGAGGAAACCATCGAACTTGAGCACAGACCCAGTCACGCGAAACCAGAAAACGTCATCACCCTTCTTTGCGTCGATGTCGACGGTGGTTTGATCGAACACGGCAGGATTGATCTGCGAAGCCACGAAACGCTGCCAGATCAGCTTATAGACCTTGAATTCATCTTCTTTCAGATACTGCTTGATCGAGTCCGGATGGCGTATCACCGACGTCGGTCGAATCGCCTCGTGTGCGCCTTGCGCATCCTTCTTTTCCTTATAGGTGTTCGGCGTCTCGGGCAGATACGTGTGGCCGTATTCGTTGCCCACATATTCCCGGACTTCTTGGATCGCCTCAGGCGCAACCCGAACCGAATCCGTACGCATGTAGGTGATCAGGCCGATCGAGCCTTCTTCACCGAGTTCCACGCCTTCGTAAAGGCGCTGCGCAATCATCATGGTGCGCTTCACGCTGAAACGAAGCTTGCGGGAAGAATCCTGCTGCAGCTTGCTAGTGGTGAACGGAGGCGCGGAGTTGCGGCGGCGTTCTTTCTTGTCGACTGAACGGACCAGCCAGTCAGCCTGTTCCAGGGCAGCGCGGATTTTTTCGGCTTCCTCCGCGTTCGGTACTTCGATCTTTTCTTCGCCCTTGCCGAGAAAGCGTGCGTCGAATGCGGGGGGCTTGTTCGCGGCGAGGTGGGCATCGATCGTCCAATATTCTTTCTTCTCGAACGCCTTGATCTCGCGTTCGCGCTCGACGATCAGGCGCAGAGCGACGGTTTGCACGCGGCCGGCCGATAAACCGCGGCGTACTTTGTCCCACAACAGCGGAGAAACCTGATACCCCACGAGCCGGTCGAGCACGCGGCGGGCCTGCTGCGCGTCGACCAGGTTCTGATCGATCGCGCGCGGATGTTCGAAGGCGGCCTGCACGGCACGCTTCGTGATTTCGTTGAAAGTCACGCGCTGAATGCGCGGAGGAACTTCGGGCTCGCCTTTCTTAGCTTTCTTGGCTTTTTTCTTCGTGCCATTCCCGTCCAGTTCGAAGGCCAGGTGGGCAGCGATTGCTTCGCCTTCGCGGTCCGGGTCAGGAGCCAGATAGATGGCGTCCGCCGACGAAGCCAGCTTTTTCAACTTGGCCACGACTTTCTCTTTGCCCGGAATGACAACGTAATCTGTCTCGAAACCGTTGGTGGTATCGACGCCGAGAGTGCTCTTGGGCAGATCTTTGACGTGGCCGAGCGAGGCCTCGACCGTGAAGCCTTTACCCAGATATTTCTGGATGGTTTTCGCCTTTCCCGGCGATTCGACAATGACTAAACCTTTTGACAAAGTGTCCTCAGTTGGCTGAATTCTGTTTTTGACCCTAGCACGAATGTCAAGCTGGCAACAAGTTACGGGAAGGAAGCTGTCAGCCCCCAGCCCGAACATTTCCTCCCCCGGGAAGGATCTCGTAAGCTTTGGAAACGCCGAGGGTTAACGCATACGCTGTTTCCAAAATCTGGCGAGATCTGCCTAATTTGGGCGGCAGCTCTCTGAAGCCCCGCATCGCAACCCCCATCACACAGTGAAGAGCCGAGATCTGAAGGCTTGTTTTTAGAAGCTTTTTACAAAATTCTTGCCCGGCATCTGGCGGACCTTGCCGGCCAGCTCCAGCTCGAATAATGCCGCAAAGATTTCAGAAGACGACAGTTCGGATTCCAGCCGCTCGACAATTTCGTCGATGTGCGTGGCTTCGTCGGCTTTCAGCAGGCTCAAGATTCGCTTTTCGTGAGGAGGAAGCCCTTCGTCCGGGAATAGAGATGCGGACGAGGCGCTTTCGGATTCATGCGAGGCGGCGGGAGTCAATGCCAGTTGCACTTCTGTCGGGAGATCCTCCCACACATCTTCCCAGGTCGCGACCAGCTTCGCGCCTTGTTTGATCAGTGTGTTCGGCCCCCAGGAATTCTTGTTGGTGACGTTGCCGGGCACCGCGAAAACGTCGCGATTTTGCTCCAAGGCGCAGCGGGCGGTAATGCGCGTGCCGGAATATTCCGCGGCCTCGACGACCAAAACGCCCACCGACATGCCGCTGAGAATCCGGTTACGAATGGGAAAGTTCTGCGGGGCAGCAAACGTGCCCAGTGGAAATTCGGAGATCAAAGCCCCCCCGAGAGCGAGAATCTGCTCCGACAGCCGCGAGTTTTCCTTGGGATAAATGACGTCGACCCCGGTGCCAAATACCGCGATGGTCTTGCCCTCGGCCGAGATCGCGCCGCGATGGCTCGCCGTGTCGACGCCCCGCGCCATGCCACTAATAATGACCAGCCCTTGTGCTGCGAGGTCGCAGGCCAACCGCTCGGCCATGCCCGAACCATAGGGCGTAGGATGGCGCGTGCCGACCATGGCAATGCCGGCCTTGATCAGTAATTCGGGATCGCCACGAACATAAAGGATGAGCGGCGGATCATAGATTTCCTTCAGGCGGGGAGGATAAAAGGGATCATCGAGCGAAATCAGGGTCACGCTGGCGGAGGAGGCGCGCGCGATTTCTTCGCGCGCCAATTCCGCCGACTTCCCCGTGGCCAGAGATTGCGCCGAAACGGCACGGATGCCACTGCTTTCAAGTTCCGTCAGCGAAGCATGAAAAACGGCGACGGGAGATCCGAAATGTTCAACCAGCCTTCGGGCTTTTGTGGGCCCGAGTCCAGGCGTCAGCGAAATGGCCAGCCATTCCAGAGTGTGGGTAGCTGCCGGGGATACCGCGGCATTCGACACAATAGGCTCCGAGCGGACTGTACTGAGCGCGAAACGGCAGTGTCAAGGTTATCCGTCACAATGGTTTTGTTAATATTGTGGAAAGCATGAGACGGTTGCGCATTTCCGCCATTTCCTACCTGAATACCGCGCCCCTGATGTGGGACTTCGAGCACGGCAAGGCCGGCCGGCGTTTCGATACTTCCTACACTTTGCCATCGGCTTGCGCGCGAGCGCTAGCGGACGGGACCGCCGACATCGGGATCATTCCGGCTGCAGCGTACGCGCAGATTCCCGGCCTGCAGATTTTGCCGGAAGTCGCGATCGCCTCCCGACGGGCCGTGCGTTCGATCCTGCTGGTCAGCAAAGTTGCGCTCGAGAAGATTCGCTCGGTCGCTCTGGATACGTCATCGATGACATCGGCGGCGTTGACGAAGGTTCTCTTTGAAAAGTGGTTGGGGGGCGGAAGATCGTTCGCAGCCATGGCGCCGGATGTCGACAGGATGCTGGCCGAGCACGATGCCGGACTGCTGATCGGAGATCCCGCGCTGAAGATCGATCGCGCGCGGTATCAGACGCTCGATCTGGCTGAGGAATGGATCCGTCACACCGGTAAGCCGTTCGTCTTCGCGTTCTGGGCGGTGCGGGGCGCGGCGCTGCGGGAGGCTGATCCGTCGCTCGATCTGCCGGCGGTGTTTCGAGATTCGCGGGATCACGGGTCGAATCCCTTCAGCATCGACGTGATCGCGCGGGAGTGGTCACCGCGACTCGGATTGAGCGAAACCGACGTGCGCGCGTACCTGACCGACAATATCCACTACCAGCTGGATACGGGCTGCCTGGAAGGTTTGCAGTTGTTTTATCGTTACGCCGCGGATATCGGGGCTTTGCCCAGGGCCCCCGAATTGAGGTTCGTGGAAGCGACCAGGGCAGTGGCGTTATAGATTTGTACGTACAGTTTTGTATTTTATTCTTGGTACGTATTTCTGGCATTTTCTCCCGAGGCTGGATTTGGGGCCGGGCCGTCCCCTACAATGGACTTTCCTGAGCCGTAGGCGCCCTGGCAGCGACGATCGATGCCGGGGGCGAGGGAATCATCCTCCGCCGCAAAATCGTGCCTCCTGCGGCCTCCTAGAGCCCTTCTACGACTTTTCAATCACTTGCACCAAGACTCAACAACTTAGCGGCCATGCCGTTCTTCGGTTCGCCCTCAGCCGCCCCTATAATCTAAGCTGAACGCGCAAGCCATGAGTCTCTTCCAGCCCATTCCGAATGCCAGCGGCGCAGCCGATACCACGCGGCCGCTGGCGGATCGCATGCGTCCGCGGACCCTCGACGAATTCGTTGGCCAGGAACATCTGATTGGCCCGGGCAAGCCGCTGCGCACGCAAGCGGATCGCGACGATACCGGCTCGCTGATTTTCTGGGGACCTCCAGGGACGGGCAAGACAACGCTCGCGAAAATTATCGCGAACATGACCAAAGCGGAGTTCATTGAATTTTCTGCCGTGCTGGCGGGAATCAAAGAAATCAAGCAGGTCATGGCCGACGCCGAACGCGCGCGGCAGTACGGCACGCGGACAATCGTCTTCATCGACGAGATTCATCGCTTCAACAAGGCGCAGCAGGACGCGTTTCTGCCCCACGTCGAAAAGGGCAATATCCGTCTGATCGGCGCGACGACGGAAAATCCGTCGTTCGAAATCAACTCGGCCTTGCTCTCGCGATGCCGCGTCTACGTGTTGCAGCCGCTTACCGAAGAGCAGATCGTGCTGCTGCTCCGGCGAGCGCTTACCGATCGCGAACGCGGACTCGGCGAGTTGAATCTGGCGGCATCCGATGATGTACTCCGGAAGATCGCCAGCTACACCAGCGGCGACGCCCGCAGCGCCTACAACGTGCTGGAAGTGGCTGCCGGATTGGCGAAATCCTCATTTCTCGCGAAAGAGGCGGGAAATAGGGCGCCCGTGACAAACGAGATCACAGACGATATTGTTCGCGACGCGCTGCAGAAGCGCATTCTGCTCTACGACAAAACTGGCGAAGAGCACTACAACCTCATTTCTGCTTTGCATAAGTCCGTCCGTAACAGCGATCCAGATGCGTCGCTTTACTGGCTGGGCCGAATGCTCGAAGCGGGAGAAGATCCGCTTTATATTGCGCGCCGGGTGGTGCGCATGGCGGTGGAAGACATTGGATTGGCCGACCCCAACGCGCTTGCGCTCTGCATGGCGGCCCGCGATGCCGTGGATTTCATCGGCATGCCGGAAGGAAATCTGGCGCTGGCGCAGGCGGTGGTTTATCTCTCGGTCGCGCCTAAATCGAATGCCCTCTACACCGCGTACGGCGACGTTCAGCAGGATGTTGAGCAAACGTCGGCCGATCCCGTCCCACTGCACTTGCGCAACGCTCCGACGAAACTGATGAAAGGCCTTGGCTACGGTCGAGGCTATCAGTATGCGCATGACATGGAAGGAAAAGTTGCCGACATGCAATGCCTTCCGGACAATCTGCGGGATCGCGTCTATTACCACCCCACGAATGAGGGCCTCGAAAAACGCATTCGCGAGCGGATGGAGGAGATCAAGCGGCAACGGTCGCAAGCGTCTGAAAACGATCCGCAACGGCCAAAATGAAGAATCCTCGCCCCATGCCGCCGCATCCTATGGAGCGCGACGATTCATATCTTTATGGCCACGATTCCGAGTCCAATCGGCAGCCAGATTGATCCCGGACGACCCGCGTGGGTCGATCTGGTGGACGATCTGCAGCGGGTGCAGAAGGCGGCGCAAAAGATCACATCGATCCTCGATCTTGACCAGTTGATCGACAGCGTGGTCGACGAGGTGATGCAATCCTTCGGTTGCCTGGAAGCCAGCATCTATCTGCACGACGAAGAACACGGTGAGATGGTGCTCGCCGGAGTGAAAGGCTGCAGCCTTCACGGCAAAGGGTATCGGCTCAAGGTTGGCCGCGAAGGCATGGTGGGGCACGTCGCCTCGACCGGACAGGTGCGTTACGCTCCCGACGTCCGCAAGGACGAGTACTACATTTCATGCGGGGAGTCGACGCTGTCAGAGGTTGCCATCCCTCTTCGCGTGAGCGACCGCGTGGTGGGTGTCTTCACCGCGTCGCATCCTGAAGTGGACGGCTTTCCACGCCAGCAACTGAGAATTCTGCAAGCGTTGTGCGATCACGTTGCTGTGGCCGTGAATAACGCGAGGCGCATCCAGTCGGAGCGGGCGGAACGGGAAGCACTGGATCGTGACGCCCAGGAAGCGCGCGTGATTCAGCAGGCACTCCTGCCAAAGAGTTCCCCTTACATTCCGGGCTTCATGATCTCCGGACGAACAGTACCGGCCCGCGCCGTGGGCGGCGACTGGTACGACTTCATTCCCTTTCCTGGTGGACGATGGGGAATTGTGCTGGCCGATGTTTCCGGCAAGGGCACGGCCGCGGCTCTCCTGATGTCGGCGACCCGCGGGATGTTCCGGTCGATGGCGGAGGCATGCTGCTCACCGGGTGAGGTGTTGACGAAGCTGAATCAGTTACTGGTCGAGGATTTTCCGGCCGGGAAGTTCGTCACCCTCGTATATGCCGTGCTCGAACCCTCCACACGGAAATTGGTCTTTGCTAATGCGGGCCACCTGCTGCCGTTACTGGTTGACGATCGGGGGGAGCACTTTCTGGACACCGAACGCGGCCTGCCGCTCGGCCTTGGCTGCGGTGATTATTCGGAGACGCATGTCACGCTCACGCCAGGTTCGAAGCTCGTTTTCTACAGCGACGGGATTACCGAAGCGGTGAATGGCAGCGAGGAAGAATACGGCCTGTGCCGCCTGGCTGAACACGCAATCAAGCCGGATGCCTCTGCGGTCAGCATCATTGACGAAGTGCAGTCGTTCGCCAACGGCACGGGCGTGCGCGACGACGCCAGCGTCGTCTTTGTGGGCACGATGGCTGCACAGTCAACTCTCTGAATCTCCGGGGGATCGCGTTTCTTCGGCGCGGCTAGCGGAAGCGCGCACGATGTTCCTTCAGAATGCAGCGGTCCACCACAACAAAGATTCCCGCTTTGCGCGCCTTTTCGGCCGCTTTCTCGTCGATGACTTCTTCCTGCATCCAGATTGCCGGCACTTTGAGTTGGATCGCCTGGTCAACGATTTCCTCCACGAATTCAGACCAGCGGAAAATATCGACGACGTCGATCTTCTCCCGAACGTCGAGCAGCGATGCGTAGGCCTTTTCACCCAGGCACTCTTCGATCTGCGGATTCACCGGAATGATGCGGTATCCCTCGCTCTGCATGTAGGCTGAGACGCCATGGCTGGGACGCATGGGATTGCAGGACAGGCCAACGACGGCGATGGTGTTCGCTCGTTTGAGCAGCGCGGTGATTGGATCGGATTGCGGTGAGGAGGCCAAAGAGAGTTCCTGCTATTTCTTGTTCGCTGTCTCCAATTTCTGCTTGTACATTTTCAAGGCGAGTTTGCGGATGGTTTCAGAAACTTCCTTGTTGGCGGAAAGATTTTTTAGATCCGCCGTCAGAAGATTTTTCATCAAGCCGAGCCCAAGATCAAGCGGCGTACGCGGGTTCGCCACCAGATTGCGCACCACGATGTAGTTCTTCATGAAGCGCCGCTTCAAGGGGATTTGCCGCAGGACCGCTTCGAGCACATTCTTCTGGGTGGCAAATTTTTCGACCTCCCCATCGGAGAGTTTGGGCGCTTCGAGCACGGCCAGCGCCACGACCTTTGTGCCGTCACGGATCAGAAGGGATCTTTCTTCTTTGTTGCCTTTCAATGCGAGTTGGATGCGTCCCTTCACATCGAGCGCATTGATCTTCTGAACCGTATTCTGACGCTTGACTTCAACCGGTGGCGTCGGTAGCTGAGCCTTTGAAGCGGCAGTTTTCGCAGAAAGCTCTGAACTCGCGGCTGTGTCTGACCGTGCCGGCGCGTCCTGAGACTGCGTGACCGGGAAATAATCGGCCCCGAGCAGGTCTAGCACTCCACCGATGGCCTGAAATGGCTTTTCGCCTTCCGCGGCAATATCGTTGGCGTGTTCGCTGAGATAGGCGGAGACTGCCTCGTCGTCGACCGGCGCAGTACCGGCCTCGGCAGGGTCCTCGGGTTCCGGAGCATCCATGGCCGACTCGGGCTGCTCCGGCGCTAGTGTTTCATCGGATGCAACCGAAGCGCTTGCCGTGGAACTCGAGGCCGTACGTAGTTGTTCAATCTCTTCCTTCTTCACGTACGGATTGGTTTTGAGAACGGCAATCACCGCGGTTAGCGATCGGATGCGCGCGCTCCTGAGCATCACATCAATGGTGTCGCGCATGGCCGAGACCGCGAGCTTGGCCAATACTCCCTCAGAAACGGAAGGGTTTTCGAGCAGCACGGGCAGCAGCGCGGGACGAAGATTGTCGGGGGAAATCATGTAGTTCAGAACTTCCGCCGGAGTTTGCGGATCGGCGGCGGCGGCGAGCGAAGATTTCTCATCCCAACCGGCCAGAGTCATGCGAGCCAGCTCGCCGAAGACCTTGTTATGCAGAGCGAGGTGAACCAGGATTTCGATGTTCTCAGCCGAGGGAACTTGTAGAGCCCCACGCGCGGCAAACTGCATCATGTTGGAGGGCAATTTCGAAGCGCGGATTTGATCGATCATTCGCGCCATAACGTCATACCTCGCCGCCGGGGACAGCGCTCGGGACGCCGGGAATCGTCTTCTCATTCTCTTGAGTCATCGATCCCTCCTGAGCCATGGATTCGAGTTGGTTCACGGCGAGTTCCAATTCCCGCGTGATGCGATTGCCCTTGTGATGCAGAAAATGGTCTCGCAAAGTCCGATAGTACCAAAGAGTGCCTTCGCGTCCACCGTTGAACCGTGACCAGACGGATTCGCCGAGAGCGCGGTAATCGCTGAGGATGGAGCGAACGTTGTTCAGCTTATCGGCCGCCGAAACCAGGCGCGTATCCGCATCGGCCTCTTTCAGGTGCTCGATGTACTTCTCTTTGCGTTCGCGCCACGGAGCCTTGGGAAAAGTGTCCGAATCGGTGCAGCCGTCGACGACTTTCGCGACTCGCTGGCCGAAACGCCGGCGAACTTCGGTGAGCATTGGCGCTCCACCGCAATCTTCGACGACGTCGTGCAGTAGCGCGGCGATCGCCAGATCTTCGTCGCCACCAGCTTCAAGCACCAGAGACGCGACGCCCATCAAGTGCGCGATGTATGGGATGGTCGAGGCTTTGCGAGTTTGGCCGGAGTGTTTTTCCGCGGCGAACGCGAATGCACGCAAGAAACGGGGTCCAAGTCTCGGCTTCACCGGCGTTGCCGGCCTCCTCTGCGGTCGAGACTCTTTCTTCGAGGCCGGCATTCTCACTGCTTTTCTCCGCGGCGCGCCAGCAGATAGGCGCGAATGAACGGCTGTAGATCGCCGTCGAGCACGCGATCGACGTCGCCCACTTCGGTCTTGGTGCGATGGTCCTTAACCATGCGGTAAGGCTGCAGGACGTAGGAGCGAATCTGCGATCCGAATTCGATGTCGAGCTTTGAGTCCTCAATCTTCTTCGTTGCGGCGCGCTTCTTTTCCATCTCATATTCGTAGAGCTTCGAACGCAACATGCTCATGGCGCGTTCGCGATTCTTGTGCTGCGAGCGCTCATTCTGGCAGCTGGCAACCAAGCCGGTAGCGATGTGCGTGATGCGCACCGCGGAATCGGTGGTGTTGACGTGCTGGCCGCCCTTGCCGCTGGAACGGTAGGTATCCACGCGAATGTCTTCGGGCTTGATGACGATTTCGATGCTTTCGTCGATCTCGGGAGAAACGAAGACGCTGGCAAACGAAGTGTGGCGCCGCTTGGCCTGATCGAAGGGCGAGATCCGAACGAGGCGGTGGACACCGATTTCGCTTTGCAGAAGTCCGAAGGCATATTCGCCATTGACGGCGAAGGTTGCCGACTTCAGCCCTGCCTCTTCGCCCGGCTGATAATCGTAAAGCACGGTCTGGAAGCCTTGACGCTCGGCCCAGCGCAAATACATACGAAGCAGCATGTCGGCCCAGTCCTGCGATTCGGTGCCGCCGGCGCCGGGATGGATGGTCACGATGGCGTTGCGAGCGTCGTTCTCGCCCGAAAGCAGCGTTTCGGTTTCGAGCTTGTCGATTAACTCAGTAAGCGAGGTGATCTCCCGCTGCAAATCGCCGTCGACGTTCTCGCCCTCCTTGGCAAGATCGAAGTAGGCGGCGATGTCGTCGCTGCGGCGGGCAAGGTCGGCGTCGGTCGCGAGCAGGTGCTCCAACCGTTTCTTCTCGCGCATGACCTGCTGCGAGCGTTGCGGATTCGACCACAGATTCGGGTCGGCGGCCTGCTTTTCAATTTCGGCTAGCTGCGGACGGACTTTCTCCGCGTCAAAGATACTCCCGAAGTTCGTGGACCTTCTTGCCCAGCTTTTCGTATTCCAGCACCAGCTCTTGATTCATGAAGACGTATCAGCCTTTTCGCGGTTTTTGGAGCGCGTTTCAGCGAGCGCAAAACGCGCCAGCAACGCTCCAATCGAAATTATCGCACACGCGTAGGCGAACCAGTCGCCGTGGCGCGTGTAGAACGTAGTTACGGAAGTGAGCGCGTACGGCGCGACGAGCGTGATGCGTTCCTTCCGGGGAATGCGCGCCGCCACGCGTCCCCAGGGATCGATTGAAGCCGTGACGCCAGTGTCGGCGGTGCTCAGGATCCAGCGATTATTTTCGATGGCGCGCATGCGAGTTTGATTCAAATGCTGAGCATAGGCGCCGCTGTCGCCGTACCATCCGTCGTTCGAAATATTTACGAAAACCTGCGCGCCGCGATCGGCGAACTGCCGCACTTCGTCGGGAAAAACGGATTCGTAGCAGATGAAGACGCCGAGCCGCTCGTCACCCGCGTCGAGAGGCTGGCGCGATGTGCCACGCGCGAACTTGCCAACCTCCTGGGTTAAGCCCCCAGCAAACGAGAAAAGACTGGGAAAAGGCAGATATTCTCCGAAGGGCACGAGATGTATCTTGTCGTAGCGTGCCGTCCATTCGCCGGTTGGACTGACGAGTGCTGCCGAGTTGAACAAGTCAGAAGCGCCACCACTTTTCGTCGATGGCGACGTGCCGATCGAGCCGCTGACGATCCACGCGTTGGTCTGGTATGCGATCTGGCTAATCGCGTCGCGAAATCGAGGGTCGTTGGTGAAGAATGGCGCGGGCGATTCCGGCCAAACAATCACGTCAATCTTCGGCGCGGGTTGGCTCGCCGCAGATTTCACAGTGAGTTCGATGAGTTGATTCAAGGTCTGCTGCAAGGAAGCCGGCGCCCAGTTGGCGGAGACCGGGATATTTTGCTGCACCAGAAGGGCAGCATGGTTTGCCGTAGCCGCAGGAGCTTCAACCAATCTCCCAGCCTGAAGGACTGCCGCTGCCGCCAGGGCCGCGGCCAACATGGCGCCACGTTTTTGTCGCGGAACCAGGAATGCGGCCGCCAGAGCCACATTCACCAGAACGATTTCAAATGAGATGCCGTAAACGCCCGTCCACCCTGTGATGCGGCAGAGCGCGACGTTATCAACCTGCGCGATGCCCAGCAGGTTCCAGGGAAAGCCGGTGACGCGAGTCCGTGCCAGCTCCACCGCAACCCAAAGAAAGGGAGCCATCACCAGCGGCCGCCGGTTATCGCGAGAGTGGGCCAAAAGGCTCACGAGCGAGCCGAACAGTCCGTGATACAAGCCGAGATAACAGCAGAAAAGGAATAGAACGAGCAGTGCGACCGGCGTGTTAAGCCCGCCGTATTGCCGCATGGTGTCGAAAATCCAATAGCACGTGCCCGCATACCACAGGATGCCGCAGACGTAGCCGAGCAGAAAACCTTGACCCGGGGTAGCAGGCCGCAGGTGCAAAGACCCGGAGACTTCGAGTTCGCCCGCCGGCCGGGCACGCAGCAAAGCGGCAATCAGTGGAGCCAGGGCAAACCAGGAGAGAACGTAAACTCCGGGAAGAGGAAAGATGAGCACCTGCAGAATGGCGGAGAGGACCACCAACATCCAGGCGCTGGAATGAATTTTCCGCACGGGCAAGGATAGCAAACCGCGGCAGGCAGTACAGAGTTCGCAGTGGTCAGTTACGACTCCTGCCCAGCCCTTGCTGCCATCTTGGTGCGCACAAACTCTGCGATCTCGTCCGTGACGTAGGGCGGAGGCGTAATGCGGAAAAGCCGCCGCTGTGCCAGCGGCTTCAGAGAAACCGCCTGCCAGGCGGCCGCGCCAGCCGCTTCATGCAGGATCACGGCGTCCGCGCGATCCAGGAACTCCCGCGCAGAATTCTTGAAATCGGCGGTCGCTGGATCAAGCACGGTCAGGTACAAATCCGGCCGCAGGAATTTCAAAATGCTGTTCGACTCCACGATCACGTTCGCGGCACCTTCAATTTTCGTTCGCAAGGCCGGCATCGCCTCGGCCAGACGTCCCTGCTCTGTTCGGACCCACAGAGAACACTTGGCTCCCGCCACCAGAAATCGTGATGTATCTGATTCTCCGGAGCGGTCGCGTTCCTCCGAGATTGCCCAGGAGTGGTCGGCAGTCGCGCAATCGCAGGGCCCGCCGTTGGCCGAGCACACGCCATGTCCATACTGCGTAATTTTGACGGCTGTCCATTTGTATTCGGGAAGGACAGAGATCAAACCGGCGACGACGCTTGTCTTCCCAACACTGCGTGAATGCCCGCCAATCACGACGAATGCCATATCAAAAACCCGGTCTCGCCCGTCCTTACTCCTTCTTGGCAATTCTCGCCAGTGTTGCTAGTTGCTTCAGGTATTGACGGAGCGGCTGCGCGGGGGTTCCCCAGAACGCCATGCCTTTGCCACGCAGCACCTTATGCGGCAGAACGCCGCCTTGCCCTCCGAGCATCACTCCCTCACCGATGCGAGCGTGCTCGCCAATACCGACTTGACCACCGAGGACGGCGCCATTCTCAATCACGATGCTACCGGAAAGGCCCGTCTGCGCGGCAATCACGACATCTTCGCCGATCTGGCAGTTGTGGCCGATGTGGACCAAGTTGTCGATCTTCGCGCCACGGCGGACACGCGTTTCGTCGAGCGCGCCGCGATCGATGGTCGTATTCGCTCCGATCTCGACGTCATCTTCGACGACTAATCGTCCAACCTGCGGAAACTTTTCGTAATGCCCCGTCTTGCGATCGCGCACGTAGCCGAAGCCATCGCTGCCGAGCACCGCGCCGGCATGAACAATGACGCGGTCGCCCAGCGCGGTGCCGGCGTAAACGGTCACGTTGGGATAGATCTCGCAGGCGCGGCCGATCCGGACGCCACCGCCGATCACGCAGCCAGCGCCGAGACGCGTGTTCTCGCCGATCTGCGCTCCCTCGCTTACGACAACTCTTTCCTGCACCGAAACACCCGGCCCGAGTACAACCGAGGAATGAATGACAGCCGTGGCGTGCACGCTTCCGGGGGTCGAAGCGCCGAGATCCGATTCCTTCCGGAGAAGGCACGCAACTCTTGAGAAGGTAAGTTTGGGGTGATCGCTAATGAGCAGCGGTCTTTCGGGTCGAACCGAGGCCGCGAATTCTCCCGCGACAATGGCTCCGGCGCGAGATTGGAGAGCCGCTGCCAGGTGCTTCTCTTCTTCGACAAACACAAGATCGCAGGCCAGGGCGGACTCGATGCTGGCCACACCGCTAACTTCGATGCGGCCATCCCCAATCAGGCGCGTTCCCAGCGTCTCGGCGATTTGCTGAAGCGAGCGCTTCATCTCCCGGTCCTACTTCCCTGGCCCACCATTCCCTGCCCCCTCATGGCTCCCACTGTATAGGAGTGGGCGAGGGGAAGAAAGGGCCGGCCGCAAGGTTTGAGGCGCCGTGAAGGCAGGTAGGCTGCGAGAAATCAATGCGGAACGATTTGCGATTCCGTTCAATTACGGAATGCTGCAAGTGGCCTTGCCCTGACACATGACAAATTGACCCTGACCCGTGCAACTGGAGTCGCCCTGACCTCCGGTCAAGCTCCAGGTTCCCCATACCACGCCGTCGCTCAGCGTTCCGATCGTTCCGTCGGTTCCATTCGTCGTACCGCTCACGCCGCCGGTCTGACCTGTAGTCAGCGTGAGAACATTGCCCGCGGGGATGGTTGACGTCACGGTATAAGTCATCGTGCCGGTAACCTGGCCTGTGTTCGTGGCGCTTAACGCGGCGATACCCAGTTCGGTCGAGCCGTCGATACCCGTGGTGAAGCAAGCTCCGTTATTGATGAAGCTGAAGGCCGTAATGTCGAGTTCGTTGTTCTCGCCGTTGATATCGGTCACGGTAAACGCCGTGGTGAAGCTGAGTTTGCTGGCTTCGCCGACGCCGCCGGTGAGCACGGCTTCCCAGGTACCGCTGGTGGTTGTGGTGAGGAATGGGTCAGGGGGTTGCGTGCTGCAGCTTGAGAGTGCGAGTTCCACCGCCAGCAGCATCAGGATTGCAAGCTTCTTCATGAGCCGTCCTTGAATTGGGAGCACTATGAGAATAGAGAGATGCTGGCAGGCGCGTCAATGGATGTAAGGCCCTCGGACCTCGGGCAAATTGCCTCCAAGGCCCGCACGGACGGCAGGGGACATCCAACTAACTGCAGGGGCATCGCGGCGGCGAGGTCCATCAGTCCGCCGTTGGACCCCAACAGGCTAAGAACGGGCGCTCGCTACGCCCCGCGCTTGGCTTTCAACTCGGCCAGCAACTGCTCGATCCTGTCTTCCTTTTCCAGGGCCGCGAGGCGGTCGTCAAGATTGTCGGCAGCGATTTCCGATTTCGCCTGGCTCACCGCCTCCGAATGTGCCACTTTCCGCTTCATGCGATCGAAAGCCGCCTGCTTCGATCCGTCGCCCGAGGCCATGCGCGCGTCGTTGGCCTTGCCCACGGCGCGAGCGCGGCGGTGCTGCGCAATCAGCACGTCGGCCTTGGCCTGCGCCTCGGTCAGCTTTTGCTCCAGTTGGCGCAGGGCCGACTTCAGATTTTCCACTTGCGCCTTCTGGTCCGCGACCTGCTGCGTGAAGTTCTCGCTCAGCTCGCGATAGCTTTCGACGCGCTGCAACGAGGCGCGCGCCAGGTCGTCTTCTTTCTTGTCGACGGCAAGTTCGGCTTTGCGCATCCATTCGGCGACCTTGTCACCATTCTCTTTCTGCTTTTTTTCCAGCAGATGCTGGTCAGCGATTGCGATCGCTACCTGCGTCTTCACCTGCAAGAGCTGGTTCTGCATGTCGAGAATGACCTGCTTGATCATCTTCTCGGGCTCTTCGGCCTTGTCGATGAGGTCGTTGAGGTTAGCCCGAACCAGTGTGGAAACACGCTCTAGTAACGCCATATCGAACCCCCTTTTTCCTTAGCTATCAGCTATCAGATCTTTCCTGGTGCATCCGGTGAATCGCGGCGCACTGCGGACATTCCGGCGGTTTGCGCCGCAACGAACTGCCCAGTGCGAGGCCGATTGCGACTCCGATGGCGAGCCACAAGCCCATGTGCCCGGCCAACACACCGAACACCGCTCCCAGAGCGGCTCCGAGCGCCAGGCCTAATGCTGTGTGTTTTGATTTGCTATCCGTCACAAGTCACCTTCTGGGCGTCGGCGGGTCACCTCGGACCTAGCCAGAACCTGCGATGACGCCAATAGTTCACTAGAGAGAAGATTAGAAGTAGCAACCGAACGTCGTCGTTCATGCGCTCCTCCAGTTCGACAGCAACCTTGCGGTGCCGCAAGCGGGAACGAGCCCCGGCTCGTCCCCGCGACCCCTCACTTACGCCTTGGGCAAATCGCCAGGTTTGGCGGACTTGTCGCCGATCTGCCGCACCTTGCCGAGCAATTCTCCAAGCGGCATGCCGGAGAGCGTTTCGAACAATGCCGGCACCTGCGCCGCCATTTTGGTGATGTCGCCAGTGATTTTGTTCATCCCGGAGGCATCGCCGTTTCCGGTGGAGACGATCGTGATCTTGTCAACGTTCGCCAGCGGACTGGCCAGCGCCCTCACGATCTCCGGCATGCCGGTAAACAGCTTGTCGATGACCGCGGCCTGGTTGTACTCCTGGTAAGCCTCCGCTTTCACGTTCATCGCTTTGGCTTCGGCCTCCCCTTTCTTAAAGATGATCTCGGCTTCAGCCTCGCCTTGTGCGCGAATCGAAGATGCATGTCCGTCGGCCTCGGCGATCAAGCGCTGTTTCTCGGCGGCAGCCAAGGTTTCAATCCGCTGACGCTCAATCTCGGCCTGCTTCAACACGGTTGCGATCAACTCTTTTTCGCGGCGATTGATTTCTGCTTCCTGCACCTTGACCTGCTGCTCTTTCTCGATCTGTTGCACTTTGACCTGCTCGGCGATCACCTGCTGTTGCATGATGTTGCTCTGGATGTCGTACGCCTTGTCGGCCTGCGCCTGCTGGCGCTTGGTGACTTCGAGGAATTGCGCTTTTTTCACTTCGAGGTCGCGCTGCGCCTCTGCCTGCTTGGCCAACGATAACGTCTCCGCCAGCACCCGCTCCTGATCGGCTTGGGCTTTCGCCACTGCCGATTCGCGCGTTGCCAGAGCGCGTTTGATCGCCGTGTCGCGATCGGCTTCGGCCGCGGCCACGTCGGCGTCGCGCTTGATGCGAGCCACGTCGGGGCGTCCCATGTTGGTGATGTAGTCGTTCTTGTCGCGCACTTCCTTGATGGTGAACGAAATCACTTCCAGCCCCATCTTGTTCATGTCATCGGCGCAGGTCGACCGCATGCGGTCGGAAACCATCTCCGGCTGCTTCACGATTTCTTCCACCGTGAGCTGGCCGATAATGCCACGCAAGTGACCTTCCATCACCAGCCGGATCAAGCCTTCGCGCTCCTGATCTGTCTTGGTGAGGAACTGTTCTGCCGCGGTGCGAATCGACTCGTCGTCCGATTTCACCTTGATCTGCGCCACAGCCTCCACCGTAACCGCTACGCCTTGCTTGGTGTAAAGATCCTGCTGCGGCGCGACGTCAAACGACATCAATTCCAGGGACAATCCTCGGCACACCTGCACCATCGGCAGTACGACCGACCCATGGCCCTTCACAATACGCGTGCCGCCCAGGCCGTACACGATGAGCGCCTCATGCGGGCCGGCCTTGCGATAAAGCCTTGCCATTCCGCTGATCAGAAAAAGGATGACCATCACTCCCAGGCCAGCCACGATCCAAATCTCGACTACACGGGACATCTCCGGCATAACGCCTCCTATTACGAATGCGACTTGCGACTGCGGTTCGCGGATGAAGGTTAGAAACAGTTTCTCGACTCGTTCGCGCTAGGGAACATTGATGTTCACCGGCGGCGGATGCGGCGCAACCCGATTGAGGTTGAACCGCACAATTGAGTAATTGCCATAGCACAAGAATCGCAGCACTGCATAAGAAACAATCAATATGGGCCACGATGCGCCCGGATTCACCGCACGCGCGATCAAACTCGCGACCGTGAACAGGACGAGCATCACAGCCATGATTCCCAGGCCTAACGTCACCGATCCTTCGCGCGACGTATATCCGTCGGGCTGCCCGTTGGCGTCGAAATGCACCGCCGTGCGCAGAGGCAGCCGGTGCCACGCCCGCCAGTAATTGAGCGCCGTAGCCAGGAGCGCCAGCCACATCAGCCCGATCAACGCCTTGTACCAATCGCGATTCATCGCGAATTCCTCGTTCTACGCTCTTCGTTCTTGGCATTCTCCGCGGAGACTAACCGCGCGATACGAAACCGGTCACCTGGTCCAGGTCGCGCACGATTCTGTCCGGATCGCTATGGCCCAGATAAACTTCGCCGTTCGTGGTCCTGATATGGACCACTTTATTCCCCCAGACATAGGCGCGCGTGCTGCCGATGCCGCGAATCCCATAGCCGCGCGGCAGTCCCCAAGACTCGATCGAGTAACTCAGAATTGCTTGTTTCGGAATCGAGCGGAGGCGAAAACCAAGCGTGCGAACTTCGACTCCGTGGCGCAGAAAGCGATATTGGAACCCGTTCCACACCATCGCCAGAACCCCAACTCCAATCACACCGACGACGAGGAGCGCGAGACGGGCGGCCGCCGGCGCCCTCGAATCAAGAACGACCAAGATTGCCGGGAGTATCAGTGCTGGAAGAATGAGCAAACTCCACGCGCGACCGGAGTGGGTCTCTTTAACCAGCACGTCGCTCTGCAGTCCATTCGATCCCATACGCCCGCCTTACTCGTTCGACATCTCTTCCCACAACCGCACGTACGCGATTCCCTTTTCATAGCGCGTGACCACCACCTCGGTGTTCTTCGCCATGGACTTGCCATCTTCGCTGCGCGCGCCACACACGCGGCGAGTTCCAGCCTGCGAATAAATCAGTTCTCCCGTGCCGCCCTCGCGGATGGGGACGCTAAGCCGCCCGAGCACACCAACCATGTCGTAATCCTCGGCTTCCATGTTTTCTTCATCCGCCATCAAGACTCTGCTCAGGAAAAAGAAAACGATCGCTCCGCCGACCAGTCCTACCATGACCGATAGAAACAACTCAGACCCCACGCGCAACGCCGAGTAGCGCGTCAACAGATATCCTGTGCCCCCAAACCATGCGAGAAAGGCCGCGATGCTCGGAGGATTAAACGGCGAGACGCCGCCGCGTGTAGCGCCGCGTGCGCCTTGTGCCGGCGATCCGCCAGGACCGTGCGCCGGAGCCTGTCCCGCTACGCCGTGCCCTGCTCCAATGTGCGGAACTCCGTGCCCGTGAAAGTGCGGCAGGTGCAGATGACCCATGCGCGGACTGCCGAACACGAACGAAATGAAGCTGAAGCAGAAGCCGACCGCGAAACAGATCAGATAAAAGTCGGACCAGGTGAAGCCTGTCGACGTCATCGGATTCGCCTCCCTTCCGCACTCGATGCGCGATGATGATTCCCCGCTGATTCCGGACGCAGCGCTTCCAGCAGGCGCTCAGCCAATCCTGGCGTGTCGAGAATGGCGCCCAGCAACAGCAGACAGCGGCGCGTGTCCTTTTCGCGCGCGGCCTTGATGAGCACGTTGCTGACTTCCGGATCGCTGGCAAAGCGTTCCGAACCTTGCAACAGCCAGACGTCAAGCTGGCCTTCGGTAGTTCGCAAGTCTGACGTCAGCTCGGCGTGATAACCGTCGGGATCGTCGACCAGAAATCCGGGATGCACCTTGAAGAACTTCGCGAGCAGCGCCCGTGAAGATTGCGTCATGTGCGGGCGTGCGCCATTTTCAATTTGCGACAAATACGACTGGCTGATGGTCTGGCCTTTTGCAGAGGGCTTTCCCGAGGCTCTTGCGGCCGTCTTGCCCATTTCGTCGCGGATGGCGTGAACCAACTCGAGCTGCGTCATGGGACGCCCGAGGCCGCGCAGCGATCCTTCCACTTCGCGGAGGTAGCGGATTTTCTCGCCCAGCTTCATTCGGCCATGCTCTTGTTTGTATATTTCAAATCGGGATATTTATATTGCAATTTGTAATGTTTGTCAAGATTTGTAATTCTAATTGCGTCAATGACTTAGAAACCTGCTGGAGTTGCACCCGCCGTTTGCTACCCGATTTGCGACGGTGATGACGGCAGGAGTCTAGTCTAGAGAACGTCGAGAGAGGCAGCGGGACCCTTTACTCGTCCCGGTCTCTCTGTTCCTCACCCGACGGGGCGCGCCCGTAGATCTTGCTCTCAACCTCATGAAGTAGGCTCCTGGAATGCGGGCTGAGGTTGCGTGAGATTGTTCGAGCGACTCGCGCGTCCACCGCAATGCCTTCCAGGAGACTGACCAGGAGGACATTCTCAACTAACGGGTCCTTGCTTTGCGCAAGCTCGTCGATAAAGAAAACAACCGAGTGCATGAACCTCGGATCATTTGATCTTTCAAGCACTATTTTGGCAAAGGAATCATAGACGCGGAACGGATCCTCAAAACAATCTTCATCCGGACAGACGAGGTCGCGGTCCTGGGGAAACCGATCCAGAAGTAGGCAGACCACTTCACGCGGCGTCAGCGTGCGAACCAAACCAGAACAAAATCAACTTCCTTGTTTGTGTCTGAATTCATGCAAGAATCGGCAACTACGGTCAGCAGTATCTTAGGCTACATCGGAGGCCGAGCGGCTGGAAAGCCCTGACGAACTCTTTGTTCGCCCACAGAGGAAAAGCCCCCGGCTTTTGCCGGGGGCTCGGCTCCCTTCTGTTCTGATGGTTATTACTGGCGGCGGTTGTTGTGCTTGTCGCGGTAGATCTGGCGCGATTGGCGATTCTGCTGACGGTTGACCTGCTGCTTTTCCCCCGGTGTCAGTTTGCCGCCGTTTGCAGCGCGCTCGCTGCGCACTTCATTGTTGATGCGGGCCTGATTTTTCTCGAGATGTGCCGCCTCGCCGGAAGTCAACTGGCCACTCTTGATCCCATTCGCGATGCGGTCCTGCTGGTTCTCTTCGCGCTGGCCCACTTCGCTCTTGGGATTCCTGTTCTGCACCGCGGCGTTGTGCTTGTCGTCATAAATCTGGTGGGAAAGCTGGTTCTGCTGCTGGTTCAGCGTCGCCTTGTCGGCAGCGGTGAGCTTGCCGTTATCCAGGCTGCGCATGTCGCCTTCTTCATGGTTGAGGTTCGACTCTTTGTTTTCCAGATTGCGGGTCTCGCCGGCCGTCAATTGGCCGCTCTGGACGCCGTTGGCGATACGATCCTGCTGGTTTTCCTTGCGCTGCTGAATGCTCGAACCGGTAGGCGCCGCAGGGGTACTCTGCGTGCTCTGGGCAACAATTGGTAGCGCGAATACCGCCAGCGCCGCGCTCAGTAAGGTCATTCTGATTTCGTTCTTCATGCTATCTCCTGGGTGGCGCTGATTTTTGTCTCGGTCGCGGCTGTCGCCGCTCACGGATCAAGAAACCCAAACTGTAAAGAAATGTTGCGCTGCTTTTATTCACTGCAGGATGAATCACTTACGCGCCAAATGCCGCGCCCAGGGCCGAGTTGAGCCGTTCTGCGAGAGCGGGCGAGTGCACGAGGCAGGGCCGCGGCGCCGCGCGAGATCGCTCGATCCGCCAGTGCAAGCGCAGGGCCTCGGGATGACGCCTTCGTGGAAAGCCGGGGCTCGCGGCTGAAATCGCGAGCCAAAGGATCTCGCTACAGTCCTGCCTCAATGCGCGAGCGCGGATCGAGGTAGTCGCGCAAGGCGTCGCCGATGAAATTGAACGACAGCACCGCAAGCATCACCGCGAGCGCCGGAAAAAGAACGAGATGGGGCGCGTCGAAAAGATGCGCCCGGCCATCGTTCAACATAGTTCCCCAGCTGGCGGTCGGCGGAGGCACGCCGAGGCCGAGAAAGCTCATTGTCGCTTCGGCGAGGATGGCTCCGGCCATGCCAATCGCGGCTTGCACGATTACCGGCTGAACGATGTTCGGCAGAATGTGGCGCACGATGATGCGCAAATCACTGGCGCCCAGAGCGCGGGCCGCTTCGACAAATTCGCGCTCCCGCGCGGCGAGGACTTGTCCGCGAACCAGACGAGCATAGCCCACCCATCCCCCGAGCATGAGCGCGAGAACGAGATTAAAGATGCCCGGACCGCGAAAAGCGACGAAAGCAATGGCCAGCAAAATTCCGGGGAATGACATGAAAGCATTCATCAGCACGACATTCACGAAGCGATCGATGGCGCCTCCGTAGTAGCCGGCGATGGAGCCGATGATGAGTCCGAGAGCGAGCGAGGTGAGCACGACGCAACTGCCGACCAGCATGGAGATGCGCGCGCCGAAAATGATCCGCGAGAGGATGTCGCGGCCAAGTTCGTCGGTGCCCAGCCAGTGCGCGTGGGAGGCGGACTCAAGCCGCGCAGGAAGATTGATCGAAACCGGATCCTGGGGAGCGATCCACGGGGCGAAGAGCGCGAAGATGATAAAGATGACCACCAGCACAACGCCCGTAGCCGCGAGTGGATTGTGACGGGCGTTTCCCGCAGCCCATCCGGCGGCACGGCGGCGGAACGAGATGGCGGCGGTCGACATAGGCTTAGCTTTATTTTCCGTACAAATTTTCGAACCACGCCCAGAGGGAGAACCGCTTATCCTTTCCGGGTAGCTCGCCTCTCGATTTGTGTTTCAGAAGAATAGAAATCTGAGGCTTGCCGGGATTGTAACGGACCTCGATCTGCTGGCCTATCATTTCTTTTCCAAACGTTCGCGGCTTGCCTCATGTTCGCCGCAATAGTAAAGGACAGGGATGGGAATTCATTCGGCATGTGGGTTGATCGGCATCCGGTTGTGCGAGCGCGGGGCGGTCATCGAGATCCTCGCTGCGGATCAAATCGGCGGTTACCGAGTGTGACGGGCTTATTGTCGGATGCGCGGATTCGCCACCGAATACGCCACATCCGTCAGAAGGTTCACGGCGACATACGTCAGGCCGATTGCCAGGATGCAGCCCTGCACCAGGTAGTAATCGCGGCTCGAGATGGCTTGAATGGTCAGACGTCCAATGCCGGGCCAGGAAAAAATTGTTTCGGTAACGATGGCGCCAGCCAACAACGCACCAAACTGCAGGCCGAGCACTGTAAGGACAGGAATCATGGCGTTGCGTAGCGCATGGTGGTAGACGACGGTACGCTCGGGCAATCCCTTGGCACGGGCGGTGCGGATGTAGTCCTGGCTGAGCTCCTCCAGCATCGACGTTCGCACCATGCGCGTCAGAATTGCGGCGAGCGCGCCGCCCATGGTGATGGCGGGCAGGACGAGATTGGCGAACGATCCTGCGCCCGAGACGGGGAGCCATCCAAGTTTGATGGCGAAAAGCAAGATGAGAATCGGTCCGAGCGCGAAGTTCGGGAACGAGAGGCCGAAGAGACTGACGACCGAGAGCAGGCGATCGTCCCAGCGATTGCGGCGGCGGGCGGAGCGGACTCCCGCAGGGATGGAGAGAATGATGGCGACGAATAACGAAGCCAGCGTCAGACGCAGCGTGTACGGATAACGCTGGGCGATGAGTTGCGCGACGGTCTGGTTGTAGCGGAAGGAGCGACCGAGATCACCGTGCAACACGCCATTCCAGTAGCGAATGTATTGCTCACTGAGCGGGGCGTCGAGGCCATAGAGATGGCGCGTAGCGGCGATATCGGCGGGCGGTGCGCCTTCCCCGAGCATCTGCTGAATGGGATCGCCGGGGACAAGATGGATGAGTAGGAAAACCAGGCTCACGACCAGCCAGATGACCGGAAGGGTGTAGAGGACGCGTTGGAGAAGGGTTTTCAGCGGTCAGTCCACCCTACCTTGACATTGTCATCTTGAGCTCGGACTTGTTAGCGAAGAAGCATCGTATCAATCCCCACCCCGCTTTGCGACTTCGGCTTCGCCTTCCACTTTCGCGGTCTTCTCGATTCTCACTCTGGCAATTCTGTGGCCTTCCAATTCTTCGACGGTATAGCGGCGGCCTTCGTATTCGAACGAATCGCGCAGGGCCGGGATCCGTTGCAGCCGAGCCAGGATGAATCCAGCCAGAGTTTCAAATCCAGCGTCCCGCGGCAAGATCAGTCCGTATTCGGTCTCCAAGTCGCGAATATTCACTGATCCTTCCAGCACCAGCACCGACTCGTCTTCGAGCGCGGGCTCGCTCGGGGAAACGTCGAATTCGTCTTCGATATTGCCTACGAGTTGCTCGAGGATGTCTTCAACGGTGATGACGCCTGCGGTTGATCCGAATTCGTCGACCACAACGGCAAGGTGACGGCGGCGTTCTTTGAATTCTGCCAGCAATTCAGCCAGGACTTTTGTTTCGGGGACGACCACCACATCGTGCATGATCTGGCCGATCTGCATGCGGGAAATCCGCGTAGCCGTCGTCTGGCCGAGATTGCTGAGGCGAAGGCGCATCCAGCGCATCAGGTCTTTGTAATACAGCACGCCGACAATGTGTTCCGGGCCGCGTTGCGGATCGTAGACCGGGATGCGCGAATGCTGGCCTTCGACGACTCGCACCAGGGCATCGTCGAGCATGAGGTCGGAGGGCAAAGAAAAAATGTCGGGGCGAGCGACCATGACCTCGCGGACGGTGATGCTGTCGAGTTCGATGGCGCTGTGGATCATCTCCTCCTGGAATTCCGGGATCTGGCCAAACTGGCGGCTGGCGGTAACGATGAGCTTGAGCTCGTCGGGGGAATGAACGGCGCCGCCGCGGCGGGTCGGCTGAGCTCCAAAAAGCCGCAAGACGAGGCCGCCCGACCGCCGCATAAAGAAAAGGATCGGGCGGGTGAGCGTGAGAAAGGCTTCCATGGGCGCGGCGACCGCGAGGGCGACCTGCTCGGCGCGTTGCAGGGCGAGCGTTTTCGGAACAAGTTCGCCGAGGATCACGTGCATGTAAGTGATCAGGCTGAAGGCAATGGCAATCGCGATGGTGTGGGCGTAGATGGCCACGTGCGGAAGCCGGTGGACGAACTGCAGGTTGCCGACCAGCTCAGCCACCATGGGCTCACCGATCCAGCCGAGGGTGAGGCTGACCATGGTGATGCCGAGTTGGACACCGTTGACGACTTCGTCGAGGTGTTGATGGAGCCGCTGCACGATGCGAGCGCCGATGCGTCCAGCTTCGATCAGTTGCTGGATACGGGTATCGCGAACGCTGACCAGGGCGAATTCGGCCGCTGCGAAGAAGGCATTGGCTGCTACCAGGAGAAGGATCAGAAAGACCCGGAGCAGCACAAAGGCGATCATGGAAGGGTAATTCTAACATTTGGAAGCAGTTGCCAAGCGTGAGTCGGCGGGTTACGGGCGGATAACGTCCGCATGAATCCCGGCATCTGAGCCAGTGATCGGGCGTGCGCTGGGTCACAAAATTCGACGTTGGAACCCGCTATCCTTTTGAAAGCCCGCAGGTCTAAATGGCAGGCGGCAGATGGGTTAGCGGCTCCGCCGGACTACTTCGAACCCTGGAAATCTCCGGAACAAAAGGAACACGAACCGCGTACAAGAGGATGAGGGCGGCAGAATGGCTCCCAATCTCCACTTGGCGGTAACCACAGGAGGCGTTGTGAACGGTAACGGGAATCATAAGAAAAAGCGTCGCAAACTATTGGTTTGGGGGATCGTGGTCGCGGTCCTGGTATTGCTGATCGCGGTCGGAGTATTTGCGGCGACGCGCGGTGGAACCAAGATTGATCCGTCGAAACTCGCCAAAGTGGAAAGGGGAGACTTGGCCAAGAGCGTGGTGGCGACCGGTAAGGTTACCCCGATCACCAAGGTCGAAGTGAAGTCGAAGGCCAGCGGCATTGTGAAAAAGCTGTTGGTGGACTATGGAGACCGCGTAAAGCAGGGACAGCTTCTGGCTCAGCTGGATAAGGTCGAGATCGAAGCGCAGGTGGCGCAATCGCGAGCGGCGCTCGACGCGGCCGATGCCAACCTGAAGAGTTCGCAGGCGGACTATGAACGCGCCAAAGTGGATGCGGAAGGTCCGGACGTGCCGCTTCTGAAGCGCGCCTACGACCGCGCCGTCGGGATGGCGAAAGACGGAGTGGTTTCGGCTTCTGCGCTCGACGATGCGGAGAAGAACTATGAACTGGCGCTGAACAAACAGAATGTATCGAAGGCGCAGGTCACGGTTCTGAAGGCGAAGATTGCGCAGGCCCAGGCGCAGGTGGCGCAGGACCAGGCCAATCTCAAACAGCTGGAAGAGCAGCTGAGCTATACCGATATCGTCTCGCCGATCGATGGCATCGTGTTGTCGCGCGACGTGGAAATTGGCGACGCAGTCAGCTCGATTCTCGTGTTGGGATCGTCGGCTACTCTCGTTATGACTCTTGGCGATACCAGCGAAGTCTACGTGAAGGGCAAAGTTGACGAGAGCGACATCGGCAAGGTCTATCTGGGACAGCGAGCGCGCATTAAAGTTGAGTCGTTCAAGGACAAGACCTTCGAAGGCAAGGTGACGAAGATCTCCCCGATGGGCGTAGAGAAAGATAACGTCACGACCTTCGAAGTCCGCGTTTCGATCCAGAATCCCGGCGGTGAACTTAAGGCCGAGATGACCGCGAACGCGGAAATCATCCTCGAAGAACACAAGAACGTTTTGCAGATTCCTGAAGGCGCCATCCTGTACGACAAGGACAAGAAAGCCTCGGTGGAGATTCCGGACCCGAAGGGCAAAGACGGCAAGGATAAAGTTGCGGTCAACATCGGGATCTCGAATGGGGCGAAGACCGAAGTGCTGAGCGGACTGAAGGAAGGCGATCAGGTTGTACTGCAGTAACGGCGGCGATATTGGGTCTTAGAGGTGAGTGTTAGGCGATGCGCCTGAAACTTGATCTAAGACCCGAACTTTATCGGCATCCTAACGCCCAAGACCCAAGAGCTTTCCTGGTGGGTGCTATGACTCTCTCCGAAATCCTGCGCCAGGCGTTCGCTACCTTCCGGGCTCACAAGATGCGAACGTTCCTCACGATGTTTGGCATCGTCTGGGGAATTTCTTCGGTGATCCTGCTGGTAGGGTTGGGACGCGGCTTCATCGTGGACCAGAAGAAACACATGGAGACGCTGGGGAAGGATCTGGTGATCGTATGGGGCGGGCGCACGAGCACACAGATTGGCGGACGCGCTGCCGGACGCGAGATTCAGCTTAACGTCGACGATGCGGAACTGATTCGAGACGAGTGCTACCTGATCAAGAACGTCAGCCCTGAATTGCGGCGAACGATCCCGGAAGTCAGCCAGTACAACCTGGCCAATCGCGGTGTGGTGGGCATGTGGCCGGCGTACCAGGATTTTCGATCGTTGAAAATTTCTGAGGGGCGTCTCATCACCGATGACGACGAGCGCGAAGGACGGCGCGTGCTGGTGCTGGGGTCGAAAGCGTACCGGCAACTGTTTCCCGGGCAGCCGGCAATTGGCGGGACCGTGCTGGTGAAGAGCGTGCCCTACGCGGTGGTTGGCATTCTCGAAGAGAAGAAACAGAATTCAAACTACAGCGGCCCGGATAACGATTATCTGTTCGCGCCCTACTCGGCCGTGTCGCGCGACTTCCCACCTCCAGAGAAGCCCGGCGCCGGCATCACGCGCGGCTATCTCGATGACATTGTCTTTGAGGTTGGCGATCCCGAAGAACATGAGGCCGCGGTTCTGCAAGTGCGGCGGGCCATCGCACGGGTGCGGCATTTCGATCCGCTGGATAAAGATGCGCTGTTCATCTGGGACACGATGGACGGGGCCAAGCAACTGGCAAAAATTTTTGGCGTGGTGACGCTGTTTTTCGGTTGTGTGGCCATTGTGACGCTGTGCCTCGGCGGGATCGGCGTAATGAACATCATGCTGGTCTCGGTCACCGAGCGTACGCGGGAGATTGGCACGCGCAAAGCGATGGGCGCCACCAAGCGCGATATTCTGCGACAATTCTTTGCCGAGTCGGCCATGCTGACCGTCGTCAGCGGCATCCTGGGGCTGACCGTCGGGATGGGCACCTGCTTCGCGATCAAGGCGTTGCCGCTGCCCGATTTCGTGCCGCATCCGATTGTTTCCTGGATCTCGATTATTGCTTCGATTCTTACCCTAACGTTGATCACCGTGACCGCGGGCATGTATCCAGCCCAGCGCGCCGCGGATATGACACCTGTGGAGTCACTCCGATATGAATAACCAGCACACTCTCCGTTCAGCTCTCGTGTCCGGCCGGTCTTTGGTTGGGATCGCGCTGGTCGTGCTTTTCGCCACCGCCGCCTTCGCTTCGTCCGTTCCACAGGGCACATTCGACAGAACGCTCCAGGTGAGCGGCCCGGTCGATCTGGAAGTGCTGACGCATTCGGGCAACATCACGGTGCGCGCGGGTTCTTCCGGATCGGTAACGGTTCACGGAAAAATCTACATCGGTGACCACTGGTTTCATAACAACCGCCAGGCAGATGTCGCCGAGATTGAACAGCATCCCCCCATCCGCCAGGAGGGTAACAGCATTCACATCGACTATCTCAATGTGCACGACATATCGGTGGACTATGAAATCATCGTGCCTGCGGATACGACCCTACGCGCACATAGTGGCTCGGGTGATCAGTTTATTGAAGGCACGCATGGCAACGCCGACATAGAGACGGGTTCCGGCGATGTGAGACTCGAAAACGTCGCGGGCGAGGTTCGCCTTCAGACGGGATCTGGCAACGTGAAAGCGCAGCAAGTCACGGGTTCCGTGAAAGGCGGCGCGGGAAGCGGCGACATAGAAGTCGAAGAGAGCGGGTCCGGCGACATTGATCTACACACCGGATCGGGCAACATTACGGCGCGGGGAGTTCAGGGCGCTTTCCGCGGTGAGGCCGGAAGTGGAGACATTACAGCCGAAGGAACCCAGAGCGGGTCCTGGGAAATTCGCACCGGATCGGGCAACGTGCATGTGCGGCTGCCATCCAGTGCCGCCTTCGATGCGGATATTTCGACAAGCTCCGGCACGATCGAGGTCGAGTCTCCGATCGAAATGACGGTGCAGGGACGAGTGCAGGAAATGCGCAAACACATTCAGGGCAAAGTGCGCGGCGGAGGCCAGCTGCTTTCGGTGCGGACAGGTTCGGGCGACATCAATATTCAGTGAGACAGTACCCAGTTGCCAGTATTCAGAGTGGAACTTCGCGGGCAGCTGCGACCGGGTGCGGGGTGCCGATTTTATGTTCTTGAAGGAGCTCATCTCGCAAGGCTGGCAAGCGCTGTTGCGCGACCGCATGCGCTCGGCGCTCACCATGCTGGGCATCGTGTGGGGACTGGCGTCGGTGGTGCTCTTGCTGGCCTACGGCCAGGGCCTGGGCGGCTGCGTGCTGCATGCCTTTCTGAATATGGGAAACGACGTCATCGTGATGTGGCCCGGCCAAACCAGCATGCAGGCTGGTGGCCAGCGGGCAGGCAAGAAAATCACTTATGAACTCGAAGACGTCGAAGCGATTCGCGACGACGTCCCGATCGTACGGGCGGTGAGCGGGGAAATCGATCGCGATTTCGGCTTCAAGATCGGCACCCGTGTGGTCTCGATCCAAGTCCGCGGTGTGGATATGCCGTACGGCCAGATGCGCAAGCTCGAACTCGCCGACGGACGTTACTTCAACGAGAGCGATTTCGCCGATCACCGGCGCGTTGTGATTCTCGGTTACGAAGCGGCAAAGAAAGTCTTTCAGGGCGCTCCCGCCGTAGGACAGCACGTCGAGATCGGCGGCCTGGATTTTGAGGTGATCGCCACCATGCGCAACAAAATCCAGGACTCGATGTACAACGGCCCCGACAACACGGACGGCTTCATTCCCTTCGGCCTGATGCGAGACCTGAAGAATATTCGCGACCCGGATGAGATCATCATCCAGCCCACAGCACCGGAGCTGAACAAGAAGGCGCTTATGGCTGCGCGCGAAGTGATTGCGCGCCGTCATCACTTCGATCCCAAAGACGACAAGGCCACGCCGGAGTGGGACACGATCGAAGACCGCGGCATGATCAACGCATTTTCCTACGGTCTGCAGGCCGTGCTGGGACTGATCGGCGTCTGCACTCTCGCGGTGGGCGGCATCGGCGTCATGAACATCATGCTCGTGTCAGTCACCGAGCGCACACGTGAAATCGGATTGCGCAAGGCGATTGGCGCGCGGCCACGGCACATCCTGCTGCAGTTTCTGCTGGAAGCGCTGGTGCTGACCTTTGTCGGCGGACTGATTGGAATGGCCGTCGCCGAACTCCTCACCTGGGCGATTCCGCCCATGCCGCTGTACGACGAGTTCTACAAGACTGCCGACCACGAAGGTGCGATCTTCCTGCACGCCTCGATGGGCGTGATGATCGTCTCGTTTGGGATTCTTTCGATGGTCGGAATCGTATCCGGCTTCTTCCCTGCACTGAAGGCCGCGCGGCTCAATCCGATTGAAGCGCTGCGCTACGAGTAGGCAGAGCGAAACCGGCCGCGCCGCGCGGGCTGAGCTCATTTCCCTTTCACGTTCTGCGTACCAGCAATAAACTCCGCTACGTTGTTATGCAGTTCCTTTAACGAGGCCTCGTGCGCGTAGACCATGTGTCCGGATTCATAGAACTTGAATTCGATATTCTTCTGCAGCCGGGCGGGAATCGGCAGGTGCTGCATTTCGAAGATGCCTTCAAAGAACGGCGTGGCTAGATCGAAATAGCCTGCGTTCACCATCACCTTCAGGTCCGGGTTATATTTCATGGCGCCGGCCAGATCGACCAGGACGTTGGGAGCCTGCGGTATGGGTTCGGGAACGCTGGACGGCTGGTGCAAGAAATTCCAACCTTTCTCGACATCGATTTCCGGCTTGTATTCGCGATTCTCGCCGAACTTCAAATCCTTGCGCACATAGTCGTTAAACGCGGAGACGTAGGCCGAGCCGATGGCCGCGGATTGCGGGTCGTATTCCGCCTCCCGGCTGAGAGGGTCGAGCGTCGGCCCAGAGAACCGGGTATCGAGCCGGCCCGTGGTATTGTCGCTATCTGCATCGAGCGTCTTCTCGAACTGTCCAGCATTCACGCGCAGGTCAGACTTCTCAATGTATTCAGCCGGCAGCCCGGTGTAACGGTGAAGCTTCGCCACGATGGCCTGGCGCTGCTCCGGCGTCAGCGTCGATCCGGCACCGAGCGCAAGCGCATAGTCCGTCATCGCAAACTGCTCGACTTCAGTAAGGAACGGCGCCAACTCCGCCGGCTGCTCGGGCAGCTTGTGGTGATACCACGCCGTTGCGGCGTAAGTGGGCAAAGCCAGCTGGTACGGCAGATCGATTCCAGGATTGAACTGCGGCGAGTCGGCATTGATGTCGTAGCAGAGCGCCTGCGAGAGGAGTATCACTCCGTTGAAATCGATGAGGCGGTCCGTTTCCAGAAGGTTAATCAAGGCCGCCGAACGCGTGGTGCCGTAGCTCTCGCCAAACAAATACTTCGGCGAATTCCAGCGTCCGTATTTTGCCAGGAATTGCGCGATGAAATCAGCAAAAGCCTGGGCGTCGCCATCGGTGCCATAGAACGATTTTTCGCGATCTTTTCCCGCGATGCGGCTGAAACCGGTCCCTGGCGCGTCCACGAAAACAAGATCAGTGGCATCGAGCAGACTGTAATCGTTATTGACGACGGGGTAGGGCGCCGCGGGCGTGTGGGAGTTGTCGAGCGTCACAACGCGTTTGGGTCCGAACGCTCCCATGTGAAGCCACACGGTCGACGAACCCGGGCCGCCGTTATAAAAGAAGGTCACGGGACGCTGCCCACTCGAATCGCCGGACTTGAAATAGGCGACGTAAAACATGCTGGCTTCCGGCGGTAGGGTCTTGTCATCTTTGTCGCGATTCTCAGGGACGTCGTCCCAGCCCTTCGGATGTACGACGATGGTGCCGGCAAAGGCGTCGTAAGCAATCGCTTTTCCGCCGACGGTGACTGAGCCTTTGCTGGCTTGTTGTTCCGGCTTGAGCCCTTCGGGCTTAGTGGAGTCGTGCTTGCTTGCGTCGTCGTCCTTCGATTGAGCACGCGCTGGGCTAAGAAGCAGAGACAATCCTAAGATTCCTACTGCGACAGAGGAAGCGGTGGCCATTTTCATTGAGTGATGTTTTCCTTGAACCGGCAAAGTTTCAGCTATTCGCGTTGAGGTTCGTTGCGGCGGCACTCATGCTACTTACACCGAACAAACAAGTCAAAGAATTCGGCTCGCAAGCAATTGACGCTCGTCCGCGAGATGGCGTAGTCCTGGGCGTCGTCGCGGTGAGAGCTGTTCTGATTTCGTAACATGTCCTGATTTCGTAAAACAAACACCGCGCGATTGTTTTGTTCTTGACACTCCCCTATTCCTCCCATTACTTAGTCGAAACAGTACCCGAAAATGGGGTTCTATGCCGCTCCCGCGGCCGAATCTCTCACCTCAACAAATCCACAAATCTCAGGAGGAATCGTGAATCGGAGAATTTCGGTATTGTTGCTCTCCCTCGCATCATTCGTCTTCGCTGGACTCGCGCAAGGCAGCGCGCAAAACTTGATGACGCATCACGTACGCCCCGCGATCCTGAACGGACAGGCGCGACCGCTCGGACACCTCCCGGTAGGCCAAACCCTGCAGTTGGACGTCGTTCTGCCGATTCGCGATCAGGCCGGCCTCGACGCCTTCCTGGCCGACTTGTACAGCTCGACCGTCCCAAACTATAAACACTTCCTCACACCGTCCGAGTTCACCGAGAAATTCGGCCCCACGCAGCATGACTACGACGCGGTTGTGCGCTACCTCGAGAATTATGGTCTGGCGGTCGTCGGTGGTTCCCGCGACGGCATGGAAGTGCAAGTCAAAGGGCCGGTCTCGGCAATCGAATCTGCCTTCCACGTGAGCATGATGACGTACGAGCATCCCACCGAGAATCGCACCTTCTATGGGCCGGACCGCGAACCTACAGTCGATCTGCCCTTTGCGCTCTGGCACATCTCCGGGCTCGACAACTACTCGATTCCGCATCCGCTGTATGTCAGGAAAAGCGATTACGCCAAGGCGCACGGTATCAGTCCCGAAGCCGTCGTCAAGCATGCGACCACGGGCTCCGGGCCCTCGGCCTCATTCCTGGGCAGCGACATGCGCGCGGCGTACTACGGCGGAACGGCGTTAACCGGCGCTGGCCAGAACCTTGGACTCTTCGAATACCTGGGCACCGATCTCGCCGACCTCACCAAGTACTACACCAACGTAAAGCAGACCAACAGCGTGCCGATCACGCTGCTCTCGACCGATGGTACAAGCACCAGCTGCGTCGATTCGCGAGCCGGCGGCCGCTGCGACGACACCGAACAAACGCTCGACATGACTCAAGCCTTGGGCATGGCGCCGGGGCTGGCCAGCCTGGTGATGTACATCGGCTCGACCGATACCGCCATCATCAGCGCCATGACTACGCACAACCCGCTGCCCACGACGATCGGATGTTCCTGGGGATGGACGCCAGCCGATCCCTCGACCCTCGATCCTTATTTTGAAAAGATGGCCGCCCAAGGACAAAACTTCTTTGCTGCCTCGGGCGACAGTTCCACTTGGTCTTCGCGGAATGAGGCTTGGCCAGCGGACGATGCCAACGTCGTTTCGGTCGGCGGCACGGATCTGACAACCGCCAGCGCCGCTGGGCCCTGGAAATCGGAGACTGCCTGGAGCGATAGTGGCGGCGGCATTTCCCCCGACAAGATCGCGATCCCCGCGTGGCAGAAACTCGCGGGCGTGATCAATTCCAGCAACAAGGGCTCGACTGCGTATCGCAACGGGCCTGATGTTTCTGCCAACGCAAACTTCACCTTCTACGTTTGCGCCGACCAGACCACCTGCACCGCGAACGAATACGGCGGAACCAGTTTCGCCACACCCATGTGGGCGGGATACATCGCTCTGGTCAACCAGCAGCTGAAGGCCAATAACTACTCTGACATTGGCTTCATCAACCCCTATCTCTATTCGTTCGGCGTGAGTTCGAGCTACGGCACGGACTTCCACGACATCACCAGTGGCAAATCGGGCAGCTACTCGGCCGTGACTGGCTACGATCTGGTAACGGGATGGGGCAGCCCGAACGGGCAGGGATTGATCAACGCGCTGGTGGGCGAGAACTAAGCCGTTTTATCTGCTCGCGGCTTCAATCAAGCCCGGACTTTCGAGTCCGGGCTTAGCTGTCTTCGTGGCTTTCGCGGTCATGATCATTTTGCGGATCGCTCGCGCTGCTTGAACCGCGTTTGACGTTTCGTGCCCGCAAACTTCAGCTGCTATGATTGCCGCCATGTCCTTAGCACAAACCTGGGACCCGGCATCTTATGCTCGAAACGCGAGATTTGTATCCGACTTAGGAACGCCCGTCGTAGATTTGCTCGCGCCGAAGCCCGGCGAAAGGATTCTCGATCTTGGTTGCGGAGACGGTGTACTGACAAAAAAGCTGGCAGATTTGGGTTGTGACATGGTTGCAGTGGATTCGAGCGTTGCGCAGGTCGAAGCCGCAAGGAAGCTCGGTTTGAACGCGTTCTCGATCAGCGCCGAAGACCTGCAATACAAAGACGAATTCGATGCCGTGTTTAGTAACGCCGTGCTGCACTGGATCAAGCGTGCAGATGTGATGCTGGCTGGCGTCTATCGTTCCTTGAAACCAGGCGGCCGATTTGTTGCAGAATGCGGCGGGCACGGTTGCGTCCACAAAATCAGGACTGCCCTGGTGCAAGCATTGGACCGCCGTGGGTTTGACGGCGAGGCTCGCGTTCCCTGGTATTTCCCTACACCGGGCGACTACGCGACGAGACTGGAGCGCGCAGGGTTTCGCGTCGACAGCATCGCCCTCATCCCGCGTCCAACTCTCTTGCCGGGCGACATCGTGGGTTGGTTCGAAACTTTTGCTCTCAACTTCTTCCAAGGGTTCTCCGACGAAGCCCGCAGCGACTATCTGCAAGAGGTGCGAAGAGTCTTGGAACCGCAACTTCGCGACCCCGATGGACGCTGGGTGGCCGACTACGTACGACTGCGATTCGCGGCAACCAAAGCTCGGGAACCCTCCCAAAGTTGACGCTCAATTGCCATCGCGCTCGTAGCTCTAACTCAGCGCGGCTTTCCCTATTACCTACGTGCCTTGACGCGCAGCTTCTGTGCCCGTTACCTTCGCAGTACGTGGTGTTTTGTCTGCCGAATTCTGTCTTCCAGCGAGGGAACGTTGGCGCATCGCCCGATCATTACTCTTACCACCGATTTTGGACTCAACGATCATTTTGTAGGCACGATGAAGGGGGTCATTCTCGACATCGCGCCCGAAGCAGAGATTGTCGATATCTCGCACGCCGTGCAGGCCTATGACGTGCTCGATGGCGCGATTGCGATTTCCCAGGCTTATTCCTATTTTCCGAATGGGACGATTCACGTTGTCGTCGTCGACCCCGGCGTGGGCACTGCAAGGCGGCCGATCCTAGCATCGAGCGACGGATATTTTTTCGTCGCACCTGACAACGGCGTGCTCTCCATGGTGTACGCGAAGGAAGAGCGCATCCATGTCCGGCACATTACTTCCGAACATTATTTCCGGCAGCCGGTCAGCAACACCTTCCACGGGCGCGATGTATTCGCCCCAGTGGCGGCGTACCTGGCCAAGCAGGTGGATTCGCACAAGTTCGGCGACGAAATTGAAGATTATGTGCGCTTCGCCGCCCCTCGTCCGAAAGCTGCTGGCGAGAACCGCATCCGCGCTGTGGTGTTGAAGGTCGACCGCTTCGGCAACCTGATCACCAATGTGACACCAGAAGACGTTCCAGCTCTATTCGCGGCCAAGGCGTCGGGATTCAAGGTTATTGTCGGAAGCAAGGAAGTTACGGACATCCACGCCACCTACTCTGAAGGAGAACCGGGAGAAGTGTTCGGCATTCTCGGGAGCATGGGATATCTGGAGATCGCCGCCAACCGCGCTGCGGCCGCACAGATTACCGGCGCCGGCAAAGGGAGCGAAGTCAGCATCTTTCTTGGAGAAGCGGCCGCGGCGGGCAAAGGGGCCTAACGGCGACCGTACCTCAGTTAAGAACTCTTCGGTTTGGGATGGACGTAGCGTTCCATCTCGCTCGTCCATTTCAGAAAGCGCCACAACTCGCCGCGCTCGCGCCACATGAACTCCCAAAACTCCAGAAAACCGATCTGCGTCATCTTCACTCCAGTGTAAGTTTCGATGCGCCATAGGAGATACGGACTTCGCCACGGTGCGAGATGATGTCCTTTGGTGGCGTTCCACAGAAAGCGGAGTCGGTGGCGCATGCAGCTATCATACCGATTCGGTCAACGGGCGGGGCGCGCTCCAACAGGAAAGAAAAACATGAACCACGAAGGGCACGAAGGCCTTTGCCGAGGTTACTTTGCGCGACCGCGGGTCCTTCATGGTTCGGGGTGTTCAGTGCTAGAATCCAGTCTCCGCCGGGAATCTCCGCGAATGTCTGACGCCAACGCTCGCCAGAGAGCCGAAGACCACTACTATGCCGCGCTCGATCTGATGGCTGACGGTCATTTGGAAAAGGCGGTGGTCGCGTATCAGGAATCGATCACCGTTGATCCGACGTTTACCGAAGCCATGCACGGCCTCGCCCGCGCCCTGCAGGATCTGGAGCGCTATGACGAAGCGATTGCGGTCGCGCAGAAGATCGCAGAAGTCGATCCCGATGATGTGCTGGCGCATACCAGCCTCTCAGTGCTGTATCAAAAAAAAGGGATGATCCCGGAGGCCGAGGCCGAGGGCGCGAAGGCGCGGGTGCTGGGGTGGAAGCAGCAGTTGAAGAAGAGCTAGCTCTTCAGCCGTCAGTTCTCGGCTACGCGCTCTCAGCTACCCGCTGGTAGCTACAACCCGTACTTCTTCATCAGATGGCGGAAGGAGCGGTAGGAAATGCCGAGCAGATCGGCGGCCTTGGTCTGGACACCGCCGCTGTGGTTAAGCGCATTCTGCAGCAACGAACGCTCTATGCCAGCCACGTAGTTTTCCATTCCCATGCCTTCGGGAAGGGTTACGTCGCCGCCGATTTCCGGCAGCGTACCGGCGCCGGCAGCAGCCGCGGCGGCGCGCGCCTTCGGACGCTCGGCGGGAAGCTCGACGTGCAACTCATCGGTGGTTTCGAGAGCGACGGCGCGCTCGACCGTGTTTTCCAGCTGCCGAACGTTGCCCGGCCACTCGTAGTCGCAAAGTGAGTCGAGCGAAGCCGCGTGGACGCGATGAATGCTCCGGCCCGCGGCGGTCGCGTATTTCTTCAGAAAATGGTTGGCCAGCAACGGAATGTCTTCGCGGCGTTCGCGCAGCGGAGGCACGCGAATGGGAATTACGTTGAGCCGGTAGTAGAGATCTTCGCGAAAGAGGTTTTCGGCGACGGCCTTGTCGAGATCTCGATTGGTGGCGGCAATCACGCGCACATCGATCGAGATTTCGCTGGTGCTGCCGACCGGACGCACAGTCCGTTCCTGCAGAACGCGCAGCAGCTTCACCTGCATGGCCAGCGTCATCTCGCTGATTTCGTCGAGAAAAATCGTGCCCCCATCCGCCACTTCGAACAGGCCTCGCTTGTTCTGGCTGGCACCGGTGAACGCTCCCTTGAGATAGCCGAACAGTTCGCTTTCAAGCAGCGTCTCAGGGAAGGCTCCGCAGTTCACCGAGACAAATGCATCGGTGGCGCGCGGCGAACACACGTGGACCGCGCGCGCGACCAGCTCCTTTCCTGTGCCGCTTTCGCCGTGGATCAGAACGGTACTTGCAGTCGAAGCCACGGTGCGGACCGTCGCCTTGAGCTTCTCCATCGCCGGACTGGAACCGATGATGTTATCGAGCGAGTTGCGGGTAGCGGCATCGCGGCGCAGCGCGAAGTTTTGCTTGCTGAGAACCAGCCTCTCGACGGCGCGGTTGATGGCTAGCTTGATTTCGTCAACCAGTCCGGGACTCTTGCGGATGTAGTCGGAAGCTCCTCCGGCCTTCACGGCTTCGACCGCAGCCTCGTAGTCGTCAACCGCGGTGATCAGGATGACGGCCGAGTCGGGGGAGACGCGATGGGCGTGGCGCAGCACTTCGATGCCATCGATGGTCGGCATCTTGATGTCGGTGATAATGACGTCGTAGAGGGCGCCGTCAATCTTGTTTTTTGCCGTCTGGCCGGACTGCACGGTTTCGACGCGGTGTCCGTCACGGCGGAGGGCAATGTCCAGCATTTCGCAGATCGAGCGCTCGTCATCGCAGACCAGGATGTTAGCCATGCAACCTCCCTCCGGCTGCGACCGCCATCGGCTGCGCTGGCGCGACGGCTCCGGCCCGCCGAGCCTCTGCCGCGCTCTCACCCACGGCAGCGGTTTGCTCCGCCTCGAGGCGGTGCAGCCTCAGAATGAAGGTCGTTCCCTTCCCCGGCTTTGAGCGCGCCCAAACTTTGCCGTCATGCGCCTGCACAATCTGGTACACGATCGCTAGCCCGAGCCCGGTGCCGCCTTCAAAACCAGATTGGAAAGGCTCGAAGATTTTTTCGATCTGCTGCGGCGTCATGCCTGTTCCCGTATCCATGAACGAAACCTGCCAATCGCCGGCGAAAGGCTCGACCGCGACCGTCAGCGTCCCCCCGTCCTTCATGGCGCGGACCGCGTTCTCGCAGAGGTTCCAGAACACCTGCTTGATCTTGTCGCCATCGGCGAAGGCGTGGGCGGGTTGCGTCGGGAAGCGCCGCTCGATCATGATTCCCGTCTTTTCGGCGGCCATCCGGTGATCCATCAGCGTCAACGTATCCTCGACCAGCTGGATTAGGTCGACTGTGTCGAAGCGGTATTGTTTGGTCCGCGAATAGGCGAGAAAGTCGGTGATGATCGAGTTCAAGCGCTGCGACTCGCGCGTCACAATATCGAGCAGGTGCCGGTGTTCCTCGTTCATCTCCGGAACACCCGAAAGCATGCTGACCGATCCGGCGATGGAGGTCAGCGGATTGCGAATTTCGTGCGCGATGGCGGCGGCCAGCCGTCCCACGGCGGCCAGACGGTCTTGCATGCGAACTTCGCGCTCCAGACGGCGAATCTCGGTGAGATCGTCGAACGCGTAGACGAATCCCAACTCCGGACGATCCGGCAGGTTTAACGACGCAACCCGCACCCGAAATGTCTTGCGGAATCTTGCCGGCGAATCAAAGCGAACTTCCGCGTGAGCTTGCTGCGATTCCACGCTCGGCAAGGGGTCGAGAAAGAGCTGGTGGACGGGCCTGCCCAACAGATCGGCCGCGGTGCGTTCCAGCAGGCGTTGAGCCGCAGCGTTGACCAGGGTAATGTGGGCGTCGAGACCAGTCGTGATCAGGCCGCTGCTAATCGAATGAATAATGTTTTCGTGCAGCGCCTGCAGATCTTCCAGCGCGCCGCTGGTGTCTTTGAGCTGGACTCCGACCTGCCGCAGTTTTGCCGTCAGCAGGCCCGCCAGGTACGCCACGGCGAGAAAAGCGAACAGGTTGACGAAGATGATCGCCTGCAGTGTCTTCAGCCCGGGATGCGTCGTGTAATAGGAAGGGACGACGCCGTAGTAGTTCAGTTCCAGCACCGTGCCGTAAAGAATGAAAGCCAGTGCAGCCACCAATTGCGCCCACATTCTCGGCAGCAGCACGCTGGCCACGATGATGACCAGTGGATAAAGGAAGTTCAGGGAACTGTCCCAGCCTCCCGTCTCATGGATCACCAGGGAGACCAGAACCAGATCCGTCAGTACCTGCAACAATGCCTGCAGGCGGTGCTCCTGCCAAAAGGAAAGCAGCAGCATGTAAAACAGCGAAACGCTGTACCAGAACAGGATGGTGCTGACGAACAGCCGCATTGGCAGCGGCGCGGGACTGAACTCGGCAACCGCGACTTCAATGGCGAGCAGCAGGGTGAGGATGAAGATGCGGACCCGGACCAGCCATACCAGCCAATTGCGCTCGTCAAATGTCGATTGCATTACAGTCCCGGTACTGGGTATTAGGTCTTCGGTCCTGGGTGTCAGGCTTGGGCGGATTTTGAAAGTCCAGGACCTGACACCGAAGACCAGATTTCTTCTTTAGCCAGCCAGCTTGGCGATCATGGCAAACAGCGGCATGTAGAGCGAGATCACGATGCCGCCGATGGTAAGGCCCAAGATGCCGATGATGGCCGGTTCCAGCATGGCCAGCATGTCTTTCGTGGCCGCGTCGACTTCTTCTTCATAAAAGTCGGCGATCTTCTGCAACATAGAATCCATGGCACCGGTGGCTTCGCCGACGCCAATCATCTGCGTCACCATGTTGGGAAACACGCCGCACTCGCGCAGCGGGTCAACAATCGTGCGACCTTCCTCGATCGCCTTGCGCACCTTCAGCAGCGCTTCTTCCAGCACGGCGTTGCCCGAAGTCTTGGCGGTGATGTTCAGTCCTTCAAGAATGGGAACACCGGAGGTGATCAGAGTACCCAGCGTACGGGTGAAACGGCCGACCGCGATTTTTCGCAGCAAGGTACCGATAATCGGCAAGTGCAGCAATAGCTTGTCGAAGTAATACTTGCCGCGCGGATGCTTGCGAATCTGCTTGATGCCGAATACCAAACCGATGCCGCCGCCAAGCACGACCCACCAGAAACTTTGCACGAACCCGCTCAATCCCATGACGATGCGGGTGGGCAGAGGCAGGTTCACGCCCAGTCCGGCAAACAGGTTGGCGAAAATCGGCACAACCCACTTGAGCAGCGCGCCGACAATCAACGTGGCAATGGAAACGACGGCGACCGGGTAAATCAACGCCGACTTCACGGCAGCGCGGAGGCGAACTGCCTTTTCAACGTAGGTCGCCAAGCGCTGCAGAATGATGTCGAGAATACCGCCGGTTTCGCCGGCCTCGATCATATTGGTGGTCAGGTCGTCGAAGACCACCGGATACTGGCGCATGGCATTGGCCAGCGTGGCGCCGCCTTCGACGGTGGTGCGGACGCCAGTCAGCGTCTTCTGGAAGGTCTGATTTTCCTGGTTGGCGGCCAGGATTTCCAGACACTGCACCAGCGGCAGGCCGGCGTCGATCATGACCGAGAACTGGCGAAAGAAGACCGCGATGTCTTTGACTTTGACCTTACTCGTGCCAAAGGTGGGCATGACGAATTCCTTGCCCTTTTCGCGAATGGCTCCCGGGGTGATGCGCTCGCGGCGCAACGCCTGCGCGAGCGACTGCTTGTTGGGAGCCACGCGCTCTCCGGAAATCTTCTGTCCCGAGGCGTCTTTGCCGGAAAATGTAAAGACTGGCATGGTTTAGCTTCTCCTCACTGACGTACCCTGTTTCTCAAAATCCGTGCTCGTGCAAATTTGGGTTTCCACCCGCGTTAGTGCTTGGATGGGGCAGCTCCTCTGGCCAGCGTCGTTCCCGCAGTGGTTGGACGGTTGAGCAAGCTGGCGCCGCGATTGATCATTTCCTGCAGTTCGTCGGTGTTGCTGGAGCGCGCCAGAGCAACTTCCAGCGAGATCTGCTTCTGGAAGTAGGCCGTGGCCAGCGCCTGGTTGAATGTCTGCATACCGAATTTCTCCTGGCCAGATTGCATAGCGGAGTAGATCTGGTGAATCTTGTCTTCACGGATCAGGTTGCGGACGGCGGCGTTGGGCACAAGAATCTCCATGATCATGGCCCGGCCCTTGCCATCGATGCGCTGCAACAGCGATTGACACATGATGCCTTCCAGCACCAGCGACAGCTGGGCGCGAATCTGTGGCTGCTGGTGCGCCGGGAAGACGTCGATAATACGGTTGATGGTCGAGGTCGCCGAGTTGGTGTGCAAGGTACCGAAAGTCAAGTGGCCGGTTTCCGCAATACGCAGGGCCGATTCGATGGTCTCCAGGTCGCGCATTTCGCCGATCAGCACCACGTCGGGATCCTCGCGGAGCGCGGCACGTAACGCGTCGCTGAAGCTCTTGGTGTCGGCGTGCAGCTCGCGCTGGTTGACCACGCAGTTCTTGTTCATGTGCACGAATTCGATGGGGTCTTCGATGGTGAGAATGTGGTCATGGCGCTCGCTGTTGATCTTGTCGATCATGGAAGCGAGGGTCGTCGATTTGCCCGATCCGGTTGGTCCGGTCACCAGCACCAGTCCGCGGGGCTTGTCACAGAGCTTGCTGACCACCGGGGCGAGACCGAGCTGGTTGAAGGACTTGATCTCGAACGGGATCAAGCGAAATACCGCGGCCGTGGCTCCGCGTTGATTGAAAACGTTCGCGCGGAAGCGGGCCAGCCCCTTCAGGCCGAACGAGAAGTCCAGTTCGAGGCTCTCTTCAAAGCGGTGCTTCTGCGAGTCGGTCATGACGCTGTAGGCCAGTTGCTTGGTCTCGGCCGGCGTCATCTGCGGCAGGTCGAGCGGCACCAGATGTCCGTGCACACGAATCTGCGGCGGCGAGTTGGTGGTGATGTGCAGGTCGCTACCATTCATCTCCAGCATTCTTTTCAACAGATCGCTTAACGACAAACCCATATGCAGTTCCTTCCTCTCCACTCACCGCTCAAGATCCGAATCAATGAATCGTCTCGCGTGCGACTTCTTCAAGTGTGGTCATGCCCGCCGCCACCTTGATCAATCCGCTGCGGCGCAACGTAATCATGCCGCGCTCAATCGCCTTCTTTTTCAATTCCACCGCCGACGCCCCGACCAGGACCAGTTCCCGAATCTCGTCGTCGACCTCCATCACTTCATACAAACCGCAGCGGCCTTTGTATCCCGTGTTGTTGCAGATCCCGCAACCCTTGCCCTTTTGAATCTTGATGGTCTTCGCCTCTTCGGGCGTGAAGCCTGCGTCGATTAATGTCTGCGGCGGCACATCCACAGGCTCGGTGCAGTCCTTGCAGACGCGACGTACGAGTCGCTGTGCGCAAATCAGATGGACCGACGTCGCCACCAGGAACGGTTCGATACCCATGTTCATCAGTCGAGTAATTGTTTCGGGCGCGCCGTTGGTGTGCAGGGTCGAAAGAACCAGGTGGCCGGTCAATGCGGCCTTGATGGCGATTTCCGCGGTTTCGAAATCGCGAATTTCGCCGACCAGAATGATGTTGGGATCCTGCCGCAGGAACGATCGCAGGGCAGCCGCAAAGTTCAGTCCGATCTGTTCTTTCATCTGCACCTGATTGACGCCCTGCAACTGGAATTCGACCGGATCCTCAGCCGTCATGATGTTGGTGTCAGGCTGATTCAGACGCGAAATCGACGAATACAGAGTGTTGGTTTTGCCCGATCCCGTCGGCCCCGTGACCAGCACCATGCCGTACGGCTTCAGAATTGCTTTCTCGAACTTCACCAGCGACTCGGGCTCGAATCCGAGCTTGGTCATGTCGAGCCGCAGATTTTCTTTGTCGAGCAGCCGGAGCACGATCTTCTCTCCCCACAGTGTGGGCAGAGTGCTGACGCGGAAATCGAGCTGCTTCTTGCGGCCGCCGATGTTCATCTTGAGCATGATGCGGCCGTCTTGCGGCAGGCGCTTTTCGCTGATGTCGAGCTTCGACATGATTTTCAAACGCGAAGTGATCGCGTCTTTCAGTTTCATCGGCGGCGACATGATCGACTGCAGCACGCCGTCAATACGGAAGCGGACGCGGAATTCCTTTTCATAAGGCTCGATATGAATGTCACTGGCCCCTCGCTTCACGGCGTCGCCCAGGACGACGTTGACCAGCTTGACGACGGGAGCTTCGTCGGCAGCTTTTTCCAGCTCCGACAGCCCCATCTCCTGCTCGCTCTGGTCATTCAGTTCGACGTCTTCATCCCCCAACTCCGACATCGACTGCATGACGGCCTCAAGGTCCTCTTCCTTGGTCCCGCCGTAGGCTTTGTCAATGCCCGCAAGAATGGAGCTTTCCGAAGCGACAACCGGCTCGATGTTGAAACCGGTCATGAACTTGATGTCGTCCATCGCGAAGACGTTCGTCGGATCGACCATCGCGATGGTAAGCGATGCGCCCACGCGGCTCAGCGGCAGAATCTGGTAGCGCTTGGCGGTCTCGAAGGGAATCAGCTTGACGACCGCAGGGTCGATTTCAAAGTAAGAAAGATTGATGGCTGGAACGCCGTACTGGCGGGAGAGAAAATTGGTGACGTCCTCATCCGTGAGGAAGCCGAGCTTCACCAGCGCAGACCCCAGCCGGCAACTCTGCTCCTTCTGAACCTTATTCGCTTGTTCCAACTGCTCTGGGGTAATGATCTTCTCTTTAACGAGAAGGTCACCCAGCCGTTGAGACATACGTTGATCTCCTAGCCACGTAGATGGAACGACGCCTCACACTTATGCAAGGCATGGCGCAAAGGGCTGCCCATCATTGGGAGAGAATGCAGCTCATTCGCGTTGACATAAATTGTCAACGCAAGCGCGTTACCGTACCACTTACTTTGGTACTTGGACCTGACGAAAAGTCACTGGTATAAAGCTCGATTTGCCCGGAACTCCGCGCCAAATGCCCTGTTTTTCGCCGGGGATAGACGGCATGACAACTCAAGTACATGCACTTCAGTAAGCGTCTCGGAGGCGCCGAAGCAACCCTCTGCGCGGAGACATGCGTTCGAGTAGACTCGGTGATTAGGAATTCTTCACGTGTCACAAGCTCAGAAAGAAGATGAACTGCGAGCCTACTATCGCGCCCTCTATCACGCTTGGGGAGCGCAGCATTGGTGGCCGGCCGAGAGCCGCTTCGAAGTGATCGTTGGCGCTTATCTGACACAAAACACCGCTTGGACGAATGTGGAACGTGCCTTGACGAGTCTGCGCACGGCCGACGCATTGAAGCTGGAACGAATCCGAAGAATGACCCTTCGCCGCCTCGAGCGCTTGATCCGCCCTTCGGGATACTTCCGGCAAAAGGCGAAGCGCCTCAAGGTGTTTGTCGCATTCCTCGACCAGAAATATGGCGGCTCGCTGGACCGGCTTTTCTCACAACCGAGTGACAAGCTTCGTGAAGAACTGCTCAGCCTGAACGGCATCGGCCCAGAGACAGCAGATTCCATTCTTCTCTACGCCGGGAACCACCCGGTTTTTGTGGTTGATGCCTACACTCGACGCGTTCTCGATCGCCACGGGATTGTGCCTGCGAAAACGGATTATGACGACATTCGGGAGTTGTTCCAGCGCGCTCTGGAACCGTTAACCAAAGAACAGACGGCCACGAAGGCTTCGGCGCTTGAATCCGGGTTTCCTGCGACGGCGCACACACCTTCCGCCATGAGCACGGCAAAGCGCGCAGCGCTGGTTCAGGTCTACAACGAAATGCACGGGCTCATTGTCGGAGTGGGAAAGCACTATTGTGGGAAATCACAGGCGAAATGTGACGGATGTCCTTTACAGCGCTTCCTCCCACGGCGTTAAGTAGTTCCGTGCTGAGATCATTCCCGCACCTTCGATTCCTGACGATGTTTGTGATGGTCGTGGCCGCGACACCGACCATGAGCCTGCGGCGAGCGGCGGATCGGGCCGACTTGCTTGTGGGCGCGGCGGTTCGTCCCTCCGCATTTTCTGAAGCCACTTATTCGGCAACCCTCGCCCGGGATTTCAATATGGTCGAACCGGAAGACGCGATGAAGTGGTGGGTGGTGCGAAGAAATGAGGGCCCTTTCGACTTTCGTGATGGCGATGAAGTTGTTCGCTTTGCGCAGGCGCATGGCATGAAAGTCCGCGGGCATTGCCTGGTTTGGGATCACAACAATCCCGAGTGGCTCTCCAAAGGCCATTTCGCGCCGGAGCAGATGTCAGAGCTGCTGCGGGGGCACATCACCGCGGTGATGAAACATTATGCCGGGCAAATCTTCGCCTGGGATGTGGTAAACGAAGGTCTTGATGCGGACGGCCGGGTGAAAGACTCTCCCTGGTACAACCAGCCGGGAATCGGCCTCGCAGGAAAAGGCACGGCATACATTGAGCAGGCGTTCCGTTGGGCACGCGAAGCCGACCCGCACGCGCTGATCTTATATAACGACAACGGCGGCGAGGACATGAATCGCAAGTCCGACGCCATCTACGCCATGGTCAAGGACTTTAAGCGTCGCGGCGTTCCCATCGACGGAGTCGGACTGCAGATGCATGTTTCCCAGTTGCAGCTTGATACAACCGCTGTTGCCGCCAACATTGCGCGTCTGACTGCGCTGGGACTCGAGGTGCACATCACCGAACTCGATGTTTCCCTGCCCGTGGATTCCAGCGGCGCGGCCAGCAAGGAAGATTTGTTGAAGCAAGCTGAAGTCTATCGCGGCATCGTGCGCACCTGTCTGCAATATCGAGGCTGCACGGCGATTCAGACCTGGGGATTCACAGACAAATATTCATGGATCGGCTCACACTCCCATGGCACGCGCGGAGCAGCCTTGCCCCTCGATCGTTTCTACCAGCCAAAGCCCGCGTATGACGCCATGCTCTCGGAGATCGCCGCACGGGCAGCCGGTCGTTCTGCACGAAAGTAAATGGCCGGATGCGCCATCCGGTTGGCAACGAATCCGACGGCGCAGGCTCGTTAACACCGTCCCTCGATCGGGTGCATCTATAATGATTTCCAAGTCCGGCCGCTTGGAGCCCGCGTCCCATAGCGCGTCCGGACCCTGAGCAACTCGTGGCGCACCCAACGTCAATTCCGCCTGCAAAGGTTTCCTACCGGAAGCAGGTGCTGATCCTGCTGGCGATCTCGGTGTTTCTTCTGCTCGCCATTCTGGTGTCGCAGACCGCCTTTGATGCAACGATTCTGCAGCCGGAGACGAACCAGCAGACGGTCGTCTTCTATGCCCTGTCGCTTCTCATCTCTCTCTTATTCGTTGCTCTGTTTTTTGTGCTTGCGCGCAATCTTCTGAAACTGTTCGCCGAGCGGCGGCTGGGAGTGTTGGGATCGAAGTTCCGCACGCGCATGGTAGCCGGCGCACTGTTGCTCTCCTCCGTGCCGGTGATGGTGATGTACTGGTTCTCCTACGGGTTGATGAATCGCTCCATCGACAAATGGTTTTCGACTCCGGTCGAGGAAGTGCGGTCCGATACGCAGGCCATGGCGTCGTTACTGGCCAGTTACGCCCAGCAGAATGCTCGCGCCGAGGCCGCCGCGATAGCGACTTCTCCAGAGATCGAGCGAGCATACGCGGAACACGGATTCTTCGCCGTGGTCGAGGCGCTTGAGCGCCACAAGCTGACTCTGCAGGGGGGCTTCGCGGTGGCATTGCTCGACGGCAACGCGGAAGCAAGTTTCAATGCTCCTGCGCCGTGGATCACGTTGCGACCAAGGTTGCCGCTGGACGACGCGTCCGCCGGACGTCCGGCGCAGTTTGCATGGCAACAAACGGACTACACGCTGGGCAGCGCTCCCGTGGCGGGCGGAGGACTGATTCTAGTGGCGATTCCACTGCCCCGCGAGTTTTCCCAAACAGTGCGCCAGGTCGAAGCCAGCCAGCAACGATATTTTCAGCTGAGCCGCGAGCGCCGCCGCGTCCGTCAGACCTACATGGGCCTTCTTCTCTTGCTCACCATGATGGTTTTGTTTGTGACCACGTGGCTGGCGCTGTTCCTCGCGAAATTAGTAACACGTCCGCTCTCGGCTTTGGCGGAAGCTACGCAGGAGATCTCGCGGGGACGCCTGGATTATCGCGTCGACGTGCGAGCCGCCGACGAAATCGGCGACCTGGTTCGTTCGTTCAATCGCATGGCAGAAGAATTGGAAGCAAGCCGGCGGCAGATTGATGCCTCGAGCCGCGACTTGAGTGCGGCTAACGCGGAACTCGACCAGCGGCACCGCCAGATGGAAACCATTCTGGAAAGCATTCCTACCGGCGTGCTTTCGCTCGACGCAGGCCGCCGGGTGACCCACGTTAACCAGGCTCTGCTGCGTATGTTTCATCCCGACCCGGGGCAGGATGGAGCGACCTTCATTCTTCGCGGGGCCTCTCTGGCGCAGGTATTTCCTTCTGAAGTTCTGGAGGATTTCGAGCCGTTGCTTCGCCGCGCCGATCGCATGGGCATGACCACCAGTCAGATGGAGATGCAGTTGCCGCGGGGTTCCCTGAACGTGGCCGTCACCATTGCCACCCTACGGCATCATGGTGAGGGCTCCGGCTACGTCGTGGTGTTCGAAGATTTGTCGGACCTGCTGAAAGCCCAGAAGCAGGCGGCGTGGCGCGAGGTAGCGCGGCGGGTCGCGCACGAAATCAAGAATCCTCTGACACCCATCGCGCTCTCGGCGGAACGCATTCAGCGGCACCTCGACCGAGCGACTCCTGAGGATCCCGCATCGCTCGGCGTGGTGCGCTCCTGCGCAGAGACGATTGCCGGAGCTGTCGAGACCGTCCGCCAACTTGTCGACGAGTTCTCTACTCTTGCGCGTTTCCCCGTCGCCAAGCCGCAACCTGCGGATATCAATGAAGTCATCGAGAATGCTCTCTCCATGTTCAACGGCCGGCTCGATGGAGTCGGCGTGCACAAATCGCTGGCTCCCGATCTTCCCAAAGTGATGGCGGACAGCGAAGCGATCAAGCGCGCCGTCGCGAATCTTGTGGACAACGCCGCTGAGGCCTCGCAGGATTCCGTTGTTCGCGAGATCGAGATTTCGACGTCACTCGTGGCCAGCCGCGACGCGGTGGAGATCACGGTTTCCGACACCGGCCACGGCGTGACCCGCGACCTCAAAGAGAAGTTGTTCCTGCCGTATTTTTCCACCAAGAAACGCGGCACCGGGCTCGGATTGGCGATCGTGAGCCGCATCGTCGAAGATCACCACGGCTCCATCCGCGTGGAGGAGAATCGTCCGGTCGGCGCGCGCTTTATCGTTGAGCTTCCCGTCGTTCCCGAACCCGCGCAGGCCACGGCCGCACCTCAACATGCATAACATTCTGATCGTTGACGACGAAGCCGGAATTCGCGACTCCCTCGCCGGAATACTGACTGACGAAGGCCATGCCGCTTCTGCTGCCGAAAGCGGCGAGAAGTGTCTCGAACTGCTGCGCAACGCTGCGTTCGATGTGGTCCTACTCGATATCTGGCTACCCGGCATCGACGGACTCGAGACGCTCGAGAGGATCCGCGAACTCGACAACCCTCCCGAAGTCATCATGATCTCCGGGCACGGAACGATCGAAACTGCGGTGCGTGCCACAAAACTCGGGGCCTACGATTTTCTCGAGAAGCCGCTGTCGCTGGAAAAAACTCTGATCCTGGTCAAGAACGCCATTGATTCGAAGAAGTTGCGCCGGGAGAATGTCGACCTGAAAAAGCAGCTTCAGGTAAAAAGCCTCATCGTCGGAGACAGCATCCCTATGAAGGCGTTGCGCCAGCAGATCGGGCTCATGGCTCCCACCAATGGTCGCGTCTTGATCTACGGAGAATCGGGCACCGGCAAGGAACTGGTGGCGCACGCGATCCATGCCCAGAGCCTGCGAAAGGACGAAACGTTCGTCGAGGTCAACTGCGCCGCGATTCCCGAAGATCTCATCGAAAGCGAGCTGTTTGGCCACTACAAGGGATCGTTCCCCGGTGCCGCGGTCGACAAAGAAGGCAAATTCCAAAGAGCTCACGGGGGGACGCTCTTCCTCGACGAAGTCGGCGACATGAGTTTGAAAACCCAGTCCAAAGTTCTGCGCACACTGGAGGAACAACGGTTTACCCCCGTCGGGAGCGAAGAGACCATCACCGTTGACGTGCGAGTGATCGCTTCGACCAACAAAGACCTGGAAGAGGAAATCTCGCGCGGCAATTTTCGCGAGGACCTTTTCTACCGCCTCAACGTGATTCCATTCTTTGTCCCGCCGTTACGCGAGCGCAAGGAAGATATTCCTCTGTTTACGCGACATTTTCTGAAGGAGTTGGCCGCGACTTACGGACGCCGGCCGCGCGAAATTACCGACGATGCCATTGAAGTCCTCATGCGTTATTCTTGGCCGGGCAACGTGCGCGAACTTCGCAACGTAATTGAGCGCATCGTGATCATGAATCCCACGACCACGCGCTTTGACGGCAAACACCTGCCGCCCCTGGTTTATCGCGATGGCAGCCGGCGCGCCCCCAAGACCGAGTTCTCCACTTTGCATCAGGCGCGTAATGCTTACGAACGCGACTACATTCTGAAGACGCTCGACCAGAATCACGGCAACGTGAGCCGCACCGCTGAAGTGTTGGGCCTGGAGCGCAGCCATCTTTACCGCAAGATGAAAACGTTGGGAATTGCCGCAAAGGAATAGATCTGGCGAGTGCTGCCGGGAAATTTACCGCTTCAGCATGTGGATCTCAGTGCCGTTCTTGTGAAATTTCACTTCGTCCATCAGTTGGTTGATCAGAAAAATCCCACGGCCATGACTCGAGTAAAGATTCTCGCCCACAGTGCATGCGGGTATCGCGTTGGGATCGAAGCCTGGACCGGGATCGCGCACGATGATGAGCACACCGCGCTGGTCGTCGCAGGCCACCAGGCATTCGACGACCTTCGTGGGATCTTCTTTCGCGCCGTGCACCACCGCGTTGGCCAGCGCTTCCTGCAGTGATAATTCGATCGCGTCTTCTTTTCCGTCAACGCATTTCATCTGGCGGACGGCGTCCATCACCTGCGTCACGACGGGATCGACGGACTTACGATCAGCCGCCAGTGTGACCCGCACTCGCAGGCTCAACCGATCTGGATCGAAGTCGTGCTCCGGGAAGTGTCCCTTGGAAGAAGCCCCAGGTTCCATGGTGGGTTCGGTCTGTCCTTGCCCGTCATTGAGAGCGGGCTGTTGGGATTCTAGCGGCAAGCGGCAAATCCGGCAACAGCCGCGTCATTTGCGCCCGGGCAGGATAACACAACTTCAGCTCTTTGTTTGGTTGTTGTGCCGATACCAGATTTCGGTTCCCGGCTCGCCGCGCTCCTCGGTTGCCTGGGACTGCATTCGATGTTCCAGCTGCCTGCGCCAGTCGAGCTCCTCGACAAACCGCCGTGAATCGCGCCATCCCGGCTCTACCTTGACGTAGAGTTCGAGGAAGACCTTCGTTTCCAGCATTCGCTCAATGCGAAACCGCGCAGCGGTGCCGATCTTCTTAAGCGTCTGGCCGCCTTTGCCCACCAAAATTCCCTTCTGCCCTTCGCGCTCGCAATAAATCGTGGCCGCGATACGCGTCAGCCGCGCGCCTTCTTCGAAGCTGTGGACGATCACCGTCGTGGCGTACGGAAGTTCTTCGCTGGTATTCAGCAGCACCTGCTCGCGCACAATCTCTGCCGCCATGAATCGCGCGGGCTGATCGGTGATTTGATCTTCCGAAAAATAGGCTGGACCGGCCGGGAGCGCCGAAATCACGAGATCCAATAGCACGTCCAGTCCGCTGCGCTTGAGCGCGGAAATTGGGATCACTTCGCTGAAGTCATACAGCTTGCGATATTGCTCGATCAGAGGCAGCAACTTCGATTTTTCGTGGATCAAATCAACTTTATTCAACACCAGAAACGCCTTCGTTCCCGACTGCTTTACCAGATCGAGTGCAAACTGGTCACGGGGATCGAATTTGTGCGTCACGTCCATGATGACCAGCACCAGATCGCAGCCTTCGAGCGCTTCGCGCACCTCGACCATCATCTTGCGGCCCAGGGAACTGTCGGGCTTATGCACACCAGGGGTATCAATGAGCACAATTTGCCCGCCGCCCCGGCCTTTGCGTTGCGGAACGTGAACGATGCCCTGAATGCGGTTGCGCGTGGTCTGCGGTTTGGGGGAAATGATGGCGACGTTCTCACCCACCAGCGCATTGAGCAATGTCGATTTGCCCGCGTTCGGGCGGCCGAGAATGCAAACGAAACCGGAGCGGAATGGCATAGGAAAGCTTCTAGCTCGTGCGACTCGCTTTCTGCGAAACAAGAGAACCGTTAGCCGGCCTTTGGGCGTGGCAGCTGTGTTAGATCAGTTTCAGCTGCCGCGGCTGCACGGCCGTGACCCGCACGCGTTCGACTTTGCGCTCGGTGGATTCGACTACTTCAAAGCGCAGGCCGTCTTCCTCAACAACTTCGCCCTTGCGTGGAATTCGTCCCGCCAGTTCGCTCACCAGGCCTGCGATCGTGGCCGACTCTTTTCCTTCAGGCTTTGTGCCGAATAATTCATCAAGCCGATCGACGTCCATCCCGCCAGAGACGATGAAGGACCGCTCGCCATCTCGGACAATTTCCGGCTTGTCGTGCTCGTCGCGGATTTCGCCCACAATCTCTTCCACCAGATCTTCAATCGTGACTAAGCCTGCGACACCGCCATATTCATCCACCACGATCGCCATGCGAATGTTTTGCTTCTGCATTTCGCGCAGCAGGTCGCTTCCCAGCTTGCTCTCGGGAACAAAATAGACGTCGCGCCGCATCAGTGTGTCGAGAGTGCGCGCGTGCGCTTCGCTGTCGGGCACTTGCAGGACGTCTTGCGCGTAGACGATGCCCTTGATGTTATGAATAGTGCCTTCGTAGACAGGCACGCGAGAGTAATGCTTGACGCGCAGCATGTCGATGAAGCGTTCGACGGTGGTGCCGGTCGGCACTGCAAACATCGCAGGACGCGGTTTCATCGCCTCGCGCACCGTCTTTCCGCTGAACTCAACAACCGACTGGATCAGGTCGCGGTCCCCTTCCTGAATAATGCCTTCTTCCTGCCCGGCTTCGATCAAGGCGTCGACCGCCTCGGCCGAAGTCTCCGGCTGGTCATTGACGTTCTGCTTGGTCAGCGAAGCGACGGATTGCAAGAAACCGAGCACGATCGTCACCGGCATCGCAAGATAGATGAGAATCTTCAACACCAGCGTCCAACGCGTCAGCCACTCGCCGCGCGTACGCGAGAAGAAAACGAACGGCAGAAAACGATTGCAGAGAATCACGATCAGAATCAGGCAGATCGTTGCCTGCAGGATTTCGTAAATGTTCCACAGCTGGTCGCTGAAAATGATAAAGCCTACCAGCAGCGCGATCGTCGCCATGGTCAACTGCGTGAGCACGGCCATCGATAGCGAAGCGCGCGTCCGGCTGACGCCCAGTGCCGGCTCAATCTTCTGCTCGAACACGTCGATATTGTCCTGGAATTCGCGGGAAAGAAATTTCCCGATCTCCTGGTAGACGCGATCGACGTAGGAGACCAGCGTCAACAGACCGAGCAGAAGCAAAAGCGCCAGGGCGACACCCCAATTCATTCCGTCCTCCGCTTCCTGGTTCTGGATCGCTCAGGTTGAGCTCGCTCGATCAGAGCGACCGGCAGCCGGAGAGCTCGCCGCAACTTCGCTTCCTTCCGCGCCATCTGACCATTATCCCGCTCATGATCGAAGCCCGCCAGATGGAGAATTCCGTGGAGCGTCAGGATCTTGACTTCCCGGGAGATGGAGTGGCCGAGTCGGATCGCATTTTGGGTAGCGATGTCAGCCGATATGGCAATCTCTCCCGCAAGAACCCGCTTGCGAACAAGAGCCGCCGAATGCGGCGAGGGAAACGACAGCACATCGGTCGCCTTGTTGTGTCCGCGAAACTGCCGGTTCAGCGAGCGTACCGCGCCGCTGCCAGTGACCAGCACGTTTACGTTGCCGCGCAGTCGCGCTGCCTGGCGCGCCCGGGACACGAAGCGCTCCAGTGCGCTCTTACTCAGCCCCGGCACTTTCTTTTGCAGAATAACCAAACCGTTGGCAGCCTCTCCATGCGCGCATGAGACTTCAATTTTCGGCGCTGCAAAAACAAAGAGGAGAGCTGGCTCAGCCCTCCTGAATTGCATCTGCACCTTATTCCTTGGTGCCGGAAGCGAACTTCTCGTCACCTGCCGCTGCCTGTCTTTCGATTGTGCTAGTGGCGTCTGCGCTCCTGGTGTCGCCAAGCAACAGCATCTGCTGTTCGGTTACGCGAGCTTTGTGTTCGTCGTAGGCACGAACGATCCGCTGCACCAGATGGTGGCGCACCACATCGCCTTCATCGAAGTGCACAAACGCCAGTCCATTGACGCTCTTCAACACATCGATCGCTTCCAGCAATCCGCTGCGGCGCGCGTTCGGCAAGTCGATCTGGGTGATGTCGCCGGTAATCACGGCCTTCGAGTTGAAGCCCAGACGGGTGACGAACATCTTCATCTGCTCGGAAGTGGTATTCTGCGCCTCATCGAGAATGACGAACGAATCATTCAGCGTACGGCCTCGCATGAAGGCAATCGGCGCAATCTCGATGACATTCTTCTCCAGGTAGCGATCCACTTTCTCGGGATCGAGCATGTCATACATCGCGTCATACAGCGGGCGAAGGTAGGGATCGATTTTGTCTTGCAACGTTCCGGGCAGGAATCCAAGTCGCTCGCCCGCTTCGACGGCCGGACGTGCGAGGATAATCCGGTTTACTCGCTTGGCGAGGAGCGCGGAGATGGCCATAGCCACCGCCAGATAAGTCTTGCCGGTGCCGGCTGGGCCGATACCGAACACCATATCGTGTTTCTCGATCGCTTCGAGATAGCGACGCTGGTTGCTGCTCTTGGGCTGGACGGTGCGGCGTCCAAACGAACGCTGGCGGCCGGCGTCGGCCAATCCGCGCAACGTCGAGTTGGGATCTGACGTCAGCACTCGCAGCATGCTGTTGAGGTCGCCGTTGTTGAAGCTGTAGCCAGAGCGCTGCAGGTTCTCGTAATCGGCAAAAACCTGCTCGGCGCGCGCCACGTCACGGGCAGCGCCTTCGAGCTCGATGGCATTCGCTCGCAGATTGATGGTGATGTTAAGCCCGTCTTCCAGCAGACGCACATTCTCGTCGCGCGTGCCGAACAGCGTCTCGATGTTGGGGCTAACCCCGATGCTCTTCTTCATGCTGATGTCAGGCCTGTTGGATGCTGGTTGCAGGGCTATCTGGCCCGAGCCAGACAAGCGCAATTCGACACGTCAGGTGAAAGTCCATGGGATGCTCAACGCCTCGCGGGCAACGCAGGATTGTGCTCAGAGACGGGTACAACGGGAATGATCGCGCCCTGGGGGCGAGCAACTGCCATTGGGTAAAGCGTACCCTGCAGAGGAAGATCGAGTCAACCACGGACTCGACCGCGAAGCCGATTCCTCACGCTTTGGCTGGACTGGCGGCCTGCGCCGTCGCGGGAACAGCCCGGGTCCGCGCCCAATCGCGCAAGGCTTCGATCTCTTCGGCACGTGTGGTCGAAAGCGGCACGGTCTGCCCGAGGGCATCGGTGAGCAACTGTGTGGTCAGCGGCTTCTTCTCGGAATAGGCCGCGTAGAGCGCCCCTTGCACTGCCGCATCGATCTCGGCGCCCGAGTATCCTTTGGCAGCAGCGCCAGCTCTTTCGAGATCAAATTCGCCCGGGTTGCGCTTCCGCTTTGCCAGCTGAATCGAGAAGATCTGCTTGCGCTCGGACTGATTGGGCAGATCAACGAAGAACAATTCGTCGAAGCGGCCTTTGCGGATCAGCTCCGGCGGCAGCGCCGTTACGTTATTGCACGTGGCGGCGACGAATACTGGCGATCTGCGATCCTGGAGCCACGACAGGAAGGAGGCCAGCAGCCGCGATGAAACTCCGGCATCGGCCGATGCCGAATCCGGTCCGCTGCCGGCGAAGACCTTCTCCAGTTCATCGATCCAGAGCACGCACGGCGAGAGCCCTTCAGCGATCTGGAAGACTTTGCGAATGCGCTTTTCGGTCTCGCCAATGTATTTGTCGTAGACGGCCGAGGTGTCGAACTTCACCAAGGGAAGCTTCCATTCTCCGGCCACGGCTCGCGCGCAAAGTGACTTGCCGCACCCCTGCACGCCCAGGATGATCATGCCCCGAGGCGGCTCCAGGCCAAATTCGCGAGCCGAATCTTCCCAGGCTCCGCGGCGCTGCGCGAGCCAGCGTTTCAAATTCTCGAGGCCTCCCACGGCAGACATGTCGTCAGATGCTTCGATGAACTCGAGCATGCCCGAGTGGCGCAGCAGTTGCTTCTTGGCCTCGAGCACATCAGTGACGCTTTCGGGGCAAAGCGCGTATCGCGTGACCAGCGCCTGGGAGACGGCGCGTTCGGCCTCTTCTTCCGACAGGCCGCGCAGGTTGGCCGACATCGCGTCGACACCAGCGGCATCGAGCTGCAGCTTCAAGGTGTGAGTCTTCGAGAGTCGGGTAAACGTGTCGTGAATAATCTCGTGCAGGCGTTCGCGATCGGGCAGTGTCAGATCGAAATATTCGACCAGCGTAGCCAGCTCGGCGGGCACGGTAAGTTCAGGAGCGGTGATGACGACGGTTCGACGGTTCGCGGAGAACTTCTGGCCGACGTCGCGCAAACGCCGCACCACGACTGGGTCGTCCAGGTGACGGTGAAAATCTTTCAGGATGAAAACGGCCTCGACGGTCATCGATTCCATGTTGGCCAAAGCCTGCACGGGCTCGCGGGTGTTGTAGATGGCAGAGCCGCCGGCCGGGGCCGCAGTGTCACCTCCCATCGACGGCATGAGCGCTCGCACGAGGCGGTCGGCTTCTCCGCCGCCCGGGCTTAACACAGTTCGCGGCTGTGCCGGAGTACGGCTGCCGGTGGTCCACGCGCTTGCGTGGTCTTTGGGTTGATCCGGTCGCGACTGGAACAAAACCTTTTGCGCCTCGGGAGCAGTGTACGACCCGGAGCGCAAGAGACCGTCCGCAATGCTCCACTCAAAAGTCGCCATGTTGAGCTCGGCGCAAGCCGCGCGCACCAGGCTCACAGCCCGCATCTCTTCCGACGTTTCCATGACGACGATGGGCGTGGACGAGTTGATGAGGACTTTGAGGCGATCGAGCGTGTCTGTCATATTAGAAACGTGATGACTCGAATTACCGTTCCGACCGGCGCTCGAGTTTCGCTCGACGGACAGCCGAGGGCGGCTGTCGCCACATACGCCTCGTGGTTTGACCGGTCCAGAGTTGCTCCCCTATAATAAGTAATTCGGACCCACCCGAATATCTCTCTGTAAACACGAAGGTAACGACTCGAACATGGCTAATCATCTTTCCGCGCAGAAGCGCGCCCGCCAAACCGAACGCCGCACCGCGCGGAACCGCGCCAACACCTCCGGCCTGCGCACCCAACTGCGCGACCTGCGCGAGGCCATCGCCAAGGGCGATAAGGCTGCCGCCGAACAGATGTACCGCAAGACGGTCTCTGCTCTCGACAAGGCGATTCAAAAAGGCACGCTGCACGAGAACACCGCATCGCGCTACAAGTCCAGGCTGGGAGTGCGCGTCAACGCCATGAAGTAGAGCCATCGCTCGCAGCCGCTGGCAATCAGGCATCCGATCAAAATAGGGCAGACCCGTTCGCCGAGTCTGTCCTTTTTGCTTTCCGATTCTTCCCCCCTCGGGTTCCCACGCGATGAAGCCCGGCTTTGTGCTGTGGAGAGAAAGGGGAAGGGCCGGCAGCAGAAAAAGCTAGGGGATCGTGGGAGTTACTGGTTGATAGTTACGTTTCACACCGGCAGCTGTTCCTGCATCCAGCCCGGAGTTCCAAGCTTGGGCTCGGTGGTGAGATCGATGACCAGGCGCTCGAGCACCATGCGCTTGCTCACGGGATTGGAACGCAGGGCGAGGTCGGCCTTGGCGACGAGGCGGATCGCGCGGGTCAGCTCGCGGCGGGATTTGTAGCGGCGAGCCTGTTTGATGATGTCGTCGGCGGCAAAGGGAGGCACGCGAAATCCCTGCCAGAGCGCGGCCCACAGCATGCGCTGGTCGCGGACATTGCGCTCGAGGATCACCAGCATCTGGCGGAAGGTCTTTGCGAGCATGTAGATGTGGCCGATGGCGGCTTCCTCGCCATCGCCGGAACTGAGAATGGCGTCGAGAATTTCGAGCGCGCGGACGCGATCTTTGCTGGAAATCGCGTCGGTCAGTTCGTAGAGCGAGCGCTGCTTGGCGGCGAGCACCATGGTTTCGACGTCGCCGAGAGTGATGCGCTTCTTTTCGCCGACGTAAAGAATCAGTTTCTCCAGTTCGTTGGAGATCATCATCATGTCGCCGCCGAGGGCGTCGACGAGTTCGCGGGCGCCGTCGGATTCAATCTTCACCGCGCGACTGGTGCAGTAATCGGTAATCCAACGGACGGCCTCGCCTTCCTCGACGCGCGCCAGCTCCACGATGCCGCAGCACTGGCCCATGGTTTCGCGGATGCGCTGGTAACGTTCTTTGTCCTGCATCTCCATGCGGCGGACGTCGGCGGGAATGCTGATGTGGTCGGCAACAAAAACGACGAGGGCGTCGGGATTCGGATTTTTGCAGTATTCCTCAATGGCGGCGAGCTTTTCTTCGTTGGAGCCGCGGCCAAAAAGATTTTTCACGCCGCGCACGAAGAAAACCTGAAATGGCGCCATCAGCGAGGGAGTACGGGCGCGGTCGAGAACCTCCGCGAGATCGTTATCGGCGAGGTCGAATTCGAACAGGCTGAAGTCTCGCAGGTCAGCGGGAACGAGATGTTCGAGGATCGCGTCGCGAAAGCGCTTGCGGAAAAAAGCCTCGTCGCCCACAAACACGTAGGCCGCGCGCAGGTTGCGCGATTCCAGTTCGCTTACAAAGCGGTCGGCTTGGGCGAAGGCACGCATCATCTTCCTAGTGAACAAATGCCGGAGCCGGCAACACGTCGTTCGTCGATTGCCCGTGGTCATTCAAGAATGACAAAGAACCGACGACGAACGACCTTCTCAACTCTCTTCTGAACTCTAGCATTAGAAACCGTCCAGAATGTTAGAGACAAGGGTGCGAGCGAAATCCTGTGAAAGCCGACGAAATGCGGGCGAATCTTCCTCAAAGAAACTGGTCAAATCCTGCGAGACTTCGTACTGTTCGCGAAACAGATATGCCGGATTCTGATAGAGCACTTTGCCCTGCCGGTTCGTGAGCGTGACTTTCATGCTGACCACAACCAGCACGCTGGCGGCACGCCCGGTGGCCGTGTCATAGGTAAGCGGAGAGGCGATCGTGGAAAGCACTGTCCCGCGCAGGGTGGCGTCGGCGTCTTCGTTAACATCGTTGAGGATGTGGTAACGGGTTCGCGTGGTGAACTCGCGCACGACTGACGAGGTCAACATCTGCTCGATGCGGTAGGTCGTGGTTTCGTTCTTGAAGGCCGGAACGGCGATGGTCTTGACGTTTTCGGGAAGCTGCACCGCATGGCCGGCGGCGTGATAGCCGCATGCCGCGTCGAGAATCGTGCCGAGGATGAGGACCGGCAGCAGGCGGCGAGCGCGGGCCCTCATTGGATCTTTCCCGTCGGGCGAGTGGCTGTCATGCTCTCGGCGCATTCCACCGCCGTCAGGGCGGAGATGCGAAGGTTGTCGGCGGCGGCCCACAACCACACTCCGTTCGGCTGGACCGGATCATTCTTCACCGCAAGCAGAATATCGGGTTGCCCGGCAGAACTTACGTTGCTGGGAGCGTCTTCCTCAGCCGGCGGGATTACGATGTGGTCGCCGGTCAATGCTGCGGAAAGCTCCTGCGCATTTGCCGCACTCTCGAACTCGAAGAACACTGCCAGTGCGTGGCCGTGAAAGATCGGCGCCTGCAGGAGGAGAAGCGAGGGCTGCGGAATGTGGTCGCCGGCGATTTTGCGGTAGTGGCGAAGGATGCGAGCCTCGACGGAGTCAAGCGCAGGCTGCGATCGCTGGCCGTAGCGCTCCACCATGTTGAAGGCAACCTGCGCGTCGAAAACGTCCTTGGGCAGAGGCTGAAACGAGAGCAGGTTCACGGTTTGCTGGTGCAGTTCGTCCATGCCACGTTGCCCGTGCTCAGAAGCAGGTTCGAAAACCGTGGCGACGACGCGGCGAATGACACCGGCTTTCTTGGCGCGCAAGACCAGCAGCGCCAGCGTCACGGCAACGGGATGCGCGGTCACGCACGGACCGGGCTGCAGTTCGGGCCGCAGGATTTGCCCGCGCTCACGCTCGACCCAAAGGGAGCGCACGCTGGCGCCGGGTTCATCTTCGAGGACTGTCGAAAGATCGATGATGGCGCTGCCCGCATCCCGAGCGTCTTTCCAGCTGCGGCGGGTGCTTTCCAGGTCGGCGGCAAAGAAAGTGAAATCGACGTGCTCAAACTGCTCGGCGCGAACTCGCTGGATAAAACTGATCTCATCACCCATGGATTCGAGCTGGCCGAGCGATTCGTCGTCATCAAGCAGGCGAATATCGGCGGCGGGGAAATTGCGCTCGTTCATCATCTCGGCAATTTCTTTGCCCTTCAGGGACGCGGCGCCGACGATGGCGGCGCGGTACAGATTCCCGCGAGCCGAGGCATGGGAAGGCGAGGTGGGTTTGGCGGACTCGCTCATGAGGTCTGCGAAGCCTCCTTGTACGGCGGCGGAGGAGGACCACCGCGGCGACGGAAGATCCATTGCAGCCGCCAGAACACGCCCGAGATCATATAGAGGAGCGCGATGAAGAACAGTACTTGCCGGGAGAAGAACCAGACGGCAGCAATCAACAGCGCTAGAAATACGACGAGGCGGAAAGGCCGCCGCGAGCGGAAGTCGATATCCTTGAAGCTGTAGAAGCGCCAGGTGCTGACCATCAGATAGCCGACAGTGGTCACCATGGCCAGCCAGGTCAGAGCGGTGTACCAGGAGACCAGGGGATCTCCTTCTGTGAAGTGAACCACAGCAGCGATGACGCCCGCGCCCGCCGGGATGGGCATGCCGACAAAATACTTTTTGCCGGGGCGTCCGGGATTCGAGGGCTGGGGGTTGCTGGTGATGTTGAAGCGCGCGAGGCGGCTGGCACCGGCGATGAGAAAGAGGAAGCTGGCCATCGCGCCCAGCTGGGTCAGCTTGATGTGCCAGTTATTATGCCAGTCGGTGAGTAGAACGGGCGGCATCAGAAAAAATCCCCAGGTCCACGCCAGGATGGCCGGAGCGACGCCAAAGGTGATTACGTCAGCCAGCGAATCGAGTTCACGTCCAAAGTCGCTGGTAGTGCCGGTGATGCGCGCGATGCGCCCGTCCAGCCCGTCAAAGAGAACGGCGAAGCCGATCGCCTTCGCAGCATTGTCGAGATGCCAGTAATCGGTGAGCGACGCGTGCAGCACCTCGAGAATCGCGTAGAAGCCGAGCCCGATGTTCGCCGTGGTAAACAGCGACGGAAGGATGTACATCCCCTTGCTGAGGCGGCGCCGCGGTTTGGGAAGAGCCTGATCCATTGATACGCCTTTATGATGAGCCCTCAGTGCGCTCTCTCGGCTGAGGAAGCGCTTCCCGCAGCGGTTAACTCCCGCTGCGGCTGCAGGTAAGCGAGCACGCTCGCGCCGCCCTTCACCCGATCGCCCACTTTGACGTTGGTGCGTGCAGAGGCATCGACGACCACATCGACGCGGGATCCGAACTTGATGAGCCCCACTCGCTGGCCGCGTTCCAGGTGATCTCCGACTTTGGGATGGAAAACGATGCGCCGCGCCAGCAATCCGGCGATCTGCTTGAAGACAACTTTCTGCCCGTCGCCTTCGACAGAGACGATGTTCTGCTCGTTCTGCTCGGCACAGTCCTTGCTGCGGGCATCGAGGAATCGTCCACGCTGGTAGCGGACATCGCCCACCACGCCAGCGATGGGCGAGCGATTCACGTGCACGTCAAAGACGCTGAGAAAGATGCTGATCCGCGTCTGCTTCTCGCTGCCGGTGGCCACGCTCGAAACGTCGGTGACTTTGCCGTCGCCGGGAGAAACCACCGCACCGGCATCCTTCGGGATGTCCCGTTCCGGATCGCGAAAGAACCACAAGAAAAAGCATGCCAGCAGGACAGGAATGATCGCCCAAGCGGGGTAGGTCAGCCAGCCAACCAGAACCGCGGCGAGCAACAGAGGAACTGCGTAGAAGTAGCCATCACGAACCATGGGAAGGATTAATTATAGCCGCGAGCAGGCCGAAGGCGCTGCCCCGTTATTTGACCAGCCGACGGCTTGAATCTGTAGCAAGCCGGCAGGGTAGGTTTTTTTGTAAGTGTAAATAAGAAAAGGCGCTTCATCGCGCCCTGCGGAAGGTACATTTTTCCCCGGCGGTCGAGACCGCGGGGGAAGTTGGCCAGAGTTTATGCTACGTTGACGCCGTATTGCTGCCGGAACTCGCGCTCGATGGACTCCATTTGATCTTTGAGGCGAAGTTTCAGTTTCTTCAGCCGGACTTCTTCCAGCTTCTCATCTTCGCTGAGATAACGTTTTTGGGTGAGTGAATCGAGACGTTTTGAGTACTGTGAATGCTCCTGGGCCAATCTGCGGAATTCCTCATGATTGGTCAGGAGTTGGTCTCTCGAAGTCAGCATCCAGCAGACCTCCAAACCGGGATTATTTTGTTCAACGTAGCATAGGGGAGAGGGAGGAGCAATGCCTAATTGTGGTGCAGTCTCAATGTGAGAATGCCTTCGCCAACACTCTTGGAGCCACTTTTAGGGTAGTTCCAGGCGGTACAAAACCGCGTCTTCGAATGGCGCGGAGTAGTAGGAGCTTCGGCGGCCTATCCGATCGAACCCAAGTTTTTCGTAGAGCTTCCGGGCGGCCGCGTTCGATTCGCGAACCTCAAGAAACACCGAACTGCTGTTTGTTTCCCTTGCCCGTTGAAGCAAAACGTGTAAGAGCTGCCTTCCAAGCCCGACCCGGCGGACGGTGGGAGCTACGACGATGTTCTCCAGCTCCCACTCCGAAGCAACGTGACGGGCTACGAGAAAAGCAGAGATGCGCGTAGCATCCGAGCCCCGGACCGGCGAGGAAGGCTCACGACAGGCCTCAGCGACGAGAATGACCCGCTCCGGGAAGCCAGAGCCAGCGATCGAGTCCCGATAGCTCTGCTCGCTCCAGTGGGCCGCTGTGGGGCAGGATTTTTCCAGTTCGGCGATGAACCGAATGTCCTCGAAAGTGGCGGGGCGAATATTCACGGTCGCAGTCGTGGTACGGAACTCTTCACGCTGAGATTTTGGACACCAAGATTTCGGGAGACGGCTTTGGCATTAGGCTAAGGGCTGCTTTTCGCGAAAATCTCGGCGTCGGAGCGACGTATGTAGTTCGCCTCCAATTCCACGGGAATGACGGTTTGTCGGGCTTGCATTTTGCTCCATCCCAGCCGGGCGATTCTTTCGGCGCCGGGAGGGTCGACGAGCGACAGGGCAAGACCAGCGTCTCGTCCGATCTGGGCGACGAGTTGATCTGGCGTAACAACAGCCGATTCGCGTGCGACCGTTGGCAAGTCGCTCTGAGGAACGAGTTGCTCCCGAAGAAGCTGCGCCGACTCGTTCGCGACGTAAAATTCACCAACGTAGACTTCCCTGCGCCCGGCATCGAGCACCGCGACAACTTTTCCCTGCGTCCCACCGGCGAGAGCAACAACCTCCAGCAAGGATACCGGCACGATCGGCTTCTGCAGAATCTCCGCCAGAGCCTTGATCGCGGCCAGCCCCACGCGCAGCCCAGTGAACGATCCCGGGCCAGAGACGACGACGAAAGCACCGATGTCGGCTTTGCGGAGCGAGTGCTTGGTGAGCAGGGCCGCGATCTGCGGAACCAGTTGCGCGGAAAAAGTGCCGCCGGCGAGCGGCACGGCTTCGATCAGCTGAACTCTATCGGGCGGGGTAGATTCTGCAGCACCCGCCAATGCGACGCTGCCGTGTTTGCCTGAAGTATCGGTGATGAGAAGAATCATTGCGTTTCAGTGATCCCTAGCAATCCGCGAGCGAACCTTTTATGCCTGTACCAGCTCGAGCAGCACGCCGCCGGTGCTCGACGGATGCACGAACACATATCTGTGTCCTCCGGCTCCAGCCTTGATCTCCTCTGACACGAGGCGCACCCCATCTTTCTTCAGGCGTGCCACGGCGGCAGGGAGGTCGGGAACCTTAAGGCAGACGTGATGCAGTCCTTCCCCACGTTTGGCGATAAATTTCGCGATGGTCGAGTTCTCCGACGTCGCTTCGAGCAATTCCAGTCGGCTTTCGCCGACCGGAACCATCACGATGCGGACTTGTTCGTGCTCGACGGTTTCTTCAGGAGAAACCGTCAGACCGAGCTTTTCGTAAATCGCCTTCGACGCCGTGAGCGATTTTACCGCGATGCCGAGATGATCGATCTGATACATATGCTTGTTCTTTCAGCCCTCGAAGAAAACGCTCCTATAATATTGGCCCTCACCTTCGCCCCTGAACTCCAGGTAGTAACAGCGAATTTCCTCGTCGACACCGAAGACCCTCCGACCAAGGTCCTGAACCAGTCCGTCGTGAGTAGTCTGTGTTCGCGGCTCCTCTCCGCGGCGAAACAGGTAGAGAGAAGGCGGTGACCACTTCAGCAGCTCATAAACCTGTTCCTGATCGTAAGAATCAACTTTGCGAGTATGATCATCCGCCTCCAGCGAAAGCCGAGTACAACGGTGAGCGGAAGCTAGTTGCGATCCCGCAGGTCGATAGCGACGCGTAAAGCCTTCAACCCGCCTTCGATCCAGCAACTGCGGCTGGCCCATTCTGGATCAATCGGTCAACGTGCAGATGATCCAGGCGATCGATTCCGCCGTCGCCGATGATAGCGCACATCCACTCCTCGATTATCCATTCGCGATTGTGAGCGTCAGCAGGCATTGACCCACCTAAGTGCGTTGCAGCTTCCCTGCTATCTCTTCCACAAGCGTATACGGGTCTCGCTTATGCTCTACCACTTCCTGCGCCAGCCGTGCCAGGTTTCCGTCACTGATCGACGCGCGCGCCTTCTCCAGCATCGCATCCCGCAACATTTCCACCAGCCGCTCCTGCCAATTCTGCACGCTTTTCGCAAGCGCGCGGTTTTCCTTCTGGAGATACGCTTCGTATTGCGCGATTGTCGCAGCGAGTTCTTCTACACCTTTACCTTCGCTAGCGACCGTCTTGACGATGGGCGGCGTCCAGCCATCATGACGCATGGCCAACGATTGCAGCGCGCGGATTTCACGTTCCACGCGCTCGGCGCCCTCGCGGTCGCTCTTATTGATGGCGAAAATGTCGGCGATCTCCATGATGCCGGCCTTGATGGTTTGCACGTCGTCGCCCATGCCGGGGACGAGAATCACGATGGTGATGTCGGCGAGGCGGACGATATCGACTTCGTCCTGGCCGACGCCGACGGTCTCGATCAAAATGACGTCGCGCCCGGAAGCATCGAGCACGGTGGCAACGTCGGCGGTGGTGCGTGCGAGCCCGCCGAGCGATCCGCGCGTGGCCATGCTGCGGATGTAAATGCCGGGGTCGGAAAAATGCTCCTGCATGCGAATGCGGTCGCCGAGAATCGCGCCGCCGGTGTAGGGACTGGTCGGATCGACGGCGATGATGCCCACGGTGCGATTCTGCCGGCGATAAATGCGGGCGAGTTGATCGACGAGCGTGCTCTTGCCTGCTCCGGGCGCGCCAGTCAGGCCGAGGACGCGGGCTTTGCCGGAATGCGGGAAGAGAGTCTTGAGAAGATCGGACCATCCTGGGGCGCGGTTCTCGACGGTAGAGATGGCTCGTGCCAGGGCGCGGGCATCGCCGGACCGAAGAGAGTCGATTGAAGGATGAGTCTGGCTTGCCAAGCGATCAGTGTAAAGCAGGAGAGGCAGAGAAAGACATATGATGGGGTGCGGCTTTTGGGGCCACGGATGTTACGCCAGCTGACTTCCTTCTTTTTACTGATTCGAGTGTCCCTCCGGAAGCCCGGGCTGGTTTCGATTGGAACGCCAACTGTCGAAAGCAGACGATTACGCTCAAAGTCCAGTCCCAGCTGCAATCAGTCCTTCAGCAACTGCCTGGCAATCACCAGCCGCTGAATCTCGCTCGTGCCTTCGCCGATGGTGCACAGCTTCACGTCGCGGTAGAACTTTTCGGCGGGATAGTCCTTGGTGAACCCATAGCCGCCGAAAATCTGCACGCCCTCGTTGGCACAACGCACGGCCACTTCGCTCGCGTAGAGCTTCGCCATCGACGATTCCTGCGTCGTCTTCAGGCCTGCGTCTTTCATCGATGCGGCGCGCATGGTCAACAGCATCGCCGCATCGATCTCGGTGGCCATGTCGGCCAGCTTCCACTGGATCGCCTGGAAGTCGCTGATCGCCTTGCCGAACTGCTTGCGCTGCTTCGAATAGTTCAGCGCGGATTCGTATGCGCCCTCGGCCATCCCCAGCGACAGGGCCGCAATCGAGATGCGTCCGCCGTCGAGCACGCGCATGGCGTCGGGAAATCCCTGGCCTTCGCCGCCGAGGAGGTTTTCTGCCGGAATCACGCAATCCTCAAAAATCAGCTCGGCCGTGTCGCTGGCGCGCAGGCCAAGCTTGTTTTCTTTTTTCCCCGGGCGAAATCCCCTGGTTTCCTTCTCCACAATGAATGCGGAAAGCCCATGCGTATGCGCGGTGCGGTCAGTCACGGCTAGCACGACGACGACATCGGCATAGTGGCCGTTGGTGCAGAAAGTTTTGGTACCGTTCAGCACCCAGTTGCTTCCCTTGCGTCGGGCGGTCATGCGAGCGCTGCCAGCGTCGGAGCCAGACGAGGGCTCGGTCAATCCCCAGGCTCCGATAAATTCGCCGGTAGCCAGCTTGCTGACGTATTTCTTTCTCTGTGCTTCGTTCCCAGCTAGAAAAATATGATTCGAGCACAGCGAGGTGTGGGCCGCGACGATGATGCCGACCGAACCGTCGACGCGAGAGAGCTCCTCGATCGCGGTGACGTACTCCACGTATCCCATGCCGGCGCCGCCGTACTCGGGAGGAAAAATCGTTCCCAGCAGCCCTAGCTTACCCACTTCCTTGATGGTGGCAAGGGGGAATTCGCCGGCTTCGTCCCACGTCATGACGTGCGGCTTGATCTCACGCTCGGCAAACTCGCGGACGCTCTTCTTCAATTGCAATTGCTCTTCGTTCAGTTGGAAATCCACGACTCCTCCAGCACTCTTGCGAGCCGCAACGCGGCAGCCCCGCACAAAAGGCCGCGACGCCCGAATTTCGATTAGAACATAGCGCTGAAAAGGGAAGAAGTTACCACCGGAAGGAAAGGGTTAGAGGTGGGACGAACCGCATGAACACTGGCGATTCTGCGGGTTTCGCTTTGCCACCCAACCGACCGGATGGTTTGGCAAGTGGCCCTTGAACGCTCTTCTGCAACCAGCGCTAAAGATCCGTGGTGATTATACTCCCGGTCCTTGCGGGCAAGTGGAGGGCAATAACGTAAACGACGAAGGGCACGAAGACTCACGAAGGCGCAAGGATTTCTCGGCGTGACTTCGTGTCGTTGGTAGTTGTTGTCAGATTGAGCGGCTACCAATCTGAGGTGCGAGGAAAGCCTGGAAAACTTCGTTCGAAAGCAATCGGCCGCGGGGAGTCAGGCGGATGACGTTGCCGTCTTCATGTATCATGCCGCCCCCCACCAATTCTTTAATTGTGGAGGTGTGATTCTCGAGCGCCGGCTCGCCAAAGTTCGAGGCGATCGTCCGCAGGTCAACGCCGCAGTTCAAGCGCAATCCCAGAAAAAAATTCTCTTCCAGTGCAGCTTCGCGCGATATCTTGCTGTTGATCAAGGGCAATCCGGCTACATATTTGTCGAGAGAATCGACGGTGGAGAAACGCACGGCTTCGTCCTCGGGCGACGCCGACGTCAACATGGAGTGTGCGTCGACGCCGAAGCCGAGATAGGGCTGGCGCGTCCAATATTTCAGATTATGGCGCGACTGAAAACCCGCGCAGGCAAAGTTGGAAATCTCGTACTGCGCGACACCTGCGGGTTCCAGACGCTCGCAGGCAGCGAGATAAAAATCGGCCGTGGCGTCTTCATCCGGCACGAAATGCGCGTGATAGCGCGCTCCGCCGGCGATCAACTCGCGCCCGAGCCGCGAATCTTCGTCTACTTCGAGCATGTAGATGCTGACGTGAGGAACGCCAGTAGCAATCGTTTCCGACAACGATTGCTGCCAGCTCTCCGGGGTCTGATGCGGCAGGCCGGCAATCAGATCGATATTGATATTGGTAATTCCCGCTGCACGAAGCCGGTCAATGTCTTCGAGCACGGTCGCGCGTTTGTGGAGACGCCCAACCGCCGCGGCCTCCGCATCGACAAACGACTGGACGCCGAGGCTGACACGATTCACGCCGCAAGTGAGCAGTGCGTCGAGAACTTCCGCCGTCAGCGTACCGGGCGCGCACTCCACAGTTATTTCCGCATCGCGCTGTACCTGAAACTGGGCGTGGACGGCCGCGAAGACTCGCTGCAGCTGGTCTGGCTCGAGCACGGTGGGCGTCCCGCCGCCGAGATAGATCGAGTCCACTTCCCGGTCGAGTTGTCCGCCCATTTCATTCGCAACGCGAGGAGCGGCAGCGATGTCGGCGCAGACGCGATCGACATATCGCTCGAACACGGCCCGCGAAAACACGTCGGATGCGAAGTTGCAGTAGCTGCACTTCGTCCGGCAGAACGGCACCGAAGTGTAGATCCCGAAGGCCACGCTTGATTATCCCACCCTTTCGCGGATGAAGGTCCACACGCCACATACAACTTTTCCATCTTCACTGCTGCCTCGGTCATCTATTTGAGATACTGTTGAGTGCGCTTTTCAGCGTGCGGATTCGCTTATCCAACAAGTTTCGCCCAGAAGAGAATGGCAGCGGAAGAGGAAGTATTAGGCAAAGCATATGACAGCCGCTTGATGCGGCGGCTGCTCACCTACCTGCGTCCCTACCGCTGGCAGGTATCGGTCGCCATTGCTTCCATCATCCTGAAATCGTTTGCCGACGTGCTCGGCCCCTATCTCGTCAAGGTCGCGGTCGACCGTTATCTCGCGCCCGTGCCGGGCGCGGCTTCCGGCTTGTGGAGCTGGCTGAGCCCGAACCCGCTGACCGGCATAGCGCAGATTTCGGCGATCTATTTCGGACTCCTCGTATTCACTTTTCTGCTCGAGTTTCTGCAGACCTATTTCATGCAATGGACCGGGCAGAAAGTCATGTTCGATCTGCGCAGCGAGATTTTTCGCCACCTGCAGCGCCTGCACGTCGCCTTCTACGATAAGAATCCGGTGGGACGGCTGGTGACGCGTGTGACCACCGACGTCGATGCCCTGAACGAAATGTTTACCTCCGGCGTGGTGTCGATCTTCGAAGACTTTTTCGTGCTCGCGGGAATTCTCGGCATCATGCTGTGCATGAACTGGAAGCTGGCGCTCATCACGTTCGCCGTGCTGCCGTTCATCGTGATCGCAACCAAAGTTTTCCGCGACAAAGTGCGAGATTCCTACCGGCGGATTCGCATTGCAATCGCGCGCATTAACTCGTACCTGCAGGAACACGTGAGCGGCATGGTGGTGTTGCAGCTTTTCAACCGCGAGCGCCGCGCCTACAACCGCTTTTCGGAAATCAACCGCAACCACATGGACGCATACAAAGACGCGATTCTGGCTTATGCAGTCTACTACCCCGTGGTTGACCTTTTTTCCTCGATCGCGATCGCGTCGGTCATCTGGTGGGGTGGACAGGACGTGATTCGCAAGATCTCAGTGACGACCTTTGCCTTTGCCCGGCACCCTCATTTGGGGCTGCATCCGGTCATTGTCGCGGCCTCTCTCGGCGTGCTGATCGCCTTCACGCAGTACGCCATGCGCTTCTTTCGCCCGATCATGGACTTCAGCGAGAAGTACAACATCCTGCAGTCGGCGATGGCGGCGAGCGAGCGAATCTTCAAGCTGCTCGATACACCGGTCGACATCGTTTCTCCCGCGGTGACGAAGAAGCCAGAGGGTCCCGGCCGCATCGAGTTCGACCATGTCTGGTTCGCGTACCGCGACATTCCGGAGGAAGCCAAAGTAATGGGAAATGGCATTGCCGAGCCGGGGACAACCACTCCCGACTGGGTGCTGCGCGATGTCACTTTTATTATTGAACCGGGAGAGACCATCGCTGTCGTCGGACATACTGGCGCCGGCAAAACAACGCTCATCTCTTTGCTGCTGCGCTTCTACGATGTGCAGAAAGGTGCGGTCCGCATCGAGGGGGTTGATGTGAGAGACATGGATCTCGCCGACCTGCGCAGCCGCTTCGGCGTGGTTCTTCAGGATCCCTTTCTGTTCACTGGAACGATCGGCGGCAACATTCGCCTCGGCACCGAGCGCATTCAGGATGAGCACGTCCAGCAGGCTGCGGAGGATGTGAATCTCTCCGACTTCATCCGAGGCCTGCCCAATGGCTTCAACGAAGAGGTTCGCGAGCGCGGATCGACGCTCTCGACCGGGCAGAAGCAGCTCATATCGTTTGCCCGCGCCCTGGCGCACGAACCGAAGATTCTGATTCTCGACGAAGCGACCTCGAGCGTCGACACGGAAACCGAATTCCGCGTGCGCGACGCGCTCAATCACATGGTCGAGGGCCGCACCTCGCTGATCATCGCCCACCGTCTGTCGACCATCCAGCGCGCGGACAAGATTCTTGTCATGCACAAGGGAAAGCTGCGCGAAATGGGAACACACCAGGAACTCCTCGCCCAGCGCGGAATTTACTACAAGCTGTATCAGCTGCAGTACAAGGACCAGGAAATCCCCGTGGGAAGCTCGCAGGCGTCACAGTCTACCGTCAGCGCGCGATGATTGACTGTAATTCGCGGGCGAGGGCACCCGCGCCACATCATGCTCCGTTACAATGCTCCTTGCTCATCCTGATCGCAGCCGGCGAAGCTTCGGGTGAAATGTATGGCGCGCAGCTGATTGAAGCGCTGCGCCGAGCCGCAGTCCAAAATCCTGTGGAGGTTGGCTCCGCTGGACAGCCCCCTCGTCGGCCCTCAAGGCAGGCTTCGGCGGCTGGCCCTACAAAGGCTGAACAGATCGACTTCTTCGGGGTCGGCGGAGAGCGTATGCGTGCCGCGGGGTGCGAAACGGTCGTAGACGCCAAAGATCTCGCCGTCGTCGGCATCACGGAAATTCTCAGTCATCTGCCGAAAATCCTCGGCCTCTACAGGCACCTCATCCGCGAGGCCGACCGGCGTAAACCCGGCTTAGCCGTCGTTATCGATTCGCCCGCATTCAATTGGCGTGTGGCGCGACAGATGAAAAAACGCGGCATTCCGACCGTATATTACGTTGCGCCGCAATTCTGGGCGTGGCGCCAGGGGCGAGTGCGACTCATCCGCGACCATATCGACAAAGCGCTCGTCATCTTCCCCTTCGAACAGAAGTTCTATCGCGAACGCGGCGTCGACGCGACCTTCGTCGGCCATCCGCTGGCCGAGTTGCCGCAGCCCGCGATCTCCCGCGACAACTTCGCCAAACAATTCCGCCTCGATCCGGCGAAACCATGGATCACTCTCATGCCCGGCAGCCGCGTCAAGGAAGTTCGCATGAACCTGCCAACGATTCTCGAAGCGGTCGCGCTGCTCGGAGATGAATATGAATACGTGCTGCCAGTCGCCCCGACGCTCGACCGTGATTTTGTGATGAGGTTGGTTGGTCCGCGAAATATTAAGCTCGTTCCTGAAGCTCTGCCTACGCTGTTTCACTCCCGCGCCGGGATCGTCGCGAGCGGAACGGCAACGGTCGAAGCGGCCATGATGAACACTCCGTTTGTGATGGTCTACCGCGTGTCGCCGCTGACCTATCTTCTGGGCAAGCCGCGGGTAAAGGTTCCGCGGTTCGCCATGGTGAATCTGATTGCCGGAAAGGAGGTCGTCCCTGAACTCGTGCAGCACGATTTCACCGCACAGAATGTCGTCGCGAAAATCAAGGAAATCGCCCCCGATGGCTCCGCTCGCAGCGAGATGCTGGAAGGCCTCGCGTCGGTAAGAGCCAGCCTGCGTGCTCCCGCAGCCGGGTCGTCGACCGCGCAGCGCCCGGCCGACCGCGCGGCGGAGATCATCCTTTCACTGCTCGCGAAATGCCAGGCGCTGGAATGACAAAATGCCGGCATATTGCCGCTAAACCTTGTGCTCCCAGCATCTTTTGCGTGAGAATCTTCATCATAGGAAATGGGTTATCATTTCCTGGAGACTCTCCTGAATGCCCATTGACCTGCGGCGCCCTTTGCGCGTCCCCACTCGTTCCCTGACTCTGTGCCTGGTGATTCTGCTGGCGATCCCTGTATGGGCTGCGGAAAAGACCCGCCTCCGCGTCGACGACTACCAGATCGACGCGGTTCTCACGCCGCATCTTCACCAGATTTCAGCACGAGCCAAGGTCAAGTTCACAGCCCTGCAGGATCTGAGCGCCGCCGTTTTCGAGTTGCACAACGACCTGCGCGTCACGAAGGTTCTTGACGAGAAAGGTCAGCCGCTTTCCGCGGAGCGCGTCACCCAGGATTCCACCGTCCGCGTACCGTTGCCCTCAGGTCTGGCGAAAGACGCTTCCACGACCCTGACTTTTGAATATGAAGGCACCCTCGATTCCGCCGATGACAGCCCGGTTCCGGGATTGAAGCTGGCTTTCATCGGCGACGATACCAGCTACCTGCTTTATGCCGGGCGCTGGTTCCCGGTTAACGGATTCGGTCTGAATCGCTTCACCTCGACCATTAGCATCACCCTGCCGGCGCACATGATTGTCATCGGCAGCGGCAAAGAGACCGAGACGGAGCATCCCGCCTCGAACAAGCCGAATGCAAGCGTGCTGCCCACCAAGACTTACACCTTCGTCTCTGACAAGCCGAGCTTCCCAGGCACGATCATTGGTGGAATCTTCCAGGAATACAAAAGCGACGAAGCCGGACTCGATCTGCACGTTTACTTCAAGCCAACGCATCAGAGCCTCGCTCCGACTTACACGACCACTGCGGTGCAGGAGTTCACCTACTTCATTACGCTCTACGGGCTGCCGCCTTCACAGAAGCTTGACGTGGTCGAACTGCCGGACGACACCGTACCCTACGCCTGGGGGCCGGAGATCGCTGCGATTCGCGGCAGTTCGATCACTGAGAAAACCAACTACCGCCTGCTGGCCGATGCCATCGCGCACCAGTGGTGGGGAGTTTCGGTGAGTCCCGAGACGAAAGACGACTGGTGGCTGACGGACGGCTTCTCGCGTTATTCCGAGGCGATGTACGTGGAAAGCGCCGCCGGCGAGGCTGGCATGGAAGAAGCGGTGAAGGATATGTCGGTTGGCGCCCTGGCCTACGACACCGTGCCGCTTTCGAGCGCCAGTAAGTTGGATCTATTCTCTACTGAATTTCAGTCGCTGGCCACTGATAAGGGCGCGATGATCCTGCACATGTTGCGCTGGGTGCTGGGCGAGGACAAGTACAACAAGACCATGCGCGAGTTCGCCGGCGAGTTTGCGGGGAAATCGGCGAGCATGGACGACTTCCAAAAGGTTGCCGAGAAAAACTATGGCGGCCAGCTGACCTGGTTCTTCACGCAGTGGCTGGATTCAACCGGCGCTCCTGAATTCAAAGTCAAGTACACGACTTATCGCCTTGGCGGAGCCGCCGCAGAGCAGCAACCGAAGGAAGAAAAAATTCCGGGATTCCGCGTCACCGGCGAAATTTCGCAGGACCTCGATCTGTTCCGCATGCCCGTCGACCTCAGGATCGAAACCGACGGAAAGACCGAAAATAAGCGGATTGAAGTCGTGGGCACGACCTCGCCGTTCTCAGTGGATACCTTCGGCCGCCCTAGACGCATTTCGATTGATCCTGATCATCACGTGCTGACCAATTCCAGCGACGTGAAACTGCGAGCCGCCATCCTGCGCGGACAGGCAATCCAGCAGCAGGGAGACCTGACCGGCGCACTCGTGGAGTACAACAAGGCTCTCGATCTCAACAAGAACAGTTCGCTCGCCCACTATCGCGTGGCCGAGGTGTTTTTCCAGCAGCGAAACTATCAGGCTTCGGCCAATGCATACCGCGAATCCATCAACGGAGACGGCGATCCGCGCTGGACCGAGGTCTGGAGCCACATCCAGCTGGGCAAGATTTTCGACATTACCGGCCAGCGCGAGCGCGCCGTCAACGAATACCGTCAGGCTCTGCAAACCAACGACAATACTTTCGGGGCTCTTGAAGAGGCACGCAGATATTTGGCGAAGGCCTTTGAGCGCCCAAAGGAAAGACAGTAATCTAGCTCTCAATCCACCGCTCGGCTTCCTCGATCGTGCGGAAAATCTCGATGTTTCTCTGAGTTCGGAGAATTTTGTGCATGCGGGCGGCATGGTTCTGCACAGGACTCTTTGCCACGAACGCGCGCTTGGCATCGGGCGAAAAGGGATCGATCTCGTCGGCCAATTTCAGGAACCCGTCGGCCTGCAGGTCCACTTCTTCGACTTCGCGTAAGTCAACAATCTCGGAAAAGCTGGGCTTGAAAGAGGGATTCGCCCGCAGCAGCCTTGCATACCGCTCAACATCGCGGACCGTCAGTTTCTTTCGAAACTGGACGATGACCAGCTTCCTTTTGGTATCGACGGTATGCTCGGCAGCAAGATGTATGGGCCGAGGCTTGTGGACATCAGGCGACGCGGCCCCACTCCATGTCCCACTACGATATGTCTCTTCTTGACCCAAGGCTCGGCTCTCCGGCGGTCTCGAGTTCCCGTCCTCAGGAATTATCGGCCAGTCTGTCGCCAGACTTTATCCCGAGTCGGCGGAAACCGCGCTTCAGCTAACCTTTTCCCGTTTCCCGGGGTCTAAGTAACTACATGTCAGCAGGGAACTTTCTAGAACCCGGCTGCGTACCTCTGATCAGATGGTTGGGCGGGATTGAGACCCCTCGCCTGAACGTTGCCCGGGGCCCCCACGCTCCTCCCCGGAGGCGTGGGGGCATGTTTCGGCGGACCTGCTATGCGCATGCTTCTCGACATTGTCCGGCAGTCGCTGGCGACCCTCTGGGCGCATAAGCTGCGTTCCTTCCTCACCATGTTTGGAATCGCGTGGGGTGTTGGCTCGCTGCTGTTGCTGGTTGGCCTGGGAGAAGGCTTCCGCAGCGGCCAGGAAAAGCAGCTTGCCACCCTCGGACAAAACATTATGTTTATGTTTCCGGGGCGAATTCCCGCGGTTGAGGGCAGCACCCAGTCGGGGCAGGTGTATTACTTCACGTACCAGGATTATCTGGCAGTTCGCAAAGGAGCTCAGTTTGTGGGCGCGGTGTCGCCGGTGCTGAACCGCGAAGACATTCGAGCGGTCAGTGATTACGGCTCAACCAACGGCCAGGTCTTCGGCGTAGCCGCCGACTACAACCAGATTCGCAATGTTCCGATCCAGCCGGGCCGCTGGTTCAACGATCAGGACATCACCGACCGGCGCCGCGTGGCGGTGGTGGGATGGGAACTGCTCAAGAACATGTTTCCCGGGCGACCCGCCGTGGGTTCGACGATCCTGCTGAATGGAATCAATTTTGACGTCGTGGGGGTGGTTGCGAAGGTAGGACGCGACGGCAATAACGGCACCAATTCACGCATTTTCATCCCCATTGACACCATGCGCGATCTTTTCCCCCTGACCAAGGCAAACTCGGAGAACGCAATTTCGTTCCTGAACTACCAGCCCATCCGCAAGGAATTGCATGCCGAAGCCAAGGATGAGATTCACCGCATCATCGCGCGCCAGCATGGCTTCGATCCGAAGCTGCAGGACGCCTTCGAGGACTGGGACACGATTGAGAATATGCAGCGCGTGGGCAAGATCTTCGATGCGATGGACTGGTTTCTGGGGGTGGTGGGTGTGGTGACGCTAGGCCTGGGAGCGATCGGCATCATCAACATCATGCTGGTGTCGGTGACCGAGCGAACAAAGGAGATCGGCCTGCGCAAAGCTTTGGGAGCGACGTATCGCGCCATCCTGACGCAGTTTTTCATCGAGGGAGCGTTCCTCACTGCTTTCAGCGGCGGAATCGGATTAGCCATTGCGACCGGTTTCGTGACTCTGCTGGCGATGCTGCCATCGCCTGAGGGCTTTGACACGCCACGCATCATTCCGGCGTCGGCCTTCGCGGCGATCGCTTCCTTGGCCATCGCAGGAATTGCCGCAGGGCTGTATCCCGCGCGGAAAGCGGCGCTGCTGCCTCCAGTGGAAGCGTTACGGCAGGAGTAGGAACAGCTTCGGGTTACAAGTTTTGGTTCGTAGCAGGCAGGGCAAATCTATGATCGTCGATCTCGCGACGCAGGCTTACAACGCGCTCCGCTATAACCGGCGGCGCAGCGTGCTGACCATGCTCGGAATGGCGTGGGGGATCGCGACGGTCGTTCTGTTGCTTGCATATGGCACGGGCTTTGAGCGCGGACTGTGGTCGGCTTTCCGCTCGTTCGGAACTAACCTCGTATTCATTTTCCCCGGACGCACGGAATTGCAGGCTGGGGGTACGAAGGCAGGCACGCAGATTCGCCTCGACATCAACGACCTCGACTACATCCGCGCCGAAGTACCGCTGCTGAAGCGGGTTTCGCCCGAAGCCTTCAAGAACTGCGTGGTCGCTTATGGAACGAGGAGCGCGACCTACGGCGTTAGCGGTGTCTACGCGGGTTATGGACGCATGCGGAAAATGGACATCGGCGAGGGCAGCTTCTTCAGCGAAGCCGATGACTTCACTCACACACGCGTCGCGGTGATCGGTTCGGATGCCAAGAGGAAACTATTCTCCGGCCAAAATGCGCTGGGCGAAAGCATTCGCCTCGATGGCATTTCGTATCAGATCGTGGGCATCCTGAAGCACCAGGTGCAGAACGGGGACGACAACATCAACGAGCACGTCTACGTTCCCTACAGCTCCATGAGCGATCTGACGAACACGTACTACCTGAGCTCGATCGTGATGGAGTATGAAGGCGATCACGCCAAGGTGGTCAAAGCGGTACGCGAGTCGATGGGATTCCATCACAGCTTCGATCCCAAGGATCAGCGGGCCATCTTCGTGTTTGACGTCTTCGCCGATCTGATGGATCTGCAGGTGATCTCGACCGGTATCAAGATTCTGCTCGGTTTCATCGGGCTGCTGACGCTGGGCATTGGCGGAGTAGGATTGATGAACATCATGCTGGTTTCCGTGACGCAGCGCACGCGAGAAATCGGCGTGGAAAAGGCGCTGGGCGCGCGCCGCTGGCACATCCTGTTCCAATTTCTGGCGGAGGCGATGGTGATTACGGCTCTCGGCGGGCTGCTCGGAGTGCTGCTGGCTTACGTCATTTCCTGGTCGGTCGGATCGCTGACGCTCTGGAGCGCGTTCGAAGAAAACGCGAGCGAAGGCGACATTCATCTCTACATCGATTCGGCCACGCTAATCTGGTCTACCGCGATCTTGAGCTTCGTTGGGATCATCAGCGGAATGCTGCCTGCAATCAAGGCAGCTCGGCTGAACCCGATCGAGGCGCTGCGGTACGAGTAACCCGAACAGTATCCCAATACGATCCCTGGCGGCCACGTCGTCGATGTAACTCTTTGATCCTTCCGCTAGAATCCTTGGCGTGTCCGAAATCATGCAATCACGGCTCGAACGCGTACTGGCGCAGCTTCGGCTCTACGAGCATCCCTTGCTGAACTTCTTCGCTCGCGCGAAAGGCGAGGGCGTGGAAGTCATCATCCGATTCAAGAATCCGACGATTCCGGTTCATACCTACTACTTCGACCTGCATCCCCGCGATCTGGATGACGCACAGTTCGAGTGGAGCTTCCAGCGCCAGCTTTACGATGCGCTCCATGACTACTTTGTGGAGATGTTTATCCGCACGCCGCAGGACCGCGCCGATCGCAGCCGGAAGGGATTGTGAACGCGCTGCGGCAGAAGATCGAAGGAGAGATCCGGGAACGCGGTCCGCTTCCCTTCTCGCGCTACATGGAGCTTTGCCTGTACGACGCCGAGCTCGGCTATTACTCGCGCAATGCGATGCAGTTCGGCAAAGCCGGGGATTTCTACACGTCGAGCGACGTTCATGCGGTGTTTGGACGACTGCTCGCGCGGCAATTCGAGCAGATGTGGCGCCTGCTCGGATCCCCGGAGCAAATCGTGGTGAAGGAGCTCGGCCCTGGACGTGGACTCTTCGCGCAGGATGTGCTGGATTGGTCGGAAAAGAAGTTCCCCGAATTTTACCGGTCGCTGCGGTACGAGCTGGCTGAGCAGTCGGTTGCCTTGCGGGAGCGAATCGCGCAAACTCTGAACCGACGCCTCGAATCGCGCAAAGCAGATTTCTCGACTGAGAGGCCGCGCGCAACGCCGACAATTGTTTTGGCGAATGAGTTCTTCGATGCCCTGCCCGTGGAAATAGTCAGCTCGCATGGCTCTCTGCGCATCGACGCGCGCCATGGACGATTTGTAGAGAGCTGGGTCGCTGCTTCATCCGAGGAACTAGAGTTTCTTGACCGGTATGCGGTACATCCCGAAGTGGAGGAGCGGATCGAGGTTGCGCTTTCTGCGCAAAAGCAAATGCTGGCCGAATCGTCTCTGGAATGCGGATTCATTGTTGTGGTCGATTATGGCTACACACGCGGAGAACAGCTTGCGGGACGTCACCGCGGAACGCTGAAGGCGATTCGGCAGCATTCGGTGAGCGCGAACCCGTATGAAGCTCCGGGCGAGCAGGATATTACTGCGGATGTGAACTTCACGGCGCTGGCAGCGGCTGCGGAAGGCCGCGGGATGAAGGCGCAGAAGCTGGTCACACAATCGCAATTCCTGATGGGAATCGGGGAGGCGAATCAGTTTGGCGACGCATTTGAAGATTGCCGCTTGCCGCAGGAGCGGGCCAAGGTCGCGCTGCAACTCAAGCATCTGGTCACACCCGCGGGAATGGGCGAGAGCTTCCATGTGCTGGTAGGGAGTAAGGGAATCGATCCGGAAGTGGTCTCAGCCCTCTCAGGTCTGAGCTTCGGACGCATTGAATAGATCAGTCTGCTAAGTGGTCTTCAGTCCCGAGAGGGAACGAATCTCCTGCTGCTGCTCGTCAGTCACACATCGTTCCCCCGAAGACGAACGTTGATCCGTAGGAACGGGGAAGGAAGACACTATCGTCTTCGCACTTGACTCAAACGCCTGACCACTGAACGCGCCAACTACAAGAGCCTTCCGCCACGTGGAATTCCTCCCCATTCAGTTCGGCACCGAATTTCTTGCCTGCCAGGTTAGATCCTCCGTAAACACGTTGAAAGTGCTTTCTGAGCGTCTTGGAAAACAGATTACGACCGCCCGTACCAAGCCGCGGAGCACCGGTAATCACCAACAGGAATTCGATCCAGCCGGTCTCTCTCCATTCTTAATTCTTCGTGGTCGAGGTATTACCGCTTTCTGGATACTCGTACACTCCGCGGCCGGATTTGCGGCCCAGGCGCCCGGATTTTACGTACTGCACGAGCAACGGCGCGGGGCGATATTTCTCTCCCAATGATTTGTGCAGGTATTCAAGGATACTGAGGCGCGTATCGAGGCCGACGAGATCAACCAGTTCGAAGGGTCCCATGGGATGATTCAGTCCGAGTTTCAGGGCTTTGTCGATGTCGGCGGCAGAGGCAATTCCCTCCTGCAGCATGTAAAACGCTTCGTTGCCGATGAGAGCGTTGATGCGGCTGGTGATGAAGCCGGGAGATTCCCGGATAATGACAACCTCTTTTTTCATGCGCTTGCCGACTTCGACGGCAGTGGCGAGCGTGTCGTCCGCGGTTTCGAGCGCGCGCACGACTTCGAGCAACTTCATTTTGTGCACGGGATTGAAAAAGTGCATCCCGACACATTTTTTCGCGCGGTAGGTAACGCTGGCAATTTCGGTGACGCTGAGCGAAGAAGTGTTGGAGGCGAGGATAGTGGCGGGGCGGCAGATTTTGTCGAGCAGGGTGAAAATCTCGATCTTCGATTCCATCTCCTCGGGAACAGCCTCGATGACCAGATCGGCTTCGCGCGCGGCTTCTTCGACGGAACCGGCGTACTCGAGGCGGCGGAAGGCAGAATCGGCATCGGGCGCGGTGACTTTACCGAGTTCCACGGCTTGATCGAGATTGGCGCGGATTTCTGTTTCGGCTTTGCGCAGAGTGCCGGGCAAGAGATCTTCGAGGATGGTGCGATAACCGCCGAGAGCCGCAGCGTGGGCGATGCCGCGGCCCATGATGCCGGCGCCGATGACCGCGATGGTCTGAACCCGAGGCACCTACTTCTCCGCCTTCTCGAGATCGGCGATGGCGGCGTTGACCGAGGCGGCAGCTCCGCGCAGGGACTCGGCCAGGCGTTTTCGTTCGTCGGCATTCATGCTGGGAATGTAGATGCAGATGCGGCGGAGGGTCGCCGTGATGTCCTCGACGTAATTCATTGCTCGGATAAGTTCACCAGTCGCTACCATGAAGGCTCCTGTCTTTTGCTCCGGAAACAATTTGATCGGGCTCGGCCGTCAGCCAGGCAAGGCCCGTAAGTCGAACTTTCTATTTTGGACGCGCTACGAGATTTAGTAAAGGCGGGCGCAACATCTTCGGGCTTTCGCTTGGCACAGGATTCCGAAGCGGCAAGGAAAACCCTTTCGGGATGGGCGGCGCTGACATCTCTTAAAGGGGCTGAGGAAGATCAGGAGAGATGGGCGGACCCGGAGCGCGGAAGATGAAGCCAACCGTAGTTGTTTGTTCACAATGAGTTGACTTTACGAGCATATAATCGCCATCAAATCTTTTTATGGGGCGCGCGAGCGCAGCGAGAATCGAATAGCTATGGCAGACAAACCTCTGAGACGCTACATTTTCGCCAGCGATTTTGACAAGACGCTCACCTTCAACGATTCCGGCTATGTGCTCGCGGAATTGGTCGGCATACCGACGGAGGAATTCGAGCGGAAAGCGAAAGGGATGGCGAAGATCAACCTGGTACAACAGGGAGCGGAGTTCGCGTATCTGCTGCTGCACGATCCTGAGTTTCAGGCGAAGGTGCGGAAGGAACATTTGCGTGAGGTCGGAAAGCGAATCCGGCTGAAGGGCGGAATTCAGTTGCTCTACCAGATTTTGAAGAATGGTATCGATGGGCATGAGTTCGATTTTTATGTCCTGTCGGCGGCGCCGGTCGAGGTGATCCAGTCGGCGCTGGAGGATATCGTTCCGCCTGACCATATCTTTGGCACGGAATTTCGTTACAAGCCAACCGGAGAGATCGACACGATCGTCCGCGCGACGGCGGGCTACGGCAAAGTTGCGGTGCTCGACAATTTAATTCAGCAGCAGGTTTCGGGACCGGATCATGTGATCTATACGGGCGACGGGAGTTCGGATATTCACGTGATGCTGCACATCAATTCGCGCGATGGGCTGACGATTGCCGTGTCGGAGTCGCGAGACGTTTCGCAGATTGCGAAGCGGACGGTACTGAGCAGCAGCGCGCTGGCGGTGCTGGCACCGATTCTGGAAGAAATCGCGGGCTGGGAACGGTACCGCATCAGGAGTTTCTTTGAAGCGAACGGAATGCTGATTCAGGAGTGGGAACGGGTTCGAACCGACTGGCTCACGGTACGGCCGGCGGCGGACGAACCGGCGGAGACGGAAGGAGTCGCTTAGAGAGCGCCGGACGTGCGGGCGCGAGAGTCGGATATTTATGCTACGCGACAAAAACCTCGTTCCGCTTTCCCGGCAACATCAGCATGCCTTGGCGTTGTGCGTGCGAATCGAGCGAGCTTCGGTGGGCGAGGCTGATCTGGCAGCTTGGCAAAGAGAAATCGCACAGCATTTCCAGAATGAGATAGCGGTTCATTTTGCAGCGGAAGAGGCGGTGCTGTTTCCGACGGCTTGCGAGTTTCAGGAATTGACTCAGATGGTTCAGGAGTTGCTCAAGGATCATGTTGCGTTACGGGAATATTTCCGGCGTGCGGAAAATCAGAAGATGTCACGAAAGGAATTGTCTGACTTTGCAAAGCGGATGGCGGGCCACATCCGCAAGGAAGAACGCCAGCTTTTCGAAAGCATGCAGAAATTGATGGACGCCAACAATCTCGCGAGGATCGGAAAGCGGCTCGACGAAGCGCTGAGTGAAGCCTCGCAAGCGTGCATCGTACTTGCCGAAGCGACGAAGAAACAACCTCGATAGCTGGAGAGATTTTCAGTGAGCCGCGGCCGCATGCACCTTCCGAAATCGCGCGGCGCTCTCGCGGCCCATGTAACGCTCGAGTAGAGTCGACTCGGTGCGACGCAGATCCACGACGACGAGGCCGTCGAGCACGTTGGAGAATTTTCGGTCCACGTTGAAGCCGAGAAGTTTGCCGCCGATCTTGGCATATTGACGCAGCAGAATGGGCAGTCCCTTGCCGTCGGCTTCGACGTCAGTGATAGGCTGCGAGAGTTCGTCGAGATCGCGGAGAGCCTGGCACATGCCGCGGCAATCCCAGCGGCGCAGACGCATTGGGCGGAATGGGCGGCGGGGCTCGATGAGTCCTGCCAACTCATCTTCGCGCATGCGGGCTTCGAAGAAACGGTAAATCATTTCGCGCGCGGCTTCGCTGTAATCATTACTGATGCTGACCGCGCCGAAGAGGACCGGAATCTCAGGCTTGAGGGCGATGAGGCGGGCGATGCCTTTCCAGAGGAGCAGGAGCGGCGCATACTGGCGCTGGTATTCAGGTCGAACGAAGGAGCGGCCGAGTTCGAGCGCCGGGCCAATCTTCCGAAAGATTTTCTCATCGTAGCGAAAGAGCGTGCTGGTGTAGAGACCGCTGATGCCGCGCTCGGCCAGGATTTCTGCCGTGTTGCCGGCACGGTAGGCACCGACTAATTCCCGCCTGGTCCTGTGCCAGAGCACGACATGCCAGTAGTAGTCGTCGAAAGAATCGAGATCGAGGCTCTTGCCGGTGCCTTCTCCGGCGCGGCGAAACGTCAATTCACGCAAGCGGCCGATTTCCTTCAGTAGTTGCGGGTTCTCGCGTGCTGTTCCCAGGTAGACGGCCAAGTCGCCGGCCTCGGTCAGGCAGCGATCTTCAGGCAGGTTCGCCAGTTCTTGGGCGAGGAACTGGGGGCCAATCGCGGGAGCCACCGGCTCCTGGATTTGAAAATTGAGCTTCGACCGCAACGCCATCGGCCACGAGGCTTCGGGTTTGCTTCGCCGCGCGAGCAGATAAGTTCGCCAGCGGAGATATTCGGTCGCCTCGCCATCGTCGGGGATGGAGGCAATCGAGTGGTTCGGAATGGCGCTGCCGACGCGGACTTCGACGGCCCTGCCTTCCTGCTGCAGGAATTCCTGCAGAAGAAACGCGGTGCGGAGACTGGGATGAATCATGCCGAACAACTGGAAGCCGACGCTGTTGTGGCCGCAGAAGTAGACGGGCAGAGCGGTTGCGCCGCTGCGGCGAATCAAACGCACGACCGTATCGTTCCATCCGGGGTCGGCGATCTGTGCAGCCGGCATCTGCCAATGCGAGACTTCTCCGGAGGGAAACATGGCCAGCATTCCTCCCTGCTGCAACCAAGCAAGAGCCTGGCGCAAGGCACGGCGATTCGACTCAATCGAACGATCGGTCTGAAAGGGATCGACAAAGATGCAATGCTGCTGGAGTTCCGGAACGTCGCCGAGGATGTAGTTGGTGAGGATCTTGACGTCTCGCCGGACGCGCGTGAGGAGCACGTTAAGAATTGCGCCGTCGAGCATACCGTACGGATGGTTTGCAACAACGACCACGGGGCCAGTCGGCGGAATGCGAGCTTCATCGGCTGCGGCGACGCATAAGGCGACCCGCATTTCGGAGAGCAGACTTTCGAGACGAAATCCTTCCGGGGATTGTTGGACGCGGCGGTAAAGATCTCTTATTTTGCCAATGGGAGCCAACTTCCCCGCCAAGCCGGGAAACTCAGCCACGCGCGATAGTACTCCGGGCGGCGTCTGGTCAGGCAACTGCTGGGACGGCATTCCTTACGAATAGCGCAAGCGCGTTGCAGCAGGATGAAGTGCAAGTTAAAAGCTGATGAAACGTGGGCCGGGGAAACTCGAAAGTGACGGGAGTAACCGTCTGATCGCCGAACGAGAGATTAAGTTTCGAGACGGAATCGCGTTTCCGCGAGCGCGTAGAGCCTGCGCCAAACGAGGCGATTAATGGTAACCACGGTGGCGGCCATCATGATGGTCGCTGCAAGAAGAAGATTGAAATTGCCGGCATCGGTGGCCTGAGAGATGATCGCTCCTAAACCGGTCGTGGTGTAGATGTGTGCCTTGAAGTGAAAATATTCCGCGACGATGCTGGCGTTCCATGCGCCGCCGGAAGCGGTGACCATGCCGGTGACGAGGTAGGGAAAAATTCCAGGCAGGATCAACTTTTTCCAGCGCGCGAGGCCGGTCAGGCGGAAAACGGAGCAGCACTCTTTTAGATCGGTGGGAATCGCGATGGCTCCGGCGATGACGTTGAACAGGATGTACCATTGCGTGCCCAGCAAGAGGAGAACGATGGAACCGAGGCCGAGCCCGCCGCCGACACGAATCAGCAACAGCAGCACAACGGGAAAAAGAGCAGTCGCCGGAACCGAAGCGGCAATTTGTGCAAGCGGCTGCGCGATGCGGGCAAGGCGCGGGTTGAACCCAATCGCGACGCCTGCGGGAATGGTCCAGAGCGCGCCAAGAAGCAAAGTGAGATTGACGCGAAGGAACGTTGCTCCGAGGCCGATGCCGACATCCTGCAGTTCTGATTTCTGCAGGCCGGTGAGGATCACGACCACTCGCACGACCCCGTAGATCATGGCGGCGAGAAACACGAGCGCCAGGAGACGAGCAATCCAAATCTTCCAAGGGCTGGGCTTTTCGTCTTGATCGCTGGAGCGCAGCCGCGCGAAGTGGAGCATCAGGTGCTCGCTGAGCGGGCTGACGGCTCGCTTTCGAACTTGCGCCAAGCTGCGGGAATGACGAAAAAGATCGAGGACCCACGAGCGGGGAGCATCGGTGCTCTCGACTTGTTCGACTTTGAATTTTTCGGCCCACGCGATGACCGGCCGCCACACGAATTGATCGAGAAGCACGATCACGGCGATCATGGTGCCGACGCCCCATAGGATGGATCGTGTGTCGCCGGCGCTGGCCGCGGTTTGCAGATACGATCCAAGACCCGGCAGGCGAAAGTCGCGTGCGCCAAGGACGAACATCTCGCAGGCCATCAGAAAGAACCAGCCACCCGCGACAGACATCATGGAGTTCCAGACGAGGCCGATCGCCGAAAATGGAAGCTCCATCTGAACGAAGCGCTGCCACCAGCTGAAGCCGTAGATTTTCGCGGCTTCGCGCATTTCACTGGGAATGCTTTTCAGCGAAGCGTAAAAGCTGAATGCCATATTCCAAACCTGGCCGGTGAAGATCAGCAAAATGGCACCAGCCTCGACACCGAGCTGCCGGCCGGGAAACAAGGCAACCATGGCGAGCATGACTCCGGGAAGAAAACTGAGAACAGGAATGGATTGCAGAACATCGAGTAGCGGGATCATGAAGCGCTCGGCCCTGTGGTTGTAGGCCGCGATGTATCCGTATACGAGGGTGAATGCGAGGCTGAGAACGTACGCGATCGAGATGCGCAGCAACGAATATCCGGCATAGAGCGGCAGAGCGAGCAGGCTGTGAGAGATTTCGACTTCCGGAGTAAAAGGGCCGAGCCAGGTACGGCCGATCACAAGCACCCCATAGAAAACCGCGATGGCCGCTCCGAACATGACCACGTCGGGCAGATAGGAAATCTCGAAGCTGGGAATCTGTGTCCACAGGCGATACGCCGAGAATCCCCGCAGGCTGGCTGATTTCTTCATGTCGTGTTGTGTCTATGGCACGGACGGGGAATCACCATTCCCAGGCGCCGGCGGAGCCGACGCCGTGGGCGGCTCGGATTGCACAAGCCGGCCACTTTCGCGGTCGTAATCGAAGATCTCGGCGTAGCGGCCCCAGTTCATGGCGGTCTCAAATTGGCGCTGGACTTCGTCTTCGGAGAAATGCTCGTCGAGAATATCGTGGAAAAATTCGTCGGCGATGGAATGATCGGACTTGCGTTTCAAAATGCTGTCGATCTGCTTGAGGATGGTGACGTGCTCCAGGGCAGCCTGGCGGAAAAGTACCTTGCGTTGTTGAATGTCGGCGTCGGCGAAGGCGGCGCCTTGGGGCGTTATCTGCACATCGCCCTCCTTGAGCCAGGCAAAGCCGAGCAGCACGCAGGATTCGAGAATGGGCAGAAGATCTTCGACGTCCATCACCAATTCTTCGGCGAGGCGGAATAAATCTTCGCGGCCGCCGCGGTCGTGAAGCAATTCCATCAACCCGGCAATGCCCCCGACACGGGCGTGAGGGAGCATCTGATATTTTGAGCTACGCACCGGCGCTTGCTGCTTTTTCGCTCCTTGTTTCGGAATCCCACCTGCGGGCAAAATGATTTCCGCGGTGGTTTCTGCGTCGGGCAAGGCGTGCTCGACCTCAGGCTCGGTCATCACCTTATAGATGTAGTCAACGAGCTCGACAAAGCGGGAGGATTTGCGGTCGCGGGGATGCTTCAGACGGATGTTAAAGTCAGAACGAATGCGCGCTGGATTTCTGCCCAGCACCATCACGCGATCGGCCAGCATCACGGCCTCTTCAATATTGTGGGTGACGATGAAGATGGCGCTGGTGGGCATTTTCTTGCTGAGCCAGAGTTCGAGGAGTTCACTGCGCAGGTTCTCGGCGGTAAGGACGTCGAGGGCGGAGAACGGCTCGTCCATGAAGAGAACTTCGGGCTCAACCACGAGGGCGCGGGCAAACCCGACGCGCTGCTTCATGCCCCCGGAGAGCTCCTTGGGATAGGCAGTCTCAAATCCGTCGAGACCGACCGTATCGAGGGTGCGCAGAGCGCGCTTGTGGCGCTCCACAGAGGGCACGCCGCGGGCCTCCAGCGGAGCCTCGACGTTTTCAAGAACGGTGAGCCAGGGAAAGAGCGCGAAGCTCTGGAAAACGATGGCTACATTGGGCAGCTGGCCATTGAGGGGCTTGCCGTGCCAGGCGAGCATTCCCGAGGAGGGCTGGGAGAGTCCGCTCAGCATGCGGAGCAACGTGGATTTGCCGCAGCCGGAGGGCCCGAGCAAAGCGACGATCTTGCCCGGTTCGATGAGGAGATTGGTGGGGCCGACGACCTGGATCCGCGTCCCGTCGGGCTGCGGATAGGATTTTTCAATCGCCACAGCTTCGATGATGGCGTCGCTCACGGCAAGACTCCCGTACTCTCTATACACGATCTGCGGCGAAGCGCAAAGCGGGCGTTCGTTTGTAACGTTCCATTCACAATCAGAATCGAGGCCGCGGTTCAGGCGGCAAAGGCTTCGTGAGCCGGCGTTGTAACCGGCTCGGGCAAGCGGTCGCTTAACTCCGCGAGGAGAGACAGCTTCGCGGCCACCTCACCGGTGAGTTGACTCTGCTGGAAGCGCCAGCGCCAGTTGCCGCCGTGCAGGCTGGGAGTATTCATGCGGGCCTCGCTGCCGAGGCCGAGGACGTCCTGCAATGGAATGATGCTGAGGCTCGCGGGCGAACAATGAGCGGCGCGGACGAAACACCAATGGATGCCATCGTCGCAACGTCCGAGATAGGCCTCCGCATTGCGGCGTTCGTGCTCGGCGGCACCGGAACGCCACCAACCGGCAACAGTATCGTTGTCGTGAGTTCCGGAGTAGATGACCTTTCCGGCGGCGCGATGCGGCAAGTACATGTGGGCGCCTGCATCACCAAATCCGAATTGAAGCACGGCCATCCCAGGAATCTGCAACCGGTCGCGCAAGGCGTGCACTTCGGGAGTGATATAGCCAAGATCCTCGGCAAAGAAGGGCAAGCCGCCGAGGGCTTCGCGGATTTTCACAAATAAGTCGTCGCGTGGACCATCGACCCAACGGCCATTCACGGCGGTGGCCTCGGCAGCGGGAATCTCCCAGAACTGATCGAAACCGCGGAAATGATCGAGGCGTATGTAGTCGCAGTGTTGGGTCGCCCAGCGAAGGCGCTCGACCCACCATTGATAGCCGCGCTGTTTCATCACGTCCCACCGGTAGAGCGGATTGCCCCAGCGCTGCCCAGTCTTGCTGAAAAAATCGGGAGGGACTCCGGCAACGACTTCCGGATCGAGATCCTGGTTCAGACGGAACAGCTCGCGGTGTGTCCAGACATCAGCGCTGTCGTGGTTCATGAAGATGGCGACATCACCCACGATGCGGATGGCGCGATCGGCGCAGTAACTTCGTAGCGCGCGCCACTGCTCGTAGAAGGCAAATTGCAGGGCGCTGCGTATCAGGATGTCAGCCGCCAGTTCCTTGCTGGCTTTTTCCAAGGCGGAGGGTTCACGATGGGCGAGTTCGCGTGGCCAGCGATTCCAACATTCGAGTTTGTGCTGCGCCCGGAGTGCGTCGAACAGGATGAAATCTTCGAGCCACCAGGCATTCTCGGAGCGGAACGCTTCAAAGCGCCGTTTCGCGCCGTCGGAAGCGGAGCGAAGAAAGTTGCGCGCCCCCTCGAACAGCAGCGGCATTTTTTGAGCAAAGACCTGTTCGTATTCGACGGGACCACCCGCAGACGCGGCGACCTTCGAGTCGAGTTTTGCGGGATCAATCCAGCCATGTTCGGCGAGACGTTCGAGGCTGATGAGCAGTGGGTTTCCGGCGAAAGCCGACGTCGAAGAGTAAGGCGAGTTGCCGTAACCGAGCGGACCGAGCGGCAGAACCTGCCAGAGGCCCTGCCGGGCAGAAGCGAGAAAATCTATGAAGCGGTAGGCTGCGGGACCAAAATCTCCGATGCCGCCGCGGGAAGGCAGCGACGTGGGATGCAACAGAATGCCTCCGGCGCGGGGGAAAGACATGTCGCCGCCGTTACATTCCCTGCTCGCTTCCGGTCCGGGTCAAAGCCTTCATCTCTTCCTGGTTGATCTTGATCTTGCCCGACTTCTCCATTTGATCGCGCAGGTTGGAGACGAAGAGACCGAATAGTTCCTGCTGCTTGCCTTGCAGGAGTTGATCTCGGATCTGGTCGCGCTTGGCCGCATAATCGGCCTCGTCCGGCTTCTGGTTGTCGAGGATCTCGATGACGGCGGCGTTCGAGCCGCTGACGATCGGATTGCTGATGTCGCCGGGCTTCATGGTAAAAGCTATCGATGCCTGACCGGTCATGGAACCGATGTCGGGAACCTGGCCATCGGGCAGAACGAAGTCGCTCGTCTTGAAAGTGGCGCCCAGTTCCTTCGCGGCGCGTTTCAGGTCATGTTCGGCCTTGGCGCGATCCGAGAGCTCCTGGATCTTCTGGCGGAGTAATCCTTCCGAGCGCTCATTCTTGAATTCGTCTTCCACGCGGCTGCGAATTTCTTCGAATGTCGGCGTTGAGACTGGCTGTACGGCGAGCAACTGAAACACCACGATTCCCTGCGATGCCGGAGCCACGTCTGGTTGCGACTTCTCGGCTTCGGCAAAAACGGCGTCCATGAACTGCGTGGCCGGTCCAAGACCAGGCAACGTATCTTTGCGGGCAAAGAAGTCTGAGGTGATTACGGGCAGCTTCTGCGCGGCAGCAGCGGCGTCCAGGCCCTGGTCGCGGGCCGCCTTCAGCAGCGCTTCGGCCTGCCTCTGCGCGACCTGCTGGGCCTTCTGGTGTTTCAGGATCGGCTCGATCTCGGCTTTGACGTCGTCGAGCGTTTTCATATGAGCGTCCTGCTTGTCATCGACACGAATAATGTGGAAACCGTAACTGCTCTTCACCAGATCGCTCGTCTGACCTTTGGGAAGCGAAAAAGCAGTTTTTTCAAATTCGGGGACGGTCTGGCCGCGGCCGATCCAGCCGAGAGACCCGCCCTGCTTGGCGCTGCCTGGATCTTCTGAATATTTCTTGGCCAGATCTTCGAAGCTGGCTCCGGCCTTCAACTGCTTCAACAAATCTTCCGCGCGGTGTTGCGCTTCAGCGACCCCTTTTTCATCAACCTTGCCGTCGGGTCCGGGCAAAGGCGTCTTGATGAGGATGTGGCTCACCTTGACCTGCTCCGGAGTACGATATTCGTCGCGATGCTGATCGTAGTAGGAGCGGAGATCGTCCTGGGTTATCTGAACACCGGCTTCCGCTTTCGCGGTCTCGACGATCGCATACTTGACCTTGCGTTTTTCCGGAATCGAATTCGCGTAGCTGGCCTTGTGGCTCTCGTAGAAGGCCTTGAGTTCGTCGTCGGTAGGATGCAGCCCCTTGCGAAGGTCGTCCTGTTTGAGGACTGCGTAGTCAAACTTCACTTTCGAATTCTGCTTGATGAACTGCTCGCGAATTTCCGATTCGCTGACGCTGGCGCTGCCGGAAATAAAGGCCTGCAACTTGGAGAGGAGGATGTCATTACCGACGGCATCTTCAAACTTGGCCGGAGTGAGATCGGCTCGCTGGAGCATGTCTTCATACTCTTGCTCTCCGATAAAATTACCGCCCGGGAAAAAAGTGGCGGCGTAGCGGCCATGCTGCAGGTCATCCTTCACCTCGTCGGGAGTCACGCGCAGCCCCATGCGGGCGGCCTCGCTCAATAGCGCCTGGCGAGTGATGAGCTGGTCGGCGGCGCGCTGGGTGAAGAACGGCAACAGCATCCCCATGTTGGCGCCGCCCTGCGGCATCTGCTGTTGCAGCATCTGGCGGGCGGTTTGACGAACTTCGTCGGAGGTAACTTCGCTGCCGTCGATCTGGGCGACCACGCCCTTCGCAGGACCGCCAAAGCTATAGGTAGAGTTTCCGGCGCTCGGCACCAGATACCACACCATGGAAACGCACATGAGGAGGAGGATTCCGCCAAGAAGATATTTCTTGAGCGGCCCCGGGGTCTGCAGAAATCGAATCATTTTCTTGTCACTCCAGAGTTCAAGGGCGAATCTCTTATTATAAACCAGAGGGTAAGGGCTCGGAGGCAGGCGGAAAGGTCGAGATGCTGACAGGAAGGCTAGGCCCCTCCGACTGACGGTGGGTTGCGGCTGGCCATACGTTGGTCCGTGCCTAGAGCAGAATTCCGCTATTGAAACGAATTAATAGAAGTGGTATCCATTGCAGCGGAGCATTCCTGCGAACTGCACGGACTGGTAAAACATCTACGATTGAAACGAAGAAATAATTTAGGAGCATCATGACTTCAGACCGATGGGCATCTCTTCTCCTGGTTCTGGCACAGTTTGTTTCCTCTTCATCTTCTATCGCGCAAACCATGCATGCGAAATCTGCTGCATCGGAGAGGGTGGTCCTGCACGAAGGCTGGTCGCTGCAGACCTCCGCCAAGCTGGACGCAAATGGGGAGATCATCTCCACTGCGCAATTTGTTCCGAAGGGATGGCATGCAGCGACCGTTCCGACGACGGTTGTAGCGGCGCTGGTAAAGGATAAGACCTTGCCTGATCCGTTCTTTGGCATGAACCTGCGTAGCTTCGCCGGTATGAGTTATCCGGTCGGCGGGAATTTTTCTAACATCGCGATGACGCCGGACAGTCCGTATGCGGTCTCGTGGTGGTATCGGAAGCAGTTCGCGATTCCTGCTTCGTACCGGGGAAAAACGGTTTGGCTGAAATTCGACGGCATAAACTATCGCGCCAACATCTGGCTGAATGGGAAGCGGATCGCGACGTCGGATGACGTCGCGGGTGCGTGGCGTACTTACGAATTCAACGTTACCGCTACAGCCAAGCCAGGTGCCGAGAACGTTCTGGCAGTGCAGGCTTTCGCGCCCACCGAACACGATCTGGCGATCACGTTTGTCGACTGGAATCCCGCACCCCCCGACAAAAATATGGGGTTGTGGCGAGATGTCTACTTGACTCCGAGTGGTCCGGTCGCGGTGCGTTATCCGACTGTTGTATCGAAAGTAAATTCCCCGGTAAACGACAGCGCGCAGTTGACAGTTACCGCCCAGCTCAAAAACAGCACAAATGAGCCCGTCAAGGGAACGCTCAGAGGCGAGATTGAGAAGGTCAAGTTCGAGCAGGAAGTGGAACTCGCGCCGAATGAGGTGAAGGACGTCACCTTTACTCCCGATAAATTCACGCAGCTGGTTTTCGCGAATCCACGGCTATGGTGGCCGGCACAGATGGGCAAACCGAGTCTCTATCCACTGACCATGGAGTTTGAGGTCAACAGCATGGTCAGTGATCGTTCCCACACTGAGTTCGGCATTCGCGAGATCACGTCGGACTTCAATTCGGTGGGCGGGCGTGCGTTTCACATCAACGGCAAGAACATCTTGATTCGCGGCGGAGGCTGGACGCCCGACATGATGCTGCGCGAAAACTCGCAACGCCTGCACGACGAATTTCGTTACGTCCGCGACATTGGACTGAACACGGTGCGCCTGGAAGGAAAACTGGAGACTCAAGAGTTTTTCGATCTTGCCGACCGCGAGGGCGTTCTGGTGATGGCCGGATGGTGCTGCTGCGACTTCTGGGAACGCTGGCCGGGCTGGAAGCCCCAGGATTTCGAAATCGCCAAGCAATCCCTGCGCGATCAGATCTACCGGCTGCGCAGCCATCCCAGTCTGGTGATGTGGCTGAACGGCAGCGATAATGCGCCGCCGCCAGATGTGGAACAGATGTATCTCGACGTGGAGAAGGATCTGTTATGGCCGAATCCGGTGGTTTCGTCAGCAACAGGAAAGAAGACGAGCGTGACCGGTGCAAGCGGCGTCAAGATGACCGGGCCTTATGAATATGTGGCGCCGAGCTACTGGGAACTGGACACTCCTGGCGGCCCGCCCGGCCGCAAGCTGTGCAATCCCGGCGGCTGCGGTGGCGCCTATGGCTTCAACACGGAAACCAGCATGGGACCGGCGGTCCCACCGGTGGAGAGCATTCGCGCCATGGTAGGCAAAGAGCATATGTGGCCGATCGACGACGTTTGGAACTATCACGCGGGCGGCGGCGAATTCAAAACCATCAAGGTGTTCAGCGACGCGCTCGCGAATCGCTATGGCAAGTCAGACAACGTCGACGACTTCTCTATCAAGTCGCAGATGCAGACGTACGAAGGCGTGCGTGCGATGTATGAGGCCTACAGCCGCAATAAGTATCAGGCAACGGGGGTCATTCAATGGATGCTCAACAACGCTTGGCCGTCGATGATCTGGCATCTGTACGATTACTATCTGCGGCCGGGTGGTGGATATTTTGGAGCAAAGCGCGCCATGGAAGCGCTGCATCCCGTGTATGGCTATGACGATCATTCGATCTGGGTCGTCAGCAGCCAGTATGAAGACGCGAAGGGGTTGAAGCTCAATACAAAGATTTACAACCTCGACATGACTGAGAAATTCTCCCAGGACAATGCGATTGACGCCCCGGCTGACAGTACCGCAAAAGTTTTCGCAGTGCCGGATGTGACTGGGCTGAGTCCAACGTACTTCTTAGTCCTGCGGCTGGAGGATTCCGCCGGAAAACTGGTGGGCTCTAATTTCTACTGGCTCTCGACCAAGCCGGAGACTCTCGATTGGGCGAAAACGACGTGGTGGATGACGCCGACCGAATCCTACGCAGACTTCACCGCACTCTCTGAGCTCCCCAAAGTGAAACTGCGAGTTGGCAGTCGCAGCGAGCAGAAGGGCGAGGAAGAAGTCACGCAGGTTATGATCGAGAATCCAAGCAAGAGTCTCGCATTCTTTGTCCGGCTGAAAGTGGATAAAGGAGGCAAGGGCGAGGAGATTCTGCCGGTGGTCTGGGAGGACAACTACATTTCCCTGTTGCCGGGCGAGAAGCGAGAGATCGCCGCAATCTATCGGGCAAGCGAATTGGGAACGGCAAAGCCCACCGTAGAGGTGAGCGGATGGAACGTGGAGTGAAGGCAGAGCTCGTGAAAGCAAAGTAAGAGTCGCGGCTAGGCTTCCTCGGGCGGCAACTCGAAATTGATCAGGTTGGCTCGGAAACCCCTGGTTCGGATGGCGCCGAATAGAATGCCGGCGGCCATCCAGATAGAGCCGACAATCATGGCTGGCCGGCTGAGATTGATCCATAACCCGAAACAGATTACGAAACCGAGGATCGGTGGAATGAGGTAGCCCAATTTTTTCTCTTCGGCACGCACAAAATATCGCAGCAGCGCCGCAACATTGACACCCATAAACGCAATGAGAGCGCCAAAATTCAGCATCTCTGCACCGAGCCCATAGGCATCACCACCATTCAAGACCTGGGAAAGATGGCTCCAGCTCAGTAACGAAACAGAGGGATCCACCTTGGGACTGGCGACGATCTCCAGCAGGAATGCTCCCAGGATCGCAACCACGCCAACGAAAATCACGCTGTTTCTCGGAACGTGACTCTTCGCATCCACGGCCCCGAAGAAGGACTTCGGCAAGGCGTTGCTCCGGCCCATGCCGTAAAGCAAACGGGCGGCGCCGATCTGCGAACCGAATCCGGAACCGAAATTGGCTAGCAGCAAGGTGAAGCCCACCACCGGGAACAGCGGTTTCCAGGCACGTCCGGCGACATAGGAGTATGCCGTGTTGACATCGGGAAACGGTTCGTGAGCGGGCCAGATTAATTGAGCCAGATAGACTTCCACCGCCGAAAGAACCCCGATGACAAGGCAGGTGAGGACGGTCGCGAGAAGGATGTTGCGGCGGGGATTCTCGGCTTCTTCCGAGAGCGTAGAGATTCCATCGAACCCGATGTACGTAAGGACCGCAATGGAAGTGCAGCCCAATAGGTTACCCCAGCTAAACGTGTGCGGGTCGTAGAAAGGCGTCAGATAGGAAACCGTGCCTTGTGGTGCGCCAAAGAGGTAACGGGCCGCGGCCACAAAGATCGCCACTACCACCATTCCCATGAGAAGAGCCATGGCGGTGTTGATCCGGGCAGAAGTCTTGATGCCGCGAATGTTCAGCAATGTGAAAACCAGCGCAAAGAAAATCTTCCAGGTCCAGGCAGGAACTCCCGGCGCGAACTGATGGGCCTGCCCGGCGCACCAGACCGTACAAATCAGGGGGTTCAACATGTAATCCATCACCATGCTCCAACCGGTCACGAAGCCAACGGCAGGGTTGACCTCCTGTGCAACGTAGGTGAAGGCGGAGCCGGCGCTGGGATAGGCACGCGCCATGCGACCGTAGCTGATGCCTGTAAACAGCATGGCCACCATGGCGATGAGAATGGCCGTAACCACATGTCCGTGGCCGCGGTCGCTCAACACGCCGAAGACCGACATCGGCGCAACGGGCTGGATCACGATGACGCCGTAGAGGATCAGGTCCCAAAGAGTGAGGGTGCGGCGCAGACGTGGAGCGGCAGAGGAAGTAGCGGTCGAATTTTCCATCGGTGCGGCTATTGGATTATGGTGGAGCTGGAAATGTCAATATTAAAACGTTTCTCTATGCCGTTACTTACTCGCGTCATAGTCGAACGAATAGCCGCGCTGTTCGTTGCCCGACATGTGACGCGTGTTGTATTCGAGAAGATAATTCACGTGCGCGTCGTCGAGTGGGAACGATTTCTTCGGCGCGTAGGGATACTCACCCATGCTGAGGAATGGCAGGGGCGCGACAAAGCTCCCCTCCGCAGCGTAGAAATCCATATCTTTCTCATAGCCGTTGGCAGCGAAGAAATAATCGCGAACCCATCCGGACGGCAGCCGCGGCAAACTCGAGGGATCGAAGTCGAGGCGAACTTCGTCACCCGAGCCGAGGACCGCGAGTTTATCGTCGGTCGCCGTCAGCAGCGGAAGCACGTCTCCGTAACGCGTGTAGGTTCCGGCAGGGCGGGTATACGGGCCAGTCGCGCTGGCTTTTTCGTAAATGTAGTTCACATTTCCCGGCGGAGTGCCTTCGATCTTCAGCGGATATCCGTGGAATTCGAGATCGGCGCGCACGAGAGGAACGGAGGTCACGCGCGAAGTTTGGGCCTGATCGCGCGGCTTCTGGACCGTGCGGTCGATCAAAATGCTATCCCAATAGATTTGCAGATTCGTGGTGATGCGAATCTTCTGCGTGCGTTGTGGCAGCTTGCCCGTGAGGTCGGCGGTCATGGTGCGCGGACCGCCGGCAGGAAATCCCATATCGTTGACAACGCGCTTCCACTCGCCTTTCGCGTTCAAGGCTTCTACGTAAGGCGGGACCGCCTCAATTCCGGCTTGCGACGCGGCATACATGCTGTTCGCGGAAAAGTACTCGACCTCGCCGTGGAGCAGAAGCCAGAGCGGCCCACCGCGGTAAGGCTGGCCAAGATCGAGCGTGAGCGTGTGGGGTTTCGCGAATCCCAGGAATTGTGCCAACGAGAAATCGCCGACGTAATGGTGCGCAAGGAGATCGGGGAGCAGATTGTGGCCATGATCGTCCCACGCGCTCGCGGGAGGACGCGCGTCACGGCTGGTCACCACTTTGAAATCGGGATATGGCGGATTGGAGGCGAAATATTCGTTGGGATAGACATCGAGATCGGCAGGATGATCGACGGCAAGCAAGCGAACCTGATCGAGGTAGACGGCTTCCTCAAGAGGCTCCATGAAACGAAAACTGAGTTTGTCGTCTTTTTCCCGAATCGCGTCGCGATCAATCTTGATGTATTCGACCGGACGCGGAATGTCGCGCTGGCTGGGGCCGACCCAATGTCCGACGACACCCGCCCCGAGCATATCGGCAACAAACTCGTAACGCTTGCCGTTCCACGCAAAGAGAGTGGGACAGGAGCTGCCGCGGCGGTCGATTTCGAGAAAATTCCGCTGCTTGTCGCCGGCAACCTGGATCTCGTCCTGCAGCACGCCAGTGGGCCACATCATGCGAACGATGTCGGCCTCTTTCGACGCGCCAAGTCCAACGACGATGTCGGTAGAGCTTTGGCCGAGGTAGCCGTTGGATCCGTAGATTTCAAATTTCTGCCGGTTGCCGCCAGAGAAGACTTCCACCTTTGTTCCGATCGCAGACTTGTTGTCGTTCAGTCCCTTGAGCGAGAGGCGCAGCCAGTGATTCCGATTGCCGCCTTCATTGCGCAGGAGCACGGCCGGCCCGTGATTCTGCGTGATCAGCAGATCGGTGGCGCCGTCGTTGTCGTAATCACCGGTGATGATGGCGCGCGGCTCTCCGAGCTGAATCTTGTCTAGGCCGACGTCGGCGGTGACGTCTTTGAACCCATCGGGGCCGAGATTGCGGAAGAGCTTGATCTCGCCTTTACCGTCTTTGGTTTCGCCAACAGCGACGAGATCGACCCAGCCGTCGTTGTCATAGTCAAAGGCGGCAATGCCGTAAGCTTTGATCCACTCGACTCTGGGAAAGGGAACGAAAGTAAATGTTTTCCCGCTGTTGTTCCGCCAGAGCGTTATGCTTTTGCCATTCGTCCACCCGGAATGAGTAAAAGCAACATCCATCCAGCCGTCGTGATCGAAATCGAGAACGGCAGCACCTGCGACAGGCGCGGGCATCGGCTCAGACCAAGGCCTCTTGATTGCGAACTTGCCTTCTCGCGGGTTTTCCAGGATCGCTGGCCCAAGGTCAGGAGCCATGCCCATGCCGGGCACCAGGATGTCAACCGCTCGATCGTTGTTGTAATCAGTACCGATCGCGCCTTCCCCGCCAGAAGAGCCCATGGTGTCGAATCCCAGCGACTCGGTAACGTTGGTAAATTTTCCGTTACCGTTGTTTCGGAACATGTCTCCCCACTCCGCCTTGTCGCCGCTGCGCGTGACCAGCAGATCGAGGTCGCCGTCGTGGTCGTAGTCGATAAACGCCACTCCCAGGTTCAAGTCATTCGCATGGACATTCGCATCGTCCTTAACATCTTTGAACTTGCTGCCCTTCTCGTTGTGGAGCAGTAGCACCTCGTCATTCCGGCTCACGACTAGATCAGTAAAACCATCGTTGTCGTAGTCTCCGGCTGTGCACCCGATTCCGTGGAGGTTCGGGTCGATTCCCATCTTCTGTGTGACGTCCTCGAACTTCCCGTCCCCGAGGTTGTGGTAGAGCGTCATTCCGCCCTGCGCGCCATTGTCGGCCAGAAAGATGTCGACCTTGCCGTCGTTGTCGAAGTCGAGGAAACATGCACCGGGACCAGGATTTCGGAAGGATTCGGACTTAGCCGGCAACTTCGAGGTCAGTCCCGCCTCCTTCGTCACATCCACAAATTGCACTTTGATCTGCGGGGGAGGCTTCAGCTGCGCCTGCGGGGATTCGACTGCGCGCGAGTACTGTCCCTGCTCGCCGTAGGCCAGGCTCATGGGCGAGCCGATCTTGTTTTGCGTGATGTACTGAAATCTCTTGAGATGATCGCGCGCGTGTTCGATGTCCGCGGACTGCTGGTAGGCGCGGGACAATCCGAACTCGGCAGAAGCGTGCAGCGGATTCAATTGCAGCGCGCGCTGGAAGGCCTCAATTGCCGGCGGAAACTGCTTGGCCTGCACGTAGGAGGTGCCCAGGAAATACCACGCGTCCGCGTCGCCCGGGTCGATTTCTGTGACGCGCCTGAAGGCGTTAATTGCAGAGTCGGCGTCGCCCGTGTTTTTCGCGAGCAAACCGAGGCTGTACCAAGCGTTCGGAATCTTCGGATCTTCCTTGAGCGTGTCTTCGAGTGCGGCCCGTGCTTCGTCGATCTTCTGCAGGTTCAGATATGCGATGCCCTCATTCAGCCGCGCGAGGGCCAGTTTGGGATCGAGTTCCGCCGCTTGCTGAAACGATTTCAACCCCTTCTCAAAGAGCTGCTGGTTCATGTAGGCGCAGCCCAGATTATTCAAGCGGGCAGCTTCGGCCGGATTCCGAGAGGGACCCTGCGCAAGGAAACCAGAACCGGCGAGGACTGCGGCGAGCAAAACACCAGAAATCTTGAGATTCATTCCGTCAACGATTTAATCACATAGGGTAAGAGAACGCAGAAGAAGTTCGCGCTATTTCTTGGCGAGACTTGGCTGAGGCGTGTGGGAGGGCGGCGCAGAGTAGCGGCGCGCGCTTACCACTCCCTTCCCTTCTTGAACCGTCACGGTCTGACCGGCGTCGACGTTGGAAAGTTTGTCGATTTGTCCGCTGGGCCACTGAATTTCAATGCTTTCGGCTTTGGATCGCGGGCCGAGGCCGAAGGTCAACACGAGTTCGCTCTGCGCCATGTAGCTCGAGCCGGAACGCAACATCTTCCACTGTTTGTCGCTGCCGGCGGCGAGGCGCACGACGGCGCCGATACCATCACGATTGGATTTGGTCCCGGCCAATTTGATGCGCAGACTATGATTTGTTCCGCCCTCGTTGTGGAATAAATACGCGGGGCCGGCATTGGTGCTGAGCAAAATATCCAGAAAACCGTCGTTATCGATGTCGGCATAAGCGGCGGCGCGCGCCACTCTCGGCGCGGCGAAAGCCTTGCCCATCTCCAGGGTGACTTCCTGAAATTTTCCTCCGCCCAGATTATGGAATAGATGCGACGGCTCGGCGTAGCTGACGCGTTTTTGTACACGCTCGATTTCATCTTCGATGTGACCGTCGGCGACAAAAATATCCGGCCAGCCGTCGTTGTCGTAGTCGAAAAAGAAACACCCGAAACCAAGTGTGACCAGCGTGTCGCGGCCGATCTCGGATTGCGGAGCCTCGTCGACGAACAGACCGTTGCCTTCGTTGTGATAGAGGGAAACCATCTGATTGGCGAAATTGCTGATGAGAACGCTTGGATGTCCGCTGCGGTCGTAGTCGGCGGCATCGACGCCCATTCCGGCGCGGGCGACACCGTCTTCACTGAATCCGATGCCGGCCGCCACGCCGCGCTCCTCGAAAGTTCCGTCTTTCTTATTGAGATAGAGTTTGTTGGGCTGCGTGTCGTTGGCGATCAGAATGTCGGGCCAGCCGTCGCCGTTGTAATCGAGGATGGCGATTCCCAGGCTCTTTGAAGTCGGATCGGCCAGACCGGATTTCTGGGTGGCGTCTTCAAACTTGCCACCGCCGAGATTGTGCCAGAGCCGCACGGACGTTCCCTTGTATGACTCCGGGGTGCAATAGGATTTGTGCGCTCCGTCGAGGGTGCAATAAAGATCGGTTTGCGCGGTCCATTGCACATAGTTCGCGACCACGAGATCGAGCTTCCCGTCGCGATCGTAGTCGACCCAGGCGGCGCTGGTTGAGAATTCGTTCGGTCCCCACATTCCGGCCGATTTCGTAACGTCAGTAAATGTGCCGTTGCCGTTGTTGTGGAAGAGATGACTCTGACCGAGCGCCGAGATAAAGATGTCGTCAAAACCGTCGTTGTCATAATCGCCAACCGCGACGCCAAAGCCATACATCGGATTTGCGAGGCCAGCTTTGCGTGTGACGTCGGTAAACGTGCCGTCGCGATTGTTGTGATAGAGCTTGGGCGTAGTGGCGCCAGCACGCGGATGTCCGGGAAAATCCTCGCCGTTGATTAGCAGAATGTCAGGATATCCGTCGTTGTCGTAGTCGATGAACGCGCACCCGGGACCCATGGTTTCGGGCAACCACTTCTTGCCGAAGGCGCCGTTGTTGTGCGTGAAATGGATTCCTGCCTGGGCAGTAATGTCGCGGAAATGGACGCTCTGGGCCGTGCTCACAACGTTTAGCAAAACTAGCGACACAGCTACTGAGAGACGGAAAGAGATTAGCAAAGAAGCCCCGCGTCTCCCCTCTTGTCTCTCTGCCTCTGAGGTGAGTAGGTTTCGGCACCGCATTATCGGGAAGCTCCGGTGGATGCGGTGGAGGCCGGGCGAGCCTTCCCCGACTGGACAGCCGAGGCAGTTGCCGCCACATGGTTCGAAGTGAGCGCCGGCAGCGGCACAGAAACATGCTCGTGGATGGCCTGTCGCTCGTTGTTATCTTCGGGATGAAGCCGCCGATAGGGACCGGTGATGGCTTGCGATGACTCGTCGGCCTTGAACCGCATGTAGCGCTCCTGATGCTCTTTGGCGAGCTTTTCATTCCCCAGGCCGTTGTAGCACAGCATGAGGTTGTAGTGCGCCTGCAAGTCTTCCGGATCGATCGTGAGCACGGATTGCAAGGTCTTTACCGCCTCATCGTATTTGCGCTGCAGGAAGAGAATGCGTCCCAGGTCGTTGAGAGCTACACGGTCACGCGGATATTGGGACAAAACTCTCCGGAGGTGCTGGGCTGCGCCGTCATAGTTGCCATCCGCGCGAAGAACTTTGGCGTAGAAGAAATTGGCACGGGCGAGCTCTGGATTCAGCGAAAGGGCTCTCTCCAGCACATTTCGCGCACGAGCCATGTCGCCCTCCTGCACGGCACAGCGCCCAATATTCACCCAGCCGTCGGGATTGTTGGGATCTGCCTCCGTGACTTTCTGGAATGCAGCAGCCGCGCCTTTGAGGTCGCCCTGCAGAAAGAGACCGATTCCGTAATCGTTCCAACGCTGCCATTCATCTTTGCGGACGATGGTCCTCGGGGCTGCGGCCGCGGCGTTGTGCGCGACGACGGGCAGTGTCACCTCGTCTTCTGCGATGGCTACAATCGGCAGGTCAGGAATCTTCTCTTCCTTTGCCGAAATTCCGCGCAGCGACGCGGTGAATTCAAAGGGACGGTCGTCGTAGTCGGGAGTTACTGCGTTTGGCGCGCTCGGGCTGGGTTCACCGGCAAAGGAGAACTGAGTGTCATACCACGAAAATTTGCGATAACAGAGGCGGGCGTGCAGCGTGATCTTGTTGCCCGCCGTTTCTGGAATGTGGATGCGGTAGTGCACGGTGTCGGCCGCGCCGGGGGGGATCAGGCGCACATAAACGACCGCTCGCGTCGCCCAAGCGTTGCGCTTGTTGATGGGATTGCCATGCGAATCGATCTGCAGAGAGCGGTAAAAGTGCGCGCCTTTCTCGACGGGACCATGGCCATTGTCCTCGACCATGCCACTCCAGAAAATGATCTGGCCCTTGTCGTCGGTGCCTTTCAGCTCGAGCCACGTGTCGTACGCGTCCACCGTACCCCCGGGGAAAAAGTGGCCGACCTTTTTGGTGCGAACAACAACATCTACGCGGACGGTGTCGCCGCGGCGCAAGGTGGGTTGCACACGGTTCAGCGGAGCGGTGATGGGAGCGACTTCCCCACCAACCTCATTGACAATCTTGCTCTCAGCTTCTTCTCCCACAGCGAAGGTCGTTGAGAGCTCCGACTGCGAACTGGCGGCCGACTTCAGTGGCTCTTGCGCGGGAGATAAACCGAAGATATCAACTGTGAGCGTGCCATTCTTCAGGAAGTCTTCTGTCAGCTTGAGCTGCGCTGTGTCTTCGTTGGCAGTCGGCAACGCGGTGTTGGCCGCGGGAAAACGGTGCGAGTGCACGAAGCCATTAATGTTGCCGGCGTCCTGCGATGCGGTCGCGGGCATGTGGCAATCGGCACACTGCTGCGGCTTTGGAGGATAGTAGAACGACCGTGCACCCTGGCCGGAAACGCCGCTGGCCTGCCAGTTGTCGTATTCGTTGAAACCGCGGAACCAGCGATAGTGGTTCACTGGAACATCAAGATGTACCTTATGGCAGGACGAGCAGAACTCCGCTGTCTGGTCGCGCATGAAAGGCTTGAGAAAGACGCGACGGTGGGGCTCAGGGTTCAATCGGATTACGAAATCGTGCAGAGCGCGCATGACCGGATTCTGTGTGGCAGCGAGCTCGTGGAGCTTGGGATACTCCAGATAAAAATCAGCCTGCCCCATCGTGCTCTTCACCTTCGCAATCGAGTGGCACATCATGCAGCCCAGTCCCGCCTGCGATTCCGGCCGATGCACAATTTGTTTGACCGGAGTGTCCATTAAGCCACTGTAGAGAACTGCGGGATCGTGGCAGCCGCCGCACCACTTCGACGGCTTCGTCCCAACCGTATCCTGCATGTACTCGATTGCTTTGCGGTACCACTGGTTGTTAAACGAGGAAAAGTGGTGCGCCGAGCTGAACCACTGGTTGTAGATGTCTTCGTGGCAGCGCTTGCACGAGTCAGACTCCATGAAAAACTTGCTGGGAATCTTCTGGTGGCCGAAAACCTGCGCGGAGCTGGGGAAGAACGGGCCCTCAGGTCCATCGCCCTCGCCATTCATATTGTCGGGAGGCATCGTCGGATTCTGGATGCGATTGCTGGTCTGCCAGCTGTTACGAATGTAGCGCGCGCCTAACCCGATGCCGGCGAGCAGGGCTAGAGAGATCGCGACTCGCAGAACGACCGTGCCGACGGTGGATTCTTGCGACCTTCCCGCGGGCGATTTGCGCCTTCCGATACACTCCGGGATTAGCAGGCCGACACCCGCGAGCGAAATCAAAATGTGAAGATAGAGTTTGTTCCATTCCGTCCGCGGCGTACCGGTCTTAATGAGGATCAAGCCTAGGACCGCTCCTACTGCGACCAGGAGCCAGCCACCTCGCGCGGGGAGACTTCCAGTACGGAGAACGCGGAGCAACTTCGGGACCAGCAGGGCTGCCGCGACCACTCCGCCGAAAGCGTGCAGCAAGACGATCACTGCGTAAAGGATGTTCGCCTGGGGAAATGTATAAAGATAGGCAGCCGACACCACCAGAAACACCACCAGCCAAGGCAGTGCGCGGCCGAAAAATCCTTCGGAGTAATGCGTCTCCATTTTTGGCGAAGTGCGAACGGCTGACGAACCGGGATCAACCCCACAGTGATTGATTCACGCGCGAATAAAGTTACACAGAGAAGCGTGCTGGCGGAATAATGCAAAGATATTAGGGCTGGTGGCTCAGTGGATTGGTGGAACCGTCCACGCCCCGACTTCGCGCTCTACCACCGCGGCAACAGCTAGAACTTGTTCCTCCTGCCACGGCCTTCCAACAATCTGTACACCAATCGGCAAGCCTTCGTTCGAGTGGCTTACCGGCACGACCGCAGCCGGGTTGCCGAGCACGTTGAACCACTCGGTGTAACTCCACGCATCAAGATATTCGACGGTTCTGCCTTCAACCTGCCAATTGCGCTCGCCGTGCCGGAAGGCGGGAATCGCGGCGACTGGGCATAACAGAATGGGATAGTCGCGCATCTGTGCCAGGAATCTGGCACGGAGGACATCGCGGCCGATCCAACTCTCTAGCAGGGTATCGCCGGTCAGCGCCGGCTCTGCGGCTGACCATTCGAGAAACTGCCGCAGAGTCGGACTGACATCGTGCTCGCGCCCGTGGAACATCGGACGGATCAGCATGCCACCTGCCGTCACAAAGAACTGCTTCCAGAGCTGGCGAGCGTCCTCTAGACCGTCCGGGCGGAACGGTTCGACTCGAAAGCCATCACGCCGCAAAGCATCGGCGGAAGCCCTGACGGCAGCGCGTGTCTCTGCTGTCACCGGAGTGCGGCCGTCGTCCTCGAAGTATCCAATGCGGAGTTGTGTGACTTCTGCGTCGGTTGGCCATCGCAAGGGGACAGGCGCGGCACAGGTGTCGCCGTCATCTGGACCTTGCATGATTTCGAATAGCGCTTTCAGATCGGCGACCGTACGCGCCATGGGACCAACAACACCAATTAGCGCAAACGGCCCGCTGGACGCGGGACAGTGACCGGTCGAGGGAATGCGGCCGGGGGTGGGTTTCAATCCGCAAATGCCGCTGAAATGCGCCGGCACTCGTATCGAGCCACCGCCATCACTGCCCACCCCACCAGCGGACATGCCTGCTGCGATCGCCGCCGCTTCGCCGCCGCTGGAGCCACCAGGTGTGCGGTCGAGATCCCACGGGCTGTTCGTGCGGCCGTACAGAAGGTTGTCAGTTTCCCAGGCCATCAGCAATTCGGGAGCGTTGGTCACTCCGAGCACAATCGCACCAGAGCGGCGCAGGCGGCCCGCCAGCGGCGCATCTTGTGAAGCAACGATTCCCGCATGGAGACGCGTACCGCATTCGCAACGAAAACCTGCAACTTCGAGTGAACTCTTAATGCTGATGGGAACGCCGTGCAGCGGCCCTGTAACATGGCCACTCATGATCGAGGCTTCCGCGGCCCGGGCTTCGCTGCGAACTCTCTCGGCGTCAACATGCACATACGCGTTTAACTTCGGATTTAATCGTTCGATTTTCGCCAAGTTCGCGTCGGCCAATTCCACTGGGGAGAGTTTCTTCCGCCGGATGTGGTCGGCCATGGTCAGGCCGGGAAGAAAGGTCAGATCACTCATACACGCACGCTCCTCGCATCCATTGCGCGATCGAGGCATCGCTTTTCTTCGCTCGTCAGCGGACGACATGAGCCCTTTGCTAACGTCCCCAAATGCAGCGGCCCGATCGCCACACGTACGAGCCTCAGCACTTCGACCCCCAACACAGCCAGCATGCAACGAATGTGGCGATTCCTGCCTTCGTCGAGGGTGAGTTCGAGCCAACAATTTTTCCCGCCGGAACGAAGCAGTTGAGCAGCTCGCGCGCGCAGCAAGTCTCCCTCTTCTGTCTTCACTCCGCGCACGATCGCTTGCAGGAGCGCCGGATCGGCCAGTGTGTCGATCTGCACGTGATAGCGCTTTTCCAGATGCGTTTCAGGAGCAGTTACGCGCGCTGCCCATTCGGAATCATTGGTCAGCAGAAGCAGGCCCTCGCTGGCCTTATCCAGACGCCCGACTGGAGCGATCCACGGCAGCTTACCCAGCAATGATTCAATCGGCAACGATTTTCCGGCGCTTTCTAGCAGGGAGTACACCGTTGCGCGGCCTTTCTCGTCGAAGGCGGTTGTCACCAGTCCTCGCGGCTTATTCATCATCAGATAGATGCTCGGACGGATCCCGACAACATGATCGTCCACAAGGATCCGGTCCCGACCCAGCCGAACCGGCGTCTCCGGATCCCGCCGGAGGCTTCCGTTCAATTGCACGCGTCCCGAGCGAATCAATTCGGCCGCCCGTGATCGCGAGCAATATCCGGCCTTCGAGAGAGCGCGAGCGAGGCCTATCTTGCGAGTTATTGCATTCGAGGGCACGTGTTCATGCTAATCGAAGAAAGGTCCATGACGCATACACAATCCATGCATGCTTGATACTATGTTGACGCAACGGCGCGGAGCGCGAGGCACATTGCGAGCTCGGGTGCGCGTTGGTCCAAAGGAGATCTCATGGCTCATCAGCATCCTCCCCGTTTTTTGAAGATCGTAGACGACGCCAAGACGCGCGTGCGCGAAACCGATGTGGATCAGGTAAAGGCCCGCATGGATCGCGGTGAGAAGTTTCTCCTGGTCGATGTCCGCGAGGAAAGCGAGTTCGAGAAAGATCATCTCCCCGGAGCGATCCATTTGGGAAAGGGCATCATCGAACGCGATATCGAAGCCCGCGTGCCAGACCTTAGTGCGGAGATGATTCTTTATTGCGGCGGCGGTTTCCGCTCGGCGCTCGCCGCTGACAATCTGCAGAAAATGGGCTACATCAACGTCATTTCGATGGACGGTGGCATTCGTGGCTGGCGAGAGAAAAAATATCCGCTGGTGAAGGATTGATTACACTCCGCTGTTGACGTCTTTACCGAAAATGTAACGACGCGCCTTGATTCTGTGGTAAGCTCCGCCTCTTCCTTCTATGAACGGTCGCATCTTCTTCTGGTCGCTCACCTCGGCACTTGCCGGATTTCTCTTCGGATTTGACACGGTGGTTATTTCCGGCGCCGAAAAAACGATTCAAGCGCTGTGGGGACTGAGTCCCGGCTTGCACGGCATTGCCATGGCGTCGGCCTTGTATGGCACTGTCGTCGGCTCGCTGATTGGCGGCTGGCCCGCGGACCGCTTCGGACGCAAGGCTACGCTGCTTTGGATCGGCGTTCTTTACTTTGCTGGCGCGGTTGGCTCGGGGTTGGCCACGAATGTCGTCATGTTCATCGTCGCTCGTGTTATCGGCGGATTGGGAATCGGCATCTCGACGGTGGTCGCCCCTATGTATATCTCCGAGATCGCACCACCGAAGCATCGCGGACGGCTGGCAGGAATGTTCCAGTTCAACATTGTTTTTGGCATCTTGATCGCGTTCGTCTCCAATGCGCTGCTTGCTGGCATCGGAGAAAACGCCTGGCGCTGGATGCTCGGCGTGGCAGCATTTCCGTCGTTGATCTATGCACTGTTCTGCTTCGGGCTTCCCGAAAGCCCGCGTTGGCTGCTCAGCCGGAAGGGCGACCGCGAGGCCGGACTGCAGGTGCTGCAACGGATCGAGCCTGGCGTCTCGAAGGATGAAATCTCGGCCCAGGCAGACGCGATTATCGCCGCATCGTCGGAGCAAGGATCGTCCGGACATTTCTGGACGAGGCGCCTGCGCAAGCCAATCCTGCTCGCCATCCTGATCGCTTTCTTCAATCAACTCTCGGGCATCAATGCGATCCTGTATTTCGCTCCACGCATCTTTGAATTAACTGGCCTCGGCGCAAAAGCAGCCTTACTGCAGTCGATCGGGATTGGTGTTACCAATCTCGTTTTCACCTTTGTCGGTCTCTGGCTGATCGACCGGCTTGGCCGGCAGACGCTCCTCTATATTGGCTCTTTCGGCTACATCTCTTCCCTCGGTCTGGTTGCCTGGGCTTTTTTCAGCGGTCATCTCTCAATCGTGCCGGTATGCATCTTCGCTTTCATCGCCGCGCATGCCATCGGCCAGGGAGCGGTGATTTGGGTCTTTATCTCCGAGATATTTCCCAATCGCCATCGTGCGGAGGGTCAAACACTTGGCAGTTTCACGCACTGGATCTTTGCCGCCGCTCTCACGACCTTCTTCCCCAAGATGGTGGTCGAATTCCCGCCCGGCGTCGTATTCTCATTCTTCGCCGGAATGATGGTCCTCCAACTGATCTGGGTGAAGACAATGGTTCCGGAAACCAAGGGCGTTCCGCTGGAACAGATTCAGCGGCAGTTAGGGATCGAGTAGCGTCAATTCCTTGGCAGAGGCGGCAGTGCTGTTTTCTTCTCAACTCCTGCGCCCTCGACGATCGTATAAATGAAATCCGCTGCCACGTCGTGCAACGTTTCCGTCCCGCCGTTGGGCCAGCGAATTGTCACAACGCTCATCCTGTCGTTTGTGCCCAAGCCGAAGTGCACGCGTAGATCATTCTGTGAAAGGTAGCTGGCACCGCCGCGCACCTCATCGAATTGCACGAGCGGACCGGCCTTCACCGTAACTCGCGCCCCGATTGCCGCCTTGTTGCTCTTGGTTCCAATCAGCTTGAACAACACGCGATGGTTCGCACTTTCGGTGCGGTTCAGCAAGAGAGTCGGCGGTTCCCCCACATTCAAAATGACCATGTCGACGTTACCGTCGTTGTTGATGTCGCCAAACGCCACGCCTCGCCTCGATTGCACTGGCAGGCTCGCCAGCGTCGACGACACATCTTCAAACGTTCCGTCGCGATGATTGCGAAAAAGCACCAGGGGTTGGCGGTATGGCGTACCTCCGAGAATGCTGTCAACCTGCGGATAGACGTGGCCGCTTGCCATGAATAGATCGAGCCAGCCATCGTTGTCCATGTCGAAGAAAGATGTGCCCCAGCTCACCAGCGGGTACGTGGGCTTGATGACCTTTGCGCGCACGCTGACATCGGCGAAGCTGTCGTTCCCAAGATTGTGATAAAGGGTCGAGCCTTGCTCCACAAAATTGGTCACGATAATGGAAAGACGGCCTTCATGCAAATAGTCTCCCCAAGCCACGCCCATTGAGCCTTGCTGCATGCCATCGCCACTCAGAGCAACACCGGAAAGCAAGCCGACGTCTTCGAAAGTGCCGTCGTGCTTATTGTGGTAGAGAAAGTTCGGGCCCGCATCGTTGGCGACGTAGAGATCGGGCCAGCCGTCATTGTCGTAGTCGGCCCAGCTGGCGCCGAGACCGTAATAATGGTGCGGGTCGTCCACTCCGGCTTTTTTCGAGACTTCTTCGAAAGTCCCGTCGCCTTTGTTGTGAAACAAGAGATCGGATTCTCCGGGCAAGCCCCACGGACCACACTGCACGAGTACTCCCTTATAGCGGCAGAAGCGCGGATCGGTGCCGAACTCCGGCAGTTTGTCAACCTCGACATGCACATAGCGCGAGACAAAGAGGTCAACCTTCCCATCGCGATCGTAGTCGGCCCACGCAGCTCCGGTGCTGAAGCCGCCCACTGCAACTCCGGCCTTGTCGGTTACATCTTCGAATCTGCAGTTGCCCAAGTTGTGATACAGCGCGTTACCGCCATAGCCAGTGACATAGATATCCTGCAGCCCATCGTTGTCATAGTCGGCAACAGCAACGCCCATGCCCCAACCTCTGCGGGTCAGCCCGGCCGCTTTCGTAATGTCGGTAAACCTCGGATCGCTGCTGGTAGAATCGGGATCCTGGTGATAAAGAGTAATCATCGGATCGCCGCCCTGGCGGTAACGCTCAACCGTGGACCCGTTGACGGTGATAATGTCGAGTTTGCCGTCGTTATCGCAATCGATCAGGCCGATCCCGCCACTCATGGATTCCACGATGTACTTCTTATCCGGCGAAGAGATGTGCGAAACGGTAAGGCCAGCTTTCTGCGCGATATCTTCAAACTGCGGAACTGGCGGCTGCGCGGGCTCTGGCTTAGGTACGGTCTGGGTGGCGGCCGTTAATCCGAAAAATAAAATCGCCCACAGGCCGCGGATGATACGCATAGGAATATTTTTCGATTATATAAGAGACTTTTTCCGCTGCCGTTTTGGCCGTCCCCGCGCATGCGATAGACTACTCGCGCCATTATGAGGCCCTCGATTCGAGCAACATTCTTTCAGACAAGATCTTCGAGGACGAAACGATTCACTCTGCTCACTGCTCTTCTCCTGATCGGGCTGCCGCTGGCGGCGCAGCGTGATCCGGTTCTGAAGCAGATCGACTTGCCGCACCGTTATTACTATCGCGAAATGTATCTGCCGCAGTTAACCACCGGTCCGAGTTCCGCGGCGTGGGCTCCTGATTCGCGTTCGCTCATCTATTCGATGGCGGGAACTCTCTGGCGTCAGGCTTTGGATTCGACCACGACCGAGCAGCTTACTTCTGGAACCGGATACGACTATCAGCCAGATTGCTCTCCGGACGGACGTTGGATCGCCTACGTGACATATGTCAAGGATGCGGTCGAGTTGTGGGCTTTCGATCTTGAGAAGAAGCAGTCTCATGCTCTTACCTCGAGCGGTGCGGTCAACGTTGAGCCGCGATTTTCTCCGGACGGCAAGCGCCTCGCCTTTGTTTCCACTTCGTACAATGGCCGCTTTCATATTTTTGTCGGTGATTTTGACGACGGGACCTTGAGCAACGTACGGCGGGTCACTGGCGAAACGCGCAGCCACCTCCCTCGCTTTTATTACAGCGAATTCGATCACGAGATCAGCCCGACGTGGTCTCCCGACGGTGCAGATCTGATTTTCGTTTCCAACCGCGGGCACACTTACGGGACGGGCGGAATCTGGCGAATGAAAGCGGAACCCGGGGCGGAAGCACGCGGGATTCATTACGAGGAAACAGCCTGGAAGGCCCGGCCCGATTTTTCGCCCGACGGGAAACGCGTCGTCTACGCTTCGTATCTGGGTGGCCAATGGCACCAGCTGTGGGTGATGCCGTCCGAAGGCGGCGATCCCTTTCCGCTTTCGTATGGTGATTTCGATACAACGAACCCTCGCTGGTCGCCCGACGGCAAGCAGATCGCCTTCATTTCGAATCGAGGCGGCAACACTTCTCTTTGGACGCAGGACGTCCTTGGCGGAGCGCAGCGGCAAATCGTGGCGAAGAAAAAACGATATCTAAAAGCGATGGGACATCTGATCATCAGCGTGCTGGATCCGTCCGGTAACCTGACGCCGGCGCGAGTCTCGGTGACCGGCGAAGACGGCAAGGCTTACGCGCCCGACAACGCCTGGATGCACGCGGAAGACAATTTCGTCCGCTCTGAGAGCGCTTTTGAGTCGCACTACTTCCATTGTGCGGGTCGGGCCGAGGTAACCATCCCGCCCGGCCGCGTCCAGGTCGAAGTGATGAAGGGCTTCGAATACAAAGTCGACAGAGAGACTGTAGTTTCCAGCCCTCGTGCTGAGCTTGTCGTTCACCTCACGCCATTGCAGATTCCCCAGGATGCATATTCCCGTTGGGAGAGTGCCGATCTCCACGTGCATATGAACTACGGCGGCGCCTATCGCAACACGCCCGCAAATCTTGTCGCGCAGCAGACTGCGGAGGATCTGTTTCTTGTTGAAAACCTGATCGTCAATAAGGAGCGACGAATTCCTGACATCGCCTATTTCCGTACGACGCCCGATCCGGCTTCGACTCCGAATCACTGGCTGCTCCACGGTCAGGAATTCCACACCAGCTATTGGGGACACCTTGGGCTCTTGCATCTGACTCAGAATTTTCTGATTCCAGACTACGCGTCGTACGAAAATACCGCGGCGGCAAGTCTGTTTCCGACAAACGCCGCGGTTGCCGATGTAGCGCACCAGCAGCAGGCTCTGGTGGGCTATGTTCATCCCTTCGACATTGCGATGGATCCCATCAATGACGCCACACTCACTCATGGCGAACCACTCGACGAGGCGCTGGAACTGCCTGTCGACGCGGCGTTGGGAAAAGTGGATTACATCGAGGTCCTCGGCTTCAGTGACCACCGCGACACGGCCTCGGTTTGGTACCGGCTCCTCAATTGCGGATTTCATCTCCCGACCGGCTCGGGTTCCGACACCATGGCGAACTATGCCTCGCTGCGCGGTCCGGTTGGCCTGACGCGCGTTTACGCTCGAATACCCAGAGATGCGAAAGGCACTGAACCATGGTTCGATTCGCTCCGGCACGGGCATACCTTTGCGACCAACGGCCCAATGCTGGGGTTCACGCTCGGCAGCAAAACAGTCGGAGACGAACTCGTGCTCCCGGCCGGTGAGAACAAGGTGCAGTTCAAATCCTGGCTCCGATCGTTTGTTCCCGTGGATCACCTCGAAATCGTCTGCAACGGCCGCGTGGTAGCCGATCTGAAGTTGAGGCACGACCGGCAATCTGCCGACGCCGAAGACACGATCACGTTTTCAGAGACCGGATGGTGTGTGCTGCGGGCGTCGAGCGACAAGCCTGAGCATCCCGTGCTCGACGACTACGTCTATGCCACAACCAGCCCGATCTATGTGCGGGTCGCTGGGTCTGCCCCGAAACATGCGGACGATGCGGCTTTTTTCATCTCCTGGATCGACCGCTTGACGGAGGCGGCAAACACAAATCAGAACTGGAATACACCGGCCGAGAAGGCTTCTGTCTTACAAACGCTGGATCAGGCGCGGCAGGTCTACGTGAATCTGAAGAAGTGAGGGCGCAGTGGCACGGCCCGGCTATCCAGCCGCTGGGCGCTCACGTGCGGCCTTCGCGACAACCGTTGTCTGGCTCGCCGGCAGGATGGTTCTCAAATCCCATTTGCACAGTGGGCATCGCGTAACAACGGTATAAACGAGGCGTCCAAAGACGCCGCATTTTGGATTCGGACAAGCTCTCATGCTCAACCCCCGGATCGCCGGCCGGAATTGAAAAGAACTCCTGCGCGGAAGGTGCTTCACAGCGTCACCCTAGCATGAAGTCCACGACTTGGCGCGCTTGTTTTCGGCTGCGGCAGATTGATTTCTCTTCTAGATGAAGGCGGGCTAGTCGCGACCCCTCACGACGCCAGACAGAAAGCGATGATTGTCTTTCCCTGTTTTCCCGTCGTCTCCTCAAGTTCCACAAGCAACTGCGATTCGAGATCGTCGGGGTCGGCGACCATCTCGCAGCCGGCAATCTGCTCGTCCGAAGCCCCCTGATAGCAGAGCTCGCAAACTCCCAAGCCGTTTTCGGATCGCACCGGAGGGCCGAACACCCGGCATGTCATTGGCCGAGCCTCGTACAGTTCACAGTTCCCTGTCAGCGGATCGAGGGCGGGGCAGGGTTCGTCATTTGCGAAGCCGGCGAATCGTGCCTCCGCTTCCCCACCCTCCTCCAGAATTCCGCTCGCTGGATCTCCGGGAAACTCAGCTGACAGGCGCTTCACTGCATCACGAGCGCGCTCTCGCACGCGGGCGGCGCGGTCCGGAGAGCGCGACTGCAGATCGGCAAGCCCTCGCTTCAACCGATCGGCGTCGAGCTGATTGATGGCAAACGGCCCGATGCAACACGCCGTGCAGCCGGGCCGGCACACGAGCCATTCGCCGCTACGCCGCGCCGCGTCTGCAAGCGCGGAATCCACGATTCGGATCAGCTTTGTATCTCCAGATAATGAACGCCCAGACATCGTCTTCTGAGGATACTACGCCACTTTCGAGTCGACAGAATGAAAGCAGCATCAAACACGTGGCTGTGCGAAGATATCCGTTCGCACACCGCAGTCCGCTGGAGAACATGAACCCAAGAACGTTGCGCAGGGTATTCAAAGCATTTCAGTATCGAGACTTCCGTCTGATGTGGATCGGCGCCTGCACGTCCAGCATCGGCACCTGGATGCAGATCGTCGCGCAGGGCTGGCTCATCTACAGGCTCAGCCATTCGTCCTTCCTGCTCGGGCTCGATCAATTTCTCGGCGGCCTTCCCATCTTTCTTTTCACTCTGATCGGCGGGGTGGTCGCCGACCGGATCGAACGGCGAAAAATTCTGCTTATTTCCCAGTACATACAGATGGCGAGCGCGGGCATTCTCACTGTGCTCGTGGCCACTGGCGTTGTACACGTGTGGGAGATTTTGTGTCTTTCGTTCGTGTCCGGCTTGGCGCAGGCCTTCGGCGGACCGGCATACTCCGCGCTGATTCCCACTCTCGTCAACCGCGAAGACATGCCCAACGCCATCGCCCTCAACTCGATCCAGTTCAATCTCGCTGTAACAGTCGGCCCGGCGCTGGCCGGCGTGACGCTCGCTCATCTGGGCGAGAAGTGGTGCTTTGGTCTGAACGCGCTGTCGTTCCTGGCTCCCATCGTGTCGCTGTCGATCATTACTGCCCGCTTCCTGCCGGAGAAGTCAGCCGAGTCCATGTTCAACAGCCTCATGCAGGGATTTCAATTCATCTGGCGGCACGGAGCCATGGTCGGTGTCATCGTCCTGGCCTTCACCATGACGTTTCTCAGCATGCCCATGCGCACCTACATTCCGGTTTTCGTGAAAGACATTTTCCATCGCGGTCCGGAGACTTACGGCAACCTGCTCTCATTGATGGGCATAGGTTCGATTTGTGGTTCGCTGGCGGTAGCCGGAGCCGGCAACATCTCCATGAAGGGGCGGTTCGCGTTGATCATGCTGATTTGCCTGGGCGCCGGCATCTCCGGATTTTCCCTGTCGCAATTCTTGCCCTTCAGTTACGCCATGCTGGTAGTGGTGGGCGCTTCCATGATGGCGGTCTTCGCTACCGTGACGTCTCTCGTGCAATTGATCGTGACCAATGAAATGCGCGGCCGGGTGATGAGTGTCTATAACTTCGCCTTCCGCGGAGGCATGCCCATGGGCAATCTGGCGACGAGCTGGCTGGTCCCGAAATACACAGCTCCCATCGTCCTGGGCGTCAACGGAGTACTGCTGATCTTTGTGGCTGTCTATTTTCTGCTGATACAGCGCCGGGTTGCCGCCCTTTGATCTAGGGCGTATACCGGGTAACTGTATGATTCACGCGCAGAAAAGGCCTCGATGCGCCGCGCGACCGCCAATAAAATTTAGGACCCTTGGAACGGCGGTTCTCATCTATGTACGAGGAGATTCAAGTGCCTAGCGCCGTCGAGCCATCAGACACAACCCGTCAAAAACTGCATTCCGAAACTCCGCGCCGCCATGGACCCCGTTCGTTCGGGGCTCTTTTCATCTTTGTTGGCGTAGTTCAATCCATTCTTTTCTTCGCCCACTGGGCCGTTTACGAGACATGGACTTCCTTTCACGCAGTGGCCGATCCTCCCGGGATCACCACGCTGCAAGCCGTTCTGTTTCTGCTCTCAGTGAGCTTCGTTGCAGCAAGCCTGCTCGTGCATCGATATTCCAACACTTTTGTGCATTTCCTTTATGAAGCCGCAGCCGTCTGGCTGGGCTTGTTGAATTTCCTGTTTGTAGCGGCATTTTCAAGTTGGGTGATTTATTTGGCGGGTCGTGGCCTCGGCTTCCGTCTGGACCGCCCCGCGATCGCCAACTTTGCCTTCGGGCTGGCGGCGCTCACGGCTGTCTATGGGATGCTCAACGCCCGCCGGATTCAGGTGCGAAAGGTCGCCGTAAGATTACCGAATCTTCCGGCCGCGTGGCGCGGCCGGCTGGCGGCCCTTGTCTCCGACATCCATCTTGGCCCAATCAACGGCGCACGGTTCCTGCGACGCATCGTTTCCCGAATCACGCGGCTGCAACCGGATATCGTTTTCATTGTTGGTGATCTCTTCGACGGCAATAAAGTCAAGGTGGACGAGCTTACGTCTCCGTGGAAAGGGTTGTCTGCATCTCTCGGAAGTTACTTCGTGACCGGCAATCACGAGGAGTTCTCGAATCCAGCGGCGTATCTGCAAGCGATCGCGGATTCAGGAGTTCGTGTCCTCAACAACGAGAAGGTTATCGTCGATGGCCTGCAAGTGGTTGGCGTCAATGATCGTGACCTGTCCAATCCAGAGCGTTTGCGCAATCTTCTGGAAGCAGCGGACCTGACGCCGCGACAGCCAAGCATCCTGCTCGCTCATACCCCCAACCGGTTGGACGTTGCGGAAAAAGCTGGCATTTCATTGCAGCTTTCGGGCCACACGCACGGCGGACAAATTTTCCCGTTCACCTGGTTTACGCGAAAAATCTTCGGAGAGCACACCTATGGTTTGAAGCGATTCGGTGAGTTGATCACCTACACTTCGAGCGGAGCCGGCACGTGGGGACCTCCAATGCGCGTCGGCACCTCACCGGAAATCGTTTTGATCGAGTTCGCCTAGGAAGCTTTGTTGTTCGAACACTCTTCCGGTTCGCATTCCAACAGCCGGCGAATGCTCTCACCCTGGATCTGATCTACGATTTGGGAGTCAGAATGACTTCGTATTCCGGCGAAGCTACGACAGATTTCACTCCGCCAACTTGCGATTTGCCATCAAAATCCGGCCAGGAAGCTTTGGGCATGTAGATCGGAGCATCCCTTCGCAGGGGAAGAATTTCCAGATTCAGTTCTCCGCTATCCGGGACAAAGCGCTTGAGGCCAACCTCCCATCGTGTCCCGCTGTAGAAATTGTCGTCAACCAGCGTTCCCTCCTCGTACAGCCGACCAACGTCTCCAACGTAATCAATATCAAGAAACAAGTCTTCAAAACGACTGCCGGCGTTGCTCTTCCAGGCATCCTGTGGCAAGGTCAGCCGCCAAGCCGCAGCCTTCGTAAATTCCGCGTCATCGGGAGCCTCTGCCACTGAGCCATCACGCCATTCAAATGCCGGCCCTTTTTTGACCGGCGGCACGGGCGCTGAATCGCGGACCTTCTCTACAGTCACATGCACCTGCCTGGCTTCGACGAATGCTGTGTAGTGCACAAAAGCGCCGTCGCTCCCGCTTTTCCGCAGCGGTACAGTAGCAGTCCACCGGCCGCGGATTTCCGGCAGCACAGAAAAGGCGAACGCCTTCACATCCCGCGACCGCAGGTGAATGGCGTCGCCATCGGAAAAGAGATCCGCGCAGGTGATAAACAAATGTTGGTGACCGTTGATCGACACTTTCCATGAATTCTCTGCCTGATCCGGCGATAGCAGCACCAGACGAACAGTTGCTCGGGTTCGAGTTTGAATTTCGATCGCCACGCTGGTGGAAGACGCAACCGTAACGTAAGCACGGTCATCCTCCCGGGAGATTTTGCCGGCTCGCGATGTGATCGAGGAGAACGTCGGTGTGGCAAAGGCAAACTCCGAGTCAATCCCTGCAGAAGCGACGAAGAAATAATAGGCTATGTTTCCGTCTTTGAGCTTTGCGAGCGGCTGAGCGGTAGCGTACTTCAGCAACGCACCTCCGAGATTCAAATTGATCGGCCAAAAGAAAGCGGTCTGCGACGGAACATTGATCGGCTGGCGGGGCACGATGATCGTTTCACCCGGAAGTTTCATCACCACCTGCACGCCCTTCTGCTCGGGGATTGGATAATTGCGGAGGTAGTTATTGAAGAAAAGATACCCGCGATCGCCCCCGGCGCGCGCGGCCAGGCGCAGCGTGGTTGTATCGTGCGGACTAGCGGGAACGACGGCCGGAAGAAACGTCGCCATCGGCGCAAGCTCGCTCCCGAAGTCCTCCACAAACTGGTGGATCACCTTCAGCTTTCGGAAAGATCCATTCATCTGTCCAAACGCTCGCAGCGGCGCCTGGAAGTCGTACGACTTCACCGGGACGTCGTTTGGATAACCGGTCGCCTGAGACTCCTGCAGCGTTGTGAGTTTTCCTTGCGGATTCACCCCGCCCTGAAACATGTAGTAACCAAGCAGGTTGACGCCCGATCCCAGCGCAGTCAGCGCCATCGGCGGAATGTCATCTTCGCTGACCACCGGACGGCGATGATACGTCAGTTGCAAACCGGCGCCCAATTCGACCATGAAACGTGGGTACTCTAAAAGGTCGGCTTTGTCTCCCTTGTCAGTCACTCCTTGCAACATGCGCGTGGCGCTGCTGCCTGGATCAAATTGATACACGTTCTGTGTATCGGGCGACAACTGTTGGAGACTTTCAGACCAAGGCTCGTCAGGATAGCCTCCAAACACGGGAATCACTTCGCGAGGCGGATACACTGCGTTGCCCCATCCCGTCACGGTGTAGAGCGGAACATCGAGTCCTGCGGCCATCGCCATGCTCTTCAGCTTCGATATGTAAGCGCCTCCGCCATTCGGCGCGCGACTGGCATATTCATTCTCAAGCTGAATGCCGACGATGGGCCCACCGTCTTTCCACAGAAGTCCTTTCAGTTGCCTGCTCACCTCCTCATAAAACCGCTGCACATACGAAAGATAGACAGGATCATTGACTCGGGTCGGCCCCTTTTTCAGCAACCAGTCGGGAAATCCGCCATTGCGTACTTCGCCGTGATCCCACGGGCCGATGCGCGGGTACACGTACATTCCGTGCTTGCCGCACAGTTCCACAAACTGGCGCAGGTTGCGTTGTCCCGACCAGTCGAACTGACCCTCGACTTCTTCGTGGTGGATCCAGAAAACGTAAGTAGAGATAATCTGGATGCCGCCCGCTTTCATCTTGAGGATTTCTTCTTCCCAGTAGCGCTCGGGGTAGCGCGTATAGTGAAATTCGCCCATCACCGGCAACCAAGGTTGGCTGTCCATCGTCAGGTAGCGGCTATTCACCAACAGCGCGTGACGACCCGGTGACTTTCCCGCAACACTGCTCCCCATTTGCAAGTAGCCACTTTGCACTCTGCCCGTGGGAGCGCTTGCGTCGATCGTGAATACAGCACTGGGTTTGGTGGTCGCGCCTTGTGAGAAGGCCAGGGGAGCGACACAGATGATTAGCAGTACAATCAGCTGCGATGACTTGCGAATTCTCATGGCAATTCAGTTTTGACTCCGCGCAATCCTGACTCTATCCCTTCCAGCTTCTCAACTGTAACTCTCCGAAGACCCCACCAAGGCAGTGTCCACCCCGGATTCTGAGCGGCGAGGGGCTCACGTATCGCACGGGAGGCCGAAACACATTTTGTTCCGCGCTCCGACTTTTGCCGGTCGCCGAGCCGGCCATTTCGCGATATCGTTGCTTCATGGATAAATCCAGCACGTTACGACCCCGACGCCCGGTATTGATCTCTGCCAATGAGGATACTCGCGGCGGCCCTAGTATGTGGCAGTGCTATGGGAACATGCTGCTCTTGACTTGCGCGTTCATTATCTGCCTGCAGCCGGCAACGAGGGGTCAGACCGCTCCCTCTGCCGCGGCGGCAGTCCACGAACACCTTCACAAGGCCGAAGAGTTCCTCCATGCGAATGACCCTGCCGCCGCCGCGAAGGAGTTGGATGCTGTTCTGGCTCTCGATCCGAAGAACGCCGATGCCTATGCGAACCTGGGTGTGATCGCCTTTTTTCAGCATGATTATCAGAAAGCCTCAGGCAACTTTCGCAAAGCTCTTGCGATCAATCCATCGCTGGTGAAGATCCTGGCTCTCTTGGGAGTCTGCCAGAACAAACTGGGCGATCCCTCTGCTCGCGCGTTGATGGAGAAGTCTTTTGCAAAGTTGAAAGACAAGCATCTGCGGCTGCAAGTTGGCTTGGAATTAGCGTCCCTCTACGATCAACAAGGCAATCCCGAAGGCACCGCGTCCGTCATGCAAGCCCTTGTGGAACTCGACCCCGATAACGTCGATGTTCTGTTCATGGCGCAGCGTGTTTATTCTGAGCTAGCCGATGACACATTAAACAAGCTGGCGGTGCTCGCGCCCGGGTCGGCGCGCATGCAGCAGATCATCGCCGAGCGTCTGGTCAATGGTGGAGATCTCAACGGCGCGATTGATCACTACAGGAAAGCTCTGCAGATCGATCCCAGAATTCCCGGCGTGCACTTTGAGTTGGGAGAAGCCATCCTGCAATCGGCGCCAACCGATGCCGCTGCGCAAGCCGAAGCAGAAAAAGAATTCAAGCTGGCTCAGGCAGTCGATGGAGATACGGCCAAGACGGAATGTGAATTCGGCAGCATCGCCCTGTCGCAGTCCGATCTGGACGGGGCATTTGCCCACTACCAACGAGCCTTCCAGCTCAACCCGAATGAAGTTCAGGCGCAGATGGGCCTCGCGAAGGTCCTGATGGTGCGGGAAAAACCTCAAGAAGCCATGAAGTATTTGCTCGCGGCAATTCAATTAGACCCTCTCAACGGAGAGGCGCACTATCGTCTGGCACAAGTCTACCGGAGCGCTCAGATGACAGAGAAAGCCCAGAAGGAATTGACCCTGGTCCAGGAAATCAGGACCACGAAAGACCACGTAGAGGCCCTTTATCACGAGATGAACATTCATCGGCCGCAGACTGATGAAATTCCGGATGAGAAATAGCCGAGACCCGCTCCTGTCGCAATTGCGGGAACCGGCGAAGCCGGTCTGACCGATTAGCGGGGTCAGGATCACCACGGAAATAGTGCGCTGCGCAGATCGGATTTCAATCGCTCGAGTACTTGCATGCCGTAATTATGACTTTTCTGGCTGTGAGGAGCTCCTTCTGGGGAGTGAGATTGAGTCTGGATATCATCGTCAACCGCAGAACGTAAAGCGCCCTTGTCGGTCGCCGCGGGATCCCAACGCGCAGTCTTTCACGGGAACCTCGCTACCCTGGAGCACTGTAGTTTACGTACGCTCAAGGAACCGGCCCTGTGACCGTAGGCAAACTGCTATCGTGTCCACATCACGTTCTATCGTGCCGTCATTTGTAGTGCCGAAAACTCGCGTATCTGTGCGGCCCGAAATAGCTGAAATCGCTTGTTGATCTAGAGCGCACGACTTAAGGGAACGCTTATCAATCCGGAGAACGCAGGCCGTCGCTATCTGCATCCCGCTGCAAGGCAGTTGAAGTGAAGGAAGGAGTCGAATCCGTTCGGAAGCGTAAATTCAATAACGTGCAAGGCCACCCCGGCCTCGGACTCACGACCGCTCCTCCCGGCCCCTGGGCGGGCCATTCTAAATGGGAGAAGTCACATTTCCTCTGGACTAATTTCCAGGGGGCGGGTCATTACTGCATCTGCTACTGCTAGAAGATCCTCTTGCTTTCGTTCGTCTATCTAGCCTGGAGTTTCCTTTTTGGCGCGCCGGGGGATCCACGTTGGCTCATTGGTTATCGTTTCGGTTCTGCTTGGCTCTTGCCTAGCGGTCCTCTCTTCACGTGCATTGCCTTCAGCGAGCTGGCATTCTGCTCCTGGAAAGTGCCCAGCCATTCGCTGCTGGCGTCCTCTTCAATCGAGAACACGAGCCCCGGACCAGCTTCGTACATGACCACGGTGAAGTCGAGGGTTGGACCGGCAGCGCCGACGGGACCGACGGCAAATGGAGTGGGCGACCGGAAGGCGTAGCGCCCCGCGGCGTCAGGTGAGGCCGCAGTCCCCGCGATCGGAACGGCAGTGTACTCACCCGGCGTGTCCGGTACGAAGGACGCGAACGGATCGCTGAGATCCACCAGAGTTGCAGGGCTCCCGGTCGTGAAAGCAAGGGACGCAAATGTTCCTTGCCCGACGAAGTCATACTCCCAGCCCACGTTCCCGGTAGGCCAGCTGCCGTTGTCGACGTAGGCCTGCGCCCCGAAGCCGTAGCTCCGGTCGAGGTCAGATCCGTCAGACGCGATGCTCCCTTGCGGAACCACGACTCCCGTGGGCTGGGCGAAATCATCTAACCCAAGGACGAGCGCGGCTCCCAGGTTGGTCGCGGTGGTATTGTTGGGATCTAGTAGGTTGAGCGTTGGATCCGTCGCATACAGCCCGAGCGTGTGTATGGATCCCAACCCCGTGATGCCGGTCATGCTGCCGTAACCGAGCACGGTGTTCGAAAAGGAGTAGTTGCCTGCGACTCCGCCGGGGGTACCCGCGGCCAAGACGGCTCCGCCTTCGTCATCATCGCCTTCGCCTGTGAATGTGGCGCTAAACGTTCCAACAGCGGCATTAACCGCAACGAGTTGCCCGGCGGCGACAACGAGATGGTCCTCCATGTTGTCCAGGATGGTGAACACATCCTTTGACAGCACCGTGCTGTCGAAGGTGCTGGCGCTTCCCTGGCCGTAGGCTGAACCCACCAGCGCATCGTTGAAGTCAACATCGATGACGCGCAATACCTCTTTCCCAACGACGTAGTAGACGAGCGAGATGGGTGCGTTGCCGCTGTTGGGATCCGTGAAGCCGGCGATGCTGCCCCGGCCGTACACGTCCGCTCCGACGCCGTTGTCCGTCGCTGTGAGAGTATTCCCCAGGAGCACCTTCCCGGCCTCATTTTCGTCGTACGTGCCGTGCATGATTCCGTTGGTGTTCGAGAACACGCCTCCATACGCAACCGGGAGGATGGGGTTCGTCTCCAGCCCGGAGAGGGTGAAGGCAAAATTCCCGCCGGTACTACTGCTGGCTGTCTGCAGGTCGAAGCTTCCGCTGGAAGTTGCCGATCCATCAAACTGCGTAATCAGCGCATGACTTGCGTTGACGAACTGGACGGCGAATTTTTCGATACCCTTCACGCCCACACTAGGGTTGCTGGCGGAAACATCAACGACGAGCGTCCCGGTGCCGGTGGTCGTATCCACCTTCATCGAACTGGTGGCGGGCGCGATCACGTCGGGGCTCGTGGGTTCGCCGGGTGATGTGAAGCCGCTCCCGTCGTTATAGTCCTGTTCGCCACCGAGGATTTTTCCGTTTAAGTCAAAGCCCACCGCGCCTGCGACGGCATAGTAAACCGGCCCGGGTCCGTAGGCAGGGCTGTTTTCCAGCCCGTTCACATAGAACACGAACACACGGGGAGCTGTGTTGCTTTCGGTGAAACTGGCCGTTGTGGCTCCTGTCGCCGCGGCCGCTACTGAGTAGCTGCCGGGCGTCGAGTTTGCAGTGCATGTGATCGATGCCGTGCCATCGGAGGCTGTGGTAGCAGTGGTGGCGGAAGGGGTGCAGCTCTGACCGGCTGATCCCGGCTCAGGCGTGAACGTAACCGTTACCCCGCTGGCCGCCGTTCCGTTGGAGGTTACGGTGGCTACCAGCATGTTGGGAAAGGCGTCACCGACGTTTGCGGATTGTCCCGATCCGCTCGTCGCCGTGATCGCGATCGTGGGAGGCGGAGGCGTCGCACTCGAATTGCTGCTGCCGCAACCAGTCAGGAAACCGAAAACCAGGCAAACCAAGATCAATGCGGGGATGCTGCTGAGATTGCGGTTCATAGCGTCACCCCTTTCTCGGCGGCGCGTTCACGGGCTAGTGGCGATACGTCTACCCCGTGCTCATTGCGCACGGTATAGGTTTTGCCTTTTGCTTTTACGCTGCGGACCACGAAGACTTCCTTGTCGCGAACTGTCTTCATAACGCCGGGGAGTTCGATCTGCTGGCCGGGGTTGACAGACAGCGCGCCTTTGCCTTCCAAACCGAATCGGCCCAGACTGGCGTCTAACCTGCCGAAGGCAGTCTCGACCATGAGATGGGAGCCCCAAGTCATTCCCGGGGCGGGTTGGTGGAGCACGCTCGATACGGTGCCGCTGAGCGTGACTTCCTTGCTGACGTCATAGCACGAATCAGAGTCGGCTGCGTTAAGTGGAACAACCAGGATCGCGAACAGGAGGCCGGTCAGCCGCCCCGCGATCAGTGGGGTCGAAGTGACGAAACGACTATGCCTCATGGATTCGCTCCTCTCTCGAGTGATGAAAGTTGTAGGGTGAGTGCTTTGCACAGGTGCTGTCTTCGTGACTTAATTGCGCTTCACGAGCGTGCCGTTGATAACCGTGTCCGCGTCCGTCTCAACGGCCAGCATTTCCTTCCCGTCGTCCACAACCACGAAACTGAAGTGCATTTCGGGCTGCCCGTTCGGCGTTACAGTAGCCGTGCCCCTGCAGTCCCTGTCGACCTTGTAAGAGCCAGTGGCTGGCTCGTCCGCGAATGTGAGAATCGTGCCATCCTCGCTAGCCGCAATGTGTCCGCTTATCACACCTTCTCCAGAAGCGTTGACCGTTAATTTCAACTCGCCGATGAAAGCCGCCGGTCCTATGGCGGGCGCGCCTGCGAGGAGGGCGCCGGTTGTTTCAAACCCAAAACTCCCCTCAACTCCGGCATTGGTGCAGGTTGGGGAGCCCTGCTTCACGCCGAATCCCGACGAGATCGCACCTGGCTTCTGGAAAAGGAACAAAAAACCTTTTGACGTAACCACAAAGGAGACGTTGACATTCTCAGACTGGCCGCCGGTGGTTAGCGTGACTTGAGCCGTGACCGTGCAGTCCTTGGCAACTGCGTAAGTTGCGGTGACAGACGAGATGACCGTGACGCCGTCTATGTTTTCTGTGTCCTCTCCGGCAAATGTACCTGTGGTTGAGTCAAACGCGGCCTGGGTCACGGCGGCCGCAGGGGCGCCGTGGGCATCTACGCCGCCGTGCAGAAACCCGTAGGTGCCACTCAGCGAGGCGTTTGAACAAGGCGGCGCCCAGGCAGCGGCCGCCCAGGCAGCGGAACTAAGCGCAAAGCTGGCAAGAACAATCGTTAAAGCGATGCGAAACATTTTGGAAATCATGGTGGTCTCCTTTTCCCAGCTCTTGCTTGCGTTCGTCTATCTAGTCCGGAATCTCCGTTTTGGCCCCATCAAGCAGCGGACACATCTGGTATTCATTGATACAACTCCGCGGATGCCAGGCCGTTAAAAATGCCGCCGCCGGCAACCAATACGCTCCCATTCGGGAGCAGAGTTGCGGTGTGTCCCGAGCGCCCGATCATCATCCCAACGGTAATGCTGAAAGACCCAGTGGTCGGATCGTAGATCTCCGCGGTCGAATTTTCGTTGCCGCCGCCTCCTATCAGCACCGTCCCGTTCGGTAACAACGTCGCTGTATGGAAAGTTCGGGCCGCGGCCATTGATCCGGTACTCGAAAACGATCCAGTAGATGGGTCGTAAATCTCCGCAGTTGCGGTCCCTTGCAAATCAACGGTGCCCGTCGCCAGCCAGGCTGAAGCCAGCGGTGCCGGTGGGGAGGTTGTGCCGCCGACGATGAGCACCCTGCCGTCGGGGAGAAGCGTTGCCGTGTGTTGTTCGCGGGCCACCGCCATTGCGCCGGTCATGGTGAAGGTGCCAGTCGCCGGATCATAGAGTTCCGCGGTGGCAACTGGCTCTGATGCAGATGTTGTGATGCCACCTGCGATGAGTACCTTCCCGTTTTGCAACAGCGTAGCGGTGTGCAGGAAGCGTCCTACGGCCATGCTTCCCGTTTGTGTGAAAGTTCCTGTGACTGGATCGTAGAGTTCGGCGCTGGCCAGGCCCGTTCCAGTTGGATCTTGATCGCTTCCCCCGGTAATCAGGACTTTGCCGTTTGCCAGCAAAGTCGCTGTATGACCCCCGCGGTTGGCCGTCATGTTGCCCGTCCCGCTCCATACACCAGTGGCGGAATCGTACAGTCCTGCTCCGTTGTCTGAGGTACTGGTTCCGTAGTCCCAAACGGAGTTTATAAAGCCACCGGCTAACATGACCGTTCCGTTTGACAATAGTGTCGCGGTGTGGCCGTAGATCCCCAGCCCATCATCTCCGAGGATTTCGGTGAACGCTTCCGTGCCAGGGTCGTATAGTTCGACCGATGAGAGGCCCACGTAACCGATTCCCTCGTTGTATGTGCTGCTGTTTGAGCCGTACGCCACGAGCACTTTGTTATTCGGTAGCAAGGTGGCAGTGTGCAGGCCACGCGCCTCGTTGAGACTTCCGGTGGACGTAAATCCACTGGAAGACGTCGTCACGGTGACGGTAGCGCTCGCGCTGACCGTGGTTTCATCGGCACTGGTGGCGACGACTTGATAGATACCGGCAGCAGCCGGCGCGGTATAAAGTCCGCCGTTGTTGATGAGCCCCCCAGCGCTCTCCTGAACTGTGAAATTTACGGCGGTATTGGTCAGCCCTGAGACAGTGGCCGCGAACGTTCGCGTCCCGCCGGGATGCAGTGTGACCACCTCAGGAACAATCGTTACTTGGGGTGTCGGAACGGTCACAACGGCTACGCCACTGGCGGCCGAATTGGCCCGGCTCGTCGCTAAGATGTAAAAGGTGCCAGCCCCATTTGGTGGAGGAGTGTAGAGACCTTCACTGTCAATCGTACCTCCGGCGCTTCCTTCCACGCTCCACGTCACCGCGGTGTTGGTGGTTCCGGTGACCTTGGCCGTAAAGGCTTGTGTCGCATCCCGTAAAACCGTTACGGAATTGGGTGTGACCGTCACGCTTATGAGCGTAGGAGGAGTAGAAGCAGGCGAAGAGGTTGAACTTCCGCCGCATCCCCACACACCGAGTGACGCGGCTATGGTCAACGCCATGGCGATGCGATGAAATCCCGAGTTCATGAAGGAATTGGATCGCCCAAGGGTCCGCGAATTTTGCATTGCTGCCTCCGTCATGCTCTGGTCGTACCAAAATGCTCGGCCTGCGTTGCGCGACATTGGCGCGAAGTCGCTTCGGGCGCAATGGTCTGTGGGTGTCTTTCTTCTGATCGTCCAACTCGTTGAATGCAGGCGGCTTGCAGGTACACCCGCACATATTCCTGAAGTGATAAACAGTGGTGATAGACTACTGGGAATCTGGGGGAGCCTGCTATGGAGGCTACCGACCGAACCCGCAGGGTGCGATTCGACGCCTTCGACGTGGACATGCGTGCGGGTGAAGTGCGCAAGCACGGCATCCGGCTAAAGCTCCATCACCAGCCCTTCCAGGTACTCTCGCTCTTGCTCGAGCGTTCTGGGGACCTGGTTACTCGCGAGGAGCTTCGCCAGAAACTCTGGCCCGGCGACACTTTTGTTGACTTCGATACCGGTCTGAACAGCGCCGTCAAAAAGCTGCGCGACGCGCTCTGCGATTCAGCCGACCAACCCCGCTACATCGAGACTCTGCCGCGCCGGGGATACCGCTTCATTGCTCAGGTGCAGAGTGACGATTCGACTACTGTAGCGCCGATCGAGTCGCTTGTTGTCCCTTTGCGGCCAAATCCAAATGACAATGGGCTTGGGGCGGAACTGCCGGCGAATGGAGAAGTCGACGTCCGACCAAGCGGGACTTCGCGGGCGCGTCTCTGGCTTGTTCTAAGCGGTGCGGCTGGACTCGCGCTTTGTGCCGCCACCTACGTTGTGCTCCGGGGCCACACTGGACATACGGCCCAAACCAAAATCAGATCGCTGGCAGTCCTGCCCTTGAACAACCTGTCGGGCGACTCAACTCAGGAATACCTGGCGGACCAGATGACCGAAGAGCTGTGCGGACGCCTGGCCAGAATCCATGATCTGCGCGTTATTTCCCGTACCTCGGTCATGCGCTTCAAGGGTACGAAGCTCCCAGTGCCAGAGATCGCCAGAACGCTTGGAGTGGACGCGCTCGTCGAAGGTTCGGTGATACGGCAGGGCAGCCGGATTCGTGTGCACGCCCAGTTGATTCGTGGCTCAACCGACGAGCACCTTTGGGCGGACGAGTACGACGGCGAGTTGGGGGACGTACTTTCTCTCGAGAGCGAGGTGGCGCAATCCATTGCGCGCAGAGTGGAGGTCAAGGTCACAGGAGAGGAGCATGCCAGGCTGGTCACGGCGCATCATGTCTCGGCTGAAGTTTACGAGAGCTATCTTAAAGCCGAAGATGAATTCAGCAAGAGTAGCAGCCAGGCTGAGCTTGAACAGAGTATTGCCTACTTTGAGGAAACGATCGGCAAGGACGCTAACTTTGCACCGGCTTACGTCGGCCTCGCGAACGCATACGAGAGGCTCGGATCAGTTCTTGGCGGCGCCCCCCCGAAGGAAACGCATCCAAGAATGATGAGTGCAGCCCAAAAAGCAATTGACCTGGATCCGGACCTTGCGGAACCACACGTCTTACTTGCAGGGGTATATCAGAAACAGTGGCAGTGGAGCGACGCCGAGGCGGAATTCAAGCGGGCTCTAGAGTTGAACTCGAACGATGCTGGTGCTCACGTCGGATACGCGAAGTGGCTTCTCTGCCAGGGGCGGACGGACGAGGCCCTGGCGTGGGTCCAGCGTGCCCGCGAACTTGATCCGCTTGGAGGCGCTGGCAGCACTCCGCTTGGAGGCGTTGCCATCACTAATGGTTTCATTTTGTTTCATGCGAGACGTTACGACGAGGCCATCAGGGAGTTGCGAAACGACGACCCGGACCATTGGATTCTGGGGCTCGCCCTGATTGCCAACGGCCAACCGGACGAAGCGATTACGGTGCTGGAGAAGGCGCTCGGCACCGACCGGAATCCGGCTGTAATGGGCGTGCTGGTTCGGGCCTATGCGCATGCTGGGCGTCGCGGGGAAGCCCTTCGCCTGGTTGATGAGTTGAAACGACGGCAGCAGAAAAGCTACGTTGCCGCCGCGCCCTTTGTGAACGCTTATTTGGGACTCGGTGACAATGAACAGGCACTTGCCTGGCTGGAGCGGGCCTACCAGGAGCAGTCCAACATTCTGCAATTGATCAAGGTCCATCCGTACTTCGATCCCTTGCGCGGCGACCCGCGTTTTGTGGATCTGGTCCACCGCGTCGGGCTTGACCAGCCTCGATAGGCTCCTTTCTGAAGGCAACGAAAATCCCGCCTGACAACGCTAAAGCCCTAAAGCAGCACAAAAAATCAAAGATCATCCGCTCGCGGTCTAAAACCGGATCTGCGCTTTCAGTTGGATCATCCGGGGGGAAACATCGCCTCCAAGGCCAGATCCCAGAATGCCGGTCGGTGGCATCTCCATCGTACTTATCTCTCCGAACCCTGAGTCAGAGCTGTAGTTGTCGGGCGGGCCGAAGTTTGGGTGATTGAAAAAATTAAAGAATTGGGCACCAATAGCCAGCACCACTTTGTCGCCGACAAGGCTGGTTCTCTTCGCGACATCGAAGTCAGTATTGAAATAGTTCGGATAGCGAAAACGGTTGCGTCCTTGCGCAAAGGAAACGGCACCGCCTGAACAAGGTCTCCTTCGACCCGGCACGTTCCCTACATTGAACGAAGTCTCGCAGCCCGTCTGTACGAACAGTGCGCCTGGATTCGGGGACCCATCCGATTGCAATTGAGGCGGCCAACAAGGATGCGGGAAGGGTGCGATTACGGCTCCCGCTCCGCAGGAATGGGACCCGCCGAGCGGGGCAACCGGCACAGCGTAGATTGTTCCATAGAAATTGTTCGGAGCCAGGTTATTGCTTTCTGCGAGATCGATCACGGTGTAGGGAAATCCGGTTCGGGCGAAAATCGTTCCCGAGACCTGCCATCCCTTCACCAGAGAATCGTGGCCCCGTCCGTGCAGCACAGTCTTTACCGGAAGTTGCCACACGTAGTTCGCATTTAAGGAGTGACGAACATCGTAATCTGCCGGTCCATAGCTGCCACGCAGATAAAAGGGGTCCTGGGGGAAGTCGGAACTGCCCGCCGTGAACGGGGCTTGCCCGCCGTTGGAAACTTCATCGAAAGCATGGCCGTAGGTGTAGTTTGCCTGGAATAAACCACGGCCGAAACGAGTAAATTCCCGCCGAAAGGAAACAACCATGCCACTGTAGTTCGAGATCCCGGGTGTCGTGTATTCAGTTACACCCGCGAAACGAGGGTCGCCGCAGGGCGGAACGGGCGGACTGCTGCAGAGGCTAGTGGGAAATGGCCCCCATCCGTAAGCATTGACCGAGGGATTTTGCACCAACTCATGGATGCCGTGATTGCCGTAATATCCGAGAGTCACCGAAGTGCGGGTACCAAACCCCTGCTGCACTTCGAGGCTCCACTTCTGATACTGGGCTGAGTGGGTCTTATTATTCGGAACGGTAAGATTTGGGGGAAAGAACTCCGGATCCGCCGCGTGGATCTGAATAAAGTTTTCGCCGGCTGCAAACCCTTTGACAAAGGCGGCATTCGAGGCCGCGGCCGCTTTAAAGAGGCTGTTGGTTTCTTCCGGAGCGAGATTGTAGCCGCCAAATACTGTCACGCGGTTCACGAGTGGTGGATTGTCAGAAAAACTGGGTCCGAACCCGCCAGAGAACAGTTCGTAAAATAGGCCGAGACCGCCGCGCACCACGGTATTATGCGAAACTCCCCGTGGTTGCCAGGCGAAACCGAATCGCGGCTCCCAGGCAACGGTGTCGGTGTGAAGAAAGGCTGGCTTACGATTCGAGAGCGCCTGATTGTAAGGCTGTGCGGGGTCGTGACTGATCGATTCAAACGGTCCAGAGAATTCGGCAAAGCAAGCATGGGCGCAGACAGGATTTGATTGATGTTCTACGCGCAGGGTGAGAGTGAGAGCCAGGTTGGGTTTCATGTGCCACTCATCCTGCCCATAGCCCGCCAGCGTGTAATTAAGGAAGAGCTCCGCCCGCTGCGTCGGAAAGGATTGCCTCAAGAGTGTCGAGTCACTGTTGGGAGATGCCGGGTCCACGCCTCCAGAATAAAATGCGTCGATGGTTTGCGGAACTACGTCTCCGACGGCGTTCTGGGTATATTGGGCGTGTCTCAAAAATGCCCGGAAGAATTCTCCCCCGAATCCGAACTTGTGCTTGCCCCACGTCTTCAGGAAATCGTCGGCGATGCGGTACTCCGTGAACGCTGTAACGAGGGGATAGCCATAGAGATAGTCAGATCCTCCCAGCGACGTGAACGGCTGACCCGCGTCGGACCAATCCAGGGTGGTCGGAAAAGCAGCCAGCGTTCGCATCGGGTTGACGGGGCTCGACACATCGTCTTTGTAAACACCCGCCACTAGGAACTGGTTCGCGGCGGTCGTTCCAAATGTGTGAGTTTCGTTCAACTGGGCTTCCCACCATGGCCCGGTCTCATAGACGTTGAAGAGTGAGCTTATGGGGTCGACGACAATGGGTTGACGGCCATTGTCGTATTGGAGGAGGAAGAAAGCACGATCGTTGGGCCGGATGTTCCAATCCATACGGCCAGACACAAGGGATTCACTTGTCGGCTGCCCAAGCGTTTCTTGAAAATGGATTGCGCACGGAAGGCTCACGCCGAGTCGTCCTTGCGCGGTCTTCGGACCGATGAACACGCCACTTGCGTCAGTACAGCCAAGAAGAGGTTCGGCGAAGCTCCCCTGAGTAGCTGCTTCTATTCCGGGGGTTTGGTTATACAGACTGAAGATTTGCTTATAGAAAGCATCAGAAGCGGACGCAGAGCCAAAGATTGAATCGATATTGGCGATGGTTGCCGCTTCGAACTGTGGGCTCGGGAGAACCACCTGAACCGGAGCGGGAAGCAAGACTCTTATTCCCTCAGTATTAAAAAAGAAAAACAACCTGTTTTTCTTGATGGGCCCTCCCAGCGAACTTGCCCACTGATTGGCGATATTGAAGGGCCGAGGATTGCCGAATGCTTTCGTGATCCAGTCGGTAGCGTTCAACACGCTGCCATTCCAAAAGTACTTGGCGTTCCCGTGGAAGCCGTTTGCTCCGGACTTTGTGATGTAGTTCACATACGAGCCCGCGTCTCCTCCAAAGTGTCCCGAGTATCCATCACTCACGACAGTGGCTTCCTGAATCTCGTTCTGACCCAGAAGCATACCCGAGGCGCCAGTAAAATTAACATGACCCGCGTCGTCGTTCATGCCATTCAACGTGAATTGATTTGATGTCCCCGGCATGCCCAAGATCGAAAAGTTCCCGCCCCCGCCTCCGGTGCGCGCATTATCGGTGTTCATGATTGCGCCGGGAGCGGTCTGGGCGATGTAGGTGAGGTCGTTACCGGGATTGGGTAGTTCCGAGATCTGCGTCTGGCTCATGGTAATCGAAACGTCGCCGTTGTCCGCCTGAACGAGCGGTGCTTCTGCGGTCACCGAGAGTTGCATGTTTGCTTTTGCAATCTCCAGCGTGATGTTGACTGTGACTGGTGTCTCCAGCAATACAGTTACACTCCGGCTCTCTTTGCGAAAGCGGTCGTGCACTACGGTTAGCGTGTATTGGCTGGGAGAAAGAAAAAAGAAGCGGTATACGCCATCGCGGTCTGTTTTGGTTGATTTTGTCGTGCCCTTGTTGACATCCCTGATTTCGATATCCGCATCCGGCACAACCGCACCGCTTTGATCAGTAACGACGCCGGTCACTGCGCCGGAAGTGGTTGTTTGAGCATTGAGCCTATTTAGAAAGAAGGTCGCGAGGAAGATTCCAACGAGAAATGATATCGATATCGGACGCAAACTCATCGAACCGCCCCCGGATTCGCTTAGCCGAGGTCCCCAGATCAGCTAGGCGGACAATGATAGCCTTAATCGTCACGAAATTCTCTGCCGATCTAAAAGACGTGTAACTGCCGCCACTGATTCGGGTGGCGCAAATTCGACCGAAGCACTTTGAGAGCTGCTCGTTCGAGTGCAGATGACTTATCAGGGTGTTTGCTGGTGACTTGTGCAGCACGGCTATTGCGTCCCAAAGCACTCGCGCTATTGCATTGGGATCAGTGGGGTCCCGCTAAGTTGTTGAAGTGGTGAGCGCGGAAGGAATCGAACCTTCAACCTACTGATTAAGAGTCAGTTGCTCTGCCAATTGAGCTACGCGCCCTTCAATTTAGATTCAACGACTTGGGGTGACTTGCGGCGACGGTTAACGGCGACTCTCACCAAACTCTCACTACGCACAGGCTTGCGAGCCCCGGCGTCAATCGTCTCCGTCTTGCCAGCGGTCGACGCAGTCAACGTCGCGGACTCGTGAACATCGTCGGTCGAAACGATGTAGTACCGCTCGAAGACACTCCGCGTTTTGTGACCGCTGATTTTCATCGCCACGTTTTCAGGAACTCCCGCGCTGCGAAGGTTGCGAACAGCGGAGCGTCTGAGGTCGTGCAGTGTCAAGCCCTTGTAGAACGGGTATGGCTTACCCTCTACGATTTTAGTGCCTAACCCCGCAGACGCACAAGCCGTCATCCATTCCTTTCTGAAATTTGTTCCGCTGAATACGCGACCCCTCTTCGGCTCGACCTCAGCCAACATGTTGACGAGAACCGACGGCAACGGAAGGATACGGGCTTCGCTCGTCTTGGTCTGCTCCGGTTCCAACTGAATCTCACGGGCGTCGAGATTGACCTGTAGTCCATTCAATCTGTAACGCCTCCCCGATCCGAGTCCCGCAAGTAATAGAGGAACGTCACCAGCGGTCGGAGAGGCGTCAATCGTCCCGCGCCTTCTCACGTTGCCACAAGCAGCGGCGTACTGTTCGTGTGCGTTGTGGCAGATTCGTCAACTGGTCTGGGCGAAGAAAGTCCCACAAATCAAAATGGGGAAGCGGTTCGTCGTTGACCGGGGTGACCTCGACTTGTGGATTGACCGGAAACTGCGCGACGCGACGGCTGTCGCACAGCTGGGTGATTAAGGTGCTAAATCCGAAAGTACATTGGCGCTACAAGAATGCTTCGATTCTGACCGGCTTTGCGGTTGGCCTCTTGGCATGGGGAGCCGTGTTCCTACTGCTTCGTCGACTCCGTCAGGATTCAGACACTCGTTCCGACTCCCTCCGTGAGTAACGACGGCTGTTCAAGTTCTGTTGGTTTCGGAGCTACGCCCGTCGCATCTCAAGATGACTTACGACAACTTTCGTGGTCGTGAAGATTTGCTGCGGGCTCTGGACGGCGCGTAGTGAGAGTTTGGTGAGAGCCGACAAAACCCGAAGATAAACTCCTTGATTCGACAGCGTCGGGTCAGAGCAACTCCAGGGCCGACATCATTTCCGAAATTGTTCAATCCGGAATGATTGGGTTGCGCGCCCCGCGATCGGCGATGCGGCTACAGGCTGGCGAGTTCCGGGCGAAGTGCACGATCGCCGAAGCAATGATCTTGGAAAGGCATGAGCGCGAGACAAAAGATCGCACGCGACGATCAAGAGCGCTGGCGAACTTCCGCAGCCAAGCTGCGATTTGCCTCACTCGCCACCGGACGCCGCGGTGGCAAATGGTCCGCTGCGATCGGCGGACGATGCTCGATCGTGCCGATAACCGGCGCCTCATCCATGCCGTCGGCATACGCCATGGATGCGAAGCGCTGCTCGCTACACATTCGGTCGATCAAGCGCTGCTGTCGTCCGCTGAGGACGGCGTGCGGGAGAATCGGGAAGTTGCGGAACATCCACAAGAGATAAACACGCTGCGTGAATGATGGCATCACGTATCGCGGCCCGATCGGTGTTTGCACTTGCACCACACCTGCCGCGAGTTTTTCAATCAACATACTTGGGCCCACCCGAACCTGAAATTACCCGTGCAATTCTAGGGCCGCCATTATTGCACCGTGAACGAGGCAAAGGGAAGCTTTTTTTCACAGATTTCTGCGGAAAATGCTCAAACCACCCCCTCGGCCGTTCCGACCGTGAATTTTTTGGGAAACCAATCTGGGAAAACCGTGCTGGAATCAGTACTGGAATCAGTACTGGAAGACGCACCATTTCTGGTGCAGGGACAGCGTTACATGGCGATTTCGGGGAGAAGGTCCATGCGGCGGATTTGCGCCGCCACTCCGAATTCGGAGCCTTCCTCCTCCACCCGGACAATGGTGGCCTGGCAGCATACCCAGCACTTCTCGCCAGAAGTGAGCTCTGGCGGCAGGATTAATACCAGCTCCACGTCCGTGCCCTTTTCCATGCGCGAATTGGTATACAGGAAGACCCCATTGGCACTGACGTCACGGGTCTTGGCTGTGAGATCGGCCCCCTTAGCGGTACGAACGCGTGTGGAGAGCGTGGTGGTGATTCTTGTGCCCGAGCGACGTTCGGTGTTCCCTTTCATAGGCGCAATCTCAGCAGCGAAGAATGACCACCTACTCTACACCAACGCCGACGACTGGACGAGTAATTCCGGGCGATAGGTAGTGTCTGATAAGACATTACCGGGCGATCGGCGGAGTTGCTCTGCATTGGGACTAGATGGTTGGACGCTTCGCTCGGGCCGCAGGGACGACGAGCGCCTGTTCCATGGTCGGAACATTGGTGCCGCGGAGCTTTGCCTCCATTTCATGCAGCTTGTCGGTTTGCATGGTTTCGTAGTACGCCTGCACCAGCAGCTCCATGGTGAAGGGATTGTCCTCGTCTTCTTCGAGATGAGCGATGGCGTCTTCGTACTTTTTCTGGTCCATCAGCAGCGTACCGATTGCGCCCTGATAAGAACTTTGGACGACGCGATTGCGGTTGCCGTTGGCCATAGTTTCGAGCTGGTGGAGCGACTGATTGGCCAGCGCCTGATTTCCGGCACGCGAAGCACGCACCGCGCGAATGCGAAGGATTCGAGAGAGTTCCTCATCTCGATCCAGATGTGAAATGCTTGCGCGGTGGCTGAGAGATTCTTCAGCCAGCTTGAGATGCTTCAGGGCGACGTTATCATCACCCTGATACTCAGCCATCTGCCGTAAGGCCTGAGCTTCCTGCAGATCCTGTTCTTTGGCGTGCGCAGTCTCGGCAATTTCGAGCAGATCCTTATCCGCCTGGGCGTAGTTACCATCACGAACGTAGGTCATCGCCCTCTGCATGCTATAGCTGAGTCTGTCGGCTTCATTGTGGGCGAAACGAATGGCCTTGTCGTATTCGATGCGGGCCTGCTCCTGATTGCCCATGAGTGCGTAAGTGTCAGCAAGTCCGACCTGCGAGGTCACGAAGTCAGGATCAATCTTGAGCGCAAGACGATAATGTTCGAGCGAGCTGTCGAAGTCTCCTGCCATGCGCTTGAGCTCCCCATAGGAATCCTGCGGATTGGGCTCTTTCGGGAGGAGGGCCACGTAGCGATCCATCGCGGTAAATGCCCTGGCGAAATCGCGGTTCCGGGCGTAGGAGTAGGCGAGATCGTTGAGGGCGGCGGGAAAGTTCTTATCGATAGAGAGCGCCTTCTCCATCATGCGCTGCGCCTGGTCGGCTCCACTTTCTCCCATCAGCCAGTTGCCGGCGAGATAGTACAGGTGCTTGTCTTTGGGATACATCTCCAATAGATCGTTCATCAGCGAGATGCCTTCGATGTAATCGCCTTCCTCCACTTTCACGATCCACCCGACCATCAACTGCTCTCCCGGCGTCAACTTCGGAGCCAGAGCTTTGGCCTTGGCGCGAGCTGTGTTGACTTCTTCGGGATTCGTACTGTTGAAAGCGATCCAAGCCCAGGCAACGGCGAGATCGGCATCTTCTTTCACGGCCGCGCGCCAATCGTCGTTACAACGCTCCAGATAGAGATTCTCGTAGTCCTCCATTCCCTTCTGATAAAGCTCACGGGCCTTGGCGGACGAAGTCGTGATGGGCAGTGTGGTAGTCGCGCCTCTCTTCAGGTGATGCGCATAGACGGGCGCCGCGAGCGACAGACCCAGAATAAAGACGACGATGTAGGTGCTGACAAGAAAATTGCGACGCATCAAGAGATCTCCAGAACAAAGCTTGCAGCGAGGGGCTTAGGAGACGAGGGTAACATCGGCGTAATCGCAGAACGAGGTGACGAAAGGCGCGGGCCGCAAGCGCGGAAGGCTTGATTTAGGACATGTCCCAATGGGTCTCAGGTTCCCTCCTTTTTTGACAGGATGAGGCAAAGGCGTAACAGCAAGCAAGAGAAAGCCCCTGCCGAAGCAGGGGCTGAGGTCGAGACTCGGGCTCAGTTAGAAGGTGAACTTGGCCGCGAGCTGTATACCGCGGGGGCCACCGCCTCCGAGGAAGGGATTCCCGATGCCCACGTCGCCGGTAGCGGTAATCTGATAGGGACCATTGCCGACTTCCCTTCCAGCCGCATTCGGGGGAGCAAAGCCGCAGGCGCAACCCGCCGTTCCGTCGGGATAGGTAAACAGCGGCGAAACGGGATTCGCCGCGGGATCGGCAATAAACGCCGGAAGCACCGGATTCGAGAAGTTGGGATGGTTCAGGATATTGAAAAAATCAGCACGGATCTGCATGGTGAGTCGTTCGGTAAGCACGGTGTCTTTATAAATCGCGAGATCCCACTGCTTGAAGGTGGGGCCGGTAAGCGCGTTGCGGCCCAGGTCGCCGTAGTGGCGCGTGCCTGGGGTGCAGTCGTCCGCGAAACCGTTGTAGGTATCGAGCGTGGCGCTCGAGATGCAAGGCATGGCAAACGAGCTCAATTGCAGGAAGTTGTAAGGGTTGCGCTTGTTGTAGATGACCGGTCCGACAACGTCAGGGCGATCGAAACCATCGCCACCTCCGCTATAGTCGTCTTCGAAGTTGTAGTTGAGAGTGAAGGGCTGCCCGCTCTGGAGCGTCGCAGCGCTATCGATTCCCCAACCATTCTTCAGTTTCGCCATGCGGCCGCTCATTTTTGGTAAGGCGTAGCTGGCGATCCACACGAACCGGTGCGGAATGTTGAAGTTCGAGGGGCCCTTTTCCAACTGCGGCTCAGTGCTGTTTTGGGGCTGGGCGGCGTTGACCACGAAGTCTTCGCCGTCGCTGGAGTTGTCGAGAGATTTGGACCACACGTAGTTCACCATGGACGTAAACCCGTGGTAGTTCGTCACGTGCAAGCTGGTTTGCAGTGAGTGATAGAAGGATTGCCCGGTCGAGTTCTCCTGGAAAATATAAACGGCACCATAATTGGTAAAGGCGCCGGGAAAGTTACGCGGGACAGTAAAATCCTGAATCGCACCGCTAGTCGCGCAGGTTGCGATTCCAAACGGACAGTCGGCCGCTGTAATCGCCGCCTGGCTGGGCTGATTGATATCAAAGAAACGGAACAGGCGATGCCCCTGTGATCCCACATATCCGACCTGCAGCGCAATCTTGCTGGAAAACTGATGCTGAATGTTCAGGTTGTAGTTCTCCATGTAGGGCGTCTTGATGTTCTGATCAAACGAGAAGATGTCGCATTCGGTAAGGCAGTTCGGAGCCCCGTAAATGGGTGTGTTAGGAATGTAGACTCCGCTGGCGGTAAACGCGGCTGGATTCGCATTCGCCATCTGGACCGGATCGGGGCCAATGTTGTTGTATGCGGGTCCGGGCTGAAAGAAAGTTGGATAAGGCAGGTGGCCGAGCATCATGTCCTGCGAGAACGCGTCGAAAAACAGGCCATAGCCGGCGCGTACCACGGTCGTTCCCTTGCCGCTGACATCCCATACGACGCTGGCACGTGGCGACAAATCTCTCTTGTCAGGATTGTATAAACCGGGCAGACCCCCGGAGGCGACGGGCTCGAGGCTCTGCGTGCTCGAAATGAAGTCCGAGAATAGATGGTTTCTCTCGGCAACAACAGCGTAGTAATCCCAACGCAAGCCGTAGTTGAACACCACGTGCGGTGTAACGTGAAAAGCATCCTGGTAGTAGAAACCGAAGCCGTTTTGGTAGGTGTGACGGCGGGTGTAGCCAGTGTAATCGAAGAGTCCGAATGCTGACTCCTGGGGGACCATGGCCAACATGTCCTCCAGCGTGCTGAACCGGATGCGGCCTCGCGAATATTTGTCGAACTGCTGCTCAACGCTGGTGCGGTGAAACTCTCCACCGAACTTGATGTCGTGCTTGCCGATTTTCCAGGAAAGGTTATCGATTAACTGATTGTTGGTGTCGACACGCTGGCGGGGGTCGCCAGAGGTGGCACCGAGTTGCGAGAAGAAGCCGGCGGCGCCGGTCGCATTTGGCGACAGGATGATAATAGGCAAGCCGGCAGAATTGCAGGTGGCGAAGGTGGTGGGGACGTCACATAACCCGATGCTGTCGGGGTTGAAGCTCCTGTCTTGCGGGAAAAAACCTTCCGCGAAGCGGTTCCAACCATAGCGGAGCTCGTTCACTTTCGTGGGACTCAGCACGCTTACCAAAGAGATGGATACCAGTTGCACACGCGTTGGCGTGACCGTGTCAAAGCCCGGCAGCTGGCCGCCAGTCGCATTTAGAGCCAGAGGAAACTGCTGGGTGCTGTCGCCGAAGAAGTAGCGGCCGCTCACGTTGTTCTTCGCATTAAAGCTGTGGTCGATCTTGGCGATGACGCTGCTCAGATTGTTCAGCGAGGGAGCAATGGCGACGTAATCGGGAAGGAAAGGATACTGGGGAGCGGCGCCGAAACAACCGGCATCGGTCGAGGCCACTCCTGCGATGTAATTCTGGGGATTGTGGGGATAGAGACTCACCAGCGCCTGTCCCACGGGGCTGACCGTAACCGAAGATTCGGCCGCTGAGATTTGAGACAGGGTCGGAACACAGTCGAGTGAAACCACGCCTACGGTTTCGCGCTGCCCCTCATAATCGAGGAAGAAAAACGTCTTGTCTTTGACGATCGGGCCGCCGATCGAACCACCAAACTGATTGTTGTGAAACGGAGCCTTGGGGGCAGAGGTGTTGTCGAAATAGTTGCGCGCGTCAAGGGCATCGTTGCGGAAGTACTCGAAGAAATCGCCGTGCAGGGAGTTGGTGCCGCTCTTGGTGACGATGTTGACGACCGCACCGGCGTTCCGGCCGTATTCGGGTTCGAAGTTGGAAAGCACGCGCATATCGGACACCGCATCAATCGGCAAGATCGCCGAAGGAGTGGCGAACACGCCGCCCTGGTTGATGGCCGGGTCATTGCGATAGCCGTCGTTCATATCGGTGCCGTCAAGCAGGTAGTTGTTGGAACGTCCACGCGCGCCGTTCATGGAGAACTCACCAAAGGAACCTGGGGAGTCGGTGATCTGATCCGGAGAGCCGGCAACACCGGGATTCAGAAAGATCAGTTTTGTGTAATCACGGCCATTAATGGGCAGGTCTTTCACATCGTTCTGAGTGAGTACGCCGCCAAGGGTATTAGTGGTCGTTTCGACCATGGGCATCAGGTCAGCGGAGACCTCGACGCGGGTAGAGATCTCACCGGGTTTAAGCGCAGCGTCGACCCGGCGTTCGGCAGCTACATCGACCGTAACGCCCTTGGCGACGAAGGTCTGAAATCCGGTCTGGGTGACGGTGACGCTATAGGTGCCGATGGGCAATTCGGGCAGAGAGTAACTGCCGTCAGCGCTGGTTTCTGTAAATCGCTCGAGCCCGGTGCCAAGGTTCTTCACGGTGACTTTCGCTCCAGCGAGGACTGCGCCGGAGGGATCGGTGACCGTCCCAAGAATGGTGCCACGGAAGGTCTGCGCCGACAGGCTCACCGCGGCCAAAAGCAGAAACACCAGGATCACGCGTGCTCTCATGTTGTCTCCTCGAGACGATAGGTTTTTGAGGGGAGTGTCGATTCTTTGCGGCGGGCCGAAGTTTCGCCCCTAGCGCCGGGCAACGTTGCAATTCCTTGCATGCTAACGAGATGCGCCGTCCCGTCCACAAAGATTAGCCACTGAACATTATCCAAACGCGATCCTAGGAGTCAACCAAAGAGTTATGAATGGTTACCATAGATTTTGCAAATAAGGCACCGCCGACAAGAGACTTAAGGCTGGGGACGACAGTTAAGGGCGGTTCCGAAGATGCAGTTTTCGAGGCGGGAAGGCTTGAAACTCTGGCCTCTAGAACGTAAATGCGAGGCCGCCGCGGACGGAGCGAGCGGATTGGACGAGATAGACGGTCTGGCCATCCTGGCCGAGGACAGGAACGTATCCCTGAGCGAGGAGGTTGCGCACATCGATGATGGCTTCCACGTGGCCGGACATGCAGGGGATCGGCTGGCGGATAAAAAGATTCAGATACGGGTCGCTCTGACCGGCCGAGGAGTTGAACATGTCGACCGGGGTGACGGCTGGTCCGTTGACCCAGCGATAGGAAGCGATCCAGCGCGTATGCGAATGCGCGAGCGTGCCGCTCAGCTTGGCAGCAACGGCGCTGCGGCGCTGGGTGGTGATGAACTGTTGGGCCTGCTGCAGGGAAACATCGGGCTGGCTCAGTTCAAGCACGCCGCCGAAGGCGTAATCGAAAGTCGCAGTCAGGTCGTCAGAGAGTTTGCGCTGCAGAACGACACGCACGCCCTTCGTATTCAGATTTGTGCCGGTATAGCTGAAGGTGCCTGATGGAGCATCGGGCAACAGGTAGCCGCCAGCCGCGGTCACATCTCCGGTGCCAGTAAGGGCGGGATTTCCGACGCGATCGGAGAAAACGGCGACCTGAAGGTTGTTCTTGCCTACCCGGCGCGCGAGGCTCAATTCGTGGTGATGGGCACGCTCGATCTGCGGCGAATATCCGAGCAGGCTGACGCGTGGATTCGATTCGCTGAAATCAGCTGGAGCGGAATCGAAGCCCTTCTCGTCGCGGAGGTCAGGGCGAGATGTTGTGTAGGCGTATTCCACGACGGTATTCGATGAAAGATGAAGATCGGCGCTGCCGTACGGGCGAATGGCGTTGACGTGGCCAAGGAACTGGATCGTCTGCAATTCGCTGCCGAACTTGAGTTCAAGAACATCGTCCAGAGTGAAATCATCGCCGGCGGCAAGCGCCATCGATTGCAGGGCGGCGTTATGCAGGTTGGGGTCGGACGCGGTGAATCGGCGAACTGTCAGCGCCAGCGACGGCTGCGATCCGTCTTCCAAGTGGCTGGAATATCGGGCGCGAAGCACACCTGCGGGCACGCCGTCTCCGTATCCAACATTACCGCTGAACGCTACAAGACCGCCGGAGAAAATCGAGCGTTCCAAGTTAAAGCCGGTGCTCATGTCGGAACCGGTTCCGTAACCGCCGGCCTCCGAGCCAGCGACGAAAGACAGCGAGCCACGCAACTCATGATTCTGACTTTCCGTGCTCAACGTGGGATCGTCGAAGACACGCAGGATGGGACGGTTCGCGACCGAACGAAGAGTCCACTTCCAGTCATCGTCGTCGGGAAGAGGTCGGACTGGACCGAGCTGCATCACACCGAGCAATGTATTCAGCGTGACATTGACGCTAAGCGTGGCGCCAGGACGGAGGCCGATCTTGTCCCGTAACGCCGGCAGAAAAGAAGGAGCAGTCACCTTGAGGCTGTAAAGCCCGGGGAGCAGACCGGTAGCAACATAGTAACCTGCGCCATCAGTAAATACGGTTTCAGAGTGGTTTGCGGCGCCGAGAATCTCGACGACTGCACCCATCTGGGGAATGCCCGAGACGTTGCGCACGTAGCCGGAAATCATTCCGGCTCGGTCCGCGGACCAGACCGGGATCGACATTCCCAAAACCATCGCCCAAGTTCCGAGCTGGCCCAGTCTCACTCCGCCCCACCCCCTGGGGGAAATTTTTGCAGGGAGCCTACTCTACTGCAAAAACTGCCGAAGGATCAACGGTCTGTTTCAAAATATTATCGTTGACCCTGATTTCGATCTTGTAGACGCCGGGCTGCAGATTGGCGGCGGCAATCGACTTCTGCAAAGTCACCTGATCGCCTACGTTGCCCATCGTGTCGGTCGATTCGGTTTTCTGGACGACCGACTTGTTGGTCGCGATGTTCACGATGTTGTATTCAAAAGTGGCAGAAGGTTTGTGTGTTTTCTCGTCGACGCCGAGATTATAGACCTGCATCCAGAAATTCAACTTCTGGTCCCGGTCGCGCTTGAAGAGAGCCGGCTTGCCATCGGCCGGGGCAACCCGCGGACGAACCTTCATCGTGCCGATCACGAAGCTGCCGGTACCAATTGTTTTCGTCGGGACCGGTTCCATCTGGTCGGCCACGATCAAGCTGGAAGTGGCGAGCTTGTCATCGGAATATTCAGGAACAATTATGCCGCGGCTCCATACGCCCTTGCGGTCTCCGTTCACATCCTTAACAGCGACGTTGAGTTTGTAACGGCCGGGACGCAGCGGCAGGGCCTTCCAGTAAACAGAAGAATTTTCGGCAGTCCGCGGCAAGAGTTCAGCCGGGACATCGACCTGAACGGTGTCTTCGAAAGTCTGAACGACTTTATCCGTCAGAGTGGAGAGTCGTCCGAAGATATTGACCGTTCCGCGCTGGACGCCATCTTTGTTCACGAAAGTGATGTCGCGGTTCTTCATTTGAATGGTCACTGGCACCAGCACAGTGTCGCTCGTGACCTTCACGAAGTCGGCGCGCACGTCGAAGGGCATTGGGTTGAGGATGACCTTCGTGTTGACGATCTCCTCGAGATCCTTGAACTTCACTGGCGGAGGCGCCTGCAGTTTGGCGAACTGTTCGAGGCGATCGAACTCCTTGCTCTGGATGTCGGTACTCATCGGTCCCATCCCGAGCCTCTCCATACCGCCGTTGGTGAAACGCGAACTCTTGTTCGCGAGTCCCATCTGTTCATACAGCGTCAGGCCGGCATTGGGAGTGTAGAGCAACGCGTCCTTTTCGGACCGATCGAGCGTCATGTGATATTCGCCGCACATACAGGTGTCGACGAATTCGATGATAATTTCCTGGCCAATGCCTTCGATGTAGCGGTACCGCCAGTCTTCGAAAGGATACGTCGACGTCTCGCCACCGCCCTCATCCATCGGACGCTCATAAGTTCCGCCTGACGGATGTGAGTCAATCTCGTCGGGCTTGCCGTACATGATGTAGATACGGCCGCGATCCGTCTTCCAGCCTGGAACGCCCGCGGCGTAATGCTCGTTGGCGTAGGCGATGCGCTGGTAGTGCTCTTCCTTGTATTCGTTCTCTTCAGTGTCAGGAGTGGGATCGCGGCGTTGCCAGAAGGCTTCAATAAAGTTGTCGCGCTCCTCGTCGTTGGAGAGCTGTTTGAACGCCTGGCGCTCCTCATCGGTAATGATCCATACAACGTCTTCGTCCAGCCACTTCCGGTATTGCGGCGAAACTTCTTTCTTGAAGTCCTTCAGCTGCTGCTTTCTCTTCTTGGCATCGATGGGGCGCTTGAGGGGGTCCTGGGCGTCGGCGCTGGGCTGGGTTTGAGAGGCGGATGCGGCGTCCTTATTGGGATTGTCGACCGGCTTCTGATCCGCCTGGTCCTGGGCGACGGCGCCCCAGACCAACAGACCCATACAAACCAGCAAAACTCGGAGAAAGGCTTGAAAAGCTACCCGGAACATGAGAGGGACTCCTGCCAGACAACCGTCGTCTTGCTATTTTAGGCCCTATCGTTGTGTGAAAGCAAGGTTAAGTCGTGCCCCGAGAACATATTAAAACGACTCCAAGCACCTGGGTTTTTAGAAGCGGCGACAGTTGTGCCGAGTTGCCCAACGAGGTTACCAAATCTGTGATAGCGCCTCAGGGAGCAAGGTATAATGACGGGTTCCGGCGGCTGCAACTCTCCGTAGTAATGGCATAGGCATCTTCGACCACCTCTGACTCGGGAACTTTCTGGGATTGAAGAACGTAACAGAGGATGTGTGTCCGTCACCGGAACCAGAACGGGAGGGGTATGCCCGACTCTTCTGCTTGTGGAATAAATGGGGTGTCTGGCCTCTTGTTGTATGGAGACAAAGGACCTCTGGAGCGTGGCGGAAATCATGAAGCCTTGGAAAAAAATTGCAATCGGGGCCGGCATTGTAGTTTTGCTCGCACTGATCGTCGGATTTACCGTTCATCAGAGCAGCAAGAATGTGGTCGCGGTACAGACGGGAAAGGTGCTGCGCGAAGATCTGGCCACAATCGTGAGTGCTTCGGGAGAGATTAAGCCGAAGACTTACGTCAACATCGGCGCAAACGCATTCGGCAAGATTACCCACTTGTATGTGAAAGAGGGTGATCGCGTGAAGAAGGGCCAATTGCTGGTGCAACTGGAGAACGTGCAGTCCTCGGCGGACGTAAACGCCAACCAGGCCGCTTTGCAGGCGGCGCAAACGGACGCACTCGCGGCCGATGCGGCACTCAAGACATCGCAGGCAGATCTGCTGCGGGCCCAGGCGGATTACGACCGGAACAAACTCGACTGGGATCGCGCTCAGAACCTGTTCAAGGATGGACTGATTTCGAAGTCCGACTTCGACAGCCGCAAAGACTCATGGGCCACGGCAGATGCTGGGCTGGTGCAGGCGCAGGCGCGCGTGGCGCAAGCCAATGCTCAGAAAGATTCCGCCGACCGGCATGTGTCGCAGGCGCAAGCGAACCTGATCCGCGTGACCGACGTTCTGCGAAAGACCAGCTATAGCGCGCCTTACGATGGTGTAGTCACCAATCTGCCGGTGCGCGAGGGCGAGTCGGTCGTCATTGGAATTCAGAACGCATTGGGCAGCACGCTAATGACAATTGCGGATATGTCCGTGATCACGGCCGAGGTGAAAGTCGACGAGACAGACATCGTGAATGTGCGCCTGGGACAGCCCGCCGAAGTCACTATCGACGCGATTCCGCGCAAGATTTTTCACGGCACCGTTTCCGAGATCGGCGACAACGCGATCATCCGATCGAGCGGCGTTTCAACCTCGCAGCAGGAGACAGCCAGCGAAGAGGCGAAGGATTTCAAAGTTGTGGTGACGCTAACCGATCCGCCGTCGGACCTGCGGCCCGGTCTTTCGACCACCGCGAAGATCACGACCGCTACCCGCAGTAATGCGCTGGCGGTGCCGATCCAGGCGCTGACGTTGCGGACCAAGCAGCAGATCGAGCAGCAAAATAATGCGCCGGGTTCAGTGCACGCCGCGGCACCCGCTGTTAAAGAAGTTGCATCGAAGACAAAGAAAGACAATGACGAGGTTCAGGGAGTTTTCGTCGTCCGGAACAAGAAAGCGATGTTTGTCCCGGTCTCTACAGGGATCACGGGCACCAGCGACATGGAAGTGCTCGATGGCCTGAAGGAAGGCGATGAGGTCATCACGGGGAGTTACAAAGTATTGCGCACTTTGCGGCCGGGGAGCGGAGTGAAGGTCGACAATACCGTGCCCAAGAAAGAAGACGAATCTTCTTCATAACATTAGACGGGCTGGCGCGTCCAATGGGAAAGCCGGCGCACAAGTCGGCTGTAGGAAGTGAAGTAGAAGTCAGGTCTCAGGAAATGGAGCCCGAAGCAAGAACGTACTGAACCCCGAAGTTACCTAGCGAAGATCGGAGAGGTCAGTGGCATCGGACCAGGAGAAAAACATGGCAACCGCCGAAATCACCAGTTTGTCCAACGCCGCGATCCAGGCACCACCGGAATCATGCATGATTGCGGCGGAAGACCTCTGGAAAACGTACGACATGGGCTCGGAGCAGCAAGTGCACGCGCTGCGGGGCGTGAATCTGCGAATCCAGCGGAATGAGTATGTCGCCATTATGGGTCCATCGGGCTCGGGGAAATCCACGCTGATGAACCTGATTGGCTGCCTCGACACTCCATCGCAGGGCAGGTACTGGCTGAACGGACAACTGGTGAGCGAACTGGACGACGATGAACTGGCGCGAATCCGTAACAAGGAAATCGGATTCGTATTCCAGACGTTTAACCTGCTGGCGCGGGCGACGGCATTGCATAACGTAGAATTGCCTTTGGTCTATGCTGGCGTCCCGACGGAAGAACGGATGGAGCGGGCCAAAGGGGCTCTGGCGGCGGTAGGCATGGAAGGCCGCATGACCCACAAGCCGAACGAGCTCTCCGGCGGTCAAAGACAGCGCGTCGCGATCGCGCGCGCGCTGGTAAATAAGCCTTCCATCATTCTGGCCGACGAGCCGACGGGCAATCTCGACTCGCAGACCGGGGTTGAGATCATGGCGCTGTTTGACCGCCTGCAGTCGGAGGGGAATACGATTGTGCTGGTCACGCACGAGCACGATATCGCCGAATACGCGCACCGCGTCATTCATATCAAAGACGGTGTGATCGCAAGTGACGAAAGCACAGGGCCGCGCCACCGATAATCCCGACCTGAAATTTTGCGATAACGCCCAGCTCCGGCTGGGCGTTCGACTTCAGGGGAGGAGTTATGATTTCGCCGCGTCAGAAGCCGCAACGGCCGCCTGTTCTGGCGAGGGTCGAGGATCGGCCGTAACTGCACGATCGCGGCCAGCCCGTTTCGCACAATAAAGCGCAGCGTCGGCAGCCTCAAGCAGTTCCTTTGTAGAGACGCCATGCTCGGGCACTGCAGCCACTCCCACCGAGACCGTAATCGCTCCCAGGGAGCGGCCTTGATGCAGCAGCGTGAGCTCCCGCAGTCGCGACCGGATACGCTCCGCGCGGGCGCTTGCCGCCGTCAGGTCGGCCATCGGCAGGACGACCACAAATTCCTCGCCGCCAAATCGACAAACAAAATCCTCAGCGCGTACGCTCCGGCTCAGGAATGACGCGCTCTCACGCAAGACAGCGTCTCCGGCTTCGTGACCGTAGGTATCGTTGAACTTCTTGAAATGATCGAGATCCAGCATGAGAATACCCAGACCGTATCCGGCGCGGATCGCCCGCCGGACCTCCCTTTCCAGCATTTCGTCGAGGAAGCGGCGGTTATAGAGCCCGGTGAGAGGATCGCGAATGGACTGCGTCCGCAAGGCATCCCGCAGTCGTATATTTGTGATCGACAATCCCACCTGGCTGGCGAACGTAGTTTTGAAGGAAAGTTCGGAGTCGCCGAAGCTTGTCGCATCGTCAGTCGCCTGAAAGTGCAGGATGCCCAGCGTTTCGCCCTGCGCCAGAATTGGTACGCACAAATAAGACTTGTCGACACCCGCAGCGTGCGCACAGGGCGCGGTCGTATCGCCGGCCACGACCAGGTGAGGCTGCCCGGTTCGCATTGCCCAGCAGGCACTTGGTTCAAACACGGGCACAGGCAGCGAGCAATCGTTCCATGCGCCGGCCACTTCCGCGAGGTTTCGGGCAGAGTTCAGTAGCACAACCGCTCCGCGGCGCGCTGGAAATATCCGCGGAGCAAAGCCTAATGCAGCGGCAAAAACCTCGTCGCGGCTTACGCAGCTTTGCAGATGCTCCCCCATCTTGGCCAGCAACGTCGCCCGCTGCGAGCGATCGGTAAGCTCATGCATCATGCGTTCGTTCTTCTCGTCGAATCCCCGCCGAGCCAGATCGCGCTCCCATATCTCCTCTTGCAGCCTAGTGTTAACTCCCGCCAGTTCCTCGGTGCGTTCCCGGATTTCCCGTTCCAGACTCTGCTGATTGTTTTTTTGATCCTCGACGTCAGTGCAGGTACCGATCCATTTCACGACGCGTCCCTGAGCGTCGCGGACCGGATTGCCCCGGACCAGGAACCAGTGATAGACCCCGTCGGAGCGGCGGAGCCGATATTCAACCTCCAACGGTTCCCCCGCCCGAATGCAATGCTCCCACTTTGGGAGGCATGCGGCCAGGTCGTCAGGATGCACCGCGTGGGTCCACCCCCAGTCCTTGGCATCTTCCCGCTCCATGCCGCTGAAGGCGTGCAGCTGTTCGCTGATGAACTCGACGGAACCATCAGCACGAGCGGTCCACATGATTGCCGGAACGGCCTGCGCGACGGCGATGAAGGCATTCTCCGACTGCTCGCTACGGCGGTGGAAACATTTGATCCGGCGCGAGAGTTCGATGGCCGCATAGACCGCAACGATTGCCAGGGCGGCGGCAAGCGTTACTAATTTGTAGTCGTAGCTGCTGTACAGCATCACCGTGGACGTGGAAACCTCCCGGGTGGTCGCTAGAGTGGGTCCTGGTGTTTGCCAGAACACCCAATCTGCTGCAATAGACATCGGCAGAATTGGTGCTTTTCGTATTAGGAATCCCTAATCGGTTTGGGTGCGGTTCGGTGATGCAAGAACACGGAGGGATGATCCCGTTCAGCGGATCGACGCTAAGAAAAAAGAAGAGACGCAGCGTTCGCTGCGTCTCTGCGAAAAAGGGTTCACCGAGTTAGCCGCTACTGCGCGGGATTGTCGGACTTAACGGCTGCCTGATCGCCGAGCGCGCTTGGACCGGCGATGAAGAAGTTGTGATCGTACATGTTGCGATACATGCGGCCGGCAATTTCCGCGGCCTTCGGACCGAACGTTGGACGTCCACCTTCCAGGAAGACGACCACAACGATCCGGCCGACGCTGCTATTGGCATAAGAAGCGAACCAGCCGAAGCGGGTTCCGGCGTGGGAGCAGGTTCCGGTCTTACCCAGGATCTCTTCTTCGTTGAAGTTGAGGCGCAGGCTGCGTGCGGTGCCGTATTGCACCGCCCCCGCCATGCCATCGGAAATTTCAGGAATCAGCGGCGCGATATCGAGTTGCCGCTTGACTCGCGGCTGGAAGTTGGCCACTTCTTCCGGCGATGTCGGATGCTGCAGATAGTAGAGCGTCCCGCCGTTGGCGATGGCGGAAACCATGGCACCCAATTGCAACGGCGTCATCGAAATGCCTTCGCCGAAGGAGCACATCTTGCCGACTCCGCCAAGCTTTTCGGGAATTACTTCGTCGGGATAAGTCCCCAGCTGTTCGCCGGGAATGTCATAACCGGCAAGTTCCCCGAGCCCGTATTCGTGAGCGTAATACGCGACCTTCTCGAAGCCGAGCTTGCGGCCCAGCGTTTCGAAATACGCGTTGTTGGAATGGGCTAGAGCCGTGGTGAGGTTCATGCGGCTGCGGCTGCCGAGAGCGACTTCGGTATCTTTCGAAACCAGATCTTCGTGCAACGCGGCTAACGCCACGGAAAGCTTGATCGTGGAACAGGGTTGCGCGCCGCTGGAAAGAGCCAGCTTCTGATTCACCATGGCAAGAATGCGCCCACTGGTGGGCTCGATCGCGACGACGGTGCCGTTCATATTGCCGAGCGCATCGATGGCGGCCTGGCGTACAACCGGATCTTCACCCGCCGTGGCGTCGCCGGCGGCAATATCCTCGGCAAACGAGCTCATGTAAAAGCGCTCGCGATAGCGGCGGCGGTGGTGCAGCGTCGTGGTCGAAACCGGGGTGACGATTGCGCTACGGCTACGCGCCAGGTGATGAAGACGGCGCCGCGTGTGCTGGGTCTCGCTGATCTTTTGTGATTTCGATTTCGTGGGCTGATGCGTGTTGATGTGCGCCCCCCAGCTCAAGCTTGCGAGCGACAGACATGCGAAGAAGCCCACGACTAGACGAAAAAGGCTCGTTCCCTTACACATCTTCTTAATTTTGCTCCCGGATTCTAACTACTATCGATGCACGAAACGTGCCAGCCCACAGTAACCGCAGCTATTATCGCCCAACTCTGCGATAGTAAGAGACTTAGCCGTTTCTGGCAACGACAAAGTTTAGATTGATGAAAACATTATTTTCAATTTAACCCGTTTTGAAACAGAGACATACAGTGAGATTACCTCAGTTCAAACCCTTTCGGTAATACGTTACCCGATTACTGGAAAGGTACTTCCCAATGTGAAAGATTTTTCTTCTCTGAACCGCACCCCCGATCGTGAGCGGGCGAAAACGCCCGCTTTTGCCTGGAACGAGTCGCGATCCCTCCGCGGCCACTACATCACTTCATTTCGTTTACGCAGGAAGGCCGGGACATCAAGATCATCCTGCTCAAAGTTTGTCACCATGTTGTTGCGCATCGCATCGAGCGAAATAACCTCGGGCACGATGCACTCAGGAGCGTGCCCTGGGGTAACGGGAGCCATGTCGTCTGCATAGACGCGGTCTTGGTGCAGGTCGGAGAGGTTGCGACCGGACATCACCGGCTCCGACATGATCCGCTCCGGCACTGGTTCCGGCATCGGCTCTCGCGGACCAAGAGCGTCGGTAAATTCCATGGCATCATCCAGCGCGGCGGCGTGAGTTGCCGAGAATGACGAGTGCGTCTCCTGCTGGCGATGTCGTCCTGAGCGAACCTCGCGGAATCCCGTGGCGATGACGGTGATCTTTACCGCATCCTTCATCTTCTCGTCCATCACGGCGCCGAAAATGATGTTGGCGTCTTCGTGCGCCGCGCTCTGAATGATCGAGCACGCCTGCTGCACTTCGGCCAGTTTGAGCGACGACGAGCCGGTGATGTTGATGAGGATGCCGCGAGCACCATCGATGGCACCGGCTTCGAGCAGCGGTGAGGCAATCGCTTTCTGCGCCGCGTCGATGGTGCGTTTTGCGCCGCTGGCCGCGGCCGTGCCCATCACGGCATAACCCATGCCGGCCATGATCGTTTTCACGTCGGCGAAGTCGCGGTTGATGATGCCGGGGATGGTGATGATGTCAGAAATCCCCTGCACGCCTTGCCGCAGAATGTCGTCGGCAATGCGGAAGGATTCGAAGAAACCGGCATCCTCTGCGACGGCGAGCAGCTTTTCGTTGGGGATGACGATCGTGGTGTCGACCGACTCCATCAGTTCCGAGACGCCACGATCGGCCTGTTGCATGCGGCGCTTGCCCTCGAAGGAAAACGGCTTGGTGACGACGGCGACGGTGAGCGCGCCCATTTCGCTGGCGAGCGAGGCGATGATCGGCGCGGCGCCGGTGCCGGTACCACCGCCGAGGCCGGTGGTGACGAAAACCATGTCGGCGCCTTCGAGCGCTTCGATGATCTTGTCGGAATCTTCGAGCGCGGCTTTGCGCCCGACTTCCGGGTTCGCGCCCGCTCCTAGACCATTCGTCAACTTCACCCCGAGCTGCAGCTTCACCGGAGCGTGCGACATGCGCAGCGCCTGCAGATCAGTGTTGGCGACGATGAATTCGATGCCCTCGACGCCGGCATCAATCATGCGGTTGACGGCATTGCCGCCGCCACCACCGACGCCAATGACTTTGATCTTGGCGTCGTTACGGGGTTCTTCGTTGAAGCTGATGCGAATTTTGGAATCTTTTGTCATGTAGTCTCACCACCTGATGTGAAAGTGCCGAACCTTCCGACCACGAAGAGCGCGAAGCTCCACGAAGGAGTTCACCTCAGTTTCCCTCATGTAACTTCGTGTCCTCCGCGGCTCCTGGAATTTGTCACGCTCCCTTGCCGAGCAACAGCGCTTTCAATCTCGTTCCCCAGCGATCTTCCTGCAGGCCGCGGGCGATGCGCGCGCGCTGGCCGTAATTCACCATGCCGAGCACAGTCGCGAATTCGGGCTCGGAAAGCGTTGACGGCATTTTCGCCATCGGCGCCGGCCACGAAAGGCGAACCGAGCGGCGCAGCACCGACTCTGCAACGTCGAAAATTCCAGGTAGCCGCGAAGCACCACCGGTGAGAACGATTCCGGCAACGCAGACCTCGTACATGCCACTCTGGCGCAGGGTATCGCGCATCATTTCGAAGAGCTCGCGGGCGCGCGGTTCGAGAATTTCGGCCACGAGCCGCTGCGGCATGAGCCGGGAGGGGCGGTCGCCCACCGAGGGAACTTCGACTTCGTTGCCCTCGGGAATCAGGGTCACGATCGCATTGCCGTGGACCTTCTTGATTTTTTCCGCTTCTGCGAGAGGCGTGCAAAGTCCCACGGAAAGGTCACTGGTAAAGTGATCTCCTCCGACGGGAATGACTCCCGTATAGGCGACCGCGCCCTGCTGAAAAACGATCAGCTCCGTCGATCCGGCACCGATGTCGGCGAGGCACACGCCGAGTTCGCGCTCGTCATTACGCAGGACGGAATCGGCGGCAGCGAGCGGCTCAAACACCGTGTCGTCGACGTGCACTCCGGCCTTGTTTACCGCAGTGATGACGTTTTGCGTGGCGCTGGTCGCTGCCGTGACCATGTGGACGTGCACTTCCAGGCGCGCGGCCATCATGCCCAACGGATCGTGCACGCCAGCCTGATCGTCGAGAATAAATTCCTGCGGCAGCAGATGCAGAATCTCGCGATCGGCGGGAAGCGGAATCGCGCGCGCCCGATCGACAGCCTGCTTGATTTCATCGCGCCCAATTTCGCGCGGACGCGTTCCCAGACTGATGCCGCCGTGCGTGTTCACGCCGCGCACGTGAGCTCCACCGAGGCCGATAATGGCGTGTTCGACTGGCGCGCCCGCGACGTCCTCGGTGGCCTCGACCGCCTTTTGAATCGACGCTACTGCCTTCTCGAGCTCAACTATGATCCCCTTGCGCGAGCCGCGCGAGTCGGCGACGCCATGTCCGCGATAGCGGACACCGTTCTCGGTCAGCTCCGCCATGAGCGCGCAAGTCTTGGCGCTGCCGACATCAATTGCGGTGAGAAAATTTCCCTGCTGGTTCCCCATGCTCTTTTGAGTTCCCCCACCTCGATGAAAGTGGACTCGTCTTCAATTTGCAGCCGTGTTCGTCTGCGGTTTCACAATTCCGGGACTTGGTTTTGGAATCGCGGCCACTGGCGCCGCCTGCTGCCTTCCGGCAGCCGATTTCTGAGAGCCAGGTTGAGCCGCAGCTTTCGCTTTCACTGACGCTGAATTCTTTGCCGCTTTCTTTCCGTTCGCCGTTTTCGTTCTGGCGGCGGGCTTTCTGGTTTTGCTTTTCGCTGCTGGTTTCCTGGTTGCCGCCGCTTTCGGATCGATTTTCTGTTCCGTCAGCTCGAATGCCGGCTTGGGAACTGAAGGATCATGCGGGTTGAGCCGCGTGACCAGCGCGGCCGGTTTCACTCCGGCAGCCGCTGCCGCCTTCGCCGCAGCCGGTGCGAGCGACGCGCGCTTCGGGCTTCCCTCCATGTCCGGATTGACGATCACCTGGTTGTCATACCGCAGGTTCACCGACTCGAGCTTCGAGAATTGCTGGCGCCATTCGCGCACATGGCTCACATAGGTCTGGTAGCGCTTCAAATAATCGACGGAGCCGAGCTCGACCAGAACGTCCCCCGCCGGATCGTTCACCCGGACTTTGAGATTTTCGAGATCGGTCAAATCGACTTCACTCAGGTCCTGCGAATAATGCGCGCCCCCGGAATCGAGTTGCCGCACCAGTTCGTTGTAGGCTTTCATGCGCGGCGCGCGCGTCGAGAGCGGCTCACCCGGATTCATTCCGAGAATCACGGGAAAGGAATATTTGTGGTTGCGCGGCAGTTCCATCAGCGTGCCGCCCGAGTCGATCAGGAAGATCCGCGGACCGACCCGCGCGAAAGCGACCGGCGTGCGCTCGTGAATTTCGACTTTCAGACGATTCGGCACGAAGCGCATGACGCTCGCCGATTCGACCCAGGGAATCTGTTCCAGCTGCGCTTTCTGCTGCGTCAGCGGCACAAAGAAAATGTTGCGGCCGATGTCGGCCCCCATCACTTCCATGATTTGCGCCTTCGTGGCATTCTGCATGCCCGTGATTTCGATGTTGTCGCTCGATTCCACGCGAAAGCGCCAGGAGTGTTCGCCGTAGTGGTACAAGCCGGCAGCAATGAGCGCGGCTGCGCACAATATCGTGGCGGCAACGCACGACCACATCAGGCGGCTTGCGGTTTTCTTCGGAAGAGAGCTGCGGCGGGCCGACACGCGCTTTTGCCCCCGCAAGAATGGAGATTCTTCGTCTACGTCGAGATCGACCAGGCGAGCGTCGTCGAGTTCCTCGCGCGGCAACTCTTCGCGCGCAAAATCGTGGCGCGGTCGTTCAGCGCTGGGCGGGTACAACTCCTCCTGCAAGATGGTGGGGCTCGCTTTCCGCGCCATCAGTTCAGGTAGTTGTCGTCAGGGAATCGCTGAGCTTTTTCAATATAGCCGTATTTTCGGAGTTGAGATAGACCAAAAATTGGTTCTTTTGCACAGGTAGGAACCGGATTCGCAACGGGGAAGACTGCGGAAAAGAAACCAGGCGCGGCTGGTTTTCCGCGCCCGACTCTTTCAGGGAGGCAATAATTTTAGTTCGTTCCGATGGCTACGATGAGTGACCGGACTTCGACGCGGCCCATTAGATTGGCTGGGCACCGGTCGGATCGATATGAATCAGAGAAGACGGGATGTGGACCATCGGCGGCCGCGCCATATTCACACGGATCCGAGGGCAGACAACCGGAACTCTGACCGCGACGGGCGCGAGAACCGCGACCCGCGCTCGGACGCGCGCGGATTCAGCCGCCGCCTGTGCCTCAATCCTCGCTTCGTTGGCTTCGACCCTGGCCCGGGCGGCTTCGATTCGAGCGAACTGGGCTTCTTCCCGCGCCGACATGGTTTCAAATCGCGCGAATCCTGTTTCCGAGTGGGCAATCCTCGTCTGAACCTGTGCCAGCGCGGCGGCTAGGCGGCAGGAAGCCGTATCATTGCGAGCCATCCCAATGCTCGTCTTCGCAAGAAACTCCTCCGGATGTCCCGATGCCAGCACCATTGCTGCGTCGCCGACGCCCTTCGCCTGACCGACCATCCGGCCGACGATCTGATGCGCCCACCGCAAGCCTCCATCGTGATAGCTGGCGTTCAACCCGGCTGCCAGTACTCCAGCGGCCAACCATGTCCATGCGTGTATCGATTTCATCACCGTAACCCCTTACGAATGAATAGACGAAGGGGCTTTGGAAGCGTTAGCAAGCAAACATACGATCCGACGCTGATTATGTCCTTGAGTCATATCGGGAAATGAGCGTAACGGCGAAGTTGCAACGGTTGGGTGGGCGCAATGAGAGTTATCCGCGGGATTATGGCCGCCTAAAACCAGTCACTACGGTAGGCGATCCACCAAGCCGCGAAAAGAATGGGGATGGTAGCGGCGCAGGCCCACCAGAAAGGAAGCAGGAAGTCGGCGATTAGCCCGAACAGCATAAAAATCAGCCAGAATATCTTCTTCTGCATAGGAGCAATCTTAATTGATGAGCAGAACGGGATCTAATTCGCAATATGTACAAGAGTCAGATGCGGCAGTTCATGGCACCGGATGGGATGAGAAGCAGATTTCGCTTAAAGCGAGGTCAACGTGAAATGGGAACGTTCCTTCAATAACGTCAACGTCCAAGCAGAAGTCTGCCGAATGGTGGTTGAGCGTTGGATTCTCGAGGAAGCCGCCTGACGCAACCCTGTGGAAAACGCAGCCTCTCCGAGAGCGTCTCGTTGAGGGCTGCGCATGGGATAATGACGTTATGAAGCCAACCAGCCCGCCCCAGTCACACGAGCAGCAAAAGGTTGAAAAGTTGCTCGCAAAACTCGCGAAGATCAAGCCAATTGCAGCCAGGCCCGCCTCGATCATCAGTAGCATGAATGCACCCCGGACCGCATAACGCGGCATGTAGAGTCTGTTGGGGGGAATCTCGTGACTCCAACCAGATCCTGCCGACCGCGATTTTGAGTAGTTCACGTCAACGGCATTATCAAGAGCTCAGGGCGCGACGAGAGCCGGCGTCTCCGCCCCTTCCTGGTTCGGACTAGCCGGACGCTTCCTTCAGTTTCTCCAGAAGCATTGGTCCCAGCTGTGAGACGCTGCCTGCGCCGAGGGTGAGGATCATGTCGCCATCGCGCGCGGCAGCCGCAGCCGCGCTGACCGCATCCGGAAACGAACTCGCGTATTGCACGGTCTTTCCGCTCTTCTCGCTGATTCGCTGCGCAAGAACCTCTGCCGTGATACCTTCGATCGGCTTCTCGCTGGCAGCGTAGATGTCGAGTACAAACAGAGAGTCGGCGTCGGAAAAAGCGGTCGTGAATTCTTCCATCAAATCGCGCGTGCGCGTGTAGCGGTGCGGTTGGAAGATGACGTGAATCTTGCCGAATCCGCACTGCTTGGCGGCCGCGAGCGTGGCTTTAATCTCGGTGGGATGGTGGCCATAGTCGTCGATGACGCTCACGCCGGCCACGCTTCCGCGCAACTGAAAGCGGCGATCGACGCCGCGAAACTGATCGAGCGAGCCGCGGATAGCCTCGACGCTGACATCCAGACCGATGCCGACGGCAATCGCCGCCGTCGCGTTCAGAATATTGTGCACCCCGGGAACGTGCAGGGTGAACTCACCAAGATCATTTTTTCGCTCGCCCGCTTTGCCGTAGCTCACCCGGAAAGAACTCAGCGGTCTTGCGCCAGCCTGGGAACCTGTTTGCGCAGTCCCCAGTCGGATGAAGAAATCCGATCCACGTTTCGTACCGTAGGTCACCGTGCGCCGCTGCACCTCGGGCAGCAAACGCCGCAGCAGTGGATCGTCGTTACAAACCACAATCATCCCGTAGAACGGCACCCGATCCATGAACTCGAGAAAGGTCTTCTTCACATCACGCATGTTGCGGTAGCAGTCCATGTGCTCGCGGTCGATATTGGTGACGACGGAGAGGATTGGGCTTAATTTAAGAAAGCTGCGGTCGCTCTCATCGGCTTCGGCCACGAGATACTGCGACCTTCCCAGGCGCGCGTTAGATCCCATGGCATCGACGCGGCCGCCGACTACGACAGTGGGGTCGAGGCCTCCGGCAGCCAGCACAGCCGCAACCATAGATGTCGTTGTAGTTTTGCCGTGCATGCCCGCGATGGCGATGCCGTACTTCAAGCGCATGAGTTCGGCGAGCATCTCGGCGCGCTGGATGACCGGGACATGCAACTTGTGAGCTTCGGTCACTTCGAGATTGTCGGGCGAGATCGCCGAGCTAGTCACGACCACCTCGGCTCCGGTTATGTTTTCGGCGCGATGGCCTTCAAACGTTGTCGCACCGAGGCCGGCGAGTCGCTGGGTGACGGCGGAAGTTCTGAGGTCGGATCCGGAAACCTTGTAGCCGAGATTCAGCAATACCTCGGCAATCCCGCTCATACCGATGCCGCCGATGCCTACGAAATGAATGCGTTGAATTTTCGCGAACATAGAGTCAGTTTCTTGGCTCAATCAACTTCCGGGCCGCGGTTTACAGGATGGACACGGATGAACCGGTGAAAATGGAAACAATCCGTGACGATCCCCTGTTAATTCGCGATCGATTCTTCCGTCCCCGCCACCCGCCCTGCCAACGCCGCGATATCCCGTGCGGCATTGGGATGCGCCAACTCCCGCGCGGCTTGGCTCATCGCCCGCAATCGGTGCGAATCCTGCAGCAGTGCGGCAATCGTCTCGGCCAGCCACACACCTTCCAACTTCGACTCTTCGACGACCACCGCGGCTCCGTGTCGCGCCAAAGCTTCGGCATTGATGCGCTGATGATCGTCGGCCGCCCTCGGAAACGGAACAAACACTGCCGGCTTCCCCGCCGCGGCAATCTCTGCGACCGTGCTGGCTCCCGAGCGGCAGACAACCAAGTCCGCGCGCGCGAACGCGGCCGGCATGCCTTCGATAAACTTGAAGATCTCGTAAGTGAACCCCGCGGACGCGGAAGGCGCTGCTGCCACGAGGTTCTCGTATCCGGCTAGCGCGTCATTATAATCACGCTCTCCGGTCTGATGAATGATGTGGATGCCCGGCGCCTCGCGCTGCAATACGGGCAGGCAGCGGATCATGGCCTCATTGATGGCGTGGGCTCCCTGGCTGCCGCCGAAGACAAGGAGGGTTGGAGTGCCTCCGCGCTTGGGGGCGATGTCGAAAAACGCCTGCCGCACGGGAACGCCCGTCACTTCGGCGTGGCGAAAATATTTTGCCGTCTCCTCGAAATGCACCGCGGCGGCCGAAACGAAACGCGCCACCATACGGTTCGCAAATCCGGGGACAACGTTTGGCTCAAAGGCGAGCGTTGGAATGTGCTTGACCACCGCTGCAAGCATGGCCGGCCCGGAGGCATATCCGCCGACTCCGATCACGACCTCGGGAGCGAATTCGTTGAGCATGCGACTCGCGTCCCAGACGGCGCGAGGCAAGTCGAATGACGTTTTCAGTCGCGTCATCAGGCTGACGTTCTTCAGCGCGCCGACGCGCACCAACTCCAGAGGATAGCCCGCGGCCGGAACGAGCCGGTTCTCGATGCCACGTGCGGTGCCGATAAACAGCACCTCGGCGTTGTAGCTTTTCTTGAGCTCGTTGGCGATCGCCAACGCCGGGATCACGTGTCCGCCGGTCCCCCCGCCCGCCAGAATTGCCCGCATGAGGTGACTATAAACCAGAGCCAGGACCAGCCAGGGATATTCGCGGATTCACACGGATAAACCATCCACTGGAAAAGAGCCAAGATCAGAAAACTTAGCTATCTTGAGCCAAGAAATCTCAGAAGAAGTATCCGTGAATATCGGTGCGAATCCGTGGCCGATGTTCCTATTCAGCTTGCTTGGTGATGTTCAGCAGCACGCCCACGCACGTCAGAGTTACGAAGAGCGACGATCCGCCATATGACACCAGCGGAAGCGGAATGCCCTTCGTCGGCATCATGCCCAGCACGACGCTGATGTTGATGAAGGCTTGCAGTGCGACCATACTGGTGATCCCTACCGCGAGATAGCGTCCGAACATGTCTTCGGTGCGCCACGAGGCCCGCATTCCACGCCACAAGAAGATGGCGAACAGCGTCACGACAAACATGGCTCCGACGAGGCCGAGCTCTTCGGCGGTCACTGCAAAAATGAAATCGGTATGCGGCTCGGGCAGGTAGAACAGCTTCTGCTTGCCTTCCATCAGGCCCACACCGGTAATGCCGCCTGTGCCGACCGCGATCAGCGACTGAATAATGTGGAAGCCAGTCTTCTGGCGATCCGCGTAAGGATTCAGAAAGGCGAGAATGCGATCGCGACGCCAGCTCACATGAAAAATCAGGAAGTAGAGCGGCAGCAAAGAAGCCGCAAAGGCGTAGCCGAAATATCGCATGCGCATGCCGGCGACGTAGAGGATGCACGCTGCGATTCCGGCGCAGGCGATGGCCGTCCCGAGATCGGGCTGCAGAACAATCAATCCAAGAAACACGAGTACGGGAGCGGCCGCCGGCAGCAGCGTGTTGCGCACGTCGTCCATCGTCTTGACGCGGGTTTCGAGGAAGTAGGCGAGAAAGAGAATCAGCACCGGCTTGGCCAGCTCCGACGGCTGAAACGAAAATCCGCCGGCGTGAATCCAGCGATGCGTGTTGTGTGACCGGTCGAGAAAGAAGACGGCGATGAGCAGCAGAGTCGTCACGCCCATCAGCGAGAAGACCAGAGCCGGATGCTTGTAGCGCTTGTAGTCGACGCGCATGGTGACGACCATGGCCCCAAGCCCGGCCACTGCCCAGATCAACTGCTTCGACAGGAATGCATATGGCGAACCGAAACGCTCGCGAGCCATCACCGCTGATGCCGAGAAGACCATCACCAGGCCGACAAACACAAGCAGCATGGTGACAGTGAAAAGCCAGCGATCGACACTCACGCGCTTCGCCATGGGACATTCATTTCACCACGGAGCCACGCCGCGAGACCGCTGATTGTTCGATCGCGAGTGTTGATTATGTTGGTTCGGGTTTGCGAGTTGCCATTCCCAGAGAAATGAAGAACCTAAGGGCGGACGACGCCCGCAGACTAGATAAGCTTTTCGTGGCAAAGGTGCCGCTCAGGATGACAATCGCGGGCCCACGAGGAAGCCAGGACTACGCGGGTCAGGATGCCAGGCTACGCACGATGTCTTTGAACACCTTCCCTCGGTGTTCGTAGCTTTTGAACTGATCGAAGCTGGCGCAGGCGGGGGCGAGGAGAACCACATCGCCAGGCTGTGCCACAGCATTCGCTTTGCGGATGGCGTTCTCCAGTGTTTCAGCGTGGACGAGTTCGGGGCCGCCGTTTTTCGAGGAAATGATCTGCGATTCGATCTTGGCCGCCGCCGCACCAATCGTGTAAATGCGCTTCACGCGCTGACGCAGCAGGTCGTTGAGCACGGTATAGTCGCTGCCCTTGTCTTTGCCGCCGAGAATGAGATGGATGTTCGCTGGAAACGACTCGAGTGCTTTGATGGTCGCGTCGACGTTGGTGGCCTTGGAGTCGTTGTAATAGTCGACGCCGCGGATCGTCGCCACGAATTCCAACCGATGTTCGACTGCCTTGAAGTCGCGTACGGCCTGGCGGATGGTTTCTCGAGCGCAGCCCATCAGCGCTCCCGCGCAGACCGCCGCGAGCACGTTTTCCAGATTGTGCGCGCCCTTGAGCGGAATCTCGGACACCTGCAGGATCTCGTGCTGTCCTGTCTGGTCGCGAAACAAAATATTGCCATCGCGCACCCACGCGCCCCGCTCCACCTCTTTCTGACGGCTGAACCAGAAGACCTGAGCCCGGGTGCGGGCACTCATGGCGACACAAGTCGGATCGTCGGCGTTCAGCACGGCGAAGTCGCTTCCCTGCTGGTTTTCGAAGATGCGCGCCTTCGCGTCCACATAGACTTCAAACGTCCTGTGGCGATCCAGATGATCCGGAGTAACGTTCAAGATAACTGACACTTTCGGGCGAAACGTCTGAATCGTTTCCAGCTGGAAACTGGAGACTTCAAGAACGATCACGGTTTCGGGCTTGGCACGCTCGGCCAGCGAAATCGCGGGCGTGCCGATGTTGCCTCCGACTAAGGTGGAGAATCCGCCGGCGGTCATGATTTCGCCTGCAAGCGTGGTGGTGGTCGTCTTGCCGTTTGATCCAGTGATGGCGACGACGGGGCCGGGCAGAAATTGCGCTGCGAGTTCAATCTCGCCGATCACGGCCTCGCCCAGCGAGCGAGCCTGCGCCAGCGGAGCGGCGTCCACCGGAACGCCAGGAGAAACAACGATCAAGTCCTGCCCGCGAAACGTGCGCTCCCCGTGTCCGCCGGTTTCGACAGTGATGCCGTGATCGAGCAGGACGGGGATTTCGTTGCGCAGTTCGTCGCCGCTCTTGGTATCGGAGACGGTCACTCGCGCACCGTGCGCCTTCAGAAACAATGCAGACGCCACGCCCGACTTACCGAGACCCACCACCAGCACGCGTTTGTTGTTCAGTTCCATGGAAAAAAACTTCTACCCTGAAGAACACGAAGTTGTACCAAGGAAATACCTTCCCCAGAAATTCTTCCGTGAACCTCTTCGTGTCCTTTGTGTTTCATGACGCGTCGGGCTCTTATCTTAGCTTCAGAGTCGTCAGCGCGAACAGAGCGAACACCAGCGAAGCGATCCAGAAGCGCACGATGATCTTCGACTCCGACCAGCCTAACAGTTCGAAGTGATGGTGGATCGGGGCCATTTTGAAAATGCGCTTCTTGCGCAGCTTGTACGAGCCAACCTGCAGGATCACCGAGAGCGCCTCAATGACAAACACGCCGCCAATGAACGGCAGTAACAGTTCCTGCTTGATGATAACCGCGACCGTGCCGATAGCACCGCCGAGCGCCAGCGATCCCACGTCGCCCATGAACACTTCCGCAGGATGCGCGTTATACCACAGAAACCCGATCGATGATCCGACCATCGCGCCGCAGAAAATGGTCAATTCCGCGACTTGCGGCATGCGCTGCAGTTCCAAATACGTTGCGAAGGTCGCATGGCCGCTGACGTAGGTAAGCACAGTCAGCGCACCGGCCGCGATCACGGTGCAGCCGATCGCGAGCCCATCGAGTCCGTCCGTGAGATTGACCGCGTTGCTCGAGCCCACAATCACGAGAGCGACAAACGCCATAAACGGCAGGAACGCGAGAGGCCATAAATGAGGATTGCGTTCCAGAGTACCGACGACGAGATCGGGATGAAACTGCTTAAAGAACGGCACGATCAGCTTGGTCGAATACATATTGTAGGTCTGCATGGCGATCAGCGTGGATGCGATCACGATGCTGGTGGCGATCTGCAGGCCGAGCTTGGCCCGGCCAGTCAGGCCGAGATTGCGGCGATGAGAAACCTTAGTGTAGTCGTCCGTGAATCCGATGGCAGCGTAGGCGCACGTCGAGAAGACAGCGATCCAGATGAAGCGGTTGCTCAGATCGGCCCAGAGCAACGTAGGAACCACAATCGCGATGACGATCAGCAGGCCGCCCATCGTTGGCGTACCGGCTTTTTTCTGGTGAGCCTTCGGCCCTTCTTCGCGAATGTATTGGCCGATCTGAAAATCGCGCAGCCGGCCGATCACCAGCGGTCCCACGATCAGTGCCGTGAACAGCGCTGTGAGGCTGGCAAACGCCGTGCGGAAGGTGACATAACGAAAAATGCGGAACGGCGCAACATAATGTTGCAGCTTGAGGAACAACAGCCAGTAGAGCAATCAGCCTCCGTCCCACATCCGATCAGTTCTTGTTGTCGCGGCGCGCCTTCCAAGTCTCGAGCGCCCGTTCAAGTCTTACACCGCGCGAAGCCTTGAGCAGAACCACATCGCCGTCGCGAGTTTCACGCGCCAGCCACTCGCCGGCTTCCTCTGGAGTCGCCACAAATTCGGCTCGCATTCCTGCTTGTCGCGCTCCGTCGACTGTCGCTTGCGCCAGGCCGCGGACGCCGACCAGAATGTCCACCTTCTTCTCTGCGGCGTGCCTGCCCGCAGCACGATGCATCTCGTCTCCCGCGGGACCGAGTTCCAGCATCTCGCCGGCAACCACAATGCGACGATTGGCATTCATGGCAGCCAAAGCGTCGACCATCGCGTTGAGAGCCTTCGGATTGGAATTGTAGCAATCGTTGACGACGGTGATGTCACCCAGTTGGAGGACCTGTCCACGCTTGTCTGCCGCTGCCAGGGTGGTGAGCGCAGAAACGGCTTCGGTGAGCTTCATCCCGCGAGTGAGCGCGACAGCAACGGCAGCTAGAGCATTCAGAACGTTGTGTTCTCCTACCAATGGAAGGCGCGTGTGCGCACGCTCGGCCGTCGTGACCACGTCGAACTCTGAACCGCCCGTGCCGCCTGATCGAACATCCTCCGCACGGACGTCGGCGGTCAGGTTCGTTCCATAGGCGACAACCGCTCCTTTGAAGTCGCGGCCAAACTGCGAAACATATTCGTCGTCGGCGTTGAGCACCGCGGTTCCGCTGGCGGGAAGAGACTCGATCAATTCGTACTTCGCGCGCGCGATTCCAGCAAGCGAGTCGAAGAATTCCAGATGCACCGGACCAACATTGGTGACGACTCCGATCTCCGGCTGCGCGATCTTTGCTAAGGCCCGAATCTCACCCGCATGCGACATCCCCATCTCGATGACGGCGAGGTCGTGCTCCGCTTCCAGCTTCAAGAGCATGAGCGGCAGGCCGAAATGATTATTAAAGTTGCCTTCGGACTTGAGTACGCGAAAGCGCGTCGCGAGAACATGCGCAATAGCTTCCTTGGTCGTGGTCTTCCCTGCGGAGCCGGTGACTCCAATCAACGGCTTGCCCCAAAGTTTGCGCACCGCCGTCGCGAGAGTTTGGAGTGCAGTTAATGTATCGCCGACCGCCAAAAGGCGCGTTTCCCCGGAATAGCGATGCAGTTGGTCCTTGGCCACCACTGCAGCGGCAGCGCCTCTTTCAAGAGCGGCGCCGACAAAGTCGTGGCCATCGAGCCGCTCGCCTTGAACGGCGAAGAAGAGTTCGCCCTTCGCGATCGTGCGCGAGTCGATCGAGTAACCCTGCGCGATGGTGTCGCGCGGAAAATCGCCCGCGGCCGATATGAATTCGGCGATCTTGGAAAGCGGCAGCTTCATTTCTGAGTTCCTACGGACGAAACGACGTCGCAGTCAAATCCCGAGGCACGCAGGGACTCGCGCGCCACCTGAACATCATCGAACGGATGCGAGCCTTCACGAGTAACCTGAACCTTCTCGTGCCCTTTGCCGGCAAGAAGCACAATGTCGCCTGGACGCGCCTGCCCGATGGCAAGAGCGATCGCTTTACGGCGGTCCGGTTCTACGGTGTACCTCACGCCGGTCTTTTGCAATCCAACCAACGCATCGTTGATGATGGCTCGCGGATCTTCGCTGCGCGGATTGTCAGACGTGAGCACGACAAAATCGCTGCCCCGCCCCGCGGCCTCGCCCATCAGAGGACGCTTGGCTCGATCCCGGTCGCCGCCGCAGCCGAACACAGTCAGCACGCGGGCCGCTCCTCCCACTCGATCCCCACCGCCTCGCGAGATAAACTCGCGCGCCAGCGCCGTGAGATTTCGCAAGGCGTCGTCGGTGTGAGCGTAATCGACGGCCACAGTGAAAGGTTGACCACAATCCACTCGCTCAAATCTCCCCGGAACATGCGTCAGCGCGTCGACGCCGCGAGCGATCGCGTCTGGCGTGCAACCGCGCGCATAGCATGCTGCGGCCGCGGCAAGGATGTTGTAGACATTCACGCGACCGATCAGCGGAGAGAAAACAGCGATCTTGTCTTGCGGAGTAATGAGATCGAAACGCGTGCCGCGCGGCGTAATGTCCACGTTTCCGGCATGGAAGTCGCCCCGCTGCCATCCGTAAGTCAGCACAGCAGGGCTGCGCCTGCGGCTGAATTCGGCCAACTTGGCCCCATATTCGTCGTCGAGGTTTGTTACCGCAGCCCGCGGTGGATCGGTACCGCATCCTTCGAAGAGTACGCGCTTGGCGGCGAAGTATTCGTCCATGGTCTTGTGGTAGTCGAGGTGGTCACGCGTAAGGTTGGTAAAGATGGCCACGTCAAAAGGGACGCCGAAGACGCGCTGCTGTGCTAATGCGTGTGAGGAAACCTCCATGACCGCATCGGTAGCCCCTTGGCCGATCGCTTCCTGGAAGATCCTGGCCAGTTCGAGCGCCTCCGGAGTCGTGTGAGGCGCGGGATACACGCGGCCGGCCACGTGATATTCAATTGTTCCGATCAGCGCGCTCTTGCGGCCGGCAGCGGCAAGAATTGACTCCACAAGAAATGCCGTGGTGCTCTTTCCATTCGTGCCGGTGATTCCGATGATTGCAATCCGTTCAGCGGGACGCTTGTAGAAATTTTCGCTCACGCGCGCCAAAGCCCGACGACCGTGCGGCACGACTGCCCACGAAACTCCTTCCCGGGGTTTTTCGGTCGGCGAATCAGTGATGATCGCGACCGCGCCGGCCTGAATCGCCTGATCGATAAAACGATTGCCGTCGGAAGCCTCGCCATGCATGGCCACAAACGCGCAGCCCGGCTTGACGCGTCGCGAATCGTATTCCACACCGGTGACGTCGGAGTCCCCGCTTAGCGACAGGAACTCGGCGCCATCCAGCAGGTGTTGAAAAGTCATTGCTGGAAATTATAGGGCACGGAGAAATGCCGCGCGCGGCGGAAGCGGTTCAAGAGGCTGTCTTCGTCACAATCCTGATTACCAAGGTCATTTTCGACGTTCTGCGGTTCCACGCTACATTAGCTTTATGAGCACCGGAACCGGACCCGCGAGATATCGTTGTGCGCAGTGCGAGAAACCTGAAGACACCTGCGAATGTGAAAAGTACTGCTGTCTTTGCCAGTCGGTCGTGGATATTCGAATCTGCGCCGACGGACTGATGTACTGCGAACCGTGCCGCAAAGCCTGCGACTATAAAACGTCCGAATAACGTCTCGAGAGAGATTTTCGATCAAGGGCAATGAGCGAACTGAGTTCTGTTCACCTCCCGTTTTCCCACCCGGTCATCTGATCCCAACAAGAATGCGTTCGAAAGAAGTCAAGCATTCGTGCCTGAATTGCGAGACACTTGTTGTGTCAGAATTTGGCAGGTTGAGGTCTTTTGAGGCAGAATAGTTCGTTTTTGCGTATTACCGTTGTCTCGCGCAATCCTAGGAGATCGTATGGCTACCACAATGCACGTCAGCGACGTGGCCGAGTTGCTGAGTGATGGCAGGACACACTTTAATCTCTCCCCGGCACTGCTGGTGGAACACTCCATTCGGCGCGAAGAGGCCAAGCTCGCCGCCAACGGCGCCATCGTCGGTTATACGAACCGCACCGGCCGCTCGCCAAAAGATAAGTTCATTGTGAGAGACGAGATGACGGAGCACTCCGTCGCATGGGGCGCCGTGAATGCATCGTTTGACCCGGAAAAGTTCGACGCGTTGTATGCCCGGGTCATGGAACACCTGCGAGGGCGGGAGCTTTTTGTGCAGGATCTCTTTTGCGGCGCTGATCCCGCTTACCGTCTGCCGGTTCGCATTGTGAACGAGTATGCCTGGCACAACCTGTTCGTGCGACAGTTGTTCCTGCGTCCGACTGAAGCGGAATTAAGAACGCATCGTCCGGAATTCACCGTGATCTCGGCGCCGGAGTTCAAAGCCGACCCCCGCCGCGACGGCGTGAACTCGGAAGTCTTCGTTCTGCTGAACTTCACACGCCGCACGGTGCTGATCGGCGGTACCTCGTATGCGGGAGAAATGAAGAAATCGATCTTCAGTGTGATGAACTTTTTGCTTCCCCCAAGAAACGTGTTCCCCATGCACTGCTCGGCCAATGTCGGGCGCGATGGAGTGAGTGCACTCTTTTTCGGGCTCTCCGGAACGGGCAAGACCACGCTCTCGGCCGACCCCTCGCGCGATTTGATCGGCGACGACGAGCACGGATGGAGCGCGGACGGGGTCTTTAACTTCGAAGGCGGATGCTATGCCAAGTGCATCAAGCTGTCGAAGAAGAACGAGCCGCAGATCTGGAACGCTCTGCGCTTTGGCTGCGTGCTCGAAAATGTGA